>Ga0308160_10000028_pt1 | contig 486982 bp, 463 predicted proteins | sample PhyFR1_FD_201036 | JGI IMG/M metagenome (GOLD analysis project Ga0308160, IMG submission 201036) | Phyllosphere microbial communities from UC Gill Tract Community Farm, Albany, California, United States - DLSLF.R1 | ecosystem: Host-associated > Plants > Phyllosphere > Unclassified | place... | reverse complement strand
GAATTACGTATGTTCACTCCAGAGACTTGGTATTCATTTAGCGTCCGAAGACGTTTAAGAATCCATGTCCTTGAGTGCCCACACAGATTGTCTGATAAATTGTTAAAGAGCAGTTGCGACGCGCTTTGGCGCTGTGTCGCGAGGTCCCGTATATTACGTTTTCCTCGTTCAGAGTCAAGCGATTATTTTGCTTTTCTCTGCCGGTCATTCCCGGGGGAAGACCTTCTGACCCGCCGGCCTGTAAGCCGTTGTTCCGTGTCAGTGGAGGCGCATTATAGGGATCCCATTTTTTTGCACAAGCCTTTTTTGGATCTTTTTTTCTGAGTGTTGTTTTTTCATTCTTATCGCTGTGATCCTGTTCGATCTGCTTAAATTTTGACGCGTAAAAGGCTTGCGCCACGCTAATAATGGACCCAAAGTCACCATTACCCTTCACAAATACTGAGGTATTTATGTCTGCTGTCTTACGTCCTTATAAGGATCTGTTCCCGAAAGTGGGGCAACGCGTAATGATCGATACCACCAGCGTCGTCATCGGAGATGTCAGAATGGCTGATGACGTGGGGATCTGGCCGCTTGTCGCCATCCGCGGCGACGTCAATTATGTCGAGATAGGCGCTCGCAGCAATATTCAGGATGGCAGCGTGCTGCACGTGACCCATAAGTCGGCTTATAAGCCGGAAGGTAATCCGCTGGTCATCGGGGAAGACGTCACCGTCGGGCATAAAGTTATGCTGCACGGCTGCACCATTGGCAATCGTGTGCTGGTCGGAATGGGATCGATTCTGTTGGACGGTGTTGTTGTAGAAGACGATGTGATGATTGGAGCAGGTAGTCTGGTTCCACAAAACAAACGGCTTGAAACGGGTTATCTCTATTTAGGCAGCCCCGTTAAACAGATCCGCCCCTTAACAGAGGCGGAAATTGACGGTCTGAAATATTCAGCCAGTAACTACGTCAAATGGAAAGACGACTATCTGGCTCAGGGTAGCCAGAGCCAGCCCTGATCGTCCTCTTGCTGTTCACGGAGTAGCTGCTCGGCCTCTTCTTCTATATCCCAGCGGTTAGCCTGGAAAAGCGCTAACCACTGTTCTGGCGTACTACCCTGATAACGGTACGCCAGCGAACTCCCTTTTATTGCACAGGTGAGCTGCATACCGTTTACCAGGACCGGAAAGCATACCGCCTGCAGTTCAGCACGCCACTCTTCACGATCCGGAAACTGGATAGCCTGATTCACTGCGCTATTTCCTGCTTCAGTTGATTAATCACCGCTGCGGTTTCCGGTAATACGCCATGCCACAGCAGAACCGCATGGGCGGCCTGCGACACCAGCATACCTACCCCATCAGCACATTGCTTTGCCCCATGCTGTTCACACCAGTCCAGAAACGGCGTATTTCCTTTTTGATAGAACATGTCGTAACAGTACACCTGTGGATGAACAAGTGACGTCGGGATCGCCGGGATCTCACCGCTGATACCGCTTGATGTGGCATTGATGATCAGATCAAATTTATGATCGGCAAGGTGATCGATCGCCACCGCCTTCACGCTGCCAGTATGCTTAAAGACGTTTGCCAGCGCATCCGCACGTGAAAAAGTACGGTTGGTAATGGTTACCGTGCAACCCAGCGACAGTAAAGGCAGCAAAACGCCCCGCGCAGCGCCACCCGCACCTATCAACAAAATGCGAAAGCCTGGCTTAATAAATCCCAGTCTCTCAAGATCGCTCAACAGCCCCGTGCCATCCGTATTGTCGCCCAGCAAACGGCCATCCTCCAGGCGTTTAAGGGTATTGACTGCCCCTGCCAGCGCCGCACGCTCCGTCAACGCATCCGCACGGGCAAACGCCTCTTCTTTAAAAGGAACCGTGATATTTGCGCCCTTTCCACCAGCAGCAAAAAACGCATTCAGCGTATTTATGAAGTCATCCACCGGCGCCAGTACGCGACCATAGGGATGATCAATGCGCAACTGCTGCGCAAATTGCTGATGGATAAAAGGAGATTTACTGTGAGCAATCGGGTTACCAAAGACGGCATAGCTTTCCATATATCACCCCTGTCGGAAGCGCTCACCGGACAGCGCATCGCGGATTTCGGAAGGGTTCTTACGCCCACCGGTTTCGCCTTCCACTACCGGGAAATCATCACCGAACTGTGCACGTACTTCCTGCGTCGTGCGACAAGGGGGTAATCCCGTCAGATTGGCACTGGTAGAGACCAGCGGTTTACCATAAGCCTCACATAGAGCTACCACCAGCGGATGATCGGTGACACGCACGGCGAGCGTATTAAAACGCCCTGTTAACCAGCGTGGTGTAGTTGCTCGTGCCGGAAAAACGAACGTCACCGGCCCGGGCCAGCTGGCAAACACGGCCTCACGCTGCGATTCATTAAGGGTGCTGTCGTCAATATAGGGTTTGAGCTGCTCAAAACTGGCTGCGATAAGGATCAATCCCTTTTCGACTGGCCGTTGCTTTAATTCAAGCAGGCGCTGAACCGCTATCTCGCTGTCGGGATCACAACCGACACCGAAAACAGCTTCTGTGGGATAAGCGATGACTTCTTTATTATTCAGTACTGCCACCGCATGAGCGATGGCATCTGATTGCAGGTTATTCTTCACTGTTTAATTCCGCCGGAACCGGCTTTCCACATTGTTTACTGGCACAGAAGCGTTTAATGCCCTGCGCGGTTTTCTTTTCGATGAGTAACGGATACTGGCAGGCAGGACACACACCAGCAATAGGTTTGAAATTGATGACGAACTGACAGTCTGGGTAACCATCGCAGGAATAAAAGGTTTTGCCGTAACGAGAGCGGCGTTGCACCAGATGGCCAGCCTGACACTGTGGACAGGTGATGGCGGTATCATCCGGTTTATCAATGAGTTCTGTGTGTTCACAAGCGGGATAATGACTACAGCCGATAAACATGCCGTACCGCCCCTGGCGCAACACCAGTTCAGCCCCACAGAGCGGACATAGCTGCCCCTCCAGAACTTTCACGATATGACCGTCAGCCTGACTTTTTAGCGGGCGAACAAAATCGCACTCCGGGTAGTGGGAGCAACCAAGGAAAGGTCCGTGCTTCCCGGAACGAATAACAAGCTGAGCCCCACATTGTGGACAGGGCTCCTGATTAGGCACCGAGAACAGTGCTGATTTGGCCATAACAACTCTTGCTGCTGCAATGATGATTTAGTGCAGCATACCTTCATTCACTTCAAAGAGTAATTCTTCCATCTGCTGATAGGCGTTTTCACATCCAGGGATATTAAACAGCACCATCAGAATGACCCATTTTAGATCTTCCAGATCGAACTCTGCGGTATCCAGCGCCAGCACGCGTTCAATGACCATTTCTCGCGTTTCGAGGTTTAGCACCTGAATCTGCTCCAGGAATAACAAGAATCCCCGGCAACTGGCATCCAGCCTTTCACACTCTTCTGCGGTATAGATACGAACAGAGAGTGGGTCTGAAGCAAGCTGCATCGGTTCGGCGAGGCCTTCCTGATAATCAGCGAGCTTTTCAAGCCACAATAACGCGTTGTAAATGTCCTCACGATCAAAACCAGCGTCCGTCAGATCTGACTCCAGTTTGTCCTGATCCACGCGTAATTCCGCTTCGTTGTGGATGTAAGTCTCAAACAAATACATTAGTACGTCGAACATGGCTTGCCCTCCTCAATCGGACATAGCCGCCGGGTACAACTGCGATCCATCCTGCTAACTCCAGTTCGAGTAGCTGAGCCACAATCACTGGCACAGGTTGGCCGGCACGTTCAGCGACGACGTCAACAGGTGTTACCTCATCTCCTACGTTAGCCAGGAGCTCAGGAAATGGCAATGCCGGGTTATCCGGTTCTGGAGAATTAATTACGTTATCGCTGTGATCTGGCACCCAATGTAGCCCATATTGTAAATTTTCCAGGATGTCTTCTGCACAGGTGACCAGCGTAGCCCCCTGTTTGATGAGGCTATGCGGACCTTCACAACCGGGATTACCCAGTGGTCCCGGCAGAGCATAAACCTCACGTCCCTGCTCAAGGGCACAGCGTGCCGTAACAAGAGAACCGCTTTTAAGCGCCGCTTCCACCACCAGCACGCCGCGACTCAGGCCGCTGATAATTCGGTTTCGCCGCGGAAAATTAGCGGACCAGGGTACCGCTGATAAAGGAAACTCCGAGATCAGCGCACCGCCTGAGGCTACAATCGAGGCGGCAAGCGTGCGATGTCGCTTTGGATAGACGCTGTATAAACCGTTACCCAGCACCGCGATAGTTTTACCCCTGGCATCCAGTGCGGCGCGGTGGGCGATGCTGTCGATCCCCAGCGCCAGACCGCTGGTAATCGTCATGCCATAATGAACGAGCTGTTCACAGAACTGGCGGCCCCAGCGCTCGCCATACCAGGAATGTGCCCGGCTGCCGACAACCCCTAACTGTGGCGATGTCAGGATGGCAGGATCGCCTTCGACAAAGAGTGCCCCAGGATAATCCTCAATGGCCCGCAACTGTGGCGGGAAAGCCACATCACTGGCAAGCAACAGATGGTGATCCGGCGCCTCAAGCCACGCCAGGCTGCTTTCAACTTCACGCGCAGTCAATGCCTGAAACCTGGCGATCTGCCGGGCCGTCAGGCCAGCCTGATACAGTGCTGGCGTTATGTTATCCGGGTTACGCAGTAAACACTGGGCGGCATTAAGCATCTTGTCGCCATACAGATCACCCACCTGGATCAAGCGCAACCAAATATCTGTCAGAGTCATCCTTTCCCCTTGCCACAGGCAGTCTCAGCAATCTTTGCGATTGGTCACTGATGCTGTCAATCAGTGGGGGATTTGTCTAGAATAGGAGGAATAATGTTTTCTACTCCTGAACACAACTCTGGATATTTATGGCAGTTTTGCACGTGTTACATATTCCGGACGAGCGCCTTCGCAAAGTCGCTGAACCGGTAAAAGAAGTGAATGCAGACATTCAGCGTATCGTTGATGATATGTTCGAAACCATGTATGCCGAAGAGGGTATCGGCCTTGCCGCAACGCAGGTTGATATTCATCAGCGTATTATCGTTATCGACGTCTCTGAAAACCGCGATGGCCGCCTGGTCTTAATCAATCCGGAACTGCTGGAAAAAAGCGGAGAAACCGGTATTGAGGAAGGCTGCCTGTCGATCCCGGAGCAGCGCGCTCTGGTTCCGCGTGCAGAGAAAGTAAAAATTCGTGCGCTCGACAGAGACGGTAAGCCGTTTGAACTGGAAGCGGATGGCCTGCTGGCGATCTGTATTCAGCATGAAATGGATCACCTGGTCGGTAAACTGTTTATTGATTATCTGTCGCCGCTGAAGCAACAACGTATTCGCCAGAAAGTTGAAAAACTCGACCGCCTGAACGCACGGGCTTAAGGACAAGAATCAACGTGTCAGATTCACTACGTATTATTTTTGCGGGTACACCTGACTTTGCAGCGCGTCATCTTGACGCGCTGTTGTCATCCGGACATCACGTTGTTGGTGTATTTACCCAACCTGACCGCCCGGCTGGCCGTGGCAAAAAGCTGATGCCAAGCCCGGTAAAAGTGCTGGCGGAAGAGAACGGTTTGCCGGTCTTCCAGCCGGCGTCGTTACGCCCTCAGGAAAACCAGCAGCTTGTCGCCGACTTACACGCAGATGTGATGGTTGTAGTGGCCTATGGCCTGATTCTGCCCAAAGCCGTACTGGATATGCCTCGTCTGGGCTGTATTAACGTTCACGGATCGCTGCTTCCTCGCTGGCGCGGTGCGGCACCGATTCAGCGTGCACTCTGGGCTGGCGATGCGGAAACCGGCGTCACGATCATGCAGATGGATGTCGGGCTTGATACCGGCGATATGCTTTATAAGCTTGTCTGTCCGATCACTGACGAAGATACCAGCGCAACACTGTACGATAAGCTTGCTGGTTTAGGCCCTGCAGGGCTCATTGAAACACTGGCGCAGCTGGCGAACGGTACCGCTCAGCCGCAGGTTCAGGACGAAGCGCAGGTTACCTATGCTGAGAAACTCAGTAAAGAAGAAGCGCGCGTGAACTGGTCACTGTCTGCCGCCCAACTTGAGCGCTGTATCCGCGCGTTCAACCCCTGGCCGATGAGCTGGCTGGAAATTGACGGTCAGCCGCTGAAAATCTGGAAGGCGTCGGTCATCGATACCGGGACTACCGCCGAGCCGGGTACGATTGTGGACGCCACCAAACAGGGTATCCAGGTCGCCACGGGGGATGGCATTCTGAATGTAGAATCGCTACAACCGGCCGGCAAAAAAGCAATGAGCGCGCAGGATCTGCTCAACTCCCGCCGGGAATGGTTTGTTCCTGGTCATCGTCTTGCCTGACGAGCATCACGTCTCAAGCCCGGTGTTTCCGGGCATTTTTATTTTGTGGCTATGAAAAAAAATATCAATTTACGCAGCATGGCAGCCCAGGCTATCGAACAGGTCGTCGAGAAGGGCCAGTCCCTCAGTAATGTCCTGCCACTGTTACAACAAAAAGTATCCGATAAAGATAAAGCACTGCTTCAGGAGTTGTGCTTTGGCGTTCTGCGTACCCTGCCGCAGATGGAGTGGCTCATCACAAAATTGATGTCGCGTCCTATGACCGGGAAACAACGCACTATCCATTATTTGATCATGGTGGGGTTTTATCAGCTCCTGCACACGCGTATTCCCGCCCATGCCGCGCTTGCCGAAACCGTTGAAGGGGCGGTGGTAATAAAAAGGCCACAACTAAAAGGTCTGATTAACGGCGTACTTCGTCAGTTTCAGCGCCAGCAGGAAACACTGATGGCCGAGTTCGCTACCAGTGAGAGCCGCTTCCTCCATCCCGAATGGTTGCTGAGTCGCCTGCGTAAAGCGTATCCGCAGCAGTGGCAAGCGATCATCGAAGCGAACAATCAACGACCGCCGATGTGGCTACGCGTCAATCGCAATCACCATTCACGCGATGCCTGGCTGGCACTACTCGAAGAGTCCGGGCAACAGGGTTTTACGCATCCCGACTATCCGGATGCGGTACGTCTTGAATCCCCTGCCCCTGTTCATACCCTGCCAGGTTTTGAAGAAGGTTGGGTAACCGTACAGGATGCTTCAGCGCAAGGGTGCATGACCTTCCTTGAACCTGAAAACGGTGAACACATTCTCGATCTGTGCGCAGCGCCTGGCGGCAAAACGACGCATATTCTTGAAGTGGCGCCTGACGCTCACGTGCTGGCAGTTGATGTCGATGAAAAACGCCTTTCACGCGTCTATGACAACCTGAAACGTCTGGGCATGAAAGCGCAAGTGAAGCAGGGTGACGGGCGGACCCCGGCACAATGGTGTGGTGAGCAGCAGTTTGACCGTATCCTGCTCGATGCGCCATGCTCGGCGACAGGCGTTATCCGCCGTCATCCTGACATTAAATGGCTACGTCGCGATCGTGACATTGCTGAGCTCGCTCAGTTACAGGCAGAGATCCTGGATGCGATCTGGCCTCATCTTAAGCCTGGCGGCACGCTGGTCTACGCCACTTGTTCCGTATTGCCGGAAGAGAACAGTCAGCAAATCGCCGCGTTTCTGGCACGCACGCCGGGGGCAATGCTCAGCGTTACCGGCACGCCGGCTAATCCAGGCAAGCAGAATCTGCCGGGTGTGGAAGAGGGTGATGGCTTCTATTACGCTAAGCTAATCAAACAGTGACTGATATGACGAGCCGCAACTGATGAAAATAATCATTCTGGGTGCCGGACAGGTTGGCGGCACGCTGGCAGAAAACCTGGTCGGTGAGAACAACGATATTACTATCGTTGATATCAATGGCGACAGACTGCATAGCCTGCAGGACAAATTTGATCTGCGGGTAGTTCAGGGTCACGGCTCGCACCCACGTGTTTTACGTGAAGCCGGTGCCGATGATGCCGATATGCTTGTCGCAGTGACCAGTTCTGATGAAACGAATATGGTCGCCTGCCAGGTGGCGTATTCACTCTTCAATACGCCCAACCGTATCGCTCGTATTCGCTCCCCCGACTATATTCGCGATGCCGATAAACTCTTCCACTCTGAAGCGGTGCCTATCGATCATCTGATTGCCCCTGAGCAACTGGTGATCGACAGCATTCATCGTCTGATTGAATATCCGGGCGCGCTGCAGGTCGTTAACTTTGCCGAGGGCAAAGTCAGCCTGGCGGTGGTTAAAGCGTATTATGGCGGGCCACTAGTGGGCAATGCGTTATCTACCATGCGCGAACATATGCCGCATATTGATACCCGCGTCGCCGCTATATTTCGCCATGATCGACCTATCCGGCCACAGGGTTCAACCATCGTCGAAGCGGGTGATGAGGTGTTTTTCATCGCCGCTTCGCAGCATATCCGCGCGGTAATGAGCGAACTTCAGCGACTCGAAAAGCCTTACAAGCGCATCATGCTGGTAGGGGGGGGTAACGTGGGGGCAGGCCTCGCGCGTCAACTGGAAAAAGACTACAGCGTGAAGCTGATCGAGCGCGATCAAAAACGCGCCGCCGAGCTGGCGGAAAAGCTGCAAAATACCATCGTATTTTATGGTGATGCGTCGGATCAGGAGTTGCTGGCGGAAGAGCATATCGATCAAGTGGATCTCTTTATTGCCGTCACTAACGATGACGAAGCAAACATCATGTCTGCCATGCTGGCAAAACGCATGGGAGCAAAAAAAGTGATGGTGTTGATCCAGCGCCGTGCCTATGTGGATCTGGTGCAGGGCAGCGTGATCGACATTGCGATCTCACCCCAGGAAGCAACAATCTCCGCGCTACTCAGCCATGTTCGTAAGGCAGATATTGTGGGCGTCTCCTCACTGCGCCGCGGGGTAGCTGAAGCCATTGAAGCCGTTGCGCACGGTGATGAAAGTACCTCACGCGTGGTGGGCAGGGTGATTGATGATATTAAACTTCCACCTGGAACCATTATTGGTGCAGTAGTACGTGGCAACGATGTGATGATCGCCAATGATAATTTACGTATTGAGCAGGGGGATCACGTGATTATGTTCCTGACAGATAAGAAATTTATCTCAGATGTGGAAAGGTTGTTCCAGCCCAGCCCCTTCTTCCTGTAAGCAATTAAAGGCGCTAAATATGGCGCCTTTTTTATTTAATCCCTTCATTAACAAAGGATTAGTAATTTAACTCAATTGTCCTGCTTACATGGAAATAAAGTTGAGCTTTGTTAGACTTAGGTGAGTCTGCGGTTATAAGGAGAATAAAATGAGCATGTTAAAAGAGTTTCGCGCATTTGCAATGCGTGGGAATGTGATCGACCTGGCAGTGGGTGTCATCATCGGTGCCGCATTTGGTAAAATCGTATCTTCTCTGGTGGCCGACATCATCATGCCACCGCTGGGTTTGCTGATTGGCGGGATTGATTTCAAACAGTTTGCATTTACGCTACGTGAAGCGCAGGGCGACATTCCTGCGGTAGTGATGCATTACGGCGTGTTTATTCAGAATATTTTTGATTTCGTGATCGTGGCGTTCGCTATTTTCCTGGCGATAAAACTGATCAACAGACTTCATCGGAAGAAAGAGGAAGAGCCAAAAGCACCGCCTGTACCTTCAAAAGAAGAAGTACTGTTAACTGAAATTCGTGATCTGCTGAAAGAACAAAACAGCCGCCCTTATCCTTAACAGGCGACTGAAACAAGAAGGCCAGTGGTAAAAAAGTGCTCCACTTTTTTGCCACTGGCCTCCTGACCACCACGTTTAGCATGTTTCGCTTTACGCAGATAACTGCCTTTCCCTTTCTTGTTTTTCTCAATGCGCTGACGAAACAGTGGATCATGCAGTAATGCTTCAAGCGCATTATCGTTTATCTGCCCTTTCTGGTGCTGATAGCAACTCATAATTTCTCCGGATTGTTATATAAAACGTGGCGAGTGTAGATCTGACTTTGCTAAAGATCAACCGACCTCAGCTTTACTTCCGCTTCCCTGCTCCAGCGCTTCCAGGATCGAACAATACACGCTGCTGTGTGCGGTTCCGCAGCAGGCATCGTTCAGATGCTGCAGCGAGCGTCGCATGGTCTGCAACTCTTCAATTCTTTCTTCAACTTCGCTTAACCTGGCCTGCACGATACTTTTTGATTCCTGACAGGTGTGATGCTCAGGATCGACCCGGATCGATAGCAACTCGCGGATCGACTCCAGCGTAAAACCAAGTTGCCGGGCATGACGGATAAACTTAAGTCGCTGAAGATCCTGGTCGGTATAAAGCCGGAAACCGCCCTGCGTACGAACTTCGTGATCCATCATATGCTGTTTTTCGTAATAACGAACGGTATCAGGTGTAACGCCAGCCAGCTTCGCCAGTTCTCCAATGCGATACATGGTGCTTCCTCGTTCAGGCAGAAAAAGATTTTTTAAGCATACCTGCTCAGGTGAACGAATAACATCAGAAAGGGATCGAGGAAAATGGGAGTGGGATGGTGATGAACGCCGGGAGAGGGAAATAAAAAAACCCGCCGAAGCGGGTTTTTCTATGTTACTGCAGATTACTCTGCAGCAGCTTCTGCTTTCGATTCAGAGCGATCAACCAGCTCGATGTATGCCATCGGCGCGTTGTCGCCTGCACGGAAGCCACACTTCAGAATGCGAGTGTAACCACCGGCGCGGCTCGCGAAACGCGGGCCCAGCTCGTTAAACAGTTTTGCCACGATCTCGTTATCACGAGTACGGGCGAATGCCAGACGACGATTAGCTACGCTATCAGTCTTGGCAAGAGTAATCAGCGGCTCAACTACGCGACGCAGCTCTTTCGCTTTAGGCAGGGTCGTCTTGATGATCTCATGACGAACCAGTGAACCTGCCATGTTGCGGAACATAGCCTGGCGATGGCTGCTGTTGCGGTTCAGTTGACGACCACTCTTACGATGGCGCATGACCTTATCCTTCTCAGTAAAACCTTAACCTGTGATCCGGTTACTCGTCAGCGATGCTTGCCGGTGGCCAGTTTTCCAGGCGCATGCCCAGAGACAAACCACGGGAAGCCAGCACGTCTTTAATCTCAGTAAGAGATTTTTTACCAAGGTTAGGCGTTTTGAGCAGCTCAACCTCGGTACGCTGTACCAGATCACCGATATAGTGGATAGCTTCTGCTTTGAGGCAGTTAGCAGAGCGGACAGTCAATTCCAGATCGTCAACAGGGCGCAGCAGGATCGGATCGAATTCTGGTTTCTCTTCTTTCACTTCCGGCTGACGAACATCACGTAAGTCAACGAAAGCTTCAAGTTGTTCTGCCAGGATGGTCGCCGCACGACGAATCGCCTCTTCAGGATCGATTGTGCCGTTGGTTTCCATTTCGATGACCAGCTTGTCCAGGTCGGTACGCTGTTCTACACGCGCTGCTTCAACATTGTAGGCAATTCGCTCTACAGGGCTGTAGCATGCGTCGACCAGCAGACGGCCGATTGGGCGCTCATCTTCTTCCGAATGAATTCGGGCAGAAGCCGGCACATAACCACGACCGCGCTGAACTTTGATACGCATGCTAATAGACGCGTTCTCATCGGTCAGGTGGCAGATCACGTGCTGCGGCTTGACGATTTCGACATCACCATCATGGGTAATGTCGGCTGCAGTCACAGGGCCAATGCCAGATTTATTCAGGGTAAGAATAACTTCATCTTTACCTTGAACTCTCACCGCCAGCCCTTTCAGGTTGAGCAGGATTTCCAGGATATCCTCCTGAACACCCTCTTTGGTGCTGTACTCATGAAGTACACCATCAATCTCAACTTCGGTCACCGCGCAACCCGGCATCGATGAGAGCAGAATACGGCGCAGTGCGTTACCCAGAGTATGGCCAAAGCCACGCTCTAAAGGCTCAAGGGTCACCTTGGCGTGCGTCGAACTCACTTGCTCGATATCTACCAGGCGCGGTTTTAGAAACTCTGTCACAGAACCCTGCATTGTGTCCTCTCTTTGGTACTAAGCTTTACTTGGAGTAAAGCTCGACGATCAGGTGTTCGTTAATGTCCGCAGACAGATCAGAACGCTCAGGCTTACGCTTAAACGTACCTTCCATCTTGCCACCATCAACTTCCAGCCAGGTTGGCTTTTCACGCTGCTCAGCCAGCTCCAGAGCGGCTTTCACGCGAGATTGCTTTTTCGCTTTCTCACGGATACTGACCACATCATTCGGGCTAACCTGATAAGAAGCGATGTTAACAACACGACCGTTTACCATGATAGCCTTGTGGCTAACCAGCTGACGTGCTTCAGCACGAGTGGCGCCGAAGCCCATACGGTATACAACGTTGTCCAGACGACCTTCCAGCAGAGCCAACAGGTTTTCACCGGTGTTGCCTTTCAGACGTGCTGCTTCTTTATAATAGTTACGGAACTGACGCTCGAGCACACCGTAGATACGGCGAACTTTTTGCTTTTCACGCAACTGTACACCATAGTCAGACAGACGCGGTTTACGCGCACCATGCTGGCCAGGAGCTTGTTCAATCTTACACTTGGTATCAATCGCGCGAACGCCAGACTTCAGGAACAGGTCTGTGCCCTCGCGACGGCTCAGCTTGAGCTTAGGACCCAAATATCTTGCCATTTTCTTTCTCCAACATTCCTAAAAACGAGCGTTATACGCGACGTTTTTTCGGCGGACGACAACCGTTGTGAGGGATCGGAGTCACATCAGTAATATTAGTGATGCGGAAACCAGCGGCGTTCAGAGCACGAATGGTAGATTCGCGACCCGGACCCGGTCCCTTGACCATAACTTCCAGATTCTTGATACCGTATTCTTTCACGGCGTCAGCGCAACGCTCAGCTGCAACCTGAGCTGCAAACGGAGTGGATTTGCGAGAACCACGGAAACCGGAACCACCGGCTGTTGCCCAACCCAAAGCGTTACCCTGACGATCAGTAATAGTAACGATTGTGTTGTTGAAAGAAGCATGGACATGAGCCACGCCGTCAGAGACTTGTTTTCTTACACGCTTACGTGCACGAACTGGTGCCTTTGCCATTATTCAATCACCCCGATTATTTCTTGATCGGTTTGCGCGGACCCTTACGGGTACGTGCGTTGGTCTTAGTACGCTGACCGCGCACAGGCAGACCACGACGATGACGCAAACCGCGGTAGCAACCAAGATCCATCAGGCGCTTGATGCTCATGCTAACTTCACGGCGCAGATCACCTTCAACGACAAATTTGGCAACTTCGTCACGCAGCGTGTCGATTTGTTCTTCAGACAGCTCACTGATCTTAACATCTTCAGCGATACCCGCAGAGGCCAGAATGGCTTTGGAACGGGTCTTGCCGACACCGTAGATCGAGGTTAACGCGATCACAGCGTGTTTTTGATCAGGAATGTTAATGCCTGCTATACGGGCCACTATGCACTCCTACTATTTAATATGTACGCACCATGCTGAAAAGCCCGTTTTCAGGATACTCAAATGGATACGCACAGACATACAAAAGATTGGCTGGCTAATCTAGCCAGCTCAACCCAACTTTGCAAGAAAAATATGCGAATTAATCAGCCTTGGCGCTGTTTATGCTTCGGCTCGGCACTGCAAATCACACGGATGACGCCATCACGCTTAACGATTTTGCAGTTACGGCATAATTTCTTGACGGAAGCACGAACTTTCATTTTTACTCTCCGTAACTTCTCGAGCGACCTTTAGCGGCCGTAGCCTTTCAGGTTCGCCTTCTTCAATGCAGACTCGTACTGACTGGACATCATCAGAGTTTGCACTTGAGCCATAAAGTCCATAATCACAACGACAACGATGAGCAGTGAGGTCCCACCAAAGTAGAACGGCACTTTCATTGCGTCACGCATGAACTCCGGGATCAGGCAGATAAAAGTAATATAGAGCGCGCCGACCAGGGTCAAACGAGTCATTACTTTATCGATATACTTCGCCGTTTGCTCTCCCGGACGAATTCCTGGTACAAATGCACCGGACTTCTTCAGGTTATCTGCTGTTTCTCTTGGGTTGAAAACCAACGCCGTATAGAAGAAACAGAAGAAGATGATTGCAGACGCATAGAGTAACACATAAAGCGGTTGCCCTGGCTGCAAATACAGCGAAATTGTTGTCAGCCAGTTCCAACCGGTACCGCCCCCGAACCATGACGCGATGGTCGCCGGGAACAGAATAATGCTGGAAGCGAAGATTGCGGGGATAACCCCTGCCATATTCACTTTCAACGGTAAATGTGTGCTCTGTGCAGCATAGACACGACGACCTTGCTGACGTTTCGCGTAGTTTACCACAATGCGGCGTTGACCACGTTCAACAAACACAACAAAGAACGTCACTGCAAATACTAATACTGCAACCAACAGCAACAGGAGGAAGTGCAGGTCGCCTTGACGCGCTTGCTCGATCGTATGGGCAATGGCTGGCGGGAGTCCCGCAACGATACCAGCGAAGATAATGATTGAGATACCGTTACCGATACCGCGCTCAGTGATCTGTTCGCCGAGCCACATCAGGAACATAGTTCCTGTGACCAGACTTACAACAGCAGCGAAATAGAATGCAAAGCCTGGATTGATTACCAGACCTTGCATACCAGGCATATTCGGCAGACCGGTAGCAATACCGATCGACTGGAATATCGCCAACACCAGAGTACCGTAGCGGGTGTACTGGCTGATCTTACGACGACCAGACTCCCCTTCTTTCTTCATTTCTGCGAGGGTCGGATGAACGACCGTCAACAGCTGGATAATAATCGATGCCGAAATATACGGCATGATACCCAGAGCAAAGATTGAAGCACGGCTGAGTGCACCACCAGAGAACATGTTAAACATTTCAATGATGGTGCCTCGCTGTTGTTCAAGCAGTTTGGCAAGTACAGTGGCATCAATACCAGGGATCGGAATGAAAGAGCCAATGCGGAACACAATCAGCGCGCCGATTACAAACAGCAGTCTGCGTTTCAGCTCGCCTAAGCCACCTTTGGCACTTTGAAAATCTAATCCCGGTTGTTTAGCCATCTGCTACTTATTCCTCGATTTTACCGCCAGCAGCTTCGATAGCAGCACGAGCGCCCTTAGAAACACGCAGGCCACGAACAGTTACCGGAGTTGAAACTTCACCAGCCAGGATCACTTTCGCGAACTCGATCTGGACACCGATAATGTTTGCTGCTTTCAGCGTGTTCAGGTCTACAACGCCGCCTTCTACTTTAGCCAGATCGGACAGACGAACTTCTGCCGTGATCATCGCTTTACGAGAAGTGAAGCCGAACTTCGGCAGACGACGGTACAGAGGCATCTGACCACCCTCGAAACCACGACGTACGCCACCACCAGAACGTGAGTTCTGACCTTTGTGACCACGACCGCCGGTTTTACCGAGGCCAGAACCGATACCACGACCAAGGCGTTTTCCCGCCTTTTTAGAGCCTTCGGCCGGAGACAGAGTATTTAAACGCATCTCTTACTCCTCAACTTTAACCATGAAGGAAACCGCGTTGACCATACCACGAACAGCGGGAGTATCCTCGCGCTCAACGGTATGACCAATACGACGCAGACCCAGGCCAAGCAGCGTTGCCTTGTGTTTCGGCAGACGACCGATTGCACTGCGGGTTTGAGTGATTTTAATAGTCTTTGCCATGGTCAATTACCCCAGAATTTCTTCAACGGATTTACCACGCTTGGCAGCGACCATTTCTGGAGAATTCATATTTTCCAGGCCATCAATAGTTGCACGAACCACGTTAATCGGGTTGGTGGAACCATATGCTTTAGCCAGTACGTTATGAACTCCAGCGACTTCCAGAACGGCGCGCATTGCACCACCGGCAATAATACCGGTACCTTCTGAAGCCGGCTGCATGAATACACGAGAACCCGTGTGAACACCTTTAACCGGGTGCTGCAGGGTGCCGTGGTTCAGCGCGACGTTAATCATATTGCGACGGGCTTTTTCCATCGCTTTCTGGATCGCTGCTGGGACTTCACGCGCTTTACCGTAACCAAAACCAACGCGACCGTTACCATCGCCAACAACAGTCAGAGCTGTGAAGGAGAAAATACGACCACCTTTAACGGTTTTAGATACGCGGTTAACCGCGATCAGCTTTTCCTGCAGTTCGCCAGCCTGTTTTTCGATGTGAGCCATCTTACACCTCTACCTTAGAACTGAAGGCCAGCTTCACGGGCAGCATCTGCCAGTGCCTGGACACGACCATGATATTGGAACCCGGAACGGTCAAAAGAAACATCTTTGATGCCTTTTTCCAGAGCGCGTTCGGCAACAGCTTTACCCACAGCTGCAGCAGCGTCTTTGTTACCGGTGTACTTCAATTGTTCAGCGATAGCTTTTTCTACAGTAGAAGCAGCTACCAGAACTTCAGAACCGTTCGGTGCAATAACCTGTGCGTAAATATGACGCGGGGTACGATGTACCACCAGGCGAGTTGCACCCAGCTCCTGGAGCTTGCGGCGTGCGCGGGTCGCACGACGGATACGAGCAGATTTCTTATCCATAGTGTTACCTTACTTCTTCTTAGCCTCTTTGGTACGCACGACTTCGTCGGCGTAACGAACACCCTTGCCTTTATAAGGCTCAGGACGACGGTAGGCGCGCAGATCCGCTGCAACCTGACCGATCAGCTGTTTATCAGCGCCTTTCAGCACGATTTCAGTCTGAGTCGGACATTCTGCGGTGATCCCCGCTGGCAGCTGATGATCAACAGGATGAGAGAAACCCAGAGACAGGTTTACTGCATTCCCTTTGACCGCTGCACGATAACCTACACCAACCAGCTGCAGCTTCTTAGTGAAGCCTTCGGTAACACCGATAACCATTGAATTCAGCAGGGCACGCGCGGTACCAGCCTGAGCCCATCCATCCACGTAACCAGCACGCGGACCGAAGGTCAGAGTATTATCTGCATGATTCACTTCAACAGCATCGTTGAGAGTACGAGTCAGCTCGCCGTTTTTACCTTTGATCGTAATAACCTGACCGTTGATTTTTACATCAACGCCGGCAGGAACAACGACCGGTGCTTTAGCAACACGAGACATTTTTTCCTCCGATTAGGCTACGTAGCAGATAATTTCGCCACCAAGACCAGCTTGGCGCGCTGCACGATCAGTCATAACACCTTTAGAGGTAGAAACAACTGCGATACCCATGCCGGCCATAACTTTCGGCAGCTCATCTTTTTTCTTATAGATGCGCAGACCTGGGCGGCTGACACGCTGAATGCTTTCTACAACAGCTTTACCCTGGAAATACTTAAGCGTAAGTTCCAGTTCCGGCTTGGTGTCGCCTTCAACTTTAAATTCTTCAATATAACCTTCTTCCTTCAGCACGTTGGCGATTGCCACTTTCAGCTTGGAGGAAGGCATGGTGACCGCAACTTTGTTCGCGGCCTGACCGTTACGGATACGGGTCAGCATATCCGCGATCGGATCTTGCATGCTCATCTGTCTTTACTCCCGTGATTCAATTGGTGACAATTACCAGCTAGCCTTTTTCAGACCCGGAATTTCACCGCGCATAGCGGCTTCACGGACCTTAATACGGCTCAACCCGAACTTCCGCAGGAAAGCGTGCGGACGACCAGTTTGACGGCAGCGGTTACGCTGACGAGACGGGCTGGAATCACGCGGCAGAGTCTGCAGCTTCAGAACTGCATTCCAACGATCTTCGTCGGTTGCGTTCACATCAGAGATGATAGCTTTCAGTTCAGCGCGTTTAGCGAAGAATTTATCAGCTAAAGCTACGCGTTTTACTTCGCGTGCTTTCATTGATTGCTTAGCCATTCAGTAACCCTACCTTACTTGCGGAACGGGAAGTCAAAGGCAGCCAGCAGAGCACGGCCTTCTTCATCAGATTTCGCAGTAGTGGTAATGGTAATATCCAAACCACGGACGCGATCGACTTTGTCGTAATCGATTTCTGGGAAGATGATCTGCTCACGGACACCCATGCTGTAGTTACCACGACCATCGAATGACTTAGCGGACAAGCCACGGAAGTCACGGATACGTGGAACAGCAATAGTGATCAGGCGCTCAAAGAACTCCCACATGCGTTCGCCACGCAGAGTTACTTTACAGCCGATCGGATAGCCCTGACGGATTTTGAAGCCTGCAACAGATTTGCGTGCTTTGGTGATAAACGGTTTTTGACCGGAGATTGCTGCCAGGTCAGCTGCTGCGTTATCCAGCAGTTTCTTGTCAGCGATCGCTTCACCAACACCCATGTTCAGGGTGATCTTCTCGACCCGAGGGACTTGCATGACAGAATTGTAGCCGAACTCACTCATGAGTTTCTGGACTACTTCGTCTTTGTAGTAATCATGCAGTTTCGCCATCGTACTACTCCAAATTACTTGATAGTTTCGCTATTAGACTTGAAGAAACGGACTTTTTTGCCGTCTTCGAATCTAAAGCCTACACGGTCAGCCTTGCCGGTTGCCGCATTGAAGATAGCAAGGTTAGAGATCTGAATAGCTGCTTCTTTCTCTACGATGCCGCCTGGTTGGTTCAGAGCCGGAACCGGCTTCTGGTGTTTCTTAACCAGGTTGATACCTTCAACGATGACCTTGCCGGAAGACAGGACATTTTTTACTTTACCGCGCTTACCTTTATCTTTACCGGTTAACACGATAACTTCGTCATCACGACGGATTTTAGCTGCCATGATTCGCTCCTTAGAGTACTTCTGGTGCCAGAGAGATAATTTTCATGAACTTTTCAGTACGAAGTTCACGAGTTACCGGCCCAAAAATACGCGTACCGATAGGCTGCTCACTGTTATTGTTTAAAATAACGCATGCATTACCATCGAAGCGAATGACAGAACCGTCCGGGCGACGAACACCCTTCCTGGTGCGCACCACTACCGCCTTCAGCACATCACCTTTTTTGACCTTACCACGCGGAATTGCTTCCTTGATGGTGATCTTGATGATGTCGCCTACGCCTGCGTAGCGACGGTGCGAGCCACCCAGAACCTTGATACACATTACGCGACGTGCACCGGAGTTGTCGGCGACGGTCAGCATAGTCTGTTCTTGGATCATTTCAGTGCTCCGCTAATGTCAACTACTACTTTGGGACCCAAATCTCGGGTCGTTAAAAAGCCCCATATCGGGGGCGCGGCATTATAACACCGCTTCTTAGATATGGGTAGAAAAAATAAACGGCCCATTTCTGGACCGTTTATCGTTGAGAATGCGTACTGTATTACAGAATCGCTTTCTCTACAACGCGAACCAGCGTCCAGGACTTAGTCTTGGACAGCGGACGGCATTCGCGGATTTCAACCACGTCACCAGTACCGCATTCGTTGTTCTCGTCATGTACGTGCAGTTTGGTCGTACGCTTGATGAATTTACCGTAGATCGGGTGTTTCACAAAACGTTCGATAGCAACAACGATGGATTTCTCCATTTTATCGCTAACAACGCGACCTTGCAGAGTACGGATTTTATCGGTCATTACGCACCCGCCTTCTCAGTCAGTAAAGTCTTAACGCGTGCGACATCACGACGCACTTGCTTCAACAGGTGAGACTGTTGCAGCTGGCCACTGGCTGCCTGCATACGCAGGTTAAACTGCTCGCGCAGCAGGTTCAGCAGCTCGGTGTTCAGCTCTTCAACACTCTTCTCACGCAGCTCTTTTGCTTTCATTACATCACCGTCTTAGTTACAAAGGTGGTTTTAATCGGCAGTTTCGCTGCTGCCAGCTTGAATGCTTCACGGGCCAGCTCTTCAGACACACCGTCCATTTCATACAGGACTTTACCTGGCTGGATCAAGGCAACCCAATACTCTACGTTACCTTTACCTTTACCCATACGCACTTCGAGCGGCTTTTCGGTGATCGGTTTGTCCGGGAATACACGGATCCAGATCTTACCTTGACGCTTAACTGCACGGGTCATAGCACGACGTGCTGCTTCGATCTGACGTGCAGTCAGACGACCACGGCCAACAGCTTTCAGACCGAAAGTGCCGAAGCTAACATCCGTACCCTGCGCCAGACCACGGTTGCGGCCTTTGTGCACTTTACGGAATTTTGTACGCTTTGGTTGTAACATCAGCGACGCTCCTTATTTCCGGCCTTTACGCTGCTGCTTTTTAGGTTGAGCAGCCGGTTTTTCCGGTTGTTCAACAGCAGCCATACCACCCAGGATCTCACCTTTGAAGATCCACACTTTAACGCCGATTACACCATAAGTGGTGTGCGCTTCAGAGGTGTTGTAGTCGATGTCAGCACGCAGCGTGTGCAGCGGAACGCGACCTTCGCGGTACCATTCGGTACGTGCGATTTCCGCGCCGCCAAGACGGCCGCTAACTTCAACTTTGATACCTTTAGCGCCAAGACGCATTGCGTTCTGTACAGCACGCTTCATAGCACGACGGAACATAACACGACGTTCCAGCTGTGAAGTGATGCTGTCAGCAACCAATTTAGCGTCCAGTTCCGGTTTACGGACTTCGGCGATATTGATCTGTGCAGGAACGCCAGCGATATCCGCTACGACCTTACGCAGTTTTTCGACGTCTTCGCCTTTCTTACCGATAACGATACCCGGGCGAGCAGTGTGAATAGTCACACGGATGCTCTTAGCCGGACGCTCGATAACGATACGAGATACGGACGCCTTCGCCAGTTCCTTAGTAAGGTACTGACGAACTTTAAAATCGCTGTCCAGGTTGTCAGCGAATTCTTTGGTGTTCGCAAACCAGGTAGAGTTCCATGGTTTTACAATACCCAGGCGAATACCATTAGGATGTACTTTCTGACCCATTGCTAGTCTCCAGAGTCTCAGCGATCGGACACAACCACAGTAATGTGGCTGGTGCGCTTCAGGATGCGATCTGCACGACCTTTCGCACGCGGCATAATGCGCTTCATGCTTGGGCCTTCGTCTACGAAAATTTTCGCAACTTTCAGATCGTCAATGTCAGCGCCATCGTTGTGTTCAGCGTTAGCAATGGCAGATTCCAGAACCTTCTTGACCAGTACAGCCGCTTTCTTGTTGGTGTAGGTCAAAATGTCCAGGGCCTGCGACACTTTCTTACCGCGAATCAGGTCTGCCACCAGGCGAACCTTTTGAGCAGAAGAACGAGCGTGGCGATGTTGAGCTAAAGTTTCCATCTCTTCCTCCTACTTATTTCTTCTTGGCTTTTTTATCAGCCGCGTGACCGCGATAAGTACGTGTCGGTGCAAATTCACCCAGTTTGTGACCGACCATTTCGTCGGAAACAAATACCGGAACGTGCTGACGACCATTATGGACAGCGATGGTCAAACCGATCATGTTTGGAAAGATCGTTGAACGACGGGACCAAGTGCGCAGGGGCTTCTTGTCACCGCTTTCCACCGCTTTCTCTACCTTCTTCAGCAAGTGCAGGTCAATAAAAGGACCTTTCTTGAGAGAACGTGGCATGGCTTATCCTCTAATATTATTTGCTACGGCGACGTACGATAAATTTATCAGTACGCTTGTTGCTGCGGGTCTTCTTACCTTTGGTCTGAACGCCCCACGGGGTTACCGGGTGCTTACCAAAGTTACGACCTTCACCACCACCATGTGGGTGATCTACCGGGTTCATCGCCGTACCGCGAACGGTAGGACGAACACCACGCCAGCGTGCAGCACCTGCTTTACCCAGAACGCGCAGCATATGCTCAGCATTGCCAACTTCGCCCAGAGTTGCGCGGCAGTCAGCTTCAACTTTGCGCATTTCGCCAGAACGCAGACGCAGGGTGACATAAGCACCATCACGAGCAACGATCTGAACATAGGTACCAGCAGAACGCGCCAGCTGACCGCCTTTACCTGGTTTCATTTCTACGTTATGAACGGTAGAACCAACCGGGATATTGCGCATCGGCAGGGTGTTACCCGCTTTGATAGCAGCATCAACGCCAGACTGAATCTGGTCGCCAGCTTTCAGGCCTTTAGGGGCCAGGATGTAACGGCGTTCGCCGTCTTTGTACAGAACCAGCGCGATGTTCGCGGAGCGGTTCGGATCGTACTCAAGACGTTCAACAACAGCCGGGATACCATCTTTGTTGCGTTTGAAGTCAACAATACGATAAGCCTGCTTATGGCCGCCACCGATGTGACGAGTGGTGATGCGACCATTGTTGTTACGACCACCGGATTTGCTGTTTTTTTCAACCAGCGGAGCAAAAGGTTTGCCCTTATGCAGCTCAGGGTTAACCACTTTAACAACGTGGCGACGACCCGGAGATGTCGGTTTACACTTAACAACTGCCATTGTATTACTCCTCCGACTTACTCAGCGCCGCCAACGAAGTCCAGGTTCTGGCCTTCTTTCAGGGTGACGTAAGCTTTTTTCCAGTCGCTACGACGACCGATACGCTGTCCGTGACGTTTAACTTTCCCTTTAACTACCAGGGTGTTAACGACTTCGACTTCGACTTCAAACAGTTTCTGCACAGCAGCTTTGATTTCTGCTTTGGTCGCGTCTTTAGCAACTTTGAGAACGATGGTATTGGTTTTTTCCATCGCAGTAGACGCTTTTTCAGAAACGTGCGGCGCACGAAGCACCTTCAGCAGACGTTCTTCACGAATCATGCCAGCATCTCCTCAACTTGCTTAACAGCATCAGCAGTCATTACGACTTTGTCGAAGGCGATCAGGCTAACCGGGTCGATACCTGCTGCGTCACGTACGTCAACCTTGTGCAGGTTACGTGCGGCCAGGAACAGGTTCTCGTCCAGCTCACCGGTGATGATCAACACATCTTCCAGAGCCATGTCTTTCAGTTTCTGAGCCAGCAGCTTAGTTTTAGGCGCTTCTACAGAGAACTGCTCGACAACGATCAGACGATCCTGACGTACCAGTTCGGACAGAATGCTTTTCAGCGCGCCGCGGTACATCTTTTTGTTAACTTTTTGACTGTGGTCCTGCGGACGTGCAGCGAAGGTTACGCCACCGGAACGCCAGATCGGGCTCTTTACAGAACCAGAACGCGCACGGCCAGTACCTTTCTGACGCCACGGTTTTTTACCAGAACCAGTTACTTCAGCACGGGTCTTCTGAGCACGAGTACCCTGACGAGCCCCAGCTGCGTAAGCAACTACAACCTGGTGTACCAGCGCTTCGTTGAAATCACGACCGAAGGTAGTTTCGGAAACAGTCAGCGCGCTCTGCGCGTCTTTCAATACTAATTCCATTGCTATCTCCTCACGCCTTCACAGCTGGTTTAACGATCAGGTCGCTACCGGTTGCACCCGGGACAGCACCTTTAACCAGCAGCAGGTTGCGCTCAGCGTCAACACGCACTACGTCCAGGCTCTGAACAGTTACACGTTCGTTACCCAGCTGACCTGCCATTTTCTTGCCTTTGAACACTTTGCCCGGAGTCTGGTTCTGACCGATAGAACCCGGAACGCGGTGAGACAAGGAGTTACCGTGGGTAGCGTCCTGGGTACGGAAGTTCCAGCGCTTAACGGTACCAGCAAAACCTTTACCTTTAGAGGTACCGGTTACGTCAACTTTTTTAACTTCAGCAAACAGCTCAACGCTAATGTCCTGACCTACGGAGAATTCTTCACCGTCAGCAAGACGGAATTCCCACAGACCACGGCCAGCTTCTACGCCAGCTTTAGCGAAGTGACCCGCTTCCGGCTTGGTGACGCGGTTAGCTTTTTTAGCACCGGTGGTTACCTGAACAGCACGGTAGCCGTCGTTAGCCAGGTCTTTAACCTGAGTCACGCGGTTTGCTTCTACTTCGATTACGGTTACTGGGATAGAGACGCCATCTTCAGTGAAGATGCGGGTCATACCCACTTTTTTACCGACTAAACCAATCATTGTATCAACCTCTCAATCGCTCGATGACCTGATTAACCCAGGCTGATCTGCACGTCTACACCGGCAGCCAGGTCCAGACGCATCAGAGCATCAACGGTTTTCTCGGTTGGCTCAACGATGTCAACCAGACGCTTGTGAGTGCGAATTTCGTACTGATCGCGCGCATCTTTGTTAACGTGCGGAGAGATCAGAACGGTAAAGCGCTCTTTGCGGGTCGGCAGCGGGATCGGACCACGGACCTGCGCACCAGTGCGCTTGGCAGTCTCGACGATTTCCGCGGTTGATTGATCGATCAGACGATGATCAAACGCTTTAAGACGGATACGGATTCTTTGGTTCTGCATGAGACCAGAGCTCCAATTATTTTATAGACAAATAGCTACTCCTCATACCCATTACGATTGATGGGAGAGTGTAACCGTTCTTACAGAGTTCCCCGATTGGGAACATTGTTTGGTAGCCAAAAGCGCTGCCAGGGTTCATATCGAACCAGCCGTCAATTACGACAAGCCGGCGTATTATACTTATACATGGCCCGGATGCAAGTTCTTACGCTTCAAAATTGCACGATATTCTGCCCGCCGTCACGGTTGTTTGCCGTCCACTTCTTTCAGCGCTTGCTGTACGCGCAGCCGTAACGCATCAGTTTCGGATGCACTCTGTTCGGTATCGCCCTCTGGCACGTCCTCCTCTGCAGCGGTCAATTCGCTGTCAGGCGTATAACCTTCTTCGGGGGTTACCTCATTATCGATTTCGATGCGTGCAGGCAGCGGGCCCTTTTTAAACACATAATGCACGTCCGACAGCCAGTAGGGACGCATAGCCTTATTAACGCTGCTGTCGGCGACCTCAGGAAAGTACTGTCGCCAGAGAACGTGGCCGTAGTAACCGCACACCAGCATCATGATGATCCACAATGACCAGCCCCCTGCCCGCAGGCAGCGTCGTTTACGCTCGCGGGGTGTCATGGTCAGCCCGACCGCACTCTGCCCTGAAACCTGCATATGATAAGCCCTGAAGATCCGCATCATTTTGCGCTTTCCTTTATAGCTATTGCGTCTGACAGACTTTCATTAATCAGCTGCGGCGCCTCCCCAAGAGCCTGCTGCAGGCGGATGAGCGTCTGTTTCCCCGGTTTACCGTCCTGCTTAAGGTTTTCCCGCTGCTGGAAGCGCTTCACTTTCTCAACAAGCATCGGGGTCCACTCCCCCGTCTTCTCGGCCGGAATGTTCAGCGTTCGACTGAGCATGGCATCCAGCCAGACAATACTTTCCGGCGAGCTGTTCCCGGAAACGGTCATTTCTCCGTCTGGCGTCCTTTTTTCCATCAGGATAAAGTTCCCGTCCCAGCGTGGCTCAAACCAGGTGCGCTGCACAGTCCAGGTTTTCCCCCTGATAAGCAGATCAAGTTCACTTTCCGAGATACGCATTACCACGGCGTGTAATACATGTTTATCTGCATTGAGCTGCGCGATCCACGGCAATCCACGTGCCGCCAGCGTGTTCAGGCTGTCTTTACCGCTTTCGCATACCAGTTCTGCGCGTTCCGCCTGATCGCACCAGGCCTCGTCGGGCTGCACGTCATATCCCCAGGTGTTGAACAGTTGTTGCATGGCATTACGTGCATCCGCCCCGACACCGGTAATATCGGCGACCGGCTCTTTTTCCGCTGGCGGGATCATCATCCATGCGGGCACGGGCAATACCGGCTTTATCACATCACTCCCCAGCCAGCCAACGGTAAAGGCCAGTCCGGCGTACAACGTCAGCAGGATCCCGCAACGCATAACGTTGCGCTGTGGTGCCAGCACATGAATGAGCTGCCCCTCCTGCCGCGCGGTGAGTGTGGTTGCCTGGCTGGCGCGCGCCAGTTGCTCAGCCGATCTGGCCAGTCGGCTGAGGAGCGCAAGATTTCCCCGCGCCGCCTTAGCCGCACGCCAGGTGAACGCAGGGCGGAGCTGAACCGGCTCGTTTTCATCGACGTTGATTTCATGAAGCATAAAAGCATGAGTGTCGTCAGCATCGGGCGCATTCATGCAGACCGGTACGTCAATGAGCGGCTTGATGCGTTTATGACGCAGTACTCCTTCGCTGCCGATCAGCAGCAGGCTGGCACCCGCCCGGTGCGATGCGGCCAGCTGACGGAAATCATGGATAAACGCCGGCAGTTGCCGGACCAGCACATCGGCATTATCAATAATGAACAGTACCGGTTGATCGGTGTGGGTTACGGCTGGCATGGCGCGCTGCCAGAAATGCGTGGCCGCGACGGGTGGTGGATCTGCATCAACCGTTATTGCAGGTATCATCCAGCTACGATATTCGTCGCCCCCGGCACGCCAGACGCAAGCGTGTCCAGGGTACGCCGCAGCAAGCTGATAGGCTAGCGTCGACTTGCCGCATCCCGGCGGGCCATAAAGCAGTCCTGCATTACCGGACCTTAGCGTCTGAATTAAAAAAACTTTAATTAATTCATATTCTGAAAAAGAATATAACGTCGATTGACGTTCTCTACTGCTCATTTATTAAAAGCCATCCATCAGACACGTTAATATTATCAGTGCAGGATATAAGAAGAATCGTACTGGTATTTCACTACAATCATCATTAATTATGATGAGGTTGAATACAAGATTTAAAGACTATACCATACTCAGCTTCTTCAGGATAAGTACGCGCACTCATGGACACGAGAATTAAACATCTGGCTGGCACTGTTAAAGCACAAAGGCAGACCGTATTATGCGGGCTGACGCTTTGCCTGTCCGCGATACTTATTATTTATTCAACATATGATTATGTGCAGTTTTATAAGCGGTCTCGTGCGCAGGAGAGTATTCCTGCTAACCCGCGCCCGCGTACCGCGCTCAACCTGCCGACAGCCCTGGCGCAGAGCGCCACTGCCACGCCGAACAATAATGATAAAATCATGCAGACCGAACACACGCCGCTGAACCTGATAGTGAATGGCGTGATCGCCAGTACAATGAAGAATCGCTCCCAGGCTATTATTACGGTGAATAACAAAGCAGAAATATATAATTCCGGTGATTATATTGAAGATCTGCCCGGCGTATTTATTACCGCGATAGACAGCAACGGCATCACCATAAACAACCATGGTGACTTACAGCCTTTTATCATGATTGATTCACCAGAATTATCTTTATCAGCGCCGCCTTTATCTGAGAGCCAGGAAAAAGACGATATTTACCTCGACGATTTATTGATTACTCACCTGGTTTATCAACAGGAGGCTTTACAGGGCATCAGGTTGAATATTCGCCCCGACGCCGATGGTTCGCTGGCAGAGGGGCTTAAGCCTGGCGATCTGGCGATCAAAATGAACAACTACAGCCTGACGCGTAAAGAATCTGCCGAAGCGGCCATTCAGGCGCTGGCATCATTACGCACCGCGCAGTTTACCGTGGTGCGTAATGGTCAGGAAGAACTGGTCAACGTGTCCACGAACACGCGAGACAACGAAAAGGATAAGTAAATTGCACAAGGGAATGACCCGAACCGCCGCATGGATGCTGGCGTTACAACTTTGCTGCGCCGCCCCTTCCTCGATGGCGGCGCAGTACTCTGCTAACTTCAAAAACGCAGACATCAGGGATTTTATCTCGTCAGTCAGTAAGCAAACCGGCAAAACTATCCTGGTGGATCCCTCCGTACAGGGAAGCATTTCGGTGCGCAGCTTCGATAACTTCAATGAGGCGGAGTACTACCAGTTTTTCCTCAGCGTGCTGGATATTTACGGTTACACCGTTGTGACGCTGGATAATGGTCTGCTGAAAGTCGTGCGTTCCGCCGCGCTTAAAACCGCGCCCGGCGAGTTGCTGGAATCCTCTCAGCCAGCGCTGGGCGATGAGTTTATTACCCGTGTGGTGTCGTTGAAAAACGTGCCCGCGCGCGATCTCGCACCTTTATTGCGTCAGATGATGGAGGGCGGCGGCATCGGTAACGTGGTGCATTACGATCCCTCGAACGTGCTGCTGATCACCGGTAAAGCCAATATGGTTAACCGCATTCTTGAGGTCGTAAAGCGGGTCGATGTGATCGGCACGCAGGAGCGAGAACTGGTGAAGCTGCGTTATGCGTCGGCAGTCGATCTTTCGGAAGTGATCAATAACCTGCTGCGGGAAGAATCAAAAGAAAACCCGACGCAGATCCTGCTGCCGAAAATCGTTGCTGACAAGCGCACTAACGCCTTGCTCATCAGCGGCCCGGATAATGTGCGCCAGCGCCTGAAATCCCTGGTCTACAAACTGGATATTGAGCAGACCAATCTCGGTAACACGCGCGTGTTCTATTTGCAGTATGCAAAAGCCAGCAAAATCGTCGAAGTGCTGACCGGCGTGTCCGCGAAGCTGTCAGAAGACAAGCAGTCGTCGCCGCAAAGCGTGTCATCGGGCCCCAGCGATGTCTCTATTACAGCCGACGAACAAACCAACTCAATTGTTATCACCGCCGATCAAAGCACCCTTCAGGAACTGGAGAAGGTGATCGCCCGGCTGGATATTCGTCGCGCACAGGTGCTGGTGGAAGCGATCATTGTTGAAGTGCAGGACGGCAAAGGGCTGAACCTGGGCGTGCAATGGGCAAACAGTAATGTCGGCGGGCAGCAGTTTACCCAAACCGGGTTGCCGATCTTTGACGCCTCCCAGGGCGCGCGCCAGTTTAAGAAAAGCGGATCAATGAGCAGTGACAACGCCATCTCCAGCGCGCTCAGCAGTTTTAACGGACTGGCGACTGGCTTTTTCGAAGGCGACTGGAGTGTCCTGCTGACAGCACTGTCTTCTGATAACAAAAACGATATTCTCGCCACCCCCAGTATTGTCACCCTGGATAACAAAGAAGCGTCCTTTAATGTTGGCCAGGATGTTCCCGTGCTTTCCGGCTCGCAAACCACCTCCGGCGACAATGTGTTTAACACGGTAGAGCGCAAAACCGTCGGCACCAAACTGAAAGTGCTGCCACAGGTTAATGAGGGCGATGCTGTATTGATGGAGATCGAGCAGGAGGTATCGAGCGTGGATAACTCCTCAGGCAACGCCAGCTCCCTCGGTCCGACCTTTAATACCCGCACCATCCAGAACGCTGTGCTGGTGAAAAGTGGCGAAACCGTGGTGCTGGGTGGGCTGCTGGATGAGTCCGCCAAAGAGCAGGTGTCCAAAGTACCGCTGCTGGGCGACATTCCCCTGGTGGGCCAGCTGTTCCGCTATACCTCGACCGACAGCGCTAAACGCAATCTGATGGTGTTTATCCGCCCGACCATTATTCGTGACGATGAGGTGTACCGTTCGCTGTCGAAAGACAAATACACCCGCTACCGCGATATGCAGAAACAGCGCATCGATAAATCCACCAGCGCCTTAATCAAGGTTGACGATGACGAACGTCCGATGCTGAAAGAGATGGATGAGGATCTCGCTCCGGCCACTGCGCCTGTGGCACCGGCGGCAAACCCGTCATCCCGCAATCCTTTCAGAGAATAGAGGGGCTTTTGCAATATGCCTGACTTATGGAAACGCATCCCGCCCGGGCAACCGCTGCCGTTGAGTTATGCGCAGGTGCAAAAACAGGGCGTGGCGATAGCGGGTGACGAACTGGTCTACCGCACCGGTACACCGCTGGCAGTCTTACTGGAAGCCCGCTACACCCTCGCCGAATGCCCGCGTTTCACGCGTCTGGAGTCTGCACAGTTTGATGATTATCTGGAGCCGCTTTTTCGCAACGGCAGCGAGGATTCCCGGCAGATTGCCGAAGATCTCGATCAGGATCTCGATCTGGCGACGCTGAGCGAAGAACTCCCGGATAACGCGGATCTGCTGAGCGATGAAAATGACGCACCGGTGATCCGTCTGATCAACGCCATTCTCCATGAAGCGGTAAAAGAAGGCGCATCGGATATCCATATCGAAACCTTCGAGAAATCGCTGGTAGTGCGTTTTCGCGTCGACGGCATTCTGAAACCGGTACTCCAGCCAGGCAAAAAACTCGCGCCGCTGCTGATCTCCCGTATCAAAGTGATGGCACGGCTGGATATTGCAGAAAAACGCCTGCCGCAGGACGGCCGCATCTCCCTGCGCCTTGGTCGTAAAAATATTGATGTGCGTGTCTCGACGCTGCCCTCCCAGTATGGCGAGCGGGCCGTGCTGCGTCTGCTGGATAAAAATAATTTACGCCTGTCGCTGGATAATATGGGGCTTTCTGCCACGGATGCCCAGCGTCTGCATTTTCTGGTGCAGCAGCCGCACGGCATCATCCTGGTGACCGGCCCGACCGGCTCGGGTAAAAGCACCACGCTGTACGCCGTGCTCTCTGAGCTGAATTCACCGCAGCGCAACATCCTGACCGTGGAAGATCCCATCGAATACGAGCTGGAAGGCATCGGGCAGACGCAGGTCAACAGCCGCGTGGACATGTCTTTCGCCCGCGGCTTACGCGCCATTCTGCGTCAGGATCCGGATGTCGTGATGGTGGGTGAAATTCGCGATGCGGAAACTGCGCAGATCGCGGTGCAGGCTTCCCTGACCGGCCATCTGGTCTTATCGACGCTGCACACTAACAGCGCTTGCGGGGCGATCACGCGTCTGCGGGATATGGGCGTGGAGCCATTTTTGCTGTCATCATCCCTCTCCGGCGTCATTGCCCAGCGTCTGGTACGCCGCTTATGTCCCGCCTGCCGCACGCAAATCACCCTGCCCGACGATCAAAAAGCGCTGCTGCGCACCCTTGCCCCTGCGGTCACGCACAGCTGGCAGGCGGTGGGCTGTAGCGAGTGTCGGGGATCGGGCTACCAGGGGCGGCTGGCGATCCATGAAATCATGGTGGTGGATAAAACCATGCGCAGCATTATTCATCGTGATGCCGACGAACACGCGCTTGAACAGTGCCTGCGCCAGCAAAGCCGAAGCCTGCGGGAAAACGGTCTGCTGCGCGCCCTTGCTGGCGAGACGACCATTGAAGAAGTCATGCGCGTCACCTCGGCGCAGGAAGAGCTGCCATGAAATTCCAGTGGCAGGCGATGGATGCCAGCGGCGTAACCCGCCAGGGAACCCTGAGTGCGGCGAGCAGCAAAGAGGCCCGCGACACGCTGCGCGCTCAGGGGCTTTACCCGTTGACGCTACGGGAGAAAAAATCGCTGTCACGGTTTACCACCCGCACAACGCACCCGCGGCTAAGGCTGAGCGGTAACGAACTGGCGCTTTTTACCCGGCAGCTGGCTACCCTCGCCGGTGCCTCCCTGCCGCTGGAGGAAGCGCTGGCCGTGATTGGTCGTCAGCACCAGAACGGCAAACTCAGCCATGTGCTCGCCGATCTGCGCGAGCATATCCTTGCCGGGCACACGCTTTCCGAGGCGCTGGCTGCCTGGCCGCGTATTTTCGACACCCTTTACCGCACGCTGGTAAAAGCCGGTGAAAAAAGCGGTCAGCTCGGCACGGTACTGGAAAAGCTCGCCGACTATAACGAACTGCGGCAAAAGATGCGCAGCAAGCTTATCCAGGCGCTGGTCTATCCCAGCATGTTGACCAGCGTCGCGGTGATTGTCGTCACCATTCTGCTGACCACGGTGGTGCCTAAAGTTGTTGAACAGTTTCTGCATATGAAACAGCAGTTGCCGCTGTCCACGCGCGCGTTACTGACGATCAGCGATGCGCTGCGCGATGGCGGCCCCTTTGCACTGGCAGCGCTGGGCATCCTGCTGGTGCTGTTCCGTCACTGGCTTACCCGCCCCGGCAAACGCCATCAGTTTGACCGCTGGCTACTGGCGTTCCGGCTCAGCCGGGGACTGCTGCGCGCAGTGCACTGCGCCCGCTACCTGCACACATTAAGTATTCTGCATATCAGCGGCGTGCCATTGCTGGAAGGCATGGGGCTGGCGTCGGAAGGCATTAACAATCGCGAGATCCACGCCCGATTGTGCGACGCCGCAGACCGGGTACGTCAGGGGTCGGGATTTCATCTGGCACTGGAAAAATGCGATCTCTTTCCGCCTATGATGCTCTACATGATCGCCTCCGGCGAGAAAAGCGGCCAGCTCAGCGAACTGATGGCCCGCGCCGCCGAACAGCAGGAAACCTTATTGCAGAACCGCATCGCGCTGACGCTGGCGCTGTTTGAGCCAGGGCTGATTATTACCATGGCGATGATCGTGTTGTTCATTATCGTCTCGGTGCTGCAACCGATCTTACAACTCAATTCATTAGTGACTTAAGGAAAAGCAATATGAACACAAAGGCTCAGAAGCGGCAGCAAGGATTCACCCTGCTCGAACTGATGGTGGTTATCGTTATTCTTGGCGTGCTGGCAAGCCTGGTGGTGCCGAACTTGATGGGTAACAAAGAGCGTGCCGACAAGCAGAAAGCCATCAGCGATATTGTGGCGCTGGAAAACGCGCTGGACATGTACAAGCTCGACAACCACCGCTATCCGGTAACGGCACAGGGCCTGAAAGCGCTGGTGGAAAAACCCACCAGCTCGCCGATCCCCGAGAATTACAACACCTCCGGCTACATCAAACGCCTGCCGCAGGATCCATGGGGAAGTGATTATCTGCTGGTCAGCCCTGGCGAGCATGGTGATTACGACATTATCTCGGCTGGCCCCGACGGTGCAGCGGGCACCCAGGATGACATTAATAACTGGGAAATGGATAAAGCGAAACCCTGACCATGAAGGCGGTAAAAGGATTTACCCTGCTGGAAATATTACTGGTGCTGACGCTGCTGGCGTTAAGCGCCACGCTGGTGCTGATGGTAAGCGACGACGATCGCAAAAAAGCCATTACCGCGGGCGAACAGCTGGCGGCACTCATGGAATACACCGCTGACTGGTCAACCATGGAAGATCGCAGCGCGGGGATAGAAATTCGTGCTCAGGGCTGGCGCATCGTCACACCGGTACATAACCGCTGGCAGGCGCCGGAAAACTATTTCCGGCTGGCGACCGACGGTAGCTGGCATGACAACTGGCAGGTAACGTTATTTCCCGTCGCGCTTGCCAGGCAGGCTGCCGGGACACCGCAGATCCTTATCCGTCCGGACGGGGAAATAACGCCCTTTACGCTGCAAATTCAGGATCGGCAAAGCAGATCGGTGCTGTTCACGCTGACCAGCACTGGCGGCCTGCCGTTGCAGTTAAGCACTGGAGCAAAACCATGAACCGCCCGCAGTCCGGTATGACGCTGCTGGAAGTCCTGCTGGCGATGGTGATTTTCGCGTCCGTCTCGCTGACATTGATCAACAGCCTTAACGGGCAAATCGCCGCCACCTCAAAAATGGAAGAGCAGGTGTTTGCCAGTTGGGTTGCCGACAATGCGCTGAAAAAGCAGCAACTGTCCGCCGCACCGCTGGCGGCCACGTCGCACGGTAAAAGCCTGATGGGCGAGCGAAGCTGGAGCTGGACGTTAACGGCGTCGGCGTCAGAGATCGACGGCATGCAGCGCCTGACGGCGGAAGTGGCGATTGATAACGGGCAAAAAATGCAGATCCGCCGTTATATGCCGACAGAGAAAGGAGTGCCCGATGGCTCGGCACGTTAAGGCGCAATCCGGCTTCACACTGCTGGAAGTCCTGCTGGCGATTGCCCTGTTTGCGGTGCTCAGCCTGCTCACCAGTCAGTTACTGACGGCAACGGTAAACAGTAATGAAGCGACGAAGCAGCATCAGCAACGTTTTGCCGCCCTCGTTCGCGCCATGAATCTGCTGGATAAAGATGTCTGGCAGAGTGTGCCGTTGACGGCGCTGAAAGGGGATAAAAGCCGCCTGATGCTCACCACCGCCAGCAACAATGATATGCCGGATATCTGCTGTGCGCCGGATCTGCAACGCGTGGAGTGGTCATTTAAAAATCATACCCTGTACCGTGCCATCTGGCGCTATCCGGAGGATGAGCAGCCGTCCATCACGCAGCCTGTGCTGACTGAGGTGAACGCCTTTACCCTGCGTTATTACCTTAAGGACGCGGTGGTGACAACACTTGCGCCTGATCAGTACCCGCGCGCCATCGAAGCCGGGATCGACATCAACGGATCGGGAACCATCACGCGCCTGCTTCTCCTGCCGGAAAAACGCAGCAACGGAGGCACACCATGAGATCGCAAAAAGGCGTGGCGCTGTTGGTGGTGCTGATGATCCTGGCGATCATGGCCGCGCTGGCCAGTGAAATGACGCTGCGCTATCAGATTAACATCAGGCGCACCGGTTATACGCAGCAACAGTTGCAGCAAAACTGGCTGGTCGGGCTGGCAGAACATCAGGCGATGCAGATCATTGCGCAGGATCTGCGCGATAACGCCAAACTGCTGACGCGCGATCAGCTCTGGGCGCAGCCCCAACAGCGGGAGCTGGCCAGCGGCAATACCGTCAGCTGGCAACTCACCGATCGGCAGGCCTGTTTTAACGTTAATGCGCTGGTTAATACCCCCACTGACGCGATGGCCGACGTGCCCGCCAGCGTGCGCGTCTTTACCGCCCTGCTCGCGAACCTGGACGTGACCGGCGCGCCGGCCGAGGCGCTTATCGACGCCATCGCGGATTATATCGACAGCGATGAAACGCCCCGCCGTTCCGGTGCGGAAAACGAGTATTACCGTACCAGCCGCGATCCCCATACCATCGGCGGGCGACGCCTGTATTCGGTAAGCGAACTCCGACAGATCAAAGGCATGACGCCTGCGTTGTATCAGCGACTCGTTCTTTTTGTGTGTGCGCTGCCGAACGACGAGTTAAAGATCAACATCAGTACCCTGACCCGTGAAGATGCGCCGCTGCTGGCCGCCATGCTCGATAACATGCTGTCAGTCAGTGACGTACGTGCATTGTTTGATAAGCAGAAGCGCCAAAACCTGGCCAGCCCTGCTGCGCTGAAAACAGCTCTCGAAAAAACCTTTCCAGGACGCAAGGATGAGCTGGAAGCATTTAAAAATGTCGCGGCCACGACCAGTCAGTATTTCCGGCTGGAAACCACGGTGAGTTTGGGAGACAGCCGCAGCGGCACAATCAGCGAACTGGAATTTGATACAAAAACATCGCAACTGTTTATCACCGCCCGCCGACGTGCGGCAGTCGATCGTTAAAAGGATTTACCTCGTGCAGAAAATTATATTACGCCCTTTGCCAGGAAAACTGGTGTGGAGCGTCTCCGGCGAAACGCCTGAGCCAGAGTTACACGAGCTGGAGGACTATCTTCAGCCTGGCGCGCTGGCACACTTGCCACCCGCCGATACCGTCTACCTGCTGCTGTCGCCAGAATACCTCTGTTTTCGTCAGGCTGAACTTCCGGCCGCGAATTATAAAATTACCCCGCAAACGCTGAGCTGGCTGGTGGAAGACAGCGTTGCTGGCAACGCAGATGATTTGCTGTGGACGGTGCTTGGCCGGGAAGAGAATACGCTGCACCTGGTGGGGATTGCCCGGCGCGCGCTAGCGGAGATGCTGGCCGCCTTTTCCGTGGCGGGCGTGACGCTAAGCCATATCGTGCCGGATGGTTTCTGGCTGCCTGACGTGGCGAACGGCTGGTGTCTGTGTCAGGAGGAGACGCGGTGGCTGATCCGTTATGACGCCTGGAAAACGGGCGTGCTGGACGGCGCGCTGCTCAGCCATTTGCTCACGACCTGCCCGGAAACCCCGGTCATGAGTTTAAGCCCGTTACCGGTAGAGCATGCCAGGATTGAGTACTCTCAGGCCCACCCGCACTGGTACGACGCTGACCGCCTGCCTGCGGTGAATCTTATCCAGGGGGCGTTTCGCCCGGCACGGCCTGTCAGACAGGCACCGCGCGTGCTGAAATACGGTACAACATTCATGCTTGGCCTGGCAGCGGTGCTCTTTTTCAGCCTGAAAGGGCTGACGCTCTGGCAGCTGCATCAACAAAAACAGGCGCTGGTTTCCGAAGGGCGCGCACTGTGGGGCCGTTATTTCCCCGGCGACGATCGCAGTAATAATTTCAAATTTTTCTTCGCTTCCTCCGTCAAATCCCGTCATCCGGACGTACTGACGTTATTGACGCAGCTTCAGGAAAAATTACAGCCCTGGCCGGGTCTGACGCTGCGCCAGGTGAGTTACGGTCTGGATACTCATCGCTTTGAGGCGATCATTAACGCCAACGATGCCGGGCAGCTTAGCGAATTTATGGCGCAGGCCGCCGGTACATATACCGTTTTGCCACAACCGGACGGCGTCAAACTCAGCCTTAAGGAGCGCAAATGAATACGTTCTGGCAATCAAGAAGCGCAGGTGAAAAACGCAGCCTCATCCTGCTCGCGCTTTTCATCCTGATGCTGGCCGTGTGGTACGGCGTACTACAGCCGCTGAATAACGCCATTCTGCATCAACAACAGGAAAACGCCCGGCTAAAAAACGAGATCCAGTGGGTGAACGACGCCGCACAGCATAGCGGACTGGTGGGTAGCCAGCCGTTACCTGAAGACATCCCGTCGCTGATCCAGAGCCGCGCAGCCCTGGCAGGCCTGAAAGTCACAGTGACGCCTGCCACGCCCCGCCATTTTACCGTCGCGCTTTCCACCGCCAGCAGCAGCGCGTTTTTCTCCTGGCTGGATGAGATGCAAGATCAGGGCTTACAAGTTTCCCGGTTACAGTTTAGCGCCGACAGCGCGCCGGGTACCCTCATGATTGCGGCCCTCGAACTTTATCAGGCAGGTCAGCATGATTGACGACATGTACATCGCAGTGCTGGCGATGGTGGGGTTGCTCACCGGCAGCTTTATGAATGTCGTGGTGTATCGCCTGCCGCTGATGATGGAGAGCGATTGCCCGGCAAACTGGAATATCGCCTGGCCGCCATCACACTGCCCGCACTGTCAGCATCGCCTGCGTTATGGCGACACTATTCCGCTGCTCAGCTGGCTGTTGCTGCGCGGGCGTTGCCGCGACTGCCAGCAGCCTGTTCCGCTGCGCTATCCCTTAACAGAGGTGCTCTGCGGCGTGGCGTTCACCATCATTGCCGCGCTGTTCCCGGCCGCGACCAATGCCTTTGCCGTGATGGTGCTGTTCTGGTTTGTGCTGGCGCTGGCGCAAATCGATGCCCGCACCTATTTGTTGCCGGATCGGCTGACGCAACCGCTGATCTGGCTCGGCCTGCTTTACCATGGCCTCTGTCAGCAGGATACCCTGACGGATGCGCTGTTTGGCGCGGTAGCGGGCTATCTTTCGCTGTGGCTGGTGTGGTGGATATACCGGCTGATCACCGGCAAAGAAGGGCTTGGGATGGGGGATGCCAAATTGCTGGCAGCACTGGGCGCCTGGTGTGGCTGGCAGGCACTGTCGATGATACTGCTTGGCGCGTCGCTGATGGGGATTGGCTGCTGGATAGTGCTGCGACTGAGTCGTGGTACGCAGGTGCCACACATCGCATTCGGTCCCTGGCTGGGTCTGGCGGGCTTCATTATTTTCACGATGCAGTTGCTGGGTGTGGAGATTTACTGAAGCAGAGCGGCGAGCTGTCGCCGCTCTGTAGATAATGCTTACTCTTCGCGGATCTGGGCCTGCAGGTAATTCTGAATGCCCATTTTCTGGATCAGATCCAGTTCCGTCTCCAGCCAGTCAATATGCCCTTCTTCATCGGCCAGAATTTCAATCATCATGTCACGGCTGACATAGTCATGAACGCTGTCCGCCCAGGCAATCGCTTCGCGCAGATCCTTCGCCCCGTCTAATTCAAGCGCAAGATCGGAACGCAGCATCTCTTCAACATCTTCACCAATGTTGAGTTTGCCCAGGTCCTGGAGATTAGGGATCCCTTCGAGGAATAAAATACGCTCGATGTATTTATCGGCGTGTTTCATTTCATCAATGGATTCATGGTATTCGACGTCGTTAAGACGTTTGAGGCCCCAGTTTTTAAACATGCGTGCATGTAAGAAATACTGGTTGATTGCGACAAGCTCGTTTCCCAATAATTTATTGAGATAATTTATTATCTTAACATCACCTTTCATTTTATCGTTCCTCCGCTTCCACTACCTACAAGCGTAGTAGATGCAAAGGAAAACGATTAAGAAAAGAACAAATTCAGGCGATTTCTTTAAACTCAGGGAGTTGCATTAACTCGTCTTGCATGATTTCACGCGCCGCACGTACGCACTTCCCGCACTGATTGCCAACCGGGATAAACTTCCTTAACTGCTGGAATGACTGAGGACTAAACTGGCGTACTGCCTGGCGGATCTTCTTATCGCTCACGCCATTACACAGACAAATGTACATATGCACTCCCGTTCAAAATCTGTCCAGATTGTAAATGAGAATGGTTATGGTTTCAATAGCGGAAAAGATGTCAGGAAGTGTCAGAACTGCAGACAACAATGCCGCCCTTTTACAGGCGGCATTGGGTATTACACAACGCGTTATTTAAGCATATCCGCAGTCACTAAAATTTTTGCGATTGTGGCAGGATTCGGAGAGGTACGTTCAACCACCACGGTTTCGCCTACAGAGATATCCTTCTCATCAGATTTTACGACCATCGTATCGCCCTTATCACTTACATAGCTGTAGTAACACGTTTTATTGTCGCAACTGAAAATGTAATTCCCTTTTTTCTTGTCATCATCAATAACTTTCGCAACGTAAGCTGAACCAACGTCATTCCGCAGTTTATCTTTGGCGAATTCAACAAGAATATAGGGAATATTATTTTCCTTGATCACTTTCAGAGACTTAACGTCACCGTCGTTAACAACTGGATTGTTTCCTTTCAGCATATCTTCCGTAACGATCAGCTCGCCAATAACGGCAGGATTGGGCTGAGTACGTTTAACGGTAATTTTTGCCCCCGGATACAGCATATCAGCAGCATTACCGGTGCGTAATGATACCTCTTTACCATAATTGTCGCGGTACGCGCTATAAACCGTTGACCCTTCTGTAGAGAAACGGTATTTACCATCAACCTCCACACGGAAAGCGTTGCCTGCTGACAACTTAGCCGCATCCAGATTGACCACGATACGCTGCTCATTATCGAAAAGGGTGACAAATAACCCTTTAAGATCCGAATCAAAAGCCGGTGTCGTAATAATCTTTTTAACAATATTACCCAGTTCATGGTTCGGCGTATCACCACTCAAATCCCAGACAATCGCGCCGCCGTAACCCTGCTTATTAATGTAATCGACTTTTTCCTGAATCGATTGCGGATCATCATAAGTCAGAAACTCTTTGGTCGACTTATTGTACAGGTAGGGGACGCGCGATTCAGGATCCCAGTAACGGGTGTACTGTCCGTTATTAACCAGGTCTTTGAGGTAATACCATGGGTTGGTACCCGTATACTGCCCGTTATCATCCCACTGACCATGAACAGTGGCAGAACCTGGCGCAAACAGGCCCGGCAAACCTTTCACGATTTCGGTAGGTTCCACGTTGCCCCAGCCACGACCATACCAGGCAAGGCCCATCATCAGCTTAGACTTCGGTACTTTCCATGTGGTGCTATATGCGGTCATTGCCGATGCTGAGTTAAACTCCAGATCGGCATCCTTGCTGTTGGCGAACAGCGGTGAATTATGGCCAGTAACAGGATCAAAGGCCCCGTGGAAGTCATAGGTCATGACGTTAACCGAATCGAGCAGCGGTACGGTCTGTGACGGGTTGATATACTGGATCTTGTTATGGTTCGCCGTTACCGCAGCAGAGAGCTGGTAGTAGCGATCGTCTTTCTTACCTTGTTCATCCAGCCGGCTGCGCACAGCCTGGATCAGCTTCGTGAACTGTGTTTTTTCAGCGTCTGTGTCCGGATATTCCCAGTCGATATCCACCCCATCAAATTTCCAGGTCAGCATATAGGAGAGAATGCTGTCGGCGAGCTTCTCAATGCCTGCGTCCGTTGCGGTTGCCGCTTCAAATGCCCCCTCTTCTGAGTTATTCCAGCCGCCGATAGAAAGAATATTGGTGACGCCAGCGACTTCGGTACGCTGATCCAGTTCGCGCATCAGGCCCGGACCTTTCTCGGTATCATGCGTGACCACGACGCCCTGCTGGATCACACCAAAGCCATAGTTCAGATGAGTAATACCGGAGTAATCAATTTTATCCGGCGTAAAGTTTTTGTGCGCGTCATACACGCCCCATTCCGGGAAGTAGCCGTAGACCTTACGCTGAGCAGCCACTTTCTCCTTTTGCTCTTTCTGGAAATCAACGGCAGCCTGACCGGTATAAGGCGTAAAGGTAAAGGTGCCAAGAGTAGTGATTTCCACTTTTGCGCCCTTCTCCCACACACTATTACTGCCTGGTGCCTCGCCTGGATTTACCCACCACTTGCTGCTCCAGTAATAACCGTTGTAACGCACTACGGTGCCTGTTTCAGAATAAGACATGGATGGATCATAAGGTTGCGAATTAATCACCTTATCGTCTTTTACCGCCACCATGACCACGACATTACCCGGGAAGTTATTCTGGTTTGCACTGCTATACGCCATCCAGGTATTGCCATTATCCTTCGATAACATCTGGCTGGTGTCGAGTCCGCTGATGGTATTCGTTTGATCATTTGCAGCTAGTGTTCCCGCGGACGCGGTAAACGGGGTACAGGCTAACGCCATTAATAGCGCCAGCGTATGTTTATTAAAATGCATGTTAAAATCCCTCTTAAATATATATGACAATTATGATTAACAGTGGCCAAATAAAAGCAGCAATGTGATTAAAGCCGATGAGCTTACACGCTTATTCTGCAGTGTTTATTTAAGAGTTCAATTAATCTTTCCTGCAAACTTAAGTGATTAATAATAAATATTAAGGGAATCCTTAACTCATTATTTATAAAATGTTTTTTAGATGCGACAGAAAGTTTAGGAATTATAGAATGATTAATAAAAGAAATGAATAAGTAGCAGGAAACCGAGGATAAACAACAGACAAAAAAAATGCCAACCACATTAGTGGCTGGCATTTATTAAGATTAACCCCGAAAGGGTTAACTTTTATCAGTAATTAGCTGATAACTTTAGCAACAACGCCCGCGCCAACGGTACGGCCGCCTTCACGGATTGCGAAACGCAGACCGTCATCCATCGCGATCGGGTGGATCAGGGTAACAACCATTTTGATGTTGTCGCCCGGCATTACCATCTCAACGCCTTCCGGCAGTTCGATGGTGCCAGTCACGTCAGTTGTACGGAAGTAGAACTGCGGACGGTAGCCTTTGAAGAACGGAGTATGACGGCCGCCTTCATCTTTGGACAGAATGTAAACTTCAGATTCGAATTTGGTGTGCGGCTTGATTGAACCCGGCTTAGCCAGTACCTGACCACGTTCGATTTCTTCACGTTTGATACCACGCAGCAGAACACCAACGTTCTCACCAGCACGGCCTTCGTCCAGCAGTTTGCGGAACATTTCAACGCCAGTACAGGTTGATTTCGCAGTATCTTTGATACCAACGATTTCAACTTCTTCACCCACTTTAACGATACCGCGCTCTACACGACCGGTTACAACAGTACCACGGCCGGAGATGGAGAATACGTCTTCGATAGGCAGCAGGAACGGCTTGTCAATCGCACGTTCTGGTTCCGGGATGTAAGAATCCAGGTAGCCAGCCAGTTCGATGATTTTCTCTTCCCACTGTGCTTCGCCTTCCAGCGCTTTCAGTGCAGAACCACGTACGATCGGGGTGTCGTCGCCCGGGAAATCGTACTGAGACAGCAGTTCGCGAACTTCCATCTCTACCAGTTCCAGCAGCTCTTCGTCATCAACCATGTCGCATTTGTTCAGGAACACGATGATGTACGGAACGCCTACCTGGCGACCCAGCAGGATGTGCTCACGGGTCTGCGGCATCGGGCCGTCAGTCGCAGCAACAACCAGGATTGCGCCATCCATCTGAGCAGCACCGGTGATCATGTTTTTAACATAGTCGGCGTGGCCCGGGCAGTCTACGTGTGCGTAGTGGCGAGTAGGGGTGTCATATTCAACGTGAGAAGTGTTGATGGTGATACCACGAGCTTTTTCTTCCGGCGCGTTATCGATCTGATCGAATGCACGTGCAGAACCACCGTAGGTTTTAGCCAGAACGGTAGTGATTGCAGCGGTCAGAGTAGTTTTACCGTGGTCAACGTGGCCGATGGTGCCCACGTTAACGTGCGGTTTTGTACGTTCAAATTTTTCTTTAGACACGGCTATATTCCTTACTATAGTGCTCCCCCCTCAAGGAGAGAGCACGGGATCAATGTTTTTAAAGCCTGAGCTTATTTGCTACGAGCTTCAATTACTGCCTGAGCAACGTTGTTCGGGGCATCATCATACTTCAGGAATTCCATCGTATAGGATGCACGACCTTTGGTCAGAGAACGCAGCTGGGTCGCATATCCGAACATTTCAGACAGCGGAACTTCAGCGTGGATCTTAACGCCAGTCACGTCAGATTCCTGACCGCGCAGCATACCACGACGACGGCTCAAGTCACCGATGACGTCACCAGTGTTCTCTTCCGGCGTTTCTACTTCAACCTTCATGATTGGCTCAAGCAGAACAGGTTTTGCTTTCTTAAAGCCATCTTTAAAGGCAATAGACGCAGCCAGTTTAAACGCCAGTTCAGAGGAGTCAACGTCATGGTAAGAACCGAAGTGCAGACGCACGCCCAGATCTACTACCGGATAACCAGCCAGCGGACCAGACTTCAGCTGCTCCTGGATACCTTTATCAACGGCCGGGATGTATTCGCCAGGAATTACACCACCTTTAATGTCGTTGATGAACTCATAACCTTTCGGATTTGAGCCCGGCTCCAGCGGGTACATGTCGATCACAACGTGACCGTACTGACCACGACCACCAGACTGCTTAGCGTGTTTACCTTCAATGTCGGTAACTTTCGCGCGAATCGCTTCGCGGTAAGCAACCTGAGGTTTACCCACGTTAGCTTCAACGTTGAATTCACGCTTCATACGGTCAACGATGATGTCCAGGTGAAGTTCACCCATACCAGCGATGATAGTCTGGTTAGATTCTTCGTCAGTCCATACGCGGAATGACGGGTCTTCTTTAGCCAGACGGCCCAGAGCCAGACCCATTTTTTCCTGGTCAGCTTTGGTTTTCGGTTCTACAGCGATGGAGATTACCGGTTCCGGGAATTCCATACGCTCCAGAATGATCACGTTGTCCGGATCACAGATGGTGTCACCTGTAGTCACGTCTTTCAGACCGATTGCCGCAGCAATGTCGCCCGCGCGAACTTCTTTGATCTCTTCACGTTTGTTAGCGTGCATCTGAACGATACGACCAAAACGCTCACGAGCCGATTTCACTGGGTTATAAACGGTATCACCGGAGTTAACCACGCCAGAGTACACGCGGAAGAACGTCAGGTTACCTACGAACGGGTCGGTAGCAATTTTGAATGCCAGAGCAGCAAACGGCTCGTCATCACTTGCATGACGCTCAGAAGGCGTGTCTTTACCGTCGTCCAGCATACCGTTGATTGCCGGTACGTCTGTCGGTGCTGGCAGGTAATCAATTACCGCATCCAGCATCGCCTGAACACCTTTGTTCTTAAACGCAGAACCACAGGTTACCAGGATGATTTCGTTGTTCAGAACGCGCTGACGCAGAGCACCTTTGATTTCTTCCTCGGTCAGCTCTTCGCCGCCCAGGTATTTTTCCATCAGCTCTTCAGAAGCTTCAGCAGCAGATTCGATCAGATTCTGGTGCCATTCTTCAGCCAGGTCAGCCATATCTGCAGGGATGTCTTCGTATTCGAAGGTCACGCCCTGGTCGGCATCGTTCCAGTTGATGGCTTTCATTTTCACCAGGTCAACAACACCGGTGAAACCTTCTTCAGCACCAATCGCCAGCTGCAGCGGAACCGGGTTCGCGCCCAGACGGGATTTGATCTGACCAACAACTTTCAGGAAGTTAGCGCCCATGCGGTCCATTTTGTTAACGAACGCAATACGCGGAACTTTGTATTTGTTTGCCTGACGCCATACGGTTTCAGACTGCGGCTGAACACCACCAACTGCGCAGTAAACCATTACAGCACCGTCAAGAACACGCATGGAACGTTCTACTTCGATGGTGAAGTCAACGTGACCCGGGGTGTCGATGATGTTTACGCGATGCGGTTCATACTGCTTCGCCATACCAGACCAGAATGCGGTAGTCGCAGCGGAGGTAATGGTGATACCACGCTCCTGCTCCTGCTCCATCCAGTCCATGGTTGCGGCGCCGTCATGAACTTCACCGATTTTATGGTTTACACCGGTGTAGAACAGAATACGTTCGGTAGTAGTGGTTTTACCGGCGTCGATGTGCGCACTGATACCGATGTTACGGTAGCGTGCAATGGGTGTTGTACGAGCCATTTGATTCCTCTATTGCCTTTGGCGTTCAATTTAAGTAGCCCAAAGCGGGCAGCTTTTGTGAAGCGCCCGCCTGGTGACTATTACTCCGAAGGGATTACCAACGGTAGTGTGCGAACGCCTTGTTGGCTTCAGCCATACGGTGAACGTCTTCACGTTTCTTAACTGCAGTACCTTTGTTCTCTGCAGCATCAGAAAGTTCGTTCGCCAGGCGGAGAGCCATGGATTTATCACCGCGTTTACGAGCAGCTTCAACGATCCAACGCATTGCCAGAGCATTACGACGAACCGGACGTACTTCAACTGGAACCTGATAAGTTGAACCACCAACGCGACGGGACTTAACTTCTACAGTCGGACGCACGTTTTCGAGAGCAACTTCGAACGCTTCCAGGTGGCCTTTACCGCTACGTTGAGCCAGGGTCTCAAGAGCAGTGTAGACGATTGATTCTGCAGTAGATTTTTTACCATCTACCATCAGGATATTTACAAATTTAGCCAGCAGTTCTGATCCGAACTTAGGATCCGGCAGAATTTTACGCTGACCAATGACGCGACGACGTGGCATGGAAATACTCCGTTGTTAATTCAGGATTGTCCAAAACTCAAAGAGTTTAGTTTGACATTAATATAAAACGTTTGGCCTTACTTAACGGAGAACCATTAAGCCTTAGGACGTTTCACGCCATACTTGGAGCGTGATTGCTTACGGTCTTTAACGCCGGAGCAGTCGAGCGCACCACGAACGGTGTGGTAACGAACACCCGGAAGGTCTTTTACACGACCGCCACGGATCAGGATCACGGAGTGCTCCTGCAGGTTGTGACCTTCACCACCAATGTAGGAAGTCACTTCAAAACCGTTTGTCAGACGAACACGGCATACTTTACGCAGTGCGGAGTTCGGTTTTTTCGGGGTAGTAGTGTATACACGAGTACATACACCACGTTTTTGCGGGCATGCTTCCAGCGCAGGCACGTTGCTTTTTGCAACTTTGCGAGCGCGTGGTTTGCGTACCAGCTGGTTAACTGTTGCCATTAAATAGCTCCTGGTTTTAGCTTTTGCTTCGTAAACACGTAATAAATCGACCTCATACAATATGAGGACGCAGAATTTTAGAGCTGTGCTGAAAAGGTGTCAAGAAATATACAGCGATTCACACTACCAGGACATCTGAACGGCATGTTTTACCGTCAGGCTGACGAATTCAGTATAGCTAACCCTGGTAATACTGTTCGAAATTTGACCAGAAAGACCTCGCGCAGCGATGTCTTCGTTTAGCGCATGTACCGATATGGGGGCGGCCAGCAATAAATCAAGGTAACGCCCGCCTTCAATGCCCGCTATCACACCGTCGGACAAGAGAAGCAAATCGTCCCCCGCCTGCAGCGTACGCAACAGGGCTGTCATATCGCACTGCCAGGGTGAGTGATGCAAAGTATGCAGCATAAGGGCCTCAGAACGTCATAACGACGTCGAATCTATTGAGCTGGTCACGCAGCACCTCCGGCTCAAGCAGTTCAACATCGAGTATCAGCGGCGTGGATGCCGATAATCCGCGCTCCCGCAGCGACGCTGCACACAGCCAGCACTGTTCGATGTCATACAACGGCAGCACTTTGAAGGTGGCGATGTAGTCACGCGCCAGGATCTCAACGGGCTGCTGTGCTTTCAGCAACTGGAATACGCCGTCGCCGATAAAAAAGACGCCAATCTCTTCAGTCAGCGCCGACATCGCCAGCAGCGCATCCAGCCCTTCGCGGCCGGAAGCTGAACCGTGTGGCGCAGTGTTAAACACAAAAGCGACAGATTTCATCAGAATTGCACCATCCGATCGCAGGTCAGCGCGGCTTCTGCCAGCGAGCCCAGGCCGCTCAGTTCAAAACCAGGCTGTAAATTCGCGCCGGAAAGACCCAGACGGCGGGCTTCGGCGTCGTCCATCACGCCGCGACGCAAGGCGGCTGCCACGCAAATGTGCAGCGCCACCTGATGCTCAGCGTGCAACTGTTGCCAGGCGCGCACCAGATCGAATTCATCACTGGCCGGCGCGGTAAGTTGATTGGCGTTATAAACGCCCTCACGGTAGAAAAACACGCTGACCAGCTCATGGCCTTCTGCCAGCACGGCCCGGGCAAACTGCCAGGCGCTGCTGGCCTGCTGCGTGCCATAGGCAGGACCGGTGACCAGAATGGCAAAACGCATTACTTCTCGTGCCCCAGCAAGTCGCCGCTTTTGAACTGGCGAATGTAGAGATACACCGTGTGCTTGGAAATATTCAGACGATCGGCGACCTGGTTAATCGCGTCTTTGATATCGAAAATGCCTTTCTCGTAAAGATTCAACACGATCTGACGATTTTTTGCGTTATTAGAGACGTTACGATCGGCGTTCACTTCTTCGATAGTGAACTCCAGCGTTTGCGTTACCAGATCTTCCACCGAGGAGGCGAAGTTAACCGAGGAGCTGACATCCGGCGTTTCCGGCGGCACAAAGGTGCTCATAATCTGCGAGAACGGCACATCAAGATTCATATTGATACACAGCAGCCCGATAACCCGATGGTCACGGTTGCGGATGGCAATGGTTTCAGACTTCATCAGTACGCCGCTTTTGGCGCGCGTAAAATAACATTTGGAGACGCTGCTATCCGCACCGGTCATGTCATGCAGCATACGCAGGGCAAGATCCGTGATCGGCGATCCGATTTTGCGGCCGGTGTGTTCACCGTTAGCAATGCGAATGGCGGAGCATTTAAGATCCTGCAACGAGTGCAATACAATTTCACAGTGGGAGCCAATGAGCATCGCTAACCCGTCCACTACCGCTTCGTAGGATTTGAGGATATCGAAGTCAGTCTGATCGAAGGGACGTTGATCCAGTAAATCAAGCTCACTGGTTTCGTTGGTTAATAGCGACCTGGACATGAAAAAAAACACTCCTTTTCAGGAGCCTGTCGTTAACTTTTCAGGGCAGGCTCATCATTTACACGGACAACTAAGTTAATACAGCGCAGGCAATGCTTGCCAGCGTTAATTAACTCCGCGGCGCTGTAGAACACCAGCGCGTCAGGTAGAGTATATAACGGCCCTGCAATAAAAAACCGCCGCCCATTCAGGCGGCGGCTTTCAGCGTGCTTACTTCTTATCCGCTTCTGCTGCTTTTTCAGCCGGTGCGGCTTCAGCCTGCGCTTCCGCTTTCGGTGCGGGTTTGATGTCTAACAGCTCAACATCAAAGACCAGGGTGGAGTTTGCCGGAATACCCGGAACGCCGTTTTTACCGTAGGCCAGTGCCGGTGGGATAACCAGCTTGATTTTGCCGCCTTTCTTGATGTTTTTCAGGCCTTCAGTCCAGCCTGGGATCACACCGTCCAGACGGAATGACAGCGGCTCACCACGGGTGTAGGAGTTGTCGAACTCTTTACCGTCGATCAGCGTACCTTTGTAGTTCACTACTACGGTGTCGCTGTCTTTCGGTGCGTCGCCGGTGCCTTCTTTCTCTACTTTGTAGAGCAGGCCGGTAGAGGAGGTTTTCACGCCTTTCTCTTTAGCAAAGGTGTCGCGGTAAGCTTTACCTTTGGTTTCGTTATCTGCTGCGTCTTTATCCATCTTCGCCTGGGCAGAAGATTTCACACGCGTTTCGAAAGCCTGCAGGGTCTGTTCAATTTCCTGATCGGACAGTTTGCTCTTATCAGCAAAGGCATCCTGAACACCCGCGATCAGCTGATCTTTGTCCAGTTTGATACCCAGTTTTTCCTGTTCTTTCAGGGAGTTTTCCATGTAACGACCCAGCGATGCGCCAAGCGCATAGGCCGATTTCTGGTCATCATTTTTGAATGCAGACTTGCTGTCTGCCGCAGGTGCGGCTTTCGCAGCGGTATCCGCAGCGTAGGTCAGCGGAGCATTCAATGCGACAGCCATCGTCGTTGCCAGCAGCGTTACTTTTAACAGTGATTTCATCCATTTCTCCAGGGCCGGGGGGTTTCCCCCTCGTTAACTTAATAAGAAGCGTACTATAAAACGTTGCGGAAGAAATCAACATATGGACTTCCCCGATAATCGCCTCTTTTCAGACTATTTTTGTTTAAATTAGTTTCTTCAGGACGTCGTATTGCTGCACGACGGCGTAAACTTCAGTAGAATCCGCCCGCCACCTGGCCTAATAACGATGACGACAAAAGAGGTGAATGATGCAGGAAATGACGCTGGAAATGCGACTGGCAGAACTGGAAAGTCGTCTGGCTTTTCAGGAAATAACCATCGAAGAACTCAACCTCACGGTCACTGCACATGAGCTGGAAATGGCGAAAATGCGTGAGCACCTGCGTCTGATGGCGGACAAAATTAAAGCCAGCCAACCGTCGCATATCGCCTCTCAGTCAGAAGAGACGCCGCCGCCCCACTATTAAGGCGTAAAAAAGTAAGACGTAAAAAAAGCGGGATTAACCCGCTTTTTTTGATCGTGCAGTGCCGGAGCAGTGCCGAATTAATGGCAACCGCAGCCGCCGTGACCGCCGCAACCACCTTTACCGTGGTCATGGTCATGACCGTGATCATGGCCGTGGCCGCCGCAGCAACCGTCACCGTGTTCATGGTCGTGATGATGATCGTGCGCACCGTGAACGTGGCCGTGAGCCAGTTCTTCTTCCGTTGCTTCACGAATGGCAACCACTTCAACGTTGAACTTCAGGTTCTGACCGGCCAGCATGTGGTTACCGTCAACCACAACGTGATCGTCTTCCACTTCAGTGATTTCAACCGGTACCGGACCCTGGTCAGTTTCAGCCAGGAAACGCATGCCAACCTGCAGTTCATCAACGCCCATGAAGACGTCTTTCGGTACGCGCTGTACCAGGTTGTCGTCGTACTGACCGTAGGCTTCGTTTGCGGTAACCGCTACATCAAATTTGTCGCCAGGTTCGTGACCTTCCAGCGCGGTTTCCAGACCAGAGATCAGGGAGCCGTGACCGTGCAGGTAGTCCAGCGGCGCACTCACCGGAGACTCATCAACCAATACACCGTCTTCTGTACGTACCTGATAGGCCAGGCTGACCACCAGGTCTTTTGCTACTTTCATGATATCTCCTGAGCGTGGGAAAATTGCTGGCGCAGATTGTAACGGAATTCTGCCCCTGTGTACCCTTAAGCATAAAAAAAGCTGGGGTATATCGCTAGTCCGGATGAAAAATGCCGATCACTTGCTCTTCTTTGCGAACATGCTCGCGGGCTTCTTTATCCGCCTCGCGCATCTGATGACCGCACTTAACACACTCAACAACATCAATATTATTTTCCCGCCACATGGCCAGCGTATCCTGCGCCTGGCAGGCCGGGCATTTCGCACCGGCGATAAAGCGTTTACGTATTGTCATCATTTTGCCTCACTCGAATTCATCCCAGCCGTCAAACTGCCGCCGCTCTTGCTGCATCTCGCGCTGGAAAATCTCTTCCAGCTCGCGGCGCGCTTCCCGGACGCGGGAGATTTGTGCCGTATCGCTGTGCACCGGCATCAGTTCGCGCAACATGCGCATGTCCAGACGGCGGAAGTGCAGCTGCGCGCGCTGGGCCTGATGGGGATGCACGCCCAGCGTGATCAGCGCTTTGCGTCCCAGCTCCAGCGCACTGGAGAAGGTTTCACGGGAGAACTGCGTCACGCCCGCCTGTAATAGTTCATGCGCTTCCACACGCCCCCGCGCACGCGCCAGGATCGCCAGATGCGGGAAGTGCTGCTGGCAGATTTCCACCAGCTTCATGGTGTCTTCAGGTTCGTTACAGGTGATGACGATAGACTGCGCCGCCTCTGCGCCTGCCGAGCGCAACAGCTCTACCTGCGTGGCATCCCCGTAATACACTTTGTAGCCGTATTTACGCATCAGATTGACCGCGCTGATATCCCGCTCCAGCACCGTAATACGCATTTTGTTCGCCATCAGCAGACGCCCGATCACCTGACCGAAACGCCCAAAGCCGACAACAATCACCTGCGGCTTGTCATCCTCCACCCACGGCGCTTCGTCTTCATCTTCCGGGCCGTTAAAGTGGCGTGACAGCTGTTTATCCACCACTTTCATCACCAGCGGCGTGGTCATCATCGACAGCGTGACCGTTACCAGCAGCAGCGCCATCTGATCATTGTGGAACAATCTTTGGGATGACGCCGCCGAAAAGAGCACAAAAGCGAATTCCCCGCCCTGGCTCAGCACGCCGGCAAACTGCATTCGCTCGGAACGTCGCAGGCCGTACAGCCGCGCCAGGCCATACAGCACCAGCCCTTTTACGGCCACCAGCACGATGACGCTCACCAGCACCCACAGCAGATGGGTATAAAGGATGCCTAAATTTAGCGACATGCCGACGGAGATAAAAAACAGCCCCAGCAGCAGCCCCTTAAAGGGATCGATAGCCATTTCCAGCTCATGGCGATACTCACTCTCCGCCAGCAGCACCCCGGCGATAAAGGTGCCAAGGGCCATTGACAGTCCGAGCGCGTCCATAAACAGCGCTGACCCCAGCACCAGCAACAGCGTGGCGGCGGTAAACACTTCCCGCACGCCGGAACCGGCAATGTAACGAAACACCGGACGCAGCAGATAACGACCGCCCACCAGCATCCCGGCGAATGCCAGCACTTTCATGCCGATCTTCATCCAGTCCAGATGCTCATCGCCGTTACCCGCCAGCAGCGGCACCAGCGCCAGCGCCGGGATCACCGCCAGATCCTGGAACAGCAGCACTGAGAAGCCGAGCTGCCCGCCTTCATTGCGGTTCATGCCTTTATCGCGCATCAACTGCAACGCCATCGCCGTCGAAGACATCGCCAGTCCCAGCCCGCCAATCACCGCCGCCTGCCACGAAAATTCCGTGAGCATTAACAGTCCGGCCAAGATCGCCGCACTCAGCAATACCTGCGCCGCCCCGATGCCGAAAATTGATCGCCGCAGTTGCCACAGCTTCGACGGGTTCAGCTCCAGGCCGATGATAAACATCAGGAACACCACGCCCAGCTCTGAGAAATGCAGAATTTCATCCACATCACTGATAAACCCGAGTCCCCACGGGCCGATTGCAATCCCCGCCAGCAGGTAACCGAGCACCGCGCCGATACCCAGCCTCGCCGCCAGCGGCACCGCCACCACGGCGGCAAACAGGAACAGCACCCCTGCCAGTAACAGATCAGAACCTTCCATCACAGGCCTCCCGTGGCAACAGGTGCGGCCAGCCAGTCACCGTACGCTCTGGCGTGGCTCGCCAGCTCATCCGGCTGTTGCCGCCGCGCACGGTAGATAATCATCGGCGTAAGCCAGTGCATTTTGCACATCGCTGCCGTCAGTTCGAAGGGGCGCAAAATATCGCTCATTGGATAGCGGTTCAGGGCGTCATAGCGATAGGCACTCTCCGGCTCGCCGGTAGTGATGACGCTACGCCAGTACTTTCCCGCCAGTTGATTTCCCCCCGGCCCGCTGGCAAAGCCGCGGCTTAATACGCGATCCAGCCACTCTTTCAGCAGCGCCGGACAGCTGTAGGTATAGAGGGGATGCTGGAACACGATCACATCATGCTCGCGCAGCAGCGCCTGCTCATGGGGAATATCAATAAAGAAATCAGGGTAATGTGCATAAAGATCATGCACAGTGACATTGTTGAGTTGCGTTGCCGGTTTAAGTAAGACCCGGTTGGCGACCGACTCTCCGGATTCCGGATGGGCATATAACAGCAATACTTTCGCTGTTGGTGACATCATTCCCCTCCCGGGCGTCGTGCACGTCATTTTAATGATTTTGTGTATAAGCTTCGTTTTGGGCTACCATGGCGCCCCGGTGCGGCGGATCGCCCACTACCCTAAAATATCATAATGACAAATTAATATAGTCGGAACATAACGGCGCTCTATGATTGTTTTCTCCTCGTTACAAATTCGTCGCGGCGTACGCGTCCTGCTGGACAATGCCACTGCCACCATCAACCCCGGTCAGAAAGTCGGGCTGGTGGGTAAAAACGGCTGCGGGAAATCCACGCTGCTGGCGCTGTTAAAAAACGAACTCAGCGCCGACGGCGGCAGCTTCACCTATCCGGCAAACTGGCAGCTGGCGTGGGTTAATCAGGAAACCCCGGCGCTCAGCGAACCCGCGCTGGATTACGTGATTGACGGCGACCGCCAGTACCGGCAGTTTGAAGCCGAGCTTAACGCCGCCAACGAACGTAACGACGGTCATGCCATTGCCACGGTGCACGGCAAGCTCGACGCCATCGACGCCTGGACCATCCGCTCCCGCGCCTCCAGCCTGCTGCACGGCCTCGGCTTTTCAAATGAACAGCTTGAGCGCCCGGTAAGCGACTTCTCCGGGGGCTGGCGTATGCGCCTTAACCTGGCGCAGGCGCTGATTTGCCGTTCCGATTTACTGCTGCTCGATGAACCCACCAACCACCTCGACCTTGATGCGGTGATCTGGCTGGAAAAATGGCTGAAAAGCTATCAGGGCACGCTGATTTTGATTTCCCATGACCGTGACTTCCTCGATCCGGTGGTGGACAAAATCATTCATATCGAACAGCAAAATATGTTTGAGTACACCGGCAACTACAGCGCTTTCGAGCGCCAGCGCGCGACGCGCCTGGCCCAGCAACAGGCCACCTACGAAAGCCAGCAGGCCCGCGTGGCGCATCTGCAAAGCTTTATCGATCGTTTCAAAGCCAAAGCCAGCAAAGCCAAACAGGCACAGAGCCGTGTGAAAATGCTGGAACGTATGGAGCTTATCGCCCCGGCGCACGTGGATAACCCGTTCCACTTCAGCTTCCGCGCGCCGGAAAGCCTGCCGAATCCCTTGCTGAAAATGGAAAAGGTCAGCGCCGGGTATGGCGATCGCACCATTCTTGATTCCATCAAGCTTAACCTCGTGCCCGGCTCCCGCATCGGTCTGCTGGGGCGTAACGGCGCGGGTAAATCAACGCTAATCAAACTACTGGCGGGCGAGTTAAACCCGGTAAGCGGTGAGATTGGTCTGGCAAAAGGCATCAAGCTGGGTTACTTCGCCCAGCATCAACTGGAATTTTTACGCGCAGATGAATCCCCGATCCAGCACCTGGCGCGCATTGCCCCGCAGGAGCTGGAACAGAAACTGCGCGACTATCTTGGCGGCTTCGGTTTCCAGGGCGATAAAGTCAGCGAAGTGACCGAACGCTTCTCCGGCGGCGAAAAAGCCCGCCTGGTATTGGCGCTCATCGTCTGGCAGCGCCCTAACCTGCTGCTGCTCGATGAACCGACCAACCACCTGGATCTGGACATGCGCCAGGCGCTCACCGAAGCGTTGATCGAATTCGAAGGCGCGCTGGTCGTCGTCTCGCACGACCGTCACCTGCTGCGCTCCACCACCGATGAGTTTTATCTGGTGCATGGCGGCAAAGTCGAAGCCTTCGACGGCGATCTGGAAGATTATCAGCAGTGGCTGAGCGACATTCAGAAACTGGAAAACCAGCCTGCTGACGGCGCGAAAGACAACGTCAACAGCGCCCAGTCGCGTAAAGATCAGAAGCGTCGTGAAGCTGAACTGCGCACGCAAACACAGCCGCTGCGCAAAGAGATCGCCCGTCTGGAAAAAGAGATGGAAAAGTTCCAGGCACAGCAGGCCGCAGCGGAAGAGAAACTGGGTGACAGCGAGCTGTATGACCAGAGCCGTAAAGCCGAACTCACCGCCTGTTTACAGGCGCAGGCCAGCGCGAAAGCCGGGCTTGAAGAGTGTGAAATGGCATGGCTTGAAGCCCAGGAACAGCTGGAGGCCATGCTGCAAAGCGACTGACCATGAACCACGATATCCTCAGTGAGATCACGTTTCGCAAGCTCGCCATTTTCATGACGTTTATGGAGAAGGGGAACATTGCCCGCACCGCCGAAGCGTTGGCGTTAAGCGGCGTCAGCGTACATCGCGCGCTGCATACGCTGGAAGAGAACGTGCGCTGTCCGCTGTTCGTGCATAAAGGTCGCACCCTGATGCCGCTGCCAGCGGCATGGACACTGCTGGAGTATTGTCAGGAAGTCACGCAACTGATGACGCGCGGTCTGGAAGAGGCGCGTAAAGCCGCAGGCGTCGGTCAGGGACGGCTGCGCGTGGGGACGCTCTACTCGCTGACGCTGGAAACCGTGCCACGGCTGATTATGGGCATGAAGCTGCGCCGACCAGAGCTGGAGATGGCGCTGACCATGGGCTCTAACGAAACGCTGTTGCACATGCTGGAGGGCGGGGAACTGGACGCGATCATCATTTCCCTGTCAGAGGCGCAAATCGATCGCAACAGCCTCGAAGTGCTGCCGCTGTTTCACGATGATATTTTTCTTGCTGCGCCCGCGTCTGCCACGCTCAACATGTCAGCACCGGCGGATTTGCGCGATTACCGCCAGCAAAAATTTGTCTCGCTGGCGGAAGGTTTTGCCACCTACGCCGGCTTTCAGGAAGCGTTTCACATTGCCGGCTTTGAGCCGGAGATCGTCACCCGCGTGAACGACATTTTCTCGATGCTGAGTCTGGTGCAGGCAGGCGTTGGTTTTACCCTGATGCCGGGCCGCATGAAGAAAGTGTATGAAAACTCTGTGCAACTGTTAAAACTCGCCGAGCCATATCAGATGCAGCAGCAAATCGCCATCGTCTTTCCCCGCAACCGCGAGCACGATCCCAGCCTGCTGGCGCTCGCCGCTGAAGGCCGCATGTACGCCCGCAGTTTGCAGGAAGCGGGTAGCTGAGTTAAATCTGTCGGGTGGCGCTTCGCTTACCCGACCTACATAACGACATGCTACGTCGTTCCGCCGGGCAATGCGTTACCGCTGCTCCTGAAGGCGTTTCGCCAGATGCCGCGCCACGTCAATGCCGCTACGCTCAAGTGAAATCGTCTCTCCGTCCCAGGCCGCCTGCAGTGTTAAACAGGTCAGGACGCCACCCGGCGGCATCTCGATGGCCAGCCGCGCTTCACGCTCATTGGCGGCGATCATCGCCTCCTGCCAGCGCACGGTGCGCGCCATATTCATCGCCAGATCGTCAGCGATTTTCTCCGGCTGCCACAGCACGCGTCCGGTGCTGCCGCTCAGATAAGCGCACGCCGGACGGGATAAACTCACCCCGGCAAAGGCCTGCGCCAGTTTTTCTGCCGGACGGGCCAGCAGTTCACAGTGGGATGGCACGCTGACCGCCAGACGCTTCGCCTTACTGGCCCCTTTCGCCATCGCTTTTTCCGCCACCTTCGCCATGTCTTCATCACGACCGGCAATAACAATCTGCGTTTCCGCATTCAGGTTAGCGATCCAGGTATGACTTCCTTCGCTTATCGCTTCGACCTGCGGCAGCGTCAGGCCCATGATCGCCGTCAACCCGTAACCGTGCGGGTACGCCTGTTCCATCAAATCGCCGCGCAGGGCCACCAGCCGCAGCGCGTCGTCAAAGGCCAGCGCACCGGCCACTACTGCCGCCGGGTACGCGCCAATCGACAGGCCGCTGACGATATCCGGCGCCACGCCCTGCCGCTTCAGTTCGCGCGCCCAGGCTACACCGGCGATCAACAACGACAGCTGCACCGCGCGGGTGTGTTCCAGCGCCTCTGGCGTATCGAGGGTATCGACTTCCGCACCCAGCACCTCACGCGCCTCGGCAAGCGTTGTGCCGGGCAGCTGTTGCAACATGCCCGGGTGCTGCGTCCCTTGTCCGGGAAAGGTAAACAGAATTTTCATTAGTCCTCCCTGCGCCAGGGATCGCTCACCAGACGCGGCCCCTGACGGGTTTTGAGCAGTGCCTGGCCGTCGCGCAGCCATTCATTGAGGGCGAAACCGCCGGACGGCGTTTCCACCTGTGTATCCGCGCGGCACAGGGCGGTATCCAGCCGTTGCTGCCACGCCATCAGCGCGTCGCGCGACAGCGGCTGCGGGGCGCGGATCAGCAGATCCAGATCGCTTGCGGCATGGATCACCGGGATACCGGTCGCCAGCGCATAGCCGACGCTGCCGGTGATCCCCCAGACCCACGGCCAGGTGTGCTGCGCCAGCTGAAACGCCACCTGAACCGGTGGCGCGGAGATAAAGGGCGAACTGACCAGCGCCTGGGCGTCGGTCAGCTGCTCCGGGGTGACAATACGCACCACCTGCTGTGCGTCCACCCAGCCTGGCGCACGCTGGTCGCGGCGCAGGCCGCGCACCCCCACCGGGATGCGCCCCTGCTCATCAACATCACGCCGCACCACCACGGGCAACCCCGCATGCCAGACCGTATCCACCCAGGATTCAGTCACCCCTTGCAGGGCGCTGCGGTCAGTCAGCCAGAGAAGATCGTGCGGTCGCAATGATGATGAAGTCATGTTTTACATTCCTGAAGTCAGCGAGATAAACAGCGGCAGAGACAGAATACACAGCACCGAGCTTAACAGCAGCACAGCTTCGGCATCCGGCGACTGTACGCCAAAGCGGTTACCGAAGACCACGCCGAAGAAACCGGCCGACAGTGCGATCATCAGGATAGCGGTAATGGCAACCGGGCCGGACAGGCCTAACGCCAGCACGATCCCCCAGGCAATCACCGGCTGGATCAGCAGTTTGGCGATGGTCGAAGTAATCACCATGGTGTTGATTTGCAGTTTACGCGCGGAGAGGATCAAACCGGTCAGGAACAGCGCAGCCGCAGTGGCAGCAAGTCCCAGCGGTTTAATGGCTGCCAGCACCAGCTCCGGCATATGAATACCGATAGCGGATAAAATCACACCCAGCAGCGGGCCCATGACGATAGGTTTTTTAATCGAACGCCACATCAGCACCGGCAGCATCGCCAGGGTTGAGCCGCTGTTAGTCCCTTCCGCACGCGCTTTTTCGCGTTCAAGGATCAGCAGACAGAACGGCGTCATCAGCACGGAACCACAGGCAATGGATACCGCAACGGAAAGCGAGGTGGACGAGGTTTCACCCAGCACGCTGCCCAGGATCGGCAGGCCCAGCGCCGCATAGTTCGGCAGGGCAACGGTGAGGGTCAGCACCGCCGCATCCTGTGGGGATTTTTTAAAGACGCTGGTGGCGAGGAAATAGATGATGGCGTAGGTGATCCACATCGCCAGCGTCAGCACCACGATCAGCGGCGACTGGGCGACAATGCCGTCCCACGGCGTCTGCACGGTGGCGCTGAACAGCGCGGCGGGCAGGGCAAAATCCATCACGAAAATATTGAGCAGGGAAACATTTTTGTTATCAACCATTCCGGCCTTACCGGCCCAGAATCCCAGCAGCATAATGATAAAAATCGGTGCAAGGGCATGAACAATTACGTAAGTCATAAAATCACCTATTGAGGAATTTAGTAAGCACTGACGCGATGTTTATTATTTTTCAGATGCACGCTTCCTCGTGGGCACAGTGAGTGTGCCCACGGGGCGGTCATTCCGGCAGGTCTTTTTTACTACTTACCAGCTCTCGCGCATGCGCTCCCGCACGATGGAAGAGCTGCGACGGTTGTCGGCACCCAGACGGTTTTTAAGCGTGGTGTCCTGACGCGCGTCGTGAATGGCCTGTTGCAGCGTGGTATTCACCTCCGCCAGATCGGCATCGGAAGGCGCATCCGGGTTGCTGATGTTCAGCAGATGATCCAGCAGCCCCAGAGTGGCGTAGTTGCTGATGTCATACGCCATTGGCGGAATGGTCGCCGCCAGTTTTTCCAGTGCCTCGACGGTACGCAGTGTGATACGTGCAGCAGACTCTTTACCCATCGCGTGGATCAGCACGCCGTTGTCGTTGAAGGCGATCAGGCGGTTGGCCTGGTAGCCGTGTGCCAGGAACGCACCGGACATGGCTTTGCCGACGATAAGACCAATCACCGGGTGACCCGCCAGACGGGCATTGGCGTAAGCTCCTGCCGCACCGGCCAGCGCCTGATGAATGCCAAACGCCTCTTCACGACGGCCATAGGCCTGGCTTGGCACATCAATCACCGCCACAATCGGACGTTTAACATCTTTATCGGCGTCGGCGGCGATGGTTTCGCTAACCACTTTTGCCAGCGTCCAGCCTTCCAGCAGACCCACTTCACCTTTAGCCGCGCGAGGATAGTGGTTATCAGCATCCGGCACCACGGCGATAAAGCGGGCCGCTTCACCGTTGATTTCACCGTCAGCCACTTGTACAGACGGGCATAACCCACTCAAACGTGGTGCGTCAGGCGCCAGTTTTTCAAGCCATAATGCGCCACGGCTTACAGTCGTATTCATGCTTTTTCCTCCCCGGCAAAGAGCGCTTTGATCTGTTCGGCATCGGCTTGTTTGCGGGTGTCGAACTGGGTCAGGCGATCCAGATACCACTGGTAGTTATCGGTGCGATGTTTTTCCGGCAGGCCTTTGGCGATAAAGTCGTTCATCGCGCCCTTCACGGCATTCACTCCGTCGCCAACCAGCGCATCCACCAGCCCGCTTTTATAACGGACTTCACCCCCGGTCATGCTCCAGATAAACGGACGGTCGCGGGAGTCATACTCGTCGATCCCGGCTTCCTGTTCGATAACCTGCGGACCGTTCAGACCAAGACGCGCCTCGCGGGTGACGATCAGGTAGCTGCACAGCGCGGCAGCAATGGACATACCGCCGAAGCAGCCCACGGTACCGGCCACGATGCCGATAACCGGCGTATAACGACGCAGATCGACAATGGCAGCATGAATATCGGCGATAGCCGCCAGCCCCAGATTGGCTTCCTGCAAGCGTACACCGCCGGTTTCGAGGCACAGTACCGCCTGCGTCGGAATACCGTTGCGGTTATCTTCCGCCGCTAACTCCAGCGCCGCCGCCATTTTCGCACCGGACACTTCGCCCATGCTGCCGCCCTGGAAGGTGCCTTCGATGGCAATCACCACCGCCGGCTGACCGTTAATCGTGCCTTTCGCCACGACCATGCCGTCATCGGCCTGCGGCACGATGCCCTGCGGCCCAAGCCACGGGGAAATAATGCCTTCAAACGGATCCAGTAATTCACGATAACTGCCGTCGTCCAGCAGCGTACGGGCGCGTTCACGCGCTTTTAATTCGATAAAACTGCGGTCATCACGCATGGCTCACCCCCTCAAAAACCTGTTCGATACGAATGCGGGCCACGCCAGGCGTCGCACCAAAATCGTGGATCACCAGCTTGCCGGACGGCAGGCTGCCTGCCAGGGTGAGGCGGTTGAACAGCGCTTCCCAGCGTCCGCGGCTGTTATCCACGGAGGTGGTGATATCAACAGTGAGCGTCTGCTCCTGGTCGGCGGTGAAAAGCACCTCCATATCCCCGGAGCCAACGACGCCTGCCAGTGCTTTACCGCTCAGGGTGCGGCTGGCAGGCAAAGAGATCGTAATGTGTTCCATAACATCCTCTTAATCAGATAAATAAGGCAAGGTCGCGATACGATCGAGCAGTAACGTGGCGGCGAGTAAATCAGCCGCACCGCCCGGCGAGGCATTAAGCGCCAGCATCTGCGCGTCCAGTCGCGCCAGAGCAAGTTGGCCCGCAGGCTGCGCGGTGCCCCCGGCTGACAGCACGGCTTTTGCGCCATCGCGCATGGTTTCAAGCCCGGTCATCCCGGCGCGGTTCAGCACGCAGGTATCGCTGAGCGAGGTCATGATCGCCATCAGCGCATCAAGTCGTGCCTGGGTTTCAGTACCGCCGCGTTGACGGCTGGCATGCAGTTGCGGCAGCGCCAGTAGGACGATGTGCGGAAAACCTTGCTGCGCCTCTTCCCGCGCGCCCGGCACCCGGTAACGGTGCGTCGCGCGCAGCCCCTTGCTGAAGACTTTCGGGGCGGCGGCGTCCGGCAGTTGCGCCAGCTGTGCGGCGACATTCGCTATCGCCTGTGCAGAGCCGGTGCCGCCCAGCATTGCCGCCGCGCTGACCAGCAGGCCCAGCGCCCAGATCGCGCCACGGTGCGTATTCACGCCGCCGGTGGCAGCCATCATCTGCTGTTCGCCTTCGCGGCCCAGTCGCCCGATAGTTTGTCGTAGCGCAATGTCCGCCGGACGTTGCCAGCTTTGTTGCGCCAGGGCATGAAACGTGGGGGTCAGGCTACGCGCGGAGCACTCCATCAGCGCCAGCGTCAGGTCGTGATGCGCCCCATTCCCCCGACTGTCCACCAGACCGGGCTTCGGGCTTAACCGTGCTTCGTCAATCAGACACTGGGTGGCGGTTCGCGCCAGCCATTCGGCACCTCCGCAAGCTTCAATCTGTGGCAGATGTTTCATTACCAGCTCCGGAATTTTGCAGGCGGGTTATAAAGACCGTCAGACCATTCCACCAGATCCGCCACGCTACCGGCGGCCAGCAACGAGCGGGTGGCGTCGGTGCGGCGGATGCCAATATCTTCCGGATAAACCACTTTGCCGCTGCGGCGAAGATCGGCGACGCGTTTTGCGTCGACGCCAAGACCGATATCGGTGATCCCGGCAACGGCGGCGACCATCGCGCGACGCTCTTCCATGCTTTCGGCACGATAGAGATAAGCGATACCTTCTTCCGTCAGCACGTGCGTCACGTCATCGCCATAAATCATGACCGGAGCGAGTGGCATACCCGAGGCTTTCGCCACGTCGATGGCATCGAGTTTTTCCACGAAGGTCGGTTTTGAGCCTGCCTGGAAGGTTTCCACCATCTGCACCACCAGTTTTTTACCGCGTTGCATAGGATCGGGTTCGGTGATCATGTTGAGCCATGCCGGTGTCGCATGACGACGGCCATGCGGATCGTGGCCCATGTTTGGCGCACCGCCGAAACCGGACAGACGACCACGGGTTACGGTGGAGGAGTTGGCGTAGCCATCAACCTGTAAGGTCGACCCGATAAACATATCGACCGCATACTGCCCTGCCAGTTGGCAGAACGCGCGGTTGGAACGCATTGAGCCGTCAGCACCGGTGAAGAAAATGTCCGGACGGGCGCGGATGTACTCTTCCATCCCCAGCTCGCCACCGAAGCAGTGCACGCTTTCCACCCAGCCGCTTTCAATCGCCGGGATCAGTGTCGGATGCGGGTTCAGCGTCCAGTGTTTACAGATTTTGCCTTTCAGCCCCAGCTGTTCACCGTAGGTGGGCAGCAGCAGTTCGATAGCGGCGGTGTTAAAGCCGATACCGTGGTTCAGGGACTGCACCTGATGCTCGGCATAGATCCCTTTGATCGCCATCATCGCCATCAGGATATGTTCCTGTTTGATGAGACGCGGATCGCGGGTAAACAGCGGTTCGATGAAGAAAGGTTTGTCCGCTACCACCACGTAGTCGATCCAGGAACCCGGGATGTCGACGCGCGGCAAGTCGCATTCGTCATCCACCAGTTCATTAACCTGGGCGATGACGATACCGTCACGGAATGCTGCGGCTTCGACCAGCGCAGGCGTGTCTTCGGTGCTCGGCCCGGTGTAAAGGTTACCTTTGCGGTCAGCTTTGTAGCCGGCGATCAGCGCGACGTTCGGCGACAGATCCACATAAAGACGGGAATAGAGTTCGATGTAAGTGTGGATCGCGCCGATTTCCAGCTGGCCATCTTCCAGCAGCTGCGAAATGCGCAGGCTTTGTGTACCGGAGAACGAGAAGTCGAGCTTACGGGCGATGCCCTTTTCAAAAATATCGAGGTGTTCGCTGCGGCCAACGCTTGGCATGATCATGTGCAGATCGTGCACTTTTTGCGGGCTGACTTGTGCGAGGGAGCGGGAAAGGAAGTCCGCCTGTTTTTGGTTGTTACCTTCCAGCACCACTTTGTCGCCGGGTGCGATGAGTTTTTCCAGCATGGCGACCAGGTCGTCGGTCGGCAGCACTTTGCCTTCTACCGGGACAGAAGCCAGACGACGCTGTTTCTCGGTGCGTCGTGTGTTCCATACCCGTGCAGGCGTTTGCCCTGATAACATTATTAACCTCCTGATTCAGCACATCATTTTGATTTGCTTAACACTGCACTAAGTGTGCGCTTTGGTGATAAAGTCATCAATTAAGCCCTGCGCTTAATCATTAGCCTGAGAGTAATAATCAATGTGACAATTTGTGATGGAGATCAGTAAAAGGAACGCAAAAAGCATCTAAGGCAGGCAAAACAACAGGGCTGGAAACGCAATTTCATCCTCAGTAAGACGGTTTGTGAGTATAGTAGGCGGCAGACTACGAGGAAAATGTTGCACGCTTATGTCTCAGACTACGCCCTTAGCTATTTCAGATAATTCCATCGATAACCTGTCATTTCGCCCGCTGCCGGGCGCGGGCAATCCACACCTGCAAACCATGCTGCCGCGCCTTATTCGACGTCGGCTCCAGTTCACGCCTCAGTGGCAACGTCTGGAACTGCCGGACGGCGATTTTGTCGATCTCGCCTGGAGTGAAGATCCGCACGCGGCAAAACATAAGCCCCGGCTGGTGGTGTTTCACGGTCTGGAAGGCAGTCTGCACAGCCCTTACGCCCACGGTTTGATCAATGCCGCCCGCGCGCGCGGCTGGCTCGGCGTAGTGATGCATTTTCGCGGCTGTAGTGGCGAACCCAATCGCCTGAAGCGCATTTATCACTCCGGGGAAACGGAAGACGGCACCTGGTTTTTACACTGGTTACGGCGTGAGTTTGGCGCAGCGCCGACGGCGGCGGTCGGGTTTTCGCTCGGCGGTAATATGCTCGGTTGCCTGCTGGGCAAAAACGAGCCTGATTTGCCGCTTGATGCCGCGGTGATTGTTTCCGCCCCGCTGGTGCTGGAAGCCTGTAGCTATCATATGGATAAAGGCTTTTCGCGCTTTTATCAGCACTATTTGCTGAATCTGTTAAAAGGGAACGCGATGCGCAAGCTGAAGGCATACCCGGATTCGCTGCCGGTGGATCTTGCCCGCCTGCGTCGTATGCGGCGTATTCGTGATTTCGACGACCTGATCACCGCCCGCATCCACGGCTTCACCGACGCCATCGACTATTATCGTCGTTGCAGCGCCATGCCCGTGCTGCCAAACATTCGCAAGCCGACGCTTATCATTCACGCCAAAGATGATCCATTTATGGATCATAATGTTATTCCGGCGGCGGATTATTTACCGCCCAACGTGGAGTATCAGTTAACAGAACATGGCGGACACGTGGGCTTTGTTGGCGGGACGCTGCGCCGCCCGGAAATGTGGCTTGAAAAGCGCATCCCCGACTGGCTGACAACATATCTGGAGGCGTAAATGATTATCCCCTGGCAGGATCTGGCAACCGAGACGCTCGACAGCCTGATCGAGAGCTTTGTCTTGCGCGAAGGCACTGATTATGGTGAACATGAGCGTTCACTCGAACAAAAGGTCGCCGACGTTAAACGCCAGCTGCAAACCGGAGAAGCGGTGCTGGTGTGGTCTGAACTGCATGAAACGGTGAACATCATGCCGAAGAAGCAGTTTCGCGAATAAAACCAGTTTTAGGGAGCGTTGCTATGTCAGCCAAACATCCGGTGATTGCCGTAACGGGTTCCAGCGGGGCCGGAACCACCACCACCAGCCTTGCGTTTCGTAAGATCTTCGCGCAACTGGATCTGCGCGCCGCAGAAGTGGAAGGCGACAGTTTTCACCGTTACACGCGCCCGGAAATGGACATGGCGATCCGTAAAGCGCGGGATGCCGGGCGGCATATCAGCTATTTCGGCCCGGAAGCCAACGACTTCGGGCTGCTGGAGCAGACGTTTATCGAATACGGGCTGACCGGCACCGGCCAGTCGCGTAAATATCTCCATACCTATGATGAGGCAGTGCCGTGGAATCAGGTACCGGGCACCTTCACGCCGTGGCAACCGCTGCCTGAACCGACCGACGTGCTGTTTTATGAAGGGCTGCACGGTGGCGTGGTGACGCCGCAGCATGACGTGTCGCGCCATGTGGATCTGTTGGTGGGCGTGGTGCCGATCATTAACCTGGAGTGGATCCAGAAGCTGGTGCGCGATACCAGCGAACGCGGCCATTCCCGTGAAACGGTAATGGACTCGGTAGTGCGGTCAATGGAAGACTACATCAACTTCATTACGCCGCAATTTTCCCGCACGCACATTAACTTCCAGCGCGTGCCAACCGTCGACACCTCTAACCCCTTTGCCGCGAAAGCGATCCCGTCGCTCGACGAAAGCTTTGTGGTGATCCATTTCCGCAATCTGGAAGGCATCGATTTTCCGTGGCTGCTGGCGATGTTGCAGGGCTCATTTATTTCCCACATCAATACCCTGGTGGTTCCGGGCGGAAAAATGGGGCTGGCGATGGAACTGATCATGTTACCGCTGGTGCAGCGGCTGATGGAAGGGAAGAAGATCGAGTGATGCAGTTGTGCCGGATGGCGCTACGCTTATCCGGCCTACAAAACGCTTAACATGTAGGCCGGATAAGGCGTTCACGCCGCCATCCGGCTCAGCCTTCAACCACCTCAAATGAATGGGTGATAGTGGCGGCTTTTTCCAGCATCAGCGCCACCGAGCAGTATTTCTCGGCTGACAGATCCACGGCACGTGAGACAACCGCGTCTTTCAGATCTTTACCGGTGACGATAAAGTGCAGATTGATATGCGTGAACAGGCGCGGTGCCTCTTCGCGGCGCTCAGAGGTCAGTTTAACTTCGCAGTCCGTCACGTTGTGACGCCCTTTTTGCAGAATGGATACCACGTCAATCGCGCTGCATCCCCCGGCGGCCATCAGCACCATTTCCATCGGGCTTGGCGCTTTATCGCCGGAATTACCGTCCATCAGGATCTGGTGGCCTGAAGCGGACTCGCCCAGGAACGTTAAACCCTCAACCCATTTCACTCTTGCTTGCATTTTATTCACTCCGGCGCGCTAAATTTCCCTTCAGATTACGCGCACATAACAATTCTATCAACGGAAGGCGACCTGCATCATGCTGAAGCGAGACACCAGGAGACACACAGCAAAAGCTATGCTAAAACATTCTGGCTGCTACAGTAATACATTGACGTTAGACATGTATGCAGACGACATCAAACATTAAAGGCTGGATTTTCAAACGGCCACTTCCCGGGAACAGGGAAGCATATGATTGCAACCCCAGACGCAGCGTGTTGATCCTGCTTCTGGAGCCAGCTTATAACAGAGGATAACCGCGCATGGTGCTTGGCAAACCGCAAACAGACCCGACTCTCGAATGGTTCTTGTCTCATTGCCATATTCATAAGTACCCGTCGAAGAGCACGCTGATTCACCAGGGTGAAAAAGCGGAAACGTTGTACTACATCGTTAAAGGCTCAGTGGCAGTGCTCATCAAGGATGAGGAAGGTAAAGAGATGATCCTCTCTTACCTCAACCAGGGCGATTTTATCGGTGAACTGGGCCTGTTTGAAGAAGGTCAGGAGCGCAGTGCCTGGGTACGTGCAAAAACCGCATGTGAAGTGGCAGAAATCTCGTACAAAAAATTCCGTCAGCTTATCCAGGTGAACCCGGATATTCTGATGCGCCTCTCATCCCAGATGGCGCGCCGTCTGCAAGTCACGTCTGAGAAAGTGGGTAACCTCGCCTTCCTCGACGTAACTGGCCGTATTGCACAGACGCTGCTGAATCTGGCAAAACAACCAGACGCCATGACCCACCCGGACGGGATGCAAATTAAGATTACCCGTCAGGAGATCGGTCAGATCGTTGGCTGCTCCCGTGAAACCGTAGGCCGCATCCTGAAGATGCTGGAAGATCAAAACCTGATCTCTGCGCACGGTAAAACCATCGTGGTTTACGGAACCCGCTAAGCCCCTCAAACGGCGTATTGCATTCGCAAGACGCCGTTTTTGTTTGCATTCTCATGTGGCGCAGGCTGATTTATCACCCGGAAATCAACTACGCACTGCGACAAACGCTGGTGTTGTGTCTCCCTGTGGCTGTCGGCCTCGCGCTCGGACACCTGCAACAGGGTTTGCTGTTCTCTCTTGTTCCCGCCTGCTGCAACATTGCCGGACTTGATACCCCGCATAAACGCTTCTTCAAACGCCTGATCGTTGGCGGCTCGCTGTTTGCGGGCTGTAGCCTCGCGGTGCAACTGTTGCTGGCGGAAAGCATCCCCTTACCGCTGATCCTCGGCGGGCTGGCGCTGGTACTTGGCGTAACAGCGGAGATCAGCGCCCTGCACGCGCGCCTGCTTCCGGCGTCGCTGATTGCCGCCATCTTTACGCTAAGCCTTGCCGGCAACATGCCGGTGTGGGAGCCGCTGCTGATCTACGCCTCCGGCACGCTGTGGTACGGGTTGTTTAACTGGCTGTGGTTCTGGATGTGGCGCGAACAGCCGCTGCGCGAATCCTTAAGCCTGCTCTACCGCCAGTTAGCGGAATACTGCGAAGCCAAATACAGCCTGCTGACCCAGCATGCGGATCCGGAAAAAGCGCTGCCCCCGCTGCTGGCGCGTCAGCAGAAAGCGGTAGATCTGATCAGCCAGTGCTACCAGCAAATGCACATGCTCGCCGCTAATCAGCATAACGATTACAAACGCCTGCTGCGGGCGTTCCAGGTGGCGCTGGATCTCCAGGAGCATATTTCCGTCAGCCTGCACCAGCCGCAGGAAGTGCAGAAGCTGGTGGAGCAGAGCCACGCCGAAGCAGTGATCCGCTGGAATGCGCAGGTTGTCGCCGCGCGATTGCGGGTAATGGCGGATGACATCCTTTATCACCGCTTTCCGGGACGCTTTAACATGGATAAGCAGGTCGGCGCGCTGGAAAAAATCGCCCGCCAGCACCCGGATAACCCCGTCGGCCAGTTCTGCGCCTGGCACTTCAGCCGTATCGCCCGGGTGCTGCGCACGCAAAGGCCGCTGTATGTGCGCGATTTGATGGCGGATAAACAGCGTCGACAGCCGCTGCTCCCGGCGCTGAAAAGTTACCTGTCGTTTAAATCTCCGGCGCTGCGTAACGCCGCACGCATTGCCGTCATGCTCGCCATCGCCAGCCTGATGGGTATCGCCCTGCATCTTCCCAAGCCGTACTGGATTTTGATGACGGTGCTGCTGGTAACGCAAAACGGTTACGGCGCGACGCGGGTGCGTATTCAGCACCGGGCGGCGGGGACGATGGCGGGGCTGATTATTGCCGGGATCACGTTGCACTTTCATGTGCCGGAAGGCTACACGCTGCTCGGTATGCTGGTGATAACGCTGATCAGCTATCTGATCATCCGTAAGAATTATGGCTGGGCGACCGTGGGCTTTACCATCACGGCGGTGTATTCACTCCAGTTGCTGACGCTGAGCGGCGATCAGTTTATTGTCGCCCGGCTTATCGATACGCTCATTGGCTGCCTGATCGCCTTTGGCGGCATGGTCTGGCTGTGGCCCCAGTGGCAGAGCGGGCTGTTGCGCCAGAATGCCCACGACGCGCTGGAGGCGGATCAGGACGCCATCCGGTTGATCCTCGGCGACGATCCGCAGCCCACGCCGCTGGCGTACCAGCGCATGCGCGTCAATCAGGCACACAATACGCTGTTTAACTCCCTCAATCAGGCGATGCAGGAGCCGGGCTTTAACACGCACTATCTGGAAGATATGAAGCTGTGGGTGACGCACAGCCAGTTTATCGTCGAGCATATTAACGCCATGACCACGCTGGCGCGTGAGCACACCATGCTGACGCCGGATCTGGCGCAGCGTTATCTGGAATCCTGTGAAATTGCGCTCCAGCGTTGTCAGCAACGGCTGGAATATGACGGGCCGGCAGGCTCGGGAGATGCCAATATTCTGGAAGCGCCGGAGACCTTAACCCACGGCCCGATGAGTACGCTGGAACAGCATCTGCAACGAGTTATCGGGCATCTGAACACCATGCACACCATTTCGTCGGTGGCGTGGCGTCAACGCCCGCATCACGGCATCTGGCTGACGCGGACAGGAAAGCAGAAACGTTAGAAATTCGCCGGGTGGCGCTTTCGCTTACCCGGCCTGCGAGCTTAAGTCTGTAGGCCCGTGCAAGCGCAGCGCCGCCGGGCGATACGGTTATCCGTGAACGATTTTCGCGACGGCCTGCGCAAAACGTTTCATCCCTTCGTCGATATCGCTCTCTTCCACCACCAGCGACGGCGCAAAACGCATCACGTCCGGCCCGGCATTCAGTACCATCACCCCTTCGCTGGCGGCGGCATGCAGGAAATCGCGTGCGCGGCCACGGTATTGCGGTTGCAGTTCCGCGCCCACCAGCAGACCGATGCCGCGAATATCGCTGAACACGTCATACTGCTCGCCGATTGCCTGAAGATGTTTCACGAAGCGCTGGCGTTTTTCACCCACACCCTGCAACACTTCCGGCGTATTGATAATATCAAAGGCCGCGCCAGCTACTGCACAGGCCAGCGGATTGCCGCCATAGGTTGAGCCGTGAGAGCCAACATGAAACGCGCTGGCGATGTCCTGGGTGGTCAGCATGGCGCTCACCGGGAAACCGCCGCCCAACGCTTTGGCGCTGGTGAGAATATCCGGCGTCACGCCGTAGTGCATATAGGCAAACAGCTCACCGCTGCGGCCCATGCCGCACTGCACTTCATCAAATACCAGCAGCGCCTGATGTTCATCGCACAGCTCGCGCAGTCCTTGCAGGAATTCCGGGGTCGCCGCGGTGACACCGCCCTCGCCCTGGATCGGCTCCACGACGACCGCGCAGGTGTGATCGTCCATCACCGCTTTAACCGCATGCAGATCGTTAAACGGCACATGGATGATGTCTGCCGGTTTCGGCCCAAAACCATCTGAATATTTCGGCTGCCCGCCCACTGACACGGTAAACAGTGACCGCCCGTGGAAAGCATTATGGAAGGCGATGATTTTCGTTTTGTAAGGGCTGTGACGGGTAGAGGCGTAGTAGCGCGCCAGTTTGAATGCCGTTTCGTTCGCTTCGGTGCCGGAGTTCATAAACAGCACGCGCTCGGCAAAGGTGGCATCAATCAATTTACGGCCCAGGCGCAGGGCCGGTTCATTGGTAAAGACGTTACTGGTATGCCACAGGATTTCTCCCTGGCTTTTTAACGCCTCAACCAGCGCCGGATGGCAGTGACCGAGTGCCGTAACGGCAATACCACCCGCAAAATCAACGTACTCTTTACCCTGCTGATCCCACACGCGGCTGCCCTTCCCTTTTACCGGGATAAACTCAGCAGGTGCATAAATCGGCAGAATGACCTCATCAAAGGTTGCGCGGGTAATTGCGGTTTGTTCAGTAGCCATGTCACGCCCATCCGTTTTAAGCTGCATTAATCATGAAAATATAAGCACAAAATATGCATAAAAAATCACAACAAGGCAACAAATAATCACCGCGACAGGAAATTAGCCAGCAGTTCGTGCCCCTGTTCGCTGAGAATGCTTTCCGGGTGAAACTGCACCCCTTCCAGATCCCACTGCCGGTGGCGGATCCCCATGATCTCCTGGCTATCGCTCCAGGCGGTCACGTCAAAGCAGTCAGGTAGCGAGGCGGGTTCGATCACCAGCGAATGGTAGCGGGTGACGGTTAACGGATTATTCAACCCCTGAAACACGCCCTTTCCCGTATGGGTGACCGGCGAGGTTTTGCCGTGCATCACTTTCTGCGCCCGCACAATGCGCGCGCCAAACACCTGCCCAATCGCCTGATGTCCCAGACACACGCCCAGCAGCGGCAGCTTGCCGGCATAATGGCGGATCACATCCAGCGACACGCCAGATTCGTCCGGCGTACAGGGGCCGGGCGAGATAACAATTTTCTCCGGCGACAGGCTGTCGATATCCGCAAGGCTAATTACGTCATTACGCCTGACTTCGACCTGTGCCCCCAGCTCGCAAAAATACTGGTACAGATTCCAGGTAAAAGAGTCGTAGTTATCGATAAGCAGGATCATGGTGCGGGATCTTTCAGTGAAAAAATGCGATGCGGGGATTGTACCTGTATCGGCTATCGAAAAGTGATTTTAAGTTTCATGCCAGCGGCGTACTATAGCACCAGGTGCTATATTTCAGGTGACAGGATGTTTGCCGGTGCGCGTGTTCAAAACAAAATGGTTTACTAAGGCAGCGAAATCGCATGGGATCCCGGATAGTGAGTTATGCCTCGCTATTACTGCCGTGTTTAAGGGTCAAGCCGATCACCTTGGCGGTGGAGTCTATAAAAAACGCCTCAGCCAGAATCGGGACCGCGCCATCATTCTGGCTAAGGGTGGCCGCCACTGGTTTTATACCTATCTGTACGGCAAGCAGGATACTGCCAATATCAGCGAGGCTGAGCTGGTTGGTTTTCGTGAACTGGCGAAGTACTACGCTGTCCTTACAACAGAACAAATTAGGGTACTGATGAGACGCAAAGAACTGGTGGAGATTTGCCATGACTGCAAAAAATAAATTCAACAGCCCTGCCTTTGAGGCAATTCACAGCGCTGCCGCGGCTTTACGTAGCGTGGATGCGATTTCTGCAGAAACAATGCGCAACTTCGATGTGTCCTGTATCAGCCCGGTCAAAGAGATGCCCGCAAGTGAAATCAAAAAACTGCGTGAGAAATTTAATATCAGCCAGCCCGTCTTTGCTCATTACCTGAATACCAGCGTTTCAACGGTGCAGAAATGGGAAAGCGGCGTTAAAAGGCCAGGCGGGTTATCGCTAAAACTACTGGCGATCGTGCAAAAATATGGGTTGAAGATCCTGTTATAAAAATCTTTTCAACGAAAATACGCCACCCGCTACAAAGACATGGCAAATCGTTATTTTCGTAGGCCCGGCCAGCTTGCGCCGCCGGGCATGGGTTTACTCGGCTTCTTTCGCTTCACTGACCACCTTGCTGAAGATTTTGGTCAGTGCAGAGAGATCGCCCATTGCGCCGCTTTGATTAGCCGCGCTCCAGGCATCCGGCTTGATGCCGCGCCAGTCGAGCGAAAAACCGGCGTGGATCGCAAGCTGCTCAAAGAAAATGCGCTGAGCAATACCGTTACCGATGCGGAACGGGTGCAGCACGTTAATTTCGCAATAGTAGTGCGCAAGGCGTTCGGTGAAGGCTTCTTTCTCAAGCCCCTGTAACCAGTTTTCCACCTCCAGCTCCTGCATCAGGGCATTCCCCTCTTTTTCGATGTAATCGAAATGGCAGAAACGCGTGTCACCCTGATAGATGTCCACTTCACGAATGTCGCCTGCCCAGTCAAAAATATCCTGATACAGGTGGCGGTGAATGGCGCACAGATGCGGCAGGCCAGGGGTATCGGTGCCTAACGGCAGCGTGGCGGCGCGCAGCGCGGTAAATTCATATGCGGCTTCTTCCAGACGCTTCGCCTGACGGATACCGAGCTTATTACGCATCACATTGAGGCCGGGGTAAAGATAGGGGTCGCGCCCGTCGCCAAACTTATCGCTCATGGTTCCCCCTTAACGCTTCAATGCGCGCGTTCGCTTCATCGGCGCTCAGTTTAATCTCTTCGCACTCGACGCCCTCAAGCCGTCTGCTGGCCTGAAAATTGACGTTACGCTGCTGCTCCCAGAGACGGGATTTTTGCCGGTCGGTGAGTTTTTTAGCCATGACGCCTCCCTGTTGTTGTCGCCCATGAGCCACAAGTATAAGCGGCAATCTGGCGTTGCGCAGGGAAGCAGAGAGAAGCACGGGCAGCACGTGCCCGTGCAAAACGCTTACGGCAGGACTTTCGCGGAAAGGATCAGAACGGGTTTGGTCGGCACATTCTGGTATGGGCCGACATCATGCGTCTGCACCTGAGAAATTTTGTCTGCCACATCCATGCCTTTCACTACCTTACCGAATACCGCGTAGCCGAAATCGCGCTGTCCGTGATCGAGGAAGGCGTTGTCCGCTACGTTTAAGAAGAACTGGCTGGTCGCGCTGTCTTTATCCGCGGTGCGCGCCATCGCAATGGTGCCGCGGGTATTACGCAGGCCGTTATCCGCTTCGTTTTTGATCGGCGGATTAGGCTGTTTCTGCTGCATCTGCTCATTGAAGCCGCCGCCCTGCACCATGAAGCCTGGGATCACGCGGTGGAAAGTCGTGTTGTTATAAAAACCACTGTTCACATAGCTGAGGAAGTTCTGCACGGACACCGGTGCTTTCTGGCTGTTCAGCTCCAGTTCGATGTCACCGGCAGACGTGGTCAACAGAACATGGGGATCACCTTTTGCTGCCAGCGCAGCCGGGGAAATGGCAGAGAGAGCAAATACAGCTGCGACAGCCGCCAGAGTCATTTTAACCATGAGAATTCCTAAACATAGAGCGGTAAAAGAGCAAGTGGATTGATTCTAAAGAGGCGGTAGCCCACAGGCCAGCGTTTTACCTAATTTTACGAAATTGAAACAGTTGTAACCTCACAAATTTATGATAAATAGCGGCCTAAAGTGTGAGCGATCTCATAATAAATACTGCAATAAGTTTCATATTCATTATTAAAGATTTAAATGTATCACTTTATTGCATAAAATCTGCCCGTTCTCAGCGCTGTCAACGCGCTTTACACTTATATGCACAGGCCAGACATGACTAACAGCAACCGTATTAAGCTCACATGGATCAGCTTTTTCTCCTACGCCCTTACTGGCGCGTTGGTGATCGTCACCGGGATGGTGATGGGAAATATCGCAGAATATTTTAATCTGCCGGTATCCAGTATGAGTAACACCTTCACCTTCCTGAACGCCGGAATTCTGATCTCTATCTTCCTGAACGCCTGGCTGATGGAAATCGTGCCGCTGAAAACGCAGCTGCGCTTCGGTTTTGTGCTGATGATCCTGGCCGTTGCCGGACTGATGCTGACCCACAGCCTGGCGTTGTTCTCTGCCGCCATGTTCGTGCTTGGTCTGGTCAGCGGCATCACCATGTCCATTGGTACTTTCCTGGTAACGCAGATGTATGAAGGACGCCAGCGTGGCTCACGCCTGCTGTTCACCGACTCCTTCTTCAGCATGGCCGGGATGATTTTCCCGATGGTCGCCGCTTACCTGCTGGCGCGCAGCATCGAATGGTACTGGGTTTATGCCTGTATCGGCCTGGTGTACGTCGCCATCTTTATTCTGACCATTGGTTGTGAATTCCCGGCGCTGGGCAAACACGCAGCACCGAGCGACAAGCCGGTTGTGAAAGAAAAATGGGGCATCGGCGTGCTGTTCCTGTCCATCGCGGCGATGTGCTATATCCTCGGCCAGCTGGGCTTTATCGCCTGGGTACCGGAATACGTGAAAGGCATGGGCATGGACGTCAGCGCTCAGGGCAAACTGGTGAGTGATTTCTGGATGTCGTACATGGTTGGCATGTGGGCGTTCAGTTTCATCCTGCGTTTCTTCGATCTGCAACGTATCCTGACGGTGTTGGCAGGCCTGGCAGCGGTACTGATGTACCTGTTCATCACCAGCGCAGCAGACCATATGGCGTGGTTTATCATGGCACTGGGCTTCTTCTCCAGCGCGATCTACACCACCATCATCACGCTCGGCTCGCAGCAGACCAAAGTCGCTTCACCGAAGCTGGTTAACTTTGTTCTGACCTGTGGCACCATCGGCACCATGCTGACCTTTATCGTCACCGGCCCGATTGTTGCACACAGCGGCCCGCAGGCGGCGCTGTTCACCGCGAATGCGCTGTACGCCGTGGTCTTCGTTATGTGCTTCGTGCTGGGCTTCGTTACCCGCCATCGTCAGCATGGCGCAACGGCAACTGCACACTAATTTCTGCGCCCCTTTCCTCCCGGAAAGGGGCATTTTTTACCCTGCTCCCCGCTTAAAAAATCGCTACTCCCTCCCGATAAAAGACGCCTGAACTTTAGGAGTAGGACGTTTTCTTAAAAACCCTGTTTTTTGCTCAGATTTTCCTCAAGTCTGAAAAGCCTGTCATTTCCTCGACTTAGAAAAATCCCCTGAAATCAACCATCTACTCATTAAGTGGTACGTAAAGGTGTAATTGATTTACATCAATAAACGCCATTGCTGAATCGTTAAGGTAGGCAGTAATAGAAAAGAAATCGAGGCAAAAATGAGCAAAGTCAAACTCGCTATTATCGGTAACGGCATGGTCGGCCACCGCTTTGTTGAGGATCTTCTCGATAAAGCAGATGCCAGCCAGTTCGACATTACCATTTTTTGTGAAGAACCCCGTAAAGCCTACGATCGCGTTCACCTGTCTTCTTACTTCTCTCATCACACTGCTGAAGAGCTGTCGCTGGTGCGGGAAGGATTTTACGAAAAGCACGGCGTTAAGGTGCTGGTCGGCGAACGCGCAATCACCATTAACCGTCAGGAAAAGGTGATCCACTCCAGCGCAGGCCGCACGGTCTATTACGATAAACTGATCATGGCGACCGGTTCCTACCCGTGGATCCCGCCAATCAAAGGTTCGGATACACAGGACTGTTTTGTTTACCGCACCATTGAAGATTTGAACGCCATCGAAGCCTGCGCCCGCCGCAGCCGTCGCGGCGCGGTAGTCGGTGGCGGTCTGCTCGGTCTGGAAGCCGCAGGCGCGCTGAAAAACCTCGGCGTTGAAACCCATGTTATCGAGTTCGCGCCAATGCTGATGGCGGAACAGCTCGATCAGATGGGCGGCGAACAGCTGCGCCGTAAGATCGAAAGCATGGGCGTGCGTGTGCACACCAGCAAAAATACCCAGGAGATCGTGCAGGAAGGCGTTGAAGGCCGCAAAACCATGCGCTTCGCCGACGGCAGCGATCTGGAAATCGACTTTATCGTCTTCTCCACCGGTATTCGCCCGCGCGACAAACTGGCGACCCAATGCGGTCTGGCCGTTGCAGCACGCGGCGGTATCGTGATTAACGACACCTGCCAGACGTCAGACCCGGACATCTACGCCATCGGCGAATGCGCCAGCTGGAATAACCGCGTCTACGGTCTGGTCGCGCCAGGCTACAAAATGGCGCAGGTGGCGGTTGACCATATCCTCGGCAATGCCAACGCCTTTGAAGGGGCCGACCTCAGCGCCAAGCTGAAACTGCTCGGTGTGGACGTGGGCGGTATTGGCGATGCGCATGGCCGCACGCCGGGCGCACGCAGCTACGTGTACCTCGATGAAAGCAAAGAAGTTTATAAACGTCTGATCGTCAGCCCGGATAATAAAACCCTGCTCGGCGCAGTGCTGGTGGGCGATACCAGCGACTTCGGCAACCTGCAGCAGCTGGTGCTGAACGCCATTGAACTGCCGGAGAACCCGGACGCGCTGATCCTGCCCGCCCACGCAGGCAGCGGCAAACCGTCAATCGGCGTGGATAAACTGCCGGACAGCGCGCAAATCTGCTCCTGCTTCGACGTCACCAAAGGCATGCTGATCTCCGCCATCAATAAAGGCTGCCACACCGTGGCGGCGCTGAAAGCGGAAACCAAAGCCGGTACCGGCTGCGGCGGTTGTATCCCGCTGGTCACGCAGGTGCTGAATGCTGAACTGGCGAAACAGGGTATCGAAGTAAACCATAACCTGTGCGAACACTTCGCGTTTTCCCGTCAGGAGCTGTACCACCTGATCCGCGTGGAAGGCATCAAAACCTTCGACGAACTGCTGCACAAATACGGTAAAGGCTACGGCTGTGAAGTCTGTAAACCGACCGTCGGCTCGCTGCTGGCCTCCTGCTGGAATGAGTACGTGCTGAAACCGCAGCACACACCGTTGCAGGATACCAACGATAACTTCCTGGCGAACATTCAGAAAGACGGCACCTACTCGGTGATCCCGCGCTCTGCTGGTGGCGAAATCACGCCGGAAGGACTGATGGAAGTGGGTCGTATTGCCCGCGAGTTTAACCTGTACACCAAAATCACCGGCTCCCAGCGTATCGGCCTGTTCGGCGCGCAAAAAGATGACCTGCCGGAAATCTGGCGTCAGTTGATCGAAGCGGGCTTTGAAACCGGTCATGCCTATGCCAAAGCGCTGCGCATGGCGAAAACCTGCGTCGGCTCCACCTGGTGCCGTTACGGCGTGGGCGACAGCGTAGGCTTCGGCGTGGAGCTGGAGAACCGTTACAAAGGCATCCGCACCCCGCACAAAATGAAGTTTGGCGTGTCGGGATGTACCCGTGAATGTGCGGAAGCGCAGGGTAAAGATGTGGGTATCATCGCCACCGATAAAGGCTGGAACCTGTACGTCTGCGGTAACGGCGGCATGAAACCACGTCATGCTGACCTGCTGGCGGCAGATCTCGACCGCGATACGCTGGTGAAATATCTCGACCGCTTCATGATGTTCTACATCCGCACGGCGGACAAACTGACCCGTACCGCGCCATGGCTGGAAAATATGGAAGGCGGCATTGATTACCTGAAGAGCGTGATCATTGACGACAAGCTGGGCCTGAACGCCCAGCTGGAGGCGGAGATGGCCCGTCTGCGTGAAGCGGTGATCTGCGAATGGACCGAAACCGTTAACGATCCGCAGGCGCAGGTGCGCTTCAGACACTTCATTAACAGCCCGCAGCGCGATCCGAACGTTCAGATCGTCCCGGAACGTCAACAGCATCGTCCGGCCACGCCTTATGAGCGTATTCCGGTGACCATGGTGGAGGAAACCGTATGAGCCAGTGGAACACTATCTGCAACATCGCTGACATCATTCCGCAGACCGGCGTGTGTGCGCTGGTAAATAACCAGCAGGTGGCCATCTTTCGGCCGCGTCAGGACGAAGAGGTTTTCGCCATCAGCAATATCGACCCATTTTTTGAAGCGAGCGTGCTGTCGCGCGGTCTAATTGCCGAGCACAACGGCGAGCTATGGGTCGCCAGCCCGCTGAAAAAACAGCGTTTCCGCCTGCGGGATGGGCTGTGTATGGAAGATGAAAGCCACTCGGTCGCGCATTTCGAGGCGCGGGTCAAGGATGGCCAGGTGCAGGTGCGCGGTTAAGTATTCAGGGAGGCGCAACGCCTCCCTTTTTTAAGTTTTTCTTTTTCATTTTCATTTTTCACACAACATCATTTTTGCGGCAACGCAAAGGATGACGTGTTAGAGGATAATCACTATGTTTACCGACACCATTAATAAGTGTGCCGCGAACGCGGCGCGTATTGCCCGGCTCTCGGCGCAAAACCCGCTCGGCTTCTGGATCAGCTCCGCTATGGCGGGCGCTTATGTAGGGCTGGGTATCATCCTCATTTTTACTCTCGGTAACCTGCTCGATCCCAGCGTTCGCCCGCTGGTGATGGGGGCGACCTTTGGTATTGCCTTAACGCTGGTGATTATTGCCGGTTCTGAATTATTCACCGGCCACACCATGTTTCTGACCTTTGGCGTGAAAGCGGGCACCATCAGCCACGGACAGATGTGGACTATCCTGCCGCAAACCTGGCTCGGTAACCTGATTGGCTCGGTGTTCGTCGCGCTGCTCTATAACTGGGGCGGCGGCAGCCTGTTACCGCTCGATACCAGCCTTGTGCATACTGCGGCGCTGGCGAAAACCACCGCACCTGCGGGCGTGCTGTTTTTCAAGGGCGCGCTGTGTAACTGGCTGGTTTGTCTGGCGATCTGGATGGCAGTGCGCACCGAAGGCGCAGCGAAATTCCTTGCCATCTGGTGGTGTCTGCTGGCGTTTATCGCCTCCGGTTACGAGCACTCCGTTGCCAACATGACGCTGTTCGCGCTCTCATGGTTTGGGCATCACAGTGAAGCCTATACCCTCTCCGGAATTGGACATAACCTCTTGTGGGTAACCCTCGGCAATACTTTATCCGGTGCCGTATTTATGGGTCTGGGTTATTGGTATGCTACTCCTCGCGCTGAACGCCCTGTTGCGGCAAAAGCGACGCTCACGGAAACCCTGGGCCAATAAAAATAATGAGGTAATGTCGTGCACCATCTTCCGATCTTTTGTCAATTACGCGGTCGCGACTGCCTGCTGGTCGGCGGTGGCGATGTCGCAGAACGTAAAGCCCGACTGCTGATGGAAGCCGGTGCACGGCTCACCGTTAACGCGCTGGCCTTTTCTCCCCAGTTTACCGTCTGGGCAAACGAAGGCATGTTGACGCTGGCGGCAGGCGAGTTTAACGACGCGCTGCTCGACACCTCCTGGCTGGTGATTGCCGCCACCGACGATAACGACGTCAACCAGCGCGTCAGCGACGCTGCGGAAGCCCGACGCATTTTCTGCAACGTGGTGGATGCACCGAAAGAAGCCAGCTTTATCATGCCGTCCATTATCGATCGTTCGCCGCTGATGGTGGCGGTCTCCTCGGGCGGCACTTCACCTGTACTGGCTCGTCTGTTGCGTGAGAAACTCGAAGCCGTGCTGCCGCAACATCTGGGCCAGCTTGCGGACTATGCAGGTAAACTGCGTGAACGCGTAAAAACGCACTTTGATAACGTGGGCGAGCGCCGCCGTTTCTGGGAAAAATTCTTTGTGAACGATCGCCTCGCGCAGTCGCTTGCTAATGACGATACCCAGGCCGTCAGCGACGTCACCGAACAACTGCTGAACGAGCCGCTGGATAAACGCGGCGAAGTGGTGCTGGTAGGTGCAGGGCCGGGCGATGCCGGGCTGCTGACCTTAAAAGGCCTGCAACAGATCCAGCAGGCAGATGTGGTGGTCTATGACCGTCTGGTCTCCGACGACATTATGAACCTGGTACGCCGCGACGCCGACCGCATCTTCGTCGGTAAACGCGCGGGTTATCACTGCGTCCCGCAGGAAGAGATCAATCAGATCCTGCTGCGCGCTGCGCAGTCCGGTAAACGCGTCGTGCGTCTGAAAGGTGGCGATCCCTTTATCTTCGGACGCGGTGGCGAGGAGCTGGAAACGCTGTGTCATGCGGGCATTCCCTTCTCGGTGGTACCGGGGATCACGGCGGCATCCGGATGTTCAGCCTATTCTGGCATTCCGCTGACCCATCGTGATTATGCCCAGAGCGTGCGGCTGATCACCGGCCATCTGAAAACGGGTGGGGAACTGGACTGGGCCAACCTTGCCGCCGAAAAACAGACGCTGGTGTTTTACATGGGACTGAACCAGGCCGCGACTATCCAGGCGCAGCTGATCGCCCACGGCATGGAAAGCGATATGCCGGTGGCACTGGTGGAAAACGGTACTTCGGTTAAGCAGCGGGTCGTTAGCGGTTCGCTCAATGAACTGGGGGAACTGGCAACCCAGGTGGCAAGCCCGGCGCTGATTATTGTCGGGCGGGTGGTCGCCCTGCGCGATAAGCTCAACTGGTTCTCAAACCATTGATAACCCCGGATAAAGCCAGCTCTGTCTGGCTTTATTTCATTTCATGCTGCTTTACCAGTCCGGCTTCGGACTAAGCGATCGCCTTAAAGTTCAATATAATCATACAGTTATAATTGACGTTGCAAATATTGCGCCTCGCAAATATCCATCGCAATTATGAAAAACTCGCTGATTACTCTGAATGACAAGGAAGATCGAATGAAGAAGATCGTTAAAATCGCTGTGCTGTTTGCAGCTGTCGCTACCCTCTCCGCCTGTACGGGTCACGTGCAGAATAAAGCCAACAACTGCAGCTATGATTACCTGCTGCATCCGGCGATTTCCATTTCTAAAATCGTCGGCGGCTGCGGCCCGGCGGCAGCACAGTAACGGGTTTAATTACGCTTGCGCCGATACAAAAAAACCGGGAAATTCCCGGTTTTTTTACGCCTGTCAGTGACCGGCTATGGCTTGCTTTATGCTCTCGTGCAAAATACGTAACACCGTTTCTTCGCCGCTGCGGTTTGGGTTAATGCGGATCGCCGCCTGCGCGAGTTCGGGTCTTACCTCACGGAAAGTCCCTGAAAGCCGATAAAACAGCGGCGGGATCTCATACTTCGATTCCGCGCCTACCGGATACGGCAGCGCGCCGCGTTTTTGCGCCTCAATCAGCACGGCCTGTGCGATCGGCTGATGAAACTCAACGATGAGCACCTTTGACTGCGCATTCGCCAGCACCGCCTGTTTTACCTCCGGGATGCGTCCATTGTTCAGCAGCGTGAGCAAACGCTCGCTGACCCCCGCCTGCACCGCGTGCATGACCGGCGCAAAAACCAGACCGCGCAGGACGTCCAGCGCCTGCGGCCCCTGGATCTGGCTACCGCCCGAGTAGAGGGTTGATCGAATACGGGCGATAGCCTCTGCTTGTCCTGCCACCGCGCCGACGCCTTCCGGCCCAAAGAGCTTAAAGCAGGAAAACGTCGACAACGTCGCCCCACATTCACAGCCAATACGATCGACTTTCATCACCGCGTAATTGTCATCGGTCACCGTCGGCACAGCGTGCTGCGCCAGCATCTCAAGGACCTCCGCCAGCCGATAACTGTCCTGCGGTTGCTGACGCGTATGCTGTACCAGCGCGGCATGGGGACGGTGCTCAGTAATGGCCTGTTCTGTTGCCGCCAGGTTATTGAAGTCTGCCCTGACCAGCACGATCCCCATTTGCCCGATAATCACCTGCGACGTTGGATAAACCGGCGCATCATGCACCAGCAAACGCTGGCCGGGTCTGAGCAATGCGGCAAGCGCGGCGCGGATCGCCCCCGTTCCCGCCCCCTGCACCAGTACCGCCGCCTCAGCATGAAAGGCCTCGGCCAGCACGTTTTCCACACGCTGCGTTATCCGTGGCTGATTCAGCCCCGGACTCAGCCCCAGATCACCACCGGCCAGGAAATCTGCGCCGGGGAAATGACGGCAAATCGTATCCACCAGCGCAAACTGCTTTTGCTGCGCCTCGGCAAGGGACAAACTTTTCAGGGGAAATGTCTTCATGCTTGCCTCCTCAGGCGGGAATGAACAATCCCGCCCAGTAGAGAATATTCAGCACAATGCCGGTGATCATCACCGCGATCACCGGGGCCGCCATCTTCTGCACCGGACGACCAAGCGATTCGTTGAGGAAATAGAGAGCAACCGCAATGGAGAAGCCGGTATAACCCGCCATTTTGATGGCTGCAAAGATTGAACCGACCAGCAGCGCCATTTCCATCAGCATATTCATGGCGTTGCGAATATTATCCGAGGCGTTGCGGACAGACGGATAGCGTCCAAGCCATTTGCCGATTGAACGCAGCAGCAGCACTTCTGCGGAAATCACCACCGCGCCGAGAATAGCCGCCAGCCAGGGATTGGGTGCCAGATAACCGACGGCATACACAAAGGTAAAGCCCGCCACCGCATAGACGCCCGTCGCCAGCGCAGTAGTGGCGATCAGCGGCACAAAACCCAGCCCGCGCATCAGTTCCGCCAGTGCCGCCTGATTGACCAGCGTCTGCGACTGCTCCGGGGTGATCCCCACGGAATACGCTTTCTCCAGGGTAAAAATGGACACCTCGCTGCCGGCAAAAATTTTCATACTGGCGACGGCGGCGATCAGCGCCCCGACAATGGCGATATAAGGCAGGTTTTTGATAATGCGCGACGTTCGTTCCTCAAATACCGACAGCCCGCTGGTATCGGCCTCCGCATCGCCACGCTGACGCAGATCGTGCGTGATGGCGATGGCCAGCAGCATCAGCATACCGATGAAAATCTCAATCGATTCCGGATTGAGATGCGGGAAGTAACGCACCACCAGCACGCGGGTCATCAGTACCACTACGGCAGCCAGCAAGCTGTGCTTCCACCCAAACTGGTAAAAAATCGCCACCAGCGGAAAAAGAGCGAACGCGGAAACCACCGGCGAGCTGAGTTCGCCAAGGCTCCCCAGCACATCCACAGGCAATGCCGTCAGCAATTGGTTAACGGGCAGCAGGCAGGTCAGCAGCAGCACACCCCAGACAGCGCCCAGGCCAAACGCCAGCAGACTGTTTGCCGCCAGCACGCCGAGAATATCCGTCGGCAGGAACAGCAGCCACGCATTGAGCAGACCCGTCTTGAGAGTGAAGGAGATGCCCACCGAGGCCACAAAGCCGATACTCAGGCCAAAGGCGATGCTCCCCGCTTCGCGGCGGTTCATATAGCCCTCAATCAGCTGGGGCAAAATGGGCCGGATACCGTCATGGAACACGGCGGCCGAGCGGTGCGCCAGCAGCGACGTCATCCCCGTCAGACAAGCCACCACGATAATCTGAATATACAGATCCATAATCGCGCCCTTTTATTTCAGATGGTTAACCAGCATCGGGATCGCATGTTCTACATGCTCGACGGAGAGGCCAAATGCCACCTTCCCTTCCGCAATCATTTTGGCGATATGTTCGTCTTTCGCTTTAATGCCCGGCTTCGCGATGGTGCAGCTTTTGTTGTAGCCAATCACCGCAATGGCAATCGACAACGCGGCACCCGCCCCCGTGTTGCAGGCACCAATGTAATAATCCAGCTGTCCCGCTTTTACCTTCATCGCCGCATCCATGTCGTTGTGGATGAACACCTCAAAGCAGCCCGGAGCCGCCATTTCGATGGTCTTTTTAATCTGCTCACGCTGTAAGCCAGCAACGCCAATCTTTTTCATGAGTCGGTCCTTATTGGAAAAATTGTGAGGGGTTATCGCGCAACATGATGTCCACATCGGCCTGAGAGAATCCGGAATGGCGCAGCTGTGGGATAAATGAGGTCAACAGATAGCCGTAGCCAGTGCCGCCATTGGCTTTTAAATGGGAACGGCGGGTAATATCCATCGAGAGCATGACGTGGTTCAGCAATCCACGGTCACGCAACGCGTGCAGCATGCCGATGCGTTTTTCGTCCGGGTAGTAGTTGTTTTTACCGATGGTATCGAACTGCACATACGCGCCCAGATCGATCATGCGTAAGATGTTGTCGAGGTTATCTTTCAGATCGCAATGGCCGATAACCACGCGGGACAGATCGACGCCCTGAGCCTTTAGCAGCGCCAGTTGCTCAAGCCCCATGGTACTGAAAGAGGTATGGGTCGAGATGGGGCGTCCGGTTTCGTTGTGCGCCCGCGCGGCGGCGATAAACACCTTTTCCTCACGCGGGGTGATCACCCCTTCGCTGGAGCCAATCTCGGCGATGATGCCCGCCTTCAGATCGGTGCCATCAATACCGATAACAATCTCATCCACCATCTCCTGCGCCAGTTGCGCCACGCTGCGGGTAGTGACATGTTCCGGGAAAAAGGCATCCTGGTAATACCCCGTGCAGGCCACGACATTCATACCGCTATCGCGCATAATATCAAGCAAAAACTGTGGGTTACGCCCCATGTAGCGGTTGGACATCTCAATCACGTTGCTTACGCCTGCGGCGCGCAGTTCGCGCATTTCCTGGCAGATCAGATCGTACTGATCCAGGCGGCAGTCAGGGTTATTCTTGAAGCCGGAGAGATCGATATGCAGATGCTCATGGGCATAGGTGTAACCCGTCGGATCAAAATTCATCGCGCGTCTCCTGTCAGTCGCAGTGCCGAAAGAAATGAAGTGCCGTTTTGCGGCGGTGCCGCGCCGAAAAATTCACAAACTGTCGCCCCCACATCAGACAAGGTGGTGCGAACGCCCAGCCGGGCAGGTGCCATCCCCGGCTGATACACCAGCACCGGCACCACTTCGCGGGTGTGATGGCTGTGACCAATGGTTGGATCGTTACCGTGATCGGCCATGACGATCAGACAATCTTCCTGCGTCATTGCCGCCATTAGCAGCGCAAGATTGCGGTCCACGAGCTGCAGGCGGTCAGCGTAACGGGCCACATCTTCGGCATGACCAGCGAGATCGGTTTCCTGGATATTGGTGCAGATAAACACAGTCGAATGGGCGTTAAATTCCTCAAGCGTGATGTCCATGATACGCTGGCTGTCCACCAGATTTTGCCAGCTGCGGCCATGCGGATTACTGACAATGTCCGCTACTTTACCCACCAGAACGGTGGGGATGCCCGCCTCATAGAGCTTGTGGGGCACCTGCGCCCTGGCATCCACGCCATACCCCATATGCATCACCTGAAAACCCTTTTCATAGGCACCGGAGCGCGGCGCATTGATACCGATAAAGCGCGCCTCTTTTGTCTCCACCGCATCCAGAATCCGCTGGCTGTCTGCCAGCGCGCCGCCAAAGGCGATGACGCGTCCCACCTGAACCTGCTCACGCACCACACGTCCGATATTCTGCACTTGCGCAAAAGGGATGGCAGAGAGATTGGCCGTCACGTTGTAGACCTGGCCTAAATCCGCTTCGAGGTTATCCCCTACCGCCACCGTCTGGTTTACCCACAAAAATGCCAGATCGCCGCCGCGCCGCTCCACCTGCCAGCCTGCGTCTTTCAGCGCGCTTTCGACAGGATCTATCACCTCGCTGAACGGCATGCGCAGCGGTGCCTGCGGGCGGGTACCTAAAATCTCCTGATGACCCATAAAGGTATCGCCGCCTTCGTGCTGTAATTCCGCCACACCCCATACCGCTGTAGCAGAGGGTTTCATCGCCCCCGGCGTATAGCCCAGCGCATTAATAAGCCCCAGCTTTTCCAGTGTCGGCAGCGATAAGTGCGGCAACCGGGCGAGGATATGCCCGCAGGTATTCGCCCCTGCATCCTGTGGCCTTACCCGCGCCACATCGTTCATTGCGCCGACCCCAAAGCTGTCGATAACCAACACCACACATCGCGCCATTACTCCTCCAGAACGTTTCCGAGACTGTCGTAACGGGCGACAATGTGTGCCGCGCCGCGCTGAATACCGGACACCAGCACCACATCGCTGCGCGTCACGAAGATCTGCGTACGGAAGCAAAACACGACCACACTGCCGACCGGGTGCTCACCCGCCAGCGGCAGGTAATAATCAATGCTGCTGACATCCACGGCCTTCAGGGTCGTTGCCACGGGCGTGTCAGTACCGGGCGTGAACACCAGCGCGTTTTGTGCATGGCCGCGACGATAATAACCACCGCCATAGCAGTAACTGTCGCCACGAAAATGGTGTGAAATTTCGCTCAGCCAGAGCATGGCGATACGTTCAGGCTGATCGCCCTGTTGATTGGCAGGCAGGGTGCCGGTCAGCGCATGCCCCGGCTCGGCATGGGTCACGCCGTATTTCGCCAGCAGTGGTAGCGAGGCGCAGCTGCTGGCGGAAGGTGCGTTAAGCTGTTCGATGGCGATCCCCGCGTCTGCCAGTTGCCGTCGGGCGGCGACCAGCGTATGCAGATTTGGCGTTGGCACCGTCTGTGCGGATTGCTCATCCCACAGCAGGCAGGGAAAATGGGTTAATCCGATCAGCCGTAGGCCGGGGAGACGGCGTATTTCAGCCGCCATGTCCGTCAGACCGAACAGAGGAAAGCCACTCTCCTGGCCCGGGTAGAGAAAATCATCTTCGCCGTAGACTTTGAGCATCACCTTCTGTTCACGACCTGCTTTTACGGCGGCCGCCGAAACTTCGCGCGCTTTTTCCAGCGAATAGAGCGTGATGACATCCGTCCCTTGCGCCACCGCCTCGCTGACCTGCCGGGAGGGGATTTGCACCAGATGCCCCTGATGCGCCACCGGCAGCCCGGCGCGGCGCATCACACGGCTCTCTTTGTAATCGACGACCACGATACCGGCGTACCCCAGTTGCAGGAGCTTCTCCGCCAACCAGGGATTACGCCCGAGCTGCTTGGTCATCAGATAAAGTGCGATGCCCTGCTCCTGCGCCACCGCCAGCAGACGTCGGCCATTTTCCATCACCTGGTCGACATCAATGACCCAGCTGTCCGGCGCAATTTTTCCTTGTTGCCACAAATCGACAGCGGCAGTGATAAGAGCAGGGTTCTGGCGTTTCAGTGCATGTATAAACATCGGATTACCTCGTTTCTGATCCTTCGGCTAAATATTCATTTTTCTGAATATTTAAGGTGCAGTACGCCGATCTTCCTCATTTCTCAGACGTTGTCCTGCGCGGCCATCCACAGTCCGTACAGGTTCGCCAGCAGATAGCCTTCTTCACTGGTGTGGAGCCTGACATCGCACTCTTTCAGCAGCGCCTTATGCGCCTGTAAAATGGCGGGCCAGGAAGGAGACCGCGCCATTTCCGCCAGCAGTTCAGCATCCAGCGGTTCAATCACTTCTCCACGACGGCTGCGCATGAGCGCGCTCGCCATATGCGTAATCGCCATCGCGCCCTGCTCGGTGCGTACCGGCAGACGCCACTCTGTTTCCAGTCGCCTGACAACCCGCAGCATGGTATTGCACACCGGTTTGTCGATGACACCCGCCTCGCACAGCAGATTGAGTCTGTTTTCCATAAAGCCGCCTTTAATAACTCGGTTCCTGTTCGCCGTTTGCGACACGCTGTTGATGGGCAAGCAGCGCCGCTTTGTCGACCACCGCACGCAACAGTTGCAGCATCGGGTAGTCGTCTGCGCGGATCAGCACCACGGCCTCCGTTGCCTGCAAGAAACGCGGATCGTCGGTCAGCGGTGTGGCTTCAAGTCCCAACACGGCCAGCTCGGCTTCTACCGCTACGTTCCAGATCACCGCATCCACATCGCCTTTCGCAATGCGCTGGAGGCTTTCGTGATACGGCAGATCAATCAGTTCCACATCCTGACCGCCAAAACAGGCTTCGGTCATGATTTTCTGATCCGCCGAGTGGTTATCCAGCCCGACGCGCTTCACGCCGCCGCTCTCACCCTTGCGGCAGATAAGCTGGTGTTCGCCGACGTAGGTATGCGGCCCCAGCGCCAGCGCGATACGCAAACCGTCCTGTGCCAGATAGCTTTCCGCTGCCAGCCGGGACACCACCGCCATGTCGTACACGCCGTTTTGCAGGCACTCCACGCGAATATCCGCCCCGCGCATATGGGCGTAATAAAACGGGATGCCGTCGAACTGGGCTTTCAACCCGCTCGCCAGCCCTTCATACAGACGGGTATAGGGCAGCGGCATCGCACAGACGACGTTGTTAATATCGACATGCTTCAGCAAGGTACGGTTATCCATTTCAACCAGATAACTGCCGTTACGCCCGCGTCGTTCGATACGGATGGCACCCGATGATTCCAGCGTTTTCAATGCCGCCTGGGTAAGGCCCACGGAGGAATGGCATTCACTTGCCAGTTCATCAATGGTTTTCAGGCGGTTACCGCATTTCTCTCCAAGCAGGTAACGGGCCAGGGTGGTGAGTACCACCCCTTCTTTCTTAATAAATGTCCGGCGCATGGTATATTTTCATTAAATTGAATATTTATATCCTCAGTAAAATGAAGATATATGGCAAGGGCAGATGGTGCAAACGGCGAGGCGCTTCACATTTTTTGTATTGTGGAGGGGATAACGGGGATAAAAAGGTTCCGGACAGACGCCGGATGGCGGCTGCGCCTTATCCGGCCTACAACGAACATACCCTGTAGGCCGGATAAGACGCTGGCATCGCCATCCGGCATCGACGTCAGTTACGGCTTCGCGACGAAACCAATCGCTTCGTACACTTTTTTCAGCGTCACGGCGGCATGGGCGCTGGCTTTTTCTGCCCCTTCGCGCATGATCTTTTGCAGGAAAGCTTCGTCATTGCGGTAGCGGTGGTAGCGTTCCTGTAATTCGGTCAGCATAGTGGACACGGCTTCTGCCACTTCACCTTTCAGATGGCCATACATTTTGCCTTCGAAATGCTGCTCCAGCTCCGGGATGCTCTTACCGGTCACGGCAGACAGAATATCCAGCAGGTTAGAAACGCCCGCTTTATTCTGCACGTCATAGCGCACGACTGCCGGCTCATCGGAGTCGGTTACAGCACGTTTGATCTTCTTCACTACCGACTTCGGATCTTCCAGCAGGCCGATAACGTTGTTGCGGTTATCGTCGGACTTGGACATTTTTTTCGTCGGCTCAAGCAGGGACATCACGCGCGCGCCGGATTTCGGAATAAAAGGTTCCGGCACTTTGAAGACGTCGCCGTAAATGGCATTGAAGCGCTGTGCAATATCGCGGCTCAGCTCAAGGTGCTGCTTCTGATCTTCGCCCACTGGCACCTGGTTGGTCTGATACAGCAGAATATCAGCGGCCATCAGCACCGGATAATCGAACAGACCGGCGTTGATGTTCTCGGAATAGCGCGCTGATTTGTCTTTGAACTGCGTCATGCGGCTTAACTCACCGAAATAGGTGTAGCAGTTCAGCGCCCAGCCCAGCTGCGCGTGCTCCGGCACATGGGACTGTACGAAGATGGTGCTTTTCTCCGGATCAATACCGCATGCCAGATAGAGCGCCAGTGTGTCGAGGGTGGCTTTACGCAGCTTTTCAGGATCCTGGCGGGCGGTGATGGCATGCAGGTCAACGATGCAGTAAATGCAGTGGTAATCATCCTGCATACCTACCCACTGACGCAGCGCACCCATATAGTTACCGATGGTCAGTTCACCTGAAGGCTGTGCGCCACTAAATACGATGGGCTTAGTCATGATTTTCTTCCTGATCCTCGCTGTGCGGGAGCCCGAGCACGGGCAGTAAATCGTTAAAGCGGTCGAACACGTGATCCGGCTCGCTAAGCGTAATGGCTTCACCGTAGTTGTAGCCGTAAGTCAGGCCAACAGAGCAACAGCCTGCGGCACGTGCCGCCAGAATATCATTGCGGGAATCGCCGACAAAGAGCAACGCCTGCGGTTCGATGCCCAGCTTTTCCGCCACCAGCAGCAGCGGCTCCGGGTGCGGCTTTTTGTTTTTAACGTCATCGCCGCCAATCACCACGCTAAAGAAACGGGCGAGGTTAAGCGCCTCCAGCAGCGGGGCGACAAAAGGCGTCGGTTTGTTGGTGACCAGCGCCAGCGGCAGGCCCTGCGCCTGTAGCGCGGCCAGCGTCTGTTCAACGCCAGGGAACAGGAAACTGCCCTCTTCCACGACATCAGCATAATAACGATCGAACAGTTTACGCAGCATGCGTAACTGCTCTTCTTCCGGGATATCGGCGTGGTCAACGGCGGGTTTACCAACCGTTGCGCGTAAAACCGCGCGCTCCTGACGGGCCCAGCTCAGCGCGCGCTGCATCAGCACGTCGGCCCCGTTCCCAATCCACGTGATCACACGCTCTTCGCCCGCCTGCGGCAGCTCAAGCGCATACAGCGCCATATCCACCGCATGGGTTAAGCCCGGCGCGCTGTCAACCAGCGTACCGTCGAGGTCAAATGCGACGCCCCGGATGTGCTGCTTCTTATTCATGGCCGACCTTTGCGAGTTCACTGCGCATTTCATCAATAACCTGTTTGTAATCGGGCTTATCGAAAATCGCCGAGCCTGCGACGAACATGTCCGCACCGGCAGCAGCGATGTCGCGGATATTGCTCGCCTTCACGCCGCCGTCCACTTCCAGACGAATATCACGGCCAGAAGCATCGATACGGCGACGGGCTTCGCGCAGCTTATCCAGCGTCTGCGGAATAAACGACTGGCCGCCAAAGCCAGGGTTGACGGACATCAGCAGGATCACGTCCAGCTTGTCCATCACATAATCGAGGTAGCTCAGGGAGGTCGCCGGATTAAATACCAGCCCGGCTTTACAGCCGTGTTCTTTGATCAGTTGCAGCGTGCGGTCCACGTGCTCGGACGCTTCCGGATGAAAAGTGATGATACTGGCGCCCGCCGCGGCAAAATCCGGCACCAGTCTGTCGACCGGTTTTACCATCAGATGCACGTCAATCGGGGCGGTGATGCCGTAATTGCGCAGGGATTTCAGCACCATCGGACCCATGGTCAGGTTCGGCACATAATGGTTATCCATCACGTCAAAATGCACCACATCACCACCGGCTGCCAGCGCTTTCGCGGTATCTTCACCCAGGCGGGCAAAATCAGCCGACAGAATCGAAGGGGCTATTAAATACTGTTTCATCCGCATCTCCTTAGAGGTTTTAGCGGCGGGCGAAACGGCTCAGGGGCGATACAGAGCCAGCAGTTCGTCCACCTTTTTACGTGTGCCGCCATTACTGCTTATGCTGCGCCGCACTTTTAACAAATGCATCTCTGCCTGACTGTACCATTCACGGGTTAACGACGTATCGTGATTGGAGATCAGCACCGTGATCTGCTCTTTCTTCAGGTTTTCCGCCAGCTTCGCCAGGTGCGCCTGCTGTTCCAGGCTAAAGCTGTTGGTGTGATAGGCGGTAAAGTTAGCGGTAGAGGTCAGCGGTGCGTAAGGCGGATCGCAGTACACTACCGAATCTTTGGTGGCGCGCGCCATGCTGTCGGCATACGTCTCACAGTAGAAAAACGCGTTCTGCGCTTTCTCGGCAAAGTGATACAGCTCCGCTTCCGGGAAGTAGGGCTTCTTATAGCGACCAAAAGGCACATTGAACTCGCCGCGTAAATTGTAGCGGCACAGACCATTGTAGCCATGGCGATTCAGATACAGGAACAGCACTGCCCGACGCAAGGTATCACGGCACAGGTTAAACTCAGCGCGCAGCTGGTAGTAAACCTCGGCCTGATTGGTTTGCGGAACAAAGAGTTCCCGCGCGTTCTGCACATACTCATCGGTACGGGTCTTCACGATGTCGTAGAGGTTAATCAGATCGCTGTTAATGTCGGCAAGGATATAACGAGAAAAGTCGGTATTGAGAAATACCGACCCGGCACCTACAAACGGCTCAATCAGGCACTCGCCTTGCGGCAAGTGCTTCTTGATGTCGTCGAGCAGGGGGTACTTGCCCCCTGCCCATTTCAGAAAAGCGCGATTCTTTTTCATGCTGACTGACTAATTACACCTTCTCCGGCTGTGGAGAAAGCTCCGACAGCAACCTGCGCTTTAATCATTATTTGAGATCGGCCTGCACCTGGTGCACTGGCTTCGCCCATGGGTTCTTCGCCTGAACATCGGCTGGCAACGTTGCCACGGCGCGTTTAGCTTCTTCTTTAGAGGCATAAACACCGCTCACCAGCACATACCACGGCTGACCGTTGCGGGAAGTCTGATAAACCACGTAGTTTTTCAGATTCTCTTTCTTCGCCCAGGCGTTCAGGTTGTTTGAGTTGGAAGAACTGCTCAACTGCAACGTGTAATGACCTGACGGCGCGGATTTTAACGCACCCACATTACCCGTGGTACCACCCGCCGTTGCGGCTGGCGTCGCGGATTTCGCCGGCGCAGTCGCCGCAGGTGCCGTGGTAGTGGCAGTCTCAGCAGGCGCAGCCGACGTTGTCGCAGCGGGTTTAGCCGGAGCGCTGGCCGTTGCTTTCGGTGCTGTTGTCGTTGCAGCAGGGGTTTTCGCCGGTGCGGCAATTACCGTTTCCGTACGCTTCGGCTGTACCGGCACGGCTTTCGGCGCGGTCTGCGTAGCCTGCGGTTTACTCTGCGTTTTGCTTTGCGATTTCGGCTCAATCACCGTCTGCTTACGCTCGGTGGTGCGCGGAGTCGTCTGACGTTCCGCCGTGTCGGTGGTCTGACGCGGTGCGGCAGCGCCATTACGCAGCGGAGCTACGGTCGCCGGTTCCGTCGGCAGCGTGGAGTTTACCGCCACGTTGTTGAGCTGATCCTGATTTTGCGGCTGGGACAGCGCGTTGTTCAGGTCACCCTGCACTTCCACACGCTGCTGGCCTTCTGGCGTAGCGGCAGTCTGCGCCTGCGTCGGAGTAGACGAAATCGGCGGCAGAGAAACGTCCTGCTGGTTGCCAGCCGTCTGCTCAGCAGAGGTGGTGCCAGGGGCAGGTTGCGTCGCGTTTGCCTGGTCGGCGGCATTACTGGTGGTGTTGCTGCCAGCCAGATCGATATTTTTCTCAGTGGACGCCGTTTGCTCGCTGTTGTTTTTGCTCACCGGTGATTTCAGCGCGGAGCCGATACCGACGATTAACAGCAACAGCACCAGGATCCCCAGACCAATCATCATATACTGACGAGAAGCGGGTTTCGCGGCGGCGGCTTTTTTGCGATTGCGCGGACGGCGCGTGTCGCGCGGCTCATCCACAGAGGCGTCTTCTTCCTCGTACTCCTCGTCTTCACGCGGCTTACGGGATCGCGAAGGACGGCGATCGTCTGCATCCAGATCGACATCATCGAAATTGATTTGCGGTTCACTGTCACGATCAGAAGATTGACGGGAACGACCAGTACGACGATCGCTGGGATCGGGTTTCAGCTCGTCTTCTGGTTTATATTCATCCATTTAACACCCCACTCATAGGCTTATGCTTACCACGTGCATGTCGCCCGAAGTTAAAACGCCACGGCTGGCGCGGCCAGACCTTTCTAATTGTTACGCTTGCTGGCAATCCGCAATGGCGCCAAGTACAACATCATGCGGAACGCCGCCGCGAACTTCACTTTTACCGATGGCAAGCGGGAGCACTAAGCGCATCTCGCCCGCCAGCACTTTCTTGTCGCGCATCATATGAGGCAAATAAGCCTCGCGGGACATCTCTTGCGGGCCGTTGACCGGAAGGCCGGCTCGCTTGAGCAGCGTAATAATACGTTGTGTATCCTGCTGGTCGAACTGCCCGAGGCGTTCAGCCACACGTGCAGCCATCACCATACCCGCAGCGACAGCCTCACCATGCAGCCAGTTACCGTAGCCCATTTCAGCTTCGATAGCATGGCCAAAGGTATGCCCCAGGTTCAGTAAAGCACGTAAGCCGGTTTCGCGCTCGTCAGCTGCCACAACTTCGGCTTTTAACTCGCAGCAGCGGCGAATACAGTACGCCATCGCCGGCCCGTCCAGACGCAGCAATGCATCCAGATTGTCTTCCAGCCAGATAAAGAATTCGCGGTCGAGAATGATGCCATATTTAATGACTTCAGCCAGACCAGAGGAGAGTTCACGCGCAGGCAAAGTAGACAAGCAGTCGAGATCCACCACCACAGATGCGGGCTGGTAGAACGCGCCAATCATGTTTTTGCCAAGAGGATGGTTAACCGCCGTTTTGCCGCCAACGGAGGAATCGACCTGCGAAAGCAACGTGGTCGGCACCTGAATGAAGCGGACACCACGCTGATAGCTGGCTGCCGCAAACCCGGTAAGATCGCCCACCACACCGCCGCCCAGGGCGACCAGCGTCGTGTCGCGGCCATGAGGTTTTTGCAACAAGGCGGTGAAGACCGTATCGAGCACTGCCAGGCTTTTAAATTGCTCGCCATCAGGCAGAACAACGCTATCCACGTTCACACCCGCCTGTTCGAGAACATGACGGATCTTATCGAGATACAGCGGAGCCAGTGTCTCGTTGGTGACCAGCATAACCTGATCACCGGACTTCAGAGGCAAGAAGGAAGCTGGATCGTTGAACAAGCCAGCCGCGATGGTGATAGGGTAACTACGTTCCCCGAGAGTGACGTTTATCCTCTCCATGACGCGACATCCACCTTAGTTGCTAAAACCCGAGGGCTTACGTTTAGCCAGAAATCAGTTGCTTTCCAGCATATTAATAATCTGGTTTGCGACCACTTTCGCGCTCTGGTCGTCAGTGCGAATGGTGACGTCAGCAATCTCTTCATACAGAGGGTTGCGTTCGTTCGCCAGCGCTTCCAGTACTTCACGCGGTGGTGTATCCACTTGTAACAGTGGGCGTTTTTTGTCACGTTGAGTACGAGCTAATTGCTTTTCGATAGTGGTTTCCAGATAAACCACTACGCCACGGGCGGAGAGACGATTACGGGTTTCGCGTGATTTCACAGAGCCGCCGCCAGTTGCCAGCACAATACCCTGTTTTTCAGTCAGCTCATTGATGACTTTTTCTTCGCGATCGCGGAAACCATCTTCACCTTCTACATCGAAGACCCAGCCCACATCAGCTCCGGTTCGTTTCTCAATCTCTTGATCAGAATCGTAAAATTCCATATTGAGTTGTTGAGCTAACTGACGCCCAATAGTGCTTTTGCCGGCACCCATAGGCCCAACCAGAAAGATATTGCGTTTCTCTGCCATTTTTTCGGTACTACTAAGACTATTCGTTAATGATAAACCCGCTTCGCAGACACACAACGCCGCAGGACATGAACTGAAACCTCATATGGTGAGTTCGAGAATCAGACTGAAAATTATCTCAATACTCCGGCTTGTTTGGCAACTGAATAAATCACCAATCCTTCACAGAGGTCAATTGAGGTGTGTCAGGACTATCTGACGCTCAAATCGGTACTCCTTGTAAGCTAATTCATCTCCCACGTCAAACACCTGAGTTCAGTTCAGTGCAAAAACCATCAAGTTTCGTGCATATCATACCTACGTCGCTTCCCTCCCGAAGGCGGTGTTATCGCGGCGTAGCGGCGTGCAGCTAACGCAGCGGCACCAGCCGGGGCGTAATGAACACCACCAGCTCGCGCCTTTCATTATCTTTACCGTCGTGACGAAAAAGCTGCCCCAGCCAGGGCACGCTGGCAAGCAGCGGAATCTGATCGCTTGCCGTTTTCTTTTTATGCTGAAAAATGCCACCCAGCGCCAGCGTGTCGCCGCTTTTAACCTCGACCTGGGTTTCGATTTCCTGTTTATCAATAGCCAGCGTTTCGCCATCCGCCTGCTGTAAGACCTGCCCGGGCATGTTCTGACTGATATGCAGCTTCAGGCGCACCCGCCCGTCTGACAGTACTGTGGGGGTGACCTCCATGCCGAGCACCGCCTCTTTAAATTCAACCGAGGTGGCACCGCTATCGCCGCTGGATACCTGATAGGGGATCTCGCTGCCCTGTTTGATACTGGCGGGTTGCAGGTGGGACGCCAGCAGGCGGGGGCTGGCGATGATATCCAGCTTTTGCTCCTGCTCCAGCGCCGACAGCTCAATGCCCAGCATGCGTCCGTCGATGCGCCCGATATTAAAACCGATCCGCGTGGTGGCGTTTGCCACGGAGAGATCGCCGCTTAAGGCCGTCATCTGCCCGACTTTAGCCACTGCGTCGGCAGGCGCCTCAGCGAGATCCCATTTCACGCCCAGTTCACGCAGGCTTTTTTCATTAATAGTCACGATGTGCGCTTCAAGCTCCACCTGCGCCACCGGCAGATCCATTTCCTCAACCCAACGGGTAAAGGTACGTAACGTGTCGGCATTGTCGCGCAGGAGCAGGCGATTGGTGCGTTTGTCCACCGTTACCGTTCCTTTGGCGCTGAGCAGTTTTGCGCCCGCAGCGGCCAGTTCGCCCGCATCGGCGTAACGCAGGGCAATGCTTTGATCCTGCAACGGCAAATTCAGCCGCTGCTTTTCCTGTTCGGCTTCCAGAGTGGCCTGTTTTTGCTGCTGCCAGGCCTGGGAATGCACATGCAGGATAGTGCCCTGTTGTTGCAGGGTCAGGCCTGCGCTGGCGATGACCGTTTGCAACGCCTGTTTCCACGGCACATTAATAAGATGCAGCGAGAGCGTGCCGCTGACGTCGGGCGACACCACCAGATTACGTTTTTCCTGCTCCGCCAGACTTTGCAGCACCTGCACCACCGGCACGTCGTCCACCATCAGCGTGACCGGCTTCGGCGCTTCCGCCCTTGCTGCCAGAACGCTGCACACCATGATTATCCCTGTCCATTGCTTCATGCTGATCTCCCTGTCGTGTCCATCGCCACTGCGACGGCTCACAGCCTGCCGCGGTAAAAATTTGCATCTCCTGATCGGTGATGTTCCCCACCCGCCAGCCGGGCGGTAAGGGTTCGCCCGTGCCTGTGCGGTGCCACTTACCGTTACCATCGCGCAGGATCCCGCTGACGTTCCCTTTCACCGCAACAAAACCCTGATAGCGCCACTGGGTCAGCTGCGCCGTCTGGCAGACATCCGGCTGCGGTAAAAAGGGATCGCGCATGCCGGTCAGACAGCTTAAGGCGGCCCCTGCCAGCATCCAGCATCTAAGTGTCATTGGCGGCCTCCAGTTGCAGAGTGAAGCGTAACTGGAGGCCCTCCGGCTCCAGCGTAAAACCCCGGACGACCATGTCGTATTCCGCCAGTTGAGCAAAAGTGGCAACGGCCTGCGTCCAGCGGGCAGACAGCACCAGCTCACCGCCATTCAACGTGGGCTGCCAGTGCGTCAGGCTGGCGTGCGGGGGCGCAAAGTCCATCGGCGAGAAGGCGCGTAAAGGCTGGCTTTCTGCCTGCCCTTCCGGCGGGCGCAGCACATGGGTTTGCTGATAGTGCTGGCGTAACGTCACCTGCTGCGTGACATGTTCGGTCTTCAGCTGCGCCAGCCGGTTACCAGCCGGTCGAACAGCCATCCACCACAGGCAGACAGCAAAGCAGCACGTCAGCATCAGCCACATCGCTACCCGGCCCCGTGGGGTTAAGCCATACCAGAAATCAAGGCAGCGCTGCATGGTCGGCATCCTGGATCAATGGCTGCTGAAACTGCCAGCGGCCCTGCGCATCCCGCGTGGTTGCACCGGCAGTACCGGGATGGAAGCCGGGGATCTGACTGAGCGCGCCGTCGAGCCGGGATAAGGCTGCAAGCGAGGTGGCGATACCCGCGAGCGTCAGTTTGCCCGGCTGCGTCAGCTCACCCGGCTGATAGTGCAGTTGCGTCAGCCAGGCGCCGTCCGGCATCTGCTCTGCCACCCGCGTCAGGACGCGCTGCCATTCCCGCGTCGCTGCGCGCTGCTGCTCGCGTTTCACCTGCTGCTGCAAGTGTTGCTGCGCCTGCATCCGCTCAGCGTGACGCTGGTTTAGCGCCGCTAACAGCGTGGCGTCGGCGTCCTGCCGGAGATGAACAATTCGCTGCGCCGTCTGGATGCGGTGACGGCAGAGCAGCGTCAGCAGCAGCAGGACGAGCGCGGTGGCGAGAGTCACGCCGCCCCAGAAGCGGTTACGCTGCCGTTGACGGTGTAAACGCCAGGGCAGGAGATTGACCATATACATGTTCAGCGCTCCTCGCCCAGCGCCAGGCCAATGGCGATCGCCCAGGCATCGCCATTTTCCGGTAGCGGCGGCTGACGATGCGGCACCGCGCGCCAGACATCAAAGCCTGCCGATGCTTCGCACATCTGCCCCTGACCCGGATCGAGGGCTACTTGTGCCGCCAGCGCTTCCGGCGAATCGATACCCTGCGCGGGGTGTCTTCCCCAGCGTTCCCGCGTGGCCCATAGCCACTGGCCGGGATCGCGCCAGCACAGCCAGTGGACAGGGGGTGCGAGTAAGGGGATCAAGCGTTGCAGAGCGCAGGCATCAGGCGTGATAGCCGCGACGTGCAGGCGCAACGACTGTGCCATTTCAAGCAGTTCAGCAACGTCTTTATGCTGTGCTGCCGTCACGCGGTAGGCGTCCTGTAAGGTATCTTCGCGATAGTCGAAGCGTAAGTCTTCGCCCGCCATATCCAGTTCCCGGGCGAGGCTGCCCGCCACCCACGACAGCCGCTCCCGTTCCCCCAGCCGCATTGCCGGATGGGGAAACGTCTTTTGCAGGGTACGACCGGCCGGAAATGCCAGTCTGATACGGTGGCGGCGCGGCAGCGTTTTGCTCCAGGGTAACAGCGCCTGAGACAGCACGTCGATGTGTTTGACCTGCCCGTCCACGACGGTGTCCGCGGGGAGGGGGATCTGCCACCAGTGGCGCAGCGCCCACTGTGCTTTTTCACGAACCAGCGCGATGCCGTACACGCCACCTTGTTGAATATGCAGTCCTATTTGCCAGTGCCCGAATGCCATCTGTGTTGATCTCCTTATCTGCCGCGAAAAGTAACGGCGCTATCAATGCATCAGGCTTGCCTTTATACTACCGCGCGGTTGTTTATAAACTGCCCAAGTGAAACTAAATGGGAAATCTCCGGTGAAGTTCGTAAAGTATTTATTGATCCTTGCAGTCTGTTGCATTCTGCTGGGAGCAGGCTCGATCTATGGCTTATACAAATATGTTGAGCCGCAACTCCCTGATGTCGCCACGCTCAGAGATGTGCGTTTGCAGATCCCGATGCAGGTTTACAGCGCTGATGGCGAACTGATCGCCCAGTACGGTGAAAAACGCCGCATCCCGCTGACGTTAAGCCAGATCCCGCCCGTCATGGTGAAAGCGTTTATTGCGACTGAAGACAGCCGTTTTTATGAGCATCATGGTGTCGATCCCGTGGGGATTTTCCGTGCAGCAAGCGTGGCGCTTTTCTCCGGCCATGCCTCGCAGGGGGCGAGCACCATCACGCAGCAGCTGGCGCGAAACTTCTACTTAAGTCCTGAACGCACCCTGATGCGTAAAATAAAGGAAGTGTTTCTCGCCATCCGCATTGAACAGTTGATGAATAAAGACGAGATCCTCGAACTTTATCTCAACAAAATTTATCTCGGCTATCGCGCCTATGGCGTGGGCTCTGCCGCACAGGTGTATTTCGGTAAGCCCGTCGATCAGCTGACGCTCAGCGAAATCGCCGTCATTGCCGGTCTGCCAAAAGCCCCGTCAACTTTCAACCCGCTCTATTCGCTGGAACGTGCCACAAGCCGCCGCAATGTCGTGCTGTCGCGTATGCTCAGCGAAGGCTATATCTCGCAGGCGGAGTACGATCAGGCGCGCGGCGAGGCGATTGACGCCAACTATCACGCCCCGGAAATCGCCTTCTCAGCGCCTTATCTGTCTGAGATGGTGCGCCAGGAGATGGTGTCCCGCTACGGCGATAAAGCGTATGAAGATGGCTACCGCGTTTACACCACTATCACACGCCGCATCCAGCAAGCCGCGCAGCAGGCGGTGCGTAACAACGTGCTGGATTACGACATGCGCCACGGCTATCGCGGCCCGTCGAACGTGTTGTGGAAGCTGGGCGAAAGCGCCTGGGATACGCAGAAAATCACCCGTACGTTAAAAGCGCTGCCAACCTATGGGCCGCTGTTGCCTGCGGTGGTCACCGCAACCAACCAGCAGGAAGCGACGGCCATGCTGGCAGACGGCACCTCCGTTTCGCTGCGCATGGAAGGTATGCGCTGGGCGCGTCCTTACCGCTCGGATACCGCGCAGGGTGCCACGCCGCGTAAAGTCACCGATGTGGTGCAGGCCGGACAGCAAATCTGGGTGCGTCAGGTTGACGATGCCTGGTGGCTGGCGCAGGTGCCGGACGTGAACTCCGCGTTAGTCTCCATCAATCCGCAAAACGGCGCGGTGATGGCGCTGGTGGGCGGTTTCGATTTCAACCAGAGCAAATTCAACCGCGCCACTCAGGCGCTGCGTCAGGTCGGCTCCAACATCAAGCCGTTCCTGTATACGGCGGCGATGGACAAAGGGCTGACACTGGCGAGTATTCTTAACGACGTACCGATTTCGCGCTGGGATGCGGGCGCCGGTTCCGACTGGCAGCCGAAGAACTCTCCGGCGGAATACGCCGGGCCGATCCGTTTGCGTCAGGGCTTAGGCCAGTCGAAAAACGTGGTGATGGTGCGTGCGATGCGCGCGATGGGCGTGGATTACGCGGCAGAGTATTTGCAGCGCTTCGGCTTCCCGGCGCAAAACATCGTGCATACCGAATCACTGGCGCTCGGTTCGGCGTCGTTTACGCCGTTGCAGGTCGCCCGCGGTTATGCGGTGATGGCGAACGGCGGCTTCCTTGTCGATCCATACTTCATCAGCAAAATCGAAAACGATCAGGGCGGCGTGCTGTTTGAAGCCCGTCCGAAGATCGCCTGTCCGGAGTGCGATATCCCGGTGATTTACGGCGAAACGCAGAAATCCGGCGTGCTGGAAAATAAAGATGTGGAAGACGTTGCCCGCTCGCAGGAGCAGCAGAATGCCGTTGTGCCGATGCCGCAGCTGGGTCAGGCCAATCAGGCGCTCGTCGCGCAAACCGGGGCGCAGGAGTATGCGCCGCACGTCATCAATACCCCGCTGGCGTTCTTAATCAAGAGCGCGCTGAACAGCAATATCTTTGGCGAACCGGGCTGGCAGGGCACCGGCTGGCGTGCGGGCCGCGATCTGAAACGTAATGATATCGGCGGCAAAACCGGTACCACTAACAGTTCGAAAGATGCGTGGTTCTCAGGCTACGGCCCGGGCGCCGTGACTTCCGTGTGGATAGGCTTTGACGATCATCGCCGGGATCTGGGCCGTACCACTGCCTCAGGCGCGATTAAAGATCAGATCTCAGGCTATGAAGGCGGGGCGAAGAGTGCGCAGCCTGCATGGGATGCCTTTATGAAACACGCGCTGGAAGGGGTGCCGGAAGAGCCGCTGACGCCGCCGCCGGGCATCGTGACCGTGAATATTGATCGCAGCACCGGCCAACTGGCTAACGGCGGTAACAGTCGTCAGGAGTATTTCATCGAAGGTACACAGCCGACACAACAGGCGGTACATGAGGTGGGAACGACGATCATAGATAACGGCGAGACGCACGAACTGTTCTGATCCCAATGCCCTCTCCCGTCGGGAGAGGGCAATAAAACCTACAGCCTGCCCTGCCCCTTCAGCCATTCCCGCACCAGGAACAGCGCGCTGACATTGCGTGCTTCGTTGAAATCAGGATCTTCAAGCAGATCCATCAGATGGGCAAGCGGCCAGCGCACCTGCGGCAGCGGTTCAGGCTCATCCCCGACTAGCGATTCCGGGTAGAGATCTTCCGCCACTACGATATTCATTTTGCTCGAGAAATAGGACGGGGCCATGCTGAGTTTCTTCAGAAACGTCAGGTTATTCGCGCCAAAGCCCACTTCCTCTTTTAACTCGCGGTTCGCGGCTTCATACACGCTTTCGCCCGGATCGATAAGCCCCTTCGAGAAGCCCAGTTCGTAGGCCTCAATCCCCACGGCATATTCACGGATCAAAATCAGATGGTCATCGACGATGGGCACAATCATTACGGCTTCGCGCGTAGACGGGCGCATGCGCTCATAAACACGACGCTCGCCGTTGCTGAATTCCAGATCCACGCTTTCTACGTTAAATAACCGTGATTTAGCGACGGTTTCGACGTTAAGAATGGTGGGTTTTTGCAATGATTTACTCATTATGATGGGGTCTTTACAGTGAAAAATCGGGTTATTGTGCGACATAGCGAGCAGTTTCGGCAACGGCATTCGCGCTCTATTTACATATTTGTAACGTCAACTAGTACATTCATCATTTCATTAAAAAAGTCAAGAGCTTGAATTGAGATTAGGAATTTGCTGATATTGCATGCAGAGCGTCTTTTGTTACTATCCTGCGCGCTGGTATGCGCTTAAAAGAATTCAGTTTTATACTTGCCCGAAACCAGCCATACGATGACGTTATTTTGGAAAGGGTGCTACTGACCACACCTCTGTAAAAAAAGTAAGATGGGGAAAGCATGAGCACCATTTTGATTTTTTTCGCTGCCTGCCTTGCCTGCGCACTTCTTGCATGGTGGTTTTTCAGGCGAAGGACGAAGCGCCTCTACCGGCTACCAAACCTTCAGGCTTTTGCTGAAGCCGCCACGCGTAAGTTAACCGCCGATGAGCGCAGTGCGGTTGAAAGCTATCTCGATACGCTCTCCCGTGTGCTGGATGTCCCCGGCCCGACCGGTGCCACCACGCCGCCCGTCGCCATGGCGCTCAATGCGCAAAGCAACACGGTGCTTTCCGTGACGCACGCGATCACCCGATACGGCATCAACACTGACGATCTCAATAAATGGCGCTATTACCTTGATGCGGTAGAAGTGCATTTGCCGCCGTTCTGGGAACAGTACATCACCGACGAAAACGCGGTGGAACTGATCCGCACCGATACCCTTCCGCTGGTCATTTCACTCAACGGTCATACCCTGAGTGAATACATGCAGGAGACGCGCGGCTACTCGCTGGAAGTGCAGACCTCCACCCAGGCGTCAATCCGCGGTGAAGAGAGCGAGCAGATCGAGCTGCTGAATATTCGCCAGCAAACGCGTGAAGAGTATGCCCTGAGCCGCCCGGACGGGCTGCGGGAAGCCCTGCTGATCAGCGCCTCTTTCCTGCTGTTTTTCTTCTGCCTGGTGACGCCGGATGTCTTTGTGCCGTGGATGGCAGGCGGGGCGATCATGCTGCTGGCCGCCGGGCTGTGGGGTTTATTTGCGCCACCGGCAAAAAATACGCTGCGTGAGATCCACTGCCTGCGCGGTACGCCAAAACGCTGGGGACTGTTCGGCGAAAACGATCAGGAGCAGATCAATAATATCTCCCTCGGCATCATCGACCTGATTTATCCCCCGCACTGGCAGCCCTACATTGCTCATGACCTGGGGCAGCAGACGGACATTGATATTTATCTTGATCGCCACGTTGTGCGCCAGGGGCGCTTTTTATCCCTGCACGACGAGGCCACGCATTTCCCGGTTCAGCACTGGCTGCGCAGCGCCATCATCGCTATCGGCGCGCTGGTGGTGCTGGCGATGCTCATTATCTGGGTTCCGCTGGATATGCCGATCAAATTTACCGTGTCGTGGATGAAAGGCGCCCAGACCATTGAAGCCACCAGCGTCAGCGAACTGGAAAAAGCAGCCGTGCGCGTGGGGGATACGCTGAGCCTGCGCGGTACCGGCATGTGCAGTATTCATGCCTCAGGCAACTGGAACGCCCGACAGAAGTCGCCGTTTACGCCATTCGACTGCTCGCAGATCATCTGGAATGATGCCCCGCCGCTGCCACTGCCGGAATCGGATACCGTGACCAAAGCCAGCGCGCTGATCCAGGCGGTGAACCGCCAGCTACATCCCCAGACCGAAGAGGATTCCCGCGTCAGCGCCGCGCTGCGTTCCGCCATCGAGAAATCAGGCATGGTGCTGCTGGATGATTTTGCCGACATCGTGCTGAAAACCCAGGACTTGTGCGCCGCCGAAGATGAGTGTCTGCGCCTGAAAAATGCGCTGGTTAACCTTGGCAACACCAAAGACTGGGACGCGCTGACCCGTCGCGCCAGCACTGGACGTCTCAGCGGCGTGAACGTGCTGTTACGCCCGGTCAGCGCCGAATCGCTGGATAACCTGGTGGCGACATCCACCGCGCCCTTTATCACGCGCGAAACCTCCCGTGCGGCCCAGGCACTGAACAGCCCTGCCCCCGGTGGTTTTGTGATTGCCAGCGATGAAGGCAGCGAGCTGGTCGATCAGCCGTGGCCGCCGATGACGCTGTATGACTATCCGGCGCAGGATCAGTGGGGAGAGTTTCAGCGCCTGGCGCAAATGCTGATGCAAACGCCATTCAGCGCCGAAGGGATCATTACCAATATTTATACCGATGCCAACGGTACCCGGCACATTAGCCTGCACCGTATGCCTGACAGCGCAGGTCTGTGGCGTTACGCCGCGACGACGCTGCTGCTGGCAGTGCTGATCATCTGTAGTCTGTACAATGGCGTTCAGGCGCTGCGCCGCTATCAGCGTCATCGCACGCGTCTGGCTGATATTCAGCGCTACTATGACAGCTGCTTCAACCCGACGCTGATCCCCACCCCCGAAAACATCATCTGATCACAGTCGCGCGGCCGCGCTCTGCGGCCCGCGCCGAATGTGCCTTCTGCCCGGAGTGTTCTATGCATATTGATATTGACTGGCAAAACGTGGATACCGTTTTGCTGGACATGGATGGCACCCTGCTCGATCTGGCATTTGATAATTACTTCTGGCAAAAGCTGGTGCCGGAAACCTATGCCGCACAGCGGGGCATCAGCCCGCAGGAAGCCCAGGCGTACATCGGCCAGCAATATCATGCCGTGCAGCATACGCTAAACTGGTACTGTCTGGATTACTGGAGTGAACGCCTCGGGCTGGATATTTGCGCCATGACCACCGCACAGGGCGCACGGGCGGTATTACGTGAAGACACCGTGCCGTTTCTCGATGCGCTGAAGGCCTGCGGCAAGCGTCGCATTTTGCTGACCAATGCCCATCCGCATAACCTGGCGGTGAAGCTTGAGCATACGGGCCTGGGTTCACACCTTGATTTATTACTTTCCACCCACACATTTAGCTATCCGAAAGAGGATCAGCGATTATGGCAAGCCGTACAGCAGGAGACCGGGCTTGATCCGGCACGTACCCTGTTTGTTGATGACAGCGAACCCATCCTTGATGCGGCAGCACAGTTCGGCATTCGCTACTGCCTCGGCATTACGAATCCGGATTCCGGTATTGCTGAAAAACAGTATCAGCGCCATCCGGGGCTGAATGATTACCGCCGTTTGATCCCCGCACTCGGTGTGAAGGAGACGCGATGAAAGAGAAACCCGCACAACAGGTTCGTCTCGATAAGTGGCTCTGGGCGGCACGCTTCTACAAAACCCGCGCGCTGGCCCGTGAGATGATCGAAGGCGGCAAAGTGCATTACAACGGACAGCGCACGAAACCGAGTAAAATCGTTGAACTGCATGCCCGGCTGACGCTGCGTCAGGGAAATGACGAGCGCACGGTGATCGTCAACGCCATCACCGAACAACGCCGTCCGGCCAGTGAGGCGGTGGAGCTGTACGAAGAAACGGCAGAAAGCGTTGAAAAGCGCGAGAAAATGGCCGAGGCACGTAAACTCAACGCCCTCACCATGCCGCACCCCGATCGCCGTCCGGATAAGAAAGAACGCCGCGACCTGATAAAATTTAAATTCGGTGAAAAAGAATAATCTTCACCCTAAGACGAGATGACTATGGCCCAACACGACCAATTGCACCGCTACCTGTTTGAAAATTATGCCGTCCGCGGCGAGCTGGTAACGGTATCCGGGAGCCTGCAACATATCCTTGAAAATCATGATTACCCGCAGCCGGTGAAAATGATCCTCGGAGAGTTGCTGGTCGCGACAAGTTTACTGACCGCCACCCTGAAATTCGCCGGTGATATCACCGTGCAGTTGCAGGGCGATGGCCCGATGAGCCTCGCCGTTATCAATGGCAATAATCGCCAGGAAATGCGCGGCGTCGCGCGTGTACAGGGCGAGGTGCCGGACGATGCCGATCTGAAAACGCTTATTGGCAACGGTTATCTGGTGATCACCATTGCGCCGGAAGAAGGCGAGCGCTATCAGGGCGTGGTAGGTCTGGAAGGCGATACGCTGGCCGAATGTCTGGAAGATTACTTCATGCGTTCTGAGCAGCTGCCGACCCGCCTGTTCATTCGCACCGGCGTAGTTGACGGTAAAGCCGCTGCGGGCGGTATGCTGTTGCAGGTACTGCCGGCGCAGGATACTCAGGCCAATGATTTCGAGCATCTGGCGACGCTGACCGACACCATCAAGCTGGAAGAGCTGACCACGCTGCCTGCCAACGACGTGCTGTGGCGTCTGTATCACGAAGAAGAAGTGACCCTTTACGATCCGCAGGACGTGGTGTTTAAGTGCACCTGCTCCCGCGAACGTTGCGCCGGGGCGCTACGCACTCTGCCGGATGAAGAAATTGACAGCATTCTGGCGGAAGAAGGCGAAATCGACATGCATTGTGATTACTGCGGTAACCACTATCTGTTCAATTCGATGGATATTGCGGAAATCCGCAATAACGCCTCCCCTGCCGACCCGCAGGTGCATTAATCCTGACTCGCGCGTCACCGCCCGGTGGCGCGCCTCTTAAAATCTTCATGAAACAGTTACGTAATTTCCTTTCATGAATGCGATTACACTCACAAAGCCGCCGACTAATCCTCTAAAAAAGCCCGATTGCGTAACGTTTCCTCCCTGGGTCAAAGCAAAACATCCATAATTCGTCTCGCCAGGTGACGGGTGTAACCCTATTTAGTGAGATTTTCCCTAAGCGTAAATCTATGAGCCCCGTCGCGGTTAAAACCCCTATAACAACCCTACAATCTCAGGTAGTACATTTAGCTAAGGAGTAGTGACATGCGTGTTAACGATTTAACCCCGCAGGATCTCGAGGCTTATGGTATCCACGACGTTAAGAATATTGTCCACAACCCTGATTACGACACGCTGTATCAGGAGGAGCTCAATCCAGGCCTGGAAGGATACGAGCGCGGTGTGCTGACAAATTCTGGTGCTATCGCCGTCGACACCGGTATTTTCACCGGCCGTTCACCGAAGGATAAATACATTGTTCGCGATGACACCACCCGCGATACCGTGTGGTGGTCCGACAAAGGCAAAGGCAAGAACGACAATAAACCGCTCTCCCCGGAAATCTGGCAGCATCTGAAGGGCCTCGTCACCCGCCAGCTCTCCGGCAAGCGCCTGTTTATTGTCGATGCATTCTGCGGCGCGAACGCTGACACCCGTCTGTCGGTGCGCTTTATTACCGAAGTCGCCTGGCAGGCCCATTTCGTCAAAAACATGTTTATCCGCCCGACGGAAGAAGAACTGGCAGACTTTACGCCGGACTTTATCGTTATGAACGGCGCAAAATGCACCAACCCGCAGTGGAAAGAGCAGGGACTGAACTCCGAGAACTTCGTGGCCTTCAACCTGACCGAACGCATTCAGCTGATCGGCGGCACCTGGTACGGCGGCGAAATGAAAAAAGGCATGTTCTCGATCATGAACTACCTGCTGCCGCTGAAAGGTATCGCCTCAATGCACTGTTCGGCAAACGTCGGCGAAAAAGGCGATGTGGCGGTGTTCTTTGGTCTGTCCGGCACCGGAAAAACCACCCTTTCCACCGATCCGAAACGTCGCCTGATCGGCGATGACGAGCATGGCTGGGACGACGACGGGGTGTTCAACTTTGAAGGCGGCTGCTACGCCAAGACGATCAAACTGTCTGAAGAAGCCGAGCCAGATATTTTCCACGCTATTCGCCGCGATGCGCTGCTGGAAAACGTCACCGTGCGCGCAGACGGCTCTGTCGATTATGACGATGGCTCGAAAACCGAGAATACCCGCGTCTCTTACCCGATCTATCACATTGATAATATCGTCAAGCCGGTGTCAAAAGCGGGCCATGCCACCAAGGTGATCTTCCTGACCGCCGATGCCTTTGGCGTGCTGCCGCCGGTGTCGCGTCTGTCGGCAAACCAGACGCAGTACCATTTCCTGTCGGGCTTCACCGCTAAACTGGCGGGCACCGAACGTGGCGTGACCGAACCAACGCCAACCTTCTCCGCCTGCTTCGGCGCGGCCTTCCTGTCACTGCATCCGACGCAGTACGCTGAAGTGCTGGTCAAACGTATGCAGGCGGCGGGTGCACAGGCGTATCTGGTGAATACCGGCTGGAACGGTACCGGCAAGCGCATTTCGATCAAAGATACGCGCGCCATTATCGACGCCATTCTGAATGGTTCACTGGATCAGGCGGAAACCTTTACGCTGCCGATGTTTGATCTGGCGATCCCGACGACGCTGCCGGGTGTGGATAGCGCGATCCTCGATCCGCGTAATACCTATGCCTCACCGGAACAGTGGCAGGAGAAAGCCGAAGCGCTGGCGAAGCTGTTTATCAGTAATTTCGAGAAGTATACCGATACCCCGGCGGGTGCGGCGCTGGTGAGTGCAGGACCGAAGCTGTAAATCTTATCTGTTTTATGCCCGGCGGCGCGTTGCTTGCCGGGCCTACTGTTTCATTGCGCCACCGGGCACTGTGAATTAACTCTCTTTCACCTGACTTGCAACACGCGCCACCGGGATCGGCAGCCAGGCGCGGATGCATAACCCGCCCCGCTCGCTCGTTCCCAGCTCCAGCAGACCGTTATGGTTATCAACAATACGCTGCACAATCGCCAGCCCTAAGCCGGTGCCGCTGGTGCTGCGCGCGCTGTCACCCCGCACGAAAGGCTGGAACAGGTGCTTACGCTGTTCCGGTTTGATCCCCGGACCATCGTCTTCCACCTGGAACCAGGCGCGATGCGGCTCAGTGCCGCTGCTGACTTTGATCCAGCCGTTACCATAGCGGGCGGCATTAACCACCATGTTCGCCACGGCACGCTTGATGGAGAGCGGATGCATACGCACCAGGATCTCATCCGGGTGCATCGCCGTTTCGATTTCACGCTCGTAACCGCTTTCTGCCGCCACCACTTCGCCCAGTACCGAATTGAGATCGGCGATCTCCATCGGCATTTCCTGGCCGGTACGCAGGTAATCAATAAACTGCTCGATAATGGCGTTGCACTCTTCGATGTCTTTATTGATGGATTCCGCGAGATAACCGTCTTCTTCGGCCATCATTTCCGTTGCCAGCCGGATGCGGGTCAGCGGTGTGCGCAGATCGTGGCTGACGCCCGCCATTAACAGTGTACGGTCATCGGCCAACTGTTTTACGCCCGCCGCCATCTGGTTAAATGCCCGGGTCACCGAGCGCACCTCTGACGCGCCATATTCGCGCAGCGGCTGCGGGATTTGGCCTTTCCCCACCTTAAGCGCGGCGTGTTCCAGATCCACCAGTGGCCGGTTCTGAATACGGATAAACAGCCACGCGCCGCCAATCGCCATCAACATAATGGCCAGCGTATAGCGGAACAGCGGGGAGAAATCGCCCTGATGAATTTCAGTGAGCGGCACGCGCACCCAGATATTGGGCGACAGCCAGGTTTTGAGCCACACGACCGGCGAGCTTTTGTTGACCTCGACGCGCACTTCCGTCGGGCCGCCCAGCTGCTGCGCCATCTGATGGCTTAAGAATTCGTAGTGTTGCGCCCAACGCAGGCCCGCGTCTTCAGCGGCCTCGTTGGAGTAGAGCGAAATCCCCAGCTCGCGGTAGATCTCCCGGCGAAACGCAGGGGGCACCACCAGCTGCGTGCCGTCCTCCAGCTGCAGTTTATCGGTCATCAGCATACGGACTTCGTAAGCGAGGACCTTATTAAACTGCTGGAGGCTCGGCAGGATCGCGAAGTTCAGCACCACCAGATAGGTCGTCACCAGGCTGACGAACAGCAAGGTGACAATCAGTAACAGGGTGCGGGCAAACGAGCTTCGCGGCGAGAAGCGCATTCGCCTCATGCTTTAGAGCCGTCCGGCACAAAGACATAGCCCAGACCCCAGACGGTCTGAATATAGCGCGGATGCGCCGGGTCTTCTTCCACCATGCGGCGCAGGCGGGAGATCTGTACGTCGATGGAACGCTCCATCGCCGAGTATTCGCGGCCACGCGCCAGGTTCATCAGCTTATCGCGGGACAGCGGCTCACGCGGATGGCTGACCAGCGCTTTAAGCACGGCGAATTCACCACTGGTCAGCGGCATCGGCTCATCTTCGCGGAACATTTCGCGGGTGCCGAGGTTAAGCTTGAACTTACCAAAGGCGATAACCGCTTCTTCCTGAGAGGGTGCGCCTGGCAGTTCATTCGCCTGACGACGCAGCACGGCGCGGATACGGGCCAGCAGTTCGCGCGGGTTAAAGGGTTTAGGAATGTAGTCGTCAGCGCCAATCTCGAGGCCCACGATACGGTCAACCTCTTCACCTTTCGCCGTCACCATAATGATCGGCATCGGGTTGCTTTGGCTACGCAGACGGCGGCAGATGGACAAACCATCCTCACCAGGTAACATTAAGTCGAGCACCATCAGGTGGAAGGATTCACGGGTTAACAGGCGATCCATCTGTTCTGCGTTGGCGACGCTGCGAACCTGGAAGCCTTGCTCGGTGAGATAACGTTCAAGCAGCGCACGCAGGCGCATATCGTCATCGACGACCAGAATCTTATAATTCTCTTGCATTGTTTGTACTCCCAAAGGTTCGGACAATCTAGAAAGCGTATTCTAAAAAAGTGTGCGCCTACCACCAGTTAATTCTGGTATGAATTCTAGTCGAAATTGTTACAAAGCATATTTAACAGCAAGTTATCTGTACATTTGCTCACAGAATAAGGCATGGAAAATGAAAACGCCCCTGATTACCCGTGAGGGTTACGACAAACTCAAGCAGGAAATGGATTATCTCTGGCGTCAGGAGCGCCCGGAAGTCACCAAAAAAGTGACCTGGGCAGCAAGTCTGGGCGACCGCAGTGAAAACGCTGACTATCAGTATAATAAAAAACGGCTGCGTGAGATCGACCGCCGGGTGCGCTATCTCACTAAATGTCTGGAAAATCTGCGCATCGTGGATTATTCCCCCCAGCAGGAAGGAAAAGTCTTTTTCGGTGCCTGGGTAGAAATTGAGAACGACGAGGGCGATACCCGCCGTTTTCGTATTGTCGGCTACGATGAAATTTTTGGTCAAAAAGATTACATCTCTATCGACTCGCCGATGGCGCGCGCGCTGCTGAAAAAAGAGGTCGGCGACGTCGCCGTGGTGCAGACGCCGGGCGGTGAAGCCACCTGGTATGTGAACGACATCACCTATGTAAAATAGCCTGCCAGAATAATCCCTAAGCCGCCCGTTACGGCTGGCATTTTACTGCCTCAATCCGTATAACTATCGGCTGATTTTGCTCAGAAGATGATATTGAAATGATGAATAATTCGCTCTGCCGCATTATTGCGGGTGAACTTCAGGCGAGAGCTGAACAGGTAGAATCTGCCGTTCGCCTGCTTGATGAAGGGAACACCGTGCCGTTCATTGCACGTTATCGTAAAGAAGTCACCGGCGGTCTGGACGACACGCAATTACGTCAGCTCGAAACCCGTCTTGGTTATCTGCGCGAACTGGAAGAGAGGCGCCAGGCGATCCTCAAATCCATCGGCGAACAGGGCAAGCTGACCGACGAACTGGCTGGCGCCATCAACAGTACGCTGAGCAAAACCGAACTCGAAGATCTCTATCTGCCCTATAAGCCTAAGCGCCGCACGCGCGGGCAAATCGCCATTGAAGCGGGACTCGAACCGCTCGCCGAGTTGCTGTGGAACGATCCGTCCCATCACCCGGAAACCGAAGCCGCGAAGTTTGTCGATGCGGATAAAGGCGTGGCCGACACCAAAGCCGCGCTGGACGGCGCGCGTTATATTCTGATGGAGCGCTTTGCGGAAGACGCGGCGCTGCTGGCGAAAGTGCGTGACTACCTGTGGAAAAACGCGCACCTGGTGGCGACGGTGATTGGCGGCAAAGAGGAAGAAGGCGCGAAATTCCGCGACTATTTCGACCATCACGAACCCATTAGCAGCGTGCCGTCACACCGCGCGCTGGCGATGTTCCGTGGCCGCAACGAAGGCATTCTGCAACTGGCGCTGAACGCCGATCCGCAGTTTGATGAGCCGCCCAAAGAGAGCCATTGCGAACAGATTATTATCGACCATCTCGGCCTGCGCCTGAACAATGCCCCTGCCGACAGCTGGCGTCGTGGCGTGGTGAGCTGGACGTGGCGCATCAAAGTGCTGATGCACCTCGAAACGGAATTAATGGGCACGGTGCGCGAGCGTGCCGAAGACGAAGCCATTAACGTGTTCGCCCGTAACCTGCACGATCTGCTGATGGCGGCCCCTGCGGGTCTGCGCGCCACCATGGGTCTCGATCCTGGCCTGCGCACCGGCGTGAAAGTGGCGGTGGTTGACGGCACCGGCAAGCTGGTGGCAACCGACACCATCTATCCTCACACCGGTCAGGCTGCGAAAGCGGCGGTCGTCGTCGCCACGCTGTGCGAAAAGCATAACGTTGAGCTGGTGGCCATCGGCAACGGCACGGCCTCGCGCGAAACCGAACGTTTCTTCCTCGACGTGCAAAAGCAGTTCCCGAAAGTCACGGCGCAAAAAGTGATCGTCAGCGAAGCGGGCGCGTCCGTCTATTCCGCCTCAGAACTGGCGGCGCTGGAGTTCCCGGATCTGGATGTCTCTATTCGTGGCGCAGTGTCTATCGCCCGTCGTTTACAGGATCCGCTGGCGGAGCTGGTGAAAATCGATCCGAAATCCATTGGGGTGGGTCAGTATCAGCACGATGTCAGCCAGTCGCAGCTGGCGCGTAAACTGGATGCCGTGGTCGAGGACTGCGTAAACGCCGTGGGCGTCGATCTGAATACCGCCTCTGTGCCGCTGTTAACCCGCGTGGCTGGCTTAACCCGCATGATGGCGCAGAACATTGTGGCCTGGCGCGATGAGAACGGTCAGTTCCAGAACCGCCAGCAATTGCTGAAGGTGAGTCGCCTGGGGCCGAAAGCGTTCGAGCAGTGCGCCGGCTTCCTGCGTATTAACCACGGCGATAACCCGCTGGATGCCTCAACGGTGCACCCGGAAGCCTATCCGGTGGTGGAGCGCATTCTGGCCGCCACCGAGCAGTCGCTACGCGATCTGATGGGCAACGGCAACGAACTGCGTCAGCTGAAAGCCTCGGACTTCACCGATGAGCGTTTCGGCGTGCCGACGGTGACCGACATTATCAAAGAGCTGGAAAAACCAGGCCGCGATCCGCGTCCGGAATTTAAAACAGCGACCTTTGCCGATGGCGTGGAAACCATGAATGACCTGCTGCCGGGGATGATCCTTGAAGGCGCGGTGACTAACGTCACCAACTTTGGCGCATTCGTGGACATCGGCGTGCATCAGGATGGCCTGGTGCATATCTCGTCGCTGTCCAACAAGTTTGTCGACGATCCCCACAGCGTGGTGAAAGCCGGCGATATCGTCAAAGTGAAGGTTATGGAAGTCGATCTGCCGCGTAAGCGTATCGCCCTGACCATGCGTCTTGACGAACAGCCAGGCGAAACCAGTTCCCGTCGCGGCAACGGTCCGCAGCGCGAGCAGGCCAGCCGCCCGGCAGCACGCGGTGCGGCAAAACCGCGTGGTCGTGAAGCTCAGCCTTCCGGCAACAGTGCGATGATGGATGCGCTGGCGGCGGCAATGGGTAAAAAACGTTAATCTTTTTTTCGCCCTCTCCTGCGGGAGAGGGAATTTACGTTAAATAATTAATAAAACTTAATAGATCACTATTTTTCACATTATTAACACAATGCGTTAATTCCATATTCATTTACTTAAAATCATTTCCCCGCCTGTTTTTGAGCTATATCAAAAGTCCCGCATATTCATCGCCAATATCACATTCACACACATTTTATCCGTTGATGATAAAAACCATTCTCATTACCATTCTATCAGTTGATTATTTTGTCACCGTCACCGGGGCTAATCCTTCCCGTTCTCCTGAATGATTATGTCGCCCGGCACGCTACCCTGATTAGCAAAACAAAGTAGGTCCTATGGCATTCTCACCTGACAGCGCGTGGAAAATTACCGGGTTCGCGCCTGAAATTAGCCCGGCTTACCGTCAGAAACTGCTTTCGCTTGGCATGCTGCCCGGCTCGTCATTTAACGTGGTGCGCGTCGCGCCCTTCGGCGATCCGGTGCATATCGAAACCCGTCGTGTCAGCCTGGTATTACGAAAAAAAGATCTGGCGCTATTAGAAGTAGAAGCAGTATCCCGTTAATAAGCGACTGACTCACAGAGCGCAGCAAGACTATGAAAAAATTAACCCTCGGCTTAATTGGTAATCCTAATTCCGGCAAGACAACTTTATTCAATCAGTTAACGGGCGCGCGTCAGCGTGTCGGTAACTGGGCAGGCGTGACGGTGGAGCGCAAAGAAGGCCTGTTCTCCACCACCGATCACGCGGTGACGCTGGTGGATCTGCCAGGCACCTATTCCCTGACCACTATTTCGTCGCAAACTTCCCTCGATGAGCAGATCGCCTGCCACTACATTCTGAGCGGCGAGGCGGACATGCTGATCAACGTGGTGGATGCCTCTAATCTGGAGCGTAATCTCTACCTGACGCTACAACTGCTGGAGCTGGGCATTCCCTGCATCGTCGCGCTTAACATGCTCGATATTGCCGAGAAGCAGAAGATCCGCATCGACATTGACGCGTTATCCGCCCGTCTGGGCTGCCCGGTCGTACCGTTGGTGTCAACGCGCGGGCGCGGCATTGAAGCTCTCAAGCTGGCGATTGACCGCCACCAGCAAAATCAGGCTATCAGTCTGGTGCACTATGCGCGTCCCCTGTTGCGGGAAGCCGCCATGCTGGCCGACACCATGGACACACAGATGCCGGAGCAGCAACGCCGCTGGCTGGCGCTGCAAATGCTGGAAGGGGATATTTACAGCCGCGGCTATGCGGGCGATGCGGCGCAACATCTGCCGGAAGCGCTGGCCCGTCTCAAAGATGAGATGGACGATCCCGGCCTGCATATCGCTGATGCCCGTTATCAGACCATCGCCGCCATTTGCGATGCGGTGAGCAACACCTTAACGGCAGAGCCGGGACGCTTTACCGCCGCGATGGATAAGATCATCCTCAACCGCCTGCTTGGCCTGCCTATCTTCCTGCTGGTGATGTACGTGATGTTTGTACTCGCCATCAACATCGGCGGTGCGCTGGCCCCGATATTTGACGCCGGTTCCGTCGCCATTTTCATCCACGGTATTCAGTGGGTTGGTTATACGCTGCACTTCCCGGACTGGCTGACCATTTTCCTCGCCCAGGGGCTGGGCGGTGGTATCAACACGGTTCTGCCGCTGGTGCCGCAAATCGGCATGATGTTCCTGTTTCTCTCCTTCCTCGAAGACTCAGGCTACATGGCGCGCGCCGCCTTTGTGATGGATCGCCTGATGCAGTCGCTGGGGCTGCCGGGCAAATCCTTTGTGCCGCTGATTGTCGGCTTCGGCTGCAATGTCCCCTCGGTAATGGGCGCCCGCACGCTGGATGCGCCGCGTGAGCGCCTGATGACCATTATGATGGCACCCTTTATGTCCTGCGGTGCGCGGCTGGCGATCTTCGCAGTGTTTGCGTCAGCCTTCTTCGGTCAACAGGGTGCGCTGGCGGTGTTCTCGCTTTATGTGCTGGGGATCATCATGGCGATCCTCACCGGCCTGATGCTCAAGCACACCATTATGCGCGGCGAGGCCTCACCTTTTGTGATGGAGCTGCCGGTGTATCATGTCCCGCATCTGAAAAGCCTGCTGCTGCAAACCTGGCAGCGCCTGAAAGGGTTTGTGCTGCGCGCCGGTAAAGTGATTGTGGTGGTCAGTATTTTCCTCAGCGCCCTGAACAGCTTCACCCTCGGCGGCCAGGCGGCTACCAGCATTAACGATTCGGCGCTGGCGTCGGTCAGCCGGGTGTTCACCCCGCTGCTGGAACCTATCGGCGTGCAGGGCGATCACTGGCAGGCCACCGTCGGCCTGTTTACCGGCGCGATGGCAAAAGAAGTGGTGGTCGGCACGCTCAACTCGCTCTATACCGCGGAAAATATTCAGGCCGCCCCGTTCGATGCCACGCAGTTCAGCCTGGCGGATGAACTGCTGGGAGCCGCCAGGGAAACCTGGCAGAGCCTGGTGGATACCCTGAGTCTGAGTATGCTGGCGAACCCGATTGAAGCCAGTAAAGGCGACGGCGAAATGGCCACCGGCTCGATGGGCGTGATGAGCGAGAAATTTGGCAGCCCGGCGGCGGCCTACAGCTACCTGATCTTCGTGCTGCTCTATATCCCCTGCATTTCGGTGATGGGGGCTATTGCCCGTGAAGCGAGCCGCGGCTGGATGGGCTTCTCGATCCTCTGGGGTCTGAATATCGCTTATTCGCTCGCGACGGTGTTTTATCAGACGGCCACCTTTAGCCAGCACCCGCACTACAGCCTGGTCTGCATCCTCGCGGTGATCTTATTTAACGTGCTGGTGATTGGCGGCCTGCGCCGCGCCAGAAGCCGGGTTAACGTCGACCTGCTGGCGACGCGCAAACAGCTTGCCCGCTGCTGCGAAGCCAGCACCGGTAGCGACTGTCACTAAGGAGTTGCGCCATGGCCTCACTGTTTGAGATCCGCGATATGCTGGCCCTGCACGGCAAAATGGAGGCCAGCACCCTGAGCACCACGCTGCATACGCCGCTGGCGATGATGGAAGCAATGCTGGGACGGCTGGAAGCGCTGGGAAAAGCCCGGCGCGTTCAGGAAGATCCTGGTGGCTGTCTGAGCGGGCAGTGTCGGGAATGCCCTGACGGAAAAGCCTGTTTGCGGGAGTGGTGGATGCTGTGCTGACAGACAGGCGGATCGACGATCCGCCTGCTGCTGTTATTTATAGACGTCTGCGGTAGCGTGAATGTCTTTGCCGGTTTTATCGGCGCTGGTCACCACGAAATACTTCCCGCCCAGCTCATCGGCCTTTTTAGTGATTTCTTTGCGTGCATCCATTGGTGCGGTGCTTTCGGACGCCGTCACCGTGCCAATTTTGGTCAGGTTCATTTCTTTGACTTTATCTTTCTGCAACTCTTGTGCTGCAAACACGCCAAATGACAGCGATCCAATAACCAGAGACGCGACAATACCGGTAGCAAGTTTCATAGGCTTAACTCCTTTAAGGTTGTGGTTCTTAGGTCATTACGCTTTTCACCAACAAAGCCGCAGTGACACCCTTAAGTATTAACGCCAGTTGATTATTTCGCCACTAGCCCACCGCGGATCAGTTCAGCGTTGCCTTAAAATCGAGCAGCGCCTGACAAAAATCCGCAGGGTGAGAGATAAAGGGCGCATGGGCCGCTTTCGGGAAGATCACAGAGCGGCTGGCGGGCCACGCCTCGTCGAGCAGTGCGACGACTTTTCGCGGTACCAGGCCATCAAGCCGACCGTAAAGCCGCAGGAATGGCAGCGTCAGCGAAGCCAGCGGCGCGCGCAAATCGGCAGTTTTGAGGATCTCCAGCCCGCCGTTAAGCACGATTTCGCCCGGCATCGGCAGCGCCAGCACGGCGCTTTTTAATTTGCGGGCATCCGCACGGGCCGTTTCAGTACCCAGCGTTTGCAGCGCCAGGAAACGCTCCACCGTGCGCTGAAAATCTTCGCTCAGCTGGCGCTGAAAACCGGACAGCACCTCAGGTTTAATGCCCGGCCACTCCTCTCCGGCGCAAAAACACGGTGAGGAGGCAACGGTGACCAGCGCCTGCACGCGCTGCGGGGCGCTGAGCGCCGCCTGGCTTGCCACCAGCCCGCCCAGACTCCAGCCCAGCCAGATGGCGGTTTCCGGCGCACGGGCCAGCACGGCGTCTGTCATCTGCGCAAGGGACTGCGCACCAAAGCCGCTGCTGCGACCGTAACCCGGCAGGTCTACCAGATGCAGCGTAAAATGCGGCGCGAGTTCCGCAGTTATGCAATCCCATACCTGCGCATTCAGTCCCCATCCGTGCAGCAGCACAAGATGACACTTTCCTTCTCCTTTGGTTTCCCACCACAGGTCATTCATCAGTTAGGCTTCTCTTCAGTCAACAGGGAGGGGATCTATGCTATCAGTGCCTGGCTTATGCTGGCTATGCCGAATGCCGCTGGCGCTCGCCGCGTGGGGTATCTGTTCGGTGTGCTGTCGCGCGCTGTTCATCACACAGACCGTCTGCCCGCAATGTGGTTTGCCAGCAACTCTGCCCACGCTACCCTGCGGTCGCTGCCTGCAAAAACCGCCGCCGTGGCAGCAACTGGTGATGGTGAATGACTATGTGCCGCCACTCAGCAGGCTGATCCACCAGCTGAAATTCTCCCGCCAGCCGGAAGTCGCCGGGGCGCTGGCGCGTCTGTTGCTGTTAGCGGTTCTGAAAGCCCGCCGTGAACGGGGATTGCCGTGGCCCGACCGGTTAATCAGCGTGCCGCTCCACTCACGCCGCCAGTGGCGCAGAGGGTTTAACCAGGGTGACATGCTCTGCCGCCCGCTCGCGCGCTGGTTGCCCTGCGCCTGGGACAGCGCGGCGATAGCACGTGTTCGCGCTACCCCGGCTCAGCATCAGCTCAGCGCCAGGCGGCGTAAACATAACCTGCGCCATGCCTTTCGCCTTGAATTAGCGGTGCGTGGTCTCCATATCGCTATCGTGGATGATGTCGTCACTACCGGCAGCACCGCCGCAGAGCTGGCTCAGGTGCTTTTACGGAGCGGCGCGGCGTCTGTTCAGGTATGGTGCCTGTGTCGAACCTTGTAGAGCCTCGATGATGGGCGTATTATAACCAGGTAAAATAGTCAACTATTAGGCCATTGCTATGATCCATATTTCCGACGCTGCACAAGCGCACTTTGCCAAACTGCTGGCAAATCAGGAAGAAGGAACACAAATCCGCGTATTTGTGATTAATCCGGGTACCCCAAACGCTGAATGTGGCGTCTCTTACTGCCCGCCGGACGCAGTGGAAGCTTCTGACACCGCCCTGAAATTTGACCTGCTGACGGCGTATGTCGACGAGCTGAGCGCGCCGTATCTGGACGATGCGGAAATCGATTTCGTTACCGATCAGCTGGGCTCCCAGCTGACGCTGAAAGCACCGAACGCCAAAATGCGTAAAGTGTCTGAGGATGCGCCGCTGATGGAGCGCGTCGATTACATGATCCAGTCGCAGGTTAACCCGCAGCTGGCCGGTCACGGTGGCCGCGTTACGCTGATGGAAATCACTGAAGAAGGCTATGCCATTCTGCAGTTCGGCGGCGGTTGTAACGGCTGCTCGATGGTCGATGTGACCCTGAAAGAAGGGATCGAGAAGCAACTGCTGAACGAATTCCCGGAACTGAAAGGCGTGCGCGATCTGACCGAACACCAGCGCGGCGAGCATTCCTACTACTGATGCCCTCCCCCGCCCGGTGGCGCTTCGCTTACCGGGCCTACGTGTTACTGCATAGTACCCAACGCGCGGCTTTTCGTAGGCCGGGTAAGCGCAGCGCCACCCGGCAACGCGCCACCATAAATTTAACATTCGCCTCCCAGAATTTGACCCACCTCGCAATTCTCACATTTACCCGTCCCGGGCCATTCTCATTCCTTATATGTTACCCGTATCATTTGTCGCAGTACTGCATCAGTGCAAAACGGCCAGCTAAACTGTTGTTCAAATCTAAATGCAAGCCGGGGCAGTGCGATGCATTCTCTGTTCCTCTTAGGGATAACGGCTCACTCCAGCGATGGAGTTAACGTTACCCATAACAAATTAAAGGCCAGGTAAATCATGCCATTAGTCATCGTTGCTATCGGTGTTATCTTGTTACTGTTGTTAATGATCCGTTTTAAACTGAACGGATTTATTGCCTTGATCCTGGTGGCGCTCGCTGTCGGTCTGATGCAGGGCATGCCAGTAGACAAGGTGATCGCCTCTATTAAAGCGGGTGTCGGCGGTACGCTCGGCAGCCTTGCACTGATCATGGGCTTCGGCGCCATGCTCGGCAAACTGCTGGCAGACTGCGGTGGGGCGCAGCGCATTGCCACCACGCTTATTGATAAGTTTGGTCAGAAATACATTCAGTGGGCGGTGGTGTTAACCGGTTTTACCGTCGGTTTCGCACTGTTCTATGAAGTGGGCTTCGTGTTGTTGCTGCCGCTGGTGTTCACCATTGCCGCGAAAGCGCGTGTGCCGCTGCTGTATGTGGGCGTCCCGATGGCGGCGGCGCTCTCCGTGACCCACGGCTTCCTGCCGCCGCACCCAGGCCCGACCGCTATCGCCACTATCTTCCATGCCGATATGGGTAAAACGCTGCTCTACGGTACGCTGCTGGCGATCCCGACCGTCATTCTGGCAGGTCCGGTGTATGCGCGCTTCCTGAAAAAGATTGATAAGCCGATCCCGGAAGGTCTGTATAACGCCAAAACCTTCAGCGAAGCAGAAATGCCGAGCTTTGGCGTCAGCGTCTGGACCTCGCTGGTACCGGTGATCCTGATGGCGGGCCGTGCGATTGCAGAAATGGTGCTGCCGAAAGGGCATCCGCTGCTGGCGTACGCTGAGTTCTTCGGCGACCCGGTAATGGCAACGTTGATTGCCGTGCTGATCGCCATCTTCACCTTTGGCCTGAACCGCGGTCGTTCAATGGATGATGTGACCGATACCATCACCTCTTCCATCAAAATTATTGCCATGATGCTGCTTATCATCGGCGGTGGCGGCGCGTTCAAACAGGTGCTGGTTGACAGCGGCGTGGATAAATACATTGCCGCCATGATGCACTCCACCAACTTATCGCCGATCTTTATGGCCTGGTCGATTGCCGCGGTACTGCGTATTGCGCTGGGTTCTGCAACCGTTGCGGCGATCACGGCTGGGGGTATCGCTGCACCGCTGATCGCCACCACTGGCGTCAGCCCTGAACTGATGGTTATCGCGGTGGGTTCCGGTAGCGTGATTTTCTCTCACGTAAACGATCCGGGCTTCTGGCTGTTCAAGGAGTACTTCAACCTGACTATCGGTGAAACCATGAAGTCATGGTCGGCGCTGGAAACCATTATTTCGGTATGTGGTCTGGTGGGTTGTCTGCTGCTGGCTGCGGTGATTTAACGTTCCTTCTTTGCCCCTCTCCTGCCGGAGAGGGGCAATCTATTACGATTTCTTCCCTGCCGTTTTACGCCTTCTGTCCAGATCCTTAATCAGCCGGTTCACGCCGTCATCGGCAAACATCTTCTCAAGGGTGGTATCCAGCTTGCGCCGCCAGTTTTTGTACTGGTAGCTGGTGCCCGGAATATTCACCGGCGCGGCCATACCCAGCCAGTCTTCCGGCTGTAAGCCGAGCAGTGCGCTGTTGGAATCGGCGATATAACGCTGCATCCCGCGGTTCAGCGTGCTGGTCATCGCCATACGTGAGGCCCTATGCCCGGTACGTTTTGGCAGACACCCCTGCTTGTGCAGCGCCTCCAGCAGACCCTGTTTTGCCCGCTCACGATCCTGATACAGACCGCGCAGCACCTCTTCGTCCGGATACAGGCCCAGAGTTTTGCCCAGGGTTAAATCCCCGGCTTCCCAGTAACCGCGCAGCGTCGGCAAGTCGTGAGTGGTGGCCACGGCCATCGACTGTACCGGCCATTTTTGCGGCGGCAGGAAGACGTTCTCGCTGTTCTCGAAATAGAGCACCTTGTAAGAGTAGATGCCGCTGTCGCGCAGCTTGCTGACAATTTCTACCGGTACCGTCCCCAGATCTTCACCAATCACCATGCACTGGTGACGCTGGCTTTCAAGGGCGAGGATCGACAGCAAATCATCCACGGGATACTGCACGTAGGCGCCATGATCGGCGGTTTCGCCGTAAGGGATCCACCACAGGCGCAGCATCGACATCACATGATCGATACGCAGCGCGCCACAGCTTTTCATGTTCGCCCGTAAGAGCTGGATGAATGGCTCATAGCCGCGCGCCGTCATGACGTGCGGATCCATCGGCGGCAGACCCCAGTTCTGGCCGAGCGGGCCAAGAATATCAGGCGGTGCGCCAACGGACGCTTTCAGGCAGTAGAGTTCACGATCGCACCAGGTTTCCGCGCCGCCTTCCGCCACGCCCACCGCCAAATCGCGGTACAGGCCAATCGGCATGGCGAAGCCCTGGCTGGTTTCCCAGCACTGCGCAAACTGCTCGCAGGCCAGCCACTGTAGCCACAGGTAAAACTGCACCTCGTCGGCGAAGTCTTCGCAGAACTGCTTCACTGCCGGGCTGTCGGTACGCTGATAGCCTTCCGGCCAGACCGGCCAGCCCCAGCGCATTTCATCTTCTTTCACCTGCTGCGCATGCAGCGCGTCAAACGCCGCCTGCCAGTACAGGCTTTCGCCTTCCTGCGCCACAAAGTCGCTGAACGCCACTTTCTGGGCATCGCTGTCCTGACGCGCAGAAAAGTCTTTCCACGCCAGACGCAGCGCGGCAATCTTCAGCGCGGTAACGGTCGAGTAATCCACGTAGTCGGCATCGCGCGCGGCACGCAGAGCGTCCTGCGTCGAGGCCAGTTTCCACCACTTCTGCGCCGCTTTGCTGCGCTGGAAATCCTCCACGGCGTTCACATCGATATAGACGATATTCAGCCAGCGGCGGGATGAGGGGCTGTACGGACTGGCGCTCTCCGGGTTTGCCGGATAGAGCGCGTGGATCGGGTTCAGACCGATAAACGAGCCGCCCCGCTTCGCCACATCCACCAGCATGGCCTTCAGATCGCCAAAATCGCCGATCCCCCAGTTTCTCTCCGAACGCAGGGTGTAGAGCTGCACGCAGGCGCCCCACAGTTTTTTCCCTTCGTGCAGCGCGAGCGGTTCGTAGCAGCGTTTCGGCGCGACGATCACCCGGCAATGCCACTGCTGTTTAGCCTTGCCGATCTCAAGCTGGTGATAACCTTCCGGCAACTTCGCGGGCAGATTGAGCGCTTTACCGCCCGTGGCCTGGCCGGTGTACTCCCGGCCCTCCTCGGTGATGAGCCGCCAGCTGTATTCACCGCTCCCTTCAACGGGCAGCGGCATTTTTTTACCGTGGGTAAAGACTTTCACCGGCGGTACAGGCGGAACCGCCCCCTTTTTTGGGGCGGTCGGGCGATGCATGGCGTCCAGCAAACGCTGTTTGGTTTCCCCGCCGATAGACTGCGGTTTACCGTGAGCATTGATGTAATGAGGGCTGATCCCCGCCGCCAGCGCGGCGGCATCAAGTCGTTTGCTTTCCATGGCTTTCCTTAACGTTTGGCCTGCCAGATACGGGTCTGATAATCACGGATGGAGCGATCCGAACTGAACATGCCGCAGCGGGCAGTGTTCAGAATGGCGGCTCGCGTCCAGGCGTCCTGATCGCGGTACAGGACGTCCACTTGTTTTTGCGCGTCGACATAAGCGGTGAAGTCGGCCATCACCAGATACGGATCGCCTCCCTGCTTGCCCATGCTGTGCAGCATCTGATCGAAGGCGTGTTTATCGCCGTCGCTGTAGACGCCGTTTTCCAGCTCTTTAAGCACCGCATCCAGCACTTTGTCTTTCTTCCGCCACTTCAGCGGATCGTAACCTTTGGCCTTCAGCGCCTTCACCTGTTCAACAGTATGGCCGAAGATAAAGATGTTATCGTCGCCAACCTGCTCAGCAATTTCGACATTTGCGCCGTCAAGCGTACCGACCGTCAGCGCGCCGTTGAGCGCCAGCTTCATGTTGCCGGTGCCGGACGCCTCTTTGCCCGCGGTGGAAATCTGCTCGGAAACATCCGCCGCCGGGATCAGCATTTCTGCTGCTGACACGCAGTAATCCGGCAGGAACACCACTTTCAGTTTATCGCCGACGCGGGCATCGTTATTCACCGCTTCCGCCACTTTATTAATGGCGAAGATGATGTTTTTCGCCAGGTAGTAGCCAGGTGCTGCTTTCGCGCCAAACAGGAAGACACGGGGCACACGGTCGGCGGCCGGGTTTTCACGGATCTCTTTGTACAGCGCCAGGATATGCAGCAGGTTCAGGTGCTGACGTTTGTACTCGTGCAGGCGTTTGATCTGAATATCAAAAATCGCTTCCGGATTGATGTCGACGCCAGTACGCGCTTTCACATAGCTCGCCAGACGCACTTTGTTCGCCCGTTTGATGTCGCGGTACTGCGCGCGGAACGCGGCGTCATCAGCGTATTTTTCCAGCCCCTGCAGCTTATCGAGATCGTCGGCCCATTCGGTTTTCAGCGTGGTGTCGAGCAGCGCGGCCAGTGCCGGGTTGCACTGTTTGATCCAGCGACGCGGCGTGATGCCGTTGGTGACGTTATGGAATTTGTTCGGCCACAGCTGGTGATATTCCGGGAACAGATCTTTGACCACCAGATCCGAGTGCAGCGCCGCCACGCCATTGACGGCGAAGCCGCTCACGACGCACATATTCGCCATGCGCACCTGTTTGTTGTGCACCACGGCCAGCTTAGCCCAGACGTCTTTGTCACCCGGCCAGGTGTGATCCACCAGGGTTTTAAAGCGGTTATTGATGGTGTTGATGATCTGCATGTGGCGCGGCAGCAGTGCTTTCACCAGTTTCTCATCCCAGCACTCCAGCGCTTCCGGCATCAGGGTGTGGTTGGTGTACGCGAAGGTTTTGCTGGTGATCGCCCAGGCGTCGTCCCAGCTGAGCTGGTGCTCGTCGATCAACACGCGCAGCAGTTCCGGGATGGCGATGGTCGGGTGCGTGTCGTTAAGCTGGATCACTTCAAAGTCCGGCAACTGCGCAATGGCGCGACCGGCAAGGTGATGGCGACGCAGAATATCGGCCACCGAACAGGCGCACTGAAAATACTGCTGCATCAGGCGCAGCTTTTTGCCCGCCAGATGGTTGTCGTTCGGGTAGAGCACTTTGGTCAGTTTTTCTGCGTCGATGCCCTGCTGCTCGGCACGCAGGAAATCCCCATTGTTGAAACGGGTTAAATCGAACGGATGAGCGTGTTTTGCCTGCCACAGGCGCAGCGGCTGCGCGACGCTGTTGCGGTAGCCAAGCACCGGCAGATCCCAGGCTTCGCCGATAAGCGTAAAGGCTGGCGTCCAGTGACCATCTTTGCTGACTTTACCGCCGATGCCGACCTGCACATCCAGCGCGGAATTGTGACGGAACCACGGGTAGCTGCCGCGATGCCAGTCGTCTGGCGCTTCCTGCTGCTGGCCATCAGCAAAAGACTGGCGGAACAGGCCGTACTGATAGTTCAGGCCATAGCCGGTCGCCGACTGACCGACTGTCGCCATTGAATCCAGGAAACAGGCGGCAAGACGCCCCAGCCCACCGTTACCCAGCGCCGGATCGATCTCTTCTTCCAGCAAGTCCGTCAGGTTGACGTTATGGGTATTAAGCACATCGCTGACCTCCTGATACCAGCCGAGGTTGAGCAGGTTGTTCCCGGTCAGGCGACCAATCAGAAATTCCATGGAGATGTAGTTCACATGGCGCTGATTTTTCGCCGGAGCCGCTGCCTGCACCGGCAGTAGTTCCGCCAGCGCGCCGCTGACCGCGTGCCACCACTGCTGCTGGGTCATCTCGTCTGCGGCCTGCAGACCAAAACGCTGCCACTGACGTGTCAGGGCCGCTTCGAATTGTGCTTTGTTAAATGTGGGCTGTGACATAGAAAACTCGGGTCCTGTAAGTAAAAAACAACATTAGTGCTAGTGTGCCTGGCTCCCGTTTCGACTACCTCATCCCGCCAGGGATTAGAAAGGGAGGAGCAGCGGGGATGAGCGAAAAATGTGATCGCGGGCACTTAACGTCCATGCATACGCGCATTTTGCCGGGGGAATAAACCGATAAACCGGAACGGCTTCAAAAAATTGAAATGTCGTTTTAGAGAAATGACCTGACTTACAGAAAGGCAATGCGGGAAAAATATTATTTTGCTGAATTTTTAAGCGGCATCACGACTATTTTTTCAGTAATAACCTGACATCGTTTTTCATAATAATTATTCCCCTTTATGGAATAAAAAACCCTGTTTTTTCGTTTGCGCGCTTTATCGACAATTCAGTGCTGATGCGCCATGGCTGCCCTTCGGAGCTATTATTCATAAAGGTTATGGAATTGTGACACAGTGCAAATTAAGCGCGGTCAAATTCGGACATAACTTGCAATACATGCCATTCTGACCGAACGTATCCCTTATTAATTACGAAGCGCAAAAAAAATCGCCTTTCCCGTTACCTCACAGTGAAGTGATGACTATGTTGATACCGTCTAAATTAAGTCGCCCGGTTCGCCTTGACCACACAGTGGTGCGTGACCGATTGCTGGCTAAACTTGCGGGCGCCAACAATTTTCGCCTGGCGCTGGTGACAAGTCCTGCCGGTTATGGAAAAACGACCCTTATTTCGCAGTGGGCCGCAGGGAAAAGCGATCTCGGATGGTTTTCCCTTGATGAGGGGGATAACCAGCAGGAGCGCTTTGCCAACTATTTAATGGCAGCGGTGCAGCAGGCCACTCACGGCCACTGCGTCACCAGTGAAGCCATTGCCCAGAAAGGCCAGTACGCCAGCCTGTCGTCACTCTTTGCCCAGCTGTTTATCGAGCTGGCAGACTGGGATCGCCCGCTGTATCTGGTGATTGATGATTACCACCTGATCACCAACCCGGTGATCCACGATGCGATGCGCTTTTTCCTGCGCCATCAGCCGGAATGCCTGACGCTGGTGGTGCTGTCGCGTAATCTGCCGCAACTGGGTATTGCTAACCTGCGCGTGCGCGATCAGCTGCTGGAAATCGGTAGTCAGCATCTGGCCTTTACCCATCAGGAAGCGAAGCTGTTTTTTGACTGTCGGCTGGAGTGGCCTATTGAACCGGCGGAAAGCAGCCGCCTGTGCGACGATGTCGCCGGCTGGGCCACCGCGCTCCAGCTTATCGCCCTCTCCGCCCGCCAGAATAACCATGCAGCACACCAGTCGGCACGCCGTCTCGCAGGCATCAACGCCAGCCATCTGTCAGATTATCTGGTGGATGAAGTGCTGGATAATATCGATCTCAGTACCCGCCATTTGTTGCTGAAAAGTTCCCTGCTGCGCTCGATGAACGATGCGCTGATTGTGCGTGTTACGGGCGAAGAAAACGGGCAGATGCGCCTGGAAGAGATCGAACGTCAGGGCCTTTTTCTGCAACGGATGGATGATTCCGGTGAATGGTTCAGCTATCACCCGCTGTTCGGCAATTTCCTGCGTCAGCGCTGTCAGTGGGAGCTGGCGACCGAGTTGCCGGAGATCCACCGTGCGGCGGCGGAAAGCTGGATGGCGCAGGGTTTCCCCAGCGAAGCCATTCACCATGCGCTGGCCGCGGGCGATGGCTGTATGCTGCGCGACATTTTGCTCCATCACGCCTGGGGGCTGTTTAACCACAGCGAATTGGCGCTGCTGGAAGAATCCCTGAAGGCGCTGCCCTGGGAAAGCCTGCTGGAGAATCCGCGTCTGGTGCTGTTACAGGCGTGGCTGATGCAGAGCCAGTACCGCTACAGCGAAGTGAACACCCTGCTGGCCCGCGCCGAGCAGGAGATGGACATGGAAATGGATCGCTCCCTGCACGGCGATTTCAACGCACTGCGCGCACAGGTGGCCATCAACGCCGGCGATCCTGCCGAAGCCGAGCGCCTGTCGACGGTGGCGCTGGAAGAGTTGCCACTGGCGAATTACTACAGCCGCATTGTTGCCACTTCGGTGCACGGTGAAGTGCTGCACTGCAAAGGGCAACTCACCCACTCGCTGACGGTGATGCAGCAGACCGAGCAGATGGCGCGTCGCCACGATGTCTGGCATTACGCGCTGTGGAGTCTGATCCAGCAAAGTGAAATTTTGTTTGCCCAGGGCTTTTTACAGGCCGCGTGGGAAACGCAGGAAAAAGCCTTTGCGCTGATCCGCGAGCAGCATCTGGAGCAACTACCACTGCACGAGTTTTTACTGCGCATTCGTGCGCAACTGCTGTGGGCGTGGGCGCGGCTGGATGAATCGGAAGCTGCCGCCCGCGAAGGGTTAAACGTCCTCGCCGCCTACCAGCCGCAGCAGCAGATGCAGTGCCTGGCGCTGCTGGTGCAAAATTCACTGGCGCGCGGTGATCTGGATAATGCCCGCAGCCATCTCAATCGCCTGGAAAATTTACTCGGCAACGGTCAGTATCACAGCGACTGGGTTTCCAACGCCGATAAAGTGCGGGTGATTTACTGGCAGATGATTGGCGACAAAAATGCCGCCGCCCAGTGGCTGCGTCAGACGCCGAAACCGGAGTTCGCCGATAACCACTTCCTGCAAAGCCAGTGGCGCAACATTGCCCGCGCGCAGATCCTGCTCGGGGATTTTGATCCGGCAGAAATGGTGCTGGAAGAGTTAAACGAAAACGCACGCAGTCTGCGGCTGATGAGCGATCTGAACCGCAACCTGTTGCTGCTGAACCAGCTCTACTGGCAGGCGGGCCGCAAAAGCGAGGCGCAGCGCGTGCTGATGGAAGCGCTGACGCTGGCGAACCGCACCGGCTTTATCAGCCACTTTGTCATCGAAGGGGAAGCGATGGCGCAGCAACTGCGTCAGCTGATCCAGCTTAACGCGCTGCCGGAGCTGGAAGGGCATCGCGCTCAGCGTATTCTTCGCGACATAAACCAGCACCATCGCCACAAGTTTGCGCATTTTGATGAAGGTTTTGTCGAAAGGCTGCTTAATCATCCGGAAGTGCCGGAACTGATTCGCACCAGTCCGCTGACCCAGCGGGAATGGCAGGTACTGGGATTAATTTATTCCGGCTACAGCAATGAACAGATCGCCGGTGAGCTGGCCGTGGCGGCCACTACCATCAAAACGCACATTCGCAATCTGTATCAGAAGCTTGGCGTGGCGCATCGTCAGGATGCGGTGCAGCACGCCCAGCAGTTGTTGAAGATGATGGGATACGGGGTGTAAACCCCGTTTCGTTAGCACAGCTCAAGCTGAATATTGTGATCGTTGATGACCTGCAACACACCGGCGGGCGGCATCACGTCGGTGTATACCGCATTCACCATGCTGATGCTGCCCATGTTCACCATCGCGTTACGGCCAAATTTCGAGTGATCCACCACCAGCATAACGTGGCGTGAGTTTTCAATGATCGCCCGCTTGGTGCGCACTTCATGGTAATCAAACTCCAGCAGTGAGCCGTCGCTGTCGATGCCGCTGATCCCAAGGATGCCGAAATCAAGACGGAACTGGGAGATAAAATCCAGCGTCGCTTCGCCAATAATGCCGCCATCACGACTGCGCAATTCTCCCCCGGCGAGAATAATGCGGAAGTCTTCTTTCGTTTTCAGCGTATTAGCCACGTTCAGATTGTTAGTCACCACCCGCAGATTACTGTGCTCCAGTAACGCATGGGCCACCGCTTCCGGCGTCGTGCCGATATCGATAAATAACGTCGCGCCATTAGGGATCTGGCTTGCCACTTTGCGGGCAATACGCTCTTTTTCGGCGGTTTGAGTGGCTTTACGATCGTGCCACGGGGTATTTACCGAGCTGGACGGCAACGCCGCGCCGCCGTGATGACGCAGGATCATATTCTGATCGGCAAGGTCATTCAGATCGCGGCGGATGGTCTGCGGGCTGACGGAAAACTGCTCTACCAGCTCCTCGGTACTGACGTACCCCTGCTTTTTAACCAGCTCGATAATGGCATCGTGGCGTTGTGTCTGCTTCATGAAATATCCCAGAAAATTTATGTTCGTTTTCGCACATTCTGCGTATCAACAAACGCCATGGCGAGACCGACAACCAGACCGGTGACATGCGCGCCATTGGCGATGGACATGCCAAACAGATCAAACCAACCGGCAATTAACCATACTAAGGCAAAGGCTATCAAGCCGCGTGGCAAATTAATCCCGCTTTGCGGATCCCGCTCGCCCCGCAGCCAGACGTAGCCCATCAGCGCGTAGACCACGCCGGACAAGCCGCCGAACCACGGACCGCTGAACTTATGCTGCACGTAGCCGCTTAACAGCGCGCTGATAATGGTGATGACAATCAGTTTGCCGCTGCCGAGTCGCTTTTCCACCGCGCCGCCGAGATACCACCACCACAGCAGGTTAAACAGAATATGCAGTACGGAAAAATGCATCACCGCGTGGCTGAAATAACGCCAGACGTCAAAGCGCAGAGAGGGGTCGTACGGCCAGGCCAGCCAGACCATGACCGGCTGATCGCCCGCCACGTTCATGATGATAAACACCAGAATACAGATCGCCGCCAGCGCCAGCGTAAAAGGCCCGGCCCGCTGGCGTAACGTCGCCAGAAAGGGATAACGCTGATAGTGCAGGCCGCTGTTCGTCTGGCCTGACGTCCAGCTCGCCGCCAGATAACGCGGATCGCCAGGGTTTTCTAAAAAGCGCGCCAGTTCCGCATGAACGCGTTCAGCCTGGCTTTCATCCGCCAGCCAGACGTCGGTTTTGTCATGGTGCTGAAGCGTCAGGGTGATGCCCTGCGTTTGCATGTAATCAACAAACGCCTGAGCGATGCGCGGGTTGGTAAAAGAGGTGATCATCAACATCGCTGTCTGCACTTATTCCACATAAAAGAGGACAGTATAAAGGGTTAAAGCGATCCGTGCGCCACCTCACCAGGAAAATGGCGATGCCAGGCGTCGAACCCGCCATCCACGCTGTAGACCTGATCAAAACCCTGTTGCAGCAGATATTGAGCCGCGCCCTTGCTGCTGTTGCCGTGATAGCACATCACCATCACTGGCGTGTCGTAGTCATGTTCCTGCATAAAGGCGCTGAGTGTATCGTTCGTCAGGTGGAACGCGCCGGGGGTGTGGCCCATGGCGAAACTTTGCGGATCGCGAATATCCACCAGCACCGCCTGCTTTTGCTGCAGCTTCTGATGGGTTTCTTCCACATTAATACATTCAAATTGATCCATGGTGCTCTCTTTCGTTGTGCTGATCCTGGCGGGTACGCTGGCCCCACATCTTAGCGACAAGTTTACGTCTTCACGGCAGGTAAACGCCATTATGTTATGCATATCACTCTAAATTGTTTTTTTGATGTTACCAATGCGCCATTCCTTTGCTATCATGAGCGATAACGAACATTTTTGAGCTTTTACGAAAGTGCATGAGGCGAACATGGAAACCAAAGATCTGATTGTGATAGGCGGGGGCATCAACGGTGCCGGTATCGCGGCAGACGCCGCAGGGCGCGGTTTATCTGTGCTCATGCTGGAAGCGCAGGATCTTGCCTGCGCCACCTCGTCAGCGAGTTCGAAACTGATCCACGGCGGCCTGCGCTACCTTGAACACTACGAATTCCGCCTGGTGAGCGAAGCACTGGCCGAACGTGAAGTGCTGCTGAAAATGGCGCCGCACATTGCCTTCCCGATGCGCTTCCGCCTGCCCCACCGCCCGCATTTACGCCCGGCGTGGATGATCCGCATTGGTCTGTTTATGTACGATCACCTGGGTAAACGCACCAGTCTGCCCGCGTCTACCGGTTTGCGTTTTGGCGCAGAATCCGTAATGAAACCCGAAATCGTGCGCGGTTTCGAATATTCCGACTGCTGGGTGGACGATGCGCGCATGGTACTGGCGAATGCGCAAATGGTGGTACGCAAGGGCGGCGAAGTGATGACCCGTACCCGCGCCACCTCCGCCAAACGTGTTAACGGTCTGTGGGTGGTGGAAGCCGAAGATATTGATACCGGCGAGAAATACACCTGGCAGGCGCGCGGTCTGGTGAATGCGACCGGCCCGTGGGTGAAACAGTTCTTCGACGAAGGAATGGAGCTGCCGTCACCGTACGGTATCCGCCTGATCAAAGGCAGCCACATTGTTGTGCCGCGCGTCCATACGCAGAAACAGGCCTACATCCTGCAAAACGAAGATAAACGTATTGTGTTTGTGATCCCGTGGATGGATGAGTTTTCCATCATTGGCACCACCGATGTGGAATATCAGGGCGATCCGAAAAACGTTGAGATCGACGAAAGCGAAATCAACTACCTGCTGAAGGTCTATAACGCGCACTTCAAAAAGCAGCTGGCGCGCGACGATATTGTCTGGACTTACTCTGGCGTACGTCCGCTGTGCGATGACGAATCCGATTCGCCGCAGGCCATTACCCGCGATTACACGCTGGATATTCACGACGAAAACGGCAAAGCGCCGTTGCTGTCGGTATTCGGCGGCAAGCTAACGACCTACCGTAAGCTGGCAGAACACGCGATGGAAAAACTGTCGACGTACTATAAAGACATTGGGCCGGCGTGGACCAAAACCTGCGTGCTGCCGGGTGGTGATCTGCAAGGCGATCGCGATGACTACGCGGCCAAACTGCGTCGTCGCTATCCGTTTATCAGCGAGCAGATGGCCCGTCATTATGCCCGCACTTACGGCAGCAACAGCGAGCTGATCCTCACCGGCGCGACGTCGCTGGCCGATCTGGGTGAAGATTTCGGCCATGAGTTTTACGAAGCAGAATTGCGTTATCTGGTCGAGCACGAATGGGTGCGCCGTCTGGACGATGCTATCTGGCGTCGCACTAAACAGGGTATGTGGCTGAACGCCGAGCAGCAGTCGCGCATTTCCCAGTGGCTGACACGTCATGCGAAACGCGAGTTGTCGCTGGCGTCATAATAAAAAACGGGGCCACTGAGTGGCCCCGTTTATCGTTTACCGATTTACTGATTTACAACCGCACCGGATCGATATGCCAGATCTTGTCGGCGTATTCCTGGATTGTGCGGTCAGATGAGAAATAGCCCATCGCCGCAATGTTATGCATCGCTTTAATGGTCCACTCTTCCGGATGACGATACAGCTCGTCCACGCGATCCTGACAATCCACATAGCTTCGGAAATCCGCCAGCACCTGATAGTGATCGCCGAAGTTAATCAGTGAATCCACCAGATCGCGGTAGCGGCCCGGCTCGTCGGGGCTGAACACGCCGGTGCCGATCTGCGTCAGCACTTCACGCAGCTCTTCATCTTTCTCGTAGTAGTCACGCGGTTTGTAACCCTGACGACGCAACTCTTCCACTTCATCCGCCGTGTTACCGAAGATAAAGATATTCTCTTCGCCTACGTGATCCTGCATCTCGACGTTCGCCCCATCCAGCGTACCAATGGTCAGCGCGCCGTTGAGCGCGAATTTCATGTTACTGGTGCCGGACGCTTCGGTACCGGCCAGCGAAATCTGCTCAGAGAGATCGGCGGCCGGAATGATCATCTGCGCCAGGCTGACGCTGTAGTTGGGGATAAACACCACTTTCAGTTTGTCGCCAATCTGCGGATCGTTGTTGACCACTTTGGCAACGTCATTGATGAGGTGAATAATGTGCTTCGCCATGTAATAGGCCGACGCCGCTTTACCGGCGAAGATGTTGACGCGCGGCACCCAGTCAGCGTCCGGATCGGCCTTGATGCGGTTGTAGCGCGCAATCACATGCAGCACGTTCATCAGCTGACGTTTGTATTCGTGGATACGTTTGATTTGCACGTCAAACAGCGCTTTCGGATTGACCACCACGTTGAGCTGCTGAGCGATCATGATCGCCAGGCGCTTTTTATTCTCAAGCTTCGCCTGGCGCACGGCCTGGTTAACGCTCGGGAAATCAATGTGCTGTTCAAGCTCCTGCAACTGGCTCAAATCGGTGCGCCAGGTGCGGCCAATATTTTCGTCCAGCACGTCAGACAGCGGCGGGTTCGCCAGTGCCAGCCAGCGACGCGGCGTCACGCCGTTGGTCACGTTGGTAAAGCGCGTCGGGAAAATCTTCGCAAAATCGGCAAACAGCGACTGCACCATCAGGTTGGAGTGCAGCTCGGACACGCCATTCACTTTATGACTTGCCACCACTGCCAGCCACGCCATGCGTACACGGCGGCCGTTGGACTCGTCGATGATGGAGACGCGGCTCAGCAGCCCGGTGTCTTCCGGATACTGATCCTGCACGGTCTTCAGGAAGTAGTCGTTAATTTCGAAAATGATCTGTAAGTGACGCGGCAGGATCTTGCCCAGCATGTCCACCGGCCAGGTTTCCAGCGCTTCGCTCATCAGCGTGTGGTTGGTGTAGGAGAACACCTGGCAGGTCACTTCAAAAGCATCGTCCCACGAGAACTTATGCTCATCCATCAACAGGCGCATCAGCTCAGGAATACCGAGCACCGGGTGCGTGTCATTGAGGTGAATGGCGATCTTGTCTGCCAGATTATCGTAGGTCTTGTGCAGCATGTAGTGACGGTTGAGGATGTCCTGCACCGTCGCGGATACCAGGAAATACTCCTGACGTAACCGCAGCTCGCGCCCGGAATAGGTCGAGTCATCCGGATAGAGTACGCGGGAGACGTTTTCCGAGTGGTTTTTATCTTCCACGGCGGCAAAATAGTCGCCCTGGTTGAATTTACCGAGGTTAATCGCGCTACTCGCCTGGGCGTTCCACAGACGCAGCGTGTTGGTTGCGTCAGTGTCGTAGCCTGGGATGATCTGATCGTAGGCCACCGCCAGAATTTCTTCGGTTTCCAGCCAGCGGGATTTTTTCCCTTCCAGCTGTACGCGGCCACCGAAACGCACTTTATAGCGCGTGTTGTGGCGTTTGAATTCCCACGGGTTACCGTATTCCAGCCAGTAATCCGGCGACTCTTTCTGACGGCCATCAACGATGTTTTGTTTGAACATGCCGTAGTCGTAGCGGATACCGTAACCACGGCCCGGCAGCGCAAGGGTCGCCAGCGAATCGAGGAAGCACGCCGCCAGACGGCCCAGACCACCGTTACCTAAACCGGGGTCGTTTTCTTCGTCAATCAGCTCTTCCAGATCCAGCCCCATCTCTTCAAGGGCATTTTTCACGTCGTCATAAATACCCAATGACAACATGGCGTTGGAGAGCGTACGGCCAATCAGAAATTCCATCGACAGGTAGTAAACCTGGCGCGTTTCCTGCGACAGCTGCGCGCGGTTGGAGCGCAGCCAGCGTTCGACAAGACGGTCACGCACGGCGAACAGCGTGGCGTTCAGCCATTCGTGTTTATTGGCGATCACCGGATCCTTGCCGATGGTGAACATCAGCTTATAGGCGATCGAGTGCTTGAGCGCCTCGACGCTCAGCGTGGGTGATGCATACGTAAAAGGTGCATTCATATGAGCGATTCCTGGAAATTATTTCAACCGGTTGTAGAGATCCCGGTAGGACTGCGCCGCTACATGCCAGCTGAAATCCATCCCCATCGCCTGTCGTTGCACGAAGCGCCACAGCGATGGACGAGACCACAACACGAAAGCTCGCCTTATCGCGCGTAACAGCGACCAGGCATTACTGTCCTCAAACACAAATCCGCTGGCGACGCCGTCCGCCAGGTTTTCCAGTGAGCTGTCTGACACGGTATCCGCCAGTCCCCCGGTACGACGTACCAGCGGCAGCGTGCCGTATTTCAGGCCGTAGAGCTGAGTCAGCCCGCACGGCTCAAAGCGACTTGGCACCAGAATCACATCGGCTCCCCCCATGATGCGGTGCGAGAAGGCTTCGTGATAGCCAATCTGCACTCCCACCTGGCCCGGATGTTCTGCCGCTGCCGCCAGGAATCCTTCCTGCAAGACCGGATCGCCTGCACCTAACAGCGCCAGTTGTCCACCCTGTTCCAGCAGGCCCGGCAGGGCTTCCAGCACCAGATCCAGTCCTTTCTGGCTGGTGAGGCGACTGACTACCGCAAACAGCGGCACTTTGTCATTCACCTTCAGCCCCATTGCCACCTGAAGCTGGCGTTTGTTTTCGGCTTTCTCTTCCAGCGAATCACGATCATAACGCGATGCCAGAAGCAGATCGTTGTCCGGGCTCCAGATTTTCTCATCGACCCCGTTCAGGATGCCGGAAAGACGCCCTTCCAGCTGCCGCTGACGCAGCAGACCTTCCATGCCGCAGCCAAACTGCGGCTCGGTGATCTCACGCGCGTAGGTCGGGCTGACGGCCGTAATATGATCGGCGTAGTACAGACCGGCCTTCAGGAATGAGATCTGACCGTTGAATTCGACACCATGAACATTAAAGAATGATGATGGCAATTCGATTTCATCCATATGCTGTGCATAAAACATGCCTTGATAGGCCAGGTTGTGCACAGTAAACACCGATTTTGCCGGATGACCGCGCGCCGCAAGGTACGCCGGTGCCAGTCCCGCATGCCAGTCATGGGCATGAACGATGTCAGGATGCCAGAACGGATCGAGGCCACAGGCCATTTCACTGCCTACCCAACCCAGCAGCGCAAAGCGCAATACGTTGTCGGTGTAAGCAAAAAGATTGGTATCGTGATACGGACTCCCTGGGCGGTCATAAAGATGCGGCGCATCAATCAGGTAAATCCCCACGCCGTTATAGTGACCAAATAGTAATGTGATAGGACCGGCAAAAGTGTCGCGCCGGCTCACCACGCGTGCATCGGTAATGCCCCGTCGAATATCTGGAAAAGCAGGCAAAAGGACGCGTGTATCTATTCCAACGGCGATTTGCGCCGCGGGTAACGCGCCAAGAACATCTGCCAGACCACCCGTCTTAAGCAGCGGGAACATTTCAGAACATACATGTAAAACCTGCATTCTCGCTCCTGTTAATTACCGCCGCCTGTTTGCGAGTTCGGTAAAACAGCGCGCGGACCCCTTCCGCGCAAGGTTATTCTTGATGCTGTTAGCCATTGAGTTTATTCAGCATTTCCCGCGTGACTAACACAATGCCTTCTTCTGAACGGTAAAACCGACGCGCGTCTTCTTCCGCGTTTTCGCCGATTACCATGCCTTCCGGTATCTGACAGGCGCGATCGATGATGCACCGGCGCAGGCGACAGGAACGCCCTACCCATACGTCTGGTAACAGAACGGATGAGTCGATATTACAAAATGAGTTCACCCGCACGCGGGGGAACAGGACCGATTGCACCACAACGGAGCCTGAGATGATGCAGCCGCCCGAAACCAGGGAGTTCAGCGTCATGCCATGACTGCCTGAACGGTCCTGCACAAATTTCGCTGGCGGCAGCGGTTCCATATGGGTACGGATCGGCCAGTTCTGATCGTACATGTCCAGTTCTGGCGTGACCGAGGCCAGATCCAGGTTAGCTTTCCAGTACGCTTCCAGCGTCCCGACGTCGCGCCAGTACGGCTCGGCGTCCGGATCGGACTGAACGCTGGATAACGGGAACGGGTGCGCGTACGCCATGCCTGCTTTGGTCAGCTTCGGAATGATGTCTTTGCCAAAATCATGGCTGGACGTGTCGTCCGCGTCATCTTCTTCCAGCAGCTCAAACAGATAGTCCGCGTCAAAAATATAGATGCCCATACTGGCGAGCGCCCGCGTGGGATCGTTTGGCATCGCGGGCGGGTTTTCCGGCTTCTCGACGAAGGCGATCACTTTTTCGTTTTCATCGACCGCCATCACCCCAAAGGCGGTGGCTTCGGCAATCGGCACCGGCAGACAGGCCACGGTGCAGCGCGCACCTTTCTCCACATGATCAATGAGCATGCGCGAGTAGTCCTGCTTGTAGATGTGATCGCCTGCGAGGATCACGATGTATTCCGCGTTATAGCGGCGGATGATGTCGAGGTTCTGCGTTACCGCGTCTGCCGTGCCGCGATACCAGTTTTCACCGTGTACGCGCTGCTGGGCAGGCAGCAGATCGACAAACTCGTTCATCTCTTCGCTAAAGAACGACCAGCCGCGCTGGATGTGCTGTACCAGAGTATGGGACTGGTACTGGGTAATAACGCCAATCCGACGGATGCCGGAGTTGATGCAGTTGGACAACGCAAAGTCGATGATGCGGAACTTGCCACCAAAGTGCACCGCAGGCTTCGCCCGGGTGGTGGTTAAGTCCTTCAGACGCGTACCACGCCCCCCTGCAAGGATCAGGGCAACCGATTTCAATGGGAGCTGGCGCGCTAACATTAGCGGATCGTTTTTATCTAATCTAACCATGACTAACTCCTTTTTTAAGACCTTTTGAAAACGCAAACTCCGTGCGCGGGCCCATGCCAGACAGCCAGTACAACCGGATTATCCTCACCGGCAAATGGGGGAACAGCACGCCATTCCCCGTCGGGTAAAACGATTTGTGCTACGTCGTCCGTGTTGTTGAGCGTGATTAAATACCGCTCCGACAGCAGGATTTGCATACGACCCGCGCCATGCGCCCACTCCTCAGGACGTAATGGCTGAGCATCTTTGTTCAGCCATTGCACGTTACCGTCACCTTCTTCCCACCAGACGTTCAGGGTTAACGCCGGGATCTGCTGACGCAAGGCAATGAGCGCCGCAGTAAAGGTGATCAGCCCGTCATTTGCCTGACGCCAGTCCAGCCACGTCAGCGCGTTATCCTGGCAATACGCATTGTTATTGCCATGCTGGCTGTGACCCTGTTCATCACCGGCCAGCAACATAGGCGTTCCCTGAGAAAGGAGTAGCGTGGTCAGCAGGGCATGGACACTATCCCGACGCCGCTCATTAACATGTAGGGAGCCACCTAATCCTTCTATACCATGGTTATTACTATGGTTATTGTTAGTGCCGTCGCGGTTTTCCTCGCCGTTGGCCTCATTGTGTTTCTGATTGAAACAAACGCAGTCACGCAGGGTAAAACCGTCGTGGGCGGTGATCATATTGACCGATGCGCCAGGCGCACGGCCCTGTTGTTTAAACACATCACTGGAGCCGGCAAACCGGCGGGCGAAGTCTCCAGGCGAGAGATCTTTTGCCAGCCAGAAACGGCGCGTGGCATCGCGGAAATGATCGTTCCACTCCGCAAACAGCGGCGGGAAATTCCCCACCTGATAACCACCAGCGCCGATGTCCCACGGCTCGGCAATCAGCTTCACCGCACTGAGCAGCGGATCGTTATTAATGGCTTCGAACAGCGGCGCATGCTGACTAAATGCTGGCGTGCGCCCCATGACCGGGGCCAAATCGAAGCGAAAACCATCAATATGGAAGGTTTCCACCCAGTAACGAAGACACTGCACGGCATACTCCACCGTACCCGGCAGGCTTAAATTTAGCGTGTTGCCGCAACCCGTCCAGTTTTCATAATCACCATCGTCCCTGATCCAATAATAGCTACGGTTATCAATTCCGCGCAGGGAGAAGGTCGGGCCGTCGAGATCTATCTCGGCGCTGTGGTTAAGCACCACGTCGAGGATCACTTCGATACCCGCCTGATGCAGCGCTTTTACCGTCTCGCAAAACTCCTGCCGCGCGCGTTCAGCATCGGCAGCATAGCGGGGTTCCAGCGCAAACATCGCCAGCGGGTTATAGCCCCAGTAGTTGCTAAGACCCAGCCGTTGCAGGCGCGGCTCGCTGGCAAACTGCGCGATGGGTAACAGTTCGAGCGCCGTAATGCCGAGGCGTTTGAAGTAAGCGATCATGGCCGGATGGCTGAGCGCTTTGTAAGTCCCGCGCTCGGCTTCCGGAATAGCCGGATGCAGGTACGTCAGCCCTTTCACATGCGCTTCGTAAATCACGCTGTTGCCCCAGGGCGTGCGCGGTGGCGCATCGTCTTCCCAGTCAAACAGGTCTTTCACCACCACGCTTTTCAGCGCCATGGCGGCGTTGTCATGGGGATCGGGCCGCTCGTAGCCGCCGTGGAATAGCGCATCGTCCACCAGTTCACCGTCAACGCGACGTGCGCAGGGGTCGATAAGCACTTTCGCCGGGTTAAAGCGATGTCCGTGTTCCGGCGCCCAGGGGCCGTGAACACGGTAGCCATAACGCAGGCCCGCGCGTGCGCCCGCGAGAAAACCGTGCCAGACATCGCCACTGCGGGCTGGCAGGTCATAACGTTGCTCGTTCCCTTCATCGTCAAAAACGCACAGCTCCACGCGCTCCGCATGGGCGGAAAACAGCGTAAAGTTGACGCCGCCGTCGACGACATGCGCGCCGAGCGGCTCAGGCTTCCCTGCCGCGAGTATCGTCATTCCGCCTCCCGCACCAGCCAGATAGTGGAGAGTGGAGGTAAGGTCAGGCACAGGGAGTTTGCCCGCCCATGGCTGCCAATCTGCTCGCTCTGTACCGCGCCGCCGTTACCGGCGTTACTGCCGTGGTAGTGCATCGAGTCAGTATTGAGGATTTCGCGCCATTTGCCCGGCTGATTGATGCCGAAACGGTAGCCCGGACGCGGCACCGGCGTGAAGTTGCTGGCGACGATGATTTCGTTACCGGCTTTGTCGCGGCGCACGAACACAAACACCGAATGTTCTTTGTCGTCCACTACCAGCCACTCGAAGCCATAGCCATCAAAATCCAGCTCATGCAGCGCTTTATGCTCACGATAGGTGTGGTTGAGATCGCGTACCAGACGCTGCACGCCGTGGTGCCAGTTGTCGCCACCTTCCAGCAGATGCCAGTCAAGGCTGGCGTCGTGGTTCCACTCGCGGCCCTGGGCGAATTCATTGCCCATAAACAGCAGTTTTTTACCCGGGAAGGCCCACATCCAGCCGTAGTAGGCGCGCAGGTTGGCAAACTTCTGCCATGCATCGCCCGGCATACGATCCAGAATGGATTTTTTACCGTGGACCACTTCATCGTGCGACAGCGGCAGCACGAAGTTTTCGGTGTAGTTGTACAGCATACCGAAGGTGAGTTTGTCGTGGTGATGCTGACGGTAGATGGGATCCAGCTTGAAATAATCCAGCGTGTCGTGCATCCAGCCGAGGTTCCACTTGTACCAGAAGCCCAGTCCGCCGGTCTCCGACGGTCTGGACACGCCAGGGAAGTCGGTGGACTCTTCTGCCATGCTCACGGCGCCTGGTACCAGTTCGCCCAGCACGCGGTTGGTTTTGCGCAGGAATTCGATGGCTTCAAGGTTTTCGCGGCCGCCGTACTCGTTAGGGATCCACTCACCTTCTTTGCGGCTGTAGTCGCGGTAAATCATGGAGGCCACTGCATCCACACGCAGGGCATCAATGCCGAAGCGCTCCACCCAGTACAGGGCGTTGCCGATCAGGTAGTTGCTGACTTCGCGACGACCGTAGTTATAAATCAGCGTGTTCCAGTCCTGGTGATAGCCTTCGCGCGGATCGCTGTGTTCATACAGGTCCGTGCCGTCAAATTCAGCGAGACCGAAATCATCTTCCGGGAAGTGACCCGGCACCCAGTCGAGGATCACGCTTAAGCCTGCGGCGTGCGCGGCGTTGATGAAATAGCGGAAGTCATCGCGGGTACCAAAGCGGCGCGTCGGCGCGTACAGCCCGGTTGGCTGGTAGCCCCAGCTGCCGTCGAACGGATGCTCGTTGATCGGCAGCAGTTCCAGATGGGTAAAGCCCATCCATTTGACGTACGGCACCAGTTGATCTGCCAGATCGCGGTAACTGAGCCAGAAATTGTTATCGGTATGGCGACGCCAGGAGCCCAGATGCACTTCATAAATGGAGATCGGCGCATCGAAGTCATTGGCCCGTTTACGCTCTTCGCTCTGCACGACCTTTTCCGGCAGCCCGCAGATCACCGAGGCAGTTTCCGGACGCATTTGCGCTTCGAAGGCATAAGGGTCGGCTTTGATGCGCAGATTGCCGTTGGCGTCGAGCAGCTCGAATTTATACAGCTGGCCGTTATGTGCACCGGGGATAAACAGCTCCCAGATGCCGGATTCTTTGCGCAGGCGCATTGGGTGGCGGCGGCCATCCCAGTAGTTGAACTGTCCCACCACCGAGACGCGACGAGCGTTTGGTGCCCAGACGGAGAATTTGGTGCCGGTCACGCCATCCATGGTGTCGGCGTGCGCACCCAGCGTTTCGTAAGGGCGCAGGTGGGTACCTTCGGACAGCAACCAGACATCAAGATCCTGAATCAGCGGGCCGAAGCGATACGGGTCATCGATCAGGTTTTCCTGACCGTGCCAGACGACGGCAAGCTGATAGCGGAAGGGATTTTTGCGACGCTGGATAATGCCGGCGAAAAAACCGCGTGAATCGAGGCACTCAAGCCTGGCAAGCTTGCGCCCGGTCTTGGTTTCAATCACCCACACTTCGGTGGCGTCAGGGAGCAATGCGCGGACTTCCAGCCCGGCATCGGTGTAATGCATGCCGAGTACGGAAAAAGGATCCGCAAAGTGGCCTGCAATTAGCGCGTTAATCACGTCTCTATCGACAAGACTGGACATGGTTTCTTCATCCTTTTATATGTGTGCCATAGCGTTCAGCCGTGAACAAACCACGGATGGCGGCACTTTTTTGGCCTGAATGGCGTACCGGCGTTTTCTCTTTGCCGGGACTACGCCCAACTTAAAGCATAGCCAACGCTGTGTTTATCTCCTGACTTATTTGAAACATTCGCGTTAACTCCATGTTTTACGCAAAAAAAAGGAGGTGACATCGCACCTCCGCTTTGAGTAAACGCCTTACGCCAGCTGGCGCAGCATGCGCCGTAGTGGCTCTGCAGCCCCCCACAGCAGCTGGTCACCGACGGTAAAGGCAGAGAGGTACTCCGGCCCCATATTGAGCTTACGCAGACGGCCTACCGGCGTTGTCAGCGTGCCGGTGACGGCTGCCGGGGTCAGCTCGCGCATCGTGATGTCGCGGTCGTTAGGCACCACTTTTGCCCACTCATTATGCGCCGCCAGCAGTTCTTCAACTGTGGGGATCGACACATCTTTCTTCAGTTTAATGGTGAAAGCCTGGCTGTGGCAGCGCAGCGCGCCGACGCGCACGCACAAGCCGTCGACCGGGATCACCGACGAGGTGCGCAGAATTTTGTTGGTTTCCGCCTGCCCTTTCCACTCTTCGCGGCTCTGGCCGTTGTCGAGCTGTTTGTCGATCCACGGGATCAGGCTGCCCGCCAGCGGTACGCCGAAGTTGTCCACGGCCAGTTCACCGCTGCGGCTAAGCGCCGTCACTTTGCGTTCGATATCCAGAATGGCCGACGCCGGGTTGGCCAGTTCGTCAGAAACGTGGTGATGCAGCTGGCCCATTTGCGTTAACAGTTCGCGCATATGACGCGCACCGCCGCCGGAAGCGGCCTGATAGGTCGCAACCGACACCCACTCCACCAGATCCTGGGCGAACAGGCCGCCGAGGGACATCAGCATCAGGCTGACGGTGCAGTTGCCGCCGACGAAGGTTTTCACTCCGTCGTTCAGGCCACGGGTGATCACGTCCTGGTTGACCGGATCCAGAATGATAATGGCATCGTCCTTCATACGCAGTGACGAGGCGGCATCGATCCAGTAACCCTGCCAGCCGCTTTCACGAAGCTTTGGATAGATTTCGTTGGTATAATCGCCGCCCTGGCAGGTGACAATGATGTCGAGTGCCTTCAACGCGTCCAGATCGTAAGCATCCTGGAGGGTGCCAGCCGGTGTGGAGCCGAATGTCGGCGCGGCCTGGCCCAGCTGGGACGTTGAAAAGAAAACCGGGCGAATGGCGTCGAAGTCGCGCTCTTCTACCATGCGTTGCATGAGTACGGAGCCGACCATTCCGCGCCAGCCGATAAAACCAACATTTTTCATAGCGTATTTTTCCTGCGAAGGTGTGTGCTGTGTGTGCGAACCAGTTTCCGACTGGCGTCCCTTCACCTTACAAAATGCAGCTAAAGTCGCAAGTGAAATTAATCAATGATAGCGACGTCATCAGAAATAGCGCTTATAGGCAAAAATCTGGGGCGCGTATTAGGGAAAGTATTAAATGAACGAAATCATCTCCGCCGCAGTGCTGTTGATCCTGATTATGGATCCGCTCGGCAACCTGCCCATTTTTATGTCGGTGCTCAAACACACAGAGCCGAAGCGCCGCCGGGCAATTATGATCCGCGAGTTGCTGATCGCCCTGCTGCTGATGCTGATATTTCTGTTTGCCGGTGAGAAAATCCTGTCGTTCCTTAATCTGCGCGCCGAAACGGTGTCTATTTCGGGCGGCATCATTCTGTTTTTAATCGCCATTAAGATGATTTTTCCCAGCGCTACCGGCGGAAGCCACGGACTGCCCGCGGGTGAAGAGCCGTTTATCGTCCCGCTGGCGATCCCGCTGGTGGCAGGCCCGACGCTGCTCGCCACATTGATGCTGCTGTCGCATCAGTATCCGAATCAAATGGGGCATCTGGTGATCGCCCTGCTGCTCGCCTGGGGCGGCACCGTGGCAATCCTGTTGCAGTCGTCACTGTTCCTGCGTCTGCTGGGGGATAAAGGCGTGAATGCGCTGGAGCGCCTGATGGGGTTGATTCTGGTGATGCTCGCCACGCAGATGTTCCTGGACGGCATACGGACGTGGATGAAGGGGTAGAATTTCCCCTCACCCTGACCCTCTCCCCTGGGGAGAGGGAAGAGATCGGTGTGCACCCTCTCCTCAGCGGAGAGGGTGCACGTAATCTCAGCTCACAAGCTGAAACGCGATCATCCCCACGATGGCACCTACCGTGCCGAGGATAGTTTCCATCATCGTCCAGGTTTTCAGCGTTTGCGCTTCGGTTGCGCCAGTGAATTTACCGAACAACCAGAAGCCGGCGTCGTTAACGTGACTTACCACAATCGAACCACCCGCGATGCAAATCGACAGCGCGGCCATTTGCGCACCAGAGTAATGCAGTTGCTCAATCACTGGCATCACCAGGCCGACCGCCGTTAAGCAGGCCACCGTTGCCGATCCCTGAATAATGCGCACCGCGGCAGCCAGAACAAAACAGGTAATGGCAATCGGCAGGCCCATACCCGTCAGCGCTTCGCCCAGAGCCGGGCCAACGCCGGAATCTACCAGCACTTGCTTGAACACGCCGCCTGCACCGATCACCAGCAGAATAATCCCCGCCGGTTGCAAGGCCGCGCCGCAGACTTCCATCACCCGATCTTTCGACATCCCCTGACGTAGCGCCAGGCCGTAAATCGCCACCAGACAGGCTACCAGAATGGCGGTGAAGGGATGACCAATAAACTCCAGCCATTCATACAGTGAGGATGCAGGGTCAACGAAGCGCGCGGCGATGGTTTTGAGACCCACCAGTACCAGCGGCAGCAGGATCAGCGCGAGGCTAAAACCAAAGGATGGCATTTTGCCTTCGCCCAGGTGCGGCTCGCTGATGTCGTCGGGAATGTGCAGTTGGACATAACGCCCGATAACGTTCCCAAACAGCGGTCCGGCGATCAGCATCCCCGGAACAGCCGCACAGAGCCCGATTAAAATCATCCAGCCAAAATCGGCGTGCATCTGTGAGGCCAGCAGCATTGGCGCCGGTCCCGGCACCAGAAATGCCGCCGCCGCGGCCACACCGGCAAACAGCGGAATGACCAGCTTAACCAGATTTGTCCCGGTGTGACGCGCCATTGAGAACGCAACGCTAATCAGCAGCACAATCGCCACTTCGAAAAACAGCGGCAGCGCGCAGATCAGCCCGGCGATGCCAATCGCGTAGTGCGCGCGGCTGTGACCAAAAGATTTGAGCATTTTGACGGCGATCTGATCGACCGCGCCAGTTTCATGCAAAATCTTGCCAAACATCGCCCCCAGCGCCACGACAATCGCCAGAAAGCCCAGCGTGCCGCCCATCCCTTTTTCCATTGTCGCCGCGATTTTCGTCAGCGGCATTCCGGAAAAAAGCCCTGCACCAATAGAAACCACCATCAAAGCGACAAAAGCGTGTAAACGGGCCTTCATCACTAAAAACAGCAACAGCAAAACCGAGCCAAATGCTGTCAAAACAAGCGTTAACGTACTCACACTACAGCCTTAGTTTATTTATTAATCACTTCAATCGTACTGGCGACAACACCTTCCAGCGGCTGATCGATATTCACCACCAGCACATCCTGCTCGTCGGCACCCGGCTCTTCGAGCGCATCGAACTGCGTCACCAGCATTTGGGTTTTAAAGAAGTGACCTTTACGCGCTTTCAGGCGGCTTTCGATAACATCGAAATCGCCCTTCAGGTAAATAAAGGAGAGGTTTGGGTTGCCGTCACGCAGCTGATCGCGGTAGCGCTTTTTCAGCGCGGAACAGACGATGAGCGACACTTTATTGGTGCGCTGCATGGCGAAAGCGGCGTCGTTGAGCGCCTGTAACCATGGCTTGCGGTCGTCGTCGTTCAGCGGGTCGCCTGCGGCCATTTTCGTGATGTTGCTGCGCGGATGCAGGAAGTCGCCGTCAAGAAAGGCGGCATGGATCTGGTGCGCTACTTCGCTGGCGACAGCGGATTTACCACTGCCTGATACGCCCATCAGGACATAGACATGGTGATCAAGATTAGTCGTGCTCAAGGCGTCGCTCCCACTAATGCTAAGGTGAATTGTTACGGGTAACAGTTATCGGTAACATTTTCATGCCGGGGGTGCGGAGAAGCAATATCCATTCACGCCAGAAGTGAATAAATGTGAGCCACGTCATATTTGTCAGACTAAATAGATCCGCCCGGTGACAGGGTGAAACCTAAATCTAACATTTTGGGCGTCACGGTTTCGCCACGGATGCGGGCCAGCAAACGCTCAGCCCCAATGCGACCCATACGCTCGCGCGGCGTAAGGACGCTGGCCAGACGCGGCTCCATCACCTGACCAATGTCGTGGCCGTGGAAACCCGCAATCGCCATATCGCCAGGAATGGTTAATCCCAGACGCTGACACTCAAAAGCCGCGCCGACGGCCAGATCGTCATTGGTACAAAAAATTCCGTCGAGCTGCGGATATTCGCGACGCGCCTGGCGCATCAGTTCAATTCCAGCGGTGTAAGAGGAGGATTGCTCCACCATCACGCTATAAGGCGTCAGACCGGCTTCACGCATGGCCTGCTCATACCCCTGCTGTTTGATGATAGTACGTTCATCCAGACGTGCACCCAGATAGGCGACGTGGCGATGGCCGCGGCTGATGATTTCCGCCGTCATCTGACGCGCGGCTTCCAGGTTGTCGAAACCAACGGCAATATCAAGACACGGGGATTTACTGTCCATCAGCTCTACCACCGGAATGCCCGCCACTTCGATCATTTTCAGCGTGCGCGGCGTGTGGCTGCGCTCGGTAAGGATGAGCCCGTCGATATTCCAGGAAAACATCGATTCCAGCCGCTCTTCTTCCAGTTCCGGCTTATAGCCATAGTGCGCCAGCATGGTTTGATAGCCGTTCGCATCGGTAACGCTTTCGATACCGCGCAGCACTTCGGCAAATACCTGGTTCGTTAAAGAAGGCAGCAGCACGCCAATGGCGCGACTGGTGGCATTGGAGAGAATATCGGGGGCGCGATTGGGAATGTAGCCCAGTTCATCAAGCGCAGCAGCGATTTTGCCACGTAACGCGACGGAGACTTGCTCCGGGTTACGAAGGAACCGGCTGACGGTCATTTTGGTCACGCCAACGCGATCTGCAACGTCCTGAAGTACGGGTCTTTTCTTTTTCATCGTGCCTGTAAGATAAACGGGAAAACATCGCTCCAGTTTATCACGGACAGCAGACAACCTCCCCGGAGATAGAGGGAGGTTGTGTTATTTATTTAAGCGGGATCAAACTGGCGGCAGGTCAAACAGCAGAATTTCGCTGTCGCTGTCGGCATGGATAGAGAGCGCCTGCTCATCCCAGATTGCCAGACCGTCAGCCGTCGTGGCTTTAGTGCCGTTAATGGACACTTCACCTTTCACCACCTGGATCCAGACGCGGCGTTCAGCGGCGACCTGGTAAACGGACTGCTCATCTTTCAGCAGCGCCCAGCGGGACAGCTCCATATCCTGATTCACTTTCAGCGAACCGTCACGAGCATCCGGCGACAGCACCAGCTGGCGGCCCTGCGCGGCGTCAAAGCGGCGCTGTTCGTAGCGCGGCGTGATGCCGGTTTTTTCCGGAATGATCCAGATTTGATACAGGTGCAGCTTGTCGGTGGCGCTCGGGTTGTATTCCGAGTGACGCACGCCAGTACCGGCGCTCATGATCTGGAATTCACCTGCCGGAACCTGCTCTTTATTCCCCATGCTGTCCTGGTGCTCAACTGCCCCTTCCAGCACATAGGTCAAAATTTCCATGTCTTTGTGCGGGTGGGTGCCGAAGCCCTGGCCTGCATCAATCACGTCATCGTTAATGACGCGCAGCGCAGAGAAACCCATGAAATTCGGATCGTAATAATCTGCGAAAGAGAAAGTGTGCCAGGAGTCCAGCCAGCCATGATTTGCATGACCCCGTTCATTTGCTTTGCGTAAGAAAATCATTTTTTCATCCCCGTCTGTTTTCGATGGAGTAAGTGTGGACGCAATCGATTCGGGATGATAGTGGGTGAAAATTGACTCCTCTGTTCAAAAAATGTGAACAAGTTCAGAGGAGTCTGGTCAGCTTATTTTGCGAGGGTTACGGTAGAGGGCGAGGCCTGCTCAAAGCCGCGCTCCAGGATCTCAAGGTTGGTCATTACTTCAGATTCCTTGACGTAATTCGGCAGCCCCTCGGCGATGGTGGCATAGAGCGCGTCATACACCCGACCATAATCACCGGTTTCCGCAGGCCACTCTTCGCGCACGGTTTCGCCGGCGTCGTTGACGTATTCCAGGATGGCTTTGCTGTCATCAGCGGCAAAGCCCGCCTCGCCCGGCATAATATTGGCCTTCAGGCTGGTTTCCTGTTGGTCGATACCGTATTTAATGAACGAGCCTTTCGTGCCGTGAACGATAAATTTCGGGTAATCGATTTTCACATAGTGGCTGGTTTTGACGATGGCTTTCAGGTCGCCGTAAAACAGCTGTGCTTCGTAAGTATCATCCGGGTTAGCTTTGTTACGCAGGCTGCGGATATCATAAGAGACATGGTCCGGGCGGCCAAACAGCGAGATGATCTGATCCATCGTATGCACGCCAAGCCCGTAAAACATGCCGTCCTGCGGCAGGCCAGGTTTGGTTTCCGCCACCGGGCGGAAGTAATCGAAATGGCTTTCGATTTCAACGATTTTACCCAGCTTGCCGCTCTCGATGGCTTTTTTCGCGGTCAGGAAGCAAGAGTCAAAGCGGCGATTCTGGTACGGCGTGACGGTCAACCCTTTGCTTTTCGCCAGTTCAAATAAGGTTTTTGCTTCAGCAAGCGTCGGCGTGAAAGGTTTCTCCACCAGCACGTTTTTACCCGCTTCCAGCGCGCGTTTCGCGTACTCAAAATGGCTGTCGGCATGGGTGCAGACCACCACCAGTTTGACCTGTGGATCCGTTAATACGTCGTCGAGATCGCTGGTGAAATGGATGTGCTGGTACTGCGGTTGCTGCTCTTCCGGCTTCGCATGGCGGCGGAAGATATGCGCCACATGCCAGGTATCTTTGCGATTGAGAACATACGGAAGGTGATAACGCGTGGTGCTTTTGCCAAATCCAATAAATGCGCAATGCAGGGTCATGGTATCGTCCTTTTTAAAGTTACTTTCATAACCATAGCGCATACCTATAAGGATTTTAAACGGTCTGGCTCACGGACTTAGCCGTCGGTCTCTGTACGTGAGGAACCCGAGCACTTCCCGGGAGCAAAATGGCAAAAAAAAGCCAGCACGCGGCTGGCTAAGATAATACTGGAAGCAATGTGAGCAATGTCGTGCTTTCAGGTTTACCGTAGCGGTCCCCCTGAACGCATGGCAATAATAATCATTATCATTCGCACTTGTCTACCTCTTTTTGCAAAAATTGGCAGTTGACGCACATGCCGTAGTACCTGATGTTAAAGGGGATAATTCACCTACAGGAGAGAAAGAATGAGCGATATCGTGATCCGCCATGCACAGCCCGACGACGTAGAAGCATTACGTCAGCTGAATGCCCAGCCGGAGGTGTATCACGACACGCTACAAATTCCGCATCCCTCAATGGAAATGTGGCAGGAGCGACTAAAACCGCAGCCGGGCCGCCGCCACCTGGTAGCCTGTATTGACGGCACAGTGACCGGCCATCTGGTCTTGAGCGTCGAACAGAACCCGCGCCGCAGCCATGTCGCCACTTTCGGCATCAGCGTATCGCCCGCTTTCCGTAATCGCGGCGTCGGCAGCGCGTTAGTGCGTGAGATGGTGAACCTGTGCGACAACTGGCTGCGCATTACGCGCACGGAACTGACGGTGTTTACTGATAATGCCTCCGCGCTGGCGCTGTACCGTAAATATGGCTTTGAAACCGAAGGCACCGGCAGGCATTACGCGCTGCGAAATGGCGACTATGTCGATGCGCTGTTTATGGCGCGGCTGAAATAGTGCAACCTTCCTCCTCTCCCGCAGGAGAGGAGGATAAAAGCTAATACCCCGCCGTCAAATCATCCACCGACCGCGGATCCGACGCGCCGTACAGCGTGCCGTCAGGGGCGATCATAATGCTCTGCGTACTGCCCATCGCCTCTTTCACGGCGACTTTCTGCCCTTTTTGCTCCAGCAGTTTCAGCGTATCCGGGCTGAAGCCCTTCTCCACGCGCAGCTCGTCCGGCAACCACTGATGATGGAAGCGCGGCGCGTTGGTGGCTTCGGCGACGTTCATTCCGAAATCAATGCTGTTGACCACCATTTGCAGCACGGTCGTGATAATACGGCTCCCACCGGGGCTGCCGGTGACCAGCCAGGTTTTACCGTCTTTTACCACGATAGTGGGCGACATCGACGACAGTGGACGTTTACCTGGCCCCACGGCGTTCGCATCGCCGCCCACCAGCCCGTAGACGTTCGGTACGCCCGGCTTGGCGGAGAAATCATCCATTTCGTTATTCAGCAGAATACCGGTATTCCCCGCCACAATGCCTGTCCCGAATGTGGTGTTGAGCGTGTAAGTCACCGACACCGCATTCCCGTCTTTATCCACCACCGAGAAATGCGTGGTCTGGTTGCTCTCGTAAGGCGTCAGCTTACCGGGCCGGATCTGGCTTGATGGCTTCGCCTTTGTCACGTCGATCTGCTGCGCGATTGATTTGGCATACTCTTTACTGGTCAGCGCCTGCCACGGCACTTTCACAAAATCCGGATCGCCTAAATATTCCGAGCGGTCGGCATAGGCATACTTTTCTGCTTCTGCCATCACCTGCATGGCATCGGCGCTGCCAAAGCCGTATTTCGCCAGATCGAAGTTTTCAAGGATATTCAGGATCTGCACGATATGGATCCCGCCCGACGACGGTGGTGGCATGGAGAAGACCTCATAACCACGATACTCGCCGCTGATGGGCGTGCGCTCGACGGCTTTGTAGGCGGCCAGATCGTCTTTGGTGATCAGGCCGCCATTTTTGCTCATCTCCAGGGCGATCTGATCGGCAATGGCGCCTTTATAGAAGGCTTCCGGGCCTTTCTCCGCGATCATCTCCAGGCTTTTGGCCAGATTGGTCTGCACCAGTTTGTCGCCTTTTTTCAGCGGCTCGCCTTTTTTCCAGAAGATCGCTTTACTGTTTTCATAGTTGGGCAACACTTCGCTGCCATACGTTTTCAGATCGTCTGCCAGCGCGTCGTTAACGGTAAAGCCCTGCCTGGCAAGTTTGATGGCTGGCTGCACCACTTTGTTCAGCGGTAGCGTGCCGTATTTTTCCAGCGCCAGCGAGAAGCCCGCCACCGTGCCCGGTGTGCCGGTCGCTAAATGTGAGGTGAGGGATTTTTTACTGTCGGGATTGCCCTGATCGTCTAAAAACATATCGCGGGAGGCCTGGGCCGGTGCCATTTCGCGGAAGTCGATGGCGGTGGTCTGTCCGTCTTTGGTGCGCAGCAGCATAAATCCACCGCCGCCGAGATTGCCCGCCTGTGGATGCGTGACCGCCAGCGCATAGCCAACCGCCACGGCGGCATCCACGGCGTTACCGCCCTGCTTCAGGATGTCGACACCGACGCGGGTCGCTGTCGCATCCACTGACGCCACCATGCCTTCTTTGGCCTGCACGGGATGGAAGACATCTGCCTCCACGCCGTATGAGACCGGCGACGGTGGCGGCGGCGGTGCAGCGGCCACGCCAAAACATCCCCCAGCCATCAGAGCGGCGACGGCCACCCAACGCACAACATTCTGTTTCATCATCGCGGTTCTCCAGAGATATGAGCAACAGGCCCCGCTTAAGCCTGGTTCACTACTCTTAAAAAATCATCGTTTTGCTGGAGACCAGGTAAACTTAAGCTATTCCCCATGAGAGGAGATGATGATGAAACCCTACCTGATTCTGGCGGCGTTATTGCCGTTTGGCGCAATCGCACAGCCACTCAATACGATGAATAACCCAAATCTGCCGGATTATCAGATCCCGTCCCAGCAGAGAATGCAGACGCAGATGCTTAATCAGCAGTCACAGCAAAAAGGCATGCTGAATCAGCAGTTACAGACGCAGACCCGTATTCAGCAGCAGCATCTGGAATCGCAGATCAACAATAATTCCCAGCGGGTGATGGAATCCCAGCCGGGCGAGCTTAACCTGCCGCGTCAGCAGCCGCTGCCGAACAGTAATGGCGGAATGCTGAATAACAGCGATGCCTCGCTGAACTCGCAACAGCAGCATATGCTGCCGCAACAGACTAACGGCAGCATGCTGAATCAGAACAGCGGCAGTACGCCACAGGCGAATTTGCCGCTGAAAACCATCAGCCCTTAAGGCTGAAAGTTCGGGCCAATGATGTCGATGCGGTCAGTACAGATAGCATCCACCCCGGCGCGCAGCAGTTCAGCGGCGCGCGCGGGTTTATTGACGGTATAAACCAGGATACGCAGCCCGGCGTCTTTCAGCGCGGCAATGCGGGCTTCATCCAGCAGGCGGTGATTGAGATGGATAGAGACGCAGCCAAGCTGTGTCGTCAGCGCGCGCCAGTCATCCCGCCACTCATCCAGCAGCAGCCCACGCGGTAACTCAGGGGCGGCCTGTTGCGCGGCGGCCAGCGCATCAATATCAAATGATGATAACAGCGGCGGCGCCATCTCTGCCCACAGTTCACGTGCTGCCCGCGCTACCGTTTCGCCGGTTAACGGGCCGGTGCCGGTGGTCGGTTTGATCTCAATGTTCGCCATCATGCCGTGCTCGCGGCAGCGCTGCGCCACCTGCGACAGCAATGGCAGGGGTTCGCCTTTAAAATCGCGGCTAAACCAGCTTCCCGCATCCACCTGTAACAGATCGCTCCACGGCAGTCTGCCTGCCACACCCCAGCCGTTGCTGGTACGTTCAAGGTTGTCGTCGTGCAGCAGGAAGATCTGCCCGTCCTGCGACAATTTCACGTCAAATTCAATCATGGTGTGGCCAAAGCGTGCGCCGGTATCAATGGCGGCCAGCGTGTTTTCCGGGGCCAGTTTGCCGCCGCCGCGATGCGCGACAATGTGGGGATAGGGCCAGTTGCTCATACTCGTTGTCCTGTTTCACCGTCGAAAAGGTGCAGATGGTTCTCCGCGAAATGCAGCCACAGCGTGCTGCCAGGTGCAGGACGTTCATGATGCGGCAGACGGACCACCATTTTCTGTTCGCCCCAGCGCCCGTGGGCCAGGTTATCAGCGCCGAGCATTTCCAGCGTGTCCATCACCAGCGGGATCCCGCCTGCGGATTGTGAGCTTAGCGTAATATGCTCCGGGCGGATACCCAGCGTCATGTTGCGCCCGGTATAACCCCGATACACCCAGTTAATGGGCAGTGACATGCCGCTGTCGAGATCAAAATGGGTGCCACTGGTGCTGATACGCCCTTCCAGCAGGTTCATCGCCGGGCTGCCGATAAAGCTCGCCACAAAGCGGCTGGCAGGCTTCTCATAGACTTCCACCGGCGTGCCGATTTGCTCCGCCACGCCTTTGTTCATCACCATCACGCGCTGGGCCAGCGTCATGGCTTCCACCTGATCGTGGGTGACGTACAGTGAGGTGGTTTTCAGGCGGCGGTGTAGCTGTTGCAGTTCAAGACGCATCTGCACACGCAGTTTCGCATCGAGGTTTGAGAGCGGTTCATCGAACAGGAAGACCGCCGGATCGCGCACAATGGCGCGGCCCATCGCCACACGTTGCCGCTGCCCGCCGGACAGCTCGCGCGGACGGCGTTTAAGCAGGCCATCCAGCTCCAGAATACGCGCGGCGTCCTTTACCCGCTCCGCAATGTGCGCTTTGCCCATGCCACGGATCTTCAGGCCCCAGGCCATGTTCTCTTCCACGCTCATGTGCGGATAAAGCGCATAGTTCTGGAATACCATGGCAATACCGCGCTCTTTCGGCTCCATGTCGGTGACTCGCTGGCGATCGATCCACACATCGCCGCTGGACACGCGCTCCAGCCCCGCCACCATGCGCAGCAGCGTCGATTTGCCGCAGCCGGATGGCCCGACCATGACAATAAACTCACCGTCCGACACGTCCAGCGTCAGCGGTTGAATAATCTGCGTTTTGCCGTTGTCCCAGCTTTTGGTTACTGCCTGTAATTTCAGACCTGCCATCTTATTTCTCGCTATCAACTAAACCACGCACAAAGGCACGCTGCATGGCTAAAACAATGACGACCGGCGGAATGAGCGTCAGCAACATCGCGGCCATAACGTGGTTCCACTGCGTGGTGCCCTCTCCGGTGGCGATCATGCCCTTGATGCCCGCCACTGCGGTGCCCAGGTTCACGTCGCTGACAATCAGCAGCGGCCACAGGTACTGGTTCCAGCCGTAGATAAAGGTGATGACAAACAGCGCCGCCAGATTGGTTTTTGACAGCGGCAGCACGATGTCGCGGAAAAAGCGCATCGGGGATGCGCCATCAATACGTGCGGCTTCGATCAGCTCGTCAGGCAACGTCATAAAAAACTGGCGAAACAGGAAGGTGGCGGTCGCCGAGGCCATCAGCGGCAGCGTCAGCCCGGTATAGCTGTCAAGCATGTTCAGCCGGGCAATGACTTCCACCGTTGGGAAAATACGCACCTCAACGGGCAGCATCAGAGTGATAAAAATCATCCAGAAGAACAGGTTACGCAGCGGGAAGCGAAACCAGACGATGGCAAAGGCGGAGAGCATCGACACCACGATTTTCCCGACCGTGATGCTGAACGCCATGATAAAGCTGTTCAGCAGCATTACTCCGAAGGGTGCGCTGTTCGACCCGACGCCTTCCCGCCAGATGGTGCGGATATTTTCCAGCAGATGCGTTCCTGGGATCAGCGTCATCGGCGTTTCAAATACTTGCTGGTTGTTCAGCGTGGCGGCGACAAAAGCCACGTACAGCGGAAACAGAATGGCGGCGATCCCGAGGATCAACATGACATGGCTGAAGATCGTCAGCCCACGGCGATTCTCGATCATTGATAGCGCACCTTACTTTCTACATAGCGGAACTGCACGACGGTCAGCCCGATGACCAGCAGCATCAGCACCACCGACTGCGCGGCTGACGCCGAGAGATCCAGCCCGGCAAACCCTTCGCGGTAAATTTTGTAGATCAGCGTCGTGGTGGCCTGCACCGGCCCGCCCGCCGTCGCGGCGTCGATCACCGGGAAGGTGTCGAAGAAGGCGTAAACCAGGTTTACCACCAGCAGGAAGAAACTCACCGGCGCGATCAAGGGTAACGACAGCTGGAAGAAACGGCGTACCGGCCCGGCACCGTCAATGGCGGCGGCCTCAACCAGCGAACGAGGGATCGATTGCAGGGCGGCGAAAAAGAACAGGAAGTTATAGCTAATTTGCTTCCAGATGGAGGCGAACACCACCAGGAACATCGCCTGCCCGCTGTTCTGCGCATGGTTCCAGCTGTATCCCACTGCGTCCAGCGCATGGGTGATGAGGCCGCGGCCCGGATTGAATAAGAAAATCCACAGCACGGCGGCAATGGCTGGCGCGACGGCATACGGCAGCAGCATCAGCGTCTGATACAGGCGGCTGGCGCGGATCACGTAATCCACCAGCGCGGCGAAGAATAATGAACTCAGCAATCCCCAGAAGGTGACCATGCCGCTGAACTTAATGGTGGTCCAGAAGGAATCGAGGTAATAGCTGTCATGAAACAGCGCGACGAAGTTGTCCATGCCGACAAACTGGCTGGACAGCCCGAAGGGATCGACGCTTTGTACCGAATACCACAGCGCTTCGCCCGCAGGCCAGATGAAGAAAATAAGGGTGATAATCAGCTGCGGCGCGACAAGCACATAAGGCAGCCAGCGCGAACGGAATACCGGACGGGAAGATGACATGGGGATTGGATTCCTGAACAGCGCCGGGTGGCGGCTTCGCCTTACCCGGCCTACAGGCTAAATGCCACTTGTAGGCCGGATAAGCGCAGCGCCATCCGGCATGAAAACATTAAGACTTCGTCGACTGCTCGAAGCGGCGCAGCAGCTGATTACCCCGCTCAACGGCGGAATCCAGCGCCTGCTGGGCCGTTTTCTTGCCGGTCCAGACCGATTCCAGTTCTTCATCCACAATGGTGCGGATCTGTGGCATGTTGCCCAGACGCAGGCCTTTGGTGAACGGCAACGGCGGCTTGTTCAGCATCTGACGGGTTGCGGTATCCGCGCCCGGGTTTTTATCGTAGAAGCCCTGCTCGCGCGTCAGGTTATAGGCGGCGGTGGTGATCGGCAGATAGCCGGTTTTCTGGTGCCATTCGGCGGCATTCTCAGGCTTCGCCAGAAACTCGAGGAACTGCGCCACACCGGTGTAGGTTGGCTTGTCTTTCCCCTGCATCACCCACAGACTGGCTCCGCCGATAATGGCGTTCTGCGGCGCGCCTTTCACGTCGGCGTCATACGGCATCATGCCGACACCGTAGTTGAATTTGGCGTAGTGACGGATATCCGCCAGCGAGCCGGAAGACGCGGTCGTAATAGCGCAGTCGCCGTTATAGAACTTCTCGGTCGACTCGTCCTTGCGGCCAAAGTAGCTGAAATCGCCTTTCTTGTTCAGATCGGCAAGCAGGGCGATGTGTTTCACCTGCTCCGGCTTGTTGAATTCCAGTACCGCATCCGTGCCGTCAAAGCCGTTGTTTTTGGTAGCGACCGGCAGACCATGCCAGGCGCTGAAGTTTTCGATCTGGATCCAACCCTGCCAGCCGCTGGCGTAACCACATTTCATGCCTGCCGCTTTCAGTTTTGCGGTGTACGCGGCCAGATCCTGCCAGGTTTTCGGCGGTTGCTCCGGATCTAAACCGGCTTTTTTGAAGGCGTCTTTGTTGTAATACAGCACCGGCGTAGAGCTGTTGAACGGCTGAGACAGCAGGTGGCCGGTTTTTGAATCGGTGTAGTAACCGGCTACCGTCGGCACGAATTGCGATTCATCAAACTTGATGCCCGCATCGCTGAACACTTCGTACACCGGTTTGATGGCTTTGGATGCCATCATGGTGGCGGTGCCAACTTCATACACCTGTAACAACGCAGGGGCATTACCGGTACGGAAGGCTGCAATACCGGCGCTCAGGCTCTGCTCGTAGTTACCTTTATACACCGGCACAATTTTGTAATCCGGATGGGTGTCATTAAAACGTTGCGCCAGGGATTCAACTTCTTTACCTAACTGACCTTCCATTGAGTGCCAGAATGGGATGGTGGTGACTGCCATCGCCTGACCTGCACATGCCAGGCTTAACGCCAGTCCTAAAGCTGTATGTCGTAACGAAGTCATGCGGTTATCTCTCTTGTTGTGCCGGATGCGCGAAAACACGCGTTTTATGCTCGCGAGGTAACATGACACGCTCGAATGACAGAAAAATAACCTTTTAATTACAAAATGGTGACAGCCAGGCGTCAGGGAAATGATGGGCAGATGATGATCAGGTGAAGGTAATGTGTAGACCCGGCAGAGGTTGCCGGGCCTGATACAACTTAGCCGCCCAGATAGGCGCTGCGTACCGCTTCGTTTGCCAGTAGCGCGTCGCCGGTATCTTCGAGCACGACGTGGCCGTTTTCCAGCACGTAGCCGCGATCGGCAAGCTTCAGCGCCTGGTTGGCGTTCTGCTCGACCAGGAAGATGGTCATCCCTTCCTGACGCAGCTGTTCGATGGTGTCGAAGATTTGCTGGATGATAATCGGCGCAAGACCGAGCGACGGCTCATCAAGCAGCAGCAGGCGCGGCTGGCTCATCAGCGCGCGACCGATCGCCAGCATCTGCTGTTCCCCGCCGGACATGGTGCCTGCGCGCTGAACCCGACGCTCATACAGACGCGGGAACAGTTCATAGACGCGCTTGATGCGGGTCTGGAACTGATCGCGATCGGCAAAAAAGCCGCCCATCGCCAGGTTTTCATCCACTGTCATACGGGAAAACACGCGACGGCCTTCCGGCACGATCGCCACGGCTTCCCGCATGATTTTCGCGGTCTGCCAGTCGGTAATGTCTTTGCCGTCAAACACCACACGCCCGCTGGTGGCGCGCGGATCGCCGCACAATGTTCCCAGTAGCGTGGTTTTACCCGCGCCGTTGGCGCCGATCAGGGTAACAATTTCTCCCTGATTGATGGTCAGGCTGACTTCGTGCAGCGCCTGAATTTTGCCGTAGTGGGCACTTACTTTGTCAAAGGACAACATGACTTTTTCCATCTTATGCCTCACCTAAATAGGCACGGATAACATCCGGGTTATGACGAATTTGCTCCGGCGTCCCGTTGGCCAGCGGCGTACCCTGGTTCACCACGTAAATGCGGTCGGAAATGCCCATCACCAGCTTCATGTCGTGTTCAATCAACAGAATGGTGGTGTTGTGATGATTACGCAGCTCGACGATCAGCTCGTCCAGCTCTTTAGTTTCCTTCGGGTTCAGGCCGGCGGCTGGTTCATCGAGCATCAGGATCTCCGGCTGCGTCACCATGCAGCGGGCAATCTCCAGACGACGCTGATCGCCGTACGCCAGGTTGCTCGCCTGCCGGTTAGCGTGTGCTAACAAACCAATGCGGTCAAGCCAGGTGGCGGCGCGATCCAGGGCTTCAGACTGCGCGCGCCGGAAGGCTGGCGTCTTCAGCAGGCCGGAAAACAGACCGGTTTTCAGCTGTTGATGCTGCGCCACCAGCAGGTTTTCGATCACCGTCATTTCACGGAACAGGCGTACGTGCTGGAAAGTCCGCACTACGCCCATACGGGCGATTTGCTGGCCCGGCAGACCTTCCAGATGCTGGTCGCGCAGCATGATGGTGCCGCCGGTCGGCTTATAAAAACCGGTCAGGCAGTTGAACACCGTGGTTTTACCCGCGCCGTTCGGCCCAATCAGCGACACAATTTCCTGCGGATGCAGATCCAGCGAGACGTTATTTACCGCCAGCAGACCGCCGAAGCGCATCATCAGGCCATTAACGGACAATAAAGGCTGACTCATGCCTGCTCTCCTTTCGCGGCTTCCCCGGTTTTCAGTTTCAGCTGTGGACGGGTCATGGGCAGCAGGCCCTGCGGACGCCAGATCATCATCAGCACCATCAGGCCACCGAGCATTAACATGCTGTATTCATTGAAATCACGCATTAATTCACGGGAGACCACCAGCAGGATAGCCGCGAGGATCACCGCAAACTGCGATCCCATGCCGCCAAGTACCACAATCGCCAGCACAAACGCGGATTCCGCAAAAGTGAAGGATTCCGGGCTGACAAAGCCCTGACGCGCAGCAAACAGCGTTCCGGCAAAACCAGCAAACGCAGCGCTGATGGTAAATGCGGTAAGCTTGATGCGGGTCGGGTTCAGGCCCAGAGAGCGACAGGCGATTTCATCCTCACGCAACGCTTCCCACGCACGCCCCAGCGGCATACGCAGCAGGCGGTTAATGACGAACAGGCTCAGCACGACCAGCAGCAGCGCGACCAGATAGAGAAACACCACGCGGTCGCTCGGATCGTATTTCACGTTAAAGAAGTTGCTGAACGTATCCCAGCCACCTTCACGGGCTGTACGGCTGAACTCCAGGCCAAACAGCGTCGGTTTCGGGATTTGGCTGATGCCGTTCGGCCCGCCGGTGACCTCGGTGTTATTGAGCAGCAGAATACGCACAATTTCGCCGAAGCCGAGGGTGACAATCGCCAGATAGTCACCGCGCAGACGCAGCACCGGGAAGCCGAGCAGGAAGCCTGCCGCCGCCGAGACCAGCCCTGCCAGCGGCAGACAGGTCCAGAAACCAAGACCGTAATAGTGATTGAGCAGCGCGAAGGTGTACGCGCCAATGGCGTAGAAGCCGCCGTAGCCCAGCACCAGCAGACCGGACAGCCCCACTACCACGTTCAGCCCCAGACCAAGAATGATGTAAATCATGGTCAGGGTGGCGATATCCACCGTACCGCGCGACACCATAAACGGCCAGGCCACAGCCAGCACCAGCAACGCCAGCAGGAACAGTTTTTGTTTTACCGTAGAGCCATCAATGGCCGGCAGCACGAATTTCGGCCCGGAAATACCTTTAATGCTTTTCTGGAAAGCGGGACGCAGCAACTGGAAGAAAAACACCACTGCGGTACCAACGAACACCCACTGCCAGCGAATATCCGCCGCGTGTCCGACCACCAGTTTGGTGCCATCCAGTTGCAGTTGCACGCCCATAAAGACGCCCGCGAGGACGAAGAACATCGCCGCTGACAGCAGCGCCATGGCAAAATGCATTGGTTTCATACTTTCTCTACCTCCGGACGGCCCAGGATCCCGGTCGGCATCACCAGCAGTACGCCAATCAGCAGCGCGAAGGACACCACATCTTTATATTCCGTGCTCAGGTACGCCGACGAGAGCGATTCCGCGACGCCAAGGATCAGGCCACCAATCATCGCGCCCGGAATGCTGCCGATACCGCCCAGCACCGCCGCCGTGAAGGCTTTCATCCCGGCCATAAAGCCGATATACGGGTTAATTACGCCGTAGAACTGACCGAGCAGTACGCCCGCCACCGCTGCCATCGCCGCACCGATCACAAAGGTCAGGGCGATCACGCGGTCGGTGTTGATGCCGAGCAGGCTCGCCATCTTCAGATCTTCTGCACAGGCGCGACAGGCGCGGCCCATACGGGAGTAGCGAATAAAGAGCGTCAGCGCCAGCATGGCTACGAAAGTCACCACCCAGATCACCAGCTGCATGGTGGTGATAGAGGCAGAGAAGTTTTCACTGCTGCCCACGACCCACTGTCCGTTAAACAGGCTCGGCAAGGCCACGTCGCGCGACCCTTCCGTCAGGCTGACGTAGTTTTGCAGGAAGATAGACATACCGATGGCGGAGATCAGTGCGATCAGGCGTTTAGAGCTGCGCACCGGGCGATAGGCCACCCGTTCGATGCTCCAGCCGTAGGCGCTGGCGATAACAATCGCCCCGACAAAACCAGCACCCACCAGCAGCCAGCTGCTGTCGATGCCCATCATCATCAGCGCCGCGATGATCATAAAGGAGACATAGCTGCCGATCATATACACCTCGCCATGGGCGAAGTTGATCATGCCGATAATGCCGTAAACCATGGTGTAACCAATGGCGATTAGCGCGTAAGTGCTTCCCAGCGTAACGCCGTTAAACATTTGCTGCACGAAGTAGAGAAACTGCTCGGACATAGGGAAACCTTTTTATTCCCGCCCGACAGTGCCGGGCGGTGGGAGTATTATTTGGCTACCGAGGATGAACCATCGGCGTGCCACTGGAAGACGCCAAATTCAAATCCCTTCAGATCGCCTTTCTCATCCCAGTTCAGCGGCCCAATTACGGTCTTAGCACCGTTTGCTTTTAAATCTTTTGCCAGCGCTAATGGCTCATCGCTGCCGGTGCGTTCCAGCGCGGTCGCCAGCGACTGCACAGCGGCATAGGTGATCCACACGTACGGGCCGGACGGATCTTTCTTATCGGCTTTCAGCGCCGAAACGATAGCGCTGTTTGCCGGATCCTGGTCATAGCGTTTTGGCATCGTCACCAGCATGCCTTCGCCCGCGTCACCCGCAATATTTGACAGCGAGGCATTACCGACGCCTTCCGGTCCCATAAACTGCACTTTCAGACCGTTAGCACGCGCCTGGCGCAGCATCTGCCCCATTTCCGGGTAGTAACCGCCGTAATAAACGAAATCGATATTTTCTTTTTGCAGGCGGGCGATCAGCGCGGAGAAATCTTTCTCACCGGCGGTGATACCATCAAAGAAGACCACATTGGCACCGCCTTTTTTCAGGCCGTCCTGCACCGAGCGCGCAAGGCCTTCGCCGTATTGCTGCTTGTCATGAATAATGGCGATACGCTGCGGCTTCACCTTTTCCAGAATGTATTTTGCGGCGGTCGGCCCCTGGGAGGAGTCCAGCCCGGCGGTGCGCATAATGTGCTGATAGCCGCGCTGCGTCAGTTCAGGGTTGGTAGCACCAGGCGAAATCATCAGGATGCCTTCGTCTTCATAGATATCCGACGCAGGCTGGGTGGATGATGAGCAGAGGTGACCAATAACGTACTGAATACCGTCATTAACGATTTTGTTGGCCACTGCCACGGCTTGCTTCGGATCGCAGGCGTCGTCATATTCCACCGCGACCAGCTTGTCGCCCTTAATACCGCCTTTGGCATTAATATCTTTGATGGCCTGACGGGCACCGTTGAATTCCATATCGCCCCACTGGGCAACCGGACCGGACATCGCCCCGACCACCGCCACCTTAATATCGGCAGCAATAACGGTTTGCGACATTGCCAGTGCGATCATCCCCGCGATCAACGTCTTCGCGTTCCTGTTCATACCTGAAAATCCCCATTCGTGATGTCGTGTTTACACGTCTGGCTACCGGCGAAGGCGTGCTTCGCGGCAGCTCATAATAATTGTGTATAAAATTTGTCTGGTCGTGGTTAAAAATAACGCTGGTGATTTAATGCACAATGCTATTTTTACCTGTGCCTTTAATGGTTTAGCGTAGTTTTTTACTGAAAACCACACTAAATTCCCTATTTTTCAGGCGATTAAGAACAGATAATATTCTGTATTTATCCAGAGATAAACAAAAAAAGCGCCGTTACCAGCATAAAATAACGGCACAATGCGCGGAATAAATCACTACCTTTCAGGGTTAAATACTGCTTATTTTTCGATCCCTGACGTTTAAAACTGCTCTGGCGGCTGTGTCAGAAGTAATCCCCTGATGAATGGAATTAAAAAGTGAAAGCGCCTGAATGCGAAAATTGAGTACACTGCACCCTCACTTGACGATCTGGACCCGCAGTAAATGAAACTGACTATCATCCGTCTGAACACATTCAGCGAACAGGATCATATCGATTTAGGCAAAATCTGGCCGGAGTACTCGCCGGATTCATTAGCGGTCGACGACCGCCACTGTATCTATGCCGCACGGTTTAACGATCGCCTGCTGGCCGCAGTGCGCGTCACGTTAAGCGGTAAAGATGGGGCGCTGGATTCGCTGCGCGTACGTGACGTCACCCGCCGCCGCGGCGTGGGTAAGTATTTGCTTGAGGAAGTGCTGCGCGCACACCCGGAGATCAGCGTCTGGTGGATGTCAGATATTGCGGTCGAAGATAAAGCGGTGATGGAGGCGTTTATGCGGTCGGCAGGTTTCAGCGCCTGTGCGGACGGCTGGCAGAAACGCTAAATCCCCTCACCGGCGCAAGGGGAAGCAGACTATACGATGAGCTTCAGATCGGCCTTGCGATGGCGTTTCTGCTCGTCATAAAAATTTTCGTGTGAGCCAATGCTCAGAAGATACAGCTCCAGCTTTCCCTCAATCCAGCTGTAGCCTAACAGATACAGCTGGTCATTCATTCTGAACTTATGTACACGCAAAAAGCTGAGATCGCCTTTTTTGCGTTCGCCGAGCTCAGGATCCTCAAGGATCAGCTCGATTTGCTCATCGACATCCCGTTGCTGCTGATCGGTCAGCGCGGCAAATTTCTTTTCAAAACGACGTGACTGATAAATCTCAATTTCAGGCCCTGTCTTTTTTGCGCACATATTTGGTGACGTGTCCGTTGTCGATTTCAGATTTAGCCAGCAGGATTTCGTTAATAAGCGCCCAGGACATTTCAGGATTCGCTTCCGCAATGCGTCCTATTTTCGCCCAATGTTCGATTTGCTTTGGCACGCTACGGCTTTGCGCGTCAGCATGAACCTTAACTTTTTCAACAAAATCATCATCCAGCCGGATGCTAATTGCCATATCGGTACTCCAGTTTTGTGACCATCATTTTGGGACGATGGTTTTTTTAAACATCGCCAGTGTGCGACATTTTGTCGCGTAACGCAATCAAATGAAAAAACCCGCCGCAGCGGGTTTATCAGTATGATGGCCGTTAACGGTTTTGTTATTTCGCGTCGGTCGCCGTACCGTTTGCATGCCAGGTGAACACGCCGAACTCAAAGCCTTTCAGGTCGCCCTTCTCATCCCAGCTCAGTGGGCCCATTACGGTTTCCACGGTGTTGGCTTTCAGGTATTTGGCGATTTCGGCCGGATCGTCTGACTGCTCCAGGCCCGCTTTCAGAGATTGCAGCGCCGCGTAGGTCGTCCATACGAATGCTCCACTCGGATCCTGTTTCTTCGCTTTGATGGCGTCAACAATCGGTTTGTTCACCGGCAGCTGATCGTAGTTCTTCGGCTTGGTAACCAGCATGCCTTCGGCAGATTCGCCGGCGATGTTAGACAGTGAGACGTTCGCTACACCTTCCGGGCCCATGAATTGGGTTTTCAGACCGGCAGCACGCGCCTGGCGCAGGATCTGACCCATTTCCGGGTGGTAGCCACCGTAGTAAACGAAGTCGATGTTCTCTTTCTTCAGACGCGCCACCAGCGTGGAGAAGTCTTTCTCGCCTGCGGTCAGACCATCAAAGAACACCACGTTAGCGTTGCCTTTCTTCAGATTTTCCTGCACGGCGCGCGCCAGGCCTTCACCGTATTGCTGTTTGTCATGAATAATGGCGATACGCTGCGGCTTCACTTTTTCGAGGATGTATTTTGCCGCGGTCGGACCCTGATCCGAGTCCAGGCCAGTGGTACGCAGCAGCAGTTTATAGCCGCGGGCGGTCAGCTCCGGCGCGGTGGCCGCAGGGGTGATCATCAGAATACCTTCGTCTTCATAAATGTCAGACGCAGGCTGGGTAGAGGAGGAGCACAGGTGGCCGATAACGTATTTGATACCGTCGTTAACCACTTTGTTGGCAACCGCAACGGCTTGTTTCGGATCGCAGGCATCGTCGTACTGCACCGCAACCAGCTTGTCACCTTTGATGCCGCCTTTGGCGTTGATGTCTTCGATAGCCTGTTTCGCACCGGTGAATTCCTGATCGCCATACTGCGCTACCGGGCCGGACATCGCGCCCACAACCGCAACTTTAATATCTTTCGCGAATGCGACGTTGCTCATTGCCAGCGCGATACATCCTGCCAGTAACGCTTTACCCTTCATTTTCATCCTGAGAATCCCCATTATTGTGGTTATTACATTCGTTGTGATGTTGTTGTTCAGCACTTTATTTCAATTATTGGTCGACTGCTCGTGCTTTAGCAGCATACTCTGCTAAAACATACCCCATTTTTCAGAATATGTAACAACATTTTTACCGGGTTAGCGACGCGTGAATAATATCCAGCGCCTGACGGAACTGCGCTTCCGGAATGGTCAGGGGATAGAGGAAACGGATAACGTTGCCGTAAACACCACAGTTAAGCAGCAGCAGTCCGGCTTCCAGCGCCCGCGCCTGTACCTGGCGGGTAAACTCCGGCGATGGCTCGCCGCTGTGTGGATCGGCGAACTCGATCGCCACCATCGAACCCAGCGCGCGGATCCCGGCAATCTGCGGACAATCTGCCCGGGCTTTCTCCAGCACTTCCACCAGATGCTGACCAAGATGGGCGGCGCGCTGGCAGAGGTTTTCTTCGTCGATCACCTCCAGCACAGCCAGTGCCGCTGCCACTGCCAGCGGGTTTCCGGCATAGGTACCGCCCAGTCCGCCTGGCGCCGGGGCATCCATCACCTCTGCGCGTCCGGAGACCGCCGACAGCGGCATCCCACCGGCGAGGCTCTTCGCCATGGTGATGAGATCGGGTTTAACGCTGAAATGCTCCATGGCAAACAGTTTGCCGGTACGGGCAAAGCCGGTCTGCACTTCATCGGCAATCAGTAAAATGCCGTGGGTATCGCACAGCGCACGCAACCCCTGCATAAAGTCATCCGGCGCGATGACAAATCCGCCCTCGCCCTGCACCGGCTCCAGTACGATAGCCGCCACCTGATCCGGCGCGATGTCCGCTTTGAAAATGCGCTCAAGGCTGTTCAGCGCATCGGCCGTAGTCACGCCATGCAGCGCATTGGGATACTGAGCATGGAACACCGAGCCGGGAAAGGGGCCGAAGCCGATTTTGTAGGGCGCGACTTTGCCGGTCAGCGCCATCGTCATATAGGTACGGCCATGAAAACCGCCGCCAAAGGTGATGAGGCCGGGTCTGCGGGTATAAGCGCGGGCGATTTTCACGGCATTTTCCACCGCTTCGGCGCCGGTCGAGAAGAAGGCCGTTTTGGCAGGCCCGGCGACCGGCACGCGTGCGTTGATCTTTTCCGCCAGCGCCACATAACTTTCATACGGCACGATCTGGTAGGCGGTATGGGTAAAGGCATGCAGCTGTTTTTCCACGGCGGCCATCACTTTGGGATGGCGATGCCCGGTATTCAGCACGGCGATCCCGGCAGCAAAGTCGATGACTTCGTTGCCTTCCACGTCCCACAGCGTGGCGTTTTCCGCTTTATCCGCATAGAAATTACACATCACGCCGATGCCGCGCGGCGTAGCCTGTAAGCGTCTTTCATTGAGTTCGTTATTTTTCACCCTGTCCCCCTGAGATGCCATTGTTTACATAATGCGCATCTTTAAGTGTTTGCCACAGGATAAGAAATCGCCAGAGCAGGCGTAAAAAAACAAAACCCCCGGATTTTCATCCAGGGGTCTTTGGCGTGACACCGCAGAAAACGGTGCAGCGAAGATTATGCTTCGATGGCGATACGCAGTTTTTTCATGGCGTTCTTTTCCAGCTGGCGCACACGCTCAGCGGAAACACCATAGCGGTCAGCCAGCTCCTGCAGGGTGGACTTGTTGTCTTCGTCCAGCCAGCGGGCGCGAATGATTGCCTGGCTACGTTCGTCCAGACCCTGCATCGCATCGGTCAGTTTGTTGGCAGCCTGTTCTTCCCAGTTATCATCTTCAATGCCATCGGCAAAGTTAGAGGTTTTATCCTGGAGATACAGTACCGGCGCCATCGGATGGCTGTCGGACTCATCGTCCGGCGACAGGTCAAACGTCATGTCCTGTGCAGCCATACGCGATTCCATCTCACGCACGTCTTTGCTGGAAACGCCCAGTTCACGAGCCACCATTTCCACTTCGTCCTGGTTAAACCAGCCCAGACGCTGCTTGGTTTTACGCAGGTTAAAGAACAGCTTACGCTGTGCTTTGGTGGTAGCGACTTTCACAATACGCCAGTTACGCAGCACGTATTCGTGAATTTCGGCTTTGATCCAGTGCACGGCGAAAGAGACCAGACGCACACCCACTTCCGGATTGAAGCGGCGCACGGCTTTCATCAGGCCAATGTTACCTTCCTGAATCAGGTCAGCCTGCGGAAGGCCATAGCCCGAGTAATTACGAGCAATATGAACAACAAAGCGCAGGTGCGACAGGATCAGCGTTTTAGCTGCTTCCAGTGAACCCTGGTAATGCAGCTTTTCAGCAAGCTCCCGCTCTTCATCAGCCGTCAACATCGGCCATGCGTTCGCAGCCCGGATATAAGACTCCAGGTTACCAACAGGGGCTAAAGCTAAAGTTTGCATTTCTTTGGTCATTCAAATCCTCTCAATGTACTTCTTACTGGCGGCGGATTGTCCCATTCAGGCAACAAACATGCCAGCGTTTGTGAGCAACGAGAATATCATCCACACTTTTATCAGACAGTGATTTTATCCACAAGTTCCCTGCAACGCTGTGAATAAATTACGCACAAATTGTGACATAACGATGATAAAGCGTACGCAGGGAAAAAGAGAAATCAGGGACGCTTTCCCTGCCAGCAGACATCCGATGCAGCAGGGAAAGAGTATATCAGAGAATTTTTAGTCGGGGGTAAAGTGACGTAAATGTTGCACGGTTGCCAGCCACGCGGCCAGCCAGCCAATCATCGAACACACCAGCAGCAGCAACAAACACTCGTCAAAGGACAGGCCGCTTAACTCAAACTGGGTGCCGAAAATCTTCGCCACGTCTGTCACCGCCGATGACAGACGCATCACCAGAATTTCAGACAGGATCAGCGACAGGAATGCGCCGCTAAAACCGAGCAGTGCACCGCCGTAGAGGAACGGACGCAGGATAAAGCCATCCGTTGCGCCAATCAGTTTCTGTACGTTAATGCTGTCGCGACGGGAGAAAATGCTCAGGCGTACACTGTTACCAATGACGAGGAACACCGCTGCCACCATCAGGATGCCGATCATTACCGACACGCGCCCCACCAGCCCGGTCAACGCCGCCAGACGGGCAAACCAGCTGTCGTCCATCCGTACTTCATCAATGCCGTTAATGCGGGTGATACGGTCGCGCAGGGTGTTGAGCGATTCGGTATTCTGGAAGTCGATCTTCGGCACTACCACCGCCACGGCGGGCAGCGGATTCTCTTCCAGCATATCGAGCGCCCCGCCAAAGCCTGACCAGTTACGGAATTCGCCCAGCGCATCTTCACGGGAGAGGTAGTTCACCTTCTCGACACCCTGTTCCGCCTGCAACTGCCCGACCACCTGCTGCGCGGCACCGTCATCCAGCGCTTTATCGAAGTACACGGTAATTTGCGGCGACGGATAATACTGTGAAGACGCCTGGTGGACGTTTTTGTACACCATGTAGCAGACGCTCGGCAGCGTCAGGGAGATGGCGATCACCATCACCGTCAGCAGGGTCGCCAGCGGTTTGCTTTTCAGATCCTGTACCGCGCCCTGCCAGGCGTAGCGCATCTGTTCGTTAAAGACGTTCGTTTTACGCGAGCCAGGTTTTGGCGGCGTTTTGCTGCGGCCGGATGCGCCACGGTTGCCACCGCTGCCCTGCCCAGGCTTACGGAAACGGTCCAGTTTATTGCCGAACTGGCGGATTTGGTTTACTGCGTCGCGTTTATTCACCCGTCAGGCCTCCGTGCAAATGACCGTCGCTCAGACTCAGCATGCGGTACGAGCGCCGCGCAATCAGACTCATGTCGTGCGTAGCCATCAGTACCGTTACCCCGACGCGGTTGAACTCTTCAAACAGACGCAAAATCCCTTCGGACAGCGCGTCGTCCAGGTTACCGGTCGGTTCATCCGCCAGCAGAACCGCGGGTTTGTTCACTACCGCACGGGCTATGCCCACACGCTGCTGTTCACCGCCGGAAAGCTGAATAGGAAAGTTTTTCGCTTTGTCGAGCAGCCCGACTTTATCCAGCGCCGCCGACACGCGACGACGGATGTCTTCACCGCTGGCCCCAGCGATAATCAGCGGGATCGCCACGTTGTCAAAGACCGTGCGGTCCATCAACAGATGGTGATCCTGAAAAATCATGCCGATCTGCCGACGCAGAAACGGCACTTCACGGTTTTTCAGGCGACTGATCTCGTGCCCGGCAAACCAGATCTTTCCGGCGCTTGGCCGCTCGATACCGCAGATAAGCTTTAACAGCGTACTTTTACCCGCGCCGGAGTGGCCGGTCAGAAACGCCATCTCGCCCGGTTGCAGGTGGAATGTCACCCCCTGCAACGCTTGTCTCCCACCGAGATAAGCCTTGCTGACATGTTCAAAGCGAATCATTGTTAATCCTCTCGGGCAAAAAGTGCCTCTATAAAATCGCCCGCATTAAACGGACGTAAGTCTTCAATACGTTCGCCGGTCCCGATATAGCGGATCGGAATACCGAACTGGTCAGCTACCGAGAAAATCACGCCGCCTTTGGCGGTACCATCAAGTTTGGTCAGGGTGATCCCGGTCAGCCCGACGGCTTCATGGAACAGTCTGGCCTGGCTTACCGCATTTTGTCCGGTGCTGGCATCAATGGTCAGCATCACTTCATGCGGCGCGTCGACATCCAGTTTTTTCATCACGCGGACGATCTTCTTCAGCTCTTCCATCAGATGCGCTTTATTCTGCAAACGCCCTGCGGTATCGGCGATCAGCACGTCCACTTTGCGGGATTTTGCCGCCTGGATGGCGTCGAAAATCACCGAAGCGGAATCCGCACCGGTGTGCTGCGCAATCACCGGAATGTTGTTGCGCTGGCCCCAGACCTGCAACTGCTCCACCGCCGCCGCACGGAAGGTATCCCCCGCCGCCAGCATCACCGATTTACCCTGCTGCTCAAACTGACGCGCCAGTTTGCCGATGGTGGTGGTTTTACCCACACCGTTCACGCCAACCATCAGGATCACAAAAGGCGTTTTGCCTTCAATATTAAGCGGTTCGTCGACTTTTGCGAGGATATCGCCCATTTCATCTTTCAGCAGGCCGTACAATGCTTCCGCATCCCGCAACTGTTTACGGCTGGCCCCTTCCGTCAGATTGGTGATGATTTTGCGGGTGGTTTCCACGCCGACATCGGCAATCAGCAACTGCTCTTCCAGCTCTTCGAACAGATCATCATCGATTTTTTTGCCGCGGAACAGACTGATAAATCCGGAACCGAGGTTTTCTTTTGTTTTCAGCAGACTGCGTTTTAAACGCGCAAAGAAACCTTCTTTGGTCGGTTTTTCCTGCTCAACGATCGCGTCAGGCTGAGGTTGTTGCTCAGGCTCGTCGTCGGCCACGACAGTATCTTCTTCGGGCAACCACGCTTCCGGCTCCGGTTCGACGGCATCAATTTCTTCCGGCACCAGCAGCTCTTCGTGTTCAACGACTACTTCAGGCTCAGTTATCACGTCCGGTTCGGCAACCGCTTCCGGCTCGGTGACCGTTTCCGGTTCAACAACCACGGCCTCTTCGGCGATGATGTCTGCCTGCTGCTCCTCGCGCTCAATCACTTTTTCCGTGACGTCCACGACGTCTGCGGCAAAGGCCTCGGATTCGATCAGTGAATGCGGCTCAGCCTCGACGGGCGTATGTTCCTCAACAGCGATGTGTTCTTCTACAGGCGCCTGCTCTTCAACAACCGCCTGGGATTCCATTTTCTGTTCTGGTGCGGCTTCCTGCGGCTCCTCTTTCTGACCAAAGCCTAACCAGGAGAACAGACCACGTTTTTTCTCTTTTGCCATTTGCGACTACACTCCTCGCGGTTTATTCATGGCGCAGCCCGCATTGTCGCAAACAGGGGGCTGAAAAATGAGTAAGATGTAATGATAAGTCTTTCGTTAGTCTACCACTTTCCTTGCAACACAGCACCGCCTGAGGATTAAGGTTCCACCCCACGCCTCCCGCCGTTAAAATAGCGGGATAAATTTGTGACCAGAGCTTTCACTATGAAAAAACCCAACCGTGCCGCCAGCGGCCAGATTCGTATTATTGGCGGACAGTGGCGTGGCCGTAAACTGCCGGTGCCCGACAGCCCTGGTCTGCGCCCGACGACCGACCGCGTGCGCGAAACCCTGTTTAACTGGCTCGCGCCAGCTATGGTTAATGCCCGTTGCCTCGACTGCTTTGCCGGTAGCGGCGCGCTGGGTCTGGAAGCACTGTCGCGTTATGCGGGCGCGTCCACCCTCATTGAGATGGAGCGCGGCGTGGCGCAGCAGTTGCAGCAGAATCTGGCGACGCTGAAAGCCGCTAACGCCAAAGTCGTCAATACCAATACCCTGACCTTTCTCAACCAGACCGGCACGCCCCATGATATTGTTTTTGTCGATCCGCCGTTTCGCAAAGGGCTGCTCGACGATACCCTACGCCTGCTGGAAGTGAACGGCTGGCTGGCAGACGATGCGCTAATCTATGTTGAAAGCGAAGTCGAAAACGGGCTGCCGCAGGTACCGGTTCACTGGGATCTGCATCGTGAAAAGGTGGCCGGCCAGGTCGCCTATCGTCTGTATCACCGCACTGCTCAAGGAGAGCAACATGTTGATTAATCTGGGACGTTTGCTGATGGTGGGCGTATGGGCATTTCTCATCCTCAATTTGATCCACCCCTTCCCGCGCCCGCTGAATATCTTCGTTAACGTCGCGCTGATTTTTACCGCCTTTATGCACGCCTTACAGATGGTGATGCTGAAAACGGCGCTGCCGAAAGACGGCCCGCAGATGACGACCCTGGAGCAGTGGCGCGTTTTCCTGTTCGGCGTCTTCGAACTGCTGGTCTGGCAAAAGCGCCTGAAAGCGATGCAAAACAAAAAATAATCCTCACCGGATGCCTCAGAAAATGCGGAAAGTCCCTCCGCAGACCGACGGGGCGTTGCCATCCGCGTTGCGCGACCACTACACTGAAGACAGGGCTGTGGGCGCAACGCCCACGCGACAATAACGAATTCAAGGAATTAAGATGCTTTGGTCGTTTATCGCTGTATGTTTTTCTGCATGGTTGTATGTCGACGCGTCGTATCGTGGTCCGGCATGGCAACGTTGGGTATTTAAACCCGTCACCTTACTGCTGCTGTTGCTGCTTGCCTGGCAGGCACCGATGTTTGATGCCATCAGTTATCTGGTGCTGGCAGGGCTGTGCGCCTCGTTGATCGGTGATGCACTGACGCTGCTCCCGCGCCAGCGTCTGCTGTATGCCATCGGGGCGTATTTCCTCGCACATCTGCTTTACACCATCTACTTTGCCGGTCAGATGACGCTGTCCTTTTTCTGGCCGCTGCCGCTGGCGCTGCTGGTCATTGGCGCCCTGCTGATAGCGGTGATCTGGACACGGCTTGAAGATCTGCGCTGGCCGATCTGTACGTTCATCGCCATGACGCTGGTGATGGTGTGGCTGGCGGGCGAGCTGTGGTTCTTCCGTCCGACGGCCCCGGCACTGTCTGCCTTTGTGGGTGCCGCGCTGTTGCTGCTGGGAAATATTGTCTGGCTGGGCAGCCACTACCGCCGCCGCTTCCACGCCGACAATGCTATTTCTGCCGCCTGCTACTTTGCCGGCCATTTCCTCATCGTACGGTCGCTCTACTTATAACGCTTGACTCTGGAGTCGACTCCAGAGTGTATCCTCCGGGTAATGAGAAAATTATCGTTCCCGGAGGATGCCATGATCACGCCCCCGCCCGTCAAAAAAACGCCGCAGTTTGCCCGCACCACGCTGCGCCCGTTAACCCCTGCGCCTGAAACCTCCTGCTGCGCTGACCACGCCGAACCGGTATCTGCACCGTTGTCCGGCGATCCGCAGGGCAGCCGTTTTTGCTGGCAGGTTGCCGGGATGGACTGCGCCGCCTGCGCCCGTAAAGTCGAAACCGCTGTGCGCCAGGTTGCAGGCGTGAATCAGGTGCAGGTCACCTTCGCGACCGAAAAACTGATTGTCGATGCCGGGCACGATGTGCGTGCGCAGATTGAAGCCGCTGTACAGCGCGCCGGTTATACGCTGCGTGATGCCGAGACCCCAGCGGCGCAAACCTCTGTCCTGCGGGAAAATCTGCCGCTGCTGACGCTGGTGATCATGATGGCCATCAGTTGGGGGCTGGAACAGGTTAATCATCCCCTCGGCCAGCTGGCGTTTATCGCCACCACGCTGGTCGGCCTGTATCCCATTGCCCGACAGGCGCTACGGCTGATCACAAGCGGCAGCTGGTTTGCCATTGAAACGCTGATGAGCGTAGCGGCCATCGGCGCGCTGTTTATCGGTGCCACCGCCGAAGCGGCAATGGTTTTACTGCTGTTTTTGGTCGGCGAGCGGCTTGAAGGCTGGGCTGCCAGCCGCGCCCGGCAGGGCGTGACGGCGCTGATGGCCCTGAAGCCGGAAAGCGCCATACGGCTCAGGGGAACAGCGCGTGAATCTGTGGCTCCCGAGAGTCTGCGCCCCGGCGACGTGATTGAAGTGGCGGCGGGCGGGCGCTTACCGGCGGATGCCCGACTGCTCGCCGCCTTCGCCAGCTTTGATGAAAGCGCGTTAACCGGTGAGTCGGTGCCCGTCGAGCGCCGCGCCGGGGAAAAAGTCCCCGCCGGGGCGACCAGCGTCGACCGGCTGGTCACGCTGGAAGTTATCTCCAGGCCCGGGGAAAGCGCCATCGATCGCATTCTGCAACTGATAGAAGAAGCCGAAGAGCGTCGTGCGCCCATCGAACGCTTTATCGATCGCTTCAGCCGCGTCTATACGCCGGTCATCATGGCCGCGGCGCTGCTGGTCGCCGTGCTGCCGCCGTTGCTGACGGGCGCGGCATGGTATGAATGGATTTACAAGGGCCTGACGCTGCTGCTGATTGGCTGTCCGTGTGCGCTGGTGATCTCCACCCCTGCCGCCATTACCTCAGGGCTGGCGGCGGCGGCGCGTCGCGGGGCGTTAATCAAAGGCGGCGCGGCGCTGGAACAGCTGGGCCGTATTCGTCAGGTGGCTTTCGATAAAACCGGCACTCTGACGGTCGGTAAACCGCAGGTGGTGGGCGTGTCGCCACAGGGGATCAGTGAAGATGAACTGCTGGCCTGTGCCGCTGCTGTGGAGCAAGGCTCTACCCATCCACTGGCGCAGGCCATCGTGGGGGAAGCGCAGGCGCGTAACCTGCCGCTGATGCTGGCGGAAAGCCAGCGCACCCTGCCCGGCAAGGGCATTGAGGCGCAGGTTGACGGACAACTGATCTTCATCAGCGCGCCGGATAAACTGCCTGCCGGTGTGCTGAACGAAAACTGGCAGACGCAAATTCAGCAACAGGAAGCGCAGGGCCAGACGGTGATCGCCGTGCTGCGCAATGGTGAATTGTGCGGCACCCTGGCGCTGCGCGATACGCTGCGGGAAGATGCGGCTGAAGCGGTGAATAGTCTGCGTCAGCTTGGGATCAGCGGCGTGATGCTCACCGGCGATAATTCCCGCGCGGCGGCAGCGATTGCCGGCACGCTGGGGCTGGAATTCCGTGCCGGGTTATTGCCCGCCGATAAGGTGACCGCCGTGGCTGCGCTGGATCAGCAGTCGCCGCTGGCAATGGTGGGCGATGGCATTAATGACGCTCCCGCCATGAAAGCCGCCACCATCGGCATCGCCATGGGCAGCGGCACCGACGTGGCGCTGGAAACCGCGGATGCGGCGCTGACCCACAACCGTCTGACGGGACTGGCGCAGATGATCCAGTTGGCCCGCGCTACCCATGCCAATATCCGGCAGAACATTGCCATCGCGCTGGGCCTGAAAGCCATTTTCCTCGTCACGACGCTGCTCGGCATCACCGGCCTGTGGCTGGCGGTGCTGGCAGATACGGGCGCTACCGTGCTGGTCACCGCGAATGCGCTGCGGTTGTTGAGTAAGGGACGCTGACAGCAGGTACGCGATCCGTTCCCTCTCCTTCCGGGAGAGGGTCAGGGTCAGGGATTACTGCATCCCCAGCAAATGCGGCAGCCACAGCGAGATCGCCGGGATGTAGGTCACCATTCCCAGCACCACCAGCAGCATGCCGTAGAACGGCAGCATCGCGCGCACGACGGACTCGATCTTCTGCTTACTTACCGCGCTGGCGACAAACAGCACCGATCCCACCGGCGGGGTGATCAGGCCGATCCCCAGATTGACCATCATGATCATGCCAAAGTGCACCGGATCGATCCCCAGCGCATTGGTGACCGGCAGCAGCACCGGCGTCAGAATGAGGATAATCGGCGCCATATCCATCAGCGTGCCGATCAGCAGCAGCATAACGTTGAGGTACATCAGGATGACGTACTTGTTATCCGACAGCGAGGTAAAGAAACCGGTAATGCGTTCCGGCAGCTGCATGTAGGTCATCACCGCACCGAAGGCGGCGGCAAAGCCTATCAGGATCATGACAATAGTGACGGTTTTCACCGTACGGCACATCAGCTTCGGCAGTTCGCTCCATTTATAGTCACGGTAGATAAACATGGTGACGAAAAATGCCCACAGGCAGGCCACGGCAGCGGATTCGGTGGCGGTAAAAATGCCCGACAAAATCCCGCCGAGGATGATCACGACGGTAAACAGCCCCCACAGCGCATCAAAGAAAATCTTCAGCGCCTGCTTAAACGGGATCCTGTCGCCTTTCGGGTAGCCGCGCTTATGGGCAAAGCCAAGGCACATGATCATCAGACAGACGCCCAGCAACAGTCCCGGCAGCACACCGGCGATAAACAGCGTGGCGATGGACACCGTGCCGCCTGCGGCCAGAGAGTAGATCACCGAGTTGTGGCTGGGCGGGATAAGAATGGCCTGCACCGAACCGCTGGCGGTCACCGCCGCCGCGTAATCACGCGGATAGCCCTTCTTTTCCATTTCCGGGATCATCACGCTGCCAATCGAGGCGGTATCCGCCACCGACGAGCCGGAAATCGCGCCGAAAAAGGTGGAGGCGACGATATTCACCAGCGACAGGCCACCGCGAATAAATCCGACAAAGATATAGGCGAAATTCACCAGCCGTCGGGCAATCCCCCCTTCGGCCATGATCGCCCCGGCGAGAATAAAGAACGGGATCGCCAGCAGCGTAAATTTATTCACCCCGCTGGTGATCTGGATCATCAGCGCCTCAAGGGGTAAATCGATCCACAGCGCGCCCGCAACGGCGCTCAGGCCGACGGCAAAGGCCACCGGCATTCCCACCGCCAGCAGCACGGCGAGGGTGAACAACAACACAAATGCATCCATCTTTCACCCCTTAACTATGGTTACCAATCAGCACCACCGGGCGGTTCTCCTGGGAACCGAACAGCAGCCGCTCAAGCACAAACAGGATCAGGATCGCCGAACCGATGGGCAGCGGCAGATAGCTCTCCCCGGAGGTCAGCAACGGGAACTCTGCCACCGGCTGCTCCCACAGCTCCATGCACAATAAGTAGCTGTACCAGAAGATCAGACAGGAGATGAACAGCATCAACAGGTCCACCAGCCGTGCGCAGGCATTTTTCAGCGCCAGCGGCAGACGGTCGGTCAACATATTGACGGCGATGTGCGATCCGGCGCGATAGCCCACCGCTGCGCCGATAAAGGTAAAAGTCACCATACAGATAATGGCGACCGGCTCCGGCCAGGACTCGCCGCGGTTAAGCACGTAGCGCGAGAAAATCCCGATGGGGATAACGATGGTCATCACCAGCAGGGAAATCCCCGCCACAGTCATGGCGAGCAGGTACAGGCGGTCCATCCACTTCAGGTAGATTTCGGACATACATCCTCCACAAGGCGTTATGCGCCAGCGGGCGGCTGGCGCAACAGAATTACTTCACATCCGCGATGGCTTTCATCAGATCCTGGTGTTTGTCGCCATACTGCGCGCGCACCGGCTCTGTTGCCTTCACAAAGACCGCCTTGTCGATTTCCTGGAATTTCACGCCGCCCGCTTTCATTTTCTCTACCGCATCGGCGTTATACGCCTGCCACAGTGTGCGCTGTTCGGCCTGCGCTTCACGGGCGAGGGTCAGGATTTTCTGCTGGTCGTCGGCGCTGAGTTTGTCCCATTTCACTTTTGAATAGAGCAGCATTTCCGGGGTAATAAAGTGGCCGCTGAGGGTATAATTTTTGGCGATGGGCAGATAGTTATGGGCCACGAAGGTAGGCGGGTTATTTTCCGCGCCGTCGATAACGCCGGTCTGCATGCCGCTGTACACCTCGCTCACCCCCATCGCCACCGCGTTCGCACCCATTGCTTTCAGGGTCGCCAGCGCCACCGGGCTGCCCTGTACGCGGATCTTCATCCCTTTCAGCGCCTCAGGCGTGGTGACGGGTGTCTTGGTGATCAGGTTACGCGTGCCGGAATCCATCCAGCCAAGAAATACCAGCCGCGATTTAGGGTTGTTGGTCAGCTTCTCACCGATGCTTTTGCCGATATCACCGTCGATCACCTTATGCATGTGGTCTTCATCGCGGAAAACGTACGGCAGGGTGAAAACCTCAATGTCCGGCAGAATGGCGGCGACCGGCGCCATCGAGATGCGGATCATGTCGATCGCCCCCATCTGTGCCTGTTCGATCATCTGCTTTTCGTCCCCCAGTACGCCGCCAGGGAAGACCTTAATTTCTAATTTGCCATCGGTTTGCTGTTTGAGTTTTTCGCCCATGTTCTGCACAGCCACCACGTTCGGGTAGCCCTGCGGATGCACGTCGGCGGCTTTGATCACCTGTGCCACGACGGCAGGGGCAAACAGTAAAGAGGCGGTAGACAGGCACAGGGAAGCCAGTAACGGCTTGAGGGTCGTTTTCATCGGGTCAGCTCCAGGGTAGGGTCAGCGGTAAAACTGTGTTTTATTTTTTACGCTTAAAAATTAGCCTGGGTTGTGACGAGCAGGGGTGAAGCGGTTCACAAAAGCGCTAAAATAATGAAACGGAGGTTTAACAATGTGACAACAGAGGTTCTTTTTGCAACGGGTGACTATTCGCCCTTACGCAGCAGATAGCGATATGGCAGGGATCCTGTCTCCTGAGCCACCAGTTCATGCTCCATAAAACGGCAAAAACCGGGGATGTCGCGCGTGGTCGCCGGATCGTCGGCAATGATCAGCAGGGTTTCGCCCGGCTGCATACCGCGCACGGTTTTGCGTACCATCATGACGGGTTCCGGGCAACGCAGCCCCAGCGCATCGAGAGTGTGGTCAGGTGTGGTAAACAGATCGCTCATGGTTGTCTCATCCGGTCAAAAACCGCCATAGTTTACGCCGCCATTTTTGTGACGCAAGTCAGGTTAACGATTGCGTGAAAATTAGCCATTGCAATGGTGAACTAAAGCAGTATGATGCGGCGGCTTTATAAAATTACGTCGCATTAATTGGGTTCCCTAACCCCAACAACTAAAAAGGTCACAATATGTCGCAGTTCTCTCAATCCCAGCGCGTAAAAGCGTTGTTCTGGTTATCGCTATTCCATTTACTGGTGATCACCTCCAGTAACTATCTGGTGCAGTTGCCGATCTCTATTTTCGGTTTTCACACCACCTGGGGCGCATTCAGCTTTCCGTTTATTTTCCTCGCCACCGATCTGACCGTGCGTATTTTTGGCGCACCGCTGGCCCGACGCATTATCTTTGCCGTGATGATCCCAGCGCTGGTGGTGTCTTATATCATCTCGTCGCTGTTTTATATGGGCAGCTGGCAGGGATTCGGCGCGCTGGCGCATTTCAACCTGTTTGTCGCCCGCATCGCCGCCGCCAGCTTTATGGCTTATACGCTGGGGCAGATCCTCGACGTGCGCGTGTTTAATCGCCTGCGCCAGAGCCGCCACTGGTGGCTTGCGCCGACGGTGTCCACCGTCTTCGGTAACGCCAGCGATACCATCGCCTTCTTCTTCATCGCCTTCTGGCGCAGTCCGGATGCGTTTATGGCGCAACACTGGATGGAAATTGCGCTCGTGGACTACAGCTTCAAGGTGCTTATCAGCCTGGTCTTCTTCCTGCCCATGTATGGCGTATTACTTAATATGTGCCTGAAAAGGCTGGCAGATAAATCTGAAATTCCTGCGTTGCAGGCCAGTTAAAGGTACGCCTGACAACTTGTGATAAGATGGACGAATGAGCCGTTATGGCCGTTTATCGAAAGGAAGAAGTCAATGCGCAATCTGGTTAAGTATGTCGGTATTGGCCTGCTGGTAATGGGGCTGGCGGCCTGTGACAACAATGATAAAGCGACTCCGGCGCAGGCCGCAACGGCGGAAGCCAATGCAACGGGTCAACCGGTAACGCTGCTGGATGGCAAGCTGAGTTTCTCGCTGCCCGCAGACATGAGCGACCAGAGCGGCAAACTGGGCACCCAGGCCAATAACATGCACGTTTACTCTGATGCCACGGGTCAGAAAGCGGTGATTGTTATCGTCGGCGACAACAGCAACGAAGAACTGTCTGTGCTGACCAAACGTCTGGAAGATCAGCAGCGCAGCCGCGATCCGCAGCTGCAGGTAGTGACCAACAAATCCATCGACGTGAAAGGCCAGAAAATGCAGCAGCTCGACAGCATTATCTCTGCCAAAGGCCAGACCGCATGGTCGTCCGTCGTGCTGGGTAAAGTGGATAACAAACTGCTGACCATTCAAGTCACGCTGCCGGCGGAAAACCAGCAGCAGGCGCAAACGGCGGCTGAGAACATTATCAACACCATCGTGTTAAAATAAGGCTCTGCCGGGTGGCGCAGCGCTCACCCGGCCTGCGCAGGTTCAAACCGCTACAAAACGGTCTCCAGTGGAGGCCGTTTTTTTAACCGCCACGCCAGCAGCAGCGCCACTGCGACCAGCCCCGCTGCGGCCAGATAAATCACCGATACGCCCGCCCATGCCATTAACAGCCCGGCTGCCGGTCCGGTCACCCCCAGAGACAGATCCATAAATACCGTATAGGTCGCCAGCGCCGCCCCCTGATTTTGCTGCGGTACTGCTTTTACCGCCACCACACCCAGCGCCGGGAAGACCAGCGAAAAGCCTGCCCCTGCCAGCAACACACCCACTTTTGCCATCCACGGCTCGACCGCCAGCCCCACTAACACCAGACCGAGCGTTTCCACCATAAAGCAGACCATCGCCACGTTCAGGCCGCCGACGCGGTTTACGGTATTGGGGAAAAACAGTCGCGTGCCAACAAACGCACAGCTGAACAGCGTAAGCGCAAAGGCCGCGCCATCCCAGCCACGGGCATCGTAAAACAGGGTGATAAAAGTGGCGATGACGCCAAACCCGGCGGAGCCGAGCGCCAGCGCCATGCCATACAGCCAGACCCGGCCCAGTACCGCGCGAAACGGCAGCGGCTTGCCTTTGCTGACCTTCACCGCCGGACGGCTCAGCGCGAACAGCAGCGCTGTCACCGCTACCGCCATAATAATCGCCGCCAGCCCCGTCAGGCCGGTGTAGTGATAACAAAGCACGCCCAGCGGGGCACCGATCGCCATCGCGCCATAAGAGGCAATACCGTTCCACGAGATCACTTTACCGATATGCAGCGATCCCACCACGCCAACGCCCCACAGCGTAGCCCCGGTCCCGGCAAAACTTTGCCCGATGCCGAGGATCACCCGGCCCAGGCACAGCAGTAGCAAACAGACCACCGGCGTGGCGGTGCTCAGTCCCGCCAGCAGATAAAACAGGCCGCTCAGCACACAGCCGCATAAACCGAAGACGACAATCTTTTTCGGGCCGAACAAGTCGGCATAGCGTCCGGCATGAGGACGGCTTACCAGGGTGGCAAAATATTGCAGGCTGATCACCAGTCCCGCCCAGAAGGCGCTAAATCCCATCACATCATGGACATAGCCCGGCAGCACCGCCAGCGGTAAGCCAATGGTCAGATAACTGGCGAAGTTAAAAATAACGACAGAGATAATGCGCAGATTAAGGCGCAGTCCGTTCAGCGCCGGTTCGGCAACGGGTTCAGGCATGGAACTCACCACATTTTTTACAACAGTGTTTCACTATTATCATGATGACGGCGGAAAATCAGCAGCAGATTCAGATAATGCACGTCATGCGAAGCGCCGCTGACGCACTACACTTAGCGGGACTGCGAATAAAGGAATTCACTATGACCACCCCCCAGCCCGATAAAGCGGGTTTGCACATACTTCTTAAACTGGCCTCTCTGGTTATTATTCTGGCGGGCATACATGCTGCCGCCGACATTATTGTTCAGTTATTAATGGCGCTGTTTTTCGCCATCGTTCTTAACCCGCTGGTCACCTGGTTCCTGCGCCGGGGTGTGAAACGCCCGGTGGCAATCACCATTGTGGTGGTGGTAATGATGATTGTGCTGACCGCGCTGTTTGGCGTACTGGCCGCGTCGTTTAATGAATTCATCACCATGCTGCCTAAATACAACAAGGAATTAACCCGCAAAGTGCTTCAGTTACAGGACATGATGCCGTTCCTGCATCTGCACATGTCGCCGGAGCGTATGTTACAGCGCATGGACTCCGACAAAATGATGGCCTTCGCTACCCTGCTGATGACGGGCCTGTCGAACGCCATGGCCAGTATCGTGCTGCTGGTGATGACCGTGGTGTTTATGCTGTTTGAAGTGCGCCATCTGCCGTACAAACTGCGCTTTGCGCTGAACAATCCGCAGATCCACATCGCCGGGCTGCACCGTGCCTTAAAAGGCGTCTCCCACTATCTGGCGCTGAAAACGCTGATCAGCCTGTGGACCGGCGCAATCATCTGGCTGGGATTAATGCTGCTGGGTGTGCAGTTTGCCCTGATGTGGGGCGTGCTGGCATTCCTGCTTAACTATGTGCCCAATATCGGTTCGGTCATTTCAGCTATTCCGCCGATGATCCAGGCTTTCCTGTTTAACGGTTTCTATGAATTTATGATGGTGGGGATCCTGTTCCTCGTGGTGCATATGATCCTCGGGAATATGGTGGAGCCGCGCATGATGGGTCACCGACTGGGCATGTCGACGATGGTGGTGTTCTTATCGTTACTGATCTGGGGATGGCTGCTCGGCCCGGTGGGTATGCTGCTCTCGGTGCCGCTTACCAGCGTCTGTAAGATCTGGATGGAAACCACCAAAGGCGGCAGCAAGCTGGCGATCCTGCTGGGACCTGGTCGTCCTAAAACCAGGCTGCCCGGCTAGCGGCTAACGTAAACGGAGAAAGTCAGGCGGCCGCGATAATTTTTAGCGATAATCTAGCGAATTGATGATCAAACGCCGGGATTAAGTATGTACCGAGTGGTGCGCGGAAAGATTTCGACACTCAGCGCAGGGGAACTCCCCCCTGCGCTGCTTCTACACGCTCCGGATGGCGCTCGCCGCGCCGCGTGGCTGGCAGGGCGCGTGCTTCTGTCACGCCTGTTTTCGCCGCTGCCGGAGGTGACTTACAACGAGCACGGTAAACCGCTGTTTGCCGGACAGAGCGAATGGTGGTTTAACCTGAGCCATAGCGGCGATGACATCGCCCTGCTGCTGAGCGATGAAGGTGAAGTGGGCTGTGATGTGGAAGTGATACGCCCGCGCGCTAACTGGCAGGCGCTCGCCAATGCGGTATTCAGCAATGCCGAGCACGCCGAGCTGGAGCAGACACCCGCCGCGCAGCAACTGGCGGTGTTCTGGCATATCTGGACGCGCAAAGAAGCCATTGTCAAACAGCGCGGCGGCAGCGCCTGGCAAATTGTCAGCGTCGACAGCCACGGCCTGCTGCATGCTTCGCTGAGTCACTGCCAGATCGACAACCTGAGCCTTGCTGTTTGTACTCCCACACCCTTTACCCTGCACGCTGCCGATATTCAGTTCGCGGAGTAATACAGACATTCCTGAATCGTCCTCGCCTTCCCCGCGCCAGGTAACTGCTACGCTTAACGGTCTGAAGAATCCTTAATAATGACCGGGAGCAGACCATGAAAATCGATTTAACGGGCAAACTCGCGCTGGTTACCGCCTCCACGGGCGGGATTGGCTTTGCTATCGCGCGCGGGCTTGCGGAAAGCGGTGCGGAAGTGATCATCAATGGCCGCAGCGAAAGTTCGGTGAATCAGGGCATCCAGAATTTACAGCAAGTGGTGCCGGGCGTCGCGGTGCGCGCAGCGGTTGCCGATCTCAGTACGCCGGAAGGCGTGGAGTCGGTGCTGCGGGCGGCTTCCGGCGTCGATATTCTGGTAAATAATGCCGGGATTTACGGCCCGCAGGATTTCTACTCCACCGATGACGAGACGTGGGAAAACTACTGGCAGACCAACGTGATGTCCGGTGTACGCCTCACACGGGCGCTGCTGCCGGGCATGGTGCAAAAACGCTGGGGGCGCGTGGTATTTATTTCGTCTGAATCGGCGCTGAATATCCCGTCAGACATGATCCACTATGGCGTGACCAAAACCGCGCAGCTCTCCCTTGCCCGCGGGCTGGCAAAATTTGTCGCCGGTAGCGGCGTGACGGTCAACAGCGTGCTGCCGGGGCCGACGATGTCAGACGGCTTCGCCGCCATGATGAAAGATGACATGGAACGCACCGGCAAATCTCTGGATACGCTGGCAAAAGAGTTCGTGATGGCGAACCGCCCAAGCTCGGTGATCCAGCGTGCAGCCACGGTCGAGGAGGTCGCTAATATGGTGGTGTATGTTTGTTCGACCCAGGCATCCGCGACGTCAGGCGCTGCACTGCGCGTAGACGGCGGCGTGGTAGATGATATTGTTTGATGTGAGCCAGCGGTGCGCCGTTCATCAAGGATGAACGGCGTGGACACTGAAGTAACGAGTATTAGTGCTTTTCAGCATGCTGTTTGATGAGCATATAACGGTTAAGCAACTGCTTCAGGTGCATATCAGTGCGCGATAGCGAAGTGGCCAGTTCCGGTGTCCCGGAAGTCATTTCACTGAGCTGGTAGAGTTGTTCTTCAACAGGCTCCGCCCGCGCAAAATTCTGGGTGATGGTAAACACCATAGATTTCAATTCCGATCCGGTAAGATATTTCCCTTTGCGTTCATCAAGCTCATTAAGACGCCGGGTCAAATCCTCCAGCCCTTCCATTCCCTGATGCCAGCCAGTGAGCCTTTCAACTGGCAATGCATTGCCGGCAATTTGCTGTTGCCACTGCATTTTAAATTTGTCGATATTTTCCGGTTTCGCGTTGGCGACAAGCGCAAAGCCGTAGTCCTGTAGCCAGAGGGATGACTGCCCGGCAAGCGTTGTTAACGCCGCCTCCGAAACAGTCAAAGGTAAAATACTCGCCTGCTGATTTACAGTCTGCCAACCCCAAAACGCCGCGCCGCTCAGAAACAGAGTGAGCAGCACGCCTGTAGTAAAACCTTTCCATTGGGATTTTGGGGCTAGCGGATGCGCGATCACAGCAGACGGGCTTTGTGGATCCTGATGCGCCACATAAATCAGCGGTGTGACCGGTGAATGATCGGCAAGTCCCGCCTGTGCAGCGGAAAATGGAGGGATTACCACGGGCATTTCCTGTGCCTGGTGGGGTTCAATATTTTCCAGCCTTGTGGCCGCATTGTGCATAAACATACACAGCTCACCCATCTGGCTGGCATTTTTGAGTTCGAGACGTTGCAGTATATTGCGCAAAGCTAAGAGATGCCGTTCCGCCTGGTAGATCAAAGGTAAATCGCTATAGCTCAGACTCAGCGTACGCAGGACAGATTGCAGGCGCACGCTAAGCCCGGCAATAATTTCCATCCGCGCATGTACGGCTTGCGGCCACATTGCTGCCCACTGATGAGTAAGTAAGGCCTCTAAAATAGCCAGCCCTTCATTCAGGCCCGCCATTCCTGTGAGATGGGTGCGCGCAAGCGTGTACCAGGCGGCCGTCTGGAGTTCGATGCCATTCTGTCGAAACAGCGAAAGGCTCAGTTTTTCAACCCTCGACCAGCTTATGTCAGGGCGAGCGGGATGGGTAAGTTTACTGATTTCTTCCCGCAAAGCGGCAAAGTCAGCCAACGCGCGGGGATCACCGCCCGTTTTCAGGGTCTGGTCATTAGTCGTCATGAAGAGAACGCCTCTGATAATCGTTAATAGCTGTCGCCCGGATGAAGGTAATTTTGTTGCCTGAGATGGCGGATAAGCACACGGCCTTCCGGCATAAAAGCCGTGTCATAACGCACGATGCCGAAATCGTGTAACTCGGCATCTATCGCGTATTCCAGTTGGCCCGGAATATGCTGCGGCAGCAAGACCACCTGTATGCGCTTCAGACGAGGCTCATATTTCAATAGGGTTGACGAAAGCGTATCCAGTAAAGAATGTGCCGTGCGAGGCATCCCCTGCAGAATTTTACTCATATCCGGCAGACCATAATCCGGTAGATGGCTGAGCGAGCCCTGACGACTATTGAGAATACGCTGCATATTATCCAGTACAGACATGATGACCTGATTTTCTTCACTAACCTGATGAATATCAAAACCGCCGGTAAAGTTGCCGGTGAGTATTTCATAAAGAGAAGGTTGTGCCATGCTAATCATCCTTGAGCGGCAAAAGAGCTAGTGTCTGATTATTCATTTCAATCTTCCGCGCCACATCCGGATCTAGCTCATCACGGTTTAACACCACGCGCCAGGTATTATTTTCAGTATCAGGCGTCAGAAAAAGAGCGGCTACCGCAACATAATTAGCTGAAGCTTCCATAGGTATATCTATTGTTATAGAGGCACCAGGACGCAGACGAGTATCTTTTTGAGCAACCAGGTCAGACTTTATTGCCTGGCTATCCTCAGCAAATAACGTTGGGTAATCTGTATCATCAAATACCTTGCGATCTTTTAACTGATAAATACGAACCACTGTAGCAAGCGGAATTCCGGCCGCATTATTATTAGCGGCTTCCCGAGCAATAATATCCAGATGCAGTATTTTCACTTGTTTGAATAATAATGCCCTGGTCATAGCGACGGTGCTGTCGCCCACTTTTTGCGTTAATCCACAGCCGCATAACATGACCACCATAATTAGTGTTATGAATGTAAAACGCATTTTACCAGCGGTAATCGCCATGTTCGTCCGTCTCCCTACGGTTAAAAACCTCCTGAATACGCTGATAGCGACCCAGATTAATAGTAATAACTTTTTCTTTATGTCGTTCTGTTATGCTCACCTGCTGTGTTCGCATCACCGCTGTCCGCCCCAACAGCACGCTACTCTTTTTGGGCTGACAGGTTAACTGCGCATCCGGCAGCAGACTGCGACACACACAAAGCTGTAAGCGTACATGAAGGCGCGCGCCAAGATAGACCTGCAACAAAGCATGCAAATCCGAATGCAATTGTCCGCCAGGAAGCCAGCCGGCAGCTTCGTCAGCATTATGCGTCCTCAGTTGCAATAAGATCTGGCTATTTACATCTAGAGTGTGCGTTCCCATTATCGGACTGTTGCTCATACTGACAGGGTTACGCGCACTCATCGTTAATGGCTTATGCAAGGGAATACGACAGCGGTCATGCGGCTGCACGATAGCTTCAGTATCCGGAGCCAGTAATTGAACCAGCGCCACCACACCTTCAGTAGTACGGGTGGGTAGACGCATCATGCTGGTTAGCGCTAAAAACCGCGAGACTGGTGTTGCTATGCTTTTGATGCAGCCTTCAATACCCAGACCACATAAGCTCAACAAGTATTGTGACGTTCTGTCCTGACCACCGGATGTAAAGGTCGCAGGATAGGAATACTTCCTCCAGATACGATAATACTGAGTGATCATCCGGTGATTGAATATATCCAGAAAATCACTCACGGCCTCATAGCCTTCCCTGCGCTGCGCAATATCGTCGATATAAGACGGCGGCAAGGGAGATTCCACCCCATACAGTCCCAAAAAGGTAGTGCGGATGGTCGGTGGCTCGTCTGCCTGCTCCGCTATTTCCATTCCTTTAAATTCGCTGGCCGGGAAGCCCATTCCCGGATGGGGACGAAAACGAACTGGATCGTGCTTGATCTGCCAACTGCTGCCGAGCGCTGGAAGATCCGGTTGGCTTTGTTCCAGTAACTGGCAAAAGCGGTAAAACTGAGTGTAAGGCAGTTTGTCACACAGTTGCTCAATTAACCGGGTAAACGCTGGTTGTAGTTCTCTTTCCATCGGATACATTTCCCGGCAGGTTGCACAATGAGGGTAAGCTGGTTAAACAAGTGGATATCGGCATACAACGCAAAGAACCGGTTGAGCATCTCACCGAATAAATGAACATCCCCTTCGCCAGTAAAACCATTACTGTCAAGGGTAATTTCAATATCAATACCCCGAAGTAAGAAGCCTTTTTCAAAACGCTGGATCTGATGGTGCGTGACATGTTGTATGGCATCAAGACGACGATTATTCAGTTCATCGTTCTGCCAATTATATAACTCCAGCGTATTACGCAGGACATCCGCGTTGCCCATCAAATTAAGATAGCTTGAACCCAGATGGCTCAATACCCGCCACTGAAAACGATCCTCAGCAGGGGGATAAGCAGGTAACGTAGGTTTACAAAGGTTACGCACTTTGAGAGGGGTCTGTAACACTGACTCGCAGCGATCGAGTATCGTGCTTTGCAGTGCCTTTCGCGGAAGCTGGCCGTTAGTACCAGTAATTTTCAATGATACCGCCTCACGCATGAGATGCCGGTCAGCCTCCCATTGCACACCGCCAAGAATAAGCCAGGTATCATGTAAACCTGTTACCCCGCGTTTGACTCGCGTATGGTAATAACGTTCTGGTGCATGCCGTCGTTGCATCCCACCCCGGTGACGGAAACTGGTAAAAGGCACGTAAATAGCACCCGCGGTACGCTGCGACCCGGTTACGCTATCCACCGAATAAATTTCAGTATGACCATCCTGTAAACGCCGTGGCCGCAAAAGATATTCACTTTCCAGTCCGTTAATTATCAACGGATCTGCTTCCAGCGAAAAGAGATTGATAACCGGCACACAGTGCAACTGAAGCGCCTCATCCGTAACAGGCAGGTCGCTCTGCCATTGGCTTTGCAGTACCACTTCAATATCAAAAAAAGCGATTCCGACGGGGAATGTCACGTTCTCTAGCCCATTGAGATGTACAAACATAAACTTTTGGCGGAAGGTGAAATATTCCAGAAGAAGCTGATATCCACTAAAAGCGCTTTCACCTTTTGGCCATAACAGGTCATCCTCAGAAAAGCCGCCTGGAGAAAACCAGCCATCAATTTTTACCCTGTCGACTTGATCCGGAAAACGCAGATAAAATGCTGCCTGTCGTCGGGTTAATGCCAGATGCAATGCGCTGCTAACAGGAGCGTCGCCTGCCAGATAAAACGAAAGCCGCCTTAAATCCACTTGTGTCCAGTCAGTTTGCGAACTGCAGGCCAGCCGCAAACGCAACACGGAACGCCCGTCCGGTTCAGCCGCCATCACCACTTTTGATACTTCCAGTGGATTGAGCACTGTCGCGCGAGTGGTTCGGTACTGGCAGACAGTATTTTTGGGGCCTATGGGGCGTGAATAAACTTCCATGCTGGCGGGTACGGTTTCCGCTATTTTCATTGACTGAATGGCGGGAGACAGCGCCACAATCGATAGTGATGGAATAGTGCGTAAATAATGAGGCCACAACATACTCACCAGGCCTTCGGTGAATTCCGGCAGGTCATCATCTATTTTTTCACGCAGGCGGCCCATTGAAAAAGCAAACCCCTCAAACAGACGTTCAACGTAGGGATCCGGGGTGCCGGATTTATCCAAATCCAACATGGCAGCCCGATCAGGATGTGCTTGTGCAAACTCTTTGGCTGCCTCGCGCAGATAGCGTATTTCAGCGTCGTAATAACGCAGGGTTAAGTCTTTCATGTATTTGTCATTACCAGGCATTATCAATTAACCACAAAGCACTGCAGCTCTCGCGGGATCAATGGCAATCAATCCGGCAAGCAGGATTTCCATTTCACTGTGTAAACGTGATTTATCCGTGTCGGATCGACTAATATTCATGCGAAGTAGCTTCAGACGACGAGCTTTCACCTCAAACAGCAATTCTGGCTCCCATTGCGAGAGCATTAATTTGGCAGCCTTGCAGTCCAGTTCATTAAGCAAATGCAGTGCCATGTCGTTCTTGCCGTATTGCTCAGCGACACGTGCCATCAGCAGACGTAGCAGCCACTGATGACGAGGCGTGTGCATCGCGGGTCGATGTTGCAGCCAGAGCAAGGCCGCTTCAACGCCTTCGCTGTCCGCCTGCGCCAGCGCTTCTGGCTCCAGTTGCAAGATTTCGTCGTGGCCCGCCGTGCTGGCTGAGGCCGCAGATTCATCGTGCCAGCCTTCAGCCGCCAGAACGTGCTGATTGATCCAGTTCAGGGTCACTTCATCGGCAAAGGGCGTGCCGTCGCTAAAAGCCAGGCCTTCAAGCCCAGGCAGGCGATGGAGTAAACCGCGTAAGTCCTGCGTAATAATGTCAGCCCATTTTTCATAAGGCGTGCCTGCTTTGCTGAGTGCCTGATGGATATACCACTGCAAATCCAGCCACAAGTGATTGACCGCCTGACCAAAAAAACTCTCGGTCTGCTCAAGTAACTCCAACCAGCTTTGTTGCAAATAAAGGCGCTTTAGCATCGCGCGATGTTCCGGTTTCGGTGGGGCCAGCCGTGTGCGCGTGTCTGCTGCCAGGGGAGGAAGTTCGTGTAAGGTATCCAGACGAATACTTTTTATCAAATGATGGGCGGATAACCAGCCGTCGGGCTGATCGCGCAAAAAATTTGCCAGTAATTTCGCCTGATCGAGTAAGTCACGTCCAGAGGTAACCGGTTTCAATACCGGCGTTTCCGCCGACGTAGAAGCAGAGTGAATAATCGTGGCACTACTGTTTTGCGGGATCACAGCATCCGGACCACCGGATTGCGCAAGGCGGTTCTCCAGCGCAGTATAAAGCCCACCAAACTGCGGGCGCTCTGATTCGTTCCAGAGCGCTGTTATTTCCTCGGTTAATAGCAGCGCACCCACAATGCGCTCAAAGTCCGCTTTTGCCACCTCAGGATATAAAGATAAGCTGTCCAGCATACGGTTGCTCGCCAGCCATTCCAGCGCCAGTTTGCGACTATTACCACGCTGCGGATGCAAGGCTGTTCCAAAACGCTGAACCAACGCGGCCAGCAAGGACAACCCATCAGCAAGCCCGCTTTCACCATCCTTATGTAGTCGCGCCCAGATGTAATAAGTCGCGACGCGTACGTCTTTACAGGTTGAGGTGAGCAACTTCTCTGCCAGATCGCAGATTAAAGCGGTGTCTGCGCCGGATAGCTTATTGACCTCTTCGCGCATCTGCTGGAAATCATCGTCATAACCTGGATCGCTTCCCGCAGGAGAATCCAGGGAAATAGGTACCAGCCATTTTTCCCACAGCAAAGCCTGCTGTAGGGCCTGTTGTGAAAGCACAAGCGGATCGGCATGACTAGCGTTTAATAACGTCATCAAAGTTGCCATTAATTTACGTCCTCCGTTCCGGGTCTGTTTACGCTAAAAATTTGCTCGGGCAATCTGAAATCACGTAATTTCAGCAGCGCAAGCGGCCCTTCCCCCGCCTCGGTGCGCAGGGTGTAATGCAACGGCCTGCCATCAGGAGCTTTCCAGGTAACACTGAAGCTACTGTTTACGCCTGGATAGGGAGTGACTTCAGCTTTCTCCAGCAGGCGGATCAATCCCCACGAGCCTGGCAAATCAGCGTACTGTCGTGTTCCCGCTTGCGTACTTATCCAGCTCAGGCTTGCGCCAGGGGACTCGGTATCATGTGGCCAGCTAAACCGCTTCCAGAACGGCGACTGGTTGTAATAGCTGAGTTTCTGGCTGTCGATAATCAGGTCGGTCTGCATCACGTCTTTAGCTGTTCCGGGGCGCAACTCAAACCGAATGCCCGCCTCTCCGCCAGCAAAGGCGACATCAGACAGAGTGCTCAGCATATCCACGGCATCAAGAAAAGCCGGATTAAATGTCAGCCCTTGTGCACTGATACTGTCCGGTACCCAGTGACTGCCTTCTTTGTGCAGTACACCACTGAGCCGGGTCTGCAAAAAGTGAGCGATACGACCGCTGTCGTTATTGAGATAGCGGGCAAGGAGCGGAAGTGACACTTCACTACTGGTGTTTTTTAACGGGTATCGCCCGCCAAACGTACTGTTCCAGTCATTGACGATTGCCGCCTGCCACTGAGTATTGAGGCTTTCAGCGGCAGGCGTCAGTACCTGTTGCCAGGCCTGTACGACCGGCTGAACAAATACGGTTTGTCCGAAACCATTCCACTCCTGACCAAGGCTCGCGGCGACAAGGCTGCCATAATCACGGGTTTCGGTCAGGTCGACTGCCTTTCCCTGAAACACGGTTTGCGCCAGTGTTCTGCTCATCGCCTGGGGATCAGGGGCATTAACTACCTGCTGGAGTTTAAGCCGCACCTGAGTGACGCGGGTCAGGAAAGTTTTCAGACTCAGAGTCATGCTGTCCCCACTCGCCATCAGTGCCAGTACAGGGCCAAAAGTGCTATCCAGCGGGCCTTGTACGCCCGTTTGCTGATCAAAAGCAGGTTTCTCGTCGCGGTTTAATAAATCTTTTGCGGATTTAACCAGCGAATCCGGCAATGCCCCAGTGAGTTGGCCAGTTTTACCCTGTACGCTCAGGGTATTCATCAGCGCAACCAGCGGAGACTGGCGCACGTCAGCTATCAGTGTGAGCTGATCTATGGAATCCGATAGCGTCCGGGCCGGACGGAGCCGCAGACTGTTGAGAAAGGCCAGCCAGCTTGCAGAGAAATCGGCGAAATAACGCGCCTCAAGGCTCGCCTGCAATGCATCCGGGGACGCCTGCTGTAAGGCGTTCGTTCTGTTGTCGCTTAACACCCAGTCCATTTCTTCGCTACGCTCACTGACTATCCGCTCAATGGTCGGCCGGACGGTTTCTTCCCAGGCTTTGCGGGTAAACATGCCTGGTACAACCTCGTCCGTTGTAAAAAGACGTGCCGCATCCGTATCGCCGGTCATGTCCGACAAACGCATATCAGCGTACTGGTTCGCCACCTGGACGAGCATTTTCTGATAGAGGGAAGCGTCGCTATTACGCGCGCCCATCTGGCGTACCAGCAGAGTACGGACCTGGCTCACCTGCTGCGTATTTGGATCAAGACGCCATGATGGATGTGAGGGAAGATGGCGTGCATAAAAATCCAGCAGGGCCGGCCCGCTACCCTGCCAGAGCCTGTCCGGTATACCCTTACGCTGTTGCCAGTTTTTCAGTAACGTTTTGCTAAACCAGGCTGCGTCCATTTTTTCCGGATAGGCTAGCATGAGCCAGAGCTTTAACTGCTCATAAGCTGGTTTCATGAGACTTTCGCGTTGTGGATTGTCTGGCGACAAAGTTAACAGAGCATTCAACTGAGCCTCAAGGTGCCGCGCAGCGGCATCACGAACCAGGGGCAGTGCGCTGGCTCCATAATGCGGCCAGAGCGCCTTCAGTAACGCATCGTTCTGATTCAGGCCTGCGCGACTAAACCAGGGAGCGCCATGCTGTTGTCGGTATGTCAGTTGATCCAGCGTGTGCTGTAAATCCAGCTGGGCCTGCAGACGCACAGGGAGCGGCTGTTGTTCGGCGGCGGCGCGTCTGACCTGTGATGCTGCTGAGATAATGTTTCCGCGATTTACCAGGAACGATGTCACCATGCCTGCCCCCCACAGCACCATAGCGCCCGTGAGGATGAACATCATGACTTGTCCCCAGGCAACACCGCGTTTTTTCGCCACAAGGCCAGCGGGCAGAGAAGGCAACGACTCCAGCAAGATATCCCAGCGATTATCCCTTACCCAGTGGTGCCGAACCGCTCTCGTGGTATTTATGTAAGCCGGACTGAACATGATCCCGGCAAGCGGAAGAGGTTGCCAGGGGGTGAGTAAGGCGCCCAGGGGTTCAGCGAGATAATCCGGGTCATTAGCTAGTTGTCCGGCAAGCTGCAGTAAAAATTGATGCTTAGGACAGTTACTGATCTGCTGCGTTCCTTGTTCAATTAAGGAAGGTACCAGCGCTGCAAGTTGATTACGCAACACTTCTGGCTTGCAGTTTACGGAAAGCAGGCAGCCCACGGCCTGAGTAGTACGGACATCATCTGTACTTTCAGTGCCGTGCAGGGACCAGACATACAGGGGGAACCGCCAGCCTGACAAGCCACAGCGGGAAGTTAATGCCTGTGACATCCGCTCAATCATATCGTTGGAGGGGGGAAGCTTTTGTGCGAAAGCAGAGGTTACCCAGACCACACCATCAATGGGACGGCGGCGAAGTTTGCTCAGAGCCTCTGTCCATTCCGCGTCTAAGGGTGCAGAGGGCTCTCCTCCCCACAGCAGCAGCGTACCCCTGTCTTCCTGCCAGAGCTGGTCAGCAAGGCCTGGGGCAAGCAGCTCTACGTCATTGTTACTGCCAGTTAGCAGGATGATACGTATTCTATGAGGCCAAAAGCGTCCATAGTTCATGTGCAAAGCCACACGAAGTTTTTTCATTTGAACTACATAAGAAGTTTCGCTAACCTGGTTTTTAATCTTTGAATTACTATGATTAATCAAGCGGATATTTAACGCGCGGAAATACTCTGAAGAAACAACAGATTTTAATATCCTTAAAAATAAATCATCACATAGCAACCATCCAAAGCAAATCCCAAACAACGTAAGAGAGGCAATCAGTTTTTTTTGTTGAGTCGGCAAACGAATAATAGGATTATCAAACCAGATAAGTGAACTGCCAATTACAAGCAATACAATAACAACTATCCATGTGCTAAATCGTCTTTTTTTGTACACTTAACTTTCCTTAATGCGGAATTACGCTGGACGTACGATAACGCACTGAGGCATTTTATCTTCTAACATGATCCACTGCGGTTCTTGTGTAGAATTTGCATGTTCACAGGCGCAAATAAGCGTAATATTCCCAACAGCGAAATCAGGTTTCCCGAAAGAATTGTCCAACGAATACTCTCGGTCTTTATCAAATAAATAACCTTTAGCATCCATAGCCTCAATTATTTCAGTCTGGCTGGATGGCGTTAGTTGACTTCGCCAGTTAAAATAACCTTCATCAGGTGAAAGCTTAGCCCAGCGTACAACATCATCTATAGCCTCAACTGCCTTAATGACAGGCACAGGACGATGAATAAACGCCAACGGACTAGTATGCTTTTCCTTTATCCACGCTGGCGAAGCCAGTAATAACAATGAAATTGACTCAGCCTGATTATCAGCTTTATCTCCAAAGAGATTGACCTCAACAGAAAGTACAAGTGACGGACTCTGCTCGTCCAGCCACTCATCCAGCCACATAAGCCCATCGTCGTCGGGTCTGAAAATAATAGGATGAAGGGCGTATCGCTCCGGGAAAATGCGTTGCCATATACTCAGAAAGCAGGTATCACTTACTGTTTGATCGTGACGGATACGCACCGTTACAGGCTCATTAAGGGCATACTGTTCCAACTCAGGCGTCAGCATACGCAGCAAAGTGTAAAGGTGCATTTCTAAACGAGAGCAATATTCCGCAACCGTATTGCTTTTAGCTGGTGGGTGAAGGAGTGCATTACTCACCACCGAGGCAGTACGAGAGCAATAAACAGTTTGCAAAGGGCTTGCACCCAACAATAATGCAGCAGCCAGTTTATTTTTCGCTGCGGGGGTGACATATGCCATTCCCAGCATCCCCAATGCCTGTTGTCCTGCTTCCTCTTTGCTTTTCAATTCCTCTATATATAACTGGTTCCAGTGTGAAGTTTGATCCGACAGATGTTCATACCGATGTAATCTTATTGCATAGCATATTAACCCGAGGGCTGATGGAGTCAAAGTGGCACATATCCAAAACCAAATAGTGTTTGCTGGTTTATCTTCCGGCCAGAAATAAAGTGTCAATATAAACCCAGTTAGCGTGCAGATAACTATAAAAACGAGCCAGCGCATTTTTTCAGGAGGCTTAGGCAATACTTTAGGTTCTGGCAAATTCCTTATTTCTACAGGCATAGGTTAACGCTTTCCCGCCGTCGGCAGGGAGGTGATCAGTGTACAACCACACCCGCATCGATGACCATGCAAAGCGATAGGACGCCCATTCCATTTAGATCCAACATCTCCTTCTGCGATAAAAGTTACACCATGTACAGGGCAAGATACTTTATCCAGCATACAGGAAACTGCCTTACCCATAAATATCAGACCAGCGCTGCCCTCAAGAACGGTACCACCATGAGAAGTTTTATCTCCGATCCGTATTACGCCAAGCATATAAATACCTCCATATAATCATTTACTGTGAGAAAACCTCAAAGATTATTATTACACGAGCACTTTAATAGGCCGCACCTGTTATTGCACTGAAAATATAAATAACTATATTTCTAACCCCAACACTGTCACCTTTAATTTTAATTTAGTAAAAGCACAAAAAAGTAGAATAAAAGCGTTACAGCACATCAAGGAAATTTATTTTATTGGATCCGGAGAATTAACGACGCAACGTACTGTTGTGCTCGCTGGATAAGGATTGTCTTTTATTTTGTAGCCCCGAAAAAACGTCAGCCCGACATCCCCTGATGGATCAGGGTTATTTCCTCCCCGTAAAACTTTAAGGTATTGCCCACTATCGTCGTCTTTAATAACCGGTTTTGTGGGACCCTGAGGATTTCTTACCGGAGACCGGCTATAATATTCAGGATCATACCAGTCTAGCACCCACTCATATCCATTCTCTGCCATTCCATAGAGTCCCATCGAAGAAGGTGGATATTTATCAATAGGGAAATGTACTAACGGTCCGTTTATACCAGTCTCAGCTTCAATGACCAGACGATCCTCATCAGTGGCATAGTTTTCACCACGACCATCCTTTTCATTGCTCCGCCATATACCATTATCTGTTGCGACCAAAATGTGTTGTCCTCGACTACGTGCCGCATACTCCCATTGAGCCTCCGTTGGAAGTGAAAAATTTAACCCTGTCACTGTTCGTAACCACTCACAATAAGCATTTGCCTCTGTCCATGTTACTATTGCCGGGCTACGATTCAAAAAGGTCATATCAGCTAGCATTTCATTTCGCCATTCATTATTAAAGCTTTGTTTTGGCAATCCTGATATTGTCAAATAATAGTTATATTCCTCATGTGTTACTTTAAACCTGTTTATGGAATAACTAGTCAATTCAACTTCGTGTAGCGGTTTTGTGTCTTTTTCTGATGAACAATAAGGGCCACCATTGCGCATTTTTTTACAGAAATCTCCCATCCAGAACGTTCCGCCTTTGACATACACAAGGTCTTTTTTTATACGTGTGAGGTATTGCTGTAATTCTTCCTGCTCTTGTGGAGTACGGTTTACTACCTGACTGGCATTGTCGCAACCACCGATTAATAAGAAAAGAAACAGGCTACAATTTATGGATTTTTGGTTCATTTTATCGGGTCCGGAGAATTAACGACGCAACGAACCGTGTTGCCATCAGGAGAAAGGCTATCAGTAATATTATAAGTCCTATAAAAGGTTAATCCACTATCGCCGCTGGGTTCAGGATGATCCCCTCCCCTTAATACTTTAGAGTATTGGCTTGATGATTCATCTTTTACAACAGGCCTGTCAGGGCCTTGTGGATTTTTTTTGGGTGAAATGAGATAGAATTCTGGGTCATACCAATCCCTGACCCATTCATAACCATTATCAGCCATGCCAAATAATCCTATCGAGTTTGGAGGGTATTTATCGACAGGAAAGTTGATCAATATACTATTGATTCCAAAGGAATTGCTGATAAGACGACGATCCTCATCAGTGGCATAGTTTTCACCACGGCCATCTTTTTCATTTTCCCGCCAAAAGCCATTGTCCGTCGCGGTCAAGATATACTGCCCCCGACTACGTGCCGCGAACTCCCATTGTGCTTCTGTAGGAAGTGCAAAAGATACTCCGGATTCTTTTTTCAACCAGCTACAATATTTATCAGCTTCTGTCCATGTTACTATTGCCGGACTTTTTTTAAAATAAGTCATCTTCGCCAATGTTTCATTATAATTTTTCTTTTTAAAACGTTGCTTTGGCAATCCAGCCATTTTTAGATAGAAATTATAATCTTCATGAGTCACTTTAAACTTGCTTATTGAATAACTAGTTAATTCAACTTCGTGTAGTGGTTTTGTGTCTTTTTCTGATGAACAATAGGGGCCACCATTGCGCATTTTTTTACAGAAATCTCCCATCCAGAATGTTCCGCCTTTGATATATACAAGGTCTTTTTTTATACGTGTGAGATATTGTTGCAATTCTTCCTGCTCTTGTGGAGTACGATTTACTACCTGACTGGCATTGTCGCAACCACCGCTTAATAAGAAAAGAAACAGGCAACATTTTAAGGAGTTCTGCATCATTTTATCGGGTCCGGAGAATTAACGACGCAACGTACAGTTGTACTCGCGGGTTGTGGATTATCTTTTATTTTGTAGCCACGAAAAAACGTCAGCCCAACATCCCCTGATGGATCAGGGTTATTTCCGCCACGCAAGACCTTCCAGTATTGCCCTGTTTCTTTATCTTTGATGACACCTTTATTTGGCCCCTGAGGATCCTTCAGTGGAGAATAGCTATAATAATCAGGATCATACCAATCACTTACCCATTCGTAGCCATTTTCAGACATGCTATATATCCCAAGGGAGGAAGGAGGGTATTTATCAACCGGAAAATGAATCAACGGACTGCGAATTCCAAACTTATTGGCCACCTCGCGTCTATCTTCATCTGTAGCATAATTTACACCTGAGCCTGTTTTTTCGTTTTCTCTCCAGGTACCATCATCAGTAGCAACTAAAACAAATTCACCTCTGTTACGTGCTACATATTCCCATTGAGCTTCAGTTGGTAAAGCAAAAGGCAAGCCGCTTTCTTTATTTAACCATTTACAATAATTATCTGCTTCCGACCATGTAATCATGGCAGGGCTATTTGCAAGAAATGTTATATCTGATAAAAATTTATTTTCATAATCTTCCTTAAACTTTTGCTTAGGAAGCCTGGCCATTCTTAAGTAAAGTTCATAATCTTCATGTGTTACTTTATACTTACTGATGGAATAGCTACTAAGCTCCACTTCGTGCAAAGGTTTTGTGTCTTTTACTGATGAACAATAAGGACCACCATTGCGCATTTTTTTACAGAAATCTCCCATCCAGAACGTTCCGCCTTTGACATACACAAGGTCTTTTTTTATACGTGTGAGGTATTGCTGTAATTCTTCCTGCTCTTGTGGAGTACGGTTTACTACCTGACTGGCATTGTCGCAACCACCGATTAATAAGAAAAGAAACAGGCTACAATTTATGGATTTTTGGTTCATTTTATCGGGTCCGGTGAATTAACGACGCAACGTACTGTTGTACTGGCTGGATAAGGATTATCTTTAACTCTATAGGCACGATAAAACGTAAAACCCACTTCGCTGCCGGGGCCAGGGGCTTCACCGCCTCGCAACACTTTAAAATATTGGCCAGTATCCTCATCCTTCATTACAGGGTTATTAGGACCTCTCGGATCTTTTCTTATTGATCTTTTATAATACTCATCATCATACCAATCAGTTACCCATTCATACCCATTATCTGACATGCCATACAAGCCTAAAGGTGAAGCAGGATATTTATCTACAGGGAAATGGACTAGTGATCCATTTATTCCATAATTTTCTTCCACTATGCGGCGATCCCTATCTGTAGCATAATTTTCCCCTAATCCAGTACTGGAATTATTTCGCCATGTGCCATCATCCGTCGCAATTATTATATATCTCCCGCGACTGCGTGAGGCATATTCCCATTGTGCCTCTGTAGGCATTGAAAAAGGAAGCCCCGTAACTTGTCTAAGCCAAGAACAATAATTATTTGCTTCTGTCCATGTCACTACAGCAGGACTATTATCAAAGTGAGTCATCGTTTCCAGCATCTCCTTTTGATAATTTTCATTTACATACTGATCTGGCAAACCCATCGCCTCTAAGTAGAACTTATAATCTTCATGAGTCACTTTAAACTTGCTAATGGAATAACTACTAAGCTCCACTTCGTGCAAAGGTTTTGTGTCTTTTTCTGATGAACAATAAGGGCCATCATTACGCATTTTTTTACAGAAATCGCCCATCCAGAACGTTCCGCCTTTGACATACACAAGGTCTTTTTTTATCCGCGCGAGATATTGCTGTAATTCTTCCTGCTCCTGTGGAGTACGGTTTACTACCTGACTGGCATTGTCGCAACCACCGATTAGTAAGAAAAGAAACAGGCTATAATTTATGGATTTTTGGTTCATTTTATTGGGTCCGGTGAATTAACGACGCAACGTACTGTTGTACTGGCTGGATAAGGATTATCTTTAATATTCGATGCTCGACTAAAAGTAACGCCTTCTGGCGCGCCGGGTACAAGATGATTTACAGCACGTAAAACTTTCAGATATTGTCCAGAATCATCATCTTTGACTATAGGTTTATCTGGACCTTGAGGATCTTTTTTTGGGGATTTTTCATAATAATAAGGGTCATACCAGTCATGCACCCACTCCCAACCATTATCAGCCATACCATACATTCCAAGTGGAGTGGGAGGATATTTATCTACCGGGAAATGTATAGAAGTACTATCGATGCCTAAATCCTTCTCTACTGCCCACCTATCCTCATCTGTAGCGAAGTTTTCACCATATCCTGTTTTTTCATTTTTCCGCCAAGAACCATCATCTGTTGCCACTAAAATATACTGACCGCGCGCACGAGCCGCATATTCCCATTGAGCTTCCGTAGGAAGCGAAAAAGGCATTTTAGTTTCTTTTTTTAACCAATCACAATAATTAAAAGCCTCAGTCCATGTAATAATCGCCGGACTTCTTTCAAAATATATCATATTATAAAAAATTTCATTGTAGCTTTTCTTTTCAAAATTCTTTTTTGGCAACTTTTTCATTTTTAAATAGAAGTCATAGTCCTCATGAGTTACTTTAAACTTACTAATGGAATAACTCTCAAGCTCCACTTCATGCAATGGTTTATTATCCTTTTCTGATGAACAATAAGGTCCACCATTGCGCATTTTTTTGCAGAAATCTCCCATCCAGAACGTTCCGCCTTTGACGTAGACAAGCTCTGATTTGATTTTATTGACAAACTGTTTAAGTTCAGCCTGTTCGTCAGCGGTAAGTTTTTTAGTTTCCGTTGCATTATCACAACCGCTAACAAATAATAATAGAACTATAAAATAAATACGCATCAATCATTTGCCTCCCATTTTTGTTTATATTCAGAGTTAACAGGGCCAAAATGACATAAAGAACTATAAAACGGATTATCATCACAGTGTAAAAAGTACTGTTTAGTGCAATTAGGTGAGAACGCATAACCATAAGCTGGATTTTCTTTAAGCCGTTTGAAGACCTGATTGAATTCTCTCAGTTCTAACTTATCAATAATATCCTCTAACTCCTTGTCTTTGTTAAAACCTATTTGTAAAAAATTTCTTATACTTTCTTCGGCCTGTTTGACTACTGCATCTTCATTACCGGGGAGCGCTGTACCATCCTTGCTAATACGAGAAAACACTTTTTTCCATTCGCGTTTGGTCTGAATACTGGACAAAACATATAATACAGCGGTTTTGCGTTTTTTATTTGTATCAGGTAGAAAACCATCGCCTTGGTTATTAATATCAATACGATCATAGGCACCATCTCCGGTAAGTATATAAAGGGCAACTCCCTTCGCCTCAGGCGAGAATAAATATACATCCCTAGGATCTTTGTTTATTACATCAGCATAACCGTTACGTTTTACTGACAGCTCTTTTGCATCAAAAATATCCCCCGATAATCTCTTAATAAACAAATTAAAATCATTTACTACGTCTACAAACTCAGCTCGCATTTTAGTATAGTATTCTTGATACTTATCTTTCCCATACATCACCAGTATATAAGTTAATACTTTAAAGGCATTTTCTTCTATAATGGTTAAGTGCTTATAATCGATACCATATAACTGATAAATTACCCAAATAGCAAACTCTCCAAACAATTCGGGTGTAACTTCCCCTTCTACTTCACCTTTTGCTCCCGGGCCAAGACATAGGCTTCCTTTAATATGAAATCTAAAGCGGCCTTTTACGAAGCGGATCTTAAAATCACCACTTAATCCCACTCCCAGTTCCACATCCCCGCCCACCTTCAAACAAGCAAAATCCTGGAACTCTCCCGTTTGGTCGTTTTGTTTCTCTTGTGACTGCTTTACAGATGGCAGGACTTGTTCCAGTGCTGGTGAATCCATGCCAAAGGTATGCAGCATATTGGGAAGCTCATCGACCAGTGAACTAAAAGGCTTTAACCACTGGAGAGCGCCGCCAAGACTGGCTCCAGCCTTTGCGCCGCCAAATGCTTCTGCTTTTATTTCCAGACTTTTTGGATTCTCCTTGCTGTCTTTGATCTTTACGCCGTTCTGGCGTTCACTAAAAGGTGCTCCTGGCGTACGGTTCCCCATCAGCAACTGTTTTTTATTGTATGTTACAAACTGAAGGTTGCCTTCGGCCTGCGCAGAAGCGCCGACATATCCCGTCAGCTCCCCGTCAATTCTGGCCCGTAAAATGCCTATATTGGCTTCTTTAATATCATTAACCATAAACTTCAGGGGCCAGCCTGTACGGTCCGGGACATAAAGCGTTGTATTGAGTGTGCCAGAACAAAGAGTCAGATCAGAATGCGCTTCTCCCTTAATCTGTACCGCTCCTGTATCCGGGTTCCAGGTATTAAGCGTGGATGCATTCGCCGTAAACCGCAGAAACTGCGCCCCGGCTGAAACATCAATATAGTGGCCTTCTTTATTGTATGCGCCTGACTCACTGTTCCATGCGTCAGCCCATTGAGTCAGCGTTGCCTCATAATCCACATCAGCACTCACTGTCATGGTACTATCCATCATTTGTTTAATGGTATTTTTTGCTGCTGCCAGTTTTGTCTTTAACGAACCGATATTAATTCCTATAATATTTCCATCATCTTTCTTGAATATACCATCACCAGCAGAAATATCGACAGAAATAATTATCAATTTATCTTCGAATTTTTTAAAATCGCACTCTTTAATATATGAATAACGACGTCCATATTTACTTTTTTTAAGGGGTTGCAAAGAAATTAGCTCGACCACTGCTGAATATCCCGTCTGTTCATTAAAATCGCCTAACTCTTGTTGTAAATTTTCAGCAGCGGTATTAAGCAACGCCTCTGTTTTGGCGATGTTAGCCTTGTATTCTGCTAAATCATTTTGGTTTGCAATATCCTTTTTTCGGATGCCGTAATTTTCAATCGCCTCAGAATAATTAGCTTTTGCTTTATGATGCTCATCTATCAATAGGCAGAGTTTATCCATTGCCTTTTCAAAACCAGCAACTTCAGCTTCATCAATGAATATTAGTTGTAGCGTTTCGGTTCTGAAATAACACTGGCAAGATTTATGGGTAACGACCTTCACATTACTTTCGGATTTACTTAGTTTGTGTTCGGCTGCAGCTTTTCCTTGCTCACTCATGTTTCACTCCCTGGTTATTCAAAGAACAACTTTATTGCCTTAGGATCAATGCCATAATGTGCCTGCGTGTAGCCATTTGCATCCGTTGCACCACGGATAATCTGCCCATCCTCGGTTTCCATTCTGTATGGTATATATGGCTTTGGCTGTTTACTAATTTCATCAATAATCTGAAAACTACCATTCATGGAGTTATGAAACTGCGGATCGCTTACCACAACAGGAGAGAGAGCTTGTTCAAGTGAAGCAATTCCTCCCCAGAGAATATTCATGCTTTTCAACTCTATCCTCCCCGGTGCGCCGATTTCTACAGATCCGTCTTTTATTTTGATGTAAGCACCGCCCTTACTGGTAAGCGTTATTCCTTCAGCCGCATTAAGGATAATTTCACCATTAACGCTATTGATATTCATCGTTTTATCTGATTGCAATCTCATATCATCTGTTTGCGCCTGAATATCAACTTTCCCCTTGGCCGCAAATATTTTCATTCCCATTTTATGGGCAAACAGACTGATGGCTTCACCTGCCGCTACCGTAAGCTTCCTGAAAATAGTCATATCGATATTTTCCCCGGCTGTAGTGGTCAGGGAATGTCCGGCAGAGAGCTGGATATTTTTTGGCGTTGTTAAACCAATTCCCGCCGGTGCTGATGCCAACAACCCTGCACTCTGTAGCTGAGAAAGAGCACGATTAAGCTCCCTTTGAGAAGACGTATCAGCCTCCAGCGCACCCGATACCTTTGCACTTTGCGCCAGAGCGGTAACAAGTTGCAAAGCATCTTGTAACTGCGCTAAAGCCGCCCCCATATCTAACATCTGCCCCTGCGCTTTAGGTTGCACATCAGCGCTCAGAAAAATGCCTTTGCCACTACGAATAGAAATCCAGTCATCCGTCCGCAGTTCCGCTCCTTCACCACGCAAACCACGCGCAGCATCCACGTTATGCCCGAGGTTAAGCTGTGTTTTACCGCCATACTCGGTGCTGAGCTTGATATGCTCCTCGTCACGCTTGTCTTCCATGCGGAACTTGTTGTTGGCAGGGGTACGCATCACATTGCGTGTATTATTCTTTTCTGTCACATGATCGACGTGCCGGGAGTCGTGCAGGGCATGAGCGATGTATGGCCGGTCCGGGTCACCATCGTGGAATGCAATAGCCACTTCCGTGCCCTGGATTAGTGGGAAGTGAAATCCGTATACGTCGCCGCCGTAGGGTTTTGCCAGGCGGACGGGCATACTCTCCTGGCCCTGAGCTTTGTCGTCCTGATCGGCGTCAAATTTAACCCGGTACAGTCCGGCAGCATCCTGCCAGGCATAAATGTCGTCTGCCCTGGCGCTGGTGACCCTTGCCATCATAGTACCGCCTACTGTAGGGCGGGGTTTTAACGGCGGACGCCAGCACAGGGTTTCGCTGTATGGCACTGCGGCAAGCGTTACCTTGAGTGCATCTTTTCGACTGGCCATAAATCCGGTGCGTATCACGACCATCGGTAAGCTCAGTAACTCAGGTAATGTGGAGGGAATGGTATCGTCCTTTACCGTCAATACCTGTGCGGGTCGTAAGGTTACATCTGTACTGAAGCCGGTAATAAGGGTTTGATCTGCCAGAAAGCGTTCATGATCAAGACGAGCCAGGAAATTGGCTGTTTCAGCAGATGGATCATTTTTATCGCCGGTTTCAAGATGGCGTGGTTTATAGTGATAAACCTCTCCGTAGGTTATATCTGCCCCGTCGCCGCGCGTCATATCCGCTCTGGCGGACTGCAACACTTTCTGCGCTTCGCGATGATTATAATCCTTCGCTATCACCCCCGCCTGAACCACATTATGCTGGATATTCAGCCCCCACACCGACTCCTTTGCGCTATCACTCATTCCCGACGGGCTGTTCAGAGGGAGCGTTTTACCAAATTCATAAGCACTCTGTTTATCTGCAAAATGCACAACTTCGGTATGAGTATCTGGTTGCAGAGTAAAAAAATAAAAGATGCCTACCTCAGAAAGTAACCTCTCAATAAATGCCAGGTCGCTTTCTTGATACTGGTTGATCTGCTCACGTTTGGGATAATTCTCTTTGAGATTGAATTCGTATTCCCAACCTTTGAAACCATGCTCATCCAGGATCTGTGACACTACATCAGGTACGGATTTATTGACAAAGAAGCGATGAGTACGTATTTGCTTATCTAAAAGCGAAAGGAAAGGTTCAATAATAATTTCATATTGGACCTGATCACGTGCTCCAACAAGTCTACGAAAATTTGTTACTATACCATGCACTACTTTTTCTATTACTGCGCTTTGCAGTTCTCCTATACCCATGCTTAAAGTTGCTGGCTTATTTAATAGCATATTAGCCGCCAGATCTGGGTGAGGAGTCGTGAAGAGGATATTATAATGATATAAAACACTTACCTGCTCCAATCCTTCAAACCTCTCAACATCCAGTGAATAAGGACAGGATGGGATAGCAAGGCTATATCGGTTAAGTGATTTCCCTGATAGTTCAGACACAATCGACATTTATACTCCCCTGTAAATACAATGAAATTGCGTAGAGATTTAACTGTATGCATTTAAAAACTTTAAATAATAATCACCCCATTCATCATAAACGGGAGCATCCCTAAGCTATTAAATCAAACGGATAACTATAAATAATAACCACCATTCTTAGTGCAACCCACATGGAGATAATAACAGCAAAAAAGAAAGGGATAAAAAATTCCACATCCAATGCATATGGATTAAACGCACACTACATAACGCCTGAGAAATAAATATACAGAAGATTTTACTTACTTCATAAAAAACCTCCATCATCACTGCAATAACCGCATCAATTTAGTAATGGATTATCCATACCATCCTAATATGCTATTTATGTGAAACTTATTAGCGTTAGATTTATAGGATAGTAGAGAACACTCATTTATTCTAGACTTTAGGGTAATTTAATGCGATTGGTTATATACTCACATATAGTCTTAACAGTGAATCCCACTCCCAATAAAAAGACTCTTACTCCTCAAGCATAAACAAAAAAATATACTGTATGGCCAAAGCCATTGAGCCTTTACAAAGACATAAATGAAATATTAAATCGTAAGAATTAAAGACGCGCTAATTTCATAACACCCCTAATAAATTGCCAAACCTATCAAACAATTCATTGTCAGTGCTGTCTATGTCGAATCATGTTAAAAATTAAAATAGATATTATTGTCCTAGTAGTGACATGATACTCAATTGCATTAAATATAAGGAAATGCGGCCCTATGAATAATATACCCCAAATATACAAGCAGTATCGACCCGCTTCCCCAAAATAAAGAATATTCACTTTTTGAGAAAAAAAAGAACCAAACAGTAAAAATCAAACCAAATGTAGCCAATGTTCCTGCAACAGCACAGGCGAAATATGAAAAAACAAAAACTATAACCTTTTTTATGCTCATAGCCCACCAAAGAAATACTTGCAAAGATTATCAAAGTCTTCTTGGTTTTTGTCATGGATATCGCAGGCGGCTTCAAAAGGTCTCACAACATCCTCAACCAAATAATATAATAGATCCAAGTTTCCCATATACTTTAATTTATAGTAAAAGGAAGGGTTTCTTTCACGTAGGTATCGTGATACATAAATTGCTCGGGATGCTTCAGCACCAACTGTAAGTACAGCCCCAGCAGTTGCCCCCGCAAAAAAAGCCGTGACAGCATGGTTTGTCAATATCTTCCCCAGATTAACCCCAGAGAGTTGTGCAAATAACGTTTTGCCAATAATTGTGCCAGTAGTACTTTTAACCATACCAACAACTTTTTCTATATCTACGCGTGATGAAAACTCATCCATAAAGACACTGATGATTCTCTCAAGTGATTCTTTATTGATGTTGTCAGATTTTACAAGCCTGGCAACTCTAATCTTATCTTCATAATTTTCTCTGCGGTCCTCAGTATGTATGAAATCATAGCCAAGATAATATAAGCTGACAGGAAACGAGATAAAACCCTTAGCAACTGCGCCTAAAAAACCTGCTCCATCCACGTTGATTGCGTCCAGCATATCGTGTGCAATTTCTTTTGCACTATCCATGAAAATTCTCCACATTGCTTCAAGAGATGGTTAAGATATATTTATAGAAATTTATTATTCAGGATAATAAATAACCACCATACATTTTTACTGTATCATCGGCACGTTCTTTTCAGTTGACCCATGCTCAAATTCCAGCACAATCCCCGCTTCTTCATTCCACCCCAATGTCAGATTTTCGGTACACGCCTGCTCAGCCTTACGTTGCAGTAATTGCTGGCTCAGCACAGGCAGGATTTGCTGGTTTAGCAAACTGTCGATATTACGCGCACCGGTATCCGGCAGCAGGCAGGCGGCGATCAGCGTATCGTAAAGGCTTTCTTCAATACTGCAGGACAGCCCATAATGCCGACGCAGACGGAGCGCAACCTGGTCTAACTTCATTTTCACTATAGTACGCAGCGCAACAGCAGTAAGGGGTCGATAGATCAACGTTTGAAAGCGCGCCAGCAACGCAGGCTGGAAATGAGCGCGCAGGGTTGGGCGCAACAGCTCGTGCAGTTGACTATCTGTCGCATCCGGCTGTTCATCCAGCATTTGCATCAATGCATCACTGCCGAGATTGGCAGTCATCAGGATCACCGTATTGCGAAAATCAATTTCACGCCCTTCGCCATCGCGCATAAACCCACGGTCAAAAACCTGATAAAAAAGGTTTATTACGTCACGGTGTGCTTTTTCAACCTCATCAAGTAACACGACGCTGTAAGGGCGTTTACGTACGGCCTCAGTTAATATGCCGCCCTGCCCATATCCGACGTAGCCTGGAGGCGAGCCTTTTAACTGGCTAACCGTGTGCGCTTCCTGATACTCCGACAGGTTGATAGTAATCAGCGCTTTCTCGCCACCGAACAGACTGTCAGCTAAGGCAAGGGCGGTTTCTGTTTTACCCACTCCACTCGGCCCCACAAGCAGAAACACCCCCAACGGGCCATTTTCAGGCGTCAGGCCTGTTTTCGCTGCCCGCAGACGCTGCGCCATATTTACCAGTGCTTGACCCTGCCCAACAACACGCTTACTCAAATGGCTCTCAAGCATGAGTAAGTCGGTCTGCTCATCTTTTAACAAGCTGCTTAAGGGAACACCTGTCCAGTCAGCAATGACGGTTGCGACGGTACGTACATCTACATCCAGCGAAAGTAGAGGAGCACCATTCTGTAATTCAGTAAGCTGCTGTTGCAAACTGCTAATTTCAGCCTGACGACTGATATCCTGTCGTGTTGCAAGCAGTTGTTGAGTGAGTGTTTTTTCCTGCAGATATTGAATGTTTAGTACGTTACGTTGCGCGATGAGTTCATTCGTAGACTTTTCAATTTGTCCCAGCCGTTCATTAGAGCCACCACTACCCAATGCAATATCTTCCAGCAATGCATACTTTTCCGTTTCCAGGGCGCTGATTTGTGCCGCAAGCAGGATTAACGTGTCCGGAAGGGTATCCAGGCTCATGCGTACGCGTGCCGATGCGGTATCAAGCAGATCGACTGCTTTATCTGGAAGCTGACGCCCAGTGATATAGCGGCGGGACAGGCTAACCGCTGCCTTTACCGCTTCATCAGTGATATGAACACCGTGATGTTGCGCATAACGGGATTTCAAACCGCGCAACATCAAACACGCCATGTCATCATCCGGTTCATCCACTTTGACTATCTGAAAGCGGCGCTCAAGTGCTGCGTCGCGTTCAAAGTACTGTTTATATTCGCTCCACGTGGTGGCCGCAATGGTGCGCAATTCACCACGCGCCAGGGCTGGTTTAAGCAAATTTGCTGCATCAGCCCCCCCAGCCTGATTACCTGCACCGATGATAGTGTGGGCTTCGTCGATAAATAGCAGTACTGGCCGTGGGGACTTTTGAACCGCATCAATGACATTTTTCAGACGTTGCTCAAACTCTCCTTTTACACCAGCACCCGCCTGTAACAGACCAAGATCTAAAGTACGTAAACTGACGGTTTTCAGGCTATCCGGGACATTGCCATCAGCAATACGCAGCGCAAGGCCTTCCACCAGCGCAGTTTTTCCCACTCCCGGTTCGCCAACCAGTATTGGATTATTTTTTCGACGGCGAGAAAGTATATCCACCATCTGGCGGATTTCATTATCACGACCAAATACCGGATCAATCTGCCCAGCTCTTGCTTTGGCGGTTACGTCCAGCGTGAATTTATCCAGCGCAGCCTGTAATGCTTCGCTTAAATTATCGGAGGAGATCCCCGTATTTTTTGGAACGTCACGCGCAAGAGTCGAAGGCATCTGGTCCAGAATCTCCTGCTGTTGCAGTTCCGGACGTTCATCTGACTGGGTATCGAGTAAAGGTTTCAGACGGCTTATTTGAGTTTTGCTAAGGCTAAAAAGCGGCCATAACCCTTCACAGCTCAATAATCCCGGCTGAGAAAGAAGCGCTTCCAGCAGGTGTACACTTCTTATATGCGGGCTATCATCCTGCAAAGAGGCGGCAAGCCAGGCGGCCTTGATCAATGCTTCGAGATTGGCTGACAATTGCGGACGAGTTTGCACCGAGCGTGGCGAAGCATCCAGATGTCCCAGCAAACTTTGCCATATACCGTCCATGTCCCACTCGTAGCGACGAGCCAGAACCGTTATATCGCCCTCGCCCAACTCAAACAGCTTTAACAGCCAGTGTTCTATCGTAATTTCAGCATGCGCCCGTGTCTGACACAATGTAGCCGCGGCTTCCAGCGCTTTAGCGCAGTACGGATTAATACGACGAAGCAAGACTGCTGACTGATGTTCCATGTTCACGTCTCCTTGAGTGCCTATGCTACCGCCCGTCGCTATGAACCAAAGCGCATCAGGTCGAAATAAAAAATTTGTATTTGTTTTCTGAACTGCCTCTCCACCAGGCCGCTCAGAAAACAAAAACAGCAGACGGCTCACCGTCTGCTGCAGGTGTTATGCGGTGGTACGTTCATTCCAGGAGTCGGAATGAATAATGTTGCCGTCTTTATAGGTCCAGGTGATTTTTTCGTAACGCAGTTCAATCATTTCCAGATGGTTATGTTTTTCCATCGCAGGATCTTTGATGTCATGCATTTTCGGTGCGACTTTCACCAGCTTGACGTTTTCCAGTTTGGTGTTGAAATATTCAACTTCCTGACCCGCGTCGTTGATGCGATACCATTTAAATTCGGCGGATTTAAGAGTCTGCCCGGTTGTTACCGCTTTATAGAGATACGGAGAGGAGGAATCGATTTCTTTGGTAAACAGGAAGGGGGTATGAATGCGTGTACCCGTCAGTTTGCCAGTGTTGTTGTCCGTAGGAATGTACAGACTGTGATCCTGTGCCACGACTTCAATGCTGCCTTCACGATCTTTAACGTCAACAGACCCTTTGATGTCCGCGCCGCCGTCGTCTTTAAGCCAAAGATAAATTGGAATTGCCATTATTTATTTCTCCATTTATTGCATTAAGGTGTCACTAACATCCGGTGACACTGCGTTTTTCCCTGGTATCCGACAGGCGCTTACCTGTGGAACCAGACTGATTTCGACGCGGCGGTTGGCTGCCCGGCCTTCTTCCGTGTCGTTAGGTTTCAAGGGCCGTGTTTCGCCATAGCCCTGGACGGCAAAACAGCTTTCCGGGATCTCACCCGTATCCCGCATCCAGTCACGTACCGACTGTGCTCTCTTAAGCGACAAAAGCTGATTAGCAGTTTCATCTCCGGTATCATCGGTATGCCCTGCCACAATAATTAACCAACCTGGACGGCCTTTTATCCCTACCAATGCGTTGATCAATACTTTTGTGGAACCAGCTTTGAGTTGCCATTTCCCGACGTCAAACAACGACAGGCTGTCCAAACGTATCGTCTTGGGTCCCTGTACGATTTTCTGAACTACGGGAGGCGGTGCCGCCCAACTATTGATTGCAGCTTGTAACGGGGCTATCAATCGCATTCCCTGGTATAGACCCAGCGACAGACGCATCGGCGCTCCCATTCTTAACCATTCATCCAGCAAATGAGCATCTGCACGCAGTTGCTGCTGCGCATGGACTTTAGGTGTAGGAGGTAACGGAGGAAGGCGGTAAAAAAGGGACAAGTGATCCCCAATGCTCTGGACCAGGCGCTGGTTATTAAGAAACAAAGCCAGCATCGCAAATAACAAAAATGCTCCACAAAGTAGACCAATTTGTTGCCAGAGTTGCATCAGGCGGGAAACACCATTTCGACGAGCAAGATACGGTAGCAAAACATCTGGCAGCGGGAGGCAATCCACTGTCCCGGTTATTGCAGGCCGAAGGGTGGTAATGCCTGTGATGTGTGCCTGCCATAGGTTATTCTCTACTCCTTGAACTGGTGTTAAGCAGAACCCCCAAACACAGGGGATTAGCGGCGGGAGATCACCTTGTTTATGCCCAGTAACATTCGCGACGTGAATATGAAACCAACTTAGAAGGCTTTCTACAGTCAGTATGGTGCTAAGTCTTTTATGACTCTTTTCACTATCCCTCAGGTGACTCCATTCACGCAGAGGCATTACACCAGCCCCCGCTTCGCGTACATGAATACCCATTTGAACTGGTGTCACCGTAAACCAACATTCTGCCCCTTGCGCGGAAGGTTCAGATGGCGAAAGCCAGCAATTGATCCAGACAGGAGGAATACCAGAAAACCATGCTTTACACTGCGCAATGGCCCGGTGCCAGGCACGTAGCGACTGAGTGAAATCATCCAGTCGCTGATGGTGCTCTGGCACAAGTGCGAGCAGCACAGAAATTCGTGAAATAAGTGCTGGTCGTTCAGTTGCAAGATGTTGGGCAAGAGCAGGCAAGTGTTCTGGCAGCTGCACTACCAGATACCAGCCCTGCCGGGCTTCTCGAAAAGATACGGATGGAGAAAACAGAGATGTTGTATCTCCACAAACTAACACTACCGCACCAACAAAATCTTCAGGTGGTAAATCGATATGGCTGATATGAGCATAGGCAATGTGATGATGGTTATCTCTGCGCCAGAGTACATACCCAGTGATGGTACAGAAGATGATAACTGCCATACTGAGCGCAGTGCGGCTACTGGTGGCAAGCGGCCAGAAGCCAAGGATCAACCATAGCGCCAGAGCACTACCAGTAAGCAGCAGCAATGATTGAGTTAATCTACGCATATGTCATTGCATCCCAGCCAGGTTCGAGACCATCTGCGTAAGTTCACTGCGAAGCGTCAACCACAATGCCACCAGAAACATAATCCCGGCCCCCCACGAGAACCAGTAAACTTTGCGCCCGGAGCGTAAACTCAAGGATCTGGATACAATTGGCGTTTCTTGAGCCATGGTAAATGGTGGTACTTGCTGGCTCAGCCTACGTACTACATCCTCCCGACGTTCGTCTCCTTGCTGCCGGTAACGGCCTACAAAACCTAATGTGAGCGCGCGATAAAAACAGGTCAGCACAGCAATATCAGGCGCAGGCTCCTGTAATACAGTACGGATCCGCTCCCATAGTTCTTCTCCGGCGTTAAGCGTGTTGAAATAGCGAGCTTGCAACGGATCTTTAAGCCATTTTGCAGAACCACTATCCTGGAGCGGACGATTCATCACGCTTTCATCAAGTAGTGCACACTGCGTATAAAGCATATGATTACAACTGGTGTCGCTAAAACCAGCCTGAGTTAGTGCTTCACGTGACTTATCAACCCATTCACAAGCACGCCGATAAAGCGCTTCACCATCTTTAATTTCCTCTCCGCTGCGTAGTTGGCTGACCATCAGCCAGCAGGGGTAAAAAATCGCATCAACAACAGATGTATTTATTTTGTTCATGAGCGCAGCACCACAAACAATTCAAGTTTTACTTCTCCCAGAGAACCTGGTGTATAAAAGGCGCAGTTACCTGAATCCAGCATGGCCTGACCAGCGGCGCTATTAAGCTCAAGTGCGAAATATTGGTTTTCAAGGCGTAATGGAATTGCAGCAGGCACGTGGGTTAGAGGCTTCATGACTACCCCGTTAAGTGCAACATTAACCACATCTGAGACGTCTTCGTAGCTACCAGCCTTACACAACAATGGAAATTGAGTTTGCAAAAGGTGGTTAGCGATATTTGAGCGTACGGAAAGGTAGAAATCAGCCCCCTCACGGAGCCGGGCATCATGCAAAGACCCTGTCCAGAACTGCCCATTAAGGTTCAGTTCTATTGCAATCACACGAGAAGGTAGACTCGCTTCAAGTAGAGAGTCCAACAAGTTAAACAACGGGGGGAAAACCTGCTCCGGCCTATTGTGCTGATAGACCGGAATAACCTCCGCCTTATACTCAAGTGAAAAAGTTAACAAACTACCTGCAAGCCGTACGAGTTCACGGTAGAAAAGTTCTGGATGACGATAGGGTGCTTGATAAAGCTCATTTAGCACTGGCTCGGCGCTATTTAATGCATTCAGTAACCAGAATAGCGACACGTCAGCGACGGCAAAATCGGCCATCCTTTCATTACTTTCACGCCGCATCTCCATAAGACGACCACGTCGAGCCTGGAGCCGATGGAGCAAATCCCCCAGCTCGGTAAATACGGTTTTGCTTGCTGACAGAGAAAGCATTGGCGGTATGAAATTATCATCCAGTTCCCACTGTCCCTGAGCGTTACGGATAAGGCGCACAACAGGGCAAATGAGATAGGCACTGTTTTCCTGATGTGCAAAGCGCAACGTAACGGCATGGCGTAAAACAGCAAGTTCCGTGCGCTCATGACCGGAAAGTTCCTGTACCGTCACCCATTCCTGCCGCCAGCGGCGAGGACGCGCGCTGTCCTGTCCATCGTCAAGGTTTCCGCCATTTGCTGAAAGCAACGGTAATGCGAGCACCACCTCTACGGTGTCACGATCAGCCACGGAAGATAAATCACAGACGGGGGGTAAGTTATCCGCGAGTTCAGTATCAATTACAGTGCCATCAGGAAAACGCACTTTCAGACGCAGTGCATTCAGGCGAGATAAAGCCAGCGATCCGCGATCAAAATCTGCCTCAGCCACGCCCCATGGATGCGCCAGCGCCATATGGGCGACAGCATCAGCCACGTAAGCATCCCAGCGAGCCTGCTGTTGAAACTGTTGTGGGGTCAGAAAGGCCCCGTCAGTCCATAGCGGACGATAAATTTTCATCCTTCCCCCGCTTACGCTTTCGCCTTAGGCATCTGCGAAACCAGCGACAGGTTGACGTCCATACCTTCTACCTGGAAATGAGGTACAGCGTATAATTTCACGCGGAAGAACCCTGGATTATCTTCAATATCTTCTACAACAACCTTCGCATCGCGTAGTGGATGAGATGCCTGCAGGTCATCGCCTGGATCGGTCATTTCGGTCACCAGACCGCGTACCCAGGTATTCAACTCCAGTTCCAGTAAGCGACGATCTTTAGTGGTGCCGATATTTTCTCGTTGGATCATTTTTAGATAATGGGCGATCCGGGATAAAAGGAAAATATATGGTAGACGGGCGTTTATTCGACTGTTGGCTGTCGCATCAGCAGTATCATACAAGGCTGGTTTCTGAGCAGAGTTTGCAGAGAAGAAGCAAGAATAATCACGGTTTTTGTAATAGGACAGTGGGATAAAGCCCAGGTTAGCAAATTCAAACTCGCGGGTTTCCGGGATCATGACTTCAGATGGGATTTTGACCTGGTTGCCAGTGCCGAGATCGTACAAATGAATAGGGAGATCGGTTACTGCTCCGCCCGCTTGCGGACCACGAATTTGAACACACCAGCCATTTTTAATGAAACTTTTCACCATATTTGCAGCAAAGGCGAATGAAGCATTTGTCCACAGATATTTTTCGTGATCGGGGCCTTTTACTTCTTCGACATAATTAAAGCTGCGTACCGGTACAGTATCAGGGCCATAAGGCAAGCGGCCGAGCACTCGTGGCATTGTCAGACCTATATAGCGGGCATCATCTGAATCACGGAATGCTTTCCATTTAATATATTCTGCTCGATCAAAATAATTTCCAATATCTTTTATTGCGGCTACATCCTCCATAGATTCTTTCAGAAAGAACGCCGGGCCAACTGAACCGATAAAGGGCATGTGCGCTGCAGCAGATATTTTAGAAATATTGCGTAATAGTGCGATGTCTTGTGCAGAGGCATCAAACTCATAGTTTGAAATGATAGCACCTATAGGCTCTCCGCCAGGAGTATCATATTCCTGAATATAAGTGTGATAATAGAGACCCGTCTGGATGATTTCCGGTGAATCTTCAAAATCCTGGCGAAGATCATCTTTAGAAATATCTAAAACTTCGATTTTTACATTTTGGCGGAAATCAGTATGATCAATCAGTGACTTCAGGCCACGCCATGCTGCTTCAACCTGCTGGAAACCTTCATGATGCATGACAACATCAAGCTGGCGACTAATCTGGAAATCGAGTTCGGCAATGTGATGATCCAGCAAAGCCTTATCGAGTCTTTCAACAGGCTGACCGGACTGTTTGAGGCGTTCCAGAAATACCTGCACTGCGGCCGTTACACGTTGATCTGCTGTGACATCGGCAAGAGCTGAACCATCCTGATAGTTGTTCAGGTCATTCAGTTCAGAAACAGGCGTAAGATTGATCTTTTCAAACAGGGATGCATATACCCCGGCAGCCTCAGGACGCTCAAGTACGGTAGTCTGGGTAGCTGAAGCATTTTCGGTATTAACTGACATAAGCATTATCTCGCATTGTTCCGCTAAAGTTTGGAATTACGCCTCATTCGGGGCCAGGGCATTCAGTTCTGCACGCAACTCATTACTTAACGTGGGATCTTTCAGAATGCTTTCGAGTTCTTTACGGAATGTTACGTTATCAAGCAGATTGGATTTCAAATCGCGCAAGAGGTTACGCATAGCCAACATGGCGCGAAGTTGGGGGATCTGTCGTGCTACCTGTTCTGGCTCAAAATCCTTCATTTCTTTAAAGGAAAGATGAACGCTTTCTTCAGTTCCATTACCTGCAAGCGTATTTTCTACTGTAAGGCTTAGAGAAGGAGAAAAATCGGCAAGGACATTGTTAAAGTTGTTTTTATTGATGTTGATCTTCTCACGCTCAGAAAGGGGGCGTTCTTCTTTACCGTTACTGTAATCCCCCATCACGACTAGCTTGAGCGGCAGTTCAACTTTTTTTTGCGCGCCACCAGTGTGGACATCAAGTTTAATATTGACGCGCGCTTTAGGTATTTCAGACTGAAACGAATTACTTGACATAACAGACTCCTTATATAATGGCGAAGGAATATCGTAAGCTAAAGGCTCACTCCCCTAAGATGTAAATACTATACGGAAGGAATTACACAATAAAATACCACTGCCTTTGACCAGGCTAAACCATCACGGACGAAAAAAGGTATTTTTAGGAATTTGACGCGAAACATATTTATAAAATAAATGAACGGGCGTGAACTTATAATAACAGTGAATTAACTTCACTAAATTAAGTTCGAAAACACACTTCATATACCATTGATATTTATATCGTTATAAAAAATTGGCTAGTATTCATTTGTTTTATATAAACCGACGACCTAAAAATAGAATTAAATGAAGGTGTAAGAATTTCATTTAACATGAAAAGTTAACATCTTTGAATGACATAAGGAGGGCGTTGGGAAGGTTGCGAAGTAAGGCTTTAGTGCGAGGAGCCAGCGGTGCCCAACTGAGCACCGCTGGATATACACAGGTTAGATTTTGAAGCTGGTAACGATTTTTTCCAGGTGAACGGTCTGTTCTTCCATGGATTGCGCGGCAGCGGCGACTTCCTGCACCAGCGCCGCGTTCTGCTGGGTGGTGCTGTCTAGCTGGTTGATCGCCATATTAATCTGATCGATACCCTTACTTTGCTCGTTGCTCGCCGAGCTGATCTCAGAGATTAACGTGGTCACGCTCTCCACTTTCTCCACCAGGCCATTCATGGTGACCCCGGCCTGTCTGACCAGACTTCCGCCCTGCTCGATATTGGCAACGGATTCTTCGATCAGCTTTTTGATCTCCTGCGCTGAGGTAGCGCTGCGTTGTGCCAGAGAACGTACTTCGCCTGCTACCACCGCAAACCCGCGTCCGTTTTCTCCGGCACGCGCCGCTTCAACCGCCGCGTTCAGCGCAAGGATATTGGTCTGGAACGAAATCCCGTCAATGACGCTGATAATGTCGACAATTTTCACTGACGAATCATTAATGCGGCTCATCGTGGTGACCACTTCATTTACTACAGAGGCCCCTTCACGCGCCGCGCCCGATACCTGATTAGAAAGGCGGTTGGCTGCCACGGCGTTATCGGCGTTCTGCCGTACGGTGCTGGTCAGTTCTTCCATGGAAGCGGCCGTTTCCACTATCGACGATGACTGATCTTCGGTACGGGCAGACAGGTCACGGTTGCCTCCAGCAATCTGGCGCGATGCCGAAGAGATCGCCTGCGCGCTTTGCCCTACCTGCTGCATCAATTCCTGCAAATAGGTAATAAAGGCATTGAAGTTCTGAATAATAGCGTTAAATTCCGGGCTTTTACTCTCGGTTAAGCGTTGGGTCAGGTCAGCGCCACCACTGGACAGTGCCTGGATATTTTTATTTAACAGGCTGACGTTTCTGAATATGTTGCGCACGAAAACCATTAAGACGAGGATTAAGATGATCCCCAATGATAATTGCACAATAGTTAACTTCGTCAGGATAGAATTCGATGCCTGCTCCAGTTTACTGCTCGGTAAATCGACGGCCAGGAACCAGGGGCTTCCTTCAATGGGCAGCACAAATAAAGCGTGCTCGCCGTCAGTCCCGGAATAGTTTCCTTCATAAGATTTTTGTTGCCCGGTGCTGAGCAGTTTTAATAATGCGTCGGAGGAAGGCAGGTTGAGATCGCGTAAATTACTCAGCGCTTTGCCGCCTTCTGTGGACGCCGCATTACCAACGATTTTCCCATCCTGTTCAATAATCAGTACGTTACCGTCAATGGCTTTGCTCATGTTTGCAGCAAGCTGATTAAAAAAGCCTAAGGTCACGTCGATTGTGGCCACGCCCCAGGGTTTTCCGTCACGCCAGATGGCCATGGCGCAGTTTGTACGCGGCTGTGGGCTGGCAGCATCCTGATACGCACGCGCCCAGGCGCACTCGCCTTTGGGCGCGTTCAGGCCATCTTTATACCAGGGTTGCTCCCAGTATTTCTCTGATTCCGGCTGGTTCCAGACGGTATTCAACTGCAGTACACCACCGGTATCGCGTGCGAAAAAGGTGCTGAATTTTTCACGCTCTGGATCGCGCAGACGCGGTAATGGCCAGATGCCCCCGCCAAATACGTTCAGATCGCCATACTGGTTAACCAGGTTAGGCAGCAGCTGATCGATCTGCGTACTGTCGAGCGTGCTGACCAGTTCCGTAATCACTTTTTGCTGCGCTTTGACGCGGTTCATTTGCTCTTTGATCGCGTTACTTTGTAGCGCTACGGTATTACGTACCAGCTCGGTTTCTGTCGCGACAATTTGCGGAGAGACAAAACGATTAATTACAAAAAAGGTAACCAGCAGTAATATAAAGAAAAATCCAACAAGAAGCAGGCTAAAACGACCTTGGGTTGTTTTCCATAGCATGATGAATATGACTCAGGTGGGGGGATATAGCATTTATAACGGCATAATCAGCCATAACTTTAATTTTATAAATTGATTAGACACAGAGGCTTATTTTAATTAAAGCCCTGCATAAAATGATGTTTATGTAGTTTATTTATCCAGAAAGACAGCAACAGGGTTTTATATACATAATTAAGTGTGACAGAGATAACATTTTCTGAATAAATTCAGCTAATTATTAAGAAAACCTTAATTTACTAAAATATAAAAATCAGCCCACGCTCTGGCGGGCTGCTTAGAAAAAATAAAATTATTCGCCGATCAGTGCCTGTGCGCACGCCCAGGCGCTGGCCCATGCCCACTGGAAGTTATAGCCGCCGAGCCAGCCGGTGACATCCATCACTTCACCGATAAAATAGAGTCCCGGAACGTTGCGAGCTTCCATGGTGCGTGATGACAGTTCGCGGGTATCCACGCCGCCGAGCGTAACTTCCGCCGTACGGTAACCTTCGGTGCCGTTTGGCTGCACCCGCCACCGGGTCAGCGTTTCAATGAGCGCCTGCTGGTCGCGCGGATTAAGCTGCTTCAGCGTGACATCCGGGATCTGCCCCAGCGCTTGTAAGCACTCCACCAGACGCTTCGGCAGCTGCATGGCAAGCGTATTTTTCAGGCTCTGATTTGGATGCGCTGCCCGCTGCTCATTGAGCAGGTTTTCCAGATCGCACTCTGGCAGCAAATTAATGGTGACGAATTCGCCGGGCTGCCAGTAGCTGGAAATTTGCAGGATCGCCGGGCCAGAAAGACCGCGATGGGTAAAGAGCAGGTTTTCGCGGAAAACCGTGCCGTCCTCAGCCTCAATCACCGCGGGTACTGAGACGCCAGAGAGCGTTTGTAGCTGCTCCAGTAATGGCTTATGCAGGGTAAAAGGTACCAGTCCCGCGCGGGTTGGCAGCACCTTCAGGCCAAACTGTTCGGCGATTTTATAGCCGAAGGGCGTTGCGCCGAGGCCCGGCATGGAGAGTCCACCGCTGGCAATCACCAGTTTGTCAGCACTGACCGTATCGCCATTCAGCGTCAGCGTATAACCGTCGTCATCGCGGGTCACGTCAAGCACTTCACTGCGCAAGCGCATCACCACATTACCCTCTGTACATTCGGCCACCAGCATATCAACAATCTGCTGGGCAGAATCGTCGCAGAAGAGCTGTCCGAGGGTCTTCTCATGCCACGCGATACCGTGCCTGCCGACGAGATCGATAAAATCCCACTGGGTATAACGCGCCAGCGCAGATTTGCAAAAATGCGGGTTCTGGCTGAGATAAGCCGCGGGTTCAATATAAAGGTTAGTAAAGTTGCAGCGACCGCCGCCAGACATGAGGATCTTGCGGCCCGGTTTTTTACCGTTATCGAGTAACAGGACGCGTTTTCCCGCCTGTCCGGCCTGCGCGGCGCAAAACATTCCGGCCGCTCCGGCTCCAATTACGATGGCATCAAACCTTTCCACACGACGATCCTCTTGATAAATGAGCGGCGAATTGTAAATTTTCGCCGCTGGTCGCACCAGCGAAAATATGTCAATTCAATGACAGCCCTTTGAAAAATAAAAGATAATTCTTTTTAGGCTTTGACAACCTAAGGAAAATTATCAAAAAAAGTCTATATTTCACTTTCCCCGCACCGCGGTTGTCCACGATAATGCGCCGCGTTCATGACCTCAAAATGGCGTAACGTATATGCTACATTTATTTGCCGGCCTGGATTTACATACCGGGTTATTACTTCTTCTAGCTCTGGTCTTTGTCCTGTTTTACGAAGCCATCAATGGTTTCCATGACACGGCGAACGCGGTTGCAACGGTTATCTATACCCGTGCGATGCGTTCTCAACTCGCGGTGATTATGGCTGCGGTGTTCAACTTTTTCGGCGTTCTGCTGGGCGGGCTGAGCGTAGCCTATGCGATTGTGCATATGCTGCCAACCGATCTCCTGCTTAACGTCAGCTCGGCGCATGGCCTCGCCATGGTATTCTCCATGTTAACGGCGGCTATTATCTGGAACCTGGGCACCTGGTATCTGGGTCTGCCGGCTTCCAGTTCTCATACCCTGATTGGTGCGATTATCGGTATTGGTTTAACCAATGCGCTGATGACCGGCTCTTCTGTGGTGGATGCACTGAACATTCCTAAAGTCATCAATATCTTCGGTTCCCTGATCATCTCGCCAATTGTTGGTCTGGTGTTCGCAGGTGGGCTGGTGTTTTTGCTGCGTCGTTTCTGGAACGGCAGCAAAAAACGCGACCGTATTCATATGACACCGGCAGAGCGTGAGAAGAAAGACGGCAAGAAAAAACCGCCGTTCTGGACGCGCATTGCCCTGATCCTGTCGGCTATCGGCGTGAGCTTCTCCCACGGCGCTAACGACGGTCAGAAAGGCATCGGCCTGATCATGCTGGTACTCATTGGCGTGGCGCCGGCGGGCTTTGTGGTGAACATGAACGCCTCCGGCTATGACATCACCCGTACTCGTGACGCGGTGAATAACGTCGAGACCTACTTCCAGCAGCATCCTGCGCTGCTGCAAAAAGCGACCGGTGTGGATCCGCTGATCCCGACGCCGGAAGAAGTGGCGACTAAACCGAACGAGTTCCATTGCCATCCGGGCCGCGCCATCAGCGCGCTGGATCGCGCCAAAGAAATGCTGACCAATATCGAAAGCTACGACAAGCTGCCGGTAGAACAACGCGGCCAGCTGCGTCGCATTTTGCTGTGTATTTCTGATATCACCGATAAAGTGGCCAAACAGCCGGATGTCAGCGCTGAAGACCAGCGTCTGCTGAAGAAACTGAAAGGCGACATGCTGAGCACCATCGAATACGCACCAGTCTGGATCATTATGGCTGTGGCGCTGGCTCTGGGTCTGGGCACAATGGTTGGCTGGCGTCGTGTGGCGACCACCATCGGTGAGAAGATTGGTAAAAAAGGCATGACCTACGCTCAGGGGATGTCAGCGCAGATGACGGCGGCGGTTTCCATTGGTCTGGCAAGCTATACCGGGATGCCGGTTTCCACCACCCACGTCCTCTCCTCCTCCGTGGCGGGTACGATGATTGTGGACGGCGGCGGCCTGCAACGAAAAACCGTGACCAACATTTTAATGGCCTGGGTCTTCACTTTACCGGCGTCGATTATTTTGTCAGGCGGGCTGTACTGGATCGCGTTGAAGCTGATTTAAGCGCGGGCGCAAACATAAAAGCGGGTCAGTTAACTGGCCCGCTTTTTTTATGCTCAGTGCCAGATCAGCAGCGCGATCAGGCTGACTACCACCAGACCACATAGCGCACTGGTTAAAATAAAATGCTGACGAACACGCTGGCAGCGACGAATAAACTCATCATCATGATGGTCCAGATAACGTTGCTGGTAGATATACCACACCAGGCGCATCTGTTTACTGGGCTGGCCGTGCGAGGTAAAAAATCCTCCGCCATCCACATATTGATAGAGCAACGGATCGCAACCACGAAGTACCACTAACAATGCGCGTAATGATGAGAAGTAACGCGCCATATTCACCACACAAACGACACACAAAGCCCAAAACAGCGCGACGGTGCTGACCATACCCCCTCCCCGGCGATCCGCCCACGGAGAAATCCCCCGGGACTCTCGCTCCCCGATACTCAGCGAAAACAGTTCAGTGAAGAGTGTTACCAGAAACCGAGCGGGATCACATTTATTTATCCGGACGGCTCATTTAATAGTGTAGGAGATCCGTTAATTTTTTTACCACAACGTTAATCGTAATCATGGCTTGCCGATCGATTATTTGTTGAAGTAAAGCGTGAACCAGGCGGATTGACGGCAGATATCGGGCGTTATAAGGTAGAAATATCTTCTACAATTATACTCTTAATGCCGGGTATCACCCGCGCAAATAGTATGCAGGACGCGGGGCACAGCACAACGCAAGCGATGCTGCTATCCCAATGGTCATCGACAACTTATGGAAGGAGTAACATTATGGCTTACACACATATTCTGATCGCAGTCGATCTTTCCCCAGAAAGCAAAGTGCTGGTCGAGAAAGCGGTATCCATGGCGCGCCCTTACAATGCCAAGGTGTCGCTGATCCATGTGGATGTTAACTACTCCGATCTCTATACCGGCCTTATTGATGTGAATCTCGGCGACATGCAGAAACGCATTTCCGAAGAGACGCATCATGCGCTCACTGAACTGTCCACCAACGCGGGCTATCCAATCACTGAAACCCTGAGCGGCAGCGGCGATTTAGGCCAGGTGCTGGTAGATGCGATTAAGAAATACGATATGGACCTGGTGGTCTGCGGTCATCACCAGGATTTCTGGAGCAAACTGATGTCCTCCGCGCGCCAGCTGATCAACACCGTGCACGTTGATATGTTGATCGTGCCGCTGCGCGACGAAGAAGACGAGTAAGGTTCATTCAGCCTCTCTCCCTGACGGAGAGAGGCGTTATTCCGCTGTCCCGGCGTAAATATCAAACCGGTGGCCCTTGGTGACCACCGCGTTTGGCGTGGCAACGCCTGCCAGCGGCGGCGCGTAGTCGGGCCGCTTCACCACCACGCGCTTGGTGGCCAGCCGCTGTGCCGGTGCCAGCAGCCCGTCGGCATCCAGATCCGGCCCCACCAGCGACTGAAACACCCGCATCTCTTTTTTCACCAGCGCGCTTTTCTGCTTATGGGGAAACATCGGATCGAGATAGACCACCTGTGGACGCGGCGTGATCTCCTCAAGCCCGGTCAGACTGGAGGCGTGAATAAGCTGTAATCGCTCGCGCAGCCACGGGCCAATCTCCGCATCCGCATAGCCACGCGCCAGACCATCATCCAGCAGCGCCGCCACCACCGGATTACGCTCCAGCATGCGTACCCGGCAGCCGATGGACGCCAGCACAAAAGCATCACGCCCTAAGCCTGCGGTCGCATCCACCACGTCCGGCAGATAGCTGCCTTTGACGCCAATCGCTTTCGCTACCGCTTCGCCACGTCCGCCGCCGAATTTACGCCGGTGGGCCATCGCCCCCGCGACGAAATCCACAAAGATGCCGCCGAGCTTCGGCTCATCGCGTTTACGCAGCTCAAGATGCTCAGGGGTGAGCACCAGCGCCATCAGGTTATCCGCGTCATGCTCCAGCGCCCAGCGGGCCGCAAGAACAGATAAGGCACCGTCTCCGGTGCCTGATTCATCTAACAAACAAATTTTCACGCTGCGGTCAGCCTTCGATGCCGTAATGCGCCAGCATGGCGTCCAGCTGCGGCTCGCGGCCACGGAAGCGTTTGAACAGTTCCATCGGCTCCTCAGAACCACCGCGAGTCAGGATGTTATCAAGGAACGACTGGCCGGTTTCGCGGTTGAAGATCCCCTCTTCTTCGAAGCGGGAGTACGCATCCGCTGCCAGCACATCGGCCCACAGGTAGCTGTAGTACCCTGCCGCATAGCCGCCAGCGAAAATATGGCTGAAGGCATGCGGGAAACGGCCCCATGTTGGACCCGGGATGACCGCGACCTGTTTTTTGATTTCCGCCAGGGTTTCGAGGACTTTCGCCCCCTGCTCCGGGCTGAACTCAGCATGCAGGCGGAAATCGAACAGGCCGAACTCCAGCTGACGCAGGATAAACAGCGCGGCCTGATAGTTCTTGGCAGCCAGCATTTTTTCCAGCAAGGCTTCCGGCAGCGGTTCGCCCGTTTCATAGTGACCGGAGATAAACGCCAGCGCTTCCGGCTCCCAGCACCAGTTTTCCATAAACTGGCTTGGCAGTTCGACCGCATCCCACGGCACGCCGCTGATACCGGATACGCCCGCCGCTTCAATACGCGTCAGCATATGGTGCAGACCGTGTCCGAATTCGTGGAACAGGGTGGTCACTTCATCGTGGGTAAACAGCGCCGGTTTGCCGTTGACCGGACGGTTAAAGTTACAGGTGAGGTAGGCGACCGGTTTTTGCAGCGAACCGTCCGCTTTGCGCATCTGACCCACGCAGTCGTCCATCCACGCCCCACCGCGTTTGTTTTCACGGGCATACAGGTCGAGATAGAAGCTGCCGCGCAGTTCGTTGCTCTCGTCATAAAGCTCGAAGAAACGCACGTCCGGATGATAAACGTCGATGTCCTTGCGCTCTTTGGCGGTGATGCCATAAATGCGTTTTACCACTTCAAACAGGCCGTTAACCGCTTTTTCTTCCGGGAAGTACGGACGCAGCTGTTCGTCGCTGATGCTGTACAGATGCTGTTTCTGTTTTTCGCTGTAGTAAGCGATATCCCACGGCTGAAGATCATCCACGCCGCACTCTTCTTTGGCGAAGGTGCGCAGCTGGGCAAGTTCACGTTCACCCTGCGGACGGGCACGGCGCGCCAGATCGGTTAAGAAATCCAGTACCTGAGCCGGGTTTTGCGCCATTTTGGTCGCCAGCGATTTGTGCGCGTAGCTGTCAAAGCCGAGCAGTTGCGCCAGTTCGTGACGCAGGGCGAGGATCTCCGCCATTACCGGGGTGTTATCCCATTTACCGGCGTTCGGCCCCTGATCGGAGGCGCGGGTGCTGTAGGCGCGATACATCTCTTCGCGCAGCGCCTGGTTGTCACAGTAGGTCATTACCGGCAGATAGCTTGGAATATCCAGGGTTAACAGCCAGCCTTCCTGCTCTTTGGCTTCGGCCTGCGCTTTTGCGGCCGCCAGCGCGCTTTCCGGCATGCCGGACAGTTCAGCTTCATCGGTGACGAGTTTTGACCAGCCCATGGTCGCATCCAGCACGTTGTTGCTGTACTGGTTACCAAGTTCGGACAGGCGCGCGGCGATCTCGCCATAGCGTTTTTGTTTCTCTTTCGGCAGGCCAATGCCGGACAGTTCAAAATCACGCAGCGCGTTATCGACGGCTTTTTTCTTCGCCACATCCAGTTCGTTATACGCGTCGCCATCGCGCAAATTGCGGTACGCCTGGTACAGCCCTTCGTGCTGACCGACCCAGGTGCTGTATTCAGACAGCAGCGGCAGCGTCTGCTCATAAGCTTCGCGCAGTTCCGGGCTATTTTTGACGGAATTCAGGTGGCTGACGGGAGAAAACAGACGGCCCAGACGGTCGTCCACTTCCGCCAGCGGCTGGCAAAGGTTATCCCAGGTATAAGGCGCGCCCTGCGCCACCACGCGCTCTACCGCCTCGCGGCAGTCGTCCAGCGCTTTGGTGACGGCGGGTACGACGTGCTCAGGTTTGATGGCAGAAAACGGCGGCAGTTCGAAAGGCGTCAGTAATGGATTGGTCATAAGCGCTGTCCTGGTTAATAAATAAGTTAAGCGCCCGATCAGCGCTTTTTCCGATAAGGTCTGGTATGGGGTTTAGTGTAGTTAATTTCAATGCCGGACGTTGCGCTTTCGCGGTGGCGGCCACTTTTCGGTATACTGTCGGCATACTTCTTTTCAGGTCATTGGAACGCGCTACATGCTCAGTTATCGTCACAGCTTTCACGCCGGCAATCATGCCGACGTTCTTAAACATACCGTTCAAAGCCTGATCATTGAATCGTTGAAAGAAAAAGAGAAGCCTTTTCTCTATCTGGACACTCACGCCGGTGCGGGTCGTTATCAGCTCGCCAGCGAACACGCTGAGCGCACCGGGGAATACCTCGAAGGTATCGCCCGTATCTGGCAGCAGGACGATCTGCCGGAAGAGCTGACGCCATACATCACCGTACTGAAACATTTTAACCGTAGCGGCACGCTGCGTTACTACCCGGGCTCGCCGCTGATCGCGCGCCAGCTGCTGCGCGAGCAGGACACGCTGCAATTAACCGAACTGCACCCGAGCGATTACCCGCTGCTGCGCTCTGAATTTCAGAAAGATGAGCGTGCCACCGTGGCGCGTGGCGATGGCTATCAGCAGCTGAAATCAAAACTGCCGCCGCCGTCCCGCCGTGGCCTGATCCTTATCGATCCGCCGTACGAAATGAAAACCGATTATCAGGCGGTGGTGCAGGGCATCAGCGAAGGCTATAAACGTTTTGCGACCGGCACTTACGCCCTGTGGTATCCGGTCGTTATGCGCGCGCAAATCAAACGTATGCTCAAAGAGCTGGAAGCCACCGGCATCCGCCGTATTCTGCAAATCGAGCTGGCAGTGCGTCCGGACAGCGATCAGCGCGGCATGACCGCTTCCGGCATGATTGTGGTTAACCCGCCGTGGAAGCTGGAGCAACAGATGCAAAACGTGCTGCCATGGCTGCACAGCAAACTGGTGCCAGCCGGTACGGGGCATACGCTGGTGAACTGGGTGGTGCCGGAGTAATCGCAACCATCGGTGGAACCTTTTAAGCCGCGCGTTACACTTGCGCTCAAATGCGACTCAATTAAGGAACGGTCATGACTAAGCATTATGATTATCTCGCCATTGGTGGCGGCAGCGGCGGCATCGCCTCGATCAACCGGGCGGCCATGTACGGCCAGAAATGTGCGCTGATTGAAGCCAAAGCGCTGGGCGGCACCTGCGTTAACGTCGGTTGCGTGCCGAAAAAAGTGATGTGGCATGCGGCGCAGATCCGCGAGGCAATCGAGCTTTATGGCCCGGACTACGGTTTTGATACCACGATCAACCACTTCGACTGGAACAAACTGGTCGCCAGCCGTACCGCCTATATCGATCGCATCCACACCTCCTATGACAACGTGCTGGGTAAAAATCATGTTGACGTGATCCGCGGTTTCGCGCGTTTCGTTGATGCCCATACCGTTGAGGTGAACGGCGAAACCATCACCGCTGACCATATTCTGATCGCCACCGGCGGCCGTCCGAGCCACCCGGATATTCCTGGCGCGGAATACGGCATCGACTCCGATGGCTTCTTCGAATTACCGGCGATGCCGCAGCGCGTGGCCGTTGTGGGCGCAGGCTACATCGCGGTAGAGCTGGCGGGCGTGATCAATGGCCTGGGCGCGCAAACGCATCTGTTCGTGCGTAAACATGCGCCGCTACGCAGCTTTGATCCGATGATCACGGAAACGCTGGTGGAAGCGATGGCGGCCGATGGCCCTCAGCTTCACACTCACGCGGTACCAAAATCCGTGGTGAAAAATGCTGATGGCAGCCTGGTACTGACGCTGGAAGATGGCCGCAGTGAAACCGTCGATTGCCTGATCTGGGCGATTGGCCGCGAACCGGCTAACGACACCTTTAATCTGGCCGTAACGGGCGTGAAAACCGATGAAAAAGGCTACATCGGCGTGGATAAGTTCCAGAACACCAGCGTGCCGGGGATTTATGCTGTGGGCGATAATACCGGTGCCGTTGAACTGACGCCGGTGGCCGTCGCGGCGGGGCGTCGCCTGTCCGAGCGCCTGTTTAACAACAAGCCGGACGAGCATCTGGATTACAGCAACATTCCGACCGTGGTCTTCAGCCATCCGCCGATCGGCACCGTGGGTTTGACTGAACCACAGGCGCGTGAGCAGTACGGCGACGAGGCAGTGAAAGTGTATAAATCGTCCTTTACGGCGATGTATACCGCGGTGACCTCGCACCGTCAGCCGTGCCGCATGAAGCTGGTGTGCGTGGGCGAGGACGAGAAAATCGTCGGCATCCACGGCATTGGCTTTGGCATGGACGAAATCCTGCAAGGTTTCGCCGTGGCACTGAAAATGGGCGCGACCAAGAAAGATTTCGACAATACCGTGGCGATCCATCCGACTGCCGCCGAAGAGTTTGTCACGATGCGCTAATTCAGGGGCCCTTCCCTGTCTTTCAGACATGACGAAAAACTGGCGCTATAGCGCCAGTTTTTTTACCATCCGCTAGCTAAAAGTTTTTATCCAGCGATAACGTGATATTTCGCTGATGGTAGTCATAAAAATTAATATTGCTGTCGACCCGCTTGTAGCTGAAATTAAGCTTGGGCATCACGCCAAACACATACCAATCACGATGCCAGACCGACAGATTATAAAACTGCTCGTTGTCTTTGCGGCGGGTGCCAAATATGTCGCTGTCTGCCTGGTAATGACGTTTGGCGTAAGCGGTGGAGGCTGAAAACGAGAGCTGCCAGGGTAAATCCATCACTACCCCGCCCCGCACACCGTTCCGGCGATTACTTTCACTTTTTGCCGAGGTTTGTTGATCCTGAAAATCCACACCCGCGTATACGGACAGCACATTACTGAACGCATGTGACAGTGTGGTCGAGGAATAACGTGTGTAACCACGCAAAAAGTCGTATTTATCCGCATCGTAATCGAGTTTTTGATATTCCAGCGCCTGGCTAATTTGCCACGCGGGTGAAATCAGGTAGCTGTATTCCCCCCTCACACCAGGACCGGAAGAATACGCTTCAGTGCTATACCATCTTTTTTCATAAAACGGCAGCAGGGCAAATTGCTGGCGGTAATCGCGCCACTGATACCCGGCATAAGCACGGCTGGTGACATCATCAAAATCATGATTATTCCAGTAGCTTTTCCCGTTCACCGTCCCCATAAAACGCAGACCATGCTGGTTATATAGCGAGACATCTTTTTGTAATACGCCATTAAACCAGATGCCCTCTCCCCGCTGCGGGAAACTGTCTTTATTGCGTAAAAAGAGACGATCGCCAACGCGTATGGTTTTACTGTTCGAGGCATTATTAACGTTGCTGTCATTAAGATAGCTAACGCTAAGCGTACCGGTCAGTTCGCTGCCCTGCTGAATACGCTCAATATAATAAGCAATGATTTCGCGAATATTTTCCGGGGGATCGCTTTGCAGTACCCGCCGGAAGTGATATTCCGCGGTATCGTACTGATGGTTTTCAAACATGGCACGGGCCATGTCGAGCCGCACCGCATCTAATTCAGGGTGTTCACTTAAAATCGCGCGGTACTGCGCAATCGCCTGATCGTAATTACCGTTGCTGCGAGCCAGTCCAGCCTTCGCAAAGCGCACCAGCGTGCGATCCGCATCCGGAAACGCTTCATATACAGGCAGAATGGCTTCCACAACCGGCCATTGACCTTCACGTACTGCCTGATCCAGCAGCGCCATTGCCAGTGCAGGCTGTTTACTCAGCCGGGCGTTATCCACAGCGATCATCTTTCCGCTGGAAGGCGCGCTTTTTTCCTGCTGTGTGAGGCGTTCAAAATGCGGGGCCGCGGGAATGACATCGGTTTCCGGCGGCGCGGCCAGGGCAGCACCGAGCGGACACAACAGGCTTATTGCCCCCATACGCAGGACATTCATAGGAGTGGATACCATCAAGAAAAATCCGGCCAGACAGGCTGACCGGAAGATGATTTACTGACGCGTTGCGCCAAACGCAACGTTCTGGGTGGTATCGGCGAAGCTGGCAATACCGCCCAGCTCTTGTGCCGCAGGGCCGTTGAAATGCCCGGTGAAGGTGCCATCCTGACCGCCTGACTGCGCCTTACCGGTAAAGCCGCCGTCAGCGATATTACCCTGCATCGCCACGGCGCTACCGAAGCCTTCGGCCGCAGCAATGTTGCCGTTGATGGTTTTCGCACCGAAGTCGACATTAAAGGTGGCATCGCTGCGCACGTCTTCACGTAAACCATGACCGATATAGGTCGCAGTGCCCTGGGTCGGGACATTAGCGGCCAGCGTAGGCTCGCCGGTATAGAACACGTCATGCTTGCCAGTCTTGAAGTCGGTCCAGGTGCCAAAAGTGGTGTAGCTCATACGGCCACAGCACCAGGACGTCGCGGAATGGCGGCTGCCATCCGTACCTTGTAGGGACTCCGTAAACACATACATCGCAGAAACACCGTTACCACGCATGGTGTACTGGCGACCCTGTGGCGTGGTGTAGGTATAACCTGAAATGGTACCGCCGGTCGCCTGGCTGGCTGGCGCGCTTGCCGGCGGCGTAGGGGTGGTCCCGGCATTATTGTCGGTCGAGCCGTTATCAGTTTGTACCGGCGGCGTTGTGGTCGGCGGGGTTTTATCTCCACCACCGCCGCCACCGCCACCGCCGCCACCACAGGCGGTCAGAATACACACCGAAAGTAACAAAGCAGGCTTTAACAGAGTCATAAGGTAAACATCCTTTGTTGGGAAATAACTTGTATTATTTCTAAACATAATTTTTACACGGGAATTTACCGTAAAACTTCCCCGGCTAACTTAAACAATCTTCATATATCATCATTATGAGAATTATCTTAGCCAGATTTAGCTTAAATATGACGTTGGTAAGCCTGCTAATATAATCAGACCTACCAACATTGGTGGGTTATTTAACTTTCCTGCTGTGGAACTGCCATTTGCATATTCATGGTCGTCTCTTTTCCGCCATCCGGCGTTCTGACTACCATGCTCGGTAGCGCCAGCTCAATCTCATTCTCAATTAAGCCTTCAAGAATACGGATATTAATCTCCTGCTGAATATCCATATATTTATTGTAATCGGCGGTATTCACGATATGCACCACCTCGAAATTCAGGCGATCCTGCGTGAAGGCGAGGAAGTGCGCACGGTCGAATTTGGTTTCGCCCACATCTTCGATAATCTTCTGCACCATTTTGCCGATGATCCGCAGCTTCTCCGGCGGTGTAGAACTGGCGACGCCGAAGGTGAACACAATGCGGCGGGTCTGCATGCGTTTGTAGTTATGAATGGTTTGCTGTAACAGAATGGCGTTGGCGCAGACGATCTGCTCCCCGCTCAGGCTACGAATACGGGTGGTTTTTAAGCCGATATGTTCAATTGTGCCGGCCACGTCGTTGAACACAATAAAGTCGCCGATCTCAAACGGCTTGTCGAAGCCGATGGAAAGCGACGCAAAGACATCGCTGAGCACCGTCTGCACCGCCAGCGCAATGGCAATACCGCCGACCCCCAGACTCGCCACCAGCGCGGTGATATCCACACCCGCATTGGCAAGGATCGACAGCAACATCATCGACCAGACCAGCACCCGTAAAATCATACCGAGGATCACCATGGTGACCGGATTACGGTTAGAACCCGGCGCATGCAGTAAACGGTGCATCCACGACTGCACGCCCTGATCGAGCCAGATCGCCACCTGAATGGCGAGCACCAAAAACCAGGCGTGTGAAATAGTGGAGAACAGGCGATCCGGCAGACCGGTAAAACGCAGGCTGAACAGGAATGACGCGAACAGAATTAACAGCCGGTTGGTCTTTTTGAGCATATCAAAAAGAATAAACCGCAAATTTCCGCCACTGGTGTGTTTGTTATTCCAGTTATCAATCGCCTTATAAGCAAATGAAATTAACCGCCTGATTAAGTAATAAGTAATCAACGTAACAGCAAAGACAATCGTCACATTTATCCAGAATGTGGTGGATAACATGATATTGACAATATTCAATCGGGACAGATATTCCATTTTACCTCCAGTAATGACATAGCGGTGTAAGTATAGACACCCTGCCCGTGTGCGGAGGCTTCAATATCAATGCGTTACAATTGTATTAAATAACAGCGGTCAGCGTATAAATGGGGAAGTACGCCAGGTTTTGATAGAAACAATCGACCAAACAGGTATATTAACATTCTGTTAGCAAAATCTGGCCAGGCCTATGACGACTTCTACTCTGGAACGCACCGTTTACGTGGTTGATGATGAACAGGCGATCATCTCTTCGTTAAGCAATCTTCTCAGCGCGGAAGGTTATACCGTTTCAGCGTTCACCTCACCGCAGGCGTTTCTGTCACACCCGCATTTTCCCGCGCCCTGCTGCCTGATTGTCGATTTGAATATGCCCGATATGAACGGGCTTGAAGTGACACGACAGCTGCGTGAACTGGGTTATGCCATTCCGGCAATCTTTCTCACTGGCTACGGCACTATTCCGGTGACCGTGCAGGCGATGAAAGCGGGGGCCTACGAATTTCTTACCAAGCCGGTATTGCCCGATCCGCTGCTCGTTGCGGTGGCGGATGCGCTGGCCTTTTCAGAAGCGGAGATGGCCGCTGCGGAAGAAAAGCGTGAGCTGATGGCCCGCGCCAGAACCCTGACGCAACGCGAAAATGAAGTCATGCAACTGGTGGTCACCGGCTTGCTCAACAAGCAGATTGCGGCGCAGATGGGCATCAGCGAAATCACGGCCAAAGTCCATAAACGCCGCGTGATGGAAAAGATGAAAATGCGCACCCTTTCCGATCTGGTGAAAGCCACCGAAAAACTCAACCACGATAAAGACAAACACAGCCAGGGGTGATCAGGCGTTGTCTTCCGGCTGCACAGGCAGGGTAAACGAGAAAATACTCCCGCCGCTGTCCCGGCTGGCGGCCCGCAGTTTACCGCCATGGCGCTTAATGATTTCGGCGCTGATGGTCAGCCCCATCCCCATCCCTTCGGCTTTGGTGGTAAAGAACGAATCAAAAATCCTCTCGATTAACGCGTCGGTCAGACCAGAGCCATTATCCACGACGTCAAACTGAATCGTCCCGGCATCGGGCTGCGAGGAAGAGAGCCGTAAGGTGCGCACGCCGTCGTTGTCTGCCATCGCATCCATCGCGTTGATCACCAGATTAAGCAACACCTGCTGGATCTGCACGCTGACGCAGAAAATGCGGTCGTTGACCGCCTGGAAATCCAGTTCCAGCGAAATAGCGCGGCGTTCCATTTCCAGCCGTGACAGGGAGTGAATATTGCGCGCCAGGCCATGCAGACGAGCCTGAGCAAATTCCGCTTCCTGATTGCGGGTCAGCGCCTGTAAGCCACGAATAATCTCCCCGGCACGGTTCCCCTCGCTGATCACATCCGTAATGCTTTTGCAGGCGTTTTCCAGATGCTGCGGATCGCGCTTCAGCCAGCGCAGGGCCGCTCCTGCATTGGCGACGATGGACATCAGCGGCTGGTTGATCTCATGGGCGATAGATGCTGTCAGCTGGCCAACAGTGGTGGCCCGCGCCACCCGCGCCAGATCCGCCTGCGCTATGCGCACCGCGTCTTCGGAATTACGCTGCGCGGTAATGTCGGAGATGGTGCCAAAATACTCTTTTACTTCCGGCCAGTTTTCCACCGGTTCGCCAATGCCCTTGATGTAGCGGCACACGCCGTCCGTTCTGATGATGCGGAACTCGGCCTGCATCGGCTGACCATTGCGCACGCTCCGGGTCACCAGATCGTTAATGACGCCGAAATCATCCGGGTGCACACGGGTCATAAAATCGGCCATCGACAAACTACCCTGGTGCGCCGGCAGGCCAACGATGCGCGTGTACTCTTCCGACAGCAGCATGATGTCCTGTTCCAGGTGCCAGTGCCAGGTACCGGTATGACTGATTTTTTCACCTAACATCAGCGACTTCTGGCTGGCGCGCAGCTGTTTTTCCACCTTGCGCCGCTGGATGTTTTCATCCACCAGTTCGGCGTACAGCCGCGCCGTTTCCAGCGATACCGCCGCCTGCGCCCCCAGCATGGAGACGATGCGCGAATGTTCTGCGGTGAACACGTCCGGCAACAGGCGATTTTCCAGATACAGCACGCCAACCATTTGCCCCTGTTTAAACATCGGCACGCACATCACCGCCGCGCCGGAAGCCACCAGATAGTGATCCTGACTGAAGGGGCTGAAGGCTTCCGGTTTGCCGGTGCGGATCTCCTGCCCGGTACGGATCACCGCCGCCAGCACCGAGAGCGGCAAATCCGTCGCCAGCGGCGTTTCTTTGACGATGCTGACCTTGATGCCGTCGGCGGTGGTGGTCGCCCGCGCCTGGATCTCAGGAATATTGCCGTCGATCAGGCGGATCAGCAGACAGTGCTGCGCCCCTGCCCGCTCCACCAGCATCATCATCAGCGTATTGATCAGGCGGTTCAGGTTGATCTCTTCCGTCAGGGCGCGAATGGCGTTTGCCATTCCCTGCACATCACTGAGCACCGCATTCTGCTCGAAAGCGCGGGTATCCAGCGCCGTCTGGCTGCCCTGGGTGGTGAGTTGCGGATAACGGCTCTCCAGCTGGCGCACCTTCGCACCGGCCCCCCAGCGTTCCCAGGCGTTTATAGCGCCTTTGATATAGGCTTCCGCCGCGAAGCGCATGCCGGTGGTGGTGGCGAGACGGGCAGCCAGCTCACAGGCCTGCGCCTGGATAGGGTGAAATTGCCCGTCGCGCGCCAGCGCCAGCGCGGTCTCATATTTTTCGGCTGCGCCGATCGCGTCGCCCTTGAGCCTTAACCGCTCGGCCTGCAACAGCGCCGCTTTGTCGGAAAAGGTTTTGGTGTTCTCGGCGCACCAGGTGGTGATTTTGTCGAGATGGCGCTGAAACGTCGCCAGCGCCTCGTCCGTCACCGTCTCCGGCGACAGCGGTACAGACAGGGCTAAGGCGCTGTACAGGTGAAAATCGAGCATATGTATATGACCGGGGATCAGCTCAATCAGGGCGTCGGCTTCCGCCAGCCAGCGGCTGGCACACGCATATTCCCCGGCGAAGAAGTGCGCTTTTCCTTTGTACAACCCGGCCCAGAACTGCATCAGGAAAATCGGCTCCACGGCACCACCCGACGCGGCCACCCGCAGCACCGGCGGCGTAAAGTGATGGCCGGAAAATGCCTCAGTGCCGGGCAGGCGCAGGAACTGGACGTAATCGCGCTGCATCAGCAGGATCACTTCGACGTCACGATACTGCGCTTTCCGCACATAGCTCAGGGCGCGCTCAATGGAGGTCTGTACGCCATCGAGATGATCGCCGCGCGTCAGATAGTTCATGACGATATGCCGCAGCGCCAGGCAAGCGGAGGTGCGATCGCCGGTTTCCACCGCCACGTCGAACGTCGCTTTCGCCTGGTCGATGGCATAAGTCACCGGCATCGTCCAGATACTCACCTGGTCAAGCGGCAGCAACGTGCGCGCTTTAAAGCTGGCGAAATCGTGTTTATACACCAGTTGGCGGGCGAGCAGCGTGCTGGCAAATCCCCGGCTGTATTCGTCGTAATGATCGCCGCACAGCACGCCATACCAGGAGAGCGCAAAGGTGGACGCGCCGCTGATGCCGCGGGCCATCGTCAGGTGCAGCAGTTTACAGAGGATCATGAACTGCAAACGCGGGCTGATAAAAGCGGCGTAGGTGCTGGCGCTCGCCATTAAATTCATTACCGCTTCGGTTTCGCGGCAGGTGACTTTGGTCAGGTTTCTGAAACGGGTGTAGGGATTTTTGCCCACGTCCGCTTTCAGGACCAGGCGCGCCGCATCGCACTCCGCTTTATCCGGATGACGATTAAGCTGGATGCCGAACACCGCCAGCCACGAAATCGCCGTCTCCAGCGCCAGCTGGCTGTCCGACTGCCGCATATGGATTTCCGCCATCAGACAGGCGGCGACGGCTTTATCCGCCAGATCGCCCGGCGCGCTGAGCAGCGTGCTGCAGAGATCGCGGGCGGCGCTGAGGTTGCCGTTGAGGAATTCGCACTCGGCCTCCTCCAGCATAAATGCCGCGCGGGTGTCGGGGCCGATCAGTTCGTTCAGTTGATGGGCAGTGTGCAGAAAACGTAGCGCCGAGGCGTAATCGCCGGTGATTTTGGCGCGTTTCACTGCCTTATGGATCAGCGCGGCGAACGGCTCCGCGTCAGGGCTGAGTAACGCTATATTGTTGATCGCCCCGATGTGATGCACCGCCCTGAACAGCGGCTCGCTGGAGATGGTATTGCCCGCCATATCTGCCAGCGTGCAGGCGGCGAAATGGTGCAACGCATCTTTCTCCGCCACCGGCAGCAGGCCGGTTGCCGCTTCAAGCACGCTGGTATGCATAAAGGCGTATTTTGTGTCGGTCAGGGAAATGAATCGCGATGTGGCGGCGGGCGTCAGGCGTGCCACCAGTTCCGTGACCGGCAGGCCGAGGATATGCGCGGCCAGCATGGTGTCCCCCGCCCCGCCGATACAGGCGAGCTGACCCAGCAGTTGCCGGGTCGGTGCGGGTAAAGATTCCAGCCTCGCCACGATACCGGAGGCGACATTGTCGGAGTAATGGAACGCCATGATCGCCGGGCGATCCCAGCTCCATTTCGTTGGTTTCTGCCAGCCGATCAGCCCGTCTTTTACCGCCTGGCGGAACAGCTCATGGGTAAACTGCGGGTTGCCGCCGGTTTTCTCATGCAGCAGCGCCGCCAGTTCGGTAGTGTCGCTGGTTTTGATATGGAACTGCCCGGCCAGCAGGCGGGCGATGGTTTTTACCGACAGGGGTTCCGGCGTGATGTCGGTAATGCGCGACGCCGACGCCCGCAGGCGCGCCAGATTTCCGCAGGCGGTGGGGCATGGCAGCGAGTTTTCATCACGGTGGGACAGCACCAGCAGCAGCGGAATATCATCGCTGAGGCTGAGCAGATTCTGTAACACCTGGAAGGTTGCCTGATCCGCCCAGTGCACGTCGTCGATCAGCATCACCAGCGGTCTGCCCGGCGTCGCAAACGCTTTTACCAGGTTACAGGCCATGCAGTTAAATTTATCCCGCGCGTCGAGGGAGTGCAGTTCGGTCAGCGACGTCGCTTTTTGCCCCAGTAACACCCCCAGCTCCGGGATAATACTCACCGCCAGCCCGGCATACTCCCCCATCTGCCGCAGGATATGCATTTTCCAGCGCTGCATCTCCGCCGCGGGAAAGCCGAGCAAATGAAGCGCCAGCGTTCGGAAGGCGGCGGTAAAAACGGCATAGGGTAAAACCGGGGAGTGCTGATCCGCTTTCACCACGGTGAGCAGCGTCTGTTTATGTTGCAGGATTTTCAGCGAGGAGGCCATCAACGAGGATTTCCCCGAACCTGGCGGCCCGGCGATCACCACCAGCGCGTGTTTGCCGCTGCTGTACACCTCGTTATAGGCGGACAAAATATCCGCCGCCTGCGGATGTTCAGAGCAGAGCGCATCCGATGTCAGCCCGTTGCGCTGCGTGTCCTGCTGCCCGAGTGAAAACGAGGTGAGCAGGCCGTCCGGCATCAGGTTTGACTGACAGCGATAGAGATCCGCCAGCAGCCCTTCCGCCGTCTGATAGCGGGTCTCCGGGGATTTGGCTAACAGCCGCATAATGATGGCAGACAGCACCACCGGTACATCCTGGCGCAACCGGTGCGGCGGTAATGGCTCGGAGGCGATGTGATGATGCACCCACTCCGCCTGGCCCCCGTCGAGATTGCCGTAGGGCAAGCGCCCGGTCAGCAGTTCATAAAGCACAATGCCGAGGCTGTATAAATCGCTCAGGCTGCTTACCGGATCGGCGGTGCGCGAGGTGTGCTCCGGCGACATATAGGCCAGCGTGCCGCCCGTGATTGGCAACGGCGGCTGCTGCGCCTGCGCAGCGGCGGTCGTCAGACCAAATCCGCCGAGCAGGTAGCGTTCATCATCAACGATGAAAAAATGAGCAGGCTTAATGTCGCCGTGTACCAGGCCGCTTTGATGCATCTGGCTGAGCGCGGAGGTCAGCAGGATCGCCTGCCTGAGGAAATCCACCAGCGAACCGGCGGGCAGACAAAGGGTGTCAGAGAGCGTGCGCCAGCTGAGCGCCGGATACATCAGCGCATAGCGTCCCTGATACTGGGTATAACCGAGCGGCTTTAACGCCCACTGTTCTGACAGGGCATCGCGCAGGGCGTATTCATTTTTCAGGCGGCGGGTGATCTGATAGCCCGCTTCATCGCAGGCAGGCATGGCCAGCGTAAACGCTTCTCCCGTCGCGTTATCACGACACAATACCCATTCTACGTTGCCTTCCACCGCGAGCGGGCTGAGGGTCATTTCATCTGACACCAGGTAGCCGTCTATGTCGGCCGCCTGGTAAAGCAGCAGCATACTGCTCATTAGTCCCCCTCAGCGTGAGAAAACGTCCGATGAATATGTTCAAAAAGTGTATCAATGTTGATCGGCTTGGGTAAAAACGCAATCGCGCCGAGGGTGATCGCGCACCAGAGCATATTTTCATCGCCGTTGCCGGAGATAATAATGCCCGGCGGTTTTCCCAGCCGCACGCACAGCGCCTTGAACAGATCAAAGCCGGACATGCCTTTTAACTCAACATCAATAATAAACAGCGCCGCGTTCTGGATCGCGGCGTCATCGTTTAACAGCGCTTCTGCCGACTCAAATACCTGCGTACTGTAGCCATCAGACTCAAGTAAATTACTCAGACCCGTGCGAACGGAACGTTCGTCATCCACGACTACAATGCGCTTCGACAGCTTCATGCTGATTTCCTTAGACAGGCTCAAAACGGTTTGAGGCTTTCCTAAGGGCGTTTCTCACCGGACGGCGGTGGAGTGCCACTTATTTTCGGAACGCACTCATGACGGAACCAGGCCAGGGTAACCGGCTGGCGGCTGATTAACCTTTTGCATAACGGAATGACCTGTTCGCCAACCAGCATGCCAAACAGCCCGAGCAGTGCAATCACTGGCGGGGCGGGTGAATTAACCTCAATCAGGGTATAAATCACCCCGGCGAGAATACCCATTAACAGGGAAACAATATAGGTTTTCAGCATGGTTATCCCGCCTGTTTAGCGTCAGAGGTTACGGGAGAAGCGTGGGAAGAGACGGCGGGCTTTTCGGCGGAAATACGGGCGACAGGTTCATGATGGAGAAAGGGCGCAGCCAGTTGACCACCGAGGATCATGCCCAATAAACCTACCAGCGCCACCGCGGGCGGGGCCGGCGATCGCACATTCAGCAGCGCGTAAATCAGCCCGATGAGCACACCCGCCGCCAGAGAAATCAGTAAAGGACTCACAGGTCCTCCTTGTAAAAAGGCGCTGACCGTCACGCGTTGTCACGGCCAGCATCATGGATTAGCGAACCGGAGCCGGTACCGGTGCCAGCGTGCGGTGCTCGCTTTCCTGACGTGACGGTGCTTTGTGGACCATGGTGTACGCGTAATCGACACCCATGCCGTAGGCACCAGAATGTTCACGCACAATATCCATCACCGGGGTGTAGGTCTCTTTACGCGCCCAGTCACGCTGCCATTCCAGCATCACTTGCTGCCAGGTTACCGGGATCACGCCCGCCTGGATCATGCGCTGCATTGCCATGTCGTGAGCTTCTTTGGTGGTGCCGCCAGAAGCATCAGCCACCATATAGATTTCGTAATCACCTTCCAGCATGGCGCACAGGGAGAAGCTGTTGTTACAGACTTCGGTCCACAGACCAGCAACCACCACTTTTTTCTTGCCGTTTTTCGCCAGCGCGTCACGCACTTTCTGGTCATCCCAGGAGTTCATGGAAGTACGCTCAAGGATGTCCTGGCCCGGGAACACATCCAGCAGTTCCGGATAGGTGTTACCGGAGAAGCTTTCGGTTTCCACAGTGGTGATGATGGTCGGAATATTGAACACTTTCGCCGCTTTTGCCAGCGCAACGGTGTTGTTTTTCAGCACCTGGCGGTCCATCGACTGCACGCCGAAAGCCATCTGCGGCTGGTGGTCGATAAAGATCATCTGGCAGTTTTGCGGGGTAAGCACTTCAAGTTTGCTGTTGGTCATCATGTCACCCATTGAGGTTAATTGTTAAGTGTCTCTGTCGGGGCGCAGTGTAAAAAGCTTTTGATCTCCCGCCTATTGTCTCTGCGTATAACTATACCTTCGTATAACTAGACGCTCTTTGCCCCGCCTGACCATAATTCCGCCATTCCCCCCCTGCGCTCCTGCCCAGGCATTTTATTGTCCACGGTCCACGTACCTATTTACGGACATCTTCATTTCGGAGGTTCTATGGTTTCCCTCGGTAAAGCCGACATCATTTTGACGAATGGTAAATTTCATACTGTTGATCGCGAGAATCCGCTGGCGGAAGCCGTCGCGATCCGCGATGGCAAGTTTATTGAAGCCGGCACGCTCAATGAGGTGATGCAGTATCACTGCGAGGCCACCAAAGTGATCGACCTGAAAGGTCACACTGCCGTGCCGGGCCTCAACGATTCACACCTGCACCTGATCCGTGGGGGTCTGAACTACAACCTCGAACTGCGCTGGGAAGGCGTGCCGTCAGTCGCCGATGCGCTGCGTATGCTGAAAGAGCAGGCACTGCGCACCCCAAACCCGCAGTGGGTGCGCGTGGTGGGCGGCTGGAGCGAATTCCAGTTCGCCGAGCGCCGCATGCCGACGCTGGATGAAATTAACGACGCGGCGCCGGATACGCCGGTGTTCGTGCTGCACCTCTACGATCGCGCCCTGCTTAACCGCGCCGCGCTGAAAGTGGTGGGTTACACCAAAGACACCCCGAACCCACCGGGCGGCGAGATCCAGCGCGACAGCAATGGCAATCCGACCGGCATGCTGATTGCCCGCCCGAATGCGATGATCCTCTATTCCACACTGGCGAAAGGCCCGAAACTGCCGCTGGAACAGCAGGTAAACTCCACCCGCCAGTTTATGCGCGAGTTGAACCGTCTGGGCCTGACCAGCGCCATTGACGCGGGCGGCGGTTTCCAGAACTACCCGGAAGATTACGAAGTCATCGCCGAACTGCATGAGAAAAAGCAGATGACCATTCGTATCGCCTATAACCTGTTTACCCAGCGTCCGGGCCACGAGCTGGAAGACTTCGAAAAATGGACCGACATGCTGACGCCGGGCCAGGGCAGCGACTATTTCCGTCATAACGGGGCGGGTGAAATGCTGGTGTTCTCCGCCGCCGACTTTGAAGATTTCCTTGAGCCGCGCCCTGATCTGGCCCCGGGCATGGAAGACGAACTCGAGCGCGTGGTGCGCCATCTGGTGGAGCATCGCTGGCCGTTCCGCCTGCACGCCACTTATGATGAGTCCATCAGCCGCATGCTGGACGTCTTCGAAAAAGTAAACCGTGACATTCCGTTCAACGGCCTGCACTGGTTCTTTGACCACGCAGAAACCGTCACCCAGCGGAATATCGACCGTATTAAAGAACTGGGCGGCGGTATTGCCGTACAGCACCGCATGGCGTTCCAGGGCGAATACTTTGCCGAACGTTACGGTATTGAAGCCACCCGCCACACCCCACCCGTCGCCCGTATGCTGGAAACCGGCGTGCCGGTTGGTCTGGGCACCGACGCCACCCGCGTCGCCAGCTATAACCCATGGACCGCGCTGTACTGGCTGGTTTCTGGCCGTACCGTGGGCGGCATGCAGATGTATGACGTCAACGCCCGCCTCGATCGTGAAACGGCATTGATGCTGTGGACGCAGGGCAGCGCCTGGTTCTCCAGCGAGCAGGGTAAAAAAGGCCAGATCAAAATCGGTCAGCTGGCGGACATGGTGGTGCTGAGCAAAGACTACTTCGCGGTACCGGAAGAAGAGATCAAAGGCATCGAATCTGTACTGACCATTGTTGATGGCAACATCGTGTACGCCGCCGGTTCCTTCAGTTCAGAAGCGCCGCCGTCGATCCCGGTATTGCCGGAGTGGTCGCCGGTGGTCAAGGTGCCGGGACACTACCGTAGTGCGCCACCGACCGCGCAAACCCGCGTGGGGATGCAGCAGATGCCGCACCAGTGCAGCGGGCCGTGCGGTGTGCACAGTCACGCTCATGATATTGCGCGGGGTTCAAACGTACCGGTTGCCGAAGATAACGCCTTCTGGGGCGCGCTCGGTTGCAGCTGCTTTGCGTTCTGATGCCATGAAAAATTCACTGAACGTTAATCCGCCCCGTATTGATATGGGGCTACTGTTCCTGCGCGTGGCGGGCAGCCTGTTGCTGTTGTATGTCCATGGCTTACCGAAGATTTTTCACTTCAGCGAGGAGCTGACCCGTATTGAAGATCCTTTCGGCATGGGGCCGTACATGAGCCTGATCCCGGCGATTGTCGCTGAGGTGATCTGCCCGCTGTTCATCATGGCGGGCGTATTCACTCGTCTTGCGTGCCTGCCGATTATCGGCGTGCTGCTGGTCGCCATGGTGGTGCATGCGGACTGGTCGATTGCTGAAGGGCAGTTCGGCTGGCTGCTGCTGATCATCTTCGGCACGCTGGCGCTGACCGGGCCGGGTCGCTGGCGTATCGGCTCGGGCGGCGTAGCGGAGGTGTCCCGTGGCGCAGGTTAACGACATTCACGATATCCCGAAAGCGGATCTGCCACCGGTCACGGTGGCGGTTTCCCCGTGGCAGCCGCTGCGCCAGCGCGTGTTCCGCATGCTGTGGATCGCCACGGTGGTCTCCAACGTCGGATCCTGGATGAACGATGTCGGCATTAACTGGACCATGCTGACGCTGAGCGCCGACCCGCTCTCCGTCGCCATGGTGCAGGCCGCCAGTAGCCTGCCGATGTTCCTGTTCGCCCTGCCGTCGGGAGTGATGGCGGATATTGTCGATCGCCGTAAATATCTGCTGTTCTCGCAAATCTGGGTGTTTATCGCCGCAGCGGGCCTGACGTTTATGTCGTGGGCCGATCTGGTCACGCCAGGCGTACTGCTGATCGCCGCTTTCCTGCTCAGCACTGGCGCGGCCATGAGTTCCCCGCCGTTCCAGGCCATCGTGCCGGATCTGGTGAGCAAAGACGAGCTTGGCCCGGCAATTGCGCTTAATTCGCTGGGGATCAATATCAGTCGTGCCATCGGCCCGGCACTCGGCGGCCTGGTGCTCTCTTTTGCCGGTCCGTGGATGGTGTTCCTGCTGAACTCCCTGTCAGTGCTCGGCGTGTTCTGGGTGCTGTACGTGTGGAAGGCGCAGCCGAATGTGCAACGTCTGCCGCCGGAGCACTTCTTCCCGGCGGTGCGTGCGGGCGTGCGTTACGTGCATGCCGCGCCGGTGCTGCGTAACGTGCTGGTGCGCACCGTCGCCTTCTTCGTCTTCGGCAGCGCTGGCTGGGCGTTACTGCCGCTGGTGGCACGTCGGGAACTGGGTCTGGGGCCGGGCGGCTACGGCATTATGCTCGGCTGCATCGGCGTGGGCGCGGTGTGCGGCGCATTGCTGCTGCCGCGGATGCGTAAGCGCTTCAACCCGGACCAGTTGATGGTGCTGGCGAGCGTGATGTTTGCCGTAACGCTGCTGGCGCTGGCCTTTATTCGTCACTTCTGGCTACTGAATGCCTTTGAGTTCTTTACCGGTTTTGCGTGGATCGCCGTGCTGTCGACGCTGAATCTCGGGGCGCAGCGCAGTGCTGCCAAATGGGTGAAAGCCCGCGCGCTGGCGGTCTATCTTACGGTGTTCTTCGGTTCAATGACCGCAGGCAGCGCCCTCTGGGGCCAGCTCGCCTCGCAGTTCAGCATTCCGTTTTCCCTGTGCGTGGCGACGGCAGGTATGTTGCTCGCCAGCGCTACCGTGCTGCGCTGGCGGCTGGATCAGGACCCGGATCTCAATCTCGACCTGAGCGCCATCAACGAAGCCGCGCCGGAGCTGGAAATTCGCCACGATCGCGGCCCGGTAATGGTCAGCTACCACTATCTGGTCAGCCCGCAAAGCGCCCATGATTTTGTGGTGTGTATGCAGGATATGCGTCGCGTCAGACGTCGCGGCGGCGCGCTGAACTGGGCCATTTATGAGGACATTCTCACGCCGGGTATTTTCGTGGAAACCTTTGTGGTTGGCTCGTGGATGGAACATTTGCGTCAGCGTGAACGCTACACCATGAACGACAAGAAAATTCAGAATCGGGTGCTAGGCTTCCATCAGGGGCCGGATCTCCCGGAAGTTCGTTATCTCATCGCGCCAGAATAAGGCTCGACCTGTTAAATACATAGTCATCAACGAGGTAAAGCATGAGCACATTTAAGACGCAGGATGGTACACAGATCTATTTTAAAGACTGGGGCACAGGTAAGCCGGTACTGTTCAGCCACGGCTGGCCGCTGGATGGCGACATGTGGGACAGCCAGCTCAATTTCCTGGCCGAGAACGGCTATCGGGTTATCGCGTTTGACCGCCGTGGCTTTGGCCGCTCCGATCAACCATGGAACGGTTACAACTACGACACTTTCGCGTCCGACATTAACGACCTGATCACCCATCTGGATCTGCAGCAGGTCACGCTGGTGGGCTTCTCCATGGGCGGCGGCGATGTGACGCGCTACATCAATAACTACGGCACGTCGCGCGTGGCGGGTCTGGTACTGCTGGGGGCGGTCACGCCGATCTTCGGTAAAACCACGGATTATCCGGCGGGCGTCGATATGTCCGTCTTCGAAGGCATCCGCCAGGGACTGCGTAAGGATCGCGCGCAGTTCATCAGCGATTTCGCCACGCCGTTCTACGGCACCAACGCCGGGCAGACCGTCTCTGACGGCGTGCTGACCCAGACGCTGAATATTGCGCTGCTGGCCTCGCTGAAAGGCACCATTGACTGCGTGACCGCCTTCGCGGAAACCGACTTCCGTCCGGATATGGCGAAAATCGACGTGCCGACGCTGGTGATCCACGGCAGTAATGACCAGGTGGTGCCGTTTGAAAGCACCGGTAAAGTGGCGGCGGAAATGATCGCGGGTGCCAAACTGAAGGTGTATGACAACGCGCCGCACGGTTTTGCCGTCACCCATACCGACGAGCTGAATGCCGATCTGCTGGCGTTTTTGCAGTCGCTGTAACGGACATTTCATGCCCTGCCCCAAAAGACCGGCCATCGTGCCGGTTTTTTTATAAGAACATACTCAACTTTAATCCGTTTAGAGAGTACGCTTATCCGCATGCGAAGCATATTCACTAAGGATTAAACATGGCTCACCAGTGGTTGAACGTCATTCATCTGATTACAGGGATGGTCTGGCTCGGCGGTTTATTGATGATGGCGGTGGTGGTCGTGGCCTGCGGGGTGGGAAATAGCAGCAATTATGCCCCGCTTATCGGGCAAGTGCGCCGCTGGAGTCGCAGCGTAACGTCACCTGCGATGCTGATCCTCTGGGCCTGCGGGCTGGCGATGATTATCAGTCACGGCGGCGGTCTGCCCCTGTGGCTGATCCTGAAAATCGTCGTGCTGGTGGTGCTGTCCGGGGTGCATGGCATGCTTTCCGCCACGCTGCGCCGCCTGGCAGAGGGGCAAAACACGCCTTTGCGCCCGTTTATTCGTTATACGCCCTGGATTGTCGTGCTGGCGACGGTACTGATTGTTCTGTTTGTTAAAATGGGACATGTTCTCGGCTGATTGCCGGAAAATATTCACATTATATGTCATAGCGATTGCTCTGAATTATCGGGGCAGTCGCTGTTCGCGCGTGCGAGAAATAAGTAATTTAAACAGCGGTTTATTATTTTTCACGCGTAAAACGAGGCGTGAGGAAGTGTGATCTACCGCACAGTATGCAACTCAACGGGTAAAAAGACTGTCTACGCTTATAAGTAGCCGGGCAACACCCGTATCTTTTTACGACGCCATCCGGAGGTCTGCATCACTATGTTCAACCAGAAACTAAAACCAGATGAATCCGTTGAATTCGTGATCGAAGCAAAAACCAGTTTTGAAACCGATCCGTACGAACTCAAGCTTGCGGAAATGCTTGAGGCTGAGCCGGAACCGGAGATGATCGAAGGCTACCCCGCCTCCGATGCTCTTACCCCTGCCGATCGCTATCTGGAACTGTTTGAACACGTACAGTCCACCCGACTGTTTGCCGACAGCAAAACCTTTCCTGACTGTGCGCCGAAAATGGATCCTTTAGATATTCTGATCCGTTATCGCCGAATCAAACGCCGCCCTGACTTTGATCTGCAAAAGTTCGTCATGGCGCATTTCTGGTTGCCGGAACAGTACGGCAACGAATACGTTTCGGATCCGCAAAATTCGCTGAAAGAGCATATCGACCAGCTGTGGCCGGTGCTGACGCGCGAGCCGCAGGATCACATTCCGTGGTCGTCGCTGCTGGCGCTGCCGCAGGCCTATATCGTACCGGGCGGTCGCTTTAGTGAAACCTATTACTGGGACTCCTATTTCACCATGCTCGGCCTTGCCGAGAGTGGACGTAACGATCTGCTGAAATGTATGGCGGATAACTTTGCGTGGATGATCGAACGTTACGGTCATATCCCGAACGGTAACCGGACTTATTACCTCAGCCGTTCCCAGCCGCCGGTGTTTGCGCTGATGGTGGAATTGTTTGAGGAAGATGGCGTGCGCGGTGCGCGGCGCTATCTGGAACATCTGCTGATGGAGTACAGCTTCTGGATGGACGGCGCGGAATCGCTGGTGCCAAACCAGGCGTATCGCTCTGCGGTACGTATGCCGGACGGCTCAGTGCTGAACCGCTACTGGGATGACCGTGATACTCCGCGCGACGAATCCTGGCTGGAAGACGTGGAAACCGCCCGCCATTCCGGGCGTCCTGCCAGCGAAGTGTATCGCGATCTGCGCGCGGGTGCGGCCTCCGGCTGGGATTACTCTTCCCGCTGGCTGCGTGACGCGAACCGTCTCGCCAGTATCCGTACCACGCAGTTTATCCCTATCGATTTGAACGCTTTTCTGTTCAAACTGGAAAGCACTATCGCCAATATTTCCGGGGTAAAAGGCGACCGGGAAGGCGAAGCGATCTTCCGTCAGCGGGCGAGCGATCGCCGGGCGGCGGTCAACCGCTATCTGTGGGACGTCGAAAAAGGCTGTTACCGCGATTACGACTGGCGTCGTGGTGAAATGGCGCTGTTCTCGGCCGCCAGTATTGTGCCGTTGTATGTCGGCATGGCCACGCATGAGCAGGCTGAACAGTTGGCGGTGGCAGTACGTGAACGCCTGCTGACGCCAGGCGGCGTGATGGCAACCGAATACGAAACCGGCGAGCAGTGGGATAAACCGAACGGCTGGGCGCCGCTGCAATGGATGGCGATCCAGGGCTTCAAGCTTTACGGCAATGACGCGCTGGGCGACGAAATCGCCCGCAGCTGGCTGACGACGGTGAATACTTTCTACCAGCGTCACCATAAGCTGATCGAGAAGTATCACATCGCAGGCGGTACGCCACGCGAAGGGGGCGGCGGTGAATATCCGTTGCAGGATGGCTTCGGCTGGACTAACGGCGTGGTGCGTCGTCTGATCGGGCTTTACGGCGATCCCTGATTTCCCCGTCAACCACCCGGCAGCTGTCGCTGCCGGGTCTGCATGATTTAATCAATCACCTCATAAATCGCCGTCTGGATCGCCAGCCATTTTTTGGTCTGGGCGGTTTGTTCTGCCATATCCCTGCGCCGTGCCTGCTCCATTTCATATTGCTGACGCTTCACCACCGGCGGCGTCGTACAAAACGCCTGCAACCAGGTTTTGCGCTGTGAAGTGAGCTTTTGCCCGGTAACCATCGCATGGCTCAGCGTACTGATAAAGCGTCGGCAGGGTTTCAGTTCCACCATTTGCAGACGATAGCGCAGCAGCAGATCCAGCACATCATCGTGATCCGCTTCCATCGCCTCTTCGGTCCAGGACAGCTTCCAGTCCATTCCACCCTGTAAAAACAGCTGAACCACGCGGGTGTCGTTGCGGTTAATTGCCGCCCGCAGATTATTTTCATCCCAGGTAATGCCCATGCGCGTCAGCGTCTCCCGCGAGGACGGTTTTTCGCGCGCTGGTTCGCTCTGTTCCTGCTGTACCACAGGTTGCGCCGCCTGCGCCGTTGGCGGCGTACTGCCACCGCTAAACAGCCACAGCCCGCCGCCCATGAGTCCCAGAACCATCACGCCAACCGCGCCCCACAACACGCCCGATACCAGTTGTTCCCGCTGCTCCGGGGTACGTGCCGCGCGATGCCCCGGACGTTCGATACTGTCACGCACTTCGAAAATATCGCCGCCGGTGGCACGCGCTTTTTTACGCGCCCGCTCCCAGAAAGATTGCAGCTCACCCGCGTCTGCCGCCAGTAATAGGTCCGGGCTGATGCGGGTACGGCCCTGATTAAAGGCATTCTGTACGGAAGTGGTGATCTGCGGGTAATAGCTGTCCAGTAAACGCAGCTGCGCCGGTGAGAGCAAATCCTGGGCGATCAGGGTATTGCGGATCTGGCGGATATCATCAAGAAACACCTGCAACGTTTTGCGCGGCTCGGCAAACAGCATCAGGGTCTGTGGATCGTTAAACAGCGCAGAGTAGTGCTGGGTGAACTCTTTTTTATCCACCAGCATCAGCGCCAGCTCGCTGAACAACATGCCGCTCAGCACGTCGTTGCGCTCGCCCAGCTTCAGCCAGCGCCGCACACGATCGACGCCGAACTGCGTTTTCAGATGGTTGCTGAGCAGGATACTGTCCGGCCAGGCTTCGTACACCAGCGCTTTGATCATCAACTCAATCGCCCGCAGTTGCGCCAGCGCCTGCTGCTGTTGTTGCGTCTCATCCTGCACGCTGATTTGCGTGCTGTAGGTAAGCTGGGGCTGTTTTTCCCGCAGCAATTCGAGAGAGGTCATAAAGCGCAGTGCGGTGATCAGTTGATTTTCACTGACCTCCTGGCCGCTTTCATACTGTGGCACCCGCTGTTGCAGATGGCGCAACAGCAGCGTGAACTGCGACAGTTCGGCATCGTTGAGCCGCAGCCGGTGGGCGACCGCCGCCCAGCCCCCCAGATTCGCGCGGGCGGCGTCCAGCTGTTCCAGAAACCAGCGTGGATCCTTGCCCTCAGTCACATCAATATCAAGCAATGACAAAATTTCGGTGGAGGCCTGACGAATGATGCCGATACAGTGTTCAAACTGTTCGCGTATGCCAGACGATGAATTGCGCATCTTTATTTTCCTTTAAGTGCAACCAGTCGACGTATATTTTGAGGGCGTTTTTTATTATTTTTTCTTTTTTTCCAGCCACTTATACGATAGACCAGTTATACAGGAATATCAGTGACGGCTGCACAGATCTGGAAGCGAAATATGATTGAACTGACCACGGAGCGCCTCTGGTGCCGCCAGATCCAGTCCACGGACTGGCCGTTTTTTCTCGCGCTGTATGAAAATGACGACATCCTGCGGTTCGTCTCTGACCCGCGCCCGCAGGAGGAGATCCACGATGCGTTCGATTCCCGTCTGCCGCCATGGACGCCGGGCAGCGCACACTGGCTCTGTCTGATGGTATTTGAGCGCGCCACCGGCCAGCCGCTGGGCGTCACCGGTTACGTGCACCGCGAAGCGGACTGCGCCGAAGTGGGCTTTCTGTTCGTGCCACAGGCACAGGGCAAAGGTTTTGCCGGTGAATCGTTGCGAGCCGTGTGCGACTACGCCTTTCAGCAGGGCGGTATTCGTCGGCTGATCGCCACGGTCACCGCCGGCAACAGGCCATCAAAGCGGCTGCTGGAAAAAACGGGGTTCGTGCTGGAAGGTGAACTTCGCGAGGCATTCTGGCTGAACGGGCAGTGGCAAAACGACTGGCTGTTTGGTTTGCTGCGCCACGAATACCGCTGATCCAGACGATTCGCCCTTCACAGCGCGCATCCTTATGCCAGGCTTAACAGGATAGCGAGGCAAAACTTAAGGAGTCAGCATGAGAAAAATGATTGTAGCCGCCACGGTAGCGGCGTTATTTGCCCTGCCGGCACTCGCCGACGATAAGCCCGGTCTGAATACAGATGAAGCGCCAAAACCGGCGCACCAGCTGGATGACGGTTACCGCGGCGCAGAAGATGCCCGCTCGATGACCATTGACCATGCGAAAGAGATGCACGACGATGCTTCGGTGACATTTCGCGGCAACCTGATTGCCAAAAAAGGGAATGATATTTATACCTTCCGCGATAAAACCGGCGAAATCGACGCTTATATTCCTATGGCGGTGTTTAAAGATCGGGAAGTCAGCCCCGATCAGCTGATCAGTATTACCGGTTCACTGGACAAGAAACAAAAACCCCTGCGGGTAAAAGTCTCACGTCTGCAAAAAGAATAACGACACGGGGGCGAGGCCCCCGTTTTTTGACGCTTATAAAAACATCCCGCCCGATACTTCAATACGCTGCGCGTTCATCCAGGCCAGCTCATCGCTGAGCAGCGCGGCGATGGCATCGCCAATATCATCCGGCAGTCCGACGCGGCCCAGTGCGGTTTGCGAGGCGACAAACTGGTTCATCTGCGCGTCATCCCGTACACGTCCCCCACCAAAGTCCGTTTCAATGGCCCCCGGCGCGATAATGTTCGCCGTGATGCCGCGCGCCCCTAGCTCTTTCGCCTGATAGCGGGTCAGCACTTCCATTGCGCCTTTCATGGCGGCGTAGGCACTGGAGCCGGGTAAGGCAAAGCGCGCCAGTCCGGAGGAGACATTAAGAATGCGACCGCCATCTGTCATCAGCGGCAACAGCCGCTGCGTCAGGAAGAATGGCCCTTTGAGATGAATATTCATCACCTCATCAAACTGCGCTTCGCTGGTATCGGCATAGGCGGCGTACAGCCCCACACCGGCGTTGTTTAATAAATAATCAAAACGGTCACGCTGCCAGACGTGTTTTAACTGCTGCTGTACCTCGTCCACGAAGCCTGCAAAGGTGCTGGCATCGCTCACATCCAGCTGCAAGGCCACGGCTTTCGCGCCAAGGCGCTCAATTTCTTCAACCACAGCCGCAGCATCCTGCGCGTTACTGTTGTACGTCAGGATCAGATCCGTTCCCTTTGCCGCCAGCTTCAGCGCTGCGTTTTTACCGAGGCCACGGCTGCCGCCGGTCACTATTGCGATAGGTTGTGTCATAAGAAACCTCATTTCTGGGGGTGTGGTGATTGAGAAGCAGCTTATTAGGTGGTAGAAAATCAATAAAGATGGCCTGTTACGCTTCACTGTTTCACTTACAACAACAATAGGGCGCGGTGATGGATAAAGTTTATGCAATGCAGCTGTTCACCCGGGTGGCCGAACTGGAAAGTTTTACCCGTGCGGCGGAGTCGCTGGGACTGCCAAAAGGCAGCGTATCGCGCCAGATACAGGCGCTGGAGAACCATCTGGGCACGCAGTTGCTGCATCGCACGACTCGCCGCGTACAGCTCACCCAGGACGGGATGGTCTATTACGAACGGGCTAAGGATTTACTTATTAACCTCGATGAACTCGATGGTTTATTTTTGCACGATCCGTCTACCCTCAGCGGACGGCTGCGCGTGGATATGCCCGTCGCGGTGGCAAAAAACGTGGTCATCCCTCGTCTGCCCGCGTTCGTACAGCAGTATCCCGGCATTGAAATTGAGCTGAGCAGCAGCGACCGGCTGGTGGATGTGATCCGCGAAGGCTTTGACTGCGTGGTGCGCGTTGGCACGCTGAAAGACTCGGGCCTGATCGCCCGCCCGCTTGGCAAGCTGTCGGTGATCAACTGCGCCAGCCCCGATTATCTCGCGCGTTTTGGCTACCCGGAGACTCTCGAGGATCTGAGTGGCCATGCGGTGGTGCACTATGCCGTTAACCTCGGCACGCGCTCGCAGGGCTTTGAGTTATATCGGGACAATACCACGCAGTGGATCAAAACCGGCGGCATTCTGACGGTCAACAGCACCGAAACCTATCATGCTGCTTGCCTTGCGGGACTGGGCATTATTCAGGCGCCACGTATCGGCGTACGGGAGGCGCTGCGCAGCCGCAAACTGGTGGAAATCCTGCCGCAGTATCGCGCACAGCCGATGCCGGTATCGCTGATTTATCCGCACCGCCGCAACCTGTCACGCCGGGTGCATCTGTTCATGGAATGGCTGACTGATGTGATGAAAGCCTATGTTGACCAATGACCGTCTATAATTTCGGTTACATCACGCTAACAACGAAGGAACACAGCTCTGATGACAGCGGAAAATAGCGAGAAACGACCGACTCAGGACCTGGACTACGAGCCGGTAAAAAAAATGGATACGACAGATAAACCGCAACCGGAGTCTGAAAAAAAAGAGGAGAGCGGCGGGGCCATCGAAACGGTGAAGGAAACCGCGGAGAAAATCCAGCGTCGCCCGATGGTGGCGCACCTGATCCGCGCCACCGAACGCTTTAATGACCGCATGGGCAATCAGTTTGGCGCGGCTATCACCTACTTTTCCTTTTTGTCGATGATCCCCATTCTGATGGTGTCTTTCGCGGCAGCGGGCTTTGTGCTCGTATCGCATCCGACGCTGCTGGAGGATATTTTTAATAAGATCCTCACCAACGTCAGCGATCCGACGCTGGCCTCCACGCTGAAAAACACCATCAACATCGCGGTGCAACAGCGTACAACGGTAGGTCTGGTGGGGCTGGCGGTGGCGCTCTACTCCGGTATTAACTGGATGGGCAACCTGCGCGAAGCGATCCGCGCTCAGTCGCGAGACGTCTGGGAGCGTAACGCGACGGATGATGAAAAATTCTGGGTGAAGTACCTGCGCGATTTTATCTCGCTGATCGGTCTGCTGGTGGCGCTGATTATCACGCTTTCTATCACGTCCATTGCCGGGGCGGCCCAGGAGATGATCATTTCGGCGCTGTACCTGGATTCCATTGAGTGGCTGAAACCGGCCTGGCGGCTGATTGGTCTGGCGATTTCCATTTGCGCCAACTATCTGCTGTTCTTCTGGATCTTCTGGCGACTGCCGCGCCACCGACCACGTAAGCGGGCGCTGATGCGCGGCACGCTTATCGCCGCCATTGGCTTTGAAGTGATTAAAATCATCATGACCTACACTCTGCCATCAATGGTGCAGTCGCCCTCTGGCGCGGCCTTCGGTTCGGTGCTCGGTATCATGGCGTTCTTCTACTTCTTCGCCCGTCTGACGCTGTTCTGCGCCGCCTGGATCGCCACCGCAGAATACAAAGACGACCCGCGAATGCCGGGAAGAAAACACCGCTAAACCTATTATCGGGCTGAATAAAAACGCAAAATTTCAGCCCGATTCATCATTTCAGCATTATTATCCAGTCCGTAACTTTTATTTAACCAAAAACCAGTTTTATATTCTGATATTGAAAAAGTGTGAAGCATTTCATGGATGCCAAATCTCAGGCATGAAAATTATTCACTTTTTGCGCAATTAATCACCGCCTCGCTGTTTTGTAACAGATTGAAATGTCGCTTTTGCTATGCGTAATATGGCCGTCCGTTCGCCATAAAATAAGAAATATCTATGCAAGCTACAGCCACAACCCTCGACAATGAGCAGGAAAGCCCGCCGGTAAACTCACGCAATAAGGTCGTTGTTGCCTCCCTGATTGGCACCGCCATCGAGTTTTTCGACTTTTATATTTATGCCACCGCGGCGGTCATCGTCTTTCCCCACATTTTCTTCCCGCAGGGCGATCCAACGGCGGCCACGCTACAGTCGCTGGCTACCTTCGCCATCGCCTTTATCGCCCGTCCGATCGGCTCGGCGGTGTTTGGTCACTTCGGCGATCGCGTAGGACGTAAAACCACGCTCGTAGCGTCGCTGCTGACGATGGGGATTTCGACGGTGCTGATTGGCCTGCTGCCGGGCTATGAAACCATCGGCATTTTCGCGCCGCTGCTGCTGGCGCTGGCACGTTTTGGTCAGGGTCTGGGCCTTGGCGGTGAGTGGGGTGGCGCGGCGTTACTGGCGACAGAAAATGCGCCGCCGCGTAAACGCGCGCTGTATGGCTCCTTCCCGCAGCTTGGCGCGCCCATCGGCTTCTTCTTTGCCAATGGCACCTTCCTGTTGCTCTCCTGGCTGCTGACCGACGAACAGTTCATGAGCTGGGGCTGGCGCGTACCGTTCATTTTCTCTGCCGTACTGGTGCTGATCGGCCTGTACGTGCGCGTATCACTGCATGAGTCGCCGGTGTTTGCCAAAGTCGCCGCCGCGAAAAAACAGGTGAAGATCCCGCTGGGTACGCTGCTGACGAAACACCTGCGCGTTACCATTCTCGGCACTTTTATTATGCTGGCGACTTACACGCTGTTTTACATCATGACGGTTTACTCGATGACCTACAGCACCACGCCTGCACCGGTAGGTCTGGGCATGCCGCGTAACGAAGTATTGTGGATGCTGATGCTGGCGGTAATTGGTTTCGGTGTGATGGTACCGGTGGCCGGTCTGCTGGCTGACGCTTATGGTCGCCGTAAATCGATGATTGTCATTACCTCGATGATCATTATTTTTGCGCTGTTTGCCTTCCCGCCGCTGCTGGGCTCAGGGAGTCAGGCGCTGGTAATGGTGTATCTGCTGCTGGGTCTGAGCCTGATGGGCCTGACGTTTGGCCCGATGGGCGCGCTGCTGCCAGAGCTGTTCCCGACAGAAGTGCGTTATACCGGGGCGTCGTTCTCCTATAACGTGTCGTCGATTCTGGGCGCGTCTGTGGCGCCGTATATCGCCGCCTGGCTGACCGCCAATTATGGCCTGTTCTATGTGGGCATCTATCTGGCCGCGATGGCCGGTCTGACGTTAATCGCGCTGATCCTCACGCACGAAACGAAAGATCAGTCGCTGTAAAGGGTTACCCTCTCCCATAGGGAGAGGGCATTAACCCCATCACGCCGTGCGCAGGTTCTGCGCGGCTTTCACCATGTTCGCCAGCGCGCTGCGGGTCTCCGGCCAGCCGCGGGTTTTCAGGCCGCAGTCCGGGTTCACCCATAAACGCTCTGCCGGGACACGCTGCGCCGCTTTTTTCAGCAACGCTTCGATCCATTCCACGCTCGGCACGTTCGGCGAGTGAATGTCATACACGCCTGGCCCGATTTCGTTCGGGTAATCGAACTCTTCAAATGACTCCAGCAGCTCCATGTCAGAACGCGAGGTTTCGATGGTGATCACATCGGCGTCCAGCGCGGCAATAGCATCCATGATGTCGTTAAACTCGCAGTAACACATGTGGGTATGGATCTGTGTGTCGTCGCGCACCACGGCGGCATTGATACGGAAGGCTTCCACGCCCCACGCCAGATAGTCATCCCAGTCGCTGCGACGCAGCGGTAAGCCTTCGCGCAGAGCCGGTTCGTCAATCTGAATGATGCCGATGCCTGCCGCTTCCAGATCTGCCACTTCATCACGCAGCGCCAGCGCGATCTGTTTGGCGATGGTTTCGCGGCTGACGTCTTCACGTGGGAAAGACCAGCAGAGAATGGTCACCGGGCCGGTCAGCATGCCTTTTACCGGTTTATCGGTCAGCGACTGGGCATATTTTGCCCACTCGACGGTGATGGCCTCCGGGCGGCTGATGTCGCCAATCACCACCGGCGGTTTTACGCAACGGGAGCCGTAGCTCTGCACCCAGCCATTCTGTGTAAACACGAAGCCGTCGAGGTGTTCGCCGAAGTATTCCACCATGTCGTTACGCTCGGCTTCACCGTGTACCAGCACATCCAGTCCTAAGCGTTCCTGTTCGGCAATCGCCTGTTTAATATGTTCCGCGATGCCGGTGCGATAGTTGCCCGCGTCCAAACGTCCCTGTTTGAAATCCAGACGCAGGCCGCGGATCTCGGTGGTCTGCGGGAAGGAGCCGATGGTCGTTGTCGGCCACGCCGGCAGGTTAAAGCGCTCGCGCTGGGCTTTTGCGCGTTCCGCATAAGCACTCTGGCGCTGGCTGTCCTGCGGGGTGATGGCCGCCAGACGTTGTTCCACGGCGGCATTGTGTACCCGCGCTGAACTGCGACGCGCCTGGATCGGGGCGCTCCATTCTGTCAGTTTTGCTGTCTCGCCGCTGTTTAGTGCATCGCGCAACAGCGCAAGCTCGGCGCATTTTTGCAGGGCAAAGGCGAACCAGCTTTTGACTTCCGCATCAAGGCGGGTTTCCACCGAGAGATCGATCGGGCTGTGCAGCAGCGAGCAGGACGATGCCACCCACAGATCGCGTTTACCGACGATGTTCTGGATCTGCGCGTATTTCTCCGTCAGATCGGCGCGCCAGACGTTACGACCATTGATCACCCCGGCAGAGAGCAGCCAGTCGGACGGCAGACGGCGGTGCAGTTCGTTAACGTCATCCTTGCCGTGTACCAGATCCGCATGCAGACCCTGTACGGGCAGCGCGGTGATCGTATCGAGGTTTGGCGTCACGCCTTCAAAATAGGTGGTCAGCAGCAGTTTGACCTGTCCGGTGAGTGCATCGTAAGCCGGCTTGAACGCATCCAGCCACGCCTGCGGCAGTTCCAGCACCAGCGCCGGTTCGTCAATCTGCACCCACTCCACGCCGCGTTTCGCCAGTTCGCCCAGCACCTGCTGATAGACCGGCAGAATGTCCGCAAGCAGACTCAGACGGTCAAACGGCTCGCCTTTCACTTTGCCGAGCCACAGGTAGGTTACCGGGCCTAACAGCACAGGTTTAACGTTGTGTCCAAGGGCGAGGGCTTCGTCGACCTCTTCCAGCAGTTGCGTCCAGGTGAGTTTGAACTGCTGGCCTTTGGTGAATTCCGGCACCATGTAGTGATAGTTGGTGTTAAACCACTTGGTCATTTCTGCGGCCGCTGCCGGTTCGCCGGTCGGCGCACGGCCACGACCAATGCGGAACAGGGTGTCGATGTCGATGGATCCATCGTTGTTCTGATGACGAGCCGGCACGTTGCCGAGCAGCAGGCTGGTGGTCAGAACATGGTCGTACCAGGCGAAATCGCCCACCGGCAGCAGATCGATGCCCGCCTGTTTTTGCTGATCCCAGTGGCGGGCGCGCAGTTCGCGTCCCACCGCCAGTAATTCTTCACGGCTGGTGTTACCCGCCCAGTAGCTTTCTTGTGCTTTTTTCAGCTCGCGACGCAGGCCAACGCGAGGGAAACCGAGGGTGTGGTTGCGAATTGTCATTTTGTACCCCTTATGGAATTTTCAGGATTTTAGCCGTCCAGATGTTTACACTTCCATAATGTGTAGGTACTGTATATTCCTCAAGCGCAAATTGTTCATGCCGGAGTGAAGGACTTTCATGATCGAGATTAAACATCTGAAAACGCTACAGGCGTTACGGAACAGCGGATCGCTCGCGGCCGCGGCGGCTACGCTGCATCAGACGCAATCCGCCCTCTCCCATCAGTTCAGCGATCTGGAGCAGCGCCTTGGCTTTCGGTTATTTGTGCGTAAAAGTCAGCCGCTGCGCTTTACGCCGCAGGGCGAGATCCTGTTGCAACTGGCGAATCAGGTGCTGCCGCAAATCAGCCGGGCGCTTCAGGACTGCAACGAGCCGCAGCAGACGACGCTGCGTATTGCCATCGAATGCCACAGTTGCATTCAGTGGCTGGCGCCGGCGCTGGAGATTTTCCGTGCAAAATGGCCGCAGGTGGAGATGGACTTTAAATCCGGCGTGACCTTCGATCCGCAGCCCGCACTGCAACAGGGCGAACTGGACGTGGTGCTGACCTCCGATATCCTGCCGCGCAGCGGTCTGCACTATTCACCGATGTTTGATTATGAAGTGCGGCTGGTGCTGGCCCCGGATCATCCGCTGGCGTCAAAAGCGCGCATTACCCCGGAAGACCTGGCCTGCGAAACGCTGTTGATTTACCCGGTGCAGCGCAGTCGTCTGGATATCTGGCGGCATTTCCTGCAACCGGCAGGCATTACGCCGGCGCTGAAAAGCGTCGACAACACGCTATTGCTGATCCAGATGGTGGCGGCAAAAATGGGTATCGCGGCGTTGCCGCACTGGGTTGTTGAGAGTTTTGAACGCCAGAATTTGATTGTGACCAAAACCCTGGGCGAGGGACTGTGGAGCCGGCTGTACGCTGCCGTGCGCGATGGCGAGCAGCGTCAGCCGGTGACGGAGGCGTTTATTCGCGGAGCGCGGGATCATGCCTGCGATCATCTTCCTTTTGTGCGGAGCGCGGAGCGACCCAATGGCGATGCACCCACAGCGAAGCGACTATCACCGACCCACCAATGATAAAGCTGGGCCAGTGCGGCTGCTGATGCCAGATCGCCAGATTAACCAGCAGACCCGCGGGCACATGCATATTGTTCATGATGCCCAGCGTACCCGCATCCACCTGCGTGGCACCGTAGTTCCACATGAAGTAGCCGATGCCGGACGCCGCCACACCAAGAAACACCAGAATGCTCCATTGCAGCGTGGTCTCCGGTAATTTCTGCGCGTTGCCCATCATAAACCAGGCGATGACCGCCACCACAAACGCGCCCATATAGAACCAGGCAAAAGCGTTATGTTGCGGCATCGGGCGGGTTTCCATCAGGCGCTTATAGCCCACCATGCCAATCGCAAAACTGATATTCGACAGCTGTACCAGCAGCAGGCCGGTCCAGAAGTGATCCGTCACCTGGTCGTAACGGATAATGCCCGCGCCAATCACCGCCAGCAGGGCACTAAAGGCGTAGCCCCAGCGCAGGCGGCGCTTGCTCATCAGGTCATAAATCAGGGTGATATACAGTGGCGTCAGGACGGTGAACAGCAGCAGTTCCGAGACCGTCAGGTAGAGATAGGCATGGAAGCTCAGCATATACATGATGCCGAGCTGCATGGCCCCCACCAGCATATAGAGCGCAATGGTTTTCACATCGTGGCCGCGGGTGCGCAGGAAAGGTAAAAAGACCAGCGCCGCCAGACCGACGCGCACCAGCACGGCGAAATAGCTGTCCACGTGACCGGCAAGGTATTCGCCAAATAAGCTGAAGGAAAACGCCCATAGAACAGTGGTGATGATCAGTAACGCCACAATGAATGTCTCTTAGATTAATGAGCACTCATTGTAGCGGACTTCAGGGTTGACAACTGACTACTATTTAATCAATCAAGAAACAGTTTACGCAGATAGTTGGGAACGGCGTTGTCGGCATTCGTGCCAATCACTTCCAGCTCCGGATGCAGATCTTTCAGACGCTGGTGCGCATTCGCCATAATGCAACCTTTGCCCGCCATCGAGAGCATTTCCGCGTCGTTCATGCCGTCGCCAAAGGCGATGCAATCCGCTAAGCCATAGCCCATCGCTTTCGAAACCGCTTCCAGCGCATGGCCTTTCGAGACGCCGCCCGCCATGACTTCCAGACAGGTGAGCGTGGAAAAACTCACGTTCACGCGATCGCCCCAGCGGGCGTTAATTGCCTGCTCCAGCGGCAGTAGCTTTTCATGACTTTCGCAGCTAAAGAAAATTTTGCTGACGTTATCCGCATCCAGCAGACCCGGTTCAAACAGCGAGTAGCTGAAGATCGCCTCTTTGAAAAAGCGCATTTCATCCGGGCGGTGACGGTTAATAAACCATTCGTCATCGCGATAAACGTTGGTGAGAATATCCGGGTTGGCATGCACCACGCCAAACAGGTCGCTGGCAATATCGCGATCCAGGTTATGGGTGAAAACCAGATTGCCATCGGTGTCATGCACACGCGCACCGTTGGAGGTGATCATATAGGCTTTGATGCCCAGATTATCGCGGATCTGGCCGACATCGACATGGTGACGACCGGTGGCGAAGACAAAATTCACGCCTCGCGCGGTCAGCAGTTTTAACGTCTCTTTCGCGTAGGGTGAAAGGGTATGGTCGGGCGAGAGCAGCGTGCCATCTAAATCAGACGCAACAACCTGATACATAAGAAAATTCAACCTCTGGACAAAGCGGGAGACCCGCCGGGTGAGTTATGCCTGTCGAAAAAATCGACAATGGCGTTAAGCGCGACTGAGCGCATAGCGTCCTTTTCGAAAAGGATCTCATGGTAAGCGCCTGTAATGACCAGCGGTTTGCCTCCTTCACAGGGATGGCCCGCTGCGGCGCGAATTTCACAAAAACGGTCATGCATACGGTTATCCACAACCCGCTCTTCTTCTGCCTGGATGAGCAGTACTGGGGTGGCATCGTTCGCCGCCCCCGCCAGCACCATTTCGCCTGCCCGTATTCCTTCCCGCACCCAGTGATTGGTGGGTCCCCCAACGCGTAACTGGGGATCGTCAGCATAAAAGCGCAAATTGCGCCGGTAGCGCTCCCGGCTGTGGGTGAGCACGTTGAGGCTAAAGGGCAACGGCTGCCAGCGTCCGGTACCGATGGCGTAGCTTTCGCGCATACGCGGGTTGCCTTCGGCCCAATCAAGGATATGCCGCACCATCCAGTCTGGCAGACGAATGACAATGCCGAACATCGGCGCCGTCAGGGCGATGGCATCACATACCTGCGGCGTGCGTTGCAGGAACAGCGTGGAGATCGCGCCGCCCATTGAGTGCGCCAGAATGTAGCGTTTGCGCCACGGGCCAGGCGTCACTTCCTGCGCCCAGAAGGCAGCCAGATCGTCGACGTAATCATCAAAATTATCGACGTGCCCGCGATGGCTGTCGGAAAGCAGACGCCCGGAGCGCCCCTGCCCGCGGTGATCGATGATCAGTACGTCAAAGCCGAGATGAAACAGATCGTACGCCAGTTCGGCGTATTTCACGTAGCTTTCGATGCGGCCGGGGCAAACAACGATCACCCGATCGTGGCTGGCGGCGCGAAAGCGCACAAAGCGTATCGGGATATTATCGACGCCGATTATTTCGGCTTCCTCGCGCTGACGCCAGAAATCGGTCAGCGGTCCGTGAGCGAATGCCGCAAACGCGTTTTCTCTTGTTTCCCAGTCCATTTTCTGCCGAAACATTGGGTCTGAACCCCCGACTGCCGTGTAATATCGTTTTTTCAGGCCGCGCCACACCGTACGCTAACAATAAGGTATTGTGGCATAAAAAATGTCATCCAGGGAGTTTCGCATGACCTTCGAATGGTGGTTCGCCTATCTCATTACCTCAATCATCCTCAGCCTGTCGCCGGGTTCTGGTGCCATCAACACCATGACTACCGCCATGACGCACGGCTATCGTGGCGCGGCGGCCTCGATCAGCGGATTGCAGACCGGGCTTGCAATTCACATCGTGCTGGTGGGGATTGGTCTGGGGACGTTGTTCTCCCGTTCGGTGATGGCTTTTGAAGTGCTGAAGTGGGCGGGCGCGGCCTATCTGGTATGGCTGGGTATTCAGCAGTGGCGCGCGGCGGGCGCGTTAGATCTCAATACGCTGGCGAGCACCCAGTCGCGCGGGCATCTGTTCCGGCGGGCGGTGTTTGTGAATCTTACCAACCCCAAAAGCATTGTGTTTCTTGCTGCGCTGTTCCCGCAGTTTATCGTGCCCCATCAGCCGCAGATCATGCAGTACGTGGTGCTCGGCACCACCACCATCATAGTGGATATCATTGTGATGATTGGCTACGCCACGCTGGCGACGCGGATTGCGTCCTGGATCAAAGGCCCGCGCCAGATGAAAGCCCTTAACCGCATCTTTGGCTCGCTGTTTGTGCTGGTCGGCGCGTTGCTGGCCTCCACCCGCCACGCGTAAGTAAAACGGGAAGGCTGCTCGCAAAATCCGTCTTAGCGCAGTGCCAGAATGCCGCCACTGATGTCACCACGGACGGCATATAATGGCGCAAGCAGCGACTCCCCATGATTCGGTATTCAAGACCTTCCTCTCCCGCGTGGAAACCGCGCGGGATTTTATTGAAATCCACCTGCCCCCGGATCTGAGAACGCTCTGCGATCTGGATACGCTGCGCCTGGAGTCCGGCAGTTTTGTCGAAGACGATTTGCACCCCTACTACAGCGATATTCTTTATTCCCTGAAGACGACGGGCGGCGACGGCTATATCTATGTGCTTATCGAACATCAGAGCTCGCCCGATAAACATATGGCCTTTCGGTTAATGCGTTACGCAGTGGCCGCCATGCAACGACACCTGGAAGCCGGGCATTCCACCCTTCCCCTGGTGATCCCGGTACTTTTCTATCAGGGGCGGCGCAGCCCCTGGCCCTGGAGCCTGAACTGGCTCGATGACTTTCACCAGCCGCAACTGGCCCGGCAGCTCTACAGCAGTCCCTTCCCGCTGGTGGATATTACCGTCATTCCCGATGAGGAGATCATGCAGCATCGCAGCATGGCGGCACTGACGCTCATCCAGAAGCATATTCGCCAGCGTGACCTCGCCCTGCTGCTGGACCAGTTCGCCAGTCTGCTGATAAAAGGGCACATGAGCGGACAACAAATTACGGTACTGATAAAATATATGATTCAGGCAGGAGAAACGCATGACGTGAAAACGTTATTGTATGAACTGGCGCGCCGCGTGCCAGAACAAGGAGAGAGGCTGATGACAATCGCTAAACAGTTAAAATTGATGGGGCGGACAGAAGGACTCCTGCAAGGGATACAGGAAGGAATACAACAAGGGATACAGGAAGGACTAGAGCAAGGACTACACCAGGGAATTCTCGAAGGTCAACGCGCTGCACGGCAGGAGATTGCGCGACAGATGCTGCTGAGGGGCTTCGACAAGCGCGCGATCATGGAAATGACCGGTCTGATGCAGGATGAGTTGCAGCACCTCAGCCATTAAACAACACCCACCCGTATTGACGCCGGGTGGGTATGCTTTTAGCGGGAAATAATCAGATGGATGCCGAAGCCTGCGAATAGCGCGCCGGCAACGCCATCGATCCATTTCGCCATCCGCTGGTAGCCGCGACGCATCGACGGCAGCGCAAACAGGCTCGCCACCACGGTGAACCAGGCAAAGGTTTCCAGCGAAATCAGAATGAAAATACCCCAGCGTTCCGCGGATCCCACGTTATCGCCAACAAACAGCGAGAATACGGAACCGAAGTAAATAATCGCTTTCGGGTTGGCCAGATTGGTCAGCAGTCCTTTCAGGAAACTGCGGCCGCTGGTCGCCAGTTCCACTTGTGGTGCCGGTGCGTCAGGATCTTTTTTCTGCAGCGCGCCACGCAACATCTTGTAGCCCATCCAGCACAGATACAGCCCGCCGCCGACCATAATGATGTTATGCAGCCACGCCATTTTTTCGAGGATCAGGTTCAGGCCCAGCAGCGCCACGCCCGCCCAGACCATGACGCCCGTGGTGATGCCCAGTACGCCCATCATGGCTTCTTTACGTGAACGGCTCACCGCCGTCTGCGAAACAAAGAAAAAGTCCGGCCCCGGGCTCATTAGCGCAACGATATGCACCAGTGCCACGGTGAGAAACAGCATTAACATAGATAGCTCGCGGGGAAATAATTCATTGGGATCTCATCCTGACACTTTTTTACGCCATTGACTACTCGTCATCGTCGCCATCGACATGCGAGCGGATCAGCGCCATAAACTCTTTACCAAAACGCTCCAGCTTGCGCATTCCCACGCCGTTTACGCTGAGCATTTCGCTGGCGGTGATCGGCGTCTGTTCCGCCATCTCAATCAGCGTTGCATCGTTAAAGACGACATAGGGCGGAATGTTCTCTTCATCGGCGATGGCTTTGCGCAGTTTGCGCAGTTTGGCGAACAGCTTGCGGTCATAGTTGCCGCCGAAGACTTTCGGGTTATTGCGCGCTTTGATAGCCACCACGCGCGGTACGGCGAGCTGTAACGGCACCTCGGCCCGCAAAAACGGACGTGCGGCCTCGGTAAGCTGTAGCGCGGAATGCTGCGCGATGTTTTGCGTCACCACCCCCAGATGAATGAGCTGGCGGATCACGCTGACCCAGTGCTCGGTCGTATGGTCGCGCCCTTCACCGTAGATCTTGAGTTTATCGTGGCCCAGCTCGCGGATACGCTGGTTATTCGCGCCGCGCAGTACTTCCACAACGTATCCCATGCCGAAGCGCTGACCGACACGGTAAATCGCTGACAGCGCCTTTTGCGCGTCCATCAGCCCGTCATACTGACGCGGTGGATCGAGACAAATATCGCAGTTGCCGCACGGCTCCTGACGTCCTTCACCAAAATAGTTGAGCAGTACCAGGCGGCGGCAGGTCTGCGCTTCAGCGAACGCGCCCATGGCGTTCAGCTTGTGACGCTCGATATCCTGCAACTGACCGGGCGGCTTCTCTTCCAGACATTTACGCAGCCAGCCCATATCGGCCGGATCATAGAACAGCATGGCTTCTGCGGGCAGGCCATCACGCCCGGCGCGACCGGTTTCCTGATAATAGGACTCGATATTGCGCGGAATGTCGAAATGCACCACAAAGCGCACGTTCGGCTTGTTGATGCCCATGCCGAACGCCACTGTCGCCACCACGATTTGCAGGTCATCGCGCTGGAATTTCTCCTGCACCTCGGCGCGCACGCTGTGTTCCAGACCGGCATGATAGGCCCCGGCGCTGAAGCCACGGCTTTGCAGACGGGCAGCGGTATCTTCAACCTTGGCGCGGCTGTTACAGTAAATAATGCCGGATTTACCTTTCTGATCCTGCACATAGCGCAGCAGCTGATCGAGCGGCTTGAACTTTTCCATCAGCATATAGCGGATGTTCGGGCGGTCGAAGCTGCTGACCTGGATCAGCGGATCGTTAAGCCCCAGCAGGTGAACAATATCATTGCGAGTGGTGTCGTCTGCCGTGGCGGTCAGCGCCATAAACGGCAGCGCCGGGAAGCGCGCGCGCAGCTGCCCAAGGGCGGCATATTCCGGGCGGAAATCATGCCCCCACTGGGAAATACAGTGCGCTTCATCGACGGCAACCAGCGCCGGGTTCCAGTGGGCAAGATGCTCAAGGAAATTATCCAGCATCAGGCGTTCCGGCGCGATGTACAGCAAGCGGATCTGCCCGTTGCGACAGCCTGCCATCACCTCTTGCTGCTGCTCGCGGGTTTGCGTGGAGTTCAGACAGGCGGCGGCCACGCCGTTGGCCAGCAACTGATCCACCTGGTCTTTCATCAGCGAGATCAGCGGCGAGACGACAATGGTCAGACCGTCGAGTACCAGCGCCGGGATCTGATAGCACAGGGATTTACCGCCGCCGGTGGGCATCACGACCAGACAGTCGCGGCCTTCCAGCACGGTATCAATTATTGTCTGCTGACCGGGGCGGAATTGCTGATAGCCGAAGGTTTCCTGCAAGACCTGTTTCGCCAGCGATGCCTGATTCATTACTTCCGCCTGCGCCACATCTACCCCATTTACCCGAAATAAAAACAGGCGCTATTTTCAGCGCCTGCGAGTGAAACTGCAATGCCTTAGAACAGATCGTTTAGCATAACGCCAACGCCGACGCGCGTCTGGTTAAAGTTGTAATCAATTAATGATTCGCCGTAACCGCTATAAACCTGAGTATAAAGACGGACATGGCGGGTGATCGGATAGCTCACGCCCAGCTCTGCGCCGCCGTAACCGGTATTCCAGTTATATTGTCCTTTAGCGCTCAGCACGGCCTCGCCCAGCTGATAACCAATTTTCAGCTGGTAGTAACCCATATATTTGGTGATGTCCGGGTTGTCATCGGTATCGCCCACCACATACCACGGCTTCACTTCCACCAGCCAGTTACCGTTTTGCGCCATCATACGGCTGTAAAGACGGTTCCAGCTGCGGGAGGTCGGGTCGGAACGGCCATTGGAGTCATGGTTAAAACCAAACTCCACATCGCGCAGCGTCCAGCCTGCCAGCTCGTAGTCAGTTGCGAAACCGAGGAACAACTGCGGTTCGTAGTTGGTTTCACGGAACGGAGAAGATTCGCCGCTGTTGGACAACTGCCACCAGGATTTCTGGGTATAAGACGCGCCCAGTACCGAGTTCGGCCCGATAATGCCGCGCCAGAACGGGAACGCCAGGCTCAGCTGAAACTTCACTTCATCTTTACGTGAGTTTTTCGCCCAGTTATAGGTTTCGATCGCTTCTTTATTCAGATCGCTGGTAGCCGTGTAAATAGCGTAGTTCGATTCATACGGATACAGCGTAAAAGGATTATCGTGCTCTTGTAAAAGATTGGCGATGATACTCCCGCGTACTGCCGGGGCGTCATGCACGGCTTTAATTGTCGCTTCCTGCGCAAATGCTGTGAACGGCAGCGCAATGGCCGCCAGAAACCAACCCAGAAACGTCCGCATCGGTCTTGCTCTCCTGAACAAAATAATAGAGGTGAATAATTATCAGACGCCCATTCTACCTATTTCTCAATTAACTGCGCAGTTATCGTTTCTGAAAGTGGAAATCAACATTAACGAAGCATAAAATCAACATTTCTTTAACCAATGGATCAGGTGATTATGTCAGCCGTCCTTACAGCCGATGCCGCGTTACAGCTGGTCGGTGAGATTTTTGTTTATCATATGCCGTTCAATCGCGCGCTGGGGCTGGAGCTGGAGCGCTACGAAAAAGCGTTTGCCCAGCTTAGCTTTAACAATCAGCCGATGATGGTCGGTAACTGGGCGCAGAGCATTTTACATGGCGGGGTGATCGCCTCGTCGCTGGACGTCGCCGCCGGGCTGGTGTGCGTTGGCAGCACTTTAACGCGTCACGAAACCATCAGCGAAGACGAGTTGCGCCAGCGGCTGTCGCGCATGGGCACCATCGATTTGCGTGTTGATTATCTGCGCCCTGGCCGTGGAAACCGTTTTACCGCCACCAGCACCCTGCTGCGCGCGGGTAATAAAGTCGCGGTCGCCCGCGTCGAGCTGCACAATGAAGAGCAGGTGCATATCGCCACCGCCACGGCGACGTATATGGTAGGTTGAGCGGCAGAGATCGGGTAAAATGTCGTTACTTTTTAGTAACAGATGTTGGATGTACCGATGGATGCAAAGCAGACGCGGCAGGGGGTATTACTCGCCCTCGCCGCTTATTTTATTTGGGGTATCGCACCGGCTTACTTCAAACTGATCGATTTCGTTCCCGCCAGTGAAATTCTGACCCACCGCATTATCTGGTCGTTCTTTTTTATGGTGGCCCTGATTAGCGTAAGCCGCCAGTGGCCGCAATTAAAGAGGCTGCTCAGCCAGCCGAAAAAGATCCTGTTGCTGGCCTTGTCGGCGGTATTAATCGGCGGCAACTGGCTGCTGTTTATCTGGTCGGTGAATAGCCATCATATGCTGGAAGCCAGCCTCGGCTACTTTATCAATCCGCTGGTGAATATTGTGCTGGGGATGATTTTCCTTGGCGAGCGTTTCCGCCGTATGCAGTGGCTGGCGGTGTTGCTTGCCGCCTGCGGCGTGCTGGTGCAGCTGTGGACCTTTGGCTCGCTGCCGATCATCGCGCTGGGGCTGGCTTTCAGCTTTGCGTTTTATGGTCTGGTGCGCAAGAAGATCGCTGTCGACGCGCAAACCGGCATGCTGATCGAAACCCTGTGGCTGCTGCCGGTCGCCGCCATCTGGCTGTTCGGTATTGCCGATACGACCACCAGCCATATGACGCAAAACCCATGGTCGCTGAACCTGATGCTGATGGCAGCAGGCGTGGTGACGACGATCCCGCTGCTGTGCTTTACCGGTGCGGCGACGCGTCTGCGTTTATCAACGCTGGGCTTCTTCCAGTACATCGGGCCAACGCTGATGTTCCTGCTGGCGGTACTGTTTTATGGCGAAATCCCCGGCGCGGATAAGATGGTCACCTTTGGGTTTATCTGGGTGGCGCTGGCGGTATTTGTGATGGATGCGCTCTATACGCAGCGCAGGGGGCGGAAAGGGTTGTGATGTTTTGCCGGATGGCGCTTCGCTTATCCGGCCTACAGGTTACGTAGGCTGGATAAGCGAAGCGCCATCCGGCATAAACCTCTACAGCCAGTTACGGCGCTTGAAGTACAGATAGGGCGCAAGACCGGCGAGCATCATTAAAATGATCGCCCCCGGATAACCAAAGCTCCATTTCAGCTCCGGCATAAACTCGAAGTTCATACCATAGCTGGAGGCCACCAGCGTCGGCGGCAGGAACACCACGGACACCACCGAGAAGATCTTGATGATGCGGTTCTGCTCGATATTGATAAAGCCCATCGCCGCCTGCATCAGGAAGTTAACTTTCTGAAACAGGGATTCGTTGTGCGGCAGCAGGGATTCGATATCGCGCAGGATCTCACGCGCCTGCTCCAGCTGGCCGCCCGGTAAACGCGCCTTACGCACCAGGAAGTTCAGCGCGCGCTGGGTATCCATCAGACACAGCCGCACCTTCCAGCCGATATCTTCCTGCTCCGCCAGCGCTGACAGCGCCTCGTCGTACTCATCGCCCTGCTGGCCTTCCATAATGACGCGGCTCAGCTTTTCCAGATCGCTGTAAATGTTTTCAATTTCGTCTGCCAGCTGCTCGATTTTGGTTTCGAACAGATCGAGTAGCAGTTCATAGGCATTGCCGTCGATCATCGCCTGGCTGCGGGCGCGCATACGGTATAACCGGAAAGCGGGTAGTTCACGTTCACGCAGGGTAAACAGGCGGCCATCGCGGATGGTAAAGGCGACGGTGGAGTTACCGGCGTGATCTTCCGCATCTTCAAAAAAGAAGAAGGAGTGAATATGCAGGCCGTCTTCATCTTCGAAGAAACGTGCCGAGGCCTCGATGTCTTCCAGCTCCGGGCGGGTCGCCAGGCTTTGCCCCAGTTCGGACTGTACGCGGTGTCGCTCATCGTCATCCGGTTCGACCAGATCCACCCAAACGGCGTCAATAAGGGGTTGTGACTCTTCTGCTTCCAGACGAGTCAGGCGATTATTTTCCAGTTGAAATGCGCTCAGCATGACCGGGACTCCCAATGCAAAAATTATCGGACAGTTCGGTGGGCACACAGAAACAAATTGGGTTTCAGACCATTAAACAGCCTGACTCAGTGCGACGGGTAAAAAATGCGGTCGCTGACAACCACTAAGGCCATCAGCGTGAGGAGATAGCCTTAGGAGTTGTTCCTGGATGACAGGGAATTGAGCCAGCATCTACTGGGTGTGTCCAAGGCGAATGTCCTCTTAGCGTAATCGTGCGCGCATGTTACGCCAGCAAAAAAATGGCGTCAACACGCAACGGAACGGCTGAGGATATTAATTAACCTTACCGGTATAAGGCTAGCAGAACATTACAAAATTATGATATTTTTCTGAATGTTACACAGTTTCCAGCTTCGCATAGGCGGCAACCAGCCATTTGATCCCCTGACCGGGGAACGCGATCTGCAAACGGCTGTGCTCGCCGCTGCCTTCCAGATTCACCACCGTACCTTCGCCAAATTTCGCATGACGCACGCGCTGCCCCAGCTTAAAACCGGAATCGCTTTGCGTGATGGGCGTGCCTAATTGCTTGTGCGTCACCGGGCGGCTGATGCTGGCGCGCAGACGCACTTCCTCTACGCACTCTTCCGGCAGTTCGCCGATAAAGCGTGACGGGCGGTGATAGACTTCTTTGCCGTACAGACGACGGGTTTCCGCGTAGGTCAGCGTCAGCTTCTGCATGGCGCGGGTGACGCCCACGTACGCCAGACGGCGCTCTTCTTCCAGACGACCGCCTTCATCCAGCGACATCTGGCTCGGGAACATCCCCTCTTCCACACCGACGATAAACACCTGCGGGAACTCCAGCCCTTTTGCAGAGTGCAGCGTCATCAGCTGCACCGCGTCCTGCCAGGTATCCGCCTGCCCTTCGCCCGCTTCCAGCGCCGCGTGGGACAGGAACGCCTGCAACGGCATCAGATCTTCTTCTTCGTCGTTGTAGCTGAACTGGCGCGTTGCCGTCACCAGTTCCTCTAAGTTTTCCACGCGCGCCTGGCCTTTTTCGCCTTTCTCCTGCTCATACATGATGAACAGGCCGGAATCCTTGATCACGCGGTCAGCCTGCACGTGCAGCGGCATGTCGGAGGTTTCCTGTGCCAGCGCTTCGATCAGTTCCACAAAGCGTTGCAGCGCACTGGCCGCGCGGCCCGCAAGGGCTTTCTCCTGCAATAATTCACGGCTGGCCTGCCACAGGGTCAGCTGGCGGTCGCGCGAGGCCTGACGCACCACGTCAAGCGTACGATCGCCGATGCCGCGCGTGGGGGTGTTTACCACGCGTTCAAAAGCGGCGTCGTCGTTGCGGTTGGCGATCAGACGTAAATAGGAGAGCGCGTCCTTGATTTCCTGACGTTCGAAGAAGCGCATACCACCGTAGATGCGGTACGGCATCCCCACCTGTAACAGCGCCTCTTCCAGCACGCGCGACTGGGCGTTGCTGCGATACAGAATGGCGCACTGCTCAAGCGCGCCGCCGCTGTCCTGCCAGGTTTTGATACGGTTGACCACGAAACGCGCTTCGTCGAGTTCGTTAAAAGCGCAGTAGAGCGAAATCGGATCGCCATCAATGCCATCAGTCCACAGCTTTTTGCCCAGTCGCCCGTTGTTGTTTTCAATCAGGGCGTTGGCAGCACGCAGAATATTGTTGGTGGAGCGGTAGTTCTGCTCAAGGCGGATGGTTTCAGCACCAGGGAAGTCATTCAGGAAGCGCTGAATGTTTTCCACCTGCGCGCCGCGCCAGCCGTAGATCGACTGGTCATCGTCACCGACGATCATCACCTTGCCGGTGTCGCCTGCCAGCAGACGGATCCACGCGTACTGAATGTTGTTGGTGTCCTGGAATTCGTCCACCAGGATATTGGTAAAGCGCTCGCGGTAGTGATTGAGAATGTGCGGCTTGTTAAGCCACAGCTCATGGGCGCGCAGCAGCAGCTCGGCAAAATCCACTAACCCTGCGCGATCGCAGGCTTCCTGATAGGCCTGGTACACTTTCTGCCAGGTCTGCTCTACCGGATTACCGAAGCTCTGAATATGATGCGGACGAATGCCTTCGTCTTTCTGACCGTTGATGTACCACATCGCCTGACGCGCCGGCCATTGCTTCTCGTCGAGGTTCATGGCTTTGATCAGACGGCGTAACAGGCGCAGCTGATCTTCGCTGTCGAGGATCTGAAAATCCTGCGGCAGATTGGCATCCATATGGTGTGCGCGCAGCAGACGGTGTGCGAGGCCATGGAACGTCCCGACCCACATGCCGCCCTGGCTGTTGCCCATTAACTGGCTGATACGGTGGCGCATTTCCGCCGCCGCTTTGTTGGTGAAGGTCACCGCCATGATGGAATACGGCGAACAGTTTTCTACCGTCAACAGCCAGGCGATACGGTGGACCAGCACGCGTGTCTTACCGCTGCCTGCGCCTGCCAGCACCAGCATGTTGGTGCGCGAGGCGGCTACCGCATCACGTTGTTTGTCATTGAGGCTGTCGAGCAGGTAAGAAACGTCCATTGGCACCGCCACGTAGTAATCAGAAACAGAACGAATTGCCCGATGGCGCTTCGCTTACCGGGCCTACGTTATTGTAGGGCGGACAAGCATAGCGCTATCCGCCAAAACCCTGGTATTTTATACAGAACTATTGGTGATTATATCAGCGAGGTCAGAGATGCCAACTGCGAAATTTCAAGGTGCGGCAATAAACGGCTGTCCGTGGCGGTCATCAGGCTGGCACCTTGCGGTTTGATCCAGCACGCCTGCATGCCATAACGGATCGCCCCGGCCACGTCAGTGGTCAGGTCATCGCCCACATGCAGGATCTCCCCAGGCGGTACGCCGAGCTTTTCCGAGGCCAGTTGGTACATATCACTGAAGGGTTTTGAGCGCCCGTGCGGGCCAGCACGCAGAACAAAAGCAAAATAATTACCCAGACCGAACCGTTCAGGCTCGGCGTTGCCATTGGTGATGGCCACCAGCGGCCATTTTTTGCCCAGCGCCGCCAGGGTGTCGTGCGTGGACTGGGGTACGTCGATGCGGCTGCGCCAGTGGGCAAAGTTTTCCATGGCAGCGCGAGCACCGGCATCCGCTTCTTCCGCGTTCAGACCGGCATTCAGCATCGCCTGCATCACCGCACGACGCCGCCATTCGGTCACGTCGTGATAAATATCCGGCTCGCTTTCGCGTAACGCCTGCCGCAATTGCTGAAAATCACTTTTTTGCAACGCCTTCAGCGCCGGATGATAATTTTGCACGAAGGTCAGCGACTCCTGCTCGGTACGCAGGATCACCGCATGGTTGTCATACAGGGTGTCGTCAAGATCGAACGTCAGGGCCGAGATGTGGCCCAGTGGGCGGTAAAAACGCATTATTTCCCCCGTTTAGCGCGTGGATGCGCCGCGTCATACACTGAGGCGAGGTGTTGAAAATCAAGATGAGTATAGATTTGCGTCGTCGACAGGTTAGCATGCCCCAGCAACTCCTGAACGCCGCGCAGATCGCCGCTCGATTCCAGCATATGGGTGGCAAACGAGTGGCGCAGTTTATGGGGATGTACGTGACTGTTCAGCCCCTGCTTGATACCCCATTCAGCAAAGCGTTTCTGCACGTTGCGCGCCGAGATACGCTTGCCAAGCTTCGATAAAAACAGCGCGTCTTCATCGCTGCCAAACAGGCCGCGCAGATCCAGCCAGTGCTCGGTCCAGGTTACCGCATTACGCCCTATCGGCAGGCGACGCTCTTTGCTGCCTTTGCCCATCACCCACACTTCGCCGCTCTCTAAGTCCAGATGTTTGATATCAAGCCCGACCAGCTCTGACAGACGCAGACCCGCGCCATACATCACTTCCAGCATTGCCCGGTCGCGCACCGCCAGCGGATCGTTAAGATCGATATCCAGCAGGCGATTCACATCATCGACGTCGATATTTTTTGGCAAGTGGCGCGGTGCTTTTGGCGCGGCGATGCCTTTAGCCGGATTGGCAGACAGCTCACCCTGCGACACCATCCAGTCGAAGAAACTGCGCAGGGCAGACAGGCGCAGCGCAAGGCTGGCCGCGCCCAGGCCGTGGCGACGGCTACGGACCGCAATGGTACGCACGCTGGCGGCATCGCAGTCTGCCCAGCGGGTAATACCGGTTTCACGGGCGATTGCCATGATGGCATCGAGCTGACGTCGGTAGTTGAGCAAGGTGACAGGGCTGAGCTGACGCTCAACGCCGAGATAGCGCAGAAAACGGCTTACATCATGGTCAAGAGTCGGATCGCTCATACACGCTCGATCCAGCGCTCCAGCAGGTCCGGCAGCATCAGCGCGATCTCCTGAAGCAGTTGGGTTCCCTGCCCTTGCTGATAATGGTGCACATCACGGCTGCTGAAGAGGATCACTCCAAGGTCGCCGTCACGCCCCATCATCGACATTGCCACTGACCCGATAGCTTTCGCGTCAGGGAGTATCACCAGTAATTCCGGGCCGTTCAGGGTACCAAGATAGTGATTTTCGTGACCAAGGCGCTGAATACGCAGCGGCTCAAAGGCCTGACGGCTCAGCGCCAGATGAGTAAAGCCGGACGGCGCGCCAATGCGCCAGCGATCGGGGAATAAACGAATGCTCGCCCCCGCCAGCCCCATTTCCCGCGCCCAGCGGTGGAAACGGTTGAGAAAATCCTCAAGGCTGCTGGCGGACGCCAGACGGCCCTGCAGACGCAGCAGGCGATTAAACAGACTTTCGTTAGTGCTGGCCTGCTCCATCAGCAACGTCATGTTCTCTTCCAGCACATTGATATGATGGCGGGCGCGCGCCATTTGCCACTCGACAAGCGAAACAGCGCCGCGCACCGGGTGCGGGACGTGCATCAACTCCACTGCCCGCGCATTACGGATAAAGAACTCGGGATCGCGCAACAGATACTCCACGACCTCGCTGTCGCTGAGTGTGGCCTGCGCCTCCTGCTGTTCTTCCCCTGTCTGCTTCATAAATGAATAAATCCGTCGTAAACATGTGTCGCCGGGCCAGTCATATACAAGGGATGGCCCGGCCCCTTCCAGGCGATATCGAGACGCCCGCCCGGTAAATCGACGCGCACCTCTTCCGCCAGTAATCCTTGCTGGATCCCAACCGCAACCGCTGCACAGGCGCCGCTGCCGCAGGCCTGCGTCTCACCGGCACCGCGCTCAAAAACGCGCAGACGGATCTGTTCACGTTTCATCACCTGCATAAAGCCGATATTGGCCCGCTCCGGGAAGCGTTCATGGCTTTCCATGACCGGGCCGAGGGTTTCCACCGGCGCGCTGTCGACATCATCAACCTGGATGACGCAGTGCGGATTGCCCATGGACACCACGCCGCAGAGAATAGTCTGCTCGGCAACGCGCATAATATAAGTCTTTTCCGCTTTATTGGCGCGAAACGGCACCGCCGACGGCTCGAAGTTTGGCTCGCCCATGTTCACGCGCACCAGCTCATCTTCCGTTACGCTGAGCACCATCCGGCCATTGGCCGTGCTGACGCGAATATCGCGTTTATTGGTCAGCCCTTTCAGCCGTACAAAGCGGGCAAAACAGCGCGCGCCGTTACCGCACTGCGAGACTTCGCTGCCATCGGCATTAAAGATGCGGTAATGAAAATCAAGATCCGGATCGTAAGGTGGTTCGACGATCAGCAGTTGATCAAAACCCACGCCCAGATGCCGGTTAGCCAGACGGCGGATCAGTTCTGGCGAGAAAAAGACATTCTGCGTTACCGCGTCGACGACCATAAAATCGTTGCCAAGGCCATGCATTTTAGAGAACTGCATCATCTACTCCATTCCCGCGGTTACAGAATAAAATCTGTTAGTAATTCACCTGAGTAGGGCCGTCATTGTTACCACGATCGTTACGCGTCGGCGTCAGTTCTTGCTCGGTGCTTTGTACCTTTTTCGTCGGCGGCGGTGCGGACTTATCGGCTGGCGGGAAATAGAGCGGGCCTTTCAGACCGCAGCCGGCCAGACTGCATAACGCGACGAAAACAAAAAGCGTTCGGAACACATTCTTCATTATGGTTTGCCTGTAAGTTCATGCTTGCTGTTTCTATCATCGCAGGAGAAGCCGCAAAAGCAAGAGTTTGCGCACCCCCTGCATTGGGAATTGTTTCGCGTTATACTCGCGGCATCACGAAAAAAAGGAAAAAAAATGAACGATTCAGAATTCCATCGCCTGGCCGACAACCTGTGGCAGACCATTGAAACCCGTCTGGATGAGTGGGACGGCGACGGCGATATTGACTGCGAAATCAACGGTGGTGTACTGACCCTGACGTTCGAAAACGGTAGCAAAATCATTATTAACCGTCAGGAGCCGCTGCATCAGGTATGGCTGGCGACCAAACAGGGCGGCTACCATTTTGATTTGCAAGGCGATGAGTGGATTTGCGATCGCAGCGGCGAGCGCTTCTGGGATCTGCTGGAGCAGGCCGCCACGCAGCAAGCGGGCGAAACGGTCAGCTTCCGTTAAGAGAAGTACTGCTGCAACAGCGGAGCGTCGTCATCCTGATTAGCCGGAGGGACGGCGCTAATCGTCTGATTGCGGAACGGGATCACCTGCGCACGCCCGTCCACCTCCACGATCTGATAGAACTGCGGCAGGTTGAAGTTGATAAAGCTTGAGCCGTAGGTAAAGCGATCGTGCGAGGAGGAGTAGAAGCGGCTGACGTCGCGTACCAGCTCCTCGGTGCTGCCTTCACAGTGGTGATACACCTCTGCGCGGTTGCTCTCATCAAGGATGTAAATCGTAAAGCCGTTGTTGTCTGCCGACGCTTCAAAGAAGAACTGAATAATGCCTTCGCTGGCAAACCCATCCACCACCGACGGCAGTTTGACGTGGTTGGTCTCAACCTGTACGGACAGACCGTGCAGCTTGTTGTGGGAAATGGCACCGTAAAACTCGATGGCGTTTTCCAGCTTCTGCACCGACACATTCAGACGTTCAAAGAACAGCCCCCAGGTTTGTCCCGCCACGCGCAGCGCTTTGAAACGCCCGGTTTCCTGACGGGTGCTGGACAGGCGTAAGTCGATACATTCGGACACCAGCTGCTGCACGCGGGTACGGATCAGGCCGCGCAGGTGCTGGCTGTAACAGAACACTTCGACGCTGTCCGGCGGCGCGGCATCCTGATGCATTTTGCCGAGAATCGTTTTTAGCGCTTCGATCATCGCCTGCTCGCCGTTGAAATGCAGAGTACGCACTTCGTTCCACGAGTTGCGATAGAGCAGATCGACGCTGCCCACCAGACAGTTTTGCTGTTCGCCAAAGCTGAACACATCCAGCTTACGGAAATCAAAATGCACCACCTGATTGCGGAAGGCCGCCGTCGGGTCGTATTCCAGATTGACGATAATCGCCAGATGGCGAATTTCACACGGGCTATAGAGCGCTTTCGGCGTCGGCGCCGGTAAACGCAGCGGGAAGTGGTGCGACACGTCAGCAACCATTTCCTGGAGCTTCGCCAGATCCGCCACGCCGTTGCCCTTAATAAACAGACGGGTGCGTGAGGTCAGCAGGCCGTTAAACCACGCCCAGGCCACCAGCTTGTTCAGGTAACGGTTATATTCCAGCGGCTGATGGCTGATGATGGCGTCCATGTTCGGCGCACGGTTGTAGAGATACCAGCCAGCGCGGTTAGCGCGGCCCGGCGGCACATGGATAAAGGTCAGATTCGGCTCAGAGAGATCCGGCGAAATTTGCGGGTTGACCAGCGTCACTTTGCCCGGCAGCGCTTCAAAAGCGGCATACAGCTTACGCGTCAGCACGCCGATGTCCTGCGGGCTGGCGGAAACGCTTAAATTATTGCGGCGCGCGAAACGGATCAGGTTGCGATAGGTTTGCATCATCGCATCCAGCAGTTCGTTGTGCGCTTCGCGAACCTGCTCGATTTTCCAGTTAGCGCGGTTATCGAGCATGGCAAGACGTTCATCGTCCCAGCCCCACTCTTTCACCAGCGAACTGATCACTTCACGACGCCAGCCCACGCAGGCGCGTTCGCGGCTCAGTTTTTCGCACACTTTTAAGTAGAAGCAGCGGCGTACCAGATCGAGACGAGTAGTGTCTTCGATCGCCGTCAGATAGGCGGTTACGCGCTCCAGCATCATGCAGTAGTGATCGAGACCAAAAGAGACGATCTCGCCGTCGTGCAGACGCTGTTTGATGTCTTTCGCCAGCAGGCGGGTGTTCGGGTATTCCCAGGAATAGGCTTCCAGCAGCAGCGTTTTCAGCACTGCTTTATACGGGGAATCGATACTTTTATACAGCTGCCACAGGCTGGCACCAAAGTACTCTTCGGCGGACAGTGAGCTTAAGCCGCCCAGATCCAGCCATTCGTTCGGCGTCAGCACGCCCTGCGCGTAAAGCGACATCACGTAATCGTCGTAATGATCTTCTTCATCGCCCGGCACCATATTCCACAGAATACGTTTCCCGGCCAGACGCACAGCGGTGCGATAGAATTCGTCGAGCAGCAAAATATGCTGCGTGGAGCCGCAGTCTTCGCCGCCGAGGCTGCCGCTTTCATTATGGCGGAAGCGGTTCTCATCGATCAGGAAGAAGCTGACTTCAACGCCAAGGGAGGCGGCCCAGCTTTCGAGCAGGCTACATTTGCGCTGCAGGAGCTGGCGCTCGTCATTGTCGAGCCACGACTGGTGACAGACCCAGATATCCAGATCCGAAGAACAGCTCTGTCCTACCGATGAGGTACTGCCCATGGAGTAGACGCCGGTGATCGGCAGTTCGCCTTCCGGAGGGGTGTCCTGCGGCGGCAAATCGAGTTCATTCAGGTAGCGAAGTTGGGTTTCATCAGGCGTGTAGAGGCAAATACCACTGGGAACGTTACCGTCAAGGTAACCCGGCATCAGCGGATGGTGGTAATGCAGCAATGTAGGCAGCAGACTGTAAACCTGCTGGAAAGCAGGGCCCATAGCAGCCAGTGCGCGATCGACACGCAGTTGGTTTATGGCATCCAGTCTCTGTTTCAGAGTCTCAATATAGAGGTACAAGACGTATCGCCTGATGTTTAAACCTTCCCGGTTGCGGTTGCGATGGCCTTCCCGTCACCGAACTGTTCAGATTTCAGTATTTCAAAATTACCCGTCGCCACGTTTTCGCCCTTGTGTTTTTAGGAGTACAGTCGAAAAAATGGTCTAAAACGTGATCAATCTAACACCTTGCCGATTGACCGTAAAGAAAGATGCACTACATACAAGTGTAGCATCAATCATTATGTGTAAATTCCCAAATACGGCTACGTCCCTCTTTCCCGCAATCCTCCGTGAAACCTGACACCCTATGGCAACAATGTTAGGATGGTCAACGGACGATAAAGACGGTAACAAGCATGTTAGACAATGTTTTAAGAATTGCCACACGCCAAAGCCCCCTTGCGCTCTGGCAGGCACACTATGTTAAGCAGCGCCTGATGGCGTGTCATCCTGGTCTGACCGTTGAACTGGTGCCTCTGGTGACGCGCGGCGATGTTATCCTCGATACCCCGCTGGCTAAAGTGGGCGGTAAGGGATTGTTTGTTAAAGAGCTTGAAATGGCGCTGATTGAACATCGTGCCGATCTGGCCGTCCACTCGATGAAAGATGTGCCGGTTGAGTTCCCGAAGGGGCTGGGCCTGGTCACCATTTGCGAGCGTGAAGATCCGCGCGATGCGTTTGTTTCCAATAATTATGACAGCCTGGATGCCCTGCCCGCTGGCAGCATCGTTGGCACGTCAAGTTTACGCCGTCAATGTCAGTTGGCGGAGCGCCGCCCGGATCTGGAAATTCGCTCGCTGCGCGGTAACGTCGGCACGCGACTGGGCAAGCTCGATAAAGGCGACTATGACGCCATTATCCTGGCGGTTGCCGGTCTCAAGCGTCTGGCGTTAGAAGATCGCATTCGCATGGCTTTGCCTCCTGAGCTGTCGCTGCCCGCTGTGGGTCAGGGCGCGGTTGGTATTGAGTGCCGTCTGGATGATACCCGTACTCATGCCCTGCTGGCCCCGCTCAATCACGCCGATACGGCGCTGCGCGTAAAAGCCGAGCGTGCGATGAATATGCGGCTGGAAGGCGGCTGTCAGGTGCCGATTGGCAGCTATGCTGAATTAGTGGACGGTGAAATCTGGCTGCGCGCGCTGGTTGGCGCACCGGACGGTACCGTGATAATCCGCGGTGAACGACGCGGCAAGCCTGAAGAGGCAGAACAGCTGGGCATTTCGCTTGCCGACGAGTTGCTGGCTAACGGCGCACGCGAGATCCTGACCGAGGTCTATAAAGGAGAAGCACCCGCATGAGTATTCTGGTCACCCGCCCGTCCCCTGCCGGGGAAGAACTTGTGAGCCGCTTGTGCGCACAGGGCCAGGTGGCCTGGAGCTTCCCGCTGATTGAATTCACCCCCGGACGGGAGCTTTCGCAACTGCCCGACGTGTTCGCCACCCTGACGGCGAACGATATGATCTTTGCCGCATCACAGCATGCCGTCACCTTTGCCAGCGCGCATTTACGCCTGCACGGCCTGCGCTGGCCCTCTGCGCCGCACTATTTCGCTATTGGTCGCACCACGGCGCTGGCATTACACACCGCCAGCAGTCGCAACGTGCGCTATCCTTCGGATCGGGAAATCAGCGAAGTGTTGCTACAATTACCTGAATTACAAAATATTGCAGGCAAACGCGCCGTTATACTGCGCGGCAACGGTGGACGAGAATTACTCGGGGAAACACTGGCGTCGCGTGGAGCTGATGTCGAATTTTTTGAATGTTATCAACGCTGTGAGAAGTCTTACGATGGGGCGGAACAGGCGATGCGCTGGCAGTCTCGCGGGGTCACGGACATTGTGATCACCAGCGGCGAGATGCTCCAGCAGCTTTTCGCGCTGATCCCCGCCTGGTATCGTGACAACTGGTTACTTCGCTGCCGCCTGATTGTGGTCAGCGAACGTCTGGCGCACCTCGCCCGGGAACTGGGCTGGCAGGACATTAAGGTCGCTGATAATGCAGACAACGATGCGCTGCTTCGCGCATTACAATAACTTTCATAATGGGAAGCCATAATGACGGAACAACAGAACGACTCCGCCGTGGTCGATGAAACCAGGGAGGCGGTGGACACCCGTCCACAGCCAGAAAAAGCGCCAAAAGAAGAACGCGCCAATAAAACCAGCCTTGTGCTCAGCGCCATTGCGATTGCCATCGCGCTGGCTGCCGGGGTTGGCCTGTATGGCTGGGTAAAACAGCAGAACGCCACACAATCCGAAACCAGCGATGCGCTGGTCAATCAGATCTCTGCTCTGCAAAAAGCGCAGGAAACCCAAAAGACTCAGTTCGAAGGCATCATTAAGCAGCAGGCTTCACAGCTGGAAGACGCGCAGCGCCAGCAAGCGACGCTGGCGAAACAGCTTGAAGACGTACAGCAAAAAGTGGCGACCATATCCGGCACCGACGCCAAAACCTGGCTGCTGGCGCAGGCGGATTTCCTCGTCAAACTGGCCGGTCGCAAGCTGTGGAGCGATCAGGACGTCACCACCGCTGCCGCGCTGCTGAAAAGCGCTGACGCCAGCCTGGCTGACATGAACGATCCGAGCCTTATCACCGCCCGTCGCGCCATTACCGATGACATCGCCAGCCTTTCCGGAGTGGCGCAGGTGGATTACGACGGCATCATCCTCAAAGTGAACCAGCTGTCGAACCAGATCGATAACCTGCGTCTGGCGGACAACAACGACGACGATTCCCCGATGGATTCCGACAGCAGCGAGCTGTCCAGCTCCATCAGCGAGTGGCGCGTCAATCTGCAAAAAAGCTGGCAGAACTTTATGGACAGCTTTATTACCGTGCGCCGTCGCGATGAAACAGCTGTACCTCTGCTGGCACCGAACCAGGATATCTACCTGCGCGAAAACATTCGCTCGCGCCTGCTGGTGGCCGCACAAGCGGTGCCGCGTCATCAGGAAGAGACCTACAAACAGGCGCTGGATAACGTCTCCAGTTGGGTACGCGCGTATTACGATACCGACGATGCCAGCACCAAAGCCTTCCTGGACGATATTGATAAGCTGAGCCAGCAAAGCATCACCATGAACGTGCCGGAGTCGCTGCAAAGCCAGCCGATCCTCGAAAAACTGATGCAGACCCGCGTGCGGAATCTGCTGGCACAGCCGGGCGCGGCCGCGGGTGAGGCTGCGCAAGATGCGCCTGCCGCTGCGCCGCAGGGAGAATAATCATGTTAAAAGTATTATTACTCTTTGCATTGCTGTTAGCCGGGATCGTGCTGGGGCCGATGGTCGCGGGTCATCAGGGATATGTGCTGATCCAGACGGATAATTACAATATCGAAACCAGCGTGACCGGCCTTGTGATCATTCTGATCCTCGCCATGGTCGTGCTGTTTGTGATCGAGTGGATCTTACGTCGCATTATGCGTACCGGGGCGCACACGCGGGGCTGGTTCGCCGGACGTAAACGTCGTCGTGCCCGTAAACAGACCGAACAGGCGCTGCTCAAGCTGGCGGAAGGCGATTATCAGCAGGTTGAAAAGCTGATGTCGAAAAATGCCGATCACGCTGAACAGCCGGTGGTGAACTACCTGCTCGCCGCTGAAGCGGCCCAGCAGCGTGGGGACGAAGCGCGCGCCAATCAGCATCTGGAGCGTGCAGCAGAGCTTGCGGATAACGATCAGATCCCGGTGGAAATCACCCGCGTTCGCCTGCAACTGGCGCGCAATGAAAACCATGCGGCGCGTCACGGCGTCGACAGACTGCTGGAAATTACCCCGCGCCATCCGGAAGTGCTGCGTCTGGCCGAGCAGGCGTATATTCGTACCGGCGCATGGGGTTCCCTGCTTGATATTCTGCCGTCTATGGCCAAAGCGGACGTCGCTGATGAAGCCCATCGCGATGCGCTTGCACAGCAGGCGTGGATTGGGTTGATGGATCAGGCGCGTGCCGATCAGGGCAGCGATGGCCTGAAGGCGTGGTGGAAGAACCAGAGCCGTAAAACACGGCAGCAGGTGGCGCTGCAGGTGGCGATGGCGGAGCATTTAATCGAATGTGACGATCACGACACCGCCCAGCAGATCCTGCTCGATGGTCTGAAACGTCAATATGACGACCGGCTGGTGATGGTTATTCCGCGTCTGAAGACCAACAACCCTGAGCAGGTGGAAAAAGTGCTGCGTCAGCAGATCAAAACCCAGGGCGATCGTCCGATCCTGTGGAGCACGCTGGGCCAGTCGCTGTTAAAGCATGGCGAATGGAAAGAAGCCAGCCTGGCTTTCCGTGCAGCGCTGAAACAGCGTCCGGATGCGTTTGATTACGCCTGGCTGGCCGATACGCTGGATCGTCTGCATCAGCCTGAAGAAGCCGCTACCATGCGTCGTGACGGCTTGCTGTTGACCCTGCAAAACAATCCCCCGCAGTAAATTCCCCTCACCCTCTCCCACCGGGAGAGGGCATAAAAAAATGCCCGTTCTGAAATCAGAACGGGCATTAACAGGTCTGTATGACAACAATTCGGTGCTTCACTCAACGTTGTGTCCATGGTGTTTGATGAGGCCGAAGCGACATCTGTCTGTGGACGATAAGCACCATTAAATGGCTCTGCGTCATTCCTGAGTTTATGAGGCCCTGAGGCGAACATAAGAGGTGGAATGAGCATCTACCCTTATATTATTGCACAACTCGTGCCAGATTTTTATCACTAAATCTTGTAGTACGAATTCTTTGAAGATTTTTGAATTTTCATCACGTTACGCGCCAGGGAGGTGCCGAATTTGTGATGCAAGGCTGCAAAATTGTCGCCAGTCAGCGACACTTATCAGTGACTTTTAAAATAGTTATATAAAACAGTGAAATAGCTGTCTCCAATCCGCGACAATCCACAACCGTGACGTCGCCGAAAAGCAACACGCAAGAAACAGTAAGGAAAAGAAGGGATAACACCATCAGGAAGGACAGAAAACAAAAAACCCCGCCGAAGCGGGGTTCAAAATTGGTCGGCGAGAGAGGATTCGAACCTCCGACCCACTGGTCCCAAACCAGTTGCGCTACCAAGCTGCGCTACTCGCCGAAATACTGCTTTTTGACTTTTTAGTTAAATCAATTTGTGGTGCGAGGGGGGGGACTCGAACCCCCACATCCTAAGGACACTAACACCTGAAGCTAGCGCGTCTACCAATTCCGCCACCTTCGCATTCCACGGTACTCTTTGTAACTAATGGGGTGGCTAATGGGACTCGAACCCACGACAACTGGAATCACAATCCAGGGCTCTACCAACTGAGCTATAGCCACCACTGATATTCTTTCACGCGGCCCTGCTACTTTCACAGGCCACCGCAGCTCCAGCACCGGGTAAATGGTGCGCCCGACAGGATTCGAACCTGAGACCTCTGCCTCCGGAGGGCAGCGCTCTATCCAGCTGAGCTACGGGCGCTTAGCGCCGTTGCGGGGGTGGATAGTACGGGCTTCGGGCGTACCTGTCTAGTGCTTTTTAAAAGAAATCTCGAGAAAATGCGCGTTTGGTTATGCTTTGCGCATTTTGCTGCTTATTTCCCCAGCTTCTCCCGTTGAACATGATGATTGAGGCCTAAAACCTTGTAAACCACCGTCACAACTGCGAGGAAGATGATGCCCACAAACAGCGACATACGCGTGTCCTCGTTAAAGCCCATGCCAATCAGCACGCAAATCAGGAAAGCCATGGTGGCGTAGTTTGCCCACGGGAACAGCACCGAGCGGAACGGATGCGTGGCAATGGCCGCTTTATGCGCCTGGCGGAAACGCAGCTGGCTTATCAGGATCACAAACCACGGCACCATACCCGGCAATACGCTGGCACTGTAGACATATACAAACACGCGCTGTGGGTTAGGGATAATGTAGTTCAGGCACGAGCCAATCAGCAGAATGACGATAGAGATCGCCACGCCCGCCACCGGTACGCCGTTACGCGAGACTTTCGCCACCGCCGCCGGCAGTTGACGGTTCTTCGCCAGGGCATACAGCATACGTCCACAGCTGTACATGCCGCTGTTACAGCCGGAAAGCGCCGCCGTCAGTACCACAAAGTTAATGATCCCGGCCGCGGCCGTAATACCGATTTTCGCAAAGGTCAGCACGAACGGGCTGCCGTTGCTGCCAATTTCATTCCACGGGAAGATAGTCACGATGACGAAAATCGCGCCCACATAGAAAATCAAAATGCGCCACAGCACTTTGCCTACCGCGCTGCGCAGGGTGACCTGCGGGTTTTTCGCTTCGCCTGCCGTGATGCCAATCAGCTCCACACCCTGATAGGACGCCACCACGATACACAGTGCCGTCAGGAAGCCTTTCCAGCCGCCCGCGAAGAAGCCGCCGTGCTCCGTCAGGTTGCCAAAGCCAATAGCATGACCGCCATTGCCAAAGCCGAAGAAAATCACGCCCAGGCCCACCACAATCATCACAATGATGGTGGTGACTTTGATCATCGCAAACCAGAACTCAATTTCGCCGTACAGACGAACCGCCGCGAGGTTCGCCATAGCGACCAGCCCGACGGCGATAAGCGCCGGGATCCACGGCGCCATCTCCGGGAACCAGAACTGCACATACACGCCAATGGCGGTGATCTCTGAGATGCCCACCGCCATCCACATAAACCAGTATGACCAGGCGGTGAGATAGCCGAAGAACGGGCTCATATAGCGGTGCGCGTAGACGGCAAAGGAACCGGCTACCGGCTCCAGGAATAACATTTCGCCCATTGAGCGCATGATAAAGAAGACGAACAGTCCGGCGATAATATAAGCCAGCAACACTGACGGTCCGGCCCATTTCAGGGTGCTTGCCGCGCCCATAAACAGGCCAACGCCAATTGTGCCCCCGAGGGCAATAAGTTCGATATGACGAGCTTCCAGCCCACGCTGAAGCTCCGGTTTGTTCTCGGCCATAAATCCTCTGTTGTGTCTGCTACTGTTCCCGGCGGTGCGGGTTATTGTTATGCCTCAACGCAATGCGTTGGGTGGGCGAATGGTTTCTTAATTCGGAGGAAATGGCAAATGATGTATAAAAAAAACGTCTGTGTTGCTCAATAAAAAAGCGGCAGCGCACCTGTCAGGGCGCTGCCGGGGGATCACATCTGACCGCGATAGTGCCAGGCCAGGTAGCGCAGCAGTTTCAGCTGACGAGTGATGCGGCTCGGTTGCGATAACAGGCGGTAGAGCCACTCAAGGCCCATGCGCTGCCACACTTTTGGCGCACGCTTCACATGACCGGTGAAGACGTCGTAGGTGCCCCCCACGCCCATGTACAGCGCCTGGGGATACACCTCGCGGCAATCACGCATCAGGATCTCCTGGCGCGGCGAGCCCATCGCCACAGTGACAATCTTCGCCCCGCTGTCGCGGATACGTTCAAACAGCGCCTGACGCTGCTCGCCACTGAAATAGCCATCCTGGCTACCGACGATATTCACCTGCCACTGCGCGCGCAGCTTTTCCTGCGTTTGCGCCAGCACGTCCGGCTTGCCGCCCACCAGAAAGACGGGGGTGCCCTCTTTGCCGGCACGCGCCATTAATTCTTCCCACAAATCCGCGCCGGCAACGCGTTCGACTTTCGCCTGCGGATACTTTTTGCGAATAGAACGCACCACGCTGATACCGTCGGCATACTTATATTCTGCCGCTTCAATCAGCGCCCGTACCTGCGGGTCGTTTTCCACCGCCAGCATTTTCTCGGCGTTAATCGCCACCAGCGTACCCTGCTTGAGCGATCCCCCGGCATAGAGGTGATCCAGCGCGTGCTGCATATTCCGCCAGCCAATCAGCTTCAGCCCGCGCAGGGTGTACACAGGCGCGTCGGTTGTGTCAGTCATGGTGTTCCTTATCAGACCTGTGAAAGGGTTTTGTGGGCGCGCATCGCCCGGGCATGGATCAGCCCCGCGCTGTCAAACAGCCAGTACAGCAGTTTGGCCAGTACCAGACATGCCCCAAAGACGACGAGGAAAAAGACCACGCGCGAGACGAACGAGTCCAGTCCTTCCCTTGCCAGCACGATCATGTTGAAAATGGCCCCGAAACAGAAACTGTGCAAAATGGCCGCTTTATAGCGGTTGGGTTCCCGGTTGCCTAACTGATACAGCCAGTCGAACCATTTGATGATCATCCCCACCACCACGGCACCGAGCGGGATAAACCATACGCCGCCCATCACCACCAGCGAACCGATCAGCGTCGGCGAGATAGCCAGTCCGGAATGGTTGTTCAGCACTTCCCAGGTAAAGTAGTTCGCGGTATTCAGTACGATGCCAGGCCGGTCGGGCCACAGCCAGGTGGGGATAAACACATAGAAATCGCGCACAATGGGCGCCAGCCCCTGGAACTCGATTTTGTCGTAATTTTGCAGCAGCAGCGACAGGTTCTCCCACGGCGAGAAGGTGTCACGCGTCAGGTAGAGGAAGGTATAAAAAGCTTCATCGCCGCTGACGTTCAGCCCGTAACGCTTAAGCGCCAGCCAGAACATGCCGACAATCCCGAGCGCCCCTGCCGCTACCAGCATCCACAGCGAGATCCAGCCGCGAATGATGCCGATAAACAAAAAGATGGCGAAGGCGATAATGATATTGGCGCGCGTGCCGCCCACGATCATATAAGTCAGCAGCCCAAAGGCCACGGTACTGACGAGGAAGAACAGCCACGCCCGCCCGTCCTGACGCAGAAAATAAACCACCAGCATCGCCGGAATAAAGAAGTAGAAGAAACGTTTGAGCGCCACGCCGGACACTTCGCTGGAGAAGATCTGGCTGTACGAATGCAGCCGGAACAGCAAAAAGCCGTTGTGCATAAAGAAAATACCGACGCTCACCAGCGCGATGCCCATCAGCATCACCCACGTCAAATGCGCCTCTACGCGGTTTATAGTAAACAGCGGACGGCGTTCGCGTTCCTGCCCCACCGGGCGCAAACGGGTTTTATAGGTCACATAATAGATGGCGTAGAAACAGGCCGCAGCGAGCAAGCTCTGCATCATAATACCCGGCGGCGCGACGCCCACATCGAAGCGGAAGACCAGCACGCTGGTAAGCGGGAAGCCGAAGAAGAAGGTCAGCAAAAACAGCAACGAGAAGAAAACGTTGAAGTTAAAACGTACGCGGCGGAATTCAAACCACGTCAGCGTGCCGATAAACAGTGAGGCCAGCAGCCAGATGACCAGTAATCCGCAGAACTCAAGCTGACTCATGCCACCTCTCCCGCCGCGATTCGCAGCGCCTGATGCCAGGGCGTCAGATAGTTGGGGCTAAAGAACGTAATCGCGTTTTTATCCACCGCCGCCAGCTGACGCTGCGCCTCACGGACGACCGCCTCGTTCAGCGTATCATTTGTAAACAGCACCGGAATGTGCTGCTCCACCATATCCTGCCAGAACGGGTTTTCCCGGTTGAGCACACAGGGCACACCCGCCTGGATCAGCAGGCAGAGCGTGCCGATGCCTTGCTGACGGGCAAAAATAAAATAGCCCAGATCGCACTGGCGCAGTAAATCCAGATACGCCGCAAATTCCATTTTCTCATTGAGAATACGCAAATGCTGCGGGCTGAACAGCCCTTCACCCGCCTGGCGGACCTGCGCGATATACGCGTCGTTATTTGCCGGATAGCCCATCGGCACGATGACGTTAACCGTATCGCCAAACTGCTGATGAATGGCCTTCAGGGCGGCGATATGTTCATTGCTGGGATCGCCGGAGTTGCCCACCAGCAGCGTCAGTTTGCCTTCGGTTCGGACGGGCGGGGCCATATTGTTGAGCGACGGATCCATGCGTGTCGGGAAGTAGAGCAGCTCGCCGCGTACCTGCGGATGACGACGGGCAAAAAATTGCAGATCGCCGCGCGTGGCAAAAATACAGCCGACACGCGACTGAGCCAGCCGGCGTAGCGGATAAAACAGGCGAAACTTGAGGCTCTGCGACACTTCATACAGATCGGCGCCCCAGGCATGCCAGTTGAACTGGTGTGGCTTGATTGCCCCGCGCAGCAGCGCCAGCCACAGGTCGGTATTGAACTGACCGTGAAAGAAGAAACGCTGTCCGCGATCGGCTTTCGCCTGCGCCACAACCGCCTGCGCCAGTGATTTTTTATCGCCAAAGAAACGCAGCCGCAGTGCGGGAAAGGCTGTGCTGTAACCGTCATCCGGTCCGGCAACCATAAATTCGCGCGCGTGCTCGCCGGTCTGTGCCAGGTGATCGTTAAAAAACCGCAGCACGGTTTGATTATGGTGTGGGATATTCGATCCCAGTACATGAATGAGTGCAGTCATACCCTTTTACGCCAGAGTAAAAACACGCCACAACAGATGGCGAAATAAACAATATAGGTAGCCATGTAGGCCTGCGCTGCGCCTGCGGCCCCGTGGGTCGGGATCAGAAGGCGGGAAAAACCGGTGAGCAGGGCAAACTGGCTGATTTCCGCCAGAACATAAAACGTAAGCGAAGCGCGGGCGATCACCAGATAGCCGAAAACGTAAGCGCCCACTTTCAGTACATCGCCCACCAGCTGCCAGGCGAAGAGATCACGCATGGCGATAAATTTATCAGAGAACAACAGCCAGATGGCGACGTCACGCAGCAACCAGACGGTAAAACTCGCCGCCGCCACCGCCGGTAATACAAACTTCAGCGACTTGACGATCTCCCGCGTAATGTCCTGTTTCGTGGTCAGCCGCGAGAGCGTCGGCAGCAGGTATACGCTGAATGAGGCAGTAATGAACTGCAGATAGGCGTCAGAAATACTGCTGACCCCCTGCCAGATCCCCACTTCGTCCCAGCTGTAGTGCGCCGCGAGCATGTTTCGCATCATCACATAGGCCACGGGCAGGGTGACGGACGTGATAAGCGCCATCAGGGTAAATTTTGCCAACTGTCCGGCGAACAGTTTATCCCACTGCGGCTTCAGATAACCCAGCGGAATAGTTTTACGCCGGATCAACAGAATGGTCGCTGGCACGACCACCAGCGCCGGCACCAGCGCCAGCCCCAGTAACGCGCCCTGATAACCGCCGAGGCGGAAGCAGGCGTAATACGCCACCACGCCCACGATACTGCCGCAAATCAGCGCCAGCGCGTTTCCTGCCGCATCACGAAAGCCTTTCATCACCGCCAGCAGGAAGTTCGCCCAGGCGATGCCCATCTGTACCAGCGCCACCAGTTGAACCAGCCCCTGGAAATGCGTATGACCAAAGAGTCCCTGACTGATGGGGGCCGCCGCCAGCAGGAAAATCAGCGCCAGCAGCGTCGAGAAGCCCAGCACCATCGCGGACGAGGTACCGACCACGTTGCGCAGTTGCGCGGGATCGTCATGGTATTGCGCCACCAGCTTAGTGACGCCGTTAAAAATACCCGCCCCGGCGAGGACACCGAGCACGGTTACCAGTTGGCGAAAGTTACCCGCCTGGCCGACGCCCGACGGGCCAAAGGCCACGGCGAGCAGTTTAACCACCAGCAGTCCCGCGCCAATCTTGACCAGTGTGGACGCGGCGGTCCACACCGAAGCTTTAGCCAGCGACATCTCAGTTAAAATAGCTCAGCAGGGTGCTGATAACCGTACGTTGATTGACCGGTGCCAGATTGTAGAACAGCGGCAGGCGAAGCAAACGCTCACTTTCCTGCGTGGTATAGCGGTCTTCGCCGTGGAACTCACCAAACTGTTCGCCCGCCGGGCTGGAGTGCAGCGGAATGTAATGGAACACCGCGAGGATTTCCGCCTCTTTCAGGAAGGCGATCAGCTTGCTGCGGTCAGCTTCATCGCGCAGTTTGATGTAGAACATGTGCGCGTTGTGGCTGCAATCCGCCGGGATCGTTGGCAGTTCGATGCGACCGGCGCGTGCCAGCGGGGACAGCGCGTCGAAATAGGTCTGCCATAGCGACAGGCGCTGCTGGTTGATGCGGTCCGCCGCTTCCAGCTGCGCCCACAGGTAAGCGGCCTGCAAATCCGCCATCAGATAGCTGGAGCCAATATCGCGCCAGGTGTACTTATCCACCTGCCCACGGAAGAACTGGCTGCGGTTGGTGCCTTTTTCGCGGATCACTTCGGCACGCTCAATCAGCGCACGATCGTTAATCAGCGTTGCGCCGCCTTCACCACCGGCGGTGTAGTTTTTGGTTTCGTGGAAGCTAAAACAGCCGATATGGCCGATAGTGCCCAACGCGCGGCCCTTATAGGTCGACATCACGCCCTGCGCGGCGTCTTCCACCACAAACAGGTTGTACTGCTTCGCCAGCGCCATGATGGTATCCATCTCGCAGGCCACGCCCGCGTAGTGGACCGGCACAATGACGCGCGTTTTTTCAGTGATCGCCGCTTCGATACGCGACTCATCAATGTTCATGGTGTCCGGACGAATATCGACAAAGACGATTTTCGCGCCGCGCAGCACAAAGGCATTGGCGGTGGAAACGAAGGTATAGCTCGGCATGATGACTTCATCGCCGGGCTGAATATCCAGCAGCAGCGCGGCCATTTCCAGCGACGCGGTGCAGGACGGCGTTAACAGCACCTTCGCGCTGCCAAAGCGTTGTTCCATCCATTGCTGACAGCGACGGGTAAAGCCGCCATCACCACACAATTTGCCGCTTCCCATGGCCGACTGCATGTATTCAAGTTCACTGCCTACTACGGGGGGTGCGTTAAAAGGGATCATCATGTCACCTGTATAACCAGTAGGCGGTGCTTTCCACATTCGCACCGCTTTGAATGTAACGTTTAAGCGCGGCGGTATTCCCCACCTGGGTCGCCACACGTAACGTTGTCAGTTTGCGCGTCTGCGCCCAGTATGACGCCGCCTGCATCAGTGCTTCACCCGCGCCGCGTCCGGCCAGCAGGCCAATACGCGCTTCGCGGTCATTCAGCTGCCGCAGGGAGACAAAGGCCCGGATGTCGCCGTCAGCGGCGCGGAAGACCAGGCACTGGTGATCAAACTCGCCTTTGACGGCGTTTTCAATCCACTGGGCGTAAAAACGTCCGCTGGCGTCCGGCGGATACCAGGGCGCGCGAAAACGGCTTTGCGCGAATGCCTGCGCCGCCAGCTCACGTAACCGCGGTATGTCGTCCATGCCGGCGATGTGCGCATGCGGATCGGCAACCGGCGTGGTGAGGGTCAGCGCGAGATCCACTTCCCCTTCTACCAGCTGAAAGCCGTACTGTTGCAGCGCGTCCAGTTGGGCCGTATCGCTGGCAGGCACTTTAACCTGCACCCGCGGCCAGGCGTCCAGCTCGGGCCCGGTAATTGCCGGGCCACTGTCGCTTAACCGCACAATGGCGCTGTTAAGGCCAAAGAACTGGTTTTCCCAGCCAAGGGGTTCCACCGTGCCATACAGCGGGAGCGTTGGGGTTTTCACCGCCAGACGCCTTTGGTATCAACAACATACTGCTGCGCGATCTCGTTACCCGGAATGGCTTTAAACTGCTGATGATCCACCAGCATGACGAGTACATCGGCTTTTGCCAGCGCATCGTCAAGGCTCACCAGCTCGCCGAGACCGGCGAGTTTTTTCGGCAGCGCATGAATATTTGGTTCCACCATCAGGGTGTTACCGCTATGCCATTCGGCGATCTGCCGGGCGATTTCCATCGCCGGGCTTTCGCGTAAATCGTCGATGTTGGGCTTAAATGCCAGCCCAAAACAGGCGATATTAAGTTCACTGGCGCGTTTGCCGCTCGCCGTCAGGCAGTCGGCAACCGTCGCTTTAACCTGATTCAGCACCCACTGCGGTTTGCTGTCGTTCACTTCACGGGCGGTGCGGATCAGCCGCGCCTGCTGCGGGTTTTGTGACACGATAAACCACGGGTCAACAGCGATACAGTGTCCACCTACGCCCGGTCCCGGCTGCAAAATATTAACGCGCGGGTGGCGATTGGCGAGGCGGATCAGCTCCCAGACGTTAATGCCCTGGTCGGCGCAAATCAGCGACAGCTCGTTGGCGAACGCAATGTTCACATCACGGAAGCTGTTTTCGGTGAGTTTGCACATTTCAGCGGTGCGGGCATTGGTGACCACACACTCACCTTCAAGGAAAATGTTGTACAGCTCGCTGGCACGCGCGGAACAAACCGGCGTCATGCCGCCGATCACACGGTCATTTTTAATCAGTTCAACCATCACCTGACCGGGCAGCACGCGCTCCGGACAGTAGGCGATATTAATATCCGCCTGCTCACCCGCCTGCTGCGGGAAGCTCAGATCCGGACGCATTTCTGCCAGCCACTGAGCCATCTGCTCGGTCGCGCCCACCGGCGAGGTGGATTCGAGGATCACCAGCGCGCCTTTATTGAGCACCGGGGCAATGGATCTGGCAGCGGCTTCTACATAGGCCATATCCGGATCGTGATCGCCCTTAAACGGCGTCGGCACGGCAATCAGGTAGGCATCGGCTGCCACCGGTGTGGTGCTGGCGCGCAAATAGCCGCCCTCCACCGCTGCTTTAACGACGCGGTCAAGCTCAGGTTCAACAATATGAATTTGCCCGCGGTTGATGGTGTCCACCGCGTGCTGGTTGATATCAATACCCACTACCTGCTTTTGACGGGACGCAAACGCCGCCGCGGTTGGCAGTCCGATGTAGCCAAGGCCAATGACAGAAATGGTTGAAAAGCTCATAGCGTTACCCGATTGTTTTTAAGTGCGTGCAAAATTCGACCGCAGGCCTCACCGTCTCCATACGGATTGTGCGCGTGGCTCATCGCCTGCCACGCATCAAAATTGGTCAGCAGGTGCGTGACTTCATCCACGATACGCTGTCTGTCGGTGCCGATCAGCCTGACCGTACCGGCCTCCACGGCTTCCGGGCGCTCGGTGGTATCACGCATCACCAGCACCGGCTTACCTAATGAAGGTGCCTCTTCCTGAATACCGCCGGAGTCCGTGAGGATCAGCCAGGAGTGATTCATCAGCCAGAGGAACGGCAGGTAGTCCTGAGGCTCGATCAGAATGACGTTATCCACATGCCCCAGAATGCGGTTTACCGGCTCGCTGACGTTAGGATTGAGGTGAACCGGATAGACGATCTGCACATCATTATGGGCGGCGGCAATGTCCGCCAGTGCGTGGCAGATCTGCTCAAACCCGCGACCAAAGCTTTCGCGGCGATGGCCGGTCACGAGGATCAGTTTTTTAGATTTATCGATAAACGGATAGCGCCCGGCCAGCTCTTTTTGCAGCTCGTCATTGTTCAGCACGGTGTCGCGCACCCAGAACAGCGCATCAATGACCGTATTGCCGGTGACGAAAATTTTCTTATCGGCAACGTTCTCCCGCAGCAGGTTATGCCGGGAGTTCTCGGTGGGCGCAAAGTGGTACATCGCCAGATGGCCGGTCAGCGTGCGGTTGGCTTCCTCCGGCCACGGCGAAGAGAGATCGCCAGTACGCAGGCCAGCTTCTACATGGCCTACCGGAATGCGCTGATAAAACGCGGCCAGGCTGGCGGCAATCGTCGTGGTAGTATCGCCATGCACCAGCACGACATCGGGTCTGAAAGATTCAAGGATAGGCTTCAGCCCTTCCAGGATGCGGCAGGTAATTTCTGTCAGCCCCTGACCCGGCTGCATGATATTAAGGTCGTAGTCCGGAACGATCGAAAAGAGATGTAACACCTGATCGAGCATCTCACGATGCTGCGCGGTGACGCACACTTTCGCCTCGAAATAAGGATCCTTTGCCAGTGCATGAACCAGAGGCGCCATTTTAATGGCCTCTGGTCGTGTGCCAAATACGGTAAGTACTTTCACAACGATTCTCTTCGATTAGATGATGAAGGCACGGCGGCCTTCATCTCAGACGGCATTTAGTATGAGCGACGGCGCGTTAACGCCACTCCTGCTCCGACTAACGCCCCCACAATTCCCCACATGATCATCAGGAAAGCACGACGCGGACTGTCGCGTTTTACCGGTTCTTCCGGTGTGCGCAAATAACGATAAGTCTGAAAACGGGGATCCAGTGTGGGGCCAACGTTGAGCGTATTCAGCATGGCACGGTTCTGATCATAGTCCAGGTCAAATTCCGGACCGACGGAACGCAGGTTTTCGAGGCGTGCCTGCAGCATCGGACGACCCAGCAGGAACATCTCTGAATCAGGAAGTTCGTCAGCGGGCACCTCGGTTTCACTACGGGAAATATTGTGTTGTTCAGCCACTTTCAGCGCCTGCTCCACACTGTGGACGCGGCGGTTGAAAATCGCGCGTGCCACTTCTTCCTGCCGTTTCACCTGTGCTTTCATCTGGATGGTACGCGCCGCCCATGCGCCTTTCAGCTCATCATTTAGATGGCTGGCGGCACGCTGGCTGGCAAAGGCCACATACTGACGCAGCAGATTATTGGCGTCCGGCGCAGTCTCCGCCGTCAGCTTGACGTTGTCATTCACACTGCGCATGGCATCGCCTGGCGTGTACTGAATGTAGTTGATCAGATCATCAAGCAACGCCGCATCGGCTTTACTGTTGCCCACCATGCGTTGCTTGTAATAATCGGTCTGTAACCAGAAATCCCGGCGGGTGTCCCAGGACGCCAGCTGCATGATAAATTCTTTATAAGCATCATCCATTACCGAAGGCTGATCGGCTGGTGCCAGGCTGGCTTTGGCATCCAGGTTACGCAGGAACTGCTGCTGCGAGTAATAGCCGCCCAGCATGTTCACGGTAGGCCGATCGGTCATTGCCGTGGCGCTCCACTCCTGACGCGCAAAAAAGGTATAGGGCAATACAAGCAAGGCGAAAACCAGCGCCATACCTACAATCCAGAATCTCCCTGCCCACAACGTACGAAACAAACCACGGATATCCAGTTCATTCTCCGTACCTACTGATTGTGCTCCCGGTAATGGTTGAGTCATCGCTATCCCAGAATTACTTGGTTAATGGTGGATTATGTCTGCTTTTACGACGGAGACGGCGTTTTACACGTTTTATGAAACGCGCGACTTTCCATGCCCGTTTGATACAGTAGCCATACATGAAGAATGCCAGCAAGAACAATGCCAACATGACCCATTCTGGCACAATATGTACATATTCCATCACAACGCCAATAGCGGCCAGTAGGGCAGCTGCCAGCGTGATAAGGACAAATGCCTGACGGGAGGTAAAACCGGCACGCATAATAAGATGGTGGATGTGCTGACGATCGGGTGAGAACGGGCTCATGCCCTTACGCAGACGACGATACATAATCGCCACCATGTCCATCAGCGGAATGGCGATGATCCACAGCGCCGTCACAGGGCTTATCGGATGCCGTTGCCCTTGGGTGGTTTCCAGCAGGATCCAGATCACGGTAAAGCCAATCAGCGTACTGCCCGCATCGCCCATAAACACTTTATAGCGGCGACCCAGTACCCCGAGGTTCAGCAGAATATAAGGCAGGATGGCGGCGATCATGGCGAAACACCACATCGCGAGGCTGGTCTGGCCGTCGAACCACAAGATGATACCAATTGCCCCGAAAGAGACGCAGGACAGTCCCCCCAGCAGGCCATCAATGCCATCAACCATATTAAAGGCATTGATAGCGGCCCAGACGGCAAACAGCGTCAGGAAGAAGCCGAACGGCCCAAGCACCAGTTCCCATGAGCCAAAAATATGCCCGAGGCTGAGGAGATAAAGCTTGCCGACGGCCATCATGACGATAGCAATGAGCGCCTGAACAGTAGCGCGAATTTTTACGCTGATATCAAAGCGATCGTCCAGGGCCCCTACGAAGACGAGCACGCCCGCACAGGCCAGATAGAGAGCAGCATGAGGTATGTAGTAATCGGCGATGTAAAACGTAAAGCAAATCCCGGCGTAAACAGAGATACCGCCCACCAGCGGGATCAGCCCCTGGTGTCGTTTACGGAAGTTAGGCTTGTCCACCAGACCGATTTTCTTCGCAACTTTCCTCGCGAAAAAAAGAAAGATAAAAGTGAGTAAAAAAATACTGAATAACTCAGTAACCGCAGTGAGTAAATTCACAATGCATGCTCTCAGCGAATGTTGATCCTGGAAGTATAACGACGATGACCTTGCTCAAGAAGCAATAAAGCGGGTCATACACAGGGTCTGTTGTATGTTTTTCAATCAATTAGGCCATTCTTATAGTGAATGTTCCGTAATATCGCGCACTGCCCGAAGCGCCTTGTGGCTCCGTGGTTATAGCGTATATTCCGCAAAAGAAAAACGCCACGTAAAACGTGGCGTTTCGGGGCTTTATTTGGATTACGCGCGCGCCATCAAGTCAGGAACTGCACGTTTTTCCCGCATCTTCACATCAGCCTGTCGATGCAAACCGCCGTCAAATCATTCACAGAACCAGCAAAATTGATATGACTTACGAACGTTTCATCATGTCGAAGAATTCGTCGTTGGTTTTGGTCATCGCCAGCTTGTTGATGAGGAACTCCATTGCGTCGATTTCGCCCATTGGGTGAATGATCTTACGCAAAATCCACATTTTCTGCAGTTCTTCCTGCGTAGTGAGCAGCTCTTCTTTACGCGTACCTGAACGGTTGTAATCGATCGCCGGGAACACACGTTTCTCAGCGATTTTACGCGCCAGATGCAGTTCCATGTTGCCGGTACCTTTAAATTCTTCGTAGATAACTTCATCCATTTTAGAACCGGTATCGACCAGCGCGGTCGCGATGATGGTCAGGCTGCCGCCCTCTTCCACGTTACGTGCCGCACCGAAGAAACGCTTCGGACGATGCAGGGCGTTGGCATCCACACCACCGGTCAACACTTTACCGGAGGCCGGTACCACGGTGTTGTAGGCGCGAGCCAGACGGGTGATGGAGTCGAGCAGAATGATAACGTCTTTCTTATGCTCAACCAGACGCTTCGCCTTCTCGATAACCATTTCGGCTACCTGAACGTGGCGGGAAGCGGGTTCGTCAAAGGTAGACGCGACCACTTCGCCTTTCACCAGACGCTGCATCTCGGTCACTTCTTCCGGACGTTCGTCGATGAGCAGTACCATCAGCACGCAATCCGGGTGATTGTAAGCGATGCTCTGTGCAATGTTCTGCAGCAGCATGGTTTTACCGGCTTTCGGCGGTGCCACAATCAGACCACGCTGACCACGACCAATCGGCGAGGCCAGATCGAGAACGCGAGCGGTTAAGTCTTCTGTTGAGCCATTACCACGTTCCATACGCAGACGAGAGTTTGCGTGCAGCGGGGTCAGGTTCTCAAACAGGATTTTGTTACGCGCGTTTTCTGGTTTGTCGTAGTTAACTTCATTGACTTTCAACAGCGCAAAGTAACGTTCACCCTCTTTGGGCGGGCGAATCTTACCAGAGATGGTATCACCAGTGCGGAGGTTGAAACGTCGGATTTGGCTAGGGGAAACGTAGATGTCATCAGGACCGGCGAGGTAGGAGCTGTCTGCGGAGCGGAGGAAACCAAATCCATCCTGCAGAATCTCCAGCACACCGTCGCCAAATATATCTTCGCCACTTTTAGCGTGCTGCTTCAGGATGGCAAAAATGATGTCCTGCTTGCGCATACGGGCCTGGTTCTCAAGCCCCATATTTTCGCCGAGAGTAATCAGCTCAGAAACCGGCGTATTCTTTAATTCGGTAAGATTCATAGTGGTGTGGGTTCTTAAACTCGGGGTAAATCTCGAACTTAATTTGTGAATGGTATGGCAGGGTCATCCATGCCTGTTTTAGCGGCCATCAACTCATGTCTGTTCGCTGCCTGCTTACGGGAAGAACACAGAACTGAAACGACAAGACGGATTGAGTGACAAGCCCGGAATCTATCTACTTCTCTCGCGGCGATGGTGCTCAGCGGGAAGTATCGGGTACAAACTACAAAGGTATGTTTAAAACGAAGTCAAAACAAACTTAGCACGACTGAAGCCGGGCGTCCAGCGATCCCAAAAAATTAGGAACGCGGCACGCCAGGCTGGGTTTACGCTGGATTATGCCAGGTTGGCGTCCAGGAACTCTTTCAGTTGACCCTTAGACAGCGCACCCACTTTGGTGGCCGCTACTTCGCCGTTTTTGAACAGCAGCAGGGTCGGAATACCGCGGATACCATACTTCGGCGCAGTGCCCGGGTTCTGGTCGATATTCAGTTTGGCAATGGTCAGTTTGCCTTGATACTCGTCAGCGATTTCATCCAGAATCGGAGCGATCATTTTGCACGGACCGCACCACTCTGCCCAGAAATCGACGAGGGTCAGCCCTTCAGCTTTAAGTACATCCGTGTCAAAACTGTCGTCAGTCAGGTGAATAATTTTATCGCTCATATTTAACTCCACAGGAATAAGCCTGGCGTGCTGATGTAGCATGAAACTACAACGTATTGATGCCACATTAACCAACTAAAGGTTGACTTTATTTCACCGGATACGCTTTCGTAAAGCAATAGTAAGCTGATATTCTACCACACTATGAGCAAAACACATTTAACAGAACAGAAGTTTACCGACTTCGCCCTGCACCCTAAGGTGATCGAAGCCCTTGAAAACAAAGGCTTTCATAATTGCACACACATCCAGGCGCTGGCGCTCCCGCTAACGCTGGCTGGCCGTGATGTAGCAGGACAGGCGCAAACCGGTACCGGGAAAACGATGGCGTTTCTGACGTCAACGTTTCATTATCTTCTCTCTCACCCGGCGATCGAAGACCGCAAGGTGAACCAACCGCGCGCGCTGATCATGGCGCCAACCCGTGAGCTGGCGGTGCAAATTCATGCTGATGCTGAACCCCTGGCACAGACGACCGGCCTGAAATTAGGTCTCGCCTACGGCGGCGATGGCTATGACAAACAACTTAAAGTCCTGGAAAGCGGCGTCGACATACTGATCGGCACCACCGGGCGTCTGATCGATTACGCAAAACAGAACCACATCAACCTTGGCGCGATTCAGGTTGTGGTGCTGGATGAAGCCGATCGTATGTATGACCTGGGCTTTATCAAAGACATTCGCTGGCTGTTCCGTCGTATGCCTGCGGTGACAGAACGTCTGAACATGCTGTTCTCCGCGACGCTGTCTTATCGCGTGCGTGAACTGGCCTTTGAGCAGATGAACAACGCTGAATATGTCGAAGTCGAACCGGAACAGAAAACCGGCCATCGTATTCAGGAAGAGTTGTTCTACCCGTCTAATGAAGAAAAAATGCGTCTGTTGCAGACGTTGATCGAAGAAGAGTGGCCGGATCGTGCCATCATTTTCGCCAACACCAAGCACCGTTGTGAAGATATCTGGGGCCATTTAGCCGCTGATGGACACCGTGTAGGTCTGCTGACGGGCGATGTCGCGCAGAAAAAACGCCTGCGTATTCTGGAAGATTTCACCCGTGGTGACCTGGATATCCTGGTGGCAACCGACGTGGCAGCTCGTGGCCTGCACATTCCGGCCGTGACGCACGTCTTTAACTACGATCTGCCGGACGACTGTGAAGACTACGTGCATCGTATTGGCCGTACCGGTCGTGCGGGCGCAAGCGGTCATTCCATTAGCCTTGCCTGTGAAGAGTATGCGCTGAACCTGCCGGCGATTGAAACTTATACCGGCCACTCGATTCCGGTGAGCAAATACAATCCGGACGCGCTACTGAAAGATCTGCCGAAGCCGCTGCGCCTTACCCGCGCGCGCCCAGGCAATAATCAGCGCCGCCCTGGCGCACCACGTAACAGACGCCGCCCGGGTTAAAAAAGATGCTCAAGTCCACCTCGTTATATGCAGCAATAGATTTAGGCTCTAACAGCTTTCATATGTTGGTTGTACGCGAGGTGGCGGGAAGCATACAAACCCTGAGCCGCATCAAACGCAAAGTCCGTCTGGCGGCGGGATTGAGCAGCGATCTTGTGCTCTCACCCGAAGCCATGGAGCGAGGCTGGCAATGCCTGCGCCTTTTCGCAGAGCGTTTGCAGGACATCCCGCAGGTGCAAATCCAGGTGGTCGCCACCGCGACGCTGCGCCTGGCCGTCAACGCCCACGTCTTTATCACGAAAGCGCAGGACATCCTCGGCTGCCCGGTGCAAATCATCAGCGGTGAGGAAGAGGCGCGCCTGATTTATCAGGGCGTGGCGCACACCACCGGTGGCGACGATCGTCGTCTGGTGGTGGATATTGGCGGGGCCAGTACCGAACTGGTGACCGGCACTGGCGCGCAAACCACTTCCCTGTTCAGCCTGTCGATGGGCTGCGTCACCTGGCTTGAGCGCTATTTTACCGATCGCAATCTGGCAAAAGAACACTTCGACGAGGCCGAACGCGCCGCGCGCGAAGTGATCCGTCCGGTAGCCGGTGAACTGCGCACGCATGGCTGGAAAGTCTGCGTCGGCGCGTCCGGCACAGTACAGGCGCTGCAGGAAATCATGATGGCGCAGGGCATGGACGAACGCATCACGCTGGCCAAACTCCAGCAACTTAAGCAGCGTGCCATTCAGTGTGGCCGCCTTGAGGAGCTGGAAATCGAAGGCCTCACGCTTGAGCGGGCGCTGGTTTTCCCGAGCGGGCTGGCGATCCTCATCGCCATCTTCACCGAACTCGACATCCAGTGCATGACCCTTGCGGGCGGGGCGCTGCGAGAAGGTCTGGTCTACGGCATGCTACATCTGTCGGTGGATCAGGATATTCGTAGCCGCACATTGCGTAACATTCAGCGCCGTTTCATGGTTGATACCGAACAGGCATTGCGCGTCGCCCAACTGGCTACCCGTTTTGCCGAGCAGGTGGAAGGCGTCTGGGATCTGCAGCCGCTGTCGCGCGATCTGCTGGTCAGCGCCTGTCAGCTGCACGAAATCGGCCTTAGCGTCGATTTCAAATCTGCGCCGCAACACGCCGCTTATCTGGTGCGTAACCTCGATTTGCCCGGCTTCACGCCTGCGCAGAAAAAGCTGCTGGCCACGCTGTTGCTCAACCAGACCAGCACGGTCGATCTCTCATCGCTGCATCAGCAAAATGCCGTGCCGCCGCGCGTGGCGGAACACCTGTGCCGACTGCTACGTCTGGCGATTATTTTCGCCAGCCGTCGTCGGGACGATTTGCTGCCCGCCATCACGCTGACGGCGGTGGAAGAAAACCTGACGCTGGCATTGCCGGATGACTGGCTGATCAGCCACCCGCTGGGCGCTGAGCTTATCGACCAGGAGTGTCAGTGGCAGAGCTACGTCCACTGGCCGTTAACCGTCCAGTAACGCGCTTTTATTACCGCCCTCTGCGGAGGGCATAAAACGCCACGTTATACCGTATTCTCAGCATTTTACTCCATTGCTCCTGCCTTTCCCCGATTTGCACCGCGCCTGCGCTGGCGTTAAGGTGGGGCAAATTCAAAAACAGACCGACAGAACACCTGCTATGACATTTTCACTTTTCGGCGACAAATTTACCCGCCATTCAGGCATCACCCGCCTGATGGAGGATCTCAACGACGGCCTGCGCACCCCCGGTGCTATCATGCTCGGCGGCGGCAACCCGGCGCAAATCCCGGAAATGACCGAATATTTTCACCAGCTGCTTGCCGACATGCTCGATTCCGGTAAAGCCACTGATGCGCTGTGCAATTATGACGGCCCGCAGGGTAAGTCAGAGATGCTGGTGTGTCTTGCGCAGATGTTGCGTGAAACCCAGGGCTGGGACATTGAACCGCAGAATATTGCACTGACAAACGGCAGCCAGAGCGCGTTTTTCTACTTGTTCAATCTGTTCGCGGGTCGCCGTGCCGATGGAAGCACCAGGAAAGTGCTGTTCCCGCTGGCACCGGAATACATCGGCTATGCCGATTCCGGCCTCGAAGAGGATCTGTTTGTCTCGGCGCGCCCCAACATTGAACTGCTGCCGGAAGGCCAGTTTAAGTATCACGTCGATTTCGAACACCTGCATATCGGGGAAGAAACCGGCATGATCTGCGTGTCGCGCCCGACCAACCCGACCGGTAACGTCATCACCGATGAAGAGCTGATGAAGCTGGACGCGCTGGCGAATCAGCACGGCATTCCGCTGGTCATTGATAACGCCTACGGCGTGCCCTTCCCCGGCATCATCTTCAGCGACGCCCGCCCGCTGTGGAATCCGAATACTGTGCTGTGCATGAGCCTCTCCAAGCTCGGCCTGCCCGGCAGCCGTTGCGGGATCATTATTGCGGATGAAAAAATCATCGCGGCGATCCGCAATATGAACGGCATTATCAGCCTTGCCCCTGGCGGTATCGGCCCGGCGATGATGTGCGAGATGATCAAGCGTAACGATCTGCTGCGCCTGTCAGAAACGGTGATTAAGCCCTTCTACCAGCAGCGCGTACAGGAAACGGTCGCCACCATCCGCCGCTATCTGTCGGAAGAGCGCTGCCTGATCCACAAGCCGGAAGGGGCGATTTTTCTCTGGCTGTGGTTTAAGGATCTGCCGATCACCACCGAACTACTGTACCAGCGTCTGAAAAAACGCGGCGTACTGATGGTACCTGGCGACTACTTCTTCCCGGGCCTCGACAAACCCTGGCCGCACACCCACCAGTGTATGCGCATGAACTATGTTCCTGATCCGGACAAAATCGAGGCAGGCATTAGAGTGCTTGCCGAAGAGATTGAATTCGCCTGGCAGGAAAGTCAGGTTTAAAAAGAATATATCCGGGCTTGTGTGATCTGGCCCGGATCCTTTTTATTTTCGCAGCAATCCACCTTAACAAAATAATGTTTTTGATGCGATAAATCGCCTTAAATAATTAGCATACGTAGCTAATAATAGAAATTAGTTAATGAGCGCTACACATCCCGCCCGCATTTCAGCACCGCTTACGCTTTACCTGTTAAAATAACTCATTGAAAATAAATAATTTTTTTAAACACCCCAAATCGAAAACCAGGAATAATCATAATTTAATAAATTTATAGAAAAATAAGCACAGCAAAAGTGGTAGCCGTTAAAAATGCTCTTACACTCATTAATACGCCGTCCGGCGTTTTATTTAGTGGAGTATTATCATGGCTACTAATAACGTTAGCCACCTGAGCGTCATTACGGTGGCCGTACTTCTTGCATTCTCATTATCTGCCTGCAGCGGCGGGGGTTCTCATTCCACGGCGAAAAAAACGCCCACCACAGGGACGAGCACGGGAGCGGGTACTAACGATGGGACGTCGACGGCGAACAACGGATCGGGCGGCAGCGGCACAGGCTCTGATGGTAGCGGTGGCACAGGTAGCGGCGGCACCGGCGGTTCAGATGGCGCCGGTACAGGCGCAGGCGGATCGGGGTCTGGCGGCAGCGGTTCCGGTAGTGGCAATGGCGGCGGAACGGGCGGTGGCGGCACCGATGGCGGTTCAGGCGGCACGGATACCGCCGCAAACGGCGCGGTCAGCACGATTCTCAGCGATACCGGCGAAACCCTCTCTGGCGTCGGTACCACTCTGGATAACCTCGGTAGCAGGCTGCCGACCAGCAATCCGGTCACCTCAACCGTCGCGACAACCGTCAGCGGCGTTGGCAGCGCCATTGAAACGACCGGTAGCGGCATTACCAGCGGCATTGGCGATCGTTCGAACCTCAACGGCGTGGGCACCACCCTGAGCGGTGTCACCACCACCGTGACCTCGCTGGGCGGTACTGTTTCTGATGTCGGCACCAACCTTGCCAGCACCACCTCATCATCGTCATTACGCAGCCTCACAGGCCCAACCGGTGCCATCGTTAACAGCACCGGGCAGGTCGTTAGCGGCACGGGGACTGCGCTGACTAACGTAGTGCAAAGTGACGGCGTGTCCCGCCTGACTACCGGCACCACCACGCTGGTTAACAACACCACCGCAGGCGTAGAGCGTGTAACTCAGGGCGTGGGTGGCGCAACGGGTCTTGGTACACCGGTCAGCAATCTGTTAACCCACGTTGGTAATGGCGTCAGCGGTGTGGGTAACCATGTGACCAGCAGTAATGCAGGCCTGAGCGGCGTCGGCCAGGTGGTCAGCAACCTTGGTCAGACGGTTGCGGATGTGGGCGGCGTGGTTAAACCGGCCACCGTCACAGCGCCTCCTGCCACCTCCACCGGCGGGATCGCCGTGGATGCCACGGCAAATGCCAGTAACAGCGGCCTGGTCGCTAACGTCGGCACCACGGTCAATAACCTGACCGCCGGACTGACCGCAACCGTAGAAAATAACAACACCAGTGGAACCACCGCCTCAGGTCCGCTTAGCGGCGTGACCGGTATCGTTGGCGGACTATTAAAACCGAAACAATAACACGCTGTACCGTGCCCCCGTCCGGGGGCACGTTTTCCTGTGATAAGGGTGACATCATGAGACTACATCTCTGCTATGCGCTCATGTGCGGCGCGGTGCTTGGCATCGCCCGGGCGGATACCCTCCCCGCCATTATCGACCCGGCTAACCCCTCAAAAGCTCTCCCCGGCGAGCAGGATCCTGGGGCGGTTAAACGCAGCGTACCAACCGTCTCTTTACCCAAATCCGGCACACAGCTCACCCCGGAAACGCCTGTACTGGTCAGGCATATCCAGTTTATCGGTGGTAAGCTTTACCCGCTGAAAAGTCTGCTCGCCCCCTTTCGTCCTTATGCAGGCAAAACCGTGCCGCTGAAGGAAATCATCCGGCTGGTGAATGACATTACTGCCCGCTATCGGGCCGATGGCTACCCGCTCTCTTACGCCTGGCTGCCGGATAATAATTTCCACAACGGCAAGATTAATATCGTGCTGGTGGAAGGCTACGTGGCGCACAGCGCTATTCAGAGCAATAACGCCCGCATCGCCGCACGTTTAAAACGGCTGGCAGAAAAAATGATGACCGAAAAGCCATTGCGCCAGGCCACCTTTGACCGCTACAGCCAGTTGATGACCCGCACGCCGGGCACCAAAGTGGATGTGAACGCGCAACTGCCGAAGAATATTTATGGCGCCGCAGTGATGCAAGTGGACGCCAGCCAGCCGCGTATCTGGGATCTCTCCTCCACCCTGGACGTACGCCGGGGGGAAAATCTGGCGCTGGTTAACGGCACGCTGAGCAACCTCACCGCCTATGGCGATCAGCTCGGCGTGGCCACCTTTGTGCCGCTGGATGGTGAAACCCGCAAGACCTATGTCGGGCTAAATTATCAGCAGTTTCTCACTGACGAAGGGCTGAGCATGCAGCTACGGGGCAGCTTTTATCGCGACGATCCCAAGGATTTTACGCCGTTGCTGAACCTTCCCGGCTTCACGGTGGAGGCTCGTCAGCAATCGACGCAGTACAACGCCGGCGTCAGTTTTGGTTATCCGTTGCTGCTCACCCGGCAGAAGCAAATCAGCCTCTCCGGCGGCCTCGACTACACCAACAAACGTAACGATATCGACCTGCGGGCGCGCGGCTTCGGGCAGACAATTGCGCTGCCATCGCAAAGCCAGCACACTCGCTATCCGGCGCTGGATCTGGGCATCACCGGCTACCGGGAATTCACCACAGCCAGCATCAACGCCCGGCTGAACCTGCGTCAGGGGCTGGATACTTTCGATGCCGATGTCTCTCCGGTGGCCGGTGCCGATCTCAGCTTCACCCGCTGGAAAGGCAACGTGGATGCAGGCTGGATGATGGCGGAAAAATGGCGGTTAAGTTCATCCGTGGAGGGCGTCTGGTCTGACGCCACGCTGCCGGATCCGGAACGCGTCCAGTTTGGCGCGCAGCGTTTCGGCCGCGGCTATCAGGATGGCGAAGCCAGCGGGGATTACGGCTACGGCGGGCAACTGGAGCTACGCTATCTGCACAATCGCAAAGAAAGCACCTGGCTTGCGACGGTGCAGCCTTACGTGCTGGCCGACACCGCGCGTACCTGGTATAACGCCTCCGGCTTTCGCCAGCAGCGTTTAAGCTCGGTGGCGGCGGGCGTAATGGTGGGCGATAACAAACACTATACGCTGGCGGTAGAAGCCGCCCGTCCGACAGGCGATCTGCCCACCGACTCCCGCCAGCGCGACTGGCGCTATAACCTCACGGTGACGTGGAATTTTAATAACTTACGCTGAGCCAGTGTCGTTGACGTTAACTTCCGGCACGGAGAAACCCAGTTCACTGGAGATCGCCTGCGCGGTCTCTCGCAGCGGTTTAAGCAGATTCTTTTCCCCGATCTGCTTAAGCCGCGAAGTAGAAAGCGAAATGGAAATCGCATAAGGCACACGGCGATGGATGTCGAACACCGGCACCGCAATACACGACACGCCCAGTTCATTTTCTTCACGATCCATCGCCATACTGCTGTCGCGGATCTGCGCCAGTTCCTCATACATCGCCGGTAGCGCAGTGATGGTGTTACGTGTCAACGGCTGGATCTGATCCTGATGGCTCTCCCAGTACGCTTTCACATACTCCGGCTGACCAAACGCCATATAAATTTTGCCCATTGCTGAGCAATAGAGCGGCATATGTTGGCCAATATAGGCGCGCGTACGCAGCATGCCGGTGGTCGGCTCCAGCTTGTAGATCAGGATCGCGTGATCGTCTTCACGGCTGGAAAAATTGATGGTTTCGCCGGTGGCGATATTGAGCGCTTCCAGGTGCGGGGCCGCGACATGAATGATATTCAGCGAACTTAACGCCTTCTGGCCCACGGCAATAAATTTGGTTGTTAGCCGGTAGCTCCCGGCCGCAGGCGCGGGGGTGACGTAGCCACAGGATTGCAGGCCCTGCAGCAAACGATGCACGGTGCTTTTATTCAGCCCGGCCAGCTCAGACAGGTGTGCCAGCGGGCAACCGTTCGGATAATTGCTGAGAATTTCAATCAACATCAGACCGCGAAACAAACTCTGGCTCCCGGCGGGCCGCTCTTTTTCCTGTGCCACGTCTGTCACGTCAGCCTCTTTGCGTTTCATCGCTTCCACTCCCGTTTTTATCGCGTCCTGATGGTAGCGCAAAGTGTGTTTCAGTTCACGATCTGGACAGAAATATTGTAATTCACTGATTTAAAAGAAAATCACAATTCTCTATGGCGATTGCTTTGTTAAAAAGTGATCGCTATATTTGAAATCAGATTTCGCATAGTGAAATTTAGTGATAAAAAAGCGATCAGCCAGATAGCCAAAAAACAGGAGTCATACGGGATGAAAGTGAGCTTTGCAGAGTTAAAAGAGGCGTTCAGCCGAGTGCTGCTGGCGCGCGGAATTGCTGCCGATACCGCAGAAGCCTGCGCAGAGATGTTCGCGCGCACCACCGAAGCCGGCGTCTCTTCGCATGGCGTCAACCGCTTCCCGCGGTTCATTCAGCAACTGGATAACGGCGATATTATTCCTGACGCCCTCCCGAAGCGGGTTGTCAGTCTTGGTGCTATTGAACAGTGGGATGCGCAGCGTTCTATCGGCAATCTTACTGCTAAAAAAATGATGGATCGTGCCACCGAACTGGCCGCCGATCACGGCATTGGACTTGTGGCGGTGCGGAACGCCAACCACTGGATGCGCGGCGGCAGCTACGGCTGGCAGGCGGCAGAGAAAGGCTACATCGGCATCTGCTGGACCAACTCGATTGCCGTCATGCCGCCGTGGGGGGCGAAAACATGCCGCATCGGCACCAACCCGCTGATCGTCGCCATCCCGTCCAGCCCGATCACCATGGTGGACATGTCGATGTCGATGTTCTCTTACGGCATGCTGGAAGTGAACCGTCTGGCAGGGCGCCAGTTGCCGGTGGATGGCGGCTTTGACGATGCCGGAAACCTGACCCGCGATCCGGCGCCCATTGAGAAAAACCGCCGCATTCTGCCGATGGGCTACTGGAAAGGCTCGGGCTTATCCATTGTGCTGGACATGATCGCCACCCTGCTGTCAGACGGCGCATCAGTGGCTGAAGTTACCGAGGACAATAGCGATGAGTACGGCATTTCGCAGATCTTCATCGCCATTGAAGTCGACCGTCTGATCGACGGCGCATCGAAAGACGCCAAGCTGCAACGCATTATGGATTTCATCACCAGCGCCGAACGCGCGGACGAAAACGTCGCTATCCGCCTGCCGGGGCACGAATTTACGCGTCTGACAGAAGAAAACCGTCGCCACGGCATTACCGTGGATGACAGCGTGTGGGAAAAAATTAAGGCGCTGTAAGGAGGCTGATCATGCTTTTCGGTCATATTGCTCAACCTAATCCCTGCCGCCTACCGGCAGCGATAGAAACCGCCCTCGAATTTCTGCGTACCACCGATTTTCGCGGCCTGCCGCCGGGCGTGGTGGAAATCGACGGCAAGAACATTTATGCGCAGATTATCGATCTGACCACCCGCCCTGAAGAGGAGATCCGCCCGGAAGTACACCGCCAGTATCTGGATATTCAGTTTCTGGCCTGGGGAGAAGAAAAAATAGGTCTGGCGATCGACACCGGAAATAATGTGATTAGCGAATCCTTATTAACCGAGCGCGATATTATTTTTTATCACGACAGCCAAAACGAATTCTTTTTTGACATGGTGCCGGGCAGCTACGCAATATTTTTCCCGCAGGACGTACATCGTCCCGGTTGCAATAAATTACGGAGCACCCCTATTCGTAAAATTGTTGTAAAAGTAGCGCTCAGCGCGCTGAATTAATTCCGCCTGACAGGCAGGAGCCATAAATGAGAAACCCTGACGCCGGTTATATTATCGGCGCGTATCCCTGCGCGCCGTCGTTTCACCAGAAAAATGAATATGAGGAAAGTCTGTTCTGGCGACAGCTTGCCGATACGCCGCACATTCGCGGCATTGAACAGCCATGCCTGGAAAATTTACACCCGTATGGCGACGACTGGTTACTGACGCATACGCCCGCCGACTGGCAGATTGTGGTGACGGCGGTAATGGAAACCATGCGTCGCCGCGCCGGTAATGGCGGTTTTGGCCTCGCCTCCACCGACGAAGAACAGCGCCGGGCGTGTGTGGCTTATTACCGGCAGCTGCAAACCAAAATCAACCGCATCAACGATGCGCATGCTCACAAGATCATCGCCCTTGAACTGCAGGCCGCACCGCAGGCGGGCAATGCCAGCGTTGCCGACGCCCGTGACGCCTTTTCCCGGTCCATCAATGAGATAGCGGGCTGGGACTGGTCATGCGATCTGGTGCTGGAACATTGCGATGCCATGACGCAGACCGCGCCGCGCAAGGGTTTTCTGCCGCTGGACGCGGTGCTGGACTGCATTACCGACCTTGATGTCAGCCTGTGCATTAACTGGGCGCGATCCGCCATCGAAGGCCGCAGCGCCGACCTGCCGCTCGCCCACGTGCACACCGCGCGCCAGGCAGGGAAACTCAGCGCCCTGATGTTTTCCGGCACCAGCGAAAACGGCCCCTACGGGGAATGGCAGGATCTGCATGCGCCTTTCGCACCCTTCTGCCCCGAAAGTTTATTAACAACCGAGCGGGCGCGGGAATTATTTAATGCGGCGCCGCCCGCATCATTACTTTTTTCCGGTATCAAGCTGCTGGAAATCAATGCTAATGCTGATGTTGACCATCGAATTGCGATATTACGCGATGGCATTACTGCGTTAATTAATGCCACACAACAATAAAAAAATAACGCCAACACCTTAATCATAACGCCCGTTTTTAATGAGACGACAACGATGAACACTTCCTCTACACCTACATCTGAACATAATATTATCCCGCGCCAGCGCTGGCTGCGAATTATCCCACCCATACTCATTGCCTGTATTATTTCTTATATGGATCGGGTCAATATCGCTTTTGCAATGCCGGGCGGTATGGATGCCGAACTCGGTATTTCCGCCACCATGGCGGGGCTGGCTGGTGGGATATTTTTCATTGGCTATCTCTTTTTGCAGGTCCCCGGCGGCAAAATCGCCGTGCACGGCAGCGGTAAAAAGTTTATAGGCTGGTCGCTGGTAGCCTGGGCGGTGATCTCCGTACTCACTGGCCTTATCACTAATCAGTATCAACTGCTGGTGCTGCGTTTTCTGCTCGGCGTTGCCGAAGGGGGAATGTTGCCGGTGGTGCTGACGATGATCAGCAACTGGTTCCCCGACGCCGAGCGTGGACGGGCAAACGCCATCGTCATCATGTTCGTGCCTATAGCCGGGATCGTCACCGCGCCGCTTTCCGGGTGGATCATTACCGTTCTCGACTGGCGCTGGCTGTTTATTATTGAAGGTTTGCTCTCCATCGTGGTGCTGGTGCTGTGGGCGTTAACCGTTTATGACCGGCCGCAGGAAGCCCGCTGGATCAGCGACGCCGAGAAAAACTACCTTGTGGATACGCTGGCCGCCGAGCAGCGTGCTATCGCCGGAAAAGAAGTGCGCAATGCCTCACTGAGCGCGGTGCTGGCGGATAAAACCATGTGGCAACTGATTGCCCTTAACTTCTTCTATCAGACCGGCATTTACGGCTACACCCTGTGGCTGCCTACCATCCTGAAAGAGCTCACCCACTCCACCATGGGCCAGGTGGGAATGCTCGCCATCCTGCCGTATGTCGGGGCGATTGCCGGGATGTTCCTGTTTTCTGCCCTGTCGGACAAAACCGGCAAACGCAAGCTGTTCGTTTCCCTGCCCCTGATCGGCTTTTCGCTGTGCATGTTCCTGTCAGTCGCGCTGAAAGACCACGTCTGGCTGTCATACACGGCGCTGGTCGGCTGCGGCTTCTTCCTGCAATCCGCCGCGGGGGTGTTCTGGACCATTCCGGCCCGCCTGTTCAGCGCCGAAATGGCCGGAGGCGCGCGCGGAGTTATCAATGCGCTGGGAAATCTTGGCGGCTTCTGCGGCCCGTATGCCGTCGGCGTGCTGATCACCCTTTACAGCAAAGACGCGGGCGTTTACTGCCTGGCCGTCTCGCTGGCGCTGGCGGCACTGATGGCGCTGTTGCTGCCCGGCACATGCGATGTGGCTCGCGCCCCGTCGAAACCGAATCTCAGCCAGCGTAAGCATGTGGCGTAACGCCAACGCCCGGCGGCGCAAGCTTGCCGGGCCTACAACGTCCGCACCATCCGGCAACGGAGTAAAACTGTAGGCCGGGTAAGCGAAGCACCACCCGGCAAAACGTGCACCGTAACAGAGGCATCAGCATGAACAACAAACAGCCCTTCTGGCTGGGTATTGATTGTGGCGGCACCTACCTGAAAGCAGGGCTTTATGACCGCCATGGCAACGAGCACAACATCGAACGCCAGCCGCTGCACACGCTGAGTGAAAAACCTGGCCGTGCGGAGCGCGACATGCATGACCTGTGGCAGCACTGTGCCGCCACTATCGCCCGCTTGCTGCAACGCACCGGCATCACTGGCAATCAGATCCAGGGCGTGGGTATTTCCGCTCAGGGTAAGGGGCTGTTTCTTCTGGATAAAGAGGACCGTCCACTGGGCCACGCCATCCTGTCATCCGACCGTCGCGCGCTGGAGATCGTCCGCCGCTGGCAACAGGATGGCATTCCGCAACGGCTCTATCCGCATACCCGACAGACGTTGTGGACCGGACATCCGGCCTCGCTGCTGCGCTGGATCAAAGAGCACGAGCCTGCGCGCTACGCGAAAATCGGCTGCGTAATGATGGGCCATGATTATCTGCGCTGGTGCCTGACCGCCGAAAAGGGCTGCGAGGAGAGCAATATCTCCGAGTCCAATCTCTACAACATGTGCACCGGATCTTACGATCCGCAACTCACCCGCTGGCTCGACATCAGCGAAATTGACGCCGCCCTGCCGCCCATCGTTGGATCGGCACAGATTTGCGGGGAAATCACCGCTCAGGCAGCCGCCATAACCGGTCTGGCGACGGGTACGCCCGTCGTTGGTGGCTTGTTTGATGTGGTTTCCACCGCACTCTGCGCAGGCCTGAAGGACGAACACCAGCTTAATGCAGTGATGGGTACCTGGGCGGTGACCAGCGGCATTGCCAGTGGATTACGGGATAATGAAGCCCACCCCTATGTCTATGGTCGCTTTGTTAACGACGATCAATACATCGTCCATGAAGCCAGCCCCACCTCCTCCGGCAACCTCGAATGGCTCACCAGCCAATGGGGCGCGATCCCTTTTGCTGAGATTAACCAGGCTGTCGCCAGCCTGCCGCCTGCTGGCAGTGAACTGTTTTTCCTGCCGTTTCTCTATGGCAGCAATGCCGGACTGGACATGACCAGCGGCTTCTACGGTATGCAGGCGCTGCACACCCGCGCCCATTTGTTGCAGGCGGTATATGAAGGCGTGGTGTTCAGCCATATGACGCACCTCAACCGCATGCGCGAGCGCTTTCGCGATGTCCGCGTGCTGCGCGTGACCGGCGGCCCGGCCCATTCTGACGTCTGGATGCAGATGCTGGCAGACGTCAGCGGTCTGCCGGTGGAATTACCGCAGCTGGAAGAGACCGGCTGCTTCGGCGCGGCCCTTGCCGCCCAGATAGGTACTGGCCTGTACGCCACCTTCCAGGAGGCGCAGCGCAGCCTGCGATATGAGATCCGCACCCTCATGCCGGACATGACTATCCACACCGATTACCAACGCAAATATCACCATTATCAGCTTTTGATTGAAGCACTTCAGGGCTTTCAGGCCCGTATTAAGGAGCACACCCTATGAGCCGACCTTTACTGCAACTGGCGCTCGATCACACCAGCCTTGCGGCTGCCCGGCGCGATGTCGCGCTGCTACAGGATCATGTCGATATCGTCGAAGCGGGCACCATTTTGTGCCTCTGTGAAGGGCTAAACGCCGTGCGCGAGCTGCGTGCACTGTGCCCGGATAGCATCATCGTGGCCGACTGGAAGGTCGCCGACGCCGGGGAAACGCTTGCCGTGCAGGCCTTTACGGCAGGCGCTGACTGGATGACCATCATCTGCGCGGCCCCGCTCGCCACCGTTGAAAAAGGGCATGCCGTCGCGCAATCCATGGGCAAGGAGATCCAGATCGAACTGTTCGGCAACTGGACGCTGGAGGATGCCCGTGCCTGGTACCGTACAGGCGTGCGACAGGCCATTTATCACCGTGGGCGCGATGCGCAGGCCAGCGGTCAGCAGTGGGGCGAGGCGGATTTAGCGCGCATGGCAGCGTTATCCGATATCGGCCTTGAACTCTCTGTCACCGGTGGCATTACGCCCGCCGATCTCCCCTTGTTCCGTGACATCAATGTTAAAGCCTTTATCGCCGGCCGCGCGCTGGCTGGCGCGGCACATCCGGAGCAGGTCGCCAGGGAATTCCACGCACAAATCCGTGACATCTGGGGAGATCGCTAATGCGCAGCCATCCGTTAGGCATTTATGAAAAAGCCCTGCCCCGGGACCTGAGCTGGCCGGAGCGTCTGGTGCTGGCCAAGAGTTGCGGCTTCGATTTTGTCGAAATGTCGGTGGATGAAACCGACGAACGCCTGGCGCGCCTCGACTGGAGCACCGCCCAGCGCACATCAATGGTCGAAGCGATGCTGGAAACCGGCGTCGCCATTCCCTCAATGTGTCTGTCGGCGCATCGTCGTTTCCCCTTCGGCAGCCGCGACGATAATGTACGCCTGCGCGCCCGTGAGATCATGACCAAAGCCATCCGCCTGGCGCGCGATTTAGGGATCCGTACCATCCAGCTTGCCGGCTACGACGTCTATTACGAAACGCACGATGACGGCACGCAGCAGCGTTTTGCCGAGGGGCTGGCGTGGGCTGTCGAACAGGCCGCCGCGGCACAGGTGATGCTGGCGGTGGAAATCATGGACACCGCTTTTATGAACTCCATCAGCAAATGGAAAAAGTGGGATGAGATGCTCGCCTCGCCGTGGTTCAGCGTTTATCCGGATGTCGGCAACCTGAGCGCCTGGGGCAACGATGTCGCCGCCGAACTGGCGCTGGGCATTAACCGTATCGCCGCTATTCATCTCAAAGATACCCAACCGGTCACCGCCCACAGCCCCGGTCAGTTCCGCGATGTGCCCTTTGGCGAAGGCTGCGTCGATTTCGTTGACGTATTCAGCACGCTGCAACAACTCAACTATCGTGGCGCGTTTCTTATTGAAATGTGGACAGAAAAAGCCAGCGAGCCGGTACTGGAGATTATTCAGGCGCGCCGCTGGATCGAAGCCCGAATGCAGGAAGGAGGATTAACATGTTAGAGCAACTGAAAGCCGAGGTGCTGGCCGCCAATCTGGCGCTACCGGCGCATGGCCTCGTGACGTTTACCTGGGGCAACGTCAGCGCCGTAGACGTCACGCGAACGCTGATGGTGATCAAACCCTCCGGCGTTGAGTACGACGTGATGACAGCGCAAGACATGGTAGTGGTCGAGATTGCCACCGGTGCGGTCGTGGAAGGCAGTAAAAAACCATCGTCTGATACGCCGACGCATCTGGCGCTCTATCGCCGTTATCCGGACATCGGCGGCATTGTGCACACCCACTCGCGCCACGCCACCATCTGGGCGCAGGCCGGACTGGATCTGCCCGCCTGGGGCACCACGCATGCCGATTATTTTTACGGGGCCATTCCCTGCACACGCCAGATGACCGACGACGAGATCCACGGTGAGTATGAATACCAGACAGGAGAGGTGATCATAGAAACCTTCGGAAAACGCGATCTCAATCCACTGCATGTCCCGGCGGTGCTGGTACATTCCCACGGTCCGTTCGCCTGGGGGAAAGATGCTGCCGATGCGGTGCACAATGCCGTGGTACTGGAAGAATGCGCCTGTATGGGATTGTTTTCCCGTCAGCTCGCCCCGCAGCTACCGGAAATGCAGTCTGCGCTGCTGGATAAACATTACCTGCGTAAACATGGCGCGAACGCCTATTACGGGCAGTAAGGTTATGAGTTGATATGTTCCTTGCAGTAGCGCCGTTTCCAGACGGCGGGCGTTAAACCGGTGTGCTTACGGAAAATTTTTCTGAAATAGCCGACATCGCTGAAGCCGCACAGCGTGGCAATCTCTTTTAGCGAACGCGCATCGCTGAGTAAAAACTTTTCCGCTGCCCGCACCCGCTGGCGGTGGATCGCTTCCGTCAGCGTCAGGTGAAACGTCCGCCGGTAAACGCGCCCGAGGTAATCGGCATTGCAGTGTAATTCCCGCGCGAGCGTGGCGGTGGAGACGGGCAGATGAAACTGCGTACGAATAAGCTGCTGCGCTTTCCAGGCAAAAGACACTCCCCGATCGTCTTGCGGCGTTTCGGCACTTCCGGTCAGGGTAATTTGTTGCAGGATCAGTAATAAAATAAGTTCCAGAGCGGCACTGCGCGTTAATTTTTCCTGTTCGCTCAGAAACTGGCGGAACAAGGAAATAACATATTGCGGATCCTCTGGCGTAGTATGCTGCGGTAAGGTAAGCGTCAGCGTCGACTCAACAGGTGGGTTGCTGGCCTGCACTTCAAAATGCAGCCAGTAGAATTTAAGATCGGCGGGAAAATCCTCCACGCCTACGTGACGCCGCTGCGGCCATAATAATAGACTTTCCCCGGCGTTAACCTTAAATAGCTGCCCTTCTTCCTCGATCGTCAACGTCCCTTTTTCGACGAAAATCACTTCCCATGAATTCAGTTTACGAGCCGGATGACGCCCTATGCCGCGTGAAATAAATAAACCACCATTTTGCACTTTAATCGGATGTGTTATGGATAATTCAAGCATGAATATTCAATTTCCTGTTTTTATCGCCAACAATTAAAGGCTTATATATTGATTATTAATGAATTATCTCCCACCAGCTCGATCGGCTTCACACTTTTCCGATGAGGTCGGGATCGTCATCTTTTTATACTTCTTTGTTGCCTTGTTGGCGGTAATAATCCGGGCAGAATTAATAAGGTCATAACCCATAATAACGGCCTGTGGTCTTTCACGGGCAACGTAAAAACGACCTCTCCACGCTGCGAGGAGTTATCGATGACCTCTACATCTCTGTCCGAAACAGATATCACCCGTGCTAATCGCGATGCCATATTATCGGTACGCGAAAAAATAGGTTACGGTCTGGGCGATGCCGGCGGCACGGTTATTACCTGCCTGATAATGAATTTTCTTACCTTTTTTTATACCGATATTTTTGGACTGACACCGGCGCTGGTCGGCACATTGTTTATCGCCTTACGCGTCTTTGATGCTATTTCCGATCCGGTGATGGGCATTATTGCCGACCGTACGCAAAGTCGTTGGGGACGATTTCGTCCCTGGCAGCTGTGGATGGCCATACCGATTGGCATTATTGGTGTCCTGACCTTCACCGTACCGGATGCCAGCATGGGCGTAAAAATTGCCTGGGCGTTTGGTACCTATCTGCTGCTCTCCGTGGGCTACACGGCGATTAACGTTCCCTATTGCGCGCTGATCAATACCATGACGACCCGGCACAATGAGGTGATTTCGTGCCAGTCCTGGCGCTTCGTACTGTGTGGCGTAGCGGGCTTTCTGGTCTCGGTCGGGCTGCCGTGGATGGTTGACGTGCTCGGTCAGGGCAATGCAGCGAAAGGTTACCAGTGGGGCGTCGGTGTCCTCTGTGCCCTCGCCGTGGTGATGTTCTTATGCTGTTTTTTCTGGGTGCGTGAACGCGTCCCACTGGCGTTGATGGGCAAATTTACCCTGCGCGAACACCTTGCCGGGCTGCGTAAAAACGATCAGCTGTTACTGATGCTGGTGATGTCATTCCTGCTGATCAACGTGTTCAATATTCGCGGCGGCGGCTACATGTATTTCATTACCTACGTGCTGGAAGGCAGCACGGCTTATACCTCGCTGTTTTTTACCATGGTGACTTTCGCCTCGATTTTAGGCTCGGTGATTGTTAACCCCCTGACCCGACGTATTGATGCCGTAAAGCTGTATTACTACACCAATCTGGTTCTGGCCGCGCTGGCTGTCGGGATGTGGTTTTTACCGGGTGGCCCGGCGTATCAGACACTATGGCTGGCGGTCATTCTCGGTAACGGCATTATCCTCGGCTTCACGCTGCCGCTGCACTTTTCGCTGATGGCCTTTTCCGATGACTACGGTGAATGGAAAACCGGCGTCCGTTCTTCCGGCATGAACTTCGCCTTCAACCTGTTTTTTATCAAGCTCGCCTGGGCATCCAGCGCCGGGATCATCAGCCTGCTGTTTATTTTTGTCGCCTATCAACCGGGGGGGAGCAATCAAACTGCCGCCTCGCTACAGGGCATCACGGCGATGGAAACGCTGTTGCCCGCCCTTTTCCACCTGCTGCTGGCCGTCACTATTCGTGCCTGCAAACTTAATAACCCGATGATGTCGCGTATTGCCACCGATCTGCGTCAGCGCCATGTTCACTCCTGAGGAGAAGATGATGAATGTAATGGAAACCGATCTGCACACGCTTAAGGTCACTGACCCGTTTTTAGGCCAGTATCAGCAACTGGTGCGCGATGTGGTGATCCCTTATCAGTGGGATGCGTTGAACGACCGTATTCCGGATGCCGATCCCAGCCATGCGATTGCGAATTTCCGCATCGCCGCCGGTCTACAGGAGGGAGAATTTTATGGCATGGTTTTTCAGGACAGCGATGTGGCGAAATGGCTGGAAGCCGTCGCCTGGTCATTGTGCCAGAAGCCCGACGTCGAACTGGAAAAGACTGCCGATGACGTCATTACGCTCATCGCCGCCGCACAGTGTGATGACGGTTACCTCAATACCTGGTTCACGGTTAAAGCGCCAGCCGAACGCTGGACGAATCTTGCGGAGTGCCATGAGCTGTACACCGCCGGACATATGATCGAAGCGGCGGTGGCTTATTTCCAGGCTACCGGAAAACGCACTCTGCTCGACGTGGCCTGCCGCCTTGCCGATCACATTGATCGCGTCTTTGGCCCGGGCGTGGATCAACTGCCGGGCTATGATGGCCATCCGGAAATAGAACTGGCCCTGATGCGCTTGTTTGAAGTGACCGGCGAAACGCGTTATCGCGATCTCGTAGCCTGGTTCGTGGAACAGCGCGGCACCCAACCGCATTTCTATGATATTGAGTTTGAAAAGCGTGGCGGCACCTGGCACTGGCCGAATCATGGCACCGCGTGGATGGTGAAAGATAAGGCCTACAGTCAGGCGCATGCACCGCTTTCAGAGCAGGACACCGCCATCGGTCATGCCGTACGTTTTGTCTATCTGATGACCGGGGTGGCGCATCTGGCGCGTCTGGCGGGAGATGAGCGCAAACGTCAGGATTGTCTGCGTTTATGGCAAAACATGGCACGCCGTCAGCTCTATATTACCGGCGGTATCGGATCACAGAGCCGGGGCGAGGCATTCAGCCACGATTACGATCTACCGAACGATACGGTTTACGCCGAGAGCTGCGCCTCCATCGGCCTGATGATGTTTGCCCGACGAATGCTGGAAATGGAAGGCGACAGCCAGTATGCCGATGTTATGGAACGCGCGCTGTATAACACCGTGCTCGGCGGGATGGCTCTGGACGGAAAGCACTTCTTTTACGTTAATCCCCTGGAAATACAGCCCCGTTTGCTGCCATTTAATCATGTTTACGATCATATCCAGCCGGTGCGTCAGCGGTGGTTTGGCTGCGCCTGCTGTCCGCCTAATATCGCCCGCCTGCTGACCTCTATCGGCCATTACATCTACACCCCGCAAGCGGATACCCTGTTTATCAACCTTTATATTGGCAACCAGGCAGAAATTCCGGTTGGTGATCGGACGCTGCGCTTACGCCTTAGCGGTAATTTTCCCTGGCAGGAAAATCTTACCCTGCGTATCGAGTCGCCGGAGCCGGTGGAACATACTCTGGCTTTGCGCCTGCCCGACTGGTGCCATGAACCTGTCATTAGGCTAAATGGTGAACCGGTCACCGGTGAGATCCGCAAAGGTTATCTGCATCTACATCGTCACTGGCAGGAAGGCGATACGCTTTCCCTCACGTTGCCAATGCCCGTGCGTCGGGTGTATGGCAACCCGCTGGTGCGCCATCAGGCTGGTAAAGTCGCCGTACAGCGCGGACCGCTGGTCTATTGTCTGGAACAGGCCGATAATGGCGAAGAGTTACATAACCTCTGGCTGCCAGAAGACAGTGTCTTTACCACGCTGGACGGTAAAGGGATTTTTGCGCATAAAGTGCTGATTCAGGCGGAGGGCTATAAACGTACCGCCGCACAGGCCGACCAGCAGCCACTGTGGCATTACGATGCCTCCCCCGTCAGCCGTACCCCTCAGAAGCTGACATTTATTCCATGGTTCAGCTGGGCTAACCGTGGCGAAGGGGAAATGCGTATCTGGGTGAATGAAGGGTAACGACATATTCGATCCGCGCAGGAATTCGGCCCATAATAAAGATCCTATTATTTCAACAGGATGTTGTATGGATACTGAAAACCGCGCGGTGACTGATATGAAAAGAATTAAGGCCCGCAGCATTTATCGTTTACTGCTTATCGGCCTGAGCATTCCCATGGGCGTGCTGGGCTTTATTTTTGGGTTATTCGGCTGCTTTGGTTACGATACCGTGAGCTGGAACCAGCAGTATATTCATGGGCTGCTTGCGCTGCCGGTCGGCATCTTTATCGGCATATTTATGAGCCTGCTGATGACGGCGGTGATCGGCTCGCTGAGCTGCCTTGGGTTGTGGATCTACAGCCGCTTCAGGCCGCTGGAAGTGAAAGTCATTGTCTGAGCCTGCTTAGCAGAAGGGGTATGGCTGACCTTTTGCCAGCCATACCCGACACGCTGTTCGTCACACAGAATTACATCGCCGCGCGATAGATTGCCATGATCTCGTCATGCGTTGCCTGGACGGGGTTCGTCAGGCCGCAGGCATCATTCAGGGCATTGGTGGCGAGCACCGGAATATCTTCTTCTTTCACGTTCAGGTCGCGAAGACCCGCCGGAATGTTCACTTTCTTCGCCAGCGCGCGGATGGCGTCAATGCATGCCGCAGCGCCCTGCTCATCATTCATGTTGCTGACGTCCACGCCCATCGCCTGGGCGCAGTCACGCAACCGTGCGCCAGCCACTTTGCTGTTAAATGCCTGCACATGTGGCAACAGAACCGCGTTGCACACGCCGTGCGGCAGATCGTAAAAACCACCCAACTGGTGCGCCATCGCGTGCACATAACCCAGCGAAGCGTTGTTAAAAGCCATACCTGCCAGAAACTGTGCGTAGGCCATGGCTTCGCGCGCGGCGGCATTGCTGCCCTCTTCCACGGCGACGGGCAGATGCTGCGCGATCATGGTGACGGCTTTCAGTGCACAGGCATCGGTCACCGGCGTTGCCGCCACAGAAACATAGGCTTCAATGGCGTGCGTCAGCGCGTCCATGCCGGTTGCGGCAGTCAGTGATTTCGGCATCCCCATCATCAGGGAGGCGTCATTGACCGACAGTACCGGCGTGACATGCTTATCGACAATCGCCATTTTGATATGGCGCGCCTCGTCGGTAATGATGCAGAAGCGGGTCATCTCCGACGCAGTGCCGGCGGTGGTGTTAATGGCGATCATCGGCAGCTGTGGTTTCGCAGAGCGATCCACCCCTTCGTAGTCGCTGATGTGACCGCCGTTTGCGGCCACCAGCGCAATACCTTTCGCGCAATCGTGAGGTGAACCGCCGCCGAGAGAAATCACGCAGTCACACTGGTTATCCCGTAATAACGCCAGCCCGGCCGCGACGTTCGCCGTCGTCGGATTAGGCTGAGTGCCGTCATAAACCACGCTAAAAATATCGCGCGATTGCAGCTGCGCCTGAATATTTGCCGCCATCCCCAGTTTACTCAGCATACTGTCGGTGACAATCAGCGCACGACGCCAGCCGCGCTCGCGGATGGTATCTATCGCGCTGCCTAATACATCAGCACCAATAATATTGACGGACGGAATATAAAAAACAGAAGCAGTCATAATAATATCCATATCGATAAATAAGAGTCTGCGAGGATAAGGAAAACAGACTTCCGGTAATTTGATCCTCCTTCCTGTTTTGGCAATAAAAAGATTTAACGATTGATATTTAAGCAAAATCTGGTTGAGTTAAGATATAAAATAATAATGTGTGTTCCATTTTTTAAATTAATGAAAGTATTTATTACCTTACTTTACATTCCGTTTTCCGGGCTGAGCCATACTTAAGCGTAAGCGGTTATCACAGGAAACAAACTATGCAGTACTTTATTGGTTTTGACGTGGGTGGAACGCACATCAAGCACGGCGTGATTGATGAGAATGGTGAGGAACTGACCTCGGACGAGTACGACACGCCGGAAGACGTTGAGACGTTTAAGCAGAAATGGCAGGCGGTGGTTGAGGGCTACCAGAAGGAACATGATATCGCCGCCATCGGCATCAGTTTCCCGGGATACATCAATATCCGTACCGGCGTCGCCCTGAAGGCCGGAGCGCTGGACTTTATGGACGGGATCAATCTGCGGGAGTTGTTCGCAGAACTTAGCGATCTGCCGGTGATTGTGGAAAACGATGCCAACTGTGCTGCCCTCGGCGAGCGCTGGCTGGGCGCGGCGAAAGAGTACGATAATGTAGTCTGTATTACCGTCGGGACGGGTATCGGCGGCGGCATTATTTTTGACGGCGAACTGTATCGCGGCTCGCATTTCCGTGCGGGCGAGTTTGGCGTGATGCCAGTCGGCAACGAGGGCGAATGCATGCATGAAGTGGCTTCTGCCCGGGGTCTGATGGAGGCGTGCCGCCGTGCGCTGGCGCTCTCTGCCGAAGAGATGCCTCATGGCAAAGAGATCTTCGAACGCATGGACAGCGACGTGCATCTGCGGGAAGCCGTTAACCAGTGGGCGCATTTTCTGTCGCGCGGCATTTACAGCGTTATTTCCATGTACGATCCGCAGGTGGTGCTGATTGGCGGTGGGTTAAGCGAGCAGGAAAAGGTCTATCAGCTGCTCGATCGCCATCTGGAAACCTTCGAGATGTGGGAATTTCTGAAAGCGCCTATCCTGCCATGTAAACTGGGTAACCAGGCGGGCAGGCTGGGCGCGGTATGGCTGGCAAAACAGCAGGTTAAAGCCTGAAGATATTTTATAAAACCGTACCGGGTAAGCATTATTGCCTGCCCGGTACATAGAAAGTGGAAGCTAATGGCATATGTTATCTGTAAAGCAAAGGTTGCCATCCAGATAACGCCAGGTAATATTTTTATAAACCAGCGAAAATGTTTCACTGGGAAGACCACTTCCCCCAATAGATGACAACGACGGCGTAATGTGACTAACCAGCACATCTTCCATGAATATATTAAAAAATTCCTCTTCAAGTCCGGCATCGTTAATTCTGTAACATTTGATCAGTGCCGACTTTAATCTCTCTTTTTGACATATGGCTTTAAGGAGATAAGTAGAAGAACAATCGACATGTTTTGTTAACGTAACGGGACGATGAACTCTATTTGCGGATGCACTTGCCGACGCCATATTAATCGGTAAATCTATATGGTGCGCCATATTTATAAGTTCAATTGCGCCCTCGCGATCTTTAGCATCCGAACCACCCCTAATGCTATTTCCTAATGTATCGGTTAAAAATAAGTATGCAGGCAACGCCATTATTTAACTCCTTAATATTAGTTATCCAGCACTACAACATTTTCTCTATTCATAAAAAATTGCACTTTGTATCGTGGATACTCACCTCTTTTGTTTTTAACTCTAAAATAGACTTTATAGATTTTATTGCTTTCATAATTAAAATCTGGCAAACAACGCCCAAATGCTGGCGATGAAAAATCTCTGGCGGGTTCATATAATACTTTATTACTAAAATCTGATATGTAATAGGTGTAATAGCGATCCTCAGCCTCCTCCTGAGGGTTATAAACACACACCTTTTCATTCAATAACTTGACTGCTCCTCGGTTTGGCAACTGTTGTGAATTTCTTTGGCAACCGGACAAGATTATTAATAAACTCAAAAGTAGTATAAAGGGAAATGACATACAATTTTCCTGTAGGAGCCAATAATCTCGTTGTCGGTGAGGGTAGGATAATCATCTCGGTTTCGTTTAACGCTTTTCCAGAACAGATACCCTTTCTTTTTTATAGCCCAATAATCCGCGATTATTGCTGCCTGTTGCTCCATTGAATAATCAGTTAAGACGCCATGCAAACTATATGAATAATCAGAAAATAATGAATATAGTCCATACAATCGAACGTGCATCCCTCGCTGATACTGCCAAATATGAACAGACTCATGGATGAACACATATTGTAAATCATCGTCCGCATAGCTGTAATCCTGCCTATAATTATCGGGCATAAAATACATTTCGCCATTCGGGGTCATCGTGTAATTATCAAACTGTATATTTAAAGGCAGATAAGATGCATTATGGATCCAGATTTCGTTATAGCGTAAAAAGGGACCATACAATTCTTCTAACATCTTTATTTCATTATTAGTTAAACGTCTAAGTCCATCCATTTGAAAGAGCCTCCTGCACTTATTACAACAAAAACTAACGATATACGCCTGCAAACAACATTAAATTTACTCTGAATGTAAAGCTGAAATTTGTTTTATATCAAGACAATACCTGAAAATTTAATTGAATGAGAATATGACAAAAGAAAGTGCTTTCGAAGAAATAGCACTTATAAAAATGCCCGTTAAAACGGGCATTTGGTTGGGTCTCTAGTAAAGGTTCGCCGCGATTACGTCGTTTCCGGAAACAGCTGTGCATCCCGCAGCAGATGGTCGTTGCCGCGTCGGCGGGTAAAGCCGATGCGGTCAAAATATTCGAGGATCTGGATCGCCAGCTTACGCCCAACGTTCAGCCGATCGCGGAAATCTGCCGCACAGGTAGATCCCCGCGCCTGATCCAGTTCGCGGATCATACTGGCAAAGGCGACGATCCTGTCGTTGCGGTAATAGCGATCTTTTACGATCGCGGTGATCAGCCCCTGCTGCGCCGCCTGTCGTAATACACTCCGCATTAACTGCTCATCGGTGCCCGTTTCCCGCGCCAGATCGCGTACCCACCAGGGTTCATCAGCAAACAGCGGTGCCGCACGCTGCCAGATCGCCGCCTGCTCTTCGGTAAAACCGGCTTTGTGTTCCGGCAGATGCAGCCAGCCGTGATGGCTGGCAATATCGCCGCTTTCACGCATCCGCTCGATTAACGTCAGTACCAGGGCGTCGTCTTCCATCGGCAGCGCCATGCGTCGCAGACGCTCGCGTCCGGGGCCGGGTTCGTCTTTATGCTGTTCGTGATAGGTCGCCAGCGTATCGAGCAGTTTACGCTGCCAGCCTGCGGCCACCGCCGCGCTCAGTACGCTGTCCCCCGACTGGATCAGCCCGTCATGCCGGGTTAACGCGTCCAGTCCGCTGCGGCTTAACTGCCGCGCCCAGCCAAAGCGACTCAGGGATACCGCACCGCGCGTCAGGTGCGCTGCCAGCGCGCTGGCATCGTCACCGGCGGCGGCAAGCGTGGCGAGCCAGTCCAGATACGCCGTTTTACGTTTGCCACGACGGGGCGGATCGAGCATCACCACTCGCGCGCCAGCCAGCGTGGTGCGCGCTGAGATATCACGCAGCACCAGCCGATCGTTGTCCGCCAGCCACAGCGGACTGTCGAGCACCAGCTCGGCCAGATCGTCGGTCAGCAACGAGACGCGCCCGGTGATATGGCTGGCGGCATGGTGAATGTGTAAGGGCTGCCACTGCGTCAGCGGCGTATGGCTTTGCAGCGCCACGATAACGCGGGACGACGGCTCCGACGGCGCCTCGCTGAGCAGCCAGTCGCCGCGGTTAAGCGCCTCTTTTTCGGCATCGCCGGTAATATTCAGGGCGATACGCTGCCCGGCCATCGCATGATCGACCGGCTGATTTTGCGCATGCAGACCGCGCACGCGCATGGGTTTGTTGATGCCGGTCAGCCACAGGGTATCGCCGGTGCGCACATCACCCGACAGCGCCGTGCCGGTTACCACCAGCCCTGCGCCCTTCACGGTAAAGGCGCGGTCAATCGCCAGCCGGAAACGCTGATGCTGCACGTGTTCCCGCTCCGGGAGATGCAGCAGATGCTCGCGTAGTTCATCGATGCCGCGTTGAGCGGTCGCGGCGGTGATAAATAGCGCCGCGTCGGTAAAGCCGTATTCGCGCAGCGTGGCGCGCACCTCGTCCTGGACGGCGGCAATGCGCGCCTCATCCACCCGGTCGGCTTTGGTCAGCGCCACAGTGAGGGTTGGCTGACCGGTCAGCTGCAAAATCGCCAGATGTTCGCGGGTCTGGGCCATCACGCCATCATCACAGGCCACCACCAGCAGGGCGTGATCGATACCGCCGACGCCTGCGAGCATATTGGCCAGAAACTTTTCATGGCCCGGCACATCAATAAATCCCGGTACGCGTCCATCGGCCTGCGGCCAGTAGGCATAACCCAGATCGATGGTCATGCCGCGCTTTTTCTCTTCCGGCAGGCGGTCGGCATTTACGCCGGTGATCGCTTCCAGCAGCGTCGTTTTGCCGTGATCCACATGTCCGGCGGTGGCAATAATCATTTCAGTAACATCTCCAGAAAACGGGTTTCGTCCTCAAGACAACGTAAATCTAGCCACAGGCGGCCATCGGTGATGCGGCCAATCACCGGCACGTCGCGCGTACGCCATTGCGCCGCCAGCGTTTCCAGTCGGCTGCCGCGCCCGTCTCTCGGGGTGAAGGTCAGGGCCACGCTCGGCAGCCGATCCACCGGCAGCGAGCCGCTGCCTATCTGCGACAGACAGGCTTCTACCTGCACGTGGAAGTCAGGAAAATGCGCGGCAAGGCCAGGCTGGAGTTTTTCCGCCAGGGCGCGGATCGCCGCGGTATCGCGGGTCAGCAGACGCAGCGTCGGCAGATCCTGCGTGAGTTTTTCCGGATGCAGATAGAGGCGCAGCGTGGCCTCCAGCGCGGCGAGCGTCATTTTATCTGCCCGCAGCGCACGTTTTAACGGATGCTGTTGCAGGCGTGCAATGAGCGCTTTTTTGCCGACGATGATCCCGGCCTGCGGGCCGCCGAGCAGTTTATCGCCGGAGAAGCTGACCAGGCTGACGCCCGCGGCGATCAGTGCCTGTGGCATGGGCTCTTTCGGCAGCCCGTAGTGGCTGAGATCCACCAGCGAGCCGCTGCCCAAATCCACGACTACCGGTACGTCCCGCTCGTTGCCGATGGCTACCAGTTCCGCTTCGTCCACGGCCTTCGTAAAGCCTTCAATCTGATAATTACTGGTATGCACTTTCATCAGCAGCGCAGTGTTGTCGTTGATGGCCTGACGATAGTCTTTGGCATGGGTGCGATTGGTCGTGCCGACTTCATGCAGCACACAGCCTGCCTGGCGCATGACATCCGGAATGCGGAACGCGCCGCCAATCTCCACCAGTTCGCCGCGCGATACCACCACTTCCTGGCTGCTCGCCGTGGCCGCCAGCATGAGCAGCACCGCCGCCGCGTTGTTATTAACGATACAGGCGTCTTCCGCGCCCGTCAGACGACACAGCATGGCGGCCAGCGCGCTGTCGCGATGCCCGCGCCCTGCACCGTCCAGATCGTACTCCAGCGATACCGGGGAGCGCATTGCCTGTGCTACCGCCTCTATCGCCGCTTCCGCCTGCAATGCCCGTCCGAGATTAGTGTGCAGCACGGTGCCGGTCAGGTTGATCACCGGACGAATGGCGCTCTGCTGCTGATGGTGAAGATGCTGGCGCGTCGCCCCGGCCCAGTCAGCGCTCCACGCTGGCAGCGTCTGGCTGCCATGGATGGCGGCGCGGGCTTCGTCCTGCAAGTGGCGCAACGCCTCCACTACCCGCGTATGGCCAAAAGTCGCTACTAGCGGGCGGAAAGCATCATCACGCAATAAACGGTCGGTTGCCGGGATCTGGCTGAACAGGGAACGATTTTCAGGGGTCATGACACTGCCTTGCTGTGATTGGCCCCTCCGTCGGGAAGGGGTCGACGTGAGGGGATTGTACAGCGTCTTTGCTCAGGCTGTCATAATGCGTATCAAGCCTTTGGCGGTTCGGTGCGGGCAAAGCTTTCGCGCTGGAAGAGGGTTTCCACCAGCTTTACCAGCTGCGGTCGCTCCACGCACCAGCCCGGCGAGACACGGCGGAAGTTCAGATAGCCGATTGCGCAGGCGACGGCGATGTTCGCCAGATCGAGGGACTGCGACTGCAACACGCCGTTGGCGGCGTATTGTTCCAGGGCATCCAGCGCGCGGCTGATTTTTTCCCGCTGGCGCACCAGTTCACTTTCCGACTGCTGTGCTGCCGGACGGGCCTGCTCGCGCACGGAGGTCAGCGCCGCATCCATGATGCCGTCCGCCAGCGCTTCCAGCTGCCGCAGTCGTAATGCGGCTTTCGCATCGGTGGGCAGCAGCGCGGGAGCCATACCCAGCTGTTCCAGATATTCCGCAATGATCGGCGAATCAAACCAGGTTTCGCCGTCGTCAGTGACCAGCGCGGGAACTTTGCCGAGCGGGTTGAATTGTGAAACGCCATTCTCTGCGTTATAGGGCAGCTCATTGACGAATTCGAAGGTGATGCCTTTTTCCAGCAAAATCACGGAAATTTTCCGCACGAAGGGGCTGGTGTAACTGCCGATCAGTTTCATGGCCGGGTCCTTAATCGCCTGTGAAAAGATAATTATGGCCCACCGTCGCGCAAAAGGCAGGCGAGCCTTCATAAATGTGAAAACTCTGTTTCGTAGGGTGTGAGGTGTGTAAGGAAGTTACATCCGGCGGCGGCGCGCACAACACAGTTTGCCTTTGAGGGCATTCAGAAAACTCCTGGCAAAAATTTCTTGTGATATACATCACAAATAAATAACAAAGTCTCCACATAAAAATGTGAGTAATCTCACATTTACCTTCAAGATGCGCATAAATTTTCGTCATTGTTCTTTTTTTACACAGGAAATTTGTGAAACAGATCACGCCAAATCACCGGTCACACCCTATGTTTATGTGATTTAGATCACACCAAAGGTCACGATCTGGACAGAAAGACGATTCGGTGCCAGATTTCGCCTCACACACATCATGGGTCCGGCTACCTCTGCCGCCACATTAACAACAAACCTCGGGCTTCCGGCCTGTGCGATAGCAAACATAAGAAGGGGTGTTTTATGTCATCCGATATCAAGATCAAAGTGCAAAGCTTTGGTCGATTCCTTAGCAATATGGTGATGCCCAACATCGGCGCGTTTATCGCCTGGGGTATTATCACCGCGCTGTTTATTCCAACTGGATGGTTACCTAACGAAACGCTGGCGAAACTTGTCGGCCCGATGATTACTTATCTGCTGCCGCTGCTGATCGGTTATACCGGTGGGCGTCTGGTTGGCGGCGAGCGTGGCGGCGTGGTCGGTGCCATTACCACCATGGGCGTTATCGTTGGTGCAGATATGCCGATGTTCCTCGGCGCAATGATTGCCGGCCCGCTGGGCGGTCTGTGCATCAAGAAATTTGATGCCGCGGTAGACGGTAAGATCAAATCCGGTTTCGAAATGCTGGTGAATAACTTCTCCGCTGGCATCATCGGTATGATCCTCGCCATTCTGGCCTTCCTCGGCATTGGCCCGGCGGTAGAAGTGCTGTCTAAAGCACTGGCTGCGGGCGTTAACTTCATGGTTATCCATGACATGCTGCCGCTGGCGTCCATCTTTGTTGAACCGGCGAAAATCCTGTTCCTCAACAACGCCATCAACCACGGTATCTTCTCGCCGCTGGGTATTCAGCAGTCTCACGATCTCGGCAAGTCCATCTTCTTCCTGATTGAAGCAAACCCGGGTCCGGGTATGGGTGTACTGCTGGCGTATATGTTCTTCGGTCGCGGCAGCGCGAAACAGTCTGCAGGCGGCGCGGCAATCATCCACTTCCTGGGTGGTATCCACGAAATTTACTTCCCGTATGTGCTGATGAATCCGCGTCTGCTGATCGCGGTGATCCTCGGCGGTATGACTGGCGTGTTTACGCTGAGCGTGCTGGGCGGTGGTCTGGTATCTCCGGCGTCTCCAGGTTCTATCCTGGCGGTACTGGCGATGACCCCGAAAGGTGCCTATTTTGCTAACCTCGCCGCGATTTTCGCTGCACTGGCCGTTTCTTTCGTGATCTCTGCCATTCTGCTGAAAACCAGCAAAGTGAAAGAAGAAGACGATATTGAAGCTGCGACCCGTCGCATGCAGGACATGAAAGCCGAATCCAAAGGTGCCTCTCCGCTGACGGCGGGCGATGTGTCCAACGATCTGAGCCATGTGCGTAAAATCATCGTTGCCTGTGATGCCGGTATGGGTTCCAGCGCCATGGGTGCAGGCGTGCTGCGTAAGAAAGTGCAGGATGCGGGGCTGACCAACATCTCCGTGACCAACAGCGCTATCAACAACCTGCCGCCGGATGTAGACCTGGTGATCACTCACCGCGACCTCACTGAGCGCGCGATGCGTCAGGTACCGCAGGCACAGCATATTTCGCTGACCAACTTCCTCGACAGCGGCCTGTATACCAGCCTGACGGAGCGTCTGGTTGTCGCGCAGCGCCATCTGCAGAATGAAGAAAAAGTCCGCACCAGCCTGCAGGACAGCTTCGACGAAAGTAACAGCCACCTGTTCCGTCTGGGCGCAGAAAACATCTTCCTGGGCCGCACGGCGAGCACCAAAGAAGAAGCCATTATTTTTGCCGGTGAGCAACTGGTAAAAGGCGGCTACGTTGAGCCGGAATATGTGCAGGCGATGCTGGATCGTGAAAAACTGACCCCGACCTATCTGGGTGAGTCCATCGCGGTGCCGCACGGTACGGTTGAAGCGAAAGACCGTGTTCTGAAGACCGGCGTGGTATTCTGCCAGTATCCGGAAGGCGTGCGCTTCGGTGATGATGCCGACGACATTGCCCGTCTGGTTATCGGTATCGCCGCCCGTAATAACGAGCACATCCAGGTGATCACCAGCCTGACCAATGCACTGGACGATGAATCTGTGATTGAGCGCCTGACGCACACGCAGAGCGTTGAAGAAGTGCTGGCTCTGCTGAACAAGTAAGGTTACGCCCTTTCCCCTCTCCCATTGGGAGAGGGTTAGGGTGAGGAGAATTCGCCTCCTCACCCCAGCCCTCTCGGGTAAAAACATTAATGAAGGTTAATTCTATGAAAGCATTACATTTTGGCGCAGGTAATATCGGACGTGGCTTCATCGGCAAATTGCTGGCGGACGCGGGTATTGAGCTGACATTCGCCGATGTGAATCAGGCGGTGCTCGACGCCCTGAATGCCCGTCATAGCTATCAGGTTCACGTTGTCGGTGAAAATGAACAGGTGGACACCGTTTCAGGTGTTAACGCGGTCAGCAGCATTGGCGACGAGGTTATCGACCTCATCGCAGAGGTTGATCTGGTGACCACGGCGGTTGGCCCGGTGGTGCTGGAGCGTATCGCCCCGGCTATCGCTAAAGGCCTGGCAAAACGCAAAGCCCAGGGTAACGACACGCCGCTCAATATCATCGCCTGTGAAAACATGGTGCGCGGCACCACGCAGCTGAAAGGTCATGTGTTCAACGCGCTGGCGGAAGAAGATAAAGCCTGGGTGGAAGCGCATACCGGCTTTGTGGACTCCGCCGTTGACCGCATCGTGCCGCCGTCGGCCTCGGCTACCAACGATCCGCTGGAGGTGACGGTGGAAACCTTCAGCGAGTGGATCGTCGACCAGACGCAGTTCAAAGGCACGCCGCCGACCATTGCGGGTATGGAGCTGACCGACAACCTGATGGCCTTCGTTGAGCGTAAGCTGTTCACCCTGAACACCGGTCACGCCATTACCGCTTATCTCGGCCAGCAGGCCGGTTTACAGACTATCCGTGATGCCATCCTCGACGAGAAAATCCGTACTGTGGTAAAAGGTGCGATGGTAGAAAGCGGCGCGGTGCTGATCAAACGTTATGGTTTCGACACGCAGAAACACGCCGCCTATATCCAGAAAATTTTAGGGCGCTTTGAAAACCCTTATCTGAAAGATGATGTGGAGCGTGTGGGCCGTCAGCCGCTGCGTAAACTGAGCGCAGGCGATCGCCTGATCAAACCGCTGCTGGGCACGCTGGAATATGACCTGCCGCATCACAACCTGGTGCTGGGTATTGCCGCAGCGATGCACTATCGTAGCAAGCAGGATCCGCAGGCGATTGAGCTGGCACAGCTGATTGAAGAGAAAGGCCCGCAGGCTGCGCTGGCGCAGATTTCCGGTCTGGATGCGACGAGCGACGTCGTGGCAGAGGCGGTAAACGCGTACAACGCAAAGGCATGATGCCAAACCCGGCGCGGAGCTTTCCGCGCCTGAACAACAGATTGTCGGATATGCAGGCAATAATGGAAGAAACCCAGGCCTTTGAAAACCGTGTGCTTGAGCGTCTTAATGCTGGCAAAACCGTACGAAGCTTTTTGATTGCCGCCGTCGAGTTACTCACCGAGGCGGTGAACATTCTGGTGCTTCAGGTTTTCCGCAAAGACGATTACGCGGTGAAATATGCCGTCGAGCCGCTGCTTGACGGCGACGGCCCGCTGGGCGATTTGTCTGTGCGCTTAAAACTCATTTACGGGCTTGGCGTGATCAGCCGCCTGGAATATGAGGACGCCGAACTGCTGATGGCGTTGCGGGAAGAGCTGAATCACGACGGCAGCGAATACGCGTTTACTGACGACGAGATCTTAGGCCCCTTCGGTGAACTGCACTGCGTGGCCGCCCTGCCGCCTGCGCCGCCGTTTGATCTCAGCGATGCCGATCTCTATGCGATGCAAAAGCAGCGTTATCAACAGGTTGTGCGATCCACCATGGTGCTTTCCCTGACAGAGCTGATCTCCCGTATCAGCCTGAAAAAAGCCTTTCAGAAGTAACCGCCCGCGGATTAGTGTATCCTTAGCGCAATATCTCCCGATTTAGAGTCCAAGTGTCATGAAAGAAGTTGAAAAGAGTGAAATTAAACGCCTGAGCGATCGCCTTGATGCCATCCGCCACCAGCAGGCTGATATCTCGCTGGCCGAAGCCGCCGACAAATACGCCGAGCTGGAAAAAGAAAAAGAGACGCTGGAAGGCGAAATCGCCCGCTTGCGCGCCCTGCACGGCCACAAGCTGAGCAAAGAAGCGCAGAAACTGGCGGATATGCCGTTCCGCCGCGCGATCACGAAAAAAGAACAGGCCGACATGGGCAAGCTGAAGAAAAGCGTGCGTGGCCTGGTGGTGGTGCATCCGATGACCGAGTTGGGTCGCGAGATGCAACTGACCGAGATGACCGGCTTTTCAAAAACCGCATTCTGATCTCCTGCTTTCTGACCTCTCCCCACCAGCGGGAGAGGTTTTTATCTGTGCTTCCCTTCTGATGTGGTCCTACCAATCCTGCTCCTGAGCTATTGTCTGCTCACAAAACCCCAATTTCCCGTTACACGTGCATTGCCAGCCAATAACATTTGGTTAACCATTCATTGTCATTAACCCTACAAACCTTAACTGGCAGGGCCACTTTTACAGACAGTGTGACGCGAAGATGAGCGCAGACTCGCCGCGCGACAGGATGAATGGCCCTCAGGAGATCTTCATGAGCCTCTGGCAACAAAACTACGATCCGGCAGGGAACCTGTGGCTGTCGAGCCTTATCGCCTCGTTACCGATCCTGTTTTTCTTCTTCGCCTTAATTCAGCTCAAGCTGAAAGGCTATGTCGCCGCCAGCTGGACGGTGGCCATCGCGCTGGCCGTTGCGCTGTTCTTCTACGATATGCCCGTGGACAACGCCCTCGCCTCGGTGGTGTACGGCTTCTTCTACGGCCTGTGGCCAATTGCATGGATCATCATCGCGGCGGTTTTTGTCTACAAAATCTCGGTCAAAACCGGGCAGTTCGAGATCATCCGCTCATCCATCCTCTCCATTACGCCGGACCAGCGCCTGCAAATGCTGATCGTCGGCTTCTCGTTCGGGGCCTTTCTGGAAGGGGCTGCCGGGTTCGGCGCGCCGGTCGCCATTACCGCCGCGCTGTTGGTGGGACTGGGCTTTAAACCGCTGTATGCCGCCGGGCTTTGCCTGATCGTCAACACGGCACCGGTGGCGTTTGGCGCGATGGGCATCCCGATCCTCGTGGCAGGCCAGGTGACCGGCCTCGACAGCTTTGAAATCGGCCAGATGGTGGGCCGTCAGTTGCCGTTCCTGACTATCATCGTGCTGTTCTGGATCATGGCGATTATGGACGGCTGGCGCGGCGTGAAGGAAACCTGGCCGGCGGTGATGGTGGCGGGCGGCTCCTTTGCCATCGCCCAGTACCTCAGCTCCAACTTTCTCGGGCCGGAACTGCCGGACATTATCTCTTCGCTGGTTTCGCTGGTCTGTCTGACGCTGTTCCTGCGTCGCTGGCAGCCGGTGCGTATTTTCCGTTTTGACGACGTGAATGCCACCGCGGGCGATGCGGCCATTACCCCGAAACACTACTCCCGCGGGCAAATCATGCGCGCCTGGTCACCGTTCCTGTTTTTAACCGCCACCGTCACCCTGTGGAGTATTCCGCCCTTCAAAGCCCTGTTTGCGCCAGGCGGCGCAATGTATGACTGGGTGATCAATATTTCTGTGCCGCATCTGGATAAGCTGGTGGCGCGTATGCCGCCGGTGGTGAACGCGGCCACACCTTATGCGGCGGTATATAAATTCGACTGGTTCTCTGCCACCGGTACGGCCATTCTGTTCGCGGCGCTGATCTCCATCGTCTGGCTGCGCATGAAGCCGAAAGACGCGATCGTCACCTTCGGCAGCACGCTGAAAGAGCTGGCGCTGCCGATTTACTCCATTGGCATGGTGCTGGCGTTCGCGTTTATCTCTAACTATTCCGGGCTGTCCTCAACGCTGGCGCTGGCGCTTTCCCATACCGGTCATGCGTTTACCTTTTTCTCGCCGTTCCTCGGCTGGCTTGGCGTGTTTCTGACCGGCTCAGATACCTCATCAAATGCGCTTTTTGCTGCGTTGCAGGCGACCGCCGCCCAACAGATCGGCGTCTCGGATGTGCTGCTGGTGGCGGCAAACACGACCGGTGGCGTAACCGGCAAGATGATTTCGCCGCAGTCTATCGCCATCGCCTGCGCCGCGGTGGGGCTGGTGGGTAAAGAGTCCGACCTGTTCCGCTTTACCGTTAAACACAGCCTGATTTTCACCTGCATGGTCGGGGTGATCACGACACTGCAGGCCTACGTTCTGACCTGGATGATCCCATGATAGTAATGCCCGTGCGTCTGTCCGACACCATCGCCGATCGCTTGCGTGCGCTGATAGATGAACAGCAGCTTGAGCCAGGAGCGCGCTTGCCTGCCGAGCGCAAGCTGGCCGCCCAGCTTGGCGTCTCCCGCAATTCCCTGCGGGAGGCGATTGCGAAACTTATCAGTGAAGGCGTGCTGCTCAGCCGACGCGGCGGCGGCACTTTTGTGCGCTGGCCGCAGGAAGACTGGTCCGAGCAAAACATTGTCTATCCGCTGAAAACGCTGATGGCGGACGATCCGGACTACAGCTTCGATATTCTGGAAGCCCGTCATGCGATTGAGGCGAGCACGGCCTGGCATGCCGCCCTGCGCGCCACCGCTGCGGACAAAGAAAAAATTCAGCTCTGCTTTGACGCCACCCTGAGCGATGACCCGGATCTGGCCTCGCAGGCAGACGTACGCTTTCACTTAGCCATCGCTGAAGCGTCGCACAATGTGGTGCTGTTACAGACCATGCGCGGCTTCTTCGATCTGCTGCAACTGTCGGTGAAACAGAGCCGTCAGCGGATGTATTTCGTGCCGTCGGTGTTCGCGCAGCTCACCGAACAGCATCAGGCGGTGATGGACGCCATTATGGCCGGTGACGCCGACGGCGCACGTAAGGCGATGATGCTGCATCTGGAATTTGTGCATACCACCATTAAACGATTCGATGAGGATCAGGCCCGCCAGGCGCGCATCACTCGCCTGCCCGGTTAACCCAATGAACTGTCAGGGAGAAACCCATGATTATTTCCGCAGCCAGTGATTACCGTGCCGCAGCGCAGCGTATCCTGCCGCCCTTTCTTTTCCATTACATCGACGGCGGTGCCTACGCGGAATATACGCTGCGCCGCAACGTGGAAGATCTCTCTCAGGTAGCACTGCGCCAGCGCGTGCTGAAAAACATGTCCGATCTGAGCCTGGAAACCACGTTGTTTAACGAAACGCTGTCGATGCCGGTGGCGCTGGCCCCGGTCGGGCTGTGCGGCATGTACGCCCGGCGCGGCGAAGTGCAGGCGGCCGCGGCAGCCGATGCCAAAGGCATCCCTTTCACCCTGTCGACGGTATCCGTCTGCCCGATTGAAGAGGTCGCCCCGACGATTAAGCGTCCGATGTGGTTCCAGCTGTACGTCCTGCGGGATCGCGGTTTTATGCGTAACGCGCTGGAGCGCGCCAAAGCGGCAGGATGTTCAACGCTGGTGTTTACCGTCGATATGCCGACGCCGGGTGCACGCTACCGGGATGCACATTCCGGTATGAGCGGCGCCAACGCGGCGATGCGCCGTTACTGGCAGGCGGTGACACATCCGCAGTGGGCGTGGGACGTCGGCGTGAATGGTCGCCCTCACGATCTGGGCAACATCTCCGCTTACCTCGGCAAGCCGACCGGGCTCGAGGATTATATTGGCTGGCTGGCGAATAACTTCGATCCGTCCATCTCATGGAAAGACCTGGAGTGGATCCGCGAATTCTGGGACGGTCCGATGGTGATCAAAGGGATCCTCGATGCAGACGATGCGCGCGATGCGGTTCGTTTTGGCGCAGACGGCATTGTGGTATCGAACCACGGCGGCCGTCAGCTTGACGGCGTACTCTCATCTGCCCGCGCGCTGCCGGCGATTGCCGACGCGGTGAAAGGTGACATTGCGATCCTCGCAGACAGCGGCATCCGTAACGGGCTGGACGTCGTACGAATGATCGCTCTGGGCGCGGATACCGTGCTGCTGGGCCGTGCCTATCTGTATGCGCTGGCGACCCACGGTCAGGCGGGAGTGGCGAATCTGCTGAACCTGATCGAAAAAGAGATGCGCGTGGCGATGACGTTAACCGGTGCACGTTCGATAAGCGAAATCAGCCGCGACTCGCTGGTGCAGAACGTTGAGCATGAATCAGTGTTCGCGCCGGTGAAAACAGGCGATGCCGCCTGATTTTTGCTATGCTGCCCGCCATTATTGAGGGGGCAGCATGCTGAACATTGTCTTATTCGAACCTGAAATCCCGCCGAATACCGGGAATATTATCCGCCTGTGTGCCAACACCGGGTTTCGCCTGCACATCATTGAGCCAATGGGCTTTACCTGGGATGACAAGCGTCTGCGCCGCGCCGGGCTGGATTATCACGAATTCACCGCGGTGGTGCGTCATGCCAGTCATGCCGCTTTTGTGGCGGCAGAAAATCCGCAGCGGCTGTTTGCCCTGACGACCAAAGGCACACCAGCCCACAGCGCGGTGAGTTATCAGGACGGGGATTATCTGATGTTTGGTCCGGAGACGCGTGGCCTGCCTGCCACTATTCTGGATGCGCTGCCTAAAGAGCAGAAGATCCGCATCCCGATGATGCCGGACAGCCGCAGCATGAACCTGTCTAACGCCGTCTCCGTGGTGGTGTATGAAGCCTGGCGTCAGCTTGGCTATCCGGGCGCGGTACTGCGCAGCTAGCGTTAAATACCGTCGCCGTACTCGAAACGGTGATTCGCGCCGTTAAAATGCTGATCCATATCCATCGCAGGTTTTTCTGATTCCGGCTTGCCGACAATGCGGGCCGGTACGCCTGCCACGGTCGTGTGCGGCGGCACGGGTTGCAGCACTACTGAACCGGCACCAATTTTCGCGCCACGCCCGACTTCGATATTGCCGAGAATTTTCGCCCCGGCACCAATCATTACGCCTTCGCGGATTTTCGGATGGCGATCGCCGCTGGTTTTGCCGGTCCCGCCGAGCGTAACCGACTGTAAGATAGAGACATCATCTTCCACCACGGCCGTTTCGCCCACCACAATACCGGTGGCATGGTCGAGCATGATACCGCGGCCAATCTTCGCCGCCGGGTGAATATCCACCTGGAAGGACACCGACACCTGATTTTGCAGGAAAATCGCCAGCGCGCGGCGACCCTGATTCCATAGCCAGTGACCGATTCGGTAAGACTGCAGGGCGTGAAACCCTTTCAGATAGAGCAGCGGCGTAGAGTATTTATCCACCGCTGGATCGCGGGTGCGCACGGCCTGAATATCGCAGGCGGCGGAGGCAATCATTTCCGGATCGGCGGCGTAGGCTTCTTCCACCACTTCACGAATGGCGATAGCAGGCATGATCGGCGACGCCAGCTTGTTCGCCAGCATATAGCTCAGCGCGCTGCCGAGATTTTCGTGCTTGAGTAAGGTCGCGTGATAAAAACTGGCCAGCATTGGCTCACAGTCGGCCAGCGCCCGGGCTTCGGCTTTAATATTATTCCAGACGAGATCCAGTTCTTCACACGGCATTGCATACTCCAGGCGAAATAAAATGACCGGCCACTCTGCGATGGCCGTGTCAGTGATGAGGGTTAGGGAGCCGGATGGCTGGTACGCTCATCCTTGCGGGAGCGGCCTAACAGGGTCAATGCTGCCTCGCGCGCATTTTTTCCGCAATACAATACTTGATAAATTTCCTCGGTTATTGGCATTTCGACACCAAAGCGTTGTGCCAGCTCGCGGACTTCTTTCGTATTACGGTACCCTTCAACCACCTGGCCGATACTCTCCTGCGCGCTTTTGACGTCCATGCCCTGACCTAACGCCATCCCGAAACGACGGTTACGGGACTGGTTATCAGTGCAGGTTAAGACCAGATCGCCCAGACCAGCCATACCCATAAAGGTGGACGGATCGGCACCCAGCGCCACGCCCAGACGGGACATTTCGGACAGCCCACGGGTAATCAACGCGGTACGCGCATTGGCCCCAAAACCCATGCCGTCGGACATACCCGCGCCAATGGCAATCACGTTTTTCACCGCCCCGCCCAGCTGCACGCCGATAAAATCCGGGTTGCTGTAGACGCGGAAGCTTTTGCCGCAGTGCAGCAACTGCTGCAAGTCTTCAGCAAATACCTCATCGGTGGAGGCCAGGGAAATCGCCGTCGGCAGGCCCGCCGCCAGTTCTTTGGCGAAGGTCGGCCCGGAAATCACCGCCAGCGGAATGGCATCGCCCAGCGCTTCACGCGCCACATCCTGCAACAGACGGCCCGTTTCGGCTTCTAAGCCTTTGGTCGCCCATACCACGCGCGCGTCATCGCGCATCAATGGTTTGATTTGTCGCAGCACGTCGCCAAAGACATGGCTTGGCACCACGACCAGGATGTTACGACTCGCAGCAAGCGCCGTGGCTAAGTCGCTTTCAAGGTGTAGCGTATCGGGAAAAGGCACATCCGGGAGGAACGCCACGTTGCAACGATCATGTTGCAGCGTCGCGATATGTTTTGGATCGTGGCCCCAAAGCACCACTTCGTGGCCATTTCTTGCCAGGGTAATGGCAAGAGCGGTGCCGTAAGAGCCGGCACCGATCACAGTCATATGAGCATTTATCGTACTCATCAGGCATCCTGAGGTTGTTCGGTACCTTCGCCTGCCTGCTGCTGCAAATAGTTCATGAACAGCGCATCGAAGTTGACCGGTGCAAGGTTCAGCTGCGGGAACGTACCGCGGGAAACCAGGCTGGTGATGCATTCACGGGCATACGGGAACAGAATGTTCGGGCAGTACGCGCCAAGGCAATGCGCCATCTGGGTACCTTCGATACCACCAACGGAGAAGATACCGGCCTGCTGTACTTCGCACAGGAATGCCGTTTCTTCACCCAAGCTTGCGGTCACGGTGACACGCAACACCACTTCATAAACATCGTCAGCGAGCTGGCTGGAAGCGGTGTCCAGATCCAGTTTTACTTCCGGCTGCCAGTCTTTCTGGAAGACGTGCGGCGCATTAGGCGCTTCGAAAGATACATCCTTGGTATAAATACGTTGGATCTGGAAAGCCATTTCGGTGTTATTTTGTTCTGACATGAGTAAAACCCTTAGTGTTGTCCTAAATACGCTTTAGCGTAACAGGGGATCAAGTCCACCACGCGCGTCCAGCGCATACAAGTCGTCACAGCCGCCAATGTGCTGTGCATCAATAAAAACCTGCGGCACGGTCGTACGGCCACTACGTTGAATCATCTCTTCACGCTTCACCGCATCGCCATCGATCGGCAGCTCTTCAAAGGCAACGCCTTTGCTGTTGAGCAGCGCTTTTGCACGATGGCAAAAAGGGCAGGTCGCTTTGGTATAGATTTCAATGTTGGCCATGACTGCACTCCACTTGTGAATTATTTACCGCGCACGAGCGGGAGGTTTTCACCACTCCAGCCAGCTACGCCATCTTTCAGTACATAGACCCGCTCGAAGCCCGCTTTAATCAGCTCGCTTGCCGGGGCTTGCGCCTGCATACCGGTGCCATCTACCACAATAATGGGTTTGCTTTTACTTTTCTCAAGCTCACCGAGGTTATTGGCTTTGATATCGTTGGGCAGCAAATTGACGGCACCCGCGATGTGACCTTTGCGGAAATCATCACGCTGACGCAGATCCACAACCACGGCATCTTCTTTGTTAATCAGACGCGTTGCTTCACCACGCGTGATAATTTTAACTTTCGATACCAGACCTTTGAAGGTGGTGAACAGCACCGCCGCCAGTAAGACAACCCATCCGATACAAAGTATGGGGTGACGGCTAACAAATTGCATAATTTCTTGCATGGAGGGCAACAACTCCCGACTCAGTGATTAAAAACCAAGGAAGGAGTATACCTGTGCGGTGTAGCAAATACAGCCAGCGAGCACAACGGAATGCATTTTCTGCGGCGCGTTACGAAAAAAATGCCTAAAGCCAGTAAAAACACCGCCCTTCCCCCTCCCATTCTTTGATCTTCTGCGGCTATTTGATCGATTCAGCTGTAGTAAAATTACGCAAATTTTTGACTCATGAGCATGAGGTTGTCGCAATGTCGGTTTCTAAAAAACCTATGGTACTGGTGATTCTGGATGGCTATGGCTACCGTGAAGACCAGCAGGATAACGCTATTTTTAACGCTAAAACCCCGGTCATGGATGCCCTGTGGGCCAAACGTCCGCATACGCTGGTTGACGCATCCGGCCTCGAAGTGGGCCTGCCGGACCGTCAGATGGGTAACTCTGAAGTCGGTCACGTCAACCTGGGTGCTGGTCGCATCGTTTATCAGGATCTGACCCGTCTGGACGTAGAAATCAAAGAAGGTACTTTCTTCAACAACCCGGCGCTGACCGCTGCGGTGGATAACGCTACCGCCAACGGCAAAGCCGTACATATCATGGGCCTGCTGTCCGCGGGCGGCGTACACAGCCATGAAGATCACATTCTTGCGATGGTCGAACTGGCAGCTCAGCGCGGCGCAGAAAAAATCTATCTGCATGCTTTCCTGGATGGCCGCGATACCCCGCCACGCAGCGCAGAATCCTCGCTGAAACGTTTTGAAGACAAATTTGCTGAACTGGGCAAAGGCCGCGTCGCCACTATTATTGGTCGTTACTATGCGATGGACCGCGACAACCGCTGGGATCGCGTGGAACAGGCGTACAACCTGCTGACGCAGGCAAAAGGCGAGTTCCAGGCAGACAGCGCGGTTGCAGGTTTGCAGGCGGCTTATGCCCGTGATGAAAACGACGAATTCGTAAAAGCGACGGTGATCCGCGCGGCAGGCCAGGCCGACTCCGCCATGGTCGACGGCGATGCGCTGATTTTCATGAACTTCCGTGCTGACCGCGCCCGCGAAATCACCCGCGCCTTTGTGAATGCCGATTTCGACGGCTTCGCCCGTCAGAAAGTGGTGCAGTTAAGCGACTTCGTCATGCTGACCGAATACGCTGCCGACATCAAAACGACGGTGGCTTACGCACCGGCGTCCCTGGCGAACACCTTTGGCGAGTGGATGGCGAAGCATGACAAAACCCAGCTGCGCATCTCCGAAACTGAGAAGTACGCCCATGTGACCTTCTTCTTTAATGGTGGCGTGGAAGAGTCCTTCGCCGGAGAAGATCGCATCCTGATCAACTCCCCGAAAGTGGCGACCTACGATCTGCAACCGGAAATGAGCAGTGCAGAATTAACTGAAAAACTGGTCGCGGCGATCAAGAGCGGCAAGTACGACGCCATCATTTGCAACTACCCGAACGGCGACATGGTGGGTCATACCGGCGTATTCGAAGCAGCGGTTGCCGCTGTCGAAACGCTGGATAACTGCATTGCGCAGGTCAGCGATGCGGTGGAGTCCGTGGGCGGTCAGCTGTTGATTACCGCGGATCACGGCAATGCTGAGCAAATGCGCGACCCGGCAACCGGTCAGGCACATACTGCCCACACTAACCTGCCGGTGCCGCTGATCTACGTCGGCGACAAAACGGTGAAAGCGGTTGAAGGCGGCAAACTTTCCGATATCGCACCGACCATGCTGGCGCTGATGGGGATGGAAATCCCGCAAGAGATGACTGGTAAGCCGCTGTTCATCGTGGAATAATCGCTCCCCATGAGGGGAAAGGCGATTTTTTCAAACACCAGGACTGTGTCAATCCGGTCCATTATCTACGCCAGCGCGCTCAGCGCTGGCGTATTGTTGTGCGCCTTTTCAGCCCACGCGGATGACCGCGACCAGTTAAAATCTATCCAGGCTGACATTGCCGCCAAAGAGCGCGCCGTCCGTCAGCAACAGCAGCAGCGCAGCAGTCTTCTTGCTCAGTTAAAAGCCCAGGAAGAGGCAATTTCCGCTGCCGCCCGCGCCCTGCGCGAAACCCAGAACACTCTCGCCCAGCTGAATAAACAAATCGACGCCATGAATGCGTCTATCGCCAAACTGGAGCGCCAGCGCGCCAGCCAGGAGCGCAATCTGGCTGCACAGCTCGATGCGGCATTCCGTCAGGGCGAGCACAGCGGGATGCAGATGATCCTGAGCGGTGAAGAAGGCCAGCGCGCGCAGCGTTTGCAGGCCTACTACGGCTATCTGAATCAGGCACGTCAGGAAACCATCGCTCAGCTCCAGCAGACCCGTGAAGAAGTCAACGCTCAGAAAGCCGAGCTGGAAGAGAAGCAGAGCCAGCAGCAAACCCTGCTTTATGAGCAGCAGGCGCAACAGGCTAAGCTTGAGCAGGCTCGCAACGAGCGTAAGAAAACCCTCGCAGGCCTTGAGTCGTCCATCCAGCAGGGCCAGCAACAGCTGAGCGAGCTACGGGCCAACGAATCACGGCTGCGCAATACCCTTGCCCGCGCCGAAGCCGCCGCCAAAGCGCGTGCGGAACGTGAAGCACGCGAAGCGCAGGCGGTGCGCGATCGTCAGAAAGACGCAACGCGCAAAGGCACCACCTATAAACCGACGGAAAGCGAGCAGTCGTTAATGTCCCGCACCGGCGGCCTGGGATCGCCACGCGGTCAGGCATACTGGCCAGTACGGGGCACCCTCCTCCATCGCTATGGCGAACAGTTGCAGGGTGAGCTACGTTGGAAAGGGATTGTTATCGGCGCGTCTGAAGGCAGCGAAGTGAAAGCCATTGCCGATGGCCGTGTGATCCTCGCCGACTGGCTGCAGGGCTATGGTCTGGTGGTAGTGGTGGAGCACGGTAAAGGCGACATGAGCCTTTACGGCTATAATCAGAGCGCGCTGGTCAGCGTGGGTACGCAGGTGCGTGCCGGTCAACCGATTGCCCTTGTGGGCAGCAGTGGCGGTCAGGGCAGACCTTCACTCTATTTCGAAATTCGCCGCCAGGGTCAGGCGGTCAATCCACAACCGTGGTTGGGAAGATAAGTTTTGCTTCAATTTCGTCGTCTGTGTGTTTCTGTTGTCAGCCTTATGGTTTTTGCCGCGCCGGTGTTCGCCGGAAAACTCGCCATCGTGATCGATGATTTTGGTTATCGTCCGCACAACGAGAATCAGGTACTGGCGATGCCAGCCGCCATCTCCGTTGCGGTGCTGCCCAATGCGCCCCATGCGCGGGAAATGGCCACCAAAGCCCATAACACGGGTCATGAAGTGTTAATTCACCTGCCGATGGCCCCGATCAGCAAACAGCCGCTGGAAAAAGACACTCTGCGCCCGGATATGAGCAGCGATGAAATCGAACGCATCATTCGCAATGCAGTAGACAACGTACCCTATGCTGTCGGCCTGAATAACCATATGGGCAGCGCCATGACCTCCAATCTCTTCGGTATGCAGAAGGTGATGCAGGCGCTGGCGCGTTACGATCTCTATTTTCTCGACAGCATGACCATTGGCAACAGCCAGGCGATGCGCGCCGCGACGGGCACTGGCGTGAAAGTGATCAAACGTAAAGTGTTCCTCGACGATACGCAGAACGAGGCCGATATTCGCCGCCAGTTTAACCGCGCGGTAGAACTGGCGCGCCGTAACGGCTCGGCGATTGCTATCGGACACCCGCATCCATCGACGGTGCGCGTCCTGCAACAGATGCTGCCCACTTTGCCGCCGGATATCACGCTGGTGCGTCCTGGCAGCCTGCTGAATGAGCCGCAGATCGACACCTCAAAACCCATACTGACGCCGCCCACCAGCCAGCCTCAGGCGCCGCGCAATCCGTTCCGCGGTGTGAAGCTGTGTAAGCCGAAGAAAGCACCGGAGCGCGTTGATGCGACCCGTTTCTTTAGCGTGCTGAGCGAAAGCATCAGCGAAAGCCCGCTTGTGAAATACGTGCAGGGCCAGTGGCAGGGATGGGGAAAAGCCCGCCAGCAGGCGGGCCAGTAATCAGATAAGGCGGCGATCTTTCTGCGTTTTCGGCAGCGCCGCTTTTTCATCCTGATGAATATACCAGGCTTTGAAATATTTCAGAAAGCTGTAAAGGGTGGCATATAAGCCGGTTACGACGCCCACTTTACCGTTACGCCATGCCCCGCTAAACAGATACCATTTAAAAAAAGCTCCGATGGCGCTTATTATGCCGCGCGCGATCGACGGTTTTACTTTCTGATATTTTACCAGCCGTGAGGTATAGCTATTAAGTTTGTTAAATACTTCATGCAGGGAATAAAAGGTATCGTGGCGCACGCGTCCGGGAATTTTTACCGATGTGGAAAAACCTTCGACTTTATCGTCAACCGGGCGATCGTTAAAATGCGCATGCTGACGGTTGAATAATCTCACCGGAAAATCAGGTGACGACACCGGGTACAGGGTCCGTACTTCCTCACCCAGCACATACCAGTAGCGGGAAAGCCGCCATGCCTGGTCAGGCGCCGGCGTTTCACCGGCTTTCAGCCGTAAAATAAAATCAATGGTTTCCGCATCCAGCACTTCATCGCTGTCCAGACATAATACCCAGTCATTGGTGGCCAGACTGATGGCATAGTTCATTTGCGCGCCATGCATGGCATAAGGGTGATGGTGAACAACCAGCTCATACTCATGGCATATATCCAGCGTGGCATCACTGCTGCCCGAATCTACGACAACAATTTCATCTGCGACCGCTAAAACCGGCGGCAGGACTTCACGTAATAATCGTGCTGAATTACAAGTCAGCAGGCACACGGATAAATTGAACATACAGCAATCACACCTGTTAATGGGATCGTCAACAGAAGTTATAACCGGATATTAAGAAAGGTGATAAAGAAATCATGCTTTCGCTATTAAAAATGCAGAAAGATGTGATGGGGCTAAAAAAGGCACCCGAAGGTGCCTCGACATTTAATCCCAGCTCAGGATGACTTTTCCTGACTGGCCGGAACGCATAGCGTCAAAGCCTTCCTGGAATGCATCGATGGGGAAACGGTGGGTAATGATCGGCGTTAAATCCAGACCAGACTGGATCAGAGCCGCCATTTTGTACCAGGTTTCAAACATCTCACGACCATAAATGCCTTTAATGAACAGGCCTTTAAAGATCACTTTATTCCAGTCGATGGACATCTCAGACGGCGGAATACCCAGCAGCGCAATGCGGCCGCCGTGGTTCATGGTATCGAGCATGGTGCGGAACGCCGCCGGTGCCCCGGACATCTCCAGGCCCACGTCAAACCCTTCCGTCATGCCCAGTTCCGCCATCACGTCGTTCAGACTCTCTTTGGCGACGTTCACCGCGCGGGTCACACCCATTTTACGCGCCAGATCCAGACGGTATTCATTCACATCGGTGATCACCACATGACGCGCGCCGACGTGTTTCGCTACCGCCGCGGCCATAATGCCAATCGGGCCTGCGCCGGACACCAGCACATCTTCGCCCACCAGATCGAATGACAGCGCGGTATGCACCGCATTGCCGAACGGGTCAAAAATAGACGCCAGCTCATCGGAAATGTTGTCCGGGATTTTGAAGGCGTTAAACGCCGGGATCACCAGATACTCGGCGAAACAGCCCTGGCGGTTGACGCCCACGCCGATGGTATTGCGGCACAGATGGGTGCGGCCACCGCGGCAGTTACGGCAATGTCCGCAGGTGATGTGCCCTTCGCCGGAAACGCGATCGCCGATTTTAAAGCCTTTCACTTCCTGGCCAATGCCGACCACTTCGCCGACATACTCATGCCCTACCACCATCGGCACGGGAATGGTTTTTTGTGACCATTCGTCCCAGTTATAGATATGCACATCCGTGCCGCAAATCGCGGTTTTACGGATTTTGATCAGCAGGTCATTATGTCCGACGTCCGGCTGCGGCACATCGGTCATCCAGATCCCTTCTTCTGCTTTCAGCTTGGATAAGGCTTTCATCACAGGTCCTCAGGCAATCACGCCAAGTTTTTTACCGATGCGGGTAAAGGCTTCCACCGCACGTTCGATTTGCTCAGGGGTATGCGCCGCCGACATCTGGGTGCGGATACGCGCCTGACCTTTTGGCACCACCGGGAAGAAAAAGCCGGTGACGTAAATGCCTTCTTTTTGCAGTTCGCGGGCAAAGTTCTGCGCGACCACGGCGTCACCCAGCATCACCGGGATGATGGCGTGATCGGCTCCCGCCAGCGTAAAGCCTGCGGCAGTCATTTTTTCGCGGAACAGGCGGGCGTTGCTCCACAGACGATTACGCAATTCGCTGCCTTCGGCCAGCATATCCAGCACTTTGATGGAGGCCGCGACAATCGCCGGCGCCAGCGAGTTGGAGAACAGATACGGACGGGAGCGCTGACGCAGCCATTCCACCACTTCTTTGCGCGCCGCCGTATAACCGCCGGATGCGCCGCCGAGGGCTTTACCGAGCGTACCGGTAATGATGTCGACCCGATCCATCACATCGCAATATTCATGGGTGCCGCGGCCATTTTCACCGACAAAACCTACCGCGTGGGAATCATCCACCATCACCAGCGCATCGTATTTGTCCGCCAGATCGCACACGCCTTTCAGGTTGGCGATCACGCCGTCCATTGAGAACACGCCATCGGTGGCGATCAGTACGTGACGTGCGCCGCCGTCGCGGGCTTCTTTCAGACGTGCTTCCAACTCCTGCATATCGTTATTGGCATAACGGAAACGCTTCGCTTTACACAGGCGCACACCATCAATAATTGACGCGTGGTTCAGCGCATCGGAGATAATGGCGTCTTCTGCGCCCAGCAGGGTTTCAAACAGACCGCCGTTGGCGTCGAAACAGGAGGAGTACAAGATTGCATCTTCCATGCCGAGGAATTCAGCCAGCTTCTGCTCCAGCACTTTGTGGCTGTCCTGAGTGCCACAAATGAAACGCACCGACGCCATGCCGAAACCATGAGAATCCATACCCGCTTTGGCTGCGGCAATCAGTTCCGGGTGGTTCGCCAGACCCAGGTAGTTATTGGCGCAAAAGTTGATCACCTGGCTGCCGTCACCGACGGTAATATCCGCCTGTTGCGCCGATGTGATAATACGTTCTTCTTTAAACAACCCTTCCGCACGCGCGGTTTCCAGGTCATGGCTTAACTGTTTGTAAAAATCCCCACGCATTGCAATTCTCCAGACTGGACAAATTTCGGCACATATTACCCAAAGCTATACGTTGATACGAGATGACGCATCATCCATTGTTCATTTTGCAGCATAAATCACGTGTCGCCCGGAAGGTTGGCGGTGAATGGCTGAAGGGTCTGCAATGTGATGGTATGATAAGAAATATTCGTGTCCGGGATTGTCCCGGCGCGCCTCAATTCAAAGGTCACAGTTATGATTATCGTTACCGGCGGCGCAGGCTTTATCGGCAGCAACATCGTTAAAGCGCTGAATGACAAGGGCATCACTGACATTCTGGTCGTGGATAACCTGAAAGATGGCACCAAGTTTGCGAACCTGGTGGATCTGAATATCGCCGATTATATGGATAAAGAAGACTTCCTGATCCAGGTGATGGCGGGGGAAGAGTTCGGCGATATCGAGGCGATTTTCCATGAAGGTGCCTGCTCGTCCACTACCGAGTGGGACGGTAAGTACATGATGGATAACAACTATCAGTACTCTAAAGAGGTGCTGCATTACTGCCTGGAGCGTAACATTCCGTTCCTGTATGCCTCTTCTGCGGCGACCTACGGCGGCCGTACCTCTGACTTTATTGAATCCCGCGAATATGAGAAGCCGCTGAACGTCTACGGCTACTCCAAGTTTTTATTCGATGAATATGTACGTCAGATCCTGCCGGAAGCGACATCCCCGATTGTCGGTTTCCGCTATTTCAACGTTTATGGCCCACGCGAAGGCCACAAAGGCAGCATGGCGAGCGTCGCCTTCCATCTCAACACCCAGTTGAACAACGGCGAAACGCCGAAGCTGTTTGAAGGCAGCGAAAACTTTAAACGCGATTTCGTTTATGTGGGTGATGTTGCAGCGGTAAACCTGTGGTTCTGGGAAAACGGCGTGTCCGGTATTTTCAACCTCGGCACTGGCCGTGCAGAATCCTTCCAGGCCGTAGCCGATGCGACCCTGGCGTTCCATAAAAAAGGCAGCATTGAGTACATTCCGTTCCCGGAAAAACTGAAAGGCCGCTATCAGGCGTTCACCCAGGCGGATCTGACTAACCTGCGTGCCGCAGGCTACGATAAGCCATTCAAAACCGTGGCCGAAGGCGTAGCGGAATATATGGCCTGGCTGAACCGCGACGCATAAGGCAGGCGACAGATGAGAATACTGGTGGTTGGCCCCTCCTGGGTGGGCGACATGATGATGTCGCAAAGTCTCTATCGCACGCTCAGAGCGCGCTTTCCCCAGGCCATCATTGATGTGATGGCGCCCGCGTGGTGCCGTCCGTTATTGTCGCGCATGCCGGAAGTCAACGAGGCGATTGCCATGCCGCTGGGACACGGTGCGCTTGCGCTTGGCGAGCGTCGCAAGCTCGGGCACAGCCTGCGTGAACGGCGTTACGATCGCGCTTACGTCCTGCCGAACTCCTTTAAATCTGCGCTGGTGCCGTTCTTTGCGGGGATCCCGCACCGTACCGGCTGGCGCGGTGAAATGCGTTACGGCGTGCTTAACGACGCCCGCGTACTGGATAAGCACGCCTGGCCGCTGATGGTGGAGCGCTACGTGGCGCTGGCCTATGACAAAGGCGTGATGCAATCAGCGAAAGATCTGCCGCAGCCATTGCTGTGGCCGCAGTTGCAGGTTACTGAGGCGGAAAAAGCCCAGACCAGCGATGCGTTCGGCGTGTCTTCTGAACGTCCTGTTATCGGCTTTTGTCCCGGGGCGGAATTCGGTCCGGCTAAACGCTGGCCGCACTACCATTACGCAGAACTGGCTAAGCAGCTGATCGACGAAGGTTATCAGGTAGTGCTGTTCGGATCGGCGAAAGATCACGACGCTGGCAATGAGATCCTCGCCGCGCTGAGCATTGAGCAGCAGGCCTGGTGCCGCAACCTGGCTGGTGAAACCCAGCTGGAGCAGGCGGTGATTTTACTGGCCGCCTGTAAAGCTGTAGTCACTAACGACTCCGGCCTGATGCACGTCGCCGCGGCGCTGAATCGCCCGCTGGTGGCGCTTTACGGCCCGAGCAGCCCCGACTTTACCCCGCCGCTGTCGCACAAAGCCCGGGTGATCCGCTTGATCACCGGCTATCACAAAGTGCGCAAAGGCGATAGCGAGCAGGGTTATCACCAGAGCCTGATCGATATCACGCCTGAGCGCGTGCTTAGCGAACTCAATGCGTTACTGCTGGCCGAAGAAGGGTAACGAATGCGGGTTCTGATCGTAAAAACCTCGTCAATGGGCGATGTGCTGCATACGCTGCCAGCGTTAACCGACGCCATGCAGGCTATTCCGGGCATCCGTTTTGACTGGGTGGTGGAAGAAGGCTTCGCGCAGATCCCCGGCTGGCATGGCGCTGTCGATCGCGTGATCCCGGTGGCGATCCGTCGCTGGCGCAAAGCGTGGTTCTCCGCGCCGATCCGCGCCGAACGTCAGGCGTTTCGTGATGCTGTCCGTAGTGTCCCGTACGACGCTATTATTGATGCGCAGGGCCTGGTGAAAAGTGCGGCGCTGGTGACGCGCCTGGCGCACGGCGTGAAGCATGGTATGGACTGGCACAGCGCCCGCGAACCGCTGGCGAGCCTGTTTTATAACCGTCGCCATGCCATCGCGAAAGCGCAACACGCCGTGGAACGTACCCGTGAGCTGTTCGCCTGCAGTCTGGGTTATGCCCGACCGCAAACCCAGGGCGATTACGGCATTGCGCAGCATTTCTTAACCGCCCAAACGCAACCTGCTTCTTACGCCGTGTTCCTGCATGCCACGACCCGCGATGATAAGCACTGGCCTGAATCCCACTGGCGCGAGCTGATCGCCTTATTGCAGCCCACAGGACTGCGCATCAAGCTGCCCTGGGGAGCCGCCCACGAAGAGGCGCGCGCACAACGACTGGCACAGGGTATGGATCACGTCGAGGTGCTGCCCCGCATGAGCCTGGAAAACGTGGCCCACGAACTGGCCGGTGCCGCCTTTGTGGTATCGGTGGATACCGGATTAAGCCATCTGACCGCCGCCCTGGATCGTCCTAATATCACGTTATATGGCCCGACCGATCCGGGATTAATCGGCGGTTATGGCAAAAATCAGGTCGTTTGCCGTCCTGAACATTCATCGCAGTTGAGCGATCTCCCCGCCACTGTGGTCTTAAAAAAATTACAGCCCTTGCTGGCAGCAGAGAATGTCCATGTCTGACTTTTTCACGGCTGAACGCCCGCCGAAACGGGTGCTGATCATCAAGCTTCGCCATCACGGTGATGTTCTTTTAACCTCGCCGCTGTTTACCGTGCTGAAGAAAAACTGGCCGGGCGTGGAGGTGGACGCGCTGGTCTATGACGATACGCAGGCGATGCTCACCAGCCATCCGTATATCGATCGCGTGCATACCATCGGGCGTAACTGGCGTAAACAGGGCTGGCTGAAGCAGTTGAGTCTGTATCGCCAGCTGCGTAACTCGCTGAAAGCGCGGGATTATGACGTGCTGATCAACCTCACCGAGCACTGGCACGGCGCACGACTGGCGCGCAAACTGAAGCCGCGCGTTTCCGTCGGTTTTAAGCCGGATAAGCGTAGCGGGCTGGCGCGCTGGCGCTGGGTGAAATCCTTCACCACGCTCTATCCGGCGATCCAGGACAACAGCCGCCATATGGTGGAAGTGAACCTTGACGCGCTCAGACGCATTGGCATCCATCCGGCCAGCGTGGAAGACAAACGCACGCTGTTCGTGCCGGGCGAAGAGGCGGAAACGTCCGTACTGAACAAGCTGGCAGGTTTTGGTCTGGTGGGAAAAGATTATGTGCTGGTACATCCCACCTCGCGCTGGATGTTCAAGGCCTGGCAAATCGACAAGCTGGCGGCCACCGTGGATGCCATTGCCGCCCGAGGCATTCCGGTGATCCTTTCCGCCGCGCCGTCGAAAGAAGAAACCGCCTATATGGATCAGCTTCGCGCGGCACTGACGCAGCCGGTGTTCGATCTTAGCGGGCAACTGAATCTCAAAGAGCTGGGTGCGTTGATGAAACATGCGCGGCTCTACTTTGGTGTTGACTCGATGCCGATGCATCTGGCCAGCGCGGTGGGTACGCCGACGGTGGCCATTTTTGGCCCGACCGGTGCCATTAAGTGGGCACCCTGGGGCGTGGCCTACCGGGTGATTATCGCGGGCTTTACCTGCCAGCCCTGCGGAAAAGCAGGCTGCGGCGACAGCGGTGTCTCGGACTGTATCACCGCGATTACGCCACAGCAGGTGCTGAGCGCCATTGATACGTTGTTACTGGAAAATCCGGCATGAAACTGGCGATTGTCCGACAGACCTATAACCCCAACGGCGGCGCGGAGCGGTTTGTTTCCCGTGCCCTGAACACGCTGGCGGGCGACAGTTCGCTGGACGTCACGCTGATCGCCCGGCAGTGGGAGAACGCGACGGGCTGGCAGACGCTGACCGTCGATCCCCCCTTCCGTAACCGCACCGCCCGCGAAGCCGGATTTGCCAGAGCGGCGTCTCAGCTGTTTAACCGCTTCGACATTGTGCAGAGCCACGAGCGTATTCCAGGCGCCACCATTTTCCGCGCCGGTGATGGCGTGCACGCCACCTGGCTTGAACAGTACAGCCGCATTCTGTCGCTGCCGAAGCGCTGGTCGCAGACTTTCAGCCCTTACCACCGCTACATTTTGCAGGCGGAGAAGGCGATGTTCACTCACCCGGCGCTGCGCAAAGTGATCTGCAATTCACAGATGGTGCGGGACGACATTGTTCGTCGCTTCCATCTGCCCGCAGACAAGCTGACGGTGATTTATAACGGTGTCGATACCGCCCATTTTCATCCGGACGTGCACAAACTGACGATGCGGGACGCACTGGCGATCCCAACCGATGCGCCTGTGCTGGCTTACGTCGGTTCCGGGTTTGCGCGTAAAGGCGTGGCGACGGCGCTGGCGGCTATTGCGGCGCACCCTAGCGTCTGGCTGCTGGTCGCCGGACGCGATAAACATGCCCGTAAGTTTGAAAAGCAGGCACAGTCGCTGGGCGTGGCGGATCGGGTGAAGTTCCTCGGGCCGGTGGCAGATGTGCGCCAGGTCTATGGAACCGCTGATGCGCTGATCCTGCCGACGCTTTACGATCCCTTTCCGAACGTCTGTGTGGAAGCGCTGGCCTGCGGATTACCGTTGTTTACCAGCCAGGGCTGCGGGGCGGCGGAATGGATCCGGGAAGGAGAAAACGGCTGGGTGCGCGATGCACTCGACGTTTCCGGCTACCGGCAGGCCATCGGTGAATGGCTGTCAGGCCGCCAGGCGGGAAAAACGTATGCTGTTAATGCCCGCGCCACTGCCGAGCCGTGGACGCTCGACCGTATGGCGCAGGAGTTACAGGCGCTTTACCGTGAACTGTTACGCTGAATCGCGTCGGAAAAGACCTTTTCCATTGCGCTCAGCATGCAGTCGCGCGTGAGATGGGCGCACAAATAATCATACCCCTGCTGCGCCAGTTGCTCACGCAAGGCTGCATCCTGATAAAGCGTGACAATCGCGTCACGCAGCGCGGCAACATCGCGCTGGGCAACCAGCAGGCCGGTCTGGCGATCAATCACCGCATCCGCCGTGCCGCCCGCGTCGGTGGCGATGGTGGCAATGCGGCTGGCGAGAGATTGCAGGACGCCCTGCGGCACCCCTTCCATATCGTGGGACGGGCTTAACGCAATATCAAATGCCGGGAACCATTTTTCCGGCGCCGCCTGATGTCCGGCCATGACCACACGATCGGCTAAGCCCAGCCGTGCGATCTCCTGCTCCAGCACCGTACGATGTGGACCTTCACCAACAATCGCCAGCTTGATCGCCGGATCAGGGATCTGCGCCAGCGCCTCCAGCAACACGCTATGGCCTTTGTTAGGCCGTAAATGCGACACCACGCCCAGCCAGAAATCATTCGCCGACAGGCCACACAGCTGGCGCGCCGCCTGTTTATCCGCCGGATGAAAACGCGCCGGATCGACGCCGCTGGGAACGGAGGTGGTTTGCGCCAGCGGCACGCCAATCGCTACCATCTGATGCCGCAGCGCTTCCCCCGTCGTGACAATATGCGCGCAGGCAGTGCGGAACAGCCAGCGGCTGCCAGCATTGTTGCGTGGTAACCCTGAGGCATGCCGGGTACGCACCAGCGGCACCGGACGTGAAAGCGTCAGATTCGCCAGCGCCACCAGCCAGGTATCCGCCGAGTTATGGCTGTTGATCACATCCACCCTCTGCCGGTTGGCCTGTAGCCAGCGGCGTAACGCAAGCAGGTTCGACACGTTTTTCCGCTTCAGCGGCAGGGTCACTACCATCAGCCCGGCCTCCTGGGCCAGCGCATGCAGCGGCGCGCTCTCCGGACAAATAATGGTCACCTGGTGACCGCGCTGGATCATACCCAGTGACTCATTGATGATGCGTAATGGCTGGCCGCCCTTACCTCCATCAGCTTCGGTGTGAACAATATGCATAGGCTTCCTGTGAGTGGCTAACGGCCTTTATAATCACATCATTATATACTTTCAGGCCTTCCAGATGCACATTCACCGCCCACTCAGTGATAATCTTACTTACAAACATTATTCTTCTTAACTTGTGCTATCTATGGTAATTTTCTTGCGCTTTCACAATTCTCCCCGCCCTGTCGTGGAATTCTTGTGCTGCTGCGTTATTACCCGGTGACTACGCCGAAATCCTTAACTAGCCTAAATAATTATGACGAAAACTCGTAACATCCTGACAGGCCTGTTAGTTCTTTACACATTAGCATTGTGCTTCGCCTGGCCGATACCTAACGATCAATTACCGTTTCATCGAAATGGCCTGATTTATCCTTTAATCGTTTTATCCCTTGGACTTTTCTTTTCGTCACCAGAAGCCCGCGCGCGTTTGAATTTCCGGCAGATTAAGTTTGTTCTCATTGCTGTCTGGGTATTAACTTTCTTTATTCTGATAAATGGTTTTTTTGTCGCGCCTGAAATCAAAGAAATGGTTTCCGCGTGGAGCGGGCAGTGGTTACGACCTGTCTTATTATTCTGCGCCGGAATGACCTTGCTACCGGCCCTGCAAACCGCCTTTCCGAACTTTTCTGCCGCCCGTCTGTTTACCCTGATCGTTTTATTCTTTTGGGGCGTTATCTGCATTCATTTACTGGATACGCTCTGGCTGTACTGGCGGGATGGGTATATTCACTGGGGTGAGACGCGCATCGTTTTTAACCGTACCCGCATGAGCTTCCAGGTGAATATGATCACCGGTTTCTTGATCGCGGAACTGCTGGCTCGCGGATTGTTACACCAGCGCTTTCTGCGTTTGAGCACGCCTTTTCTCGCAACAGTTTTACTTTCCAACCTCGTATGTACGGCGCTTATAGATACAAGATGGGGAACCATTGGACTGGTGGGAAGCCTTTTTTCAACCTTCATCCTGCTAAGCGTACACCATATGCGTCGCAGTAAAGTCGTGCTTATGGGCAGTATTTTAGTACTATTTATTGCCGTCTCTTTGACATTAGGTTACGCCTCCTGGAAAACCGATCCCCGTTGGCAAATGCTTGAAAGCGATGCTATTGCAGGCTGGAATGCGCCATTAAACAGTTTTTGTTATAACAACGTCATTGGTGTCGTACCTAAAAATAGCCTTGGGATACAGATGAACCATTCCAATGGTTGTCGCGCCAGCTTTTTTCATCGGGGCTGGGCGATCATTGCTAAACATCCAGCAGGTATGGGACCACGCAAAGAAGCGTTTAACTACATTCTGCGTCGTGATACGCATTCAGATATGATTACCGTTCCGCACAGCCACTACGGCCTGATCGAATTCGGTTTGCAGAACGGCATTGCGGGTATTGCGGGCTGGTTGATCTTACTGGTGGGCTGCTGGTATATCGGATGGCGTCAGTTCCGCCACGGTAATACCATGGCGGGCATGTTCCTGCTGCTGTTCACGGTAGGCTTTTTCTCTCGTACCCTGGTCGATCATAACCTTAAGGACCACTACCTTGAGCAATACATGATGCTGACCGGTCTGCTCATTGGCATCTGCTCGTTGAAGCCGCGCAATGAGAAACAGTCTCCTTCCTGACGGTAATGTTCCTGCACCAGTGGTTTTCTTTATCACTTAGGCGATAATAGCCACCGCTGGTGCTTCCATACCCCGGCCGAACTCATTCAAATAATGGCTGTCGAAAAGCCACCGCATTGCCCGCTTTTACGGAGAAAGCATGTCAGATACCCCGCAATTGAGCCTCGTTGTCGCCGTCTATAATGGTGAAAAATTTCTGAGCGCCTTTTTTGACAGTATCAAAAGTCAAAACCTCGACAGCCTCGAAATGGTTATCGTCAATGACGGCTCGACCGATAACTCTGCGGCAATAATCGCTCGCTACGCCGGTGAATTCAGTGATTATCACGTTATCGATCAGCCCAACCAGGGGGTTTCAGCGGCACGTAATACCGGGCTGGCAGTTGCCCGAGGGGAGTACGTTGCCTTTCCGGATATTGACGATGTGATCTATCCGGGGATGTACTCACGCCTGCTGGAGATCGCCCGGCAGGGGGATCTGGACGTGGCGACCTGTAATGGCACCTACATTTATGATGATGGTCGTCCGGCGAAGAAAATTTTCCCGTCCGATAAACTGCCCTCCACGGGCGTGCTGGATGGACCGACCTGGCTGCAAAAAGCACTGGCATCACGCAAATTCCTGCATGTAACCTGGCTGAATATCTATCGCCACGCCTTTATCAAGGCGCACGGTTTTACATTTGAACATGGGCTGCGCCATCAGGATATTCCCTGGACGACGGAAGTGCTGCTGACCGCAGAGCGCGTGCAGTACATCGACGAAACCTATTACGACTACCTGATCCATTCGGCTTCCGTCTCCCATACCCCTGGCACTGACGACACACGTATGCGCTCGGCGCGCCACTACATGAAAATCCTTGAGATGCTGAATGCCATTAATCAGCGTTATCCGCAGCAGGTTAAGCGCGTCCCCGCCTGCCAGTGGCAAATTGCCAAAGAGGGACTGGGTATTCTGCACAGCATCAATAACATTGAGGATGCAGCGAAAAAGCGTGAGATCACCGCAGAGCTATTTTCCCGCGGGATCTGGTCAATGATCTGGCAAAACGCGCGCGGACTCCGGCAGCGCTGGCGTCTGGGTCGTCGTTACTTTCGTCTTAAGAAACTTATTAAATAAAGCGAACCTATGAACAAGCTTAAATTGCATGCCGTATCCCGTGCGGATTTTATCGCCAAAAACTACGCCGACTTTGACGAGTTGCTGGCCGCTGGGATCAACCCGGACACCATTCCTGAACGTTTCTATTGTGGTGGACGCGGTGGCTGGACGTTCCAGACCACGCTGGCTCTGAAGCACTACTACGGTGATGCAATCGAATGTTCGTTCGGTTCGGAGTGTCGTGCCGATGCTATCAACCTGATGCACAACGATGATTTCGGCTCGCGGGTCAAACCCTGGAAAGGCGTCACCGTGGTTGCCCGTGCCGACCGCCCGCCAGTGATAGGCGCGGACTATGTTGTCGATCAGAACCCGGAAGTTGACGGACACAGCAACCGCATTTTCGTGCCGTACTGGCCCCAGCCGGGCGTCCAGCCGCGTGAGCGTACCGATGATACCGTGCAGACCGTCGCCTACTTTGGCCGGGTGGACAGCTTCCCTGAGGAGTACCGCAGCGAAGCGTTCAAACAACGTCTTGCCGAACAGGGCATCGCGCTGCGTATCTCCTTTGATAACTGGGTGAATTACCGCGACGTTGATGTCTGCGTGAGTTTCCGTAAATCCCACGATCACAAACTCGCCCGTAAGCCTGCCAGTAAATTAATCAACAACTGGCTGGGCAAAACAGTCATGGTATGCGATGACGAGCCGTCCTTTCGCGCGATTCGTGAAAGCGAGCTGGATTATCTGATTGCTAAAAATCCTGATGAAGCCTTTGACGCCATCATGAAGCTGAAGAACTCCCCGGCGTTATACCGGCAGATGCGTGAGCAGGGCGAGAAACGACTGCAGGTTTACTCGCGTGAAGCCGTGGCTGCGCGCTGGTATGCCTTATTTGAGGATATCTGGCGCAAAGGATTACATAACCGTCCGACATTTATCCGTGCGGTGCGCTTCGGCTTTGGTAAAGCTATTCGTCCCCTGACCAAGAAATTCTAAAAACAGTCGAGTTATCACATGTTCAGATCGTCATTGCTGTCCCACCCCTCGCTGGGGCGAAACCTGCTCAGAACCGTTATTCTCACGCTGATTTTTTCTGCGTTTTTTTCGCTGTCCGAAATCATCGTCACCGTCAAAGACGCGGCATACAGCCCGAAATCGGGTGATATTGCGCTGTATGTGATCATCTCCCTGCTTGCGGCAATCAGTATTCGTTTCATGCTGACGCGCGTACTGCTGGCGGTTACCTATATCGTGCAGTTATCAGAAGCGATCTATCACCAGTTTTATGGTCAATTCTATGGCCCAAGCGAAGTCTGGCTGGCATTTGTTGAAACGAAAGACATTGCCAGCGGCATTACCGACAGCCTCGGCGCGCTGGGCATTTATTTTGTCATTATGCTGGTAGCGATCTTGTTCGCCGTGGTGGTTGCCCGTCGCATTGGACCTCACTGGCACAAATGGATCGCCCTGCCCTGCCTGCTGGCGATTGCTGTCATGTTTTTAGGCCAGTTCTACAAAGCCATTGACGGTCAGATGTATAAATTCAACCCTGACCTGCGACATTCGTTGCTGCGCAATGGCCTGTCGGCAATGAGCTTTAGTGCGGTACGTCTGATCCCTGAAGCGCTCTCGGGTGAAAACCAGAACATCGCCCATTACGAGCCTTATCAGGTCACGCCCGTTCCGGATCATCAAAGTGGGAAATACTCTGTGATCCTGGCGATTGGCGAGAGTCTGAATCCGCATCATGTCAGCGCACTCGGCTATGAAAGAGAAACCACGCCAGAACTGAAAGCGTTAATGGATCAATACCAGGGCAGTGGCCGTCTGATTGTCTCCAACGCCGTCTCCACACGCGTCGCCATTCCGATGCTGGTGAATAACCTGCGCGAGCCGGACAATTTCTCCGCCTACAAAAGCAAGTCGACCAATATTTTTGCTAATGCGAAGAAGCAGGGCTATCAGACCGCGTTTATTTCAGCGCAGGGTCTGGAAGGGCTGAGCAACTGGATTGGCATTCATGACATCGATTTTTGGGAAGACACCCAGGTGCGTCCGGCCCCGGATGTAGGTGCCGACAGGATCCTTACCCCATCCGTTGAAAAGGCCCCGCTGGACTGGAATAAACCCTTCATGATGGTGCTGAACAGTCGCGCACCGCATATCCCTTATGAGCGGAACATTCCCGCAGGATTCGCGAAGTTTTCCACCCCGCGTCTTAATGATGATGTGGCGCAGAAAAAAAATGAATACGACGATGCTGTTCGGCTTTACGACAAGGAACTCGCCTCTGCGATCCGTACGGTGATGGCGAAATCGACATTGCCGGTGTTGGTCTTCATCACATCCGATCATGGCGAGCGGGTCGGTGATGGTGGGCTTTTCGGGCACTCCGTCGTCGAAATGCCGATTGCACAGGTACCGTTTATCTATTTCAGTAACGATCCGGCGATGTCCCTTAAAAACATCAGTCCGCAGATGCCGCTGAACCACTTCCAGCTGGCGACGCTGATCAATAAGGTGCTGGGCTATCAGGTAACGAACCCAAACCAGAAAGATGACAGCTACTTCATTACGGGGGGCGATATTCGCGGCCTTTCAGAGCGAATTACCTATCATCTGAACGAGCTCCCGCCAGCCGAGCAGTGATCCTTTTCTCCGCGCACAGGGCTTTTCTGCCCTGTGCCGTTCATCGCCTTCCTCGCTTTCTCCTTTCACTTTGTACGAAACCCTGGCAAAAGCGTGACCAAAAGCGCCAAAAGTATAGCTTTAGCCCGCTTTAATGCTTAGAATTTGCCCGCCGAAACTCAAAAAACGGATAATCGCTTGGAATTGTTGTATACCGCCCTGCTCTATCTTATCCAGCCGTTGGTGTGGCTGCGTTTGTTGCTTCGTAGCCGCAAGGCGCCTGCGTATCGTAAACGCTGGGCTGAACGCTATGGCTATTGCAGTAACAAAGTGAAGCCAGACGGTATTCTGCTACATTCCGTGTCGGTAGGTGAAACCCTGGCGGCCATTCCGCTGGTGCGTGCCCTGCGTCACCGCTATCCTTCTCTGCCCATCACCGTGACCACCATGACGCCTACCGGCTCGGAGCGTGTGATGTCGGCCTTTGGTAAAGACGTACACCACGTCTATCTGCCTTACGATTTACCCTGCGCGATGAACCGCTTCCTCACTACCGTGCGGCCAAAGCTAGTCATCGTCATGGAAACCGAGCTGTGGCCCAACATGATTTCCGCGCTGCATGCCCGTAAAATTCCGCTGGTGATCGCCAACGCGCGCCTGTCGGAACGCTCGGCGAAAGGCTACGGCAAGCTGGGCAATTTTATGCGCCGTCTGCTGGGCAAAATTACGCTGATTGCCGCACAGAATGACGAAGACGCCGATCGCTTCCTGAAGCTCGGCCTCAAACGTAATCAGCTGGCGGTCACCGGTAGCCTGAAGTTTGATATCTCCGTTACGCCAGAGCTGGCGGCACGCGCCATTACGCTGCGCCGACAGTGGGCGCCGCGCCGTCAGGTGTGGATCGCCACCAGTACCCACGATGGCGAAGAAGAGATTATTCTCGAGGCGCACCGCAAACTGCTGGAAACTTTCCCCGACTTACTGCTAATCCTGGTGCCGCGTCACCCGGAGCGCTTTAAAGACGCGCGCGATATGGTACAGAGAGGCGGATTCAGCTTTACTCTGCGCAGCACCGGCGAGATCCCGTCCAGCAGCACGCAGGTGGTGATTGGCGATACCATGGGTGAGCTGATGCTGCTGTACGGCATTGCCGATCTGGCCTTTGTGGGCGGCAGCCTGGTGGAGCGCGGCGGGCATAACCCACTGGAGCCGGCGGCACATGCCATTCCGGTGCTGATGGGCCCGCACACCTTCAACTTCAAAGATATCTGCGCCAAACTTCAGCAGGCGGATGGTCTGATCACCGTTACTGACGTTAGTTCGCTGGTGAAAGAGGTCTCAACCCTGCTGACCGATGAAGATTATCGCCTGTGGTACGGCCGTCATGCCGTTGAAGTGCTGCACCAGAATCAGGGTGCGCTCTCAAGGCTGCTACAACTCCTGCAACCCTATCTGCCGCAGCGGAGCCACTAAATGCGCCTCTCGGTGGTGATGATCGCCAAAAACGCTGCCGATCTGTTGCCGGATTGCCTGGCGTCCGTGGCATTTGCCGATGAGATTGTGCTGCTGGACTCCGGCAGCACCGACGACACGCTCACCATTGCCCGCAACGCGGGTGTAAAGGTCTTCACCAATACTGACTGGCAGGGTTACGGTATTCAGCGCCAGCGGGCGCAGGCGTATGCCACGGGCGATTATGTATTGATGATCGATACCGACGAGCGCGTCACGCCCGAGCTCGCCCACGCCATTCAGGCCGTGCTGGCATCACCGGCACCCGACACCATCTACAGCATTGCCCGCCGCAACTACTTTCTGGGCCGTTTTATGCGTCACAGCGGCTGGTATCCCGATCGCGTAATGCGTCTGTATCCCCGGGAAAAGTATCAGTACAACCGTAACGCCGTGCATGAGTCCCTTGAATGCGCGGGCGCGTCGGTGGTTAATCTGCAGGGCGATCTGCTTCATCTGACCTGCCGCGATTTTGCCAGTTTCCAGCAGAAGCAGTTCAACTACGCTACGGCGTGGGCGAAAGAGCGCCATCAGCAGGGAAAGAAGACCACCCTTTCCGGTATTTTTGCGCATACTCTGGGCGCGTTTCTGAAAACGCTGGTGCTGCGCGGTGGCGTGCTCGACGGCAAACAGGGCTGGCTGCTGGCAGTGGTGAATGCACAGTATACTTTCAATAAATATACCGAGCTGTGGGCGTTAAACCACGGCTACTCAGAAAAGAGCGCGCCATGACGACAAAAGCCATCTATCCCGGCACCTTCGATCCCGTCACTAACGGCCATATCGACATCATCACCCGTGCGGCCTGTATGTTCGATAAGGTCATCATGGCGATTGCCGCCAGTCCGGGTAAGAAACCCCTGTTCAGCCTGGATGAGCGCGTGGAAATGGCGCGTCAGGCTACCGCGCATCTGGCTAACGTCGACGTGGTGGGTTTTAGCGATCTGATGGCAAATTTTGCCCGCGATCAGCAGGCCAATATCCTCATTCGCGGCCTGCGTGCTGTCGCTGACTTCGAATACGAAATGCAGCTCGCCCACATGAACCGCCACCTGATGCCGGAGCTGGAAAGCGTCTTCCTGATGCCGTCAAAAGAGTGGTCGTTTATCTCGTCCTCGCTGGTCAAGGAAGTGGCCCGTCATCATGGTGACGTCACCCACTTCCTGCCTGCGCAGGTACATCAGGCGCTACTTGAGAAGCTCCAGGCGTAGCGCCGGTGCGCTTTACTTCTGGCAGTTGCGGCAGTAAAAGGTTGAGCGCTGGGCATGTTTGCTGGCCACAATGGGCGTAGCGCAAATCCGGCACGGCTGGCCTTCGCGGCCATACACCTGTAGCTCCTGCGCAAAATAACCCGGTTTGCCATCGCTTTGCAGGAAGTCTTTCAGCGTGGTGCCGCCCTGCTCAATAGAGCGTAACAGCACGGCCTTGATCACCCGCACCAGTAACTCACACTCCTCCACCGACAGCGACGACGCCAGACGATCGGGATGGATCCCGGCGGCAAACAGCGACTCACTGGCATAAATGTTACCGACGCCAACGACCAGCTTGTTATCCATCAGCCAGGGCTTGATGGCGATCTTCTTCTTCGCGCTTTTCTGGCGCAGATAGTCGGCGTCAAAGGCATCGCTGAGCGGCTCAGGGCCTAAATGCGCCAGCACGTTGTGCCCTTCAAGGGATCGCGTCCACAGCCAGGCCCCAAAACGGCGGGGATCGGTGTAGCGCAGCACTTTGCCGTTGCTCATCACCAGATCGACATGGTCATGCTTTTCTGCCGGCATTTCATACGGCAGGATCCGCAGGCTCCCGGACATGCCGAGATGGATGATGATCCAGCCGTCAGGCAACTCCAGCAGCAGATATTTGGCGCGACGCTGCACGCTCAGCACCGGTTTGTCGCTCAGCGCGTGGATTTCATCGGAAACGGGCCAGCGCAGGCGTCCGTTGCGCACGACAGCATGCAGAATAGTTTCCCCTACCAGGTGCGGCTCAATACCACGGCGGCTGGTTTCTACTTCAGGTAATTCAGGCATGATTTCTCCGGAAGCTGAATGCAAAAAACCCCGCACAGGCGGGGTTCTTGTACATCAAAGCGAAAATTATTTAATTTTTGCTTCTTTGTAGAGCACGTGCTGACGGACAACTGGATCGAATTTTTTCAGTTCCAGTTTTTCCGGCTTAGTGCGCTTGTTCTTCGTGGTGGTATAGAAGTGACCAGTACCAGCAGAAGAAACCAGCTTGATTTTCTCACGAATACCTTTAGCCATGATTTATTTCCTCTAAGTACTTAGTACTTTTCGCCACGGGCACGCAGTTCGGAAAGAACTGTATCAATGCCTTTTTTATCGATTACACGCATACCTTTAGCAGATACACGCAGTGTGACAAAACGCTTCTCGCTCTCAACCCAAAAACGGTGAGAGTGCAGGTTCGGCAGGAAACGGCGTTTGGTCGCGTTCAGTGCGTGGGAACGGTTATTACCGGTCACCGGACGCTTGCCAGTAACTTGGCAGACTCGGGACATGTCTATTCTCCAAAAATCAAATTAGCTCGAGCTTCGTATAGGGTTATGGCGCCTCGTCAGGCTGCAAACCTGGCCTCTGGCGGTTCAATGTGAACCCACAATGCCAGGCCCATAATGCCAAACCCGAGATTCTCAAAGGTGGCGTAGTATACGCTGTGTAATCGATGTGCTCAAGTCCCGAACAGACAAAGATCCCAATGGATCGCGTAAAATGGCCTAAATCCAACCACGTTCGGCAAATGATACATACTCTCCACGGCCAATAACCAGATGGTCAACCACCCGGATGTCCATGAACTGGCAGCACTTTACCACATGATCGGTGATGATTTTATCGGATTTACTGGGTTCCGCGCTGCCCGATGGATGATTATGCGCAAGGATCACGCCGACAGCATTCATTTTGATGGCTTCCCGGACAATTTCACGCGGATGCACCTCTACATTGGCGATAGTGCCGGTAAAAAGGCGGCTGTGCTTAATGATCCGGTTCTGGTTATCAAGATAGATCACCATAAAGATCTCACGCTCTTCCGCCGTTAACTGACTTTTTAAAAACGCTAATGCCACCTCCGGGGACATGATGGCAGGCTCCTCGGCCACCTTAACGTCATAAAAACGACGCGCCAGTTCGGCAATGCCTTTCAGTTGGGCATACTTTGCCAGCCCGATGCCACCCACCTCCCTGAACCGCTCAAAGTCGGCAGTCAGCAGCCCGTACAGCGAGCCAAAATGGCCCAACAGATGGTGTGCCAGCGCCATTACATTTTTCCCGGGCGTGCCGGTGCGTAAAAATAGCGCCAGTAATTCAACGTCACTGAGCGATTTGACGCCTAATAACAGCGTTTTTTCACGCGGCAGTATAGATACCGTATCTTCCATGATCTTACCTCCCTGTCGAGCCGCTATCCTGCCACAGAGCAGGATGACGGCTTTGCGTAGCGCCTCGCAAAGTGAGCAATGCGCAAAAGCACGACTGAGGGAGGATTGTGATAAAATGCCCGCCTTCTGGTGAAATCCAACAGGAAAGAATCATGATGAGTCTGGCCGGTAAAAAAATCGTTCTTGGCGTCAGCGGCGGTATCGCGGCCTATAAAGCGCCGGAACTGGTGCGTCGTCTGCGCGATCGCGGCGCGGAGGTGCGTGTCGCCATGACCGAGGCCGCCAAAGCCTTTATTACGCCCATGAGTTTGCAGGCGGTGTCAGGCTATCCGGTTTCCGACAGCCTGCTCGATCCGGCAGCCGAAGCGGCGATGGGGCATATCGAGCTGGGCAAATGGGCCGATCTGGTGATCCTGGCCCCCGCCACTGCGGATTTAATTGCCCGCGTTGCCGCCGGGATGGCCAATGACCTGGTGTCGACAATTTGTCTCGCTACGCCCTCTCCGGTCGCTGTGGTGCCCGCCATGAACCAGCAAATGTATCGGGCGGCCGCCACCCAGCATAATCTGGGCGTCCTGGCTTCCCGCGGCTTGCTGCTCTGGGGTCCGGACAGCGGCAGCCAGGCCTGCGGCGATGTCGGTCCAGGGCGAATGCTCGACCCACTGGAGATTGTCGATCTGGCCGCGGCGCATTTTTCGCCTGTCAAAGACCTGCAACATCTGAATATCATGATTACCGCAGGCCCGACGCGGGAGCCGTTGGATCCGGTGCGCTACATCACCAATCACAGCTCCGGGAAAATGGGCTTCGCCATTGCGGCGGCAGCGGCACGACGTGGCGCAAACGTCACGCTGGTCAGCGGGCCGGTAACGCTTGCCACGCCGCCGCAGGTCAGGCGCATTGACGTTACCACGGCGCTCGAAATGGACGCTGCCGTGCAGGCAAATGTGCAAACACAGCAGATTTTTATTGGCTGCGCCGCTGTGGCAGACTACCGTGCCGCCGCCGTTGCCGACGAAAAGATCAAAAAGCAAGGCGATGAAATTACACTGAAAATGGTGAAAAACCCGGACATTGTGGCGGGCGTGGCCGCGCTGTCCGCGCATCGCCCTTACGTTGTTGGGTTTGCTGCCGAAACGAATAATGTGGAAGAATACGCCCGGCAAAAGCGTAGCCGTAAAAATCTTGATCTGATTTGTGCCAATGATGTGTCCGGTGCGCAGCAGGGTTTTAACAGCGATAACAACGCACTGCACCTGTTCTGGCAGGACGGCGATAAAGTCTTACCACTTGAGAGCAAGGCACTTCTGGGCCAACAACTACTGGACGAGATCGTTACCCGTTATGATGAAAAAAATCGACGTTAAGATTATGGACCCGCGTGTTGGTCAGGAATTCCCGCTGCCAACCTATGCCACCTCCGGCTCTGCCGGTCTTGACCTGCGCGCCTGTCTTGATGACGCCGTAGAACTGGCGCCAGGCGCCACCGCTCTCATTCCGACCGGTCTGGCAATTCATATTGCTGACCCGACGCTGGCAGCAGTGATCCTGCCGCGCTCAGGACTGGGGCATAAGCATGGCGTGGTGCTGGGTAACCTGGTGGGCCTGATTGATTCCGATTACCAGGGCCAACTGATGGTATCCGTCTGGAACCGGGGACAAACCAGCTTCACCATCGAACCTGGCGAGCGCATCGCCCAGATGGTATTTGTACCGGTTGTGCAGGCAGAGTTTAATCTGGTGGAAGATTTCGACGCCACCGAACGTGGTGAAGGCGGCTTCGGCCATTCAGGCCGTCAATAAGCGGCTTTTTAAACGCATTTCGCAGCGCCATAACGTCATAACATTACCGCAAACTTCAGTTTGCGGTCGCTGCGTGGATGCCCGCCTGACAAGTGCTTATTTTCAGGGGTATTTTGGAACATGGCAGAAAAACAAACTGCGAAAAGGAATCGTCGCGAAGAAATACTTCAATCTCTGGCATTGATGCTGGAATCCAGCGACGGCAGCCAGCGCATTACCACGGCAAAACTGGCGGCCTCCGTTGGCGTTTCAGAAGCGGCATTATATCGTCATTTTCCCAGCAAAACGCGGATGTTCGATAGCCTGATTGAATTTATCGAAGATAGCCTGACCACGCGTATTAACCTGATCCTGAAAGACGAGAAGGACACAACCGCCCGTCTGCGCCTTATCGTGCTGCTGGTGGTAGGTTTTGGTGAACGTAATCCAGGCCTGACGCGCATTCTGACTGGCCATGCGCTGATGTTCGAACAGGATCGCCTGCAAAGCCGTATTAACCAGCTATTTGATCGTATTGAATCGCAACTGCGCCAGGTTCTGCGCGAGCGAAAAATGCGTGAAGGTGAAGGCTACACTGTGGACGAAGCCCTGCTGGCAAGCCAGCTGCTGGCCTTCTGTGAGGGGATGCTGTCGCGCTTTGTGCGCAGCGAGTTCAAATATCGTCCGACGGAAGATTTTGATGCCCGCTGGCCGCTGATGGCCGCGCAGTTGCAGTAACGCCAAACCTGCCCGGTACGCGTCGCGCCACCGGGCAGGCTTTTACTTAAACGCCAAACGCTTCGCGGTACGCCCGTACCGACGCCAGATGGTCCGCCATCTCGGGCTTCTCTTCCAGATAAGCAATCAGGTCTTTCAGCGTGATAATTGAAATCACCTGGCAGCCATAGTCGCGTTCCACTTCCTGGATCGCCGAGATGTCGCCGCGGCCACGCTCCTGACGGTCAAGGGAGATCAACACCCCCGCCAGGGTCGCGCCGTGCGCCTGAATAATCTCCATGGATTCGCGGATCGCGGTTCCGGCGGTGATCACGTCATCCACCAGCATAATGCGGCCCTGTAACGCGCTGCCTACCAGGCTGCCGCCTTCCCCATGGTCTTTGGCTTCCTTACGGTTAAAGCAGTACGGCACATCACGTTCATGATGTTCCGCGAGCGCAACGGCAGTGGTGGTGGCAATCGGAATGCCTTTATAAGCCGGACCAAACAGCAGATCAAAATCAATACCGGAGTCCACCAGCGCTGCGGCATAAAAACGGCCTAACAGCGCCAGATCGCGCCCGGTATTAAACAGCCCGGCATTGAAGAAATACGGGCTTTTGCGGCCGGATTTCAGCGTAAATTCACCAAACTTCAATACCTGCTTGTTAAGCGCAAATTCAATAAACTGGCGCTGATACGGTTTCATGGATTTGCTCCTTAAGCTTTTTTCAGACGTAAAAAAGGCGACTATAACGTCGCCTTAAAATCAATTTTCTAACGCCGCCTTCTGCATGGCGACGATGGATTCGATGCCTCCCCGGGCCAGCGCCAGCAACGAGAGCAACTCTTCGTGGGTGAAGGGTTCGCCTTCGGCGGTGCCCTGCACTTCAATGATGCGGCCATCTTCCGTCATCACCACGTTCATGTCGGTTTCTGCGGCGGAATCTTCAACGTACTCCAGATCGCACAGCGCTTCACCCTTGACGATGCCCACGGACACCGCCGCTACCATGCCCTTCATCGGGTTAGTTTTGAGCTTGCCTGCCGCCACCAGCTTGTTCAGCGCGTCGGCCAGCGCCACACAGGCACCGGTGATAGAAGCGGTACGGGTGCCGCCATCGGCCTGGATAACATCGCAGTCCAGCGTGATGGTGAACTCACCGAGCGCTTTTAAATCGACAGCAGCACGCAGTGAGCGGGCAATCAGGCGCTGAATTTCCAGGGTACGGCCGCCCTGTTTACCTTTGGCAGCCTCACGCGCGTTACGGGTATGCGTCGCGCGGGGTAACATGCCGTATTCGGCGGTGATCCAGCCCTGTCCCTGACCTTTCAGGAAACGTGGCACACCTTCGTCAATGGACGCGGTGCACAGAACTTTGGTATCACCGAATTCGACGAGCACGGAACCTTCAGCGTGTTTTGTATAATTTCGGGTCAGGGTGACGGGACGCACCTGATTGGCACTACGGCCTGCTGGACGCATGATGATTTCTCCGGCTTCAACGAATGTGGCTGCGCATTATACGGATTAAAGTCGCTTATTCCTATCCTGTGTAAGCCCCGAAAGCTATAATCCCCCCATCTCTCCTTCAAAACAGGAACGTTTATGATCCGCAGTATGACAGCCTACGCCCGCCGTGAAATCAAGGGTGAATGGGGCAGCGCAGTCTGGGAACTGCGCTCGGTAAACCAGCGTTATCTGGAGACCTGGTTCCGCCTGCCGGAACAGTTTCGCAGCCTCGAACCCGTGGTGCGCGAGCGGATCCGCACGCGTCTAACGCGTGGCAAAATCGAATGTAACCTGCGTTTTGAACCTGACGCCAGTGCGCAAAGCGAACTGATCCTCAATGAAAAACTGGCCAAACAGCTGGTGACCGCTGCCAACTGGGTCAAAATGCAGAGTGACGAAGGCGAAATCAATCCGGTCGATATTCTCCGCTGGCCTGGCGTAATGGCAGCGCAGGAGCAGGATCTGGATGTGATTGCCGCAGAAATTCTCGCAGCCCTGGACGGCGCACTGGACGACTTCATCATCGCCCGTGAAACCGAAGGCCAGGCGCTGAAAACGCTTATCGAACAGCGCCTTGAAGGCGTGAGCAAAGAAGTGGCAAATGTACGTGCGCAGATGCCGGAAGTACTGAAATGGCAGCGCGAGCGTCTGGTTGCCAAACTGGAAGATGCCCAGGTACAGCTGGAAAATAATCGTCTTGAGCAGGAACTGGTGCTGATGGCGCAGCGCATTGATGTCGCTGAAGAACTCGATCGCCTCGAAGCCCACGTGAAAGAAACCTACAACATTCTGAAGAAGAAAGAAGCGGTAGGCCGTCGTCTGGACTTTATGATGCAGGAGTTTAATCGCGAATCGAATACCCTGGCGTCCAAATCCATCAATGCTGACGTCACCAATTCTGCGATTGAGCTGAAAGTGCTGATCGAGCAGATGCGTGAGCAGATCCAGAACATCGAATAACGTTTAACGTTTTTTTTCAGCTCGTATCCCTTATAAAAAGGCCACCGTAGAAGGTGGCCTTTTTCTTTTTAAATTAAAAAATGCTCGTCCAGTTTTCGGTTGTACGGGGGTTGCTGAAAACGCCACACTCATCCGGCACCTCACTTACCGGAGAAAAACATGGACTTCAACACGCTTCACCATCAAACCCAACCGTTGCTCATCGGCAATGTCTGGGATGCCAGCAGCGCACAGGCGGCGCAGCAGGCCGGTTATCACGCTATCGGTACTTCAAGCGCCGCCATTGCCTCGATGTTAGGCTATGACGATGGTGAAGGTATAAGCTTCGACGAACTCTTCTATATCGTCACCCGCATTAAGGCTGTGACAGACCTGCCGCTAAGCGTGGATATAGAAGCCGGTTATGGCGAGCAGGCAAGCGGCATTATAAATAATATCCAGCGGTTGGCAGATCTCGGCGTAGCAGGGATAAATATTGAAGACAGCCGTGTAGTGGGGAACGTGCGTCGTCTCGAAGATGCGATCGCTTTTGCCGACAAACTTCAGGAATTAACCCAAGCCTGCCCCGACATGTTTTTTAACGTGCGCACTGATACATTCTTACTCAACACCGAAGATGCACTGGCAGAAACGCTTTACCGGGGTAAGCTGTATGCGAGCCATGGCGCTAACGGTTTTTTTATTCCTTGTGTCACGCGCGCAGAGGATATTGCCGTTCTGGTTCGCCATATCGCCCTGCCACTGAACGTAATGTGTATGCCTGATCTGCCGGATTTCAGCACATTAGCTGCACTTGGTGTGAAACGAATTTCAATGGGTAATTTTATCCATGCAGGGTTACAGGCCCGACTGCGGGATGTGTTAGAGAAGATCCAGTCACACCACTCTTTTTCGGACGTTTTTTTGCCATGAAAATCACTGATATTTCCCGTTGCGACATGTGGTACCAGGCATTACTCGATCGCGTGGTAGAATTTACCGGCGTATTTTTCGTAGGTGTTAAAACAACCGGTGTGTTCTGTATTTCCGTATGCCGCGCACGGAAGCCTAAGCGAGAAAACGTCGAATTTTATAATAATTTTAAATCCGCACTGGCTGCTGGTTTCCGTCCCTGTAAAGTCTGTCGACCGACAGAAAATGCCTGTACTGCACCTGAATTTATAGAACAGGCGTTACAGCTGGTACGAGAAAATCCGAAAGCACGCGTCAGTGATACTGCACTGCGCCACCATCACATTAGTCCGGAACGGGTACGTCGCTGGTTTTTGCAAAATCACGGTATGACTTTTCAGGCGTTTCAACGCATGCAACGCGTTAATGTGGCATTACAGGAACTGAAAGCGGGCCGCTCTACAACCGATGTGGCATTCGACAATGGTTATGAGTCATTGAGTGGCTTCGGATATACCTGTAAAAAATTGACCGGGGCCGCGCCGAGCACGGGCAGACAGGTCATATTGATCTCCAGATTCACCACCCCCTTAGGCCCGATGTTTGTCTGTGCGACCGGGCAAGGCATTTGTCTGCTGGAATTTGTTGACCGACGCGCGCTGGAAACCGAATTCCGCGATCTGCAACACCTGTTCTCGGCAAATATCATCGCAGGAGAAAACCGACATACCCGTCAGGCAGAGAAAGAAATTGGTGAGTATTTTACGGGTGAGCGGCAGACGTTTAGTCTGGCGCTGGATACGCCAGGCAGTGAATTCCAGCGTCTCGTCTGGAAGGGATTAGAACGTGTTCCCTATGGAGAAACAACGCACTACCAGCGGCTGGCAGCAGATATTGGAAAACCCGCAGCAACTCGCGCTGTAGCCTCAGCAAATGGTGCAAATCGGGTGGCGATTGTCATTCCTTGCCACCGTATTATCGGTAAAGATAACTCAATGACCGGCTATGGGGGCGGCATTGCTCGTAAGGCATGGTTAATAAACCATGAAGCTACTCTCAGAAAACGTAACGGCTGATATTGCAGGCAGTGCAGCATTTAGCCTTTTCGCCTTACTCTCTTTGCAGAAAAAATCTGTTAAGAAGGTCATAATTTATTACCATTACGGCGCGCAACGCTAAGATTTGTCTTATGAACCTTGTTATACTCGCCGCCTTTCTGATCCCGGCAGAGACATTTAACAGGTTATGGCATGGCAAATCTCTCTTTATCCATTGAGAGCACAGAACGCTACTCAGTAGATAGTCAGTTCCGTCAGGACATAAACCTGCTACGCGGGATCGCCGTTATTTCCGTCGTTTTCTATCACTTTGCCGCCACACTCTTACCCGGTGGTTTTGCTGCCGTCGATGTGTTTTTTGTTATCTCTGGCTTTCTGATGACTAAAATCATCGCCGGAGGGCTGGAAACGCAGACCTTCAGTTTGCTGCGCTTTTACGTCGCACGTTGTAAACGAATTATTCCTGCGCTGCTGACTTTATGCGTTGTACTGTCGATCGCCATGTGGTCATGGTTGCCCACGCTTGAATTTCGTCGGCTGGGTAATTATATAAATTACGCTATCCTCTTTATTTCAAATATAAAATTTAATAAAGATGCTGGCGGATACTTCGCAATCAGTTCCCATGAAAACTGGCTTCTGCATACCTGGTCTCTCTCCGTAGAATGGCAATTTTATCTGGCCCTGCCGTTATTGCTCATGGCATTACACCTGCTCAGAAAACACGTCAGCATGATCTATACCTTAATGCTGCTCGCGGCAGGTTCCTTTATCGCCTGCGTGATTTATGCACGCGCTGGAAATCTTTCTTCCCTTTTTTATCTGATGCCGTTTCGCGCATGGGAAATGCTCTGCGGTGGGCTGGTATGGTTTACCTCACAGCGTTATATCTTCCCGCGCCGCTGGGCGCGTTTATGTGCCCTTAGCGGTTATCTGATCATTATTGCCTCCGTGGCGCTGATAACCCCGGAAGGCGCATGGCCCGGCTACCTGACGCTATTTCCCGTGCTGGGCACCCTGCTGGTCATCGGCAGTAATTACCAGCCGCTGGCTGAGATTATCGATCGCCATTGCCGGTGGATTGGGCTCAGTTCATATTCAGTTTATTTGTGGCACTGGCCAGTCGCCGTATTTATCGTGTATGCCGATCGCCAGCACGATCCGTTGTGGATCACTGGCGGTATAGGGCTCTCGTTCTTGTTGGGCTGGTTGTCATGGGTGCTGATTGAGCAACCGGCGAATAAAACCTTGTCCCGCTTACCTGCCCCACAATTCTGGCTGGTGATGCTGACCGCCGTGTCATGCTGTTATATTTTTGGCAATCTCGTTAAGTATCAGACGCTGGTCAACGCCCCTGATCCGCTGGTTAATCACATTGCCAACGAAGCCGAAAATAAAAACCGGGCAGCCGATCCAAAAACCTCGTTAAGTTACTACGGTACAGGCCCGCTGGCCGCCGTCATCGTGGGCGACAGCCATGCGGAAGCCACAGCCACTGCGCTTGCCGCCGCCGCACAGGGGCATGGCTCCGTTATGGGCATGACATGGTCCGGATGCCCAAATCTCGCGTCGGCCCACGTCGATAAAAATGCAGGCTGCTATAAATTTAACAAATCGCTGGCTTCACGGCTTGCTGATGTACCGGCGGGTATTCCGGTGGTGATCGTCAACCGCCTCGGACACTATGCCGAAAGCCATCTGGTGCATTTTGATGATAAAAATCTCGTCGGCATCCAGTATCTGCACACCTACGCTGAGTCGATGATCTCGATGGCCTGCTCGCTGAATCAACATCATAAGGTTTACCTTGTTCGTCCTGTCCCTGAAATGGATGTCAATGTGCCGCGCCACCTTTCCCATGCCCTGATGATGGGTAAACAACCGCAGGACATCTCCATCCCGGAGGCGGAGTATCGTAAGAAAACAGAATTTATCTGGCAGGCGCAGGACAGAGCAGTTAATCAGTGTGGCGTTAAGGTTATCGATCCCTCCCGCTGGTTATGTACAGATGGCCGCTGTATGGGCAGCAAAAACCTGCAACCTCTCTATTTTGATGACAATCATTTGAGCGAGACGGGTAACCGCGTCCTGGTGCCAATGTTTAAAGCTCTTTTCCATTAAGCTCACAACATGCCATACAATTTCTAATGCGTTTTTCATAGCTATTCTGCTTACAAAGGCACAGTGTCTCGCATAATGCATAAGTTAAAATAATCAATTAGGCTGATCCTGAAAAAATCTCAATCGAGATCCCCACCACGAATCGCTACCCTGCGCCTTCATTTATGGGGGCGCACATGCTGTTACACATTCTTTATATTATCGGGATCACCGCTGAAGCCATGACCGGTGCACTGGCGGCGGGGCGTCGCCGTATGGATACCTTTGGCGTCATTATTATCGCCACCGCGACGGCCCTTGGCGGCGGTTCTGTGCGCGATATCCTTCTGGGGCATTACCCGCTTGGCTGGGTGAAAAACCCGGAATATGTGATTATCGTCGCCACCGCGGCGGTGCTGACCACCATTGCCGCTCCCGTGATGCCGCATCTCCGCCGCCTGTTTCTGGTGCTGGATGCGCTAGGCCTCGTGGTGTTTTCCATCATCGGGGCGCAGATTGCGCTCGATATGGGGGAAGGCCCGATCATCGCCACTATCGCCGCGGTCGTGACTGGCGTCTTCGGCGGCGTACTGCGGGATATGTTCTGCAAGCGCATTCCGCTGGTCTTTCAAAAAGAGCTGTACGCTGGCGTCGCCTTTGCCTCTGCGGTGCTCTATATCGCCCTGCAACATTATGTCTCCAGCCACGATGTGGTAGTCATCGCCACCCTGCTGTTTGGTTTTACGGCCCGCCTGCTGGCGCTGCGTCTGAAGCTGGGTTTACCTGTCTTCCACTACACGCATAACGTACATTAAGCCGTGGTATTAAAAGCCGTCCACGCTCTGGGCGGCCAGCCATGCCGTCAGTTTTTGCAGCGCGGCATGGTGCGTAAAGGCCACCAACTGCGTGGCTTTTTCCTCTCCTGTACCGGGCAACTGCTGCCATTGCTGTTTGTTGCGCGTCAGCAGTTGTTGCCAGGAATGATCCCCTGCCGCTTTCAATGCCTGCTGCGAGAGCGGTATACCCAGCGCGGTGATCCAGCGCATAAACGGACGCTTTCGGGCCAGCTCAAACTGATGCCACAGCTTTTGCCCTCTGGCAGGGGAGATCCCCGGCGTGTGTTGCAACTGCTGAGGCGTTAACGTCAGCCACGAGAAAATATGCTCAAACCGCCAGGCCTGGTGCAACGTGCGCCAGACCGCCTCTCCCAGCCCGCTGAGATCCAGCGCCTGCGGCGAGCTTAACCCTACGAGGCGGGCAAAAAACTGTTCGTCACACTCCGGCGCGGCGTAAAAACAGGTCAGTGCGTTAAAACGGGAAGAGGGTGGCTCAGGCTTTTCCCGCACAGCACTCCGCCATGCCACCCCATCAATTCGTGGGATCCCCTGCCCGGCAAGGCTGATTTGCACCTGATCGCCGGGGGCGATGTCCAGTTCATACCAGCGGCGGATCGAGCCGATATTCACTCGCCCGACACGTTTATCATCCAGCTGTACCGGCTCCAGCTCCGCCACCACCGCAATTTTCCCGCTGCGTCCGACGCTAAAACGGATATTTTTCACTTCCGCCACCTGTACCGCAGGCGGGTATTTCCATGCCACCACCCAGTCGCCCTGCCCCGGCAACCACTGCTGACCAGCCGGTTCACTCGCCGTCCTGACGATCACACCGTCGGTCACAAAGGGCAGCGGTGCGGCAAACCAACGGGCGCGAAGGGTTTCAACGTCACCGGCGTTGTTAACCGGCTGGCTGTATTGCGAAATCCAGGCAAATCCCGCCTTGGTAAGCTGCTGTAGACGTTGCGTCATATCCTGCGGACCATCGGGCCACGCCCAGACAAATACCCCCAGCTCACCTGCCAATGGTGACTGGCCCTGCCGCATCAGCGCCCCGGCCACCTTTGCCCGCGCATTCATACCGCCCATTTCCTGCTGGCGGTGGTTACGACGCAGAAGAAAAATCTCGCCCTGTAGAACGCTGTTTGCCAGCGGGCCGTTCACCTTTTTGGGCAATGAGGGGATCTGCCGCACTTTATTCGTCCAGTCTTCACCTTTCAGGCCATCGCCGCGGCTGATGGCCTGCGCCAGTTCACCCTGACGATAAACTAACGTAACGGCGACGCCATCCACTTTGGGCTGGATCCACAGGTCGCGCTTGTTTGCCATCCATTGCCTCAGAGCAGCGTTATCCGCCAGTTTGCGCACGCCCGTATGGGCGACCGGATGCATGATGCTGCCCGTGCCCGTCGGCGCAGATTCATCAAGCGGTATGGGTAGCGCAAAGCAGCGCTGCCAGTGCGCCAGGCGGGCGCTGAGCCGATCGTAAACCTCATCGCTGACGTCGCTCTTACCCTGCCGCCAGTAGGCGTCGTTCCACTGTATGATTTGCTGCTGAAGCCGTGCAATCTCCTGCTCTGCCCGTGCAGGCGGCCATACCGGACAGGTCGCCCGGCCGCCGCTGCTCCAGAGCAGGATGACCAGTAACCATCCCACACGCTTACCCATTTTTCTGCCTCCCTTGCTGTGTTCGCTCTGGTATAGCGCGATGCCTGACGCAAGACGAGCAGCAAAAAGCCGCCTTACGAGGCGGCTTCAGGGAATTGTGCATGGTTGCTGCAAACGACAGATAAATCAGGGAAACGCCTCGCAAAACGTAAGAATTCGCGCAAAAGTGTGACAAAGGCTACGTCACGTTGCGGTGACGTGTATAATAGGCACGTATGTAGACATTCCCGTTCGTTCATCACATACAAAAGATACTCATGGCTCAAGGCACGCTCTATATTGTTTCCGCGCCCAGTGGTGCTGGTAAATCAAGCCTCATTCAGGCTTTGTTAAAGACCCAACCGTTGTACGACACCCAGGTTTCTGTTTCACACACCACGCGCGCGCCGCGTCCGGGTGAGGTGCACGGTGAACACTATTTCTTTGTGGATCATGATGAATTTAAACGCATGATTGGCAAGGATGCGTTTCTTGAGCATGCGGAAGTGTTTGGGAATTATTACGGCACCTCACGCGACGCTATTGAACAAGTTCTGGCAACAGGCGTGGACGTTTTCCTCGATATCGACTGGCAAGGCGCGAAGCAAATTCGCCAGAAAATGCCACAGGCGCGCAGCATCTTTATTCTGCCGCCGTCGAAAGACGAACTCGATCGCCGCTTGCGTGGTCGCGGCCAGGACAGCGAAGAGGTGATCGCCAAACGCATGGCGCAAGCGGTTGCAGAAATGAGCCACTACGCCGAATATGATTATCTGATTGTGAATGATGATTTTGATACCGCCATCAGCGATATGAAGACCATTATTCGTGCTGAACGTCTGCGTATGGGTCGCCAAAAACAGCGACATGACGCTTTAATCAGCAAACTATTGGCAGACTGAACGTACTTTCAGTATCATGCCCAGTCATTTCTTCACCTGTGGAGCACTTTAAGTATGGCACGCGTAACTGTTCAGGACGCTGTAGAGAAAATTGGTAACCGTTTTGACCTGGTACTGGTCGCCGCGCGTCGCGCTCGTCAGATGCAGGTTGGTGGTAAAGATCCGCTGGTTGCGGAAGAGAACGATAAAACTACCGTGATCGCGTTGCGCGAAATCGAAGAAGGTCTGATCAACAACCAGATCCTCGACGTACGTGAGCGCCAGGAGCAGCAAGAGCAGGAAGCCGCTGAAATTCAGGCCGTTACCGCGATTGCTGAAGGTCGTCGTTAATAACACTGCAGGTCACCCTTGTATCTGTTTGAAAGCCTGAATCAGCTGATTCAAACCTATCTGCCGGAAGAGCAGATAAAGCGTCTCCAGCAGGCGTATCTCGTTGCACGTGACGCTCACGAGGGCCAGACACGTTCAAGCGGTGAACCCTACATCACGCACCCGGTTGCGGTAGCCTGTATTCTGGCCGAGATGAAACTCGACTATGAAACACTGATGGCCGCGCTGTTGCATGATGTGATTGAAGATACCCCCGCCACCTACCAGGACATGGAACAGCTGTTTGGCAAAAGCGTTGCCGAGCTGGTGGAAGGGGTGTCCAAGCTTGATAAGCTTAAGTTCCGCGACAAGAAAGAGGCGCAAGCCGAAAACTTCCGCAAGATGATTATGGCGATGGTGCAGGATATCCGCGTCATTCTCATCAAACTGGCTGACCGCACCCACAACATGCGCACGCTGGGCTCACTTCGCCCGGACAAGCGTCGCCGCATCGCCCGTGAAACCCTCGAAATTTACAGCCCGCTGGCACACCGTTTAGGTATCCATCACATCAAAACCGAGCTTGAAGAGCTGGGCTTTGAAGCGTTGCACCCAAACCGTTATCGGGTGATCAAAGAGGTAGTCAAATCCGCACGCGGTAACCGTAAAGAGATGATCCAGAAAATCCTCTCTGAAATCGAAGGCCGTTTGCAGGAAGCCGGTATTCCCTGTCGCGTAAGCGGACGCGAGAAGCATCTCTACTCCATTTACTGCAAAATGGTCATGAAAGAGCAGCGTTTCCACTCGATCATGGATATTTACGCCTTCCGCGTTATCGTCCACGATCTGGATACCTGCTACCGCGTGCTCGGTCAGATGCACAGCCTCTATAAGCCGCGTCCGGGGCGTATGAAAGACTATATCGCCATTCCCAAAGCGAACGGCTATCAGTCTTTGCACACCTCGATGATTGGCCCGCACGGTGTCCCGGTTGAGGTGCAGATCCGCACCGAAGACATGGACATGATGGCGGAAATGGGGGTTGCCGCGCACTGGGCTTATAAAGAGCACGGTGAAAGCAGCACCACGGCGCAAATCCGCGCGCAGCGCTGGATGCAGAGCCTGCTGGAACTACAGCAGAGCGCCGGTAGTTCGTTTGAATTTATCGAGAGCGTTAAATCTGATCTCTTCCCGGATGAGATTTATGTTTTCACACCGGAAGGGCGCATTGTTGAGCTGCCTGCCGGTGCCACCCCGGTCGATTTCGCCTATGCCGTGCATACCGATATCGGCCACGCCTGTGTGGGCGCGCGCGTGGACAGACAGCCGTATCCGCTGTCGCAGCCCCTCGCCAGCGGCCAGACGGTTGAAATCATCACCGCACCTGGCGCCCGCCCGAATGCCGCATGGCTCAACTTTGTCGTCAGCTCCAAAGCTCGCGCCAAAATTCGTCAGATGCTGAAAAACCTTAAGCGCGATGACTCCGTAAGCCTTGGTCGACGTCTGCTTAACCATGCGCTTGGCGGCAGCCGCAAGCTGGCGGAAATCCCGCCGGAAAATATCCAGCATGAGCTGGAGCGCATGAAGCTAGCGTCCCTTGACGACTTGCTGGCGGAAATCGGTCTTGGCAATGCCATGAGCGTCGTGGTCGCGAAAAACCTGCAACAGGGCGAAACAGCGGCACCGGTGCAGGCGAGTCAGGGTCATGGACATCTGCCGATCAAAGGCGCAGACGGGGTACTGATCACCTTCGCGAAATGCTGCCGTCCTCTGCCGGGCGACCCGATTATCGCCCACGTCAGTCCTGGTAAAGGGCTGGTGATCCACCATGAATCCTGCCGTAACATCCGTGGCTATCAGAAAGAGCCGGAGAAGTTTATGGCGGTGGAGTGGGATAAGGACACGGCGCAGGAATTCATCACCGAAATCAAGGTGGATATGTTTAACCACCAGGGTGCGCTCGCGAATCTGACGGCGGCAATCAACACGGCCTCTTCCAATATTCAGAGCCTGAATACCGAAGAAAAAGATGGCCGCGTGTACAGCGCGTTTATCCGCCTGACCGCGCAGGATCGTGTTCATCTGGCAAACATCATGCGTAAAATCCGCGTATTGCCGGACGTGATTAAAGTCACCCGTAACCGAAACTAGCCTAATGAATGCACAGCGTTATGCGCGAATCTGCGAGATGCTCGCCAGGCGCCAGCCTGATCTGACGGTCTGCATGGAGCAGGTTCATAAGCCCCATAACGTCTCTGCTATTATCCGCACCGCAGACGCCGTTGGCGTGCATGAAGTGCACGCCGTCTGGCCGGGTAGCCGTATCCGCACCATGGCCTCTTCTGCGGCGGGCAGCAACAGCTGGGTGCAGGTTAAAACCCATAGCACCATCAGCGACGCCGTTTCCCATCTTAAAGGCCAGGGCATGCAGGTTCTGGCGGCACATCTGTCTGATAAAGCCGTCGATTTTCGCGAGATCGATTACACTCGCCCGACCTGTATTATGATGGGTCAGGAGAAAACCGGCATCACGCAGGAAGCGCTGGAGCTGGCAGATCAGGACATCATCATCCCCATGACGGGCATGGTGCAGTCGCTTAACGTCTCCGTCGCCTCTGCCCTCATTCTGTATGAAGCCCAGCGCCAGCGGCAGAACGCTGGTCTGTATAAGCGGGAAAACAGCATGCTGCCGGAAGACGAGCAACAGCGCTTGCTGTTTGAAGGCGGCTATCCGGTACTGGCCCGCGTGGCAAAACGCAAAGGTCTGCCTTATCCCCACGTCAACACGCAGGGCGAAATCGAAGCCGATGACGCGTGGTGGGCCACCATGCAGTCAGCGAAATAACCATGAAAGGCCGCCTGCTTGACGCCATTCCGCTAAGCTCGCTGACCGGCGTGGGCGCAGCGCAGAGCAGCAAGCTCGCCAAAATCGGCCTCGTCAACGTGCAGGATCTCCTCCTGCATCTGCCTTTACGCTACGAAGATCGCACCCAGCTTTACACCATTGCCGATCTGCTGCCGGGCATTTATGCCACGGTGGAAGGCGAAGTACTGAACTGTAACGTCACCTTTGGCGGGCGTCGCATGATGACCTGTCAGATCAGCGACGGCAGCGGCATTCTCACCCTGCGCTTCTTTAACTTCAGCGCGGCGATGAAAAACAGTCTGGCGACAGGAAAACGCGTGCTGGCTTACGGTGAAGCGAAGCGCGGCAAATATGGCGCGGAGATGATCCACCCGGAATACCGCGTACAGGGCGACCTCAGTAGCCCCGCGCTGGCAGACACTCTGACCCCCGTTTATCCAACAACCGAAGGCATCAAACAGGCGACGCTGCGCAAGCTGACAGATCAAGCGCTTGAGCTGCTGGATACCTGCGCCATCACGGAACTGCTGCCCGCTGAATTAGCCCAGGGCATGATGAGCCTGCCGGAAGCGCTGCGCACGCTGCATCGCCCGCCGCCGACCTTACAGCTTGCCGATCTGGAAAGCGGTCAGCATCCCGCCCAGCGCCGTCTGATCCTCGAAGAGCTTCTGGCGCATAATCTCAGTATGCTGGCCTTACGTGCAGGCGCGCAGCGTTTCCACGCCCAGCCGCTTACCGCGCAGGATCAGCTGAAAAACCAGCTGCTCGCGGCACTGCCGTTTAAGCCGACCGGCGCGCAGGCGCGGGTGGTGGCCGAAATCGAACACGACATGGCGCTCGACATCCCGATGATGCGTCTGGTGCAGGGCGACGTTGGCTCCGGTAAAACACTGGTGGCAGCCCTTGCCGCACTGCGTGCCATCGCCAATGGTAAACAGGTGGCGATGATGGCCCCCACCGAACTGCTCGCTGAACAGCACGCCAGTAACTTCCGCGCCTGGTTTGAACCGCTGGGTATTGAAGTCGGCTGGCTGGCGGGTAAGCAGAAAGGCAAAGCGCGCGTGGCGCAACAGGATGCCATTGCTAGTGGTCAGGTACAGATGATTGTCGGCACCCACGCCATTTTCCAGGAGCAGGTGCAGTTTAATGGCCTGGCGCTGGTGATCATCGACGAACAGCATCGCTTTGGCGTTCATCAGCGGCTGGCGCTGTGGGAAAAAGGCCAGCAACAGGGCTTTCATCCCCATCAGTTGATCATGACCGCAACCCCTATTCCGCGTACGCTGGCGATGACGGCCTATGCCGATCTCGATACCTCTGTGATCGACGAAATGCCGCCGGGCCGTACGCCGGTCACCACAGTCGCCATTCCCGACACGCGCCGCAGCGATATTATCGATCGCGTGCGCCAGGCATGCATCAGCGAAGGCCGCCAGGCTTACTGGGTCTGTACGCTGATCGAAGAATCCGATTTGCTGGAAGCCCAGGCCGCGGAAGCCACCTGGGAAGAACTAAAGCTGGCGCTGCCGGAACTCAATGTCGGTCTGGTTCATGGCCGCATGAAGCCCGCCGAGAAACAGGCAGTGATGCAGGCGTTTAAGCTGGGCGAGCTGCATCTGCTGATCGCCACCACCGTCATCGAGGTCGGCGTGGACGTGCCGAACGCCAGCCTGATGATCATCGAAAACCCGGAACGCCTGGGCCTCGCGCAACTCCACCAGCTGCGGGGGCGCGTAGGCCGTGGCGCGGTGGCATCTCACTGCGTACTGCTGTACAAATCGCCGCTGTCGAAAACCGCCCAGAAACGCCTGCAGGTGCTGCGCGACAGCAACGATGGCTTTGTAATTGCGCAAAAAGATCTCGAAATTCGCGGCCCTGGCGAACTGCTTGGCACGCGTCAGACCGGCAATGCCGAATTCAAAGTCGCCGATCTGCTGCGCGACCAGGCGATGATCCCCGATGTGCAGCGCCTCGCCCGTCATATTCATGAACGCTACCCGGAACAGGCGCTGGCGCTGATAGAACGCTGGATGCCGGAAACCGAACGCTATTCCAACGCCTGACGCAAATTTTTAGTCATTCCCGCTGACATACGCACAACGCTATATCTCTCCCGCTTTTTATCCCTTTTAATTATGAGATTTTTTGCTGGCAAACGTTTGCTTTTACCAGGCAGTCCGATAAAATCCCCGCTTTTCCATCATGGGATCGCCAGAGATGTCCGTTAACACCGTCGAGTCTGAAAATGCGCAACCGGTTGCGCCGATGCACAATAGTGAGCTGATCTACCGTCTGGAAGATCGCCCGCCGCTGGCACAAACGCTTTTTGCCGCCTGTCAGCATCTACTGGCAATGTTTGTTGCGGTCATCACACCGGCGATGCTGATTTGTCAGGCGCTCGGCTTACCGGCGCAGGACACGCAGCACATCATCAGCATGTCGCTGTTTGCCTCTGGCGTGGCGTCCATTATTCAGATCAAAGCGTGGGGACCGGTTGGTTCGGGGCTGTTATCCATTCAGGGCACCAGCTTCAACTTTGTGGCACCGCTGATCATGGGCGGGACGGCGCTGAAAACCGGCGGCGCGGATGTGCCGACCATGATGGCAGCGCTCTTTGGCACCCTGATGCTGGCGAGCTGTACCGAGATGGTCCTTTCCCGCGTGCTGCACCTGGCGCGCCGCATTATTACGCCGCTGGTATCCGGCGTAGTGGTGATGATTATTGGTCTGTCGCTGATCCAGGTCGGCCTGACGTCTATTGGTGGTGGCTACGGTGCCATGGCCGATCACACCTTCGGTGCACCGAAAAACCTGCTGCTGGCAGGGGCGGTTCTGGCGGTGATCATCCTGCTTAACCGTCAGCGCAATCCGTATCTGCGCGTCGCCTCGCTGGTGATTGCCATGGCGGTGGGTTATATCCTCGCCTGGGCGCTGGGTATGCTGCCGGAGAATACCGCACCGACCAGCAGCAACCTGATCATGATCCCCACCCCGCTCTATTACGGATTAGGCATCGACTGGAGCCTGCTGCTGCCGCTGATGCTGGTATTTATGATCACCTCGCTGGAAACCATCGGCGATATTACCGCCACCTCTGACGTCTCAGAACAGCCGGTTTCCGGGCCACTGTACATGAAGCGCCTGAAAGGCGGCGTGCTGGCGAATGGCCTGAACTCGTTTGTATCGGCGGTGTTCAACACCTTCCCGAACTCCTGTTTCGGACAGAACAACGGCGTGATCCAGCTGACCGGCGTGGCCAGCCGTTATGTCGGTTTTGTGGTGGCGCTGATGCTGATCGTGCTCGGCCTGTTCCCGGCAGTGAGTGGCTTCGTACAGCACATTCCTGAGCCAGTACTGGGCGGCGCAACGCTGGTGATGTTCGGTACCATTGCCGCATCCGGGGTACGTATCGTGTCCCGCGAGCCGCTGAACCGCCGCGCGATCATGATTATCGCCCTGTCGCTGGCTGTCGGCCTGGGCGTCTCCCAGCAGCCGCTGATCCTGCAATTTGCGCCGGACTGGCTGAAGAACCTGCTCTCCTCTGGTATCGCCGCAGGCGGCATTACCGCTATCGTGCTGAACCTCGTTTTCCCGCCTGAGAAAAACTGATTTTCATGGCGGCAGCGGGCCTCGCCTGCTGTCGCCTTTACACGCATTAACCATTCCCTCCTTGAGCATTGCGCACAAATCGTGCATAAATTCCCTGTCTGCATTGAGGAAGGGAAGACGATGAAACGCATTGGAAAACTGCTGATTTTTTTGCTGATCGCGCTGCTGGTGTTGATTCTGGCGGGCTATTTTCTGATCCAGACGCGCTGGGGAGCGGCACAGGTCGGCCACTGGGTCACCGATAACAGCGATTACCAGCTCACCGTCGAGGCGGTGGATCACCGTTTTTCTTCGCCTTCCCATGTGCTGTTAAAAAACGTTACTTTTGGCCGTAAAGGTCAGCCCGCCACCCTGGATGCGAAAGCGGTAGATATTGGCTTCAGCAGCCGTCAGCTCACCGATCCGCTGCATGCCGACACGATTTTACTGGCAGACGGGACGCTGAATTTATCCCCCACCACTGCCCCGCTGCCTTTCCAGGCGGACCGCCTGCAACTGAACAATATGGCGTTCAACAGCCCGGCGACCGGCTGGGATCTCAGCGCCCAGCGCGTGACCGGCGGCATCAGCCCCTGGCAGCCGAAAGCGGGTAATGTGCTCGGCAGCCAGACGCAGATCCAGGTGAGCGCAGGCTCAATGACGCTCAATGGCGTCCCCATCAGCAATGTCCTCATTCAGGGCAGTATCGACAACAATGAGGTGACGCTGAGCACCATTGGCGCGGACATGTCCCGCGGCTCGCTCACCGGCACCGCCCGCCGCACGGCCAACGGCGGCTGGATTGTCGACAGCCTGCGCCTCAATGACATCCGTCTGCAAAGCGATAAATCCCTGAGTGATTTCTTCACGCCGCTTACCACACTGCCGTCGTTACAAATCGGCAGGCTGGAAGTCACCGACGCACGTCTGCAGGGGCCGGACTGGGCGGTGACCGATCTGGATCTGAGCGTGCGTAACCTGACGCTCAGCAATGGCGACTGGCAGAGCGACGACGGCAGGCTGTCGATGAACGCCAGTGAATTTATCTACGGCTCGCTGCACCTGTTTGATCCTATTCTCAACGCGGAGTTTTCGCCGCAGGGCGTGGCGCTGCGCCAGTTCACCTCGCGCTGGGAAGGCGGCATGGTACGCACCGCCGGCAACTGGTTGCGCGACGGCAAAGCGCTGGTGCTGGATGACGCCGCCATTGCCGGTCTGGAATATACCCTGCCCGCCAACTGGAAACAGTTGTGGATGGATCCTCTCCCCGGCTGGCTGAATGCCGTGGTGCTGAAAAAATTCAGCGCCAGCCGCAACCTGGTGATCGACATCGATCCCGCCTTCCCATGGCAGATCACCGCGCTGGATGGCTACGGAAATAACCTGCAACTGGCGCGGGATGGCAAATGGGGTGTCTGGGGCGGCAACGCCAAACTGAATGGCGCGGCGGCGACATTTAACCGCGTCGATGTGCGTCGTCCGTCGCTGGCACTGAACGCGAATAACACTGCGGTAAATATCAGCGAGCTGAGCGCTTTTACCGGCCAGGGATTACTGGAAGCCACCGCCGTGGTGTCGCAACTGGCGGATCGACAGGTAAAAGTCAGCCTCAACGGGCGCGGCGTGCCGGTGAACGTATTGCAGCAGTGGGGCTGGCCTGCGCTGCCGATTTCCGGCGATGGCAATATTCAGCTAACCGCCAGCGGCAACGTAAAAGCCAGTACGCCGTTAAAACCCACGGTGAATGCAGAGCTGAAAGTGCTTAATACCGAAAAACAGCAGATTACGCAGACGATGCGTAACGGCGAGGTGAGTACCGCGCAGCTCGTAACGACACCCTCTCCCTGACGGGAGAGGGTTAACACTCAGATCGTAACCACCAGCGTATTGCCCTGGGCGGTAATGACCGTTCCCCACTCGCTGCCCGCCTGTGAGCCGCCCTCTACAGCGTTCACCTGCGGGATATTGCGCAAACACAGCGTCCAGTTACGGGCGTCACCGGTGCCGGTGACCGTAAGGGTATTCCCTTCCCGGCGCGCCTGTAGCGTGAAGGCCACTGAGCCATCATTCGCCGGTACTTCGCAGCGGGCTTCACGGCCATCTTCCAGGCTGAACAGCTGGAAAGCCGTGCCGTCATTCCATGCATAGTCCGGCTTCTGATCGTGATTTCCCAGCGCCAGCAGGGTGTTATCCCGCACGTAAACCGGCAGACTCAGGAAATCATGCTGCTGTTTGTGCCAGCGGCTACCGGAAAGTTCATCGTTGCGCCACAGGTGCGTCCAGCGGCCTTCCGGCAGATAAAACTGCACGTCACCCGCCTCCGAGAAGACCGGCGCGACCATTACTGCATCGCCGAGCATATACTGGCGGTCGAGGTAGTCGCACGCCGGATCGTCCGGGAAGTCCAGCATCATGGCGCGCATCATCGGCGTGCCGACATCACGGGCCAGCGCGGCCTGGCGGTACAGATACGGCATCAGGCGGCATTTTAGCTGCGTGAAGTGGCGCACCACGTCGCAGGACTCCTCATCGTAAGCCCAGGGGACGCGATAGGATTTGCTGCCATGCAGGCGGCTGTGGCTCGAGAGCAGCCCGAACGCGCACCAGCGCTTATAGACGTGCGCCGGGGCAGTGTTTTCGAAGCCGCCGATATCGTGGCTCCAGAAACCAAAGCCGGACAGGCCAATCGACAGCCCGCCGCGCAGACTTTCCGCCATGGATTCGTAGTTGGCGTAGCAGTCGCCGCCCCAGTGCACCGGGAATTTCTGCGCCCCTACCGACGCCGAACGGGCAAACAGCACCGCCTCTTCCTCGCCCACTGTCTCTTTCAGCACCTTCCACACCAGCTCGTTGTAGATATAGGCGTAATGGTTGTGCATTTTCTGCGGACAGGAACCGTCGTGCCAGGCCACGTCCGTCGGAATGCGCTCGCCGAAATCGGTTTTGAAGCAGTCCACGCCGATATTCACCAGCCCTTTCAGCTGCTCTGCATACCACTGGCAGGCTTCCGGATTTGTAAAATCATAGATAGCCAGCCCCGGCTGCCATTTATCCCACTGCCACAGCGAGCCGTCCGGGCGTTTCAGCAGATAGCCCTTCTCTTTCAACTCTTTAAATATCGGCGATTTCTGGCCGATATACGGGTTGATCCAGACGCAGATTTTCAGCCCTTTCGCCTTCAGACGTTTGATCATGCCCTCCGGATCCGGGAAGGTCACCGGATCCCACTGAAAATCGCACCACTGGAAGGCTTTCATCCAGAAGCAGTCAAAATGGAACACGTGCAGCGGCAGATCGCGCTCCGCCATGCCGTCGATAAAGCTGTTTACTGTGGCTTCATCGTAATTGGTGGTGAACGAGGTGGTCAGCCACAGGCCAAACGACCACGCTGGCGGCAGCGCCGGGCGACCGGTCAGCTGCGTATAGCGGTTCAGCACCTCTTTTGGCGTCGGCCCGTCGATGACAAAATATTCCAGATATTCAGACTCCACGCTGAACTGCACTTTGGAGACTTTTTCCGAACCGATTTCAAAGGACACGCACTGGGGATGATTCACCAGCACGCCATACCCGCGACTGGTGAGGTAGAACGGAATGTTTTTATATGACTGCTCGGTGCTGGTGCCGCCGTCGCGGTTCCAGGTCTCCACCGTCTGCCCGTTACGCACCAGCGCGGTAAACCGCTCGCCGAGGCCATACACGGTTTCGCCGACGCCCAGGTCCAGCCGCTCAAACAGATAATTGCGGTTGCTTACGGTGTCCTGCACATAGCCATTATTTTTTACCTGGCTGCCGGTGATGCGCACGCCGTTGCGCAGAAAATCCAGCGACCAGGCGTCGCCTTTGGTCACACGCACACTTAACGCGCCGCTTTTCAGTTCGGCGAACGCTGCCGTATTCTGCATCTCGACAGGCGCGTCCTGCACATTCAGCGGATAATGCGGGCCGTTGTTCAGCGCGCCCTGAAAATGTTCCATGCGCACGCCGACCACGCCTTCCTGCGGCGAGAAAAAGCGCAGTGTAAACAGCGGCGTGTCGAGCTGCCACGTCCGTTCACGCACATCGCGCGGCGCGGCGTACACCACCATCTCATTGCCCTGCTGTTCGACATCGAACACCTGGATCGGGTGAATGAGGTTCAGCCCGGGCTGAATAAGCCAGTTTCCATCACTGATTTTCATTATCGGTTCCTTTTAATGCGGTAATTCTTTGGCAACGGGTGTCTCGTTAAACGCCTGTTCGTTGCGACGTACGCCCTGTGCCAGCTGATCCATGATTTTCACCAGGAACGGCGTTTTCAGGGTGTAGTAGCGTTTCGCGATGATGGCGCTGAGGAAATAACAGGCCGCCGGAACAAGGGTGAACAGCGCAACAATAATGGTGATAGTGGCGCTGTTCTGGGTTTTAGCCGCCGCGTCATAGCCACCGCCCGCCAGCGCCCAGCCGATGAGCGCCCCGCCAATCGCCAGACCCAGTTTCAGCACAAACAGCGTGCCCGCGAAGCTGATACCGGTCAGGCGCTTGCCGTTACACCATTCGCCATAATCGACGGTGTCAGACATCATCACCCACTGGATCGGCGTCACCAACTGATGCAGCACGCCGATGATAAAGATGAAGGCAAACATGGTGAGGCTGGCGCTGACCGGCACAAAGAACATCGCCACGCTAAAAATCGTCAGCAGGGCGTTGGTCCACCAGAAGATACTGACCTTGCATTTCCAGTCGGTGAGCGGCTTCGCCAGCGCGCTGCCGATCAGGTTTCCGACGCAGTAGGTGGTGAGGAAGGCAACGAACACCTCAGGTGTGCCGAGGATCCAGGTGACGTAGTACATCATCGCCCCGCCGCGCACGCAGACTGCCAGGATGTTGAGGATGGTCAGCAGGCCGACGATACGCCACTGGTCGTTGTTCCAGATGTCGCGAAGATCTTCACGCATCGGCGTGGTGTTCGGCGGTACCTGGATACGCTCTTTGGTGGTAAAGAAGCAGAACGTCAGCATCAGGAACGCCACCACCGACAGCACGGCAATGCCGCCCTGATAGCCCAGCGCTTTGTCTTCCCCGCCAATCAAATTCACCAGCGGCATCATCAGTACGGTGGAGAGCATGCCGCCCGCCGTCGCCAGTACGAAGCGCCAGGATTGCAGAGAGATACGCTGCGCCGGGTCGTTGGTGATCACACCGCCCAGCGCGCAGTACGGGATATTCACCACGGTGTAGAGCAGGGTCAGCAGCGTGTAGGTCACGGCGGCGTAAATCATTTTGCCGTTCATGCTTAGATCGGGCGTGCTGTAGGTGAGCACGCAGACAATGCCGAAGGGCAGCGCGCCAAACATCATCCACGGGCGGAATTTACCCCAGCGGCTGCGCGTGCGGTCAGCGATAAGCCCCATGCAGGGATCAGAAATCGCATCCAGCGCACGAGCCAGTAAGAACATGGTACCGACAAAGCCGGCGGGAATACCGAAAATATCCGTATAGAAAAACATCATGTACATCATTACGTTATCGAAGATGATATGACTGGCGGCGTCACCCATGCCGTAACCAATCTTCTCCTTCACAGAAATAATCTGACTCTTCATCTTTCATCCTTTTGCTCAGAAGTGCGCCAATACCGGTTGCAGACGTTTTAAACCATCGTTTCGGAAGCGGGTATTCCGTTTTCTGGTTATCAGATTACGATTCTTGTTTTATGTGATCGGGGTAGCTGAAAATGAGGGGTGAGGATAAGCAATGGATTTAATAGGGTTTTAACTAAAACCAGACAAAGGTTTGACGCAGAACTGATAAAAAAGTGTGACAGGGTATGTGGTTACGGAAGGAAAGTGGCTATAATGCGCCCCGCCTCCATGTAGCAATGAAGGCTGGGAAGATCGTCGTCTCCGGTGAGGCGGCTGGACTTCAAATCCAGTTGGTGCCGCCAGCGGTGCCGGGCAGGTTCGACTCCTGTGATCTTCCGCCACTTGTGGCGTACAACCTCTGCAACATTCTCCTGCTTAACGCAAATTTTGCGAACTACCCCCACGTTTCATGTCTGTTTTTTTACTCCTGTTTGTTTTCACATATTATGTTGATAACCGTGTTTATGGCATTCATGGTAACGTCATGAACGCTTAACATTCTGATAGGTCCCAGATAATTTTCGTCCAGCGTTAAAGGAGGCAGCATGACAGAGGAACTTTCAGGCCAGGCTCCGGCAGGCGAGTTTATTATGTTTGCCAGTGATGACGGCGAAGTGCGCGTGGAATGTCGCTTTGAACAGGAGACGCTATGGCTCCCTCAGGCAACTATCGCAAACCTTTATCAGATTACCCCGCAGGCCGTTACACAGCACATTAAAGGGATCTACGAAGAAGGCGAACTTGAACAAAATGCAACCTGTAAGTCTTACTTACAAGTTCAGCAGGAAGGCAGTCGTCAGGTGAGTCGTAACAGACTTCATTACAGCCTGCCTGTGATCCTTGCAGTTGGTTACCGCGTCCGCTCTGCACGAGGCACTCAATTCCGGCAATGGGCCACCCAGACGCTACAGCAGTACCTGCTTAAAGGTTTCGTCATGGATGATGAACGACTAAAAAATCCGCCAGTTGGTTCTTCAACCGTGCCTGACTATTTCGACGAGATGCTGGAGCGCATCCGCGATATTCGGGCCAGCGAACGCAGGGTTTATTTACGTGTTCGCGAGATCTTCGCATTAGCCGCTGACTATCAACCCTCCCTGAAAGAAACGACGCAGTTTTTTCAAACCATCCAGAATAAGCTGCATTTTGCCTGTACCGGACACACAGCTGCGGAACTCATCCACAAACGCGCTGATGCCAGTAAACCACACATGGGATTAACCAGTTATAAAGGCGAAGAGGTGCGCAAATGTGATGTGACGGTAGCTAAAAACTACCTTAGCCAGAATGAGGTCAGCGAACTTAACCGCGTGGTTAACATGTGGCTGGATTTTGCTGAAGATCAGGCCAGGCGCCGCAAAGAAATATTTCTGCGTGACTGGCAGGATAAACTGGATCAGTTCCTGCAATTTAACGACCGAGAAGTTCTGGGCGGCGCAGGTTCCGTCAGTAAAAAAATGGCAGACGAGAAAGCGCAGGCAGAATATAAACAGTTTGCCGGACAGCAGCGCCTCTTAAAAGAAGCTGAAGGTGAGAAAGATATTGCCGCTTTGCTACAGTGGAAAAAAGAGGACAAAAAGTCGCTGTAATTGCCCCAGATCCCATCGGGAAAATCATATGGGGTGATTAAGCGTCAGGTTTCTGCAATCGCATCTTGCAGGCTTCTTTCACCCACTTACTAAAATTCCCTTTTCCCGCTGCTTTCTCAATCTGCTCCAGAAGCTCATCTTCAAAACGAATGTTTTTCATCGTGCTTTTAGTACGGTCGAAGTTTGGTTTCTTTTTTTCTTGCATGGTAGGTACCACTTAGGTTAGTTTATACGCATGTGGTACCTACCACATACACGCAGGAATTAAACAACGCTCCGATGTGCGGTAACACAGCCGGAGCGTCTAACCTCACCAACTATCAAGGAGTTGATTATGGCTGATCCGCATTCTACCCCAGAGTCAGAGATTAAAAAAAGCGAGCGTTCCGTGATCGTGGGCTATCGCCCGCATGGGCCGGATAAAAGCACGCCGAACCTGATCCTGAAAGGAAAATGGCTACGGGAAGCGGGGTTCGATACCGGACAACAAGTGACGGTAAAAGTGATGAACGGATGCATCGTACTGCTGGCTTACAACGAGCAGGAGCAGCGGCTTCAGGATGAACTCAAAGCGGCGCAGCAGAGGATAAAAAGGATCGAATCGACACTGGCAGCGCTTAATTAAGGTGACTTCGTGCCGGATAAATCTTCGGATGATCCGGCATACTTCTTCGAATGTTATGAAAGGAGATCATACTTATGCATTCCCATCTGAAACAGAATACTGACGCACAGTCCCCGATTGAGGTGTCACATTCAAATACGCCGCTGACCCCAGAAGCTGAGCGCCACCATAAGCAAATTGAAGCAGGACTGGCTGAGGTGGATGCAAGCCGCATCGTCAGCCAGAAAGAGATAATGCATTTTGCGGCGCTATTAAAGGCAAGCAAGTAAGCGGAAATAGCATACTCAACCCCACAGTCGCCATTACTGATCTCACCCCTTCACCATCAACCGGCTATACGCCGCAGGGGTGATGCCTGTGACGCGGCAAAACACCCGGCGCATCACGTCGGCACCGGAAAAGCCGCTCATGGCGGCCAGAGTTTTTGCCGGTAGCTTTTTCTGCTCCAGCAACTGACGGACCTTTGCCACCCGCTCGCGTTCCAGCCACTGTTTCGGGGTAATACCCAGCTCCTGCCGGAACAGGCGCGACAGATGCCGTTCACTGATGTTCAGATGCGACGCCATCATCGACACCGTTTTCACCGTCTCAATGTGCGTGATCGTCCAGCGCTGTAATTCCTGAAACGCCGTGCGCCCGTCGAGGGAGACGCCGTTGCCGCGTATAAAATGCGTCTGATTGACCGGGCGGCGGAAGAACATCACCAGCTGCGCCGCCACGTCCTGGGCGATCTCCCGGCCTAAATCCTCCTCCACCAGCCGCAGCGCCAGATCCAGGCCCGACGTTACGCCTGCCGCCGTGCGTACCCGATCGTCTTTTACACACAGGGCATCGGCAGTGACGGTAACGCCGGGATATAACGCCGCCAGTCGTGCAGCGCAGGCCCAGTGTGTCGTCACTCGTTTGCCTTCCAGCAATCCGGTGCGGGCCAGCAGCAGCGCACCGCTGCACACTGAGCCAAAACGCTGGCTACGCTGACACAGCCCGGCGATCTGCGCCGTTGCCGTCTCATCCGGCACAAAACGATCGATATCAGGGGCACCCGCCACCAGAAACGTGTGCGGCGCATAGTCTGTACTGTTCGCCAGCATAAGATCAGCGGCGAGCCGTACTCCAGAAGATGCCAGCACCTCAGACGCCGCTACCGAGATCACCTTGTGGCTGTACACCTGGCGCTTCATCAACCGGTTGGCTTCCGCGAACACATCCAGCGGCCCGCACACATCCAGCAACTGCACGCCTGGCACCGCCAGAATGGCTATTTCGTAACGCATTGCGATCCCCGTGTCGTAAAAGGTCACTATGTCCTTAAACGTCTTTAAACCACGCTTTTAGACATGAATGATGCGTCTTATTCTGAACAAAGACAACCCACAGGAGAGAAAGATGAGTATGAACATCACCGGGATCCGCGTTCCCGACAGCAAAATGGCGCGCGAGGCGACAACCTTCATTCGTGATACGGAATCGGACCTGCTGTTCCATCATTCCAGCCGGGTTTACTACTGGGCGGCGCTGGCGGGCCAGCAGCGCGGGCTGACGGTCGATCAGGAATTACTTTATGTTGGCTGTATGTTTCATGACATTGGCCTGACGCATGAACATTGCAGCTGCGACAAGCGTTTCGAAGTGGATGGCGCAAATGCGGCACGGGCGTTTCTGGAAGGCTATGGCGTAAAACCTGCTGATATCGACAAGGTATGGACCGCTATTGCGCTGCACACCACGCCGGGCATTCCGGAATTCATGGCACCGGAAATCGCACTGGTCACGGCTGGGGTTGAAATGGACGTGCTGGGAATAGGCTATGACAACTTCAGCGACGCGGAAATCAGCGTGGTGACGGATCTGCACCCGCGTCCGGCGGCGTTTAAAGAAGAGATTATTCAGGCCTTTTATGACGGTATTAAGCATAAAAAGCAGACCACGTTCGGCAACGTGAAAGCGGATGTTATTCAGGATAAAGAACCGGCGTTTTCACCGCTGAATTTTTGCAGCGTGATCCGTCAGTCGCGCTGGAAGGGCTAACCGGCCAGCGGTGCAGCCCGACTATTGGCGCTGCACCGCATCCCGTCCTACAAAAAGTGAATATGCTTTTTGCCGCTGAAGCGGGAAATCTCTACTCTGGCTTCGACGTGGAAAACCTCGCGCAGCATCTCTTCGGTCAGCACCTCGTCCGGCGTGCCGCGCGCCACAATCCCGCCGTTCTGCATCACCACCAGCGAATCACAGAACATCGCCGCATGATTCAGATCGTGGATCGCCACAATACTGGTGACCGGCAGCGCGCTGATCAGCCGCATCAGCTGCATCTGATGGTGAATATCCAGATGGTTTGTCGGCTCGTCGAGCAAAATCTCCGAGGGTGACTGCGCCAGCGCGCGGGCAATATGTACCCGCTGACGCTCGCCGCCGGACAGACTCTGCCAGCCCTGCTGCTGGCGGTCGAGCATCTCCACGCGCGCCAGCGCGGCGGTGACGATCTCGTCATCCGCATGCGTCCACGGCGAGAGCGGTGAATGGTGTGGAATGCGCCCCAGCTTCACTACATCGATAACTTTGATGTTGGAATCCGTCGCCGCGTGTTGCTCCACAAAAGCCACGCGCTTCGCCAGCGCTTTTTTGCCAAGCTCGCGCACGTCACCGCCGTCGAGCGTCACCCGGCCCGCATCAGGCCGGCGCAATCCGGCAAGGATCCGCAGCAGGGAGGATTTACCGGAGCCGTTCGGGCCGAGCAGCCCCATGGTCTGGCCTGTGGGCACGCTGAGCGACACATCGTTAACAATGACTTTTTTTCCGATACGCCAGGACAGATTTTCGGCACCGATACTCATGAAAATTTCCCCGAGCGATAAAGAATAACGGCAAAGAACGGCACGCCAACCAGCGCGGTCACCACGCCCACCGGCAGGCTTTGCGGGGCGATCACCGTGCGGGAGGCGATATCAGCCAGCACCATCAGGATCGCGCCCATCAGCGCCGACGCCACCAGCAGTTTGCGGTGCAGCGGGCCAAAGAAGTAGCGCATCATATGGGGCACCACCAGGCCGACAAAGCCGATGGAGCCGGCCATGCTGACGATGGCGGCGGTCATCAACGCCGTGACGGAGAAGAGGATCAAGCGGATCACACCGACGGGAATACCGAGCGATGCTGCTGCGTCATCCCCGAAGGTAAAGGCATCCAGCGCTTTCGCATGGTACAGACACACCGCAAGGCCAATCACCACCACCACCAGCACCAGCTGAAACTCCGGCCAGCGCACGCCGCTGAAGCTGCCGAGCAGCCAGAACATCACATCGCGCGCCTGCTGCGCATTGGCAGAGGTGCTGATGGTGTAAGCGGTTAGGGCGTTGAACAGCTGCGATGCTGCCACACCCGCAAGAATGGTACGTTCATTGCCGCCGCGCGCGCCGTTGGTCAACAGTGCGACGAACAAGAACGCGGCGAAGGCCCCGATAAAGGCCCCGGCGGAGAGCGACACCGCCCCGGCACCCACGCCCAGTACCACCACGGCCACCGCGCCGGTGGAGGCGCCGGCTGACACGCCCAGCACATACGGCTCCGCCAGCGCGTTTTTCAGCAGGCTTTGTAGTACCGCGCCGCAGATGGCCAGCCCCGCGCCGCTACAGGCGGCAACCAGCGCCCGGCTGAGACGAAAATCCCAGATCACCGTCTCATGGATGCGGTTTAAGGTTACGCCGGTCAGACCGAGCTTATTGGTGATAGCGAAAAACGTGGTTTTTAACGGGATCGACAGCTCGCCCACCCCGACGCTGAAGGCGATGGTGATGCCGAGCACCAGCACCGCGCTCAGCAACAACACCACGGATCGCAAATTTTCACATACCGAGCGGGACGCAACAGACATCAGTTCAGATCCATTTTCTCTAATTGTGCCGCCACCTGCTCCGCGCCATAAATCGTGCGCACGGTCGGGTTCATCGCCTGACCATCCATCACCACGATATGGCCTTTTTTCACCGCATCCAGCTGGCTGACCGCCGGATCGGTTTTCAGGAATTTAATTTTTTCTTCGGCGCGATCCAGTACCCAGCGGTTACGGTCGAGGCTGGCGACGACAATCACGTCCGGGTTGGCGCTGATCACGCTTTCCCAGCTCACCGTCGGCCATTCGGCGTCGGTATTCAGGGCGATGTGGCCACCCAGCATATTCGCGATAAAGCCGGAGGCGCTGTTCTTGCCGCTCATGTGCGCATCGGCTGACGGCGAGGCGCTGGAGAACCAGAAGACGAACGACAGATCTTTATTGCCCTTGTGGAATTTCTCGCGCAGATCGGCTTCGCGCTTTTTAAAGCTCGCCACCAGCGCATCACCGCGATCCTGCACGTCGAAAATCGCTGCCAGGTCGTTAATTTCTTTGTACAGCTGGGTCATGTCCCACATCTGTTTGCGGCTGCCGTAGATGTCACCGGTGTTTTTGGTGGTGGTACAGACGCCCGGCGATAAATAGCTGTTTACGCCCACGGCGGCAAAATCTTCTCGTTTGGCGACTTTACTGTCCGGCCCGAGCAGCAACGGCAATTGTGCCGCCACAAAATCCGGCTCCTGTGCCAGAATGGACTCCAGCGTCGGGATCTCCACGGTCAGCACTTTGACTTTTTCATTCTGCTTCGCGAGTTCCGGTAAGACTTTTGTCGGCCAGAAGGCGCTGGCGACCATTTTGTCCTGCAAACCGAGCATCAGCATGATTTCGGCGGAGTTCTGCCCCAGCGCCACCACGCGCTCCGGCGCTTTGTTGAAAGTGAGCTTTGTGCCACAGTTATCAAGGGTTAACGGGTAGTGAGTCGCAAAGGCAGAGGCCGTACTCAGGCAAAGCATTCCTAAAGCTAACAGCGATTTCTTTAAAACCGGCATTCGTCTTACTCCAGAGGATCAGTGGCTACGCGCAGGTAAATGCAAATCATTCTTAAGTGGTGGACTTATACCCATCGCAAAATATATTGTCAATTTTCATCACTCAACTTCGGTTATGGCATGTTTTCAACTTCGACAGATGCACCAAAACGCACCTCCCCTTATCTGCTTTCCGGCTGCCAGCTGGTCTTTAATATTGGCTTCTATGCCGTTGTGCCTTTTCTGGCGATTTATCTGCGCGATGACCTGCTGCTGTCAGGCTGGGTGATCGGGCTGGTGATTGGCTTGCGCACGTTCTCGCAACAGGGGATGTTTCTGGTGGGCGGCGCGCTGGCGGACCGCTTTGGTGCGCGGGTGGTGATCCTCAGCGGCTGTCTGGTGCGGGTAAGCGGCTATCTGCTGCTGGCGCTGGGGGAGTCGTTCTGGCCGGTGGTGCTGGGTGCGTGTCTGACCGGCGTCGGCGGGGCCTTGTTCTCCCCTGCTATCGAGGCGCTGCTGGCCAAAGCCGGTACGCAGAGTGAAGCCGACGGCAAGCGCAGCCGCCAGGAGTGGTTCGCGCTCTTTGCCATCTGCGGCGAACTGGGCGCGGTACTGGGACCGGTGCTCGGCGCGCTGCTGGCGGGATTTGGTTTTCAGCGCGTGGCGCTGGCCGGTGCGGGGGTGTTTATCGTCGCGCTGGTGGTGTTGTTTTTCAGCCTGCCCGCCACGCCACGCAAGGCCAGCGAACTGAAAATCACGCCCTGGTGGGAGACCTTCCGCCAGCCGCGTTTTGTGGCTTTTATCATCGCCTACAGCGCCTATCTGTTCAGCTATAACCAGCTTTACCTCGCGCTGCCGGTGGAACTGCGCCGCTCCGGCAGCCGGGAAACCGATCTCGGGCCGCTGTTTATGCTCGCCTCGCTGCTGATCGTCTGTCTGCAACTGCCGCTGGCACGCATAGCCCGTCGTCTCGGCCCGTTGCGCACGCTGCCGCTCGGCTTCGGGCTGTTGAGCGCCTCGTTTGCCAGCGTGGCGTTTTTTGCCGCCGACGTGCCGCCCGATAACTGGCAGCGGCTGATCCCCGCCATTTGCATGGTGACGCTGTTAACGCTTGGACAGATGATTATTGTGCCGGTGGGCATGGATTTAGTACCGCGTTTCGCCAGCGAGCATAATCTCGGCGCCCATTATGGCGCCCTCGCCTCGATGGGCGGCGTGGCGGTGCTGGCGGGTAATTTTCTGCTCGGCGGCCAGCTCGATCACGCGCTGACGCCTTCCCCGCAGGCGATTATGCCCTGGCTGCTGCTCGCCGCCGTGCCGCTGTGCAGCGCCATCGCCATGCTGGTGATCTGCCGCCCGCTGCAACAGCGTTAACGCGGGGCGGCCAGGTCGCCGACGATGGCTGTCATCTGCGCGCGCAACATGTCGTGCAGCTGGCGGACCGCCGGGGAAAACTGCTTACGGTGCGGGCAGATGAGATTAAGGGGAGCCGCCTCGCCGGCAATATGCGGCAACAGCACTTCCAGCCTGCCCGCCGCCACATCGGCGCTGACGTCTATCCAGGATTTATAGACGATGCCCATTCCGGCAATCGCCCAGCGGCGGGCGACGTCGGCGTCATCGCACAGCATCCGGCTTTTCACCGTGAGCTGGCGGCGCAAACCGTTTTCATGGAACGTCCATTTATCGTGAACGTGGCTGTGCATGGTGTATAGCAGGCATTGATGATGGGTTACATCGCCCAGCGTTGCGGGACGCCCGTGCGCGGCCAGATAATCAGGCGACGCCACCAGTACACGGCGGTTTTTCTCCGCCAGCGGCAGCGCAACGTAGCTGCTGTTATCCAGCACACCATAGCGGATCGCCACATCCACCGGATCGCGAAAAATATCGCTGATCTGATCGGACAGCGACAGCCGCAAGGTGATTTTCGGATGCTGCGTGCAAAAATCGGTGATCAGCGGCAGCAGCACATTGCGGCCAATGTCCGACGGCACGGCGACTTTCAGCTCGCCCTGGAGTTCGTCATCGCTGCTGTGCAGACTCTCTTGCCCCGCCTGCACCACCGCCAGCATCTCCTGGGCGAACGGCAGGTATTTTTCCCCTTCCGCCGTCAGTCGCAGGCTGCGCGTGGAGCGCACGAACAGCCGTTTATCCACATCGCGCTCCAGCCGGTGCACGGCAGCGCTCACCTGACCCGGCAATAAATCCGCCTCACGGGCGGCACTGGAAAAACTGCCTAACGCCGCGGCGCGTACAAATAAGGTCACATCTTCGAGGCGGATCATGACGCTCTCCGGAACAGGAAAAAACGGTCTTTATTGTTGCCAGAAACGCGCCAGTGCGCATCTTGTATCTTGCTATTTAGTTAAAATGTCACGGTTAGCTCTGTTGGATGGCAGGCCCTTGTGCCTCTAAGGTCGCCGGATTTCCCGCAGAAGGAATTGAAAAAACGGTATTTTATTGCCCATGTTACAACCATGGAATAATGTAACCTAAACTAGAAAAGGGAATGATCTTATGGATACCACGGAAGAACTGGGCGGCACGTACTTTTACCACGGCAACGCGAACCTAACCCCGCAAGAGCTATTCTGGCTGATATTTGCAGAGTTCCTGGCGGATCATTTAGGGGTTGAGATAGAAACAGCTGCAACCATCCTTGCCGGTCAGCCCATACTACCTAAGCGTGTTGTACTGGGTTCAAAAGTTAAACGAACCAGCATTGCGTCTAAGTTATCCCGCAGAATACTCAAGAACGTTCGCCTTCCGGGTGGAATGAAAATGGGAACCAGCGTATTGGGGCATAGCCGTGATACAAACAAGGTAGGAGCTATAGTAGGTAGAGCGGTACCTTACGTTGGTTACACCCAGGCAGTGATCATATTCGCCATTGTCGCCAGAGAAACGAGAAAGAAATACAACCTCATCGCCCGGTCAAAAGATCGGATTGCATGGACCTATTTCTAATGCTGCGGCCTGATGAGCAAGAGCTGCTGGATTACGTCACTGAGAAGTACGGCGAGCGTGATCAACCAGCGCAGAAAGAATGGACTTTTCAAGAACACTTCAATTTCTTCCAGGAAGATCTGGAGGAGATGCTGTTTGACCTGTTCACCCGGTACGGCATCGAGCATAGCAATTTTAATATCGACAACTATTTCATGCCTGAATTTTACTGGTGGCAGTTCAAACTTAAGAAGGAGTGGCGTGACCGCCAGTTCAAGACACTCACGCTTGAAATGATTATTGAGTCGGCTAAGGCTGGACGATGGCTATATGATTAAGGGGCACACCATTACACGGCGATCTTTCTCCGACAGCGGTAGCGCGACATCTCAAGCCGTGATCATTTGTGCCATTGTCGCCCGAGAAACAAGGAATAAATACAACCTGATCGTCCGACCAAAAGATCGGATTGCATGGACATATTTCTGATGCTGCTGCCTGATGAACAAGAGTTTCTGAATTACGTTACCGAGAACTACAGCAATCGCAAGCGCCCAGCGAAGAAGGAATGGGCCTTTCAGCAACACTTCAATTTCGTACCGGAAGATCTGGAAGATATGCTTATTGGCCTGTTCACTCGGTACGGCATCGAACACAGCACTTTTGTTCTGGATAATTACTTTGAGCCAGAGCTTCACTGGTGGCAGTTTAAACTTCGTAAAGAGTGGGAAGGTCGCCAGTTCAAGCCACTCACGCTTGAAATGATTATTGAGTCGGCTAAGGCTGGACGCTGGCTATAAGATTAAGGGGCAATTACGCCCCTTGTGCGTTTAGGCAGTCTGACGGTCGTCCCATGAATCGGTAAAGATGATATTCCCGTCGCAGTGCTTCCAGGTAATTTTCTCGTAACGCAGCTCCACGGTTTCCATATGGTTCTCGTTCGGGTTATTGCCTATTGCCATCGCGGGGGAAATAGAAACAACGCGGACTTTTTCCAGTAGCATGTTGAAATACTCTGCTTCCTGCCCTGCGTCATTGATGCGATACCATTTAATTTCAGCTGACGCCAGATTCTGGCCTGTAGCAACGGCTTTATACAGATAAGGGCTGGAACTATCGAAATCCTTAATAATCAGCATCGGAGAATGTATACGCGTCCCCGTTATTTTCCCGGTAGCATCATCGGTGGGGATCATGAGGTTGTGATGAAACCCTTTAACTTCGATGCTGTAATCGCGGTCCTGAACATCCACGCTACCTTTAATCAGCGCGCCGCCGTCATCCTTTAGCCATAAATAAGCCGGTATAGCCATATGTATCTCCCTATCATAAGTGCGCAATAACCATTGCCTTATTGCGGATAATATCACGCCTCTGTTTGATTCAGTAGCTACTGAATGTTACCGGGCGTTAGCGGAGGTTGCGCTCTTTGGCATCTGCGGCGGACTGGGGATGGAACAGGAAAAACGGTCTTTATTGTTGCCGGAAACGCGCCAGTGCGCACCTGATTTTCATCTTTTAAGAGAAAGTGCTGCACCGCCGGACAGGTTTTTCTGCGTCGGCTTTGGCGCTATTCTCAGGCGAACAACCGTTACGTTTCACTTTTTGGAAAGGAAAAAATGATGACGCTTAATGATGCCGTGCTTACCCGCCACACCGTCAAAGCTTTTGAACCCGGCCAGACCCTGCCGGAAAATGATATTGAAACCCTGCTGAACGTGCTGCAAAACAGCCCGTCGTCGGTGAACTCCCAGCCGTGGCATTTTGTGGTGGCTTCCACCGCCGAAGGCCGCGCCGCGATCGCCAAATCCACCGCTGGTGCATTTTCCTATAACGAAGCAAAAGTGCTGAATGCTTCCCATGTGATCGCCCTGTGCATGAAAAGCGATCTGACGGAAGAACATCTGCAAAACGTGCTGGAACAAGAGCAGAAAGATGGCCGCTTCGCCAGCGAAGAAGCCAAAGCCGGGCAGGATAAAGGCCGCCGTGGCTACGTGGATATGCATCGCTATGAACTGCGCGATGTGCCGCAATGGATGGAAAAGCAGGTTTACCTTGCGCTGGGCGGTCTGCTGCTGGGTGCCGCGATGCTCGGCATCGACGCCACGCCGATGGAAGGTTTTGACTCCCGCGAGCTGGATCTGGCGCTGGGACTGCGTGAGAAAGGCTTAACCAGCGTGGTGCTGGTGTCGCTGGGCGTGAAAAGCGATAAAGATTTTAACGCCAGCCTGCCAAAATCCCGCCTGCCGCGCGACGAGATTTTTACCTTTATTTGAGTGTAAAACCCGGTTCGTTATTTCTGCGGCAGGAGGGAAACCTTCTGCCGTTATTCTTTGGGATTTATATTATTCGTGTCTGACTCATTCAGCTTATTTATAAATTTGCAATTTTGCATTAACGTCATTTGTTTCCCCGAGCGGCCTCGCATTTTTTATTTTTCCCTTTTTTTCTTTGTACTGTGCGTTTATTCAGTGGGGTATAATCGTGGTCAGGAATTAGCGTTAGATGTAATGAGTCGCGGTATACAGGTGTTAGCGCACCCATATACCGCTAACCAAACACAACTTATACGGAGTTGAATATGGCTGTGAAGAATTCTACGCCAGAGTTTGCTGTCGCCCAAACAGAATGTGAGGCTTTTACGGTGAGTGATGAGATCCGCGATCGGCTGCGCAAAAAGACGACCCGTGGGCTGCACAAGGCTGCTATTTCGATGAGCAGCAGCCTCCAGCCGCGTACTGATACACCGAAAGCCGCGTCCGCCTGCTGTGAGCTTTATACCTATATGGAAAGCAATTATTTGCCGTTACAGGGCAAGTGGTTGTCTCTGGCAGGTTTTATTCCCGGTATGCCGGTAAAAATCCGCGTGATGCCGGACTGTATTGTCATCACGCCGCAGAATACCCGCGAGCTGTGGGGCTGCATCGAAGGGCTGAACGTGACGCGCATCAGTCGCGAAAGGATCGCGGCGTGGTTTAAGCTGTACCCCGGCGCGCTGAATGAAACCGGCGACGTGCCTGCGCGGATTTGATGGGGCGTTTTTGAGAAGCAGAGGAGTGATAGCAAGGTCCCAGAAGGACAATGGGATCTTGCTGTTTAACCAGGGCACTATTTGCCACAGAGGCATAAGGCTTTGCTCGTAATTTGGTTTTATTATCTTTAGCCTCAGTATTTATAAAACCCTTATGGATAAATCTTTAGGTTTTAATACTATGGTTGTGCAAAGGACATCAGATCAGATGGTACCCGTCGCCAGCACTTTGTGAATCATGCCCTCACATATTACGGCCAGTTTTTTCGTGTGCACAAAAATAAAGCCATGCTCTGGGGTGTCGGGGCGCAGCACTAACCATGACGTATTGGAGTAATGCCGCGAGCGGCGGTACTCCAAAAAAAACATCTTGTCTGGTTGTGAAAAAATCCCGCCGGATCAGGGCAGGATTTGCGACCAGTACCCCATTGCCGTGGCCTTTGAGAACGGGCGGCTGGCAATATGGCTGGCGACTGAGGGATAATCTACAGACGCCGTTGAGGGCTGGGAGCTACTTTACCGAGATTGATAAAGCTGATAGTCTTCATATTCCCAAAAGCTAATACGACTTAGCTTTTGAGTTATACTAGCCCAGTTATCTGCATGGCAATTACTAATCTGTTTTTCTATAAAAAAACGAATTTTATCGGGGTTGTATTCATCTATTATGAGCATACCTTTACCCAAAATAATATTATTCTTTACAAGCTCACCCTGCAACCATTTTGGAGTACAAATTAGCATATCAAAATACTCAGCACCCTCTTCATTATCAGGTCCAATCATTGCCCTAATCCAAGTACCAAAAATCTCAGGATCTTCAGGCCAATAACTGTTTAAATCATCTTCTATTTCCAACGATCGCAGTTCTTTTAATAAAGCTTTCATTTAGTTATATCCAAATGCCCATTGCTGATTGGTTGCCCGCCAGAAGTTAACTTTTGTTCAAAGTTAGCCTGAACACCTGTTGTAGCATACATACTATTTGGTTTAGCAGAAGGTGGTCGATAAATTCTTAAGCCATCAGAACTTACCCATGATGTTCCGTCTTTAGATATTCTGTAACCCGGCCCGACCCATGCTTCTCCTAATACATTTGCCTCATTAGCTGTCGCTTTTCCTAAACCAAAGTATCCTTTGTTACCTTTGGCTGCATCACGCAGTATACCTATCTGTTCCGCAATATTTAGAGAACTGGAATTATTGATTGCCTGACCATTCTTCAACGCATTAGCTGCCGTAGCTTCAGCCTTCGCCGTTGTGGCTTCTGCTACCGTCTTACCAATACCTACCGCACCACCGGCTCCCACACCACCCGGCACTATCGCTTCCGAGACCTGGATGCCAGCGCTGTTCAAGCACAGTACGACATTACCCGCACATGCCCTTATCGCAGCCTGCGCCGCAGCTGCTATCTCCGGCGTGGCTGCCGCAAGAAGACCACCACCCAAGGCAACAGGCAGCGTTACCATCAGAGCTTCATTCATTGCCTGGCCACGTTGACACGCCGCACCTGTCGGGTTATCTGCACAGGATGCTATATCCTTACCATGCTCTTGTACAAACTTCGTCTGGGTCTCTTCATTTCCACCCAACAGGTTATTCTCAACCGCATTCTTCCCTGCCTGTGCACCTGTGCCTGCCGATACCGTGCTGTCACCGGCAAGGCCACCCGCCAGGCCCGCCGACATCGTCGCCAGCATGCTGACCGTCTGTTTTTCCTCTTCGGTCAGGTCAGACATCTCTTTAGCATGCGGATACAACCGTGCGGCAATCGCTTTTGCTGCCAGCTCACCGGACACGGCACCCGCTGCGCCTGCCGCTGCACTGTTTCCCTGCAACGTAGCCGCCACACCACCGAGGATCGCATGCGCTACAAGGGCGGCATCGCTGCTCAGTCCGGATTCATGTCCGATAATATGCGCCAGCTCAGGAGCCGATGCGCCCGCCAGCGCGCCCGCGATATTGCCACCCGCCAGACCCTGTAGCCCCGCTGTCGCCGCCTGGATGCCACGCTGAAAATTACTACCTGTGCCGTATTTGTTCTGCGTATCCTGATATTGCGGCGTCTTTTTCAGATCCTCAACAGACATATTCGGGTGCGCTGCTCGCGCCGCCTTCAGCCCGTCCAGTTCCCCCTGCGTACGGGCAATATCCGCTACCTGGCTGCCAATCTCGCCAATCTCGCCAATCTCGCCAATCATCTGTACTGCTGCAAGGTGATTTTGCTCGTTCTCTTTATCGAAAATCGGGCTGGATTGACATCATTCACCGCTCGCCGGTCTTACTGTCGGCAGCGGTGGTGCATGGATGGCAGCATATTTTTAGCAATAACAACCCCAACACCAAAGGTTGAGATCGCTGTGAATATTACTCAGGGTCTGAAGGAGGTTTTTTATGGATGCTAAATTTGTCTATTAAATTAAAGACTATTGTTGCCAGTGTAATCGCAGCGCCAGCTATACATCCAAACACTAAAATCCTTTCGACATGGTAGATAGGGAAAAAAAGTATCCTTTAGTGAGATAGATAAAAAATGCACCGCCACCTATAAGGAGAAAGCCGAGTACAATGCAAAAGATACATGAATATATAAAAAATTTAATATAGGAAATCATTTTATTCCACCGTTGTTTCTTTCAGTAAAAGATTGTGGGCCCTCTACCGCATCTTTTACATATCCCCCCAAATTTCACCACCAAAGGAACCTGTTGCATTAAATATAAATCCAGGTATTTCTTTACCGGTTAATGAATTTACAATACCTGGTGCATATTCTCCAAATAGTCCACCGGCCCATGCCCCAGCCGCCGCTCCTCCAATAGATCCAGCATCCGGTCCATCGGTGAAAAACGCACTACCTGCCGCTATTCCGATGTTTTGTCCGATAGTCCTTCCCGGTGCAAGCATACCTGCAATGCCTGCACTGGCACTGCTTTTCCAGTCCCAGCTTTTGTTTTCATTACCCGGCTGGCTGAGGTCAAACCACTGATAACCTCCATTGGCAATCTCCGCAATGACTCCACCGCTGATGGCTTTACCTATAGATACCGCAGGACCAAGATAGCCTGCTGCGGCAATCATCACGCCATCTTTGTAACCATCAACGATCGCTTTGGTTATATTTGCCCCTTCTGGCAAATCTCCTTTAGCCAGTTTATCCAGTCCGGCCTGAGTTTGCTCAGGTGATAGATTTTTATCCGCCGCGAACTGGTTCCAGGAAGCCACCGCCTGGCCATAGTTCATTATCCCGTTTGGCAAACTAAACGTATTATTCTCAGCTACTTTTTTATTTTTATTTCCTGAAGCTTACCTTTTAGCCAGATACCAAGGCCAAGTACTATTCCGCCCAAAATACCTTTACTTAACGCATCAGCAGATGCCTCCTTCCAATCAAAATCAAATGCATCAATCCTAATATAGACAACTACTGACGCTATTAGATAAGCAAGCACTACGGCTACATACATTATGCTCATACAAATAAAAATTAATTTAACTAAGTCCTTTGTATTTATTTTTGCCATTTTACTCACCTGCCTTATCAAGCTTATCTTTAACTTTATTGCCAGTAATCTCTCCAACAGTTGAACCTGTAACTGTCCCTATTATTTCAGCACTGCCTTCTTTAATAACTGGTTTAAGCTGCTCTGTTGCCACTTTACCAACGCCACCACCAAATAATGAACCTAGTCCAGTTCCTATTACTGAATTCGTCGGATCCTCCCCCTTAATACTACTACCAATTGCCGCACCACCCATATTGATCGGAGTTGAGATAATAATACCTTTTCCTGTTGTCGCTGCTGCTGTTACGCCAGCCATTATCGCATCCACATAACTAAATGGGTCTTTTCCTCCAAGCTGAACAGCAGAGTTGACTCCAACACCAATTGCGGCATTAGCTGCCATACCTTTCACTGTAAGCCCCAGCACACTGCCTCCGAACATTACAGGCGCATCGCCAATGCTGGTATTCGATTTATGGTAGCCCCAGGTATTTATGATTGTCTGGGCTTTAGACATTGCCTCAGAATCAGGGTTACGTTTCATGTAATCCTGCCCGGAAAGCAAACCTTTGACCAGTTCCTGCGTCACAGCAGAGCCATACTCTGACTCCATCTCCGATGCATACGTACGCAAATAGCCCGCCAGTTCAGCCCGTTCAGTACTGCTCATCTGAGAAGGATCTTTAGTAAATTTAGAGACCAACGCATCGCTACGTTTGTCGGCATTTTCCAACTTAATAAGCTCATTGGCAGTTGCTAGTGACTTATCACCGTCCTTAATTTTCTCAACAGCTTTGTCAAGTTTGTCTGACGATGCAGCACCAAGGTAGTTATTCTCAACCGCATTCTTCCCTACCAGCGCACCTGTGTCTGCCGATACCGTGCTGTCACCGGCAAGGCCACCCGCCAGGCCTGCCGACATTGTCGCCAGCATGCTGACCGTCTGTTTTTCCTCTTCGGTCAGGTCAGACATCTCTTTCGCATGCGGATACAACCGTGCGGCAATCGCTTTTGCTGCCAGCTCACCGGACACGGCACCCGCTGCGCCTGCCGCTGCACTGTTTCCCTGCAATGTAGCCGCCACACCACCGAGGATCGCATGCGCTACAAGGGCGGCATCGCTGCTCAGCCCGGATTCATGCCCGATAATATGCGCCAGCTCAGGAGCCGATGCGCCCGCCAGCGCGCCCGCGATATTGCCACCCGCCAGACCCTGTAGCCCCGCTGTCGCCGCCTGGATGCCACGCTGAAAATCACTACCTGTGCCGTATTTGTTCTGCGTATCCTGATATTGCGGCGTCTTTTTCAGATCCTCAACAGACATATTCGGGTGCGCTGCTCGCGCCGCCTTCAGTCTGTCCACGTCCTAAAGCTGGTTTTAGACGCCTGATCCGCAATGAGTAACGGATAAAAGTAATATCCCTCAGTCGACGGGCTTCTTAATGATTAATAAAATTCTGGTTCTAGCCGGCCTTCCACTTTCAGGATCTCCAAAAACCGTTTGTAGGCGTTCTCGTCAAGTTCAATAATATTATTAAGGAAATTTTTATTTATTAAATCTACTCGATATATATCAACTGATATGCGCGACTCCCTATGCCATCGGGTGTGCCAGGGAACGCTACCGCCAATACTATGATCGCTCATAGTATGACGCAATCTTACACATACCGACGCGTATTGTGTTACGTACCCATTCAAAACCGCAATCTAAAATTGCGGGCCTTAAATTTCTTAAGTAATGGCAAGCGGAGGAAGGATATATTTTTGTTTGGTGATCGCTATCAAAAAAAACCCCGCAGGGCGCGGGGGCGATGAGTAATTAACGCGTTCTGCGATCCGGGATAATTAAATCACCGCGCAGCACGCAGGCACCCAGTACGCTTTGCGTTTTTTCGGTGAGCCAGCTGACAATACGGGCAGCCATGGCATCCATCGAATACTCGATAGCGGGAATGCTCGGGATACCGGGTAATTGCAGCGAACCGGCGAGGCTGAACACCATAATGTCGCCCGGCACCGATTTATTAAACGCCTGAAGCTGGCTGATCACCCGCTGCGCTTCCTGCTCGTCGGCCACCAGCAGCGCGTTAAAGTTCAGCGTGGTCGCATTGTTAAGCAGTACCTGTAAGGCGACGGACGAACTGGTCGAATCCATAAACACCAGATTACGATTAAACGGCAGGAAATTGTTTTCCAGCGCGTGTTTGTAACCGAGTAAAACCTGGTCGGCCGCGCCGCTGGTGTCCGGGTGGATAACGGCGATCTGGCGTCGGCCCTGACTTATCAGGTAATTACACGCCGTTTCGGCGGCGAAGGCGTGGTCAAACTGAATGCTGTTTGGGGAGTCTGCCTCGGCGCAATCCACGAGGATCACGCTCTCATCGATGTTACCCAGCGGAAAACGTGCGCCAATGATCAGCACGTCATCACACAGGCCGCAGGTCAACTCCTCCAGCGCATTCATCACGCCCGCTTTGTTATTGGCAAAACGCAGCAGCAAATGTTTCTGATGCTGGCTGAGATGTTTCTCAAGGGCATACAGATAACCGGTGGTTTGATTAACGTTATCCTGGGCGCAAATCACGCCGATACAGCCCGTGGACTGGCTCAGCAAAGACTGGGCGATGACGTTTGGCCGGTAATTCAGTTCATCGACCGCTTTCAACACCGCGAGGCGGCTGGCTTCCTTGACCCCTCGCGACCCACTCAACACCCGTGAAACTGTGGCTTTTGACACCCCAGCTAAACGTGATACGTCGTTGATTGTAGACATCTTTATCCCCTGGGAGGCCCGGCGAGGGCCAAAAAATTCCAAATCGTACAATGGCTCATAATATCGCCAGTTGCAGTATAACCGCTTTCCATTTTTCATGGAAACCGATTTTCCAAACGCGCTTTCTTGCTATCAGAATAGCCGTAAAATCTGTGATGCAGCGCTAATAAAGAAAGCTTATAAATCACAGAGATTGACGGGCCTCACATTTCATCCTTGAAAAAATGGAAACCGGTTTCCGTTTGTTATCCAATCAGCCCCGCAATAACTTTTAACATTTTGAGGATGGTTGTCGATGGTCAAGATCATGCTGTGTTGTTCCGCGGGCATGTCCACAAGTCTGCTGGTCAGGAAAATGGTCGAAGAAGCGCAAACCCGGGGTTTGCCGGTGGAGATTGATGCCTACGGCGTGGCGGAATTTGATACGCAGTTCTCGCGCTACCAGGTGGTGTTACTCGGCCCACAAGTAAAATATATGTTAAATACGCTTTCCGAAAAGGCTGCCACCTGCGGCATTCCCGTTCAGCCCATCAACCCGATGGATTACGGTATGCAGCGCGGTGATAAGGTACTGGACTATGCTCTGTCGCTCATCGAGGCGGCGCACTAAAAAGGTGTTCCTATGAGTTCGTTATATCAGTCAATGGTTGCCGTCATTGAACAATCCATTACCCCGCTGGCGGGCAAACTGGGGCAGCAGAAGTACGTTATCGCCATTCGTGATGGCTTTACCGCCGCGCTGCCGTTCATGATCATCGGTTCGTTTATGCTGGTGTTTATCTTCCCGCCATTCTCCGCCGATACCACTAACAGCTTTGCCCGTGGCTGGCTGGATTTTTCCCAGACCTACCGCGAACAGCTGATGTTGCCGTTTAACCTCAGCATGGGCGTGATGACGTTCTTTATCTCCGTTGGGATCGGTGCCAGCCTCGGACGACAGTTTAATCTCGATCCGGTGATGTCGGGTCTGCTGGCCTTTATGGCGTTTTTACTGGTCGCAGCACCCTATGCCGACGGCAAAATCTCCACCCAGTACCTGTCCGGTCAGGGGATTTTCACCGCGCTGATCACCGCGATTTACTCCACCCGCATGTATGCGTGGCTGAAGCAGAACAACATTACCATTCGTCTGCCGAAGGAAGTGCCGACCGGCGTGGCGCGCTCGTTTGAGATCCTCATTCCGGTGCTGGTGGTGATCGCTACCCTGCATCCGCTGAACCTGTTTATTGAAGCGCAGACCGGCATGATCCTGCCGCAGGCGATTATGCACCTGCTGGAGCCGCTGGTGTCCGCGTCGGATTCTCTGCCAGCCATTCTGCTGTCGGTCCTGCTGTGCCAGATTTTCTGGTTCGCCGGTATCCACGGTTCGCTGATTGTCACCGGCATCATGAACCCGTTCTGGATGGCAAACCTCTCCGCCAACCAGGCCGCACTGGCCGCGGGTGCTGCACTGCCGCACGTTTATCTGCAGGGCTTCTGGGATCACTATCTGCTGATTGGCGGCGTAGGCTCCACCTTACCGCTGGCGTTCCTGCTGCTGCGCAGCCGTGCCACGCACCTGCGGACTATCGGCAAAATGGGCATCGTGCCGAGCTTCTTTAATATCAACGAACCGATCCTGTTCGGTGCGCCAATCATTATGAACCCGATGCTGTTCATCCCGTTCGTCTTCGTGCCGATGATTAACGCTTGCCTCGCGTATGGCGCAACCCGTCTCGGCTGGCTGGCGCAGGTCGTCTCCCTGACGCCATGGACTACGCCGGCACCGATTGGCGCCTCCTGGGCGGCGAACTGGGCGCTGAGTCCGGTAGTGATGTGCCTCGTCTGTATGGTGATGTCGGCGCTGATGTACCTGCCGTTCCTGCGTGCTTATGAGCGCTCGCTGATGAAAACCGAAGAGCAGAAAGCGCAGGCCACCAGTCCGCTGGCGGAAACGGTCAGCCCGTAATGAATAAGGAGAAGGTTAAGATGAAATTCGCATTTCCCGCGCATTTTTGGTGGGGCAGCGCGAGTTCGGCGCTGCAAACCGAAGGGGAAAGCCAGCACGGCGGTAAAAGCGCAACAACATGGGATCACTGGTACGCCAGCCAACCGTGGCGCTTTCATCAGCAGGTAGGGCCTGCTGATACCTCGACGTTTTATCAGCACTGGCGCGAGGATATCGCGCTGATGAAACAGCTGAACCATAACAGCTTCCGCACCTCGATCAGCTGGTCACGGCTGATCCCGGACGGAACCGGTGAGGTGAATCCGCAGGCGGTCGCGTTTTACAACAATGTCATCGACGAGCTGCTGGCGCAGGGGATCGCGCCGTTTATTACCCTCTTCCACTTCGATATGCCGATGGTGATGCAGGAGAAAGGCGGCTGGGAAAACCGCGAGGTGGTCGAGGCGTTCAGCCGTTACGCGCAGGTGTGCTTTGAGCTGTTCGGCGATCGCGTGATGCACTGGTTTACCTTCAACGAGCCGATTGTGCCGGTGGAAGGCGGTTATCTGTATGACTTCCATTACCCGAACGTGGTGGATTTCAAACGCGCGGCCACCGTGGCCTATAACACCGTGCTGGCCCATGCGTCAGCGGTGCGGGCGTTCCGCGCCGGCCACTATGCCGGGGAAATTGGTATCGTGCTGAACCTGACGCCGTCGTACCCGCGTTCACAGCATCCGGCGGATGTCACCGCTGCGCACCATGCCGATCTGCTGTTTAACCGCAGCTTCCTCGATCCGGTGCTGAAAGGTGAATATCCGCCCGATCTGGTGTCGCTGCTGAAAGAGTACGATCAGCTGCCCGCCTGCACTCCGGAAGACGGTGCGCTGATCGCCGAAGGAAAAATCGACCTGCTGGGCATCAACTATTACCAGCCGCGTCGCGTGAAATGCCGCGAAAATGCCGTCAACCCGCAGTCGCCGTTTATGCCGGAGTGGTTGTTTGATTATTACGAGATGCCAGGCCGGAAAATGAATCCGTATCGCGGCTGGGAAATTTACGAGCCGGGTATTTACGATATTCTGACCAATTTACGCGTCAACTATGGTAATCCACGCTGCTTTATTTCTGAAAACGGCATGGGCGTGGAAAATGAACAGCGCTTTGTTGCAGATGGCAAAATTAATGACGATTACCGCATTGAATTTGTATCCGGGCATTTGAAGTGGCTGCATAAAGGGATCAGCGAAGGCTGTAACTGCCTTGGTTATCACATGTGGACCTTTATTGATAACTGGTCCTGGTGTAACGGCTATAAAAATCGCTACGGTTTTGTCCAGCTGGATCTGAAAACCCAGACGCGTACCGTCAAAAAAAGCGGGGAATGGTTTGCCGCCACCTCAGCCAACAATGGTTTTAACGAAGAGTCTTTATCATGATCGAATTAGAAGAAGCGGTAATGGAAATTATCGTCAATGCCGGGCAGTCCCGTAGCCTGTGCTTTGAAGCCCTGCGCGCGGCGCGCGCGGGCAACATCGACGAAGCCAAAAGCCTGCTGCGTGAGGCCGACGGCTATTCGCGCCAGGCGCACCATATGCAGACCAAACTGATTGAGCAGGATGCAGGCGAAGCCCGCCAGCCGATGACATTAATTATGGTTCATGCCCAGGACCATTTAATGACCTCATTACTGGCTCGTGAATTATCGGAAGAAATCGTCCAGCTTTATCAACGTTAATTTATTTATCAGATAACGGAGAAATCGTTACGAGAATATTTTAATACATCTGTACCCTCAAATAATATGACATGGTGATAGCACAATTATTCCGTTCAATACGGGCGGGATGATTATTGTCTGAAAATAATTTACTACATTGAGACAAACATGAAATTAAATAAAAAACTTCCAGTGGCACTGGCGGTCATGGCTGCGCTTTGTTCAGGAAACGTAGTCGCACAAGAATTTACGCAGGAACAGATCGACGCCATCGTGGCAAAAGCGGTGGATAAAGCCCTGGCAGAACGTCAGGCCAAAATGGACGCGGCCATTGCGAAGAAAGCCGATGTCATTACCGAACCGCAAAGCCCGGCGCAGACCCCGGATATGGCGATCCCGTTCGGCGTGAAATTTACCGGCTATGCGCGTTACGGCGCGCAGTTCCAGAGCGGCGATCAGAAATTTGTCGGCGTCGATGGCTCCTATAACGGTTCCTCGGCAATTGGTCGTCTCGGCAACGAAGGCAACGGCGGCGAATTCCAGCTTTCCAAAGCCTTTAAAGGCTCGAACGGCGCGATCTGGGACGTTAACGTGATGTTCGATCACTGGGGCGATGAGGTGAACCTGAAAAAAGCCTACGCCGGGGTGACCAACATTCTGGAATCCAACCCGAACGCCTACATCTGGGCAGGTCGTGACTTCCACCAGCGTCCGCAACAGGGCATCAACGACTACTTCTGGATGAACCATGACGGCCAGGGCGCGGGGATCAAAAACTTCGACATTGGCGGCGTGCAGTTTGACGTGGCCACCGTGGCGGCAGTGGAATCCTGTAGCCCGGAAATCATGAATGACGAAGGCAACCCGTCGCGTATTACCTGTACCGGCGGTGCCGGCACCGGCGATAAAGGCAACTATGCGGTGACCTCGAAAATTCACGGCATCAAAGCCGGTCCGATCGACGTGGAGCTGTACGCCAACTATGGCTTTGACTCGAAAGCGGTCGACAGCGATGAGCGCCTGAAAGCCTGGCAGGGTGGCGTGGTGCTGAGCCATACCGGCGACAGCGGCGTGAATAAAGTGATCGCCCGCTACTCCGATAACTCGGATAACAGCGTCTACAACAAAACGGACGAGCTGACGGCGATCTACGCCAGCTTTGAAGGTAACTACAAGTTTACCCAACAGGCACAGGTCGAATACCTGCTTGCGTACCACGACTATTCGAACGATGCGAACAACATCGACGATCGCCGCAACTACAACGCCATTGTGCGTCCGATGTACTGGTGGAACCAGGTGCATTCTACCTGGCTGGAGCTGGGCTGGCAGAAAGTTGATTTCGACAAAGGAGGGGATAACCACGGCTGGAAAGCCACGCTGTCGCAGAACATCTCCATCGACATGGGGCCGGAGTTCCGTCCGATGCTGCGTTTCTACGTGACCGGCGGCAAGGTGGATAACGAACGCACCGCGCGTATCAACAATACCGATGATGAAACGCTGGATTCGTTCAACGTCGGCGCGATGTGGGAAGCGTGGTTCTAGTATGGGTTGCCCGGCGGCGCAGGCTTGCCGGGCCTACACATGTAAAAGCCGGGTAAGGCGCAAGCCATCACCCGGCATACTGACAGTTAACCCTCAATGCACTTCTTTTACGCGAACTTTCGCGGCCACCAGTAGCGCCGTTAGCAGCATCAGGCTACCGGAGATAACCAGCGGCGAGAGCAGGCCGAGGTTATCGAGAGCATAACCGCCAACAGCAGCGCCACAGGTATTGGCAAGCTGGATCACCGCCACCTGAAGTGATCCGGCTTTTTCTGCCTGATCGGAAAGCGAGCGGGTGATCCACGTCGACCAGCCCACCGGCACCAGCGCAAAGCCTAAGCCCCACACCATCGCAATGGCGGCAGCCACGATCTTATTACTGCCCCACAGCATCAGCACCAGCGCACTGACCGCCAGCACCAGCGGCGCGCAGGTCAGCGCCAGTTTCAGCGATTTTTTCAGGAACAGCGATGACATGGAGGTGCCGACAAAACTGGCGATGCCAAAGCTCAGCAGTACCAGCGTCAGGCCGTCCACGTCGAACCCGGCCATGCTCATGTACACCGGGCGGATGTAGGTAAAGAAGGCGAACTGCCCGGCAAACGCCATGAAAATGGCGCACATGCCCGCGAACACGCCAGGACGTTTCAGAATGCCGAACATGTCCTGTTTGTGCTGCATCGGTTCGCCCGGCAGCGACGGCAGCGCTTTCCAGACCCAGACTGTGCAGATGACGCCCATCACGGCGGCAGCGTTAAACACGTTGCGCCAGCCGATAATCCCGCCCAGGAAGCTGCCAAGAGGGGCGGCGATCACCAGCGCAATAGACACCGCGCCGAAAATCACCGACAGCGCTTTCGGCACGGTACGCGCCGGCACCAGTCGCATGGTCAACGAGGCGGACATCGCCCAGAAGCCGCCGAGCGCCAGCCCCAGACAGGCGCGGCCCACCAGCATCAGCGTGAAGTTATTGGCAAAAGAGACCAGCAGACACGAGAGGGTCAGCAGAATGGAGAACAGAATCACCACGTAACGCCGATCGATGGTGCGGATGGTCTGGGTAATAAACAGGCTGGCAAACATGGCGACAAATGCCGTCACCGTGACGGATTGCCCGGCCACGCCTTCGGAAATGCCCAGATCCTGCGCCATCGGCGTTAACAGGCTGACCGGCAGAAACTCCACCGTAATTAAGCAGGCCACGCAAAACGCGACGGCAAACACTGCCGACCAGTTTGGTCGCTGCTGTCCTTCTTTATGCTCACTCATGTCGTCCCCTGCGTCGGTATTGGCGAGAAAGTTGCGCAGTGTAACATTCTGAGTGTGACGTATTTAACGTTTTAGCAACTTTAGTGCGGATTCAGGGTTTTCCCTCTCCCCACGGGAGAGGGTCGGGGTGAGGGGAAAATCAGTGCAGCCAGTGCACGCCGTCGTCCGGCATAAAGAGTGCGTTGTAGCGCATCTGGAAATTATTAATTTCCGCCACGTCGGGCTCCAGCTCGCGCAGGAAGCCGAGCGCCTGACGCACCTGGGCGTCGGTCAGCGGAGCGGCAAGGCGGGATTTTTTCAGCAGACGGTGCCAGTACTGGAGGTTTTGCTCGCTGGCATCGACAATACACGCCTGCCACACCAGCAGCACCTGCGCGGCATTTTGCAGATGCGCTTCATCCGGGCGCGCCAGATACTGAATGTACTCCGCGCCTGCGGTTTTCCCCATTTGATCCAGCATCGACTCCACCGGCACCGGCGTGATGCCGAGCCGTTCATTCAGGCGGCGCACCGCCCGGCGAGAGTCGGAGGTTAATACCCGAAACCCCACTACAAACACGACGACCAGCGTCGCCAGCGTTAACCAAATCATGAAAGCTCCAGCACCTTTTGCGAGCGCTTATCATAAGGGTAAACGCGGCGACGTACAGCCTCTGGACCAGATTACTCGAAAAACAGCCCCAGTTTGTTGAATACGCCGGGATCGGTCTGATGGCGGATCACCTGCACCACATCTTCCAGCTTGTCGATTTGGCTTATCATCTGCTCCAGCCGTTGATCGTTGGCTACCAGTAGCCAGATACGGCTTTGCTCCCCGCCCGGTAGCGGCAGACAGAGAATACCTTCGACGTTAAACGCGCGCCGGGCAAACAGGCCGCAGACGTGGGTCATCACGCCGGGATGGTTACGGACGGTGAGTTCAAGGATCACGTTGTCATGTTCAGAATGTTGCATGGCTTATTCTCCCACCATCTCAGTATTGGCCGCGCCCGGCGGCACCATCGGATACACTTTTTGGTCAGCGTCGATACGCACATGGATCAGCGCCGGGCCAGGGCGGGAAATCGCCGCCTGTAAGGCGGCCTGCGGATCCGCTTCGCTATTTAAATCACAGCTATACAGCCCAAAACCGGCGGCGATCTGCATAAAGTTCACCATCCCCGGATAGGTAGCGGCAAACACGCCCTGCTGATAGAACAGGCTTTGCTGCTGATGCACCAGCCCCAGCGCTTCGTTATTCATCAGGATGATTTTCACATCGAGATTATTTTCCGCCGCCGTGGCCAGCTCCTGAATGTTCATCATCAGGCTACCGTCACCGGAGAAGCACAATACTTTGCGGTCCGGATTCGCCAGCGCCGCACCAATGGCGGCGGGCAGGCCAAAGCCCATGGTGCCGAGTCCGCCAGAGGTCAGCCACTGGCGCGGACGGTTCAGCGGATAGGCCTGCGCGGTCCACATCTGATGCTGACCCACGTCGGTGGTAATAATGGCGCTGTCGTCCACACAGGCTGCTGCCGCGCGGATAATACCGTAATGGGAAAGCGGATCGTCGGCCCCTGCCATATTTGCCGGAAATTCCTGTTGCAGCTGAGACACCAGATCGCGCCAGGCCACGCGCGGCTGTGCCTCGATTTGCGGGATCAGATCAGCCAGTACGTCGCCGACATCCCCCTGAATGGCGATATGCGGCTGGCGGATTTTGCCAAGCTCGGCACGATCGATATCGACGTGAATGATTTTCGCGTTCGGACAGAATTGTTCCGCTTTGCCAATCGCCCGGTCATCAAAACGCGCCCCCAGAACGATCAGCAGATCCGCTTCCTGCAAAATAAAGTTAGTGCTACGCGCGCCGTGCATTCCCAGCATCCCCAGCGATAACGGGTGCGCTTTCGGCAACATGCCGAGGGCCATCAGCGTCATGGTGGTAGGCAGGTTCGCTTTTTCCGCCAGCGTGCGCACCGCATCAGGCGCATTGATCACTCCGCCGCCGAGATAGAGCACCGGGCGCTGTGCCTGGTTAATCATGGTCGCCGCATCGCGCACACTTTGCGGTTCATAGATCGGGGCCGCCGCTACGCCGCCAGGCGCTGGCAGCTCGCTCAGTTCGATTTCAGTGGTCTGAATATCCTTGGGAATATCTATCCACACCGGGCCGGGACGCCCTGACTGCGCGATGCGGAACGCGTCGCTTACCACCTGCGGCAGCTCACGAATGTCACGCACCAGATAGTTGTGCTTGGTGATGGGGATAGAGATGCCGTAGGTGTCCACTTCCTGGAAGGCGTCGGTGCCAATCATCGAGGAGGGAACCTGGCCGGTAATGCACACCAGTGGAACCGAATCGAGGCGCGCGTCGGCAATGGCGGTGACCAGGTTGGTCGCGCCTGGCCCACTACAGGCCATGCATACCGCCGGTTTGCCCTGCGTGCGCGCCATGCCCTGGGCGATAAAACCGGCGCCCTGTTCATGACGGGCGAGCACATGGCGGATCTGCGTGCTCTGGCTTAATGCGTCATACAGCGGCAGCACGGTGCCGCCGGGAATACCGGTCACGATGGTGATGCCCTGGCGCTCCAGTAAATGAACGATTAATTGCGCGCCGGTAAAGCGCTTTGTCTGTGATGTTGTGTCCGAAATTGCCATGCTCCAGTCCTGTTCTTCTGGGCCGACTTTCCGGGGAGGTCACAATAAAAAACCCCGCCCGGTTTGCGCCGGCGGGGTTTGGAATCGTGTGTTCCGGACCCTACGGCGCGATGCCGACGACCACCACCACACGCACGACGACCACCGCGGCGAATGGCGCGGTATTTAGTAGGGTCGAGGTCAGCATGGATGGGTTCATTAGGGTTCTCAGTTCATTTTTTAACAGGATTCATACAAGCACAGGATGCCGCCGGTGACAATGGTTTTGTGCAAGAGCGGGTGAAAATGCGTGAACGATCACGATTTCCTGCAACCTGGATAATGGGGATTAATTATTCATTTCCTGTAATAAACGGGTGTTGATAAACAGCTTTTCACGACCAGCAACGGCATCTTCAAGTACACCCAACTCGACCAGCTGTTTAAGGTAAACGGAAGCCGTTTGTCGTCTGGCGATCCCGGCTTCAACAAGGTTTTCAATACGACAATAGGGCTGTGCAAACAGTATTTGTACCAATTCCCAGCTATAGATTTTGGGTAACTTTTCCCGCATTAGTCGTGCGGTATTTTCAACCAATTCCCGGATGATAGCGATTTTATTACGGGTCCAGACCGCCGTATTTTCAACTGCGCTAAGCATAAACAGGATCCATTTTTCCCACTCCCCATTTTCTGTGACGCCTCGTAGCAAGGCATAGTATTCATTCCTGTGCGCCAGGATATAACGGGAGAGGTACAGCACGGGCAGACTCAGCAAGCCGGCCTCGATTAAAAAAAGAATATTAAGGATACGGCCTGTGCGTCCGTTGCCATCAGGGAAAGGGTGAATACACTCAAACTGATAGTGAGAAATGGCCATTTTCACTAATGGATCCAAATCATCTGCGCTGTGAATAAAAGTTTCCCAGTTCGTCAGTAAATCCCGGATAACCCTTTCACCTTCCGGTGGGGTGTAAATTACTTTCATGTCCTGATCGCGCAGCACTGTGCCAGGCGTTTTACGCACATCGGTTTGTACAGCGCGTAAGGTTGTACATATTTTGATGGCTGAACTCGCACAAAGAGGGTATTTATCCAGCTCATTGATGCCCTGATAGAGTGCGGTGCGATAACGCAGCGCCTCTTTTGTCGCGGGATCAGCATGCTCCTCTCTGGAAGCGTACTGAAAAAGTTGATCGCTGGTGGTGACGATGTTTTCGATGCGTGAAGAATCCTTTGCTTCGAGCATCGGTAACAGATTTATCAATAGCCCCTGATCGGGCAACAGCTCCCCCGCCGCCTTGAGTTCTGCCAGCGCCGCACGCGCGCCGATGCACGCTTTGAGTATCGCGCGGGTTTCTACTCTCTCTACTTCAGGCGGCAGATAAGGTAATTGGTTGTAAGGCCGTTCTGGCGTCCACATGTTCATTAAATTCCATTTAATCGACGTGAATTGATGTTATGTCGATACCATCGACATGTCACGCCATCATGTCGGTAAAACCAAATTATTTCGACACGAAATTACCATAGCACGCCGCTCAACCGCGCACTGAAAGGTTTTCCCACACTTTCGCAACGGTCATCTTCGGCTAACACGACTACTATTAATGGCAGTTAATTCATTGCAGTCACAAGAGAAACCCTATGTTTAATGCTCTACATAAACTATTCGCCAGCCCTGAGAGGCTTCTTAACGTTATCGACCGCAACAAGGTGCAGGAATCGATTGAAGACGGGGAGCGCATCATCATTGATGAGGACGGCAATGCCAGTGTGAATATCAATTGTCCGGCGGTGGTCGAGGATTTTGCCCGGCACGTTGAAGCACTAAAAAGGATATAGGATGGGAACGGCTATTTTTATGGTGTTGATGGTGTGCGGCTACTGGTACACCAGCCGCGACCTGTCGACACGCCTGAAATTCCGCCGTACTTTCGGCTGGGATGTCTATTTTCTGGTGGCGCTGTACGGCTGCATTTTTGTGTTGCAGGGGATCATTGCGACGGCCATCGTCTGGCTCGGTCTGCTGCTGGCGTCGGTAACGATGAACGCCCTGCCGGAGCTGTTCGGCAGCGAAGAACACCGTTACCAGATGACCTTTATGAACTGGAGCTTTCTCGGCATCCAGGCACCGGTGGTGATTATCCTCGCCTTCGCGATCCTGTTTTGCCTCTATCGCTCAAACTGGGCACGCAGCGCGAACCTCGACAGTACCGGCAGAAAGAACCTCTACAAGCACCTGTCGCGCGCCAATGGTATCGAAGGGCTGCTTTATCAGTGTATGGAGACCGGGCAACTGGTGTGGCTGACGCTGAAATCCCAGCGCGTGTATATCGGCATGATCCACACCGCGACAGTGGACGGCGAATCCTTTAACAATATCGTGCTGATCCCGATGCTCACCGGCTATCGCGATGCCCGCAACGCGGAAATGAAGATCGAGAATAACTACAGCGCGCTCTATGCCCGGCAAAATATCACCCTGACCTCGGAGCCGCATTCGGCCTTTCATTTTCGTAAGGTGATTTTGCTCGATCAGGTGGAAAGTTTGTCGTTATTCGATCCCAGCCATAGCCTGGCGCTGGGATACGGCAAGGACATCGACAAAGATAAAGAATAACGCGTCCCATAAAAAAACGGCCCTGCATGAGGGCCGTTATTCTTTTAAGCCCCTGGCACAAAACGGGTTTGTGCGATGAGGCTTGATCGAGCGTTTGCGGCGTGGTGGGCCGCAGAACACACTGTGCTACGTCAACTCTCACAGTATATGTTGAATCAGCAACAGGCGCAATTTTGCGCAATATGAGTATGGGTCAAAGATCGCATTTCGTCCAAAAAATACTGTTCATACATACAGTATTTTTCTATACTGAATCTGTATTCAAAGTGTGCGATACGGGGCTGCTAGTTTGTCGGGCGCGAATGAGTCCTGGCTGAAACGGGTGGTGCCGTCAGTGCCTTAACCCCGGGAGTGCACACTGTGATACGCCAACACACACAACCTCGTTTCGCCATGCCTGCCCCCAGGCCAACGGAGCGACAGCGTGTGAAAAACGGCTGGTGACAGGCAGCGGAAAGGTAAGCCAGCCGGACGTACTCCTTACGCCATAAGGAGAAGCGTATGAGCGGAGTGGATATGGTTATTCTGATCCTGAAACTCATTGTTGCGTTGTTGCAACTGCTTGATGCCGTCCTGAGATTGCTCCGGTAATTCAGGTTCAAGTCGCACCGAAGAGGGGCGGGCAACCGCCCCTCTTTCACCTTCTGCATCCCCGCCGTCATGCTGGCATCCCGCGCAATGTGTGTTACATTTTTATGACATTTCTTCCGGTCGCCCCTGTTATGACACTCTCCGTTTTCCTGATTTTGCTGTTTGCCGCGCTGTTACACGCCAGCTGGAATGCCATCGTTAAAGCGGGCAGCAATAAGCTCTATTCAGCGATCAGCGTCAGCGGATCGGCTGCGCTCATCGCGTTACTCCTGCTACCATTTTCACCGCAACCGGCGTGGGCCAGCGCGCCTTATCTAGCGCTCTCCTGCGTATTACAGGTTGTCTATACCGTGCTGGTGGCGAAGACCTATCAGGTGTCCGATATGAGTCAGACCTACCCGCTGATGCGCGGCACCGCGCCGCTGCTGGTGGCGCTGATCAGCGTGCTGGTGCTGGGGGAACATCTGTCGGTGATGGCGTGGATCGGTATCGCGGTGATCTGCCTCGCTATTCTGGGGATGGCATTTAATGGCCGTTCCAGCCCGCGCAAAGGCATTGTCCTGGCGCTGATTAACGCCTGTTTTATTGCCGGGTACACGCTGGTGGACGGCACCGGCGTGCGCTTATCCGGCACCGCTCTGGGCTATACGCTGTGGACCTTTTTCATGAACGGGGCGTGCCTTGTGATCTGGGCGATGATAGCCCGCCGCCGGGAGGTGTCACGCTATCTGAGCGCGCACTGGAAAAAGGGAATTTTTGGCGGGCTCGGCACCATGGGGTCTTACGGGCTGGCGCTGTGGGCGATGACGCAGGCCCCACTGGCGGTGGTCGCCGCGCTGCGTGAAACCTCGATCCTGTTTGGCGCGCTGATCGCGTTTTTGCTACTCAAAGAGAAGGTCTCCGGCATGCGGATTGCCGCCGCCTGCGGGATCGCGCTGGGCGCGATATTGCTGCGTCTCGCCTGATGTAAACTGGCAATATTTATTGCCACAAATTCTTTACATTTCCCCGCTGTCATCCTTCTTTCATTCACGCCATGCATGATGGCTTTCGCCGGGCGCTGTGGTAGATTCCTCTCGCATTCAGCGGCCTGACCAGGCTTTTATCCTCCTTTTTCTTAATTTGATAAAGTATTACGCGACATGAAACGGGACAGAAACGTTAATTTGTTAATGATGCTGGTGTTGCTGGTGGCGGTCGGCCAGATGGCGCAGACCATTTATATTCCGGCGATCGCTGACATGGCGCTGGCTTTCAACGTGCGGGAAGGCGCGGTGCAGAGCGTGATGGCAGCCTATCTGCTGACCTATGGCGTCTCACAACTTTTCTATGGCCCGCTTGCTGACCGGGTGGGCCGCCGCCCGGTGATCCTCGCCGGCATGACTATTTTTATGCTCGCCACGGTGATGGCGATCGCCTCTCCCAGTCTGACGGTGCTGATCATCGCCAGCGCGCTTCAGGGCATGGGTACCGGCGTCGGCGGGGTGATGGCACGAACCCTGCCGCGCGATCTCTATGCCGGTACGCAGCTGCGCCATGCGAACAGCCTGCTGAATATGGGCATTCTGGTCAGCCCGCTGCTGGCACCGCTGATCGGCGGTCTGCTCAATACATTGTGGGACTGGCGTGCCTGCTTCGCCTTCTTACTGCTGCTGTGCATCGGCGTTACCCTCAGCATGGCGCGCTGGATGCCGGAGACCCGACCGGTGGACGCGCCGCGTACACGCCTTATCGCCAGCTATAAAACACTGTTTGGCAACGGTTCCTTCACCTGTTATCTGCTGATGCTGATTGGTGGCCTCGCAGGGATTGCGGTGTTTGAAGCCTGTTCCGGCGTGCTGCTGGGTGCGGGTCTTGGGCTGAGCAGTATGGTGGTGAGTATTCTGTTTATTCTGCCTATCCCGGCGGCGTTTTTTGGCGCATGGTTTGCCGGACGGCAGAACAAGCGCTTTTCCACGCTGATGTGGCAGGCGGTGGCAAGCTGTCTGCTGGCCGGACTGATGATGTGGATCCCCGGCTGGTTTGGCGTGATGAACGTCTGGACGCTGTTGATCCCGGCGGCGCTGTTTTTCTTCGGCGCGGGGATGCTGTTTCCTCTTGCCACCAGCGGCGCAATGGAGCCGTTTCCATTTCTGGCAGGCACCGCGGGCGCGCTGGTCGGCGGCCTGCAAAATATCGGTTCCGGCGTGCTGGCGTGGCTGTCAGCCATGCTGCCGCAAACCGGTCAGGCTAGCCTTGGGATGCTGATGACGCTGATGGGGCTGCTGATCCTGTTGTGCTGGCTGCCGCTGGCGTCACGCTTTGCCCATCACGAACCGGCGGTTTAACCTCACACGGCGGGTCAATCATCGTTTTTAACAGCGGCGCGGGGCCAGGTCGCCACGCGCCCTCCTCACCATCATAAAACTGCGCGTCGGCATTGATGGCATAAGGGATTTTTGCCCGCTTCAGTTCGCAGGCCATAAAGGTGGCGAAGGCCAGTTGTGAGGCCGTCGGCGCGCTTTTAATGGATTCTCCCACCGCCCAGCCGCCCACCCAACTGACGTGCCCGGTTTTTTGCTGCCAGCGCAGCGCCGCATTGATACGCGCGCGGATGGCGGCTTTCTCAGCGGCCGTACCGGATGTCCACGGGTATTTGCCATTACTTTTTTGCGGCCCCCAGCCAAAAATATGCCACTCCGCCAGCACGAAATTCTGGCTGTGCGGCGGCAGTTTTAGCTCGGTCAGCGCTTCCGGTGCCGAGCGCAGGCGCGGTGCGACAAAAAGCATACGTCGGGGATCGATGCCGTGCAGGGTTTTGATCAACCGATCATAGACGCGGTTCAGCGCCGCCTGATCGTGATTGAGTTTTTCTGCCGGTTCGTAAATCAGATCAAAGCCAAGCAGCGGATGTTCCGTGCCAAAATAACGCGCCACCGTCGTCCACCACGCCAGTAACAACGCGTCGTTTTTCAGCGGATCGGCCTTAAAGCCATCGGCCTGAAACGCGATGATCGGGATGACGCCGTACTGCTCGCACGCCTCCACCAGCTTACGCAGGTGCACCAGCCGCGCCTCGGTCATGTTCTGCGCCACGCGGATACGCACGTGATGGATGCCCAGCGCCGCAAAATCTCTGACCACCAGGGGATCGAATTCGCGGATGCCGCGCTCGGTGCGCGCCCAGTCAACATCCATGCCAGGCCCCAGCTGCGCGGCGTAACGGGCAGCCGTTAGCGGCGGCGCGGCATAAGCGGCGCTGGCAGCAAACAGCAACGCACTGGCGATCACGGTTTTATACACGATGAACCCTGCATGAAATGGAGTGGCAAACAGGTGTTTTTTAGCATGCTTTTCCGTATTCCGTGTAGCGTAAATTGTTGGCCTCCCTTGCATCTCTGTCGTCTTCCTGTTTTCTTTAATGCTCGCGTTTGCAAAGGGAACCGCCATGACACCTGCCGAACTGACCGCCCGCTTTCCTCTCGTCGCCTCGCTGATCAATTTGCAGGAGACGTGCTGGTTTAACCCAAATACCACGTCACTGGCCGAGGGCCTGCCCTGGGTAGGCCTCACCGCCGACGATATCGCTGCCGCCCATGCGAGGCTGGCGCGCTTTGCGCCCTGGCTGGCCGAGGCCTTTCCGGAAACTGCCGCCAGTCAGGGGATGATTGAGTCTGAACTGGTGGCGATCCCCGCTATGCAGCAACGGCTGCAAAAAGAATACGGTGCAGCCATCAACGGCACGCTGTGGCTGAAAAAAGACAGCCATCTGCCCATTTCCGGCTCCATCAAGGCGCGCGGGGGCATCTTTGAAGTGCTGACCCATGCCGAGAAACTGGCGTTTGCCGCCGGGCTGCTGACGCCGGAAGATGACTATCGTCGCCTGCTCACGCCAGCATGTAAGGACTTTTTCTCCCGCTACAGCATTGCCGTAGGTTCGACGGGGAATCTCGGCTTATCCATCGGCATTATCAGCGCGCGCCTCGGTTTTAAGGTGACGGTGCATATGTCTGCCGATGCCCGGGAATGGAAAAAAGCCACGCTGCGGCGTCATGGCGTCAATGTGGTGGAATACGATCAGGATTACGGCGTGGCGGTAGAGCAGGGGCGCAAGGCGGCGGAGACGGACGCCAACTGCTTTTTTATCGACGATGAAAACTCACGCACTCTGTTTCTGGGATACGCGGTGGCCGGGGAACGGCTGAAAGCGCAGTTTGTAGCGCGCAGACTGCGGGTGGATGCGGATCATCCGTTATTCGTTTACCTGCCGTGCGGCGTGGGTGGCGGGCCGGGCGGCGTGGCATTCGGCCTGAAAATGGCCTTTGGCGATCATGTTCACTGCCTGTTTGCGGAGCCGACTCACTCACCCTGCATGCTGCTCGGCGTCTATACCGGGCTGCATGACGGTATTGCGGTGCAGGATCTGGGGATCGATAACCTGACCGCTGCCGATGGTCTGGCAGTGGGACGCGCGTCCGGCTTCGTGGGCCGCGCCATGGAAAGGCTGCTCGACGGGTTTTACACCCTGGACGATCAAAGCCTGTACGACATGCTCGGCTGGCTGGCGCAGGAGGAAAATATTCGTCTTGAGCCGTCGGCGCTGGCTGGTATGGCCGGGCCGCAGCACGTGTGCGGATCGGCGGCCTATCAGCAGATGCATAGCTTTAGCGCCGCCCAGCTGCAAAACGCCATTCATCTGGTGTGGGCGACGGGCGGCGGCATGGTGCCGGAGGCGGAAATGGCGCAGTATCTGGCAAAAGGCCGCTGACGGTACGTTACTGCCAGGCGGTGAACATGACCATCACCTGGCGAATATGCGTGGCCGCAAACAGCAGCGAGAGCGCCAGCACCGCCAGCGCAATGAGTAGCTTGTCGCGCACCGCGGCGGGCTGCACGAAGTCGCTGTGGCTGACATCCATCAGGTTACGCCCGCGCGTGTAGCGCCAGAGGATCAGCCCGGTGAGCGCCAGCACCGTCAGCGAGATCCAGAACGTCATTCCGGATGCATACCACTGATGCCTCACCGCCAGCGCAATCAGCGCGCCATAGCCCAGCAGCGTGCGAAACCAGGCCAGCGAAGTGCGCTCCGGTTGCAGGCCGGGATCCTGCTGGCGGCGCGCTTTACGGCTATCCGGCATAGAACACCAGCACCATCACCACGGCGGCGACGAGCGTCAGAATAAGGCTGATCACCAGTAGGGTGCGAGTGTACGGCAAATCTTCTTTCAGCCGCATCGCCTTCTCATTGCGCAGCCAGCGCAGATAACCGTAAATCGCAAGGCCGCCCGCAAAGAGACACAACAACAGTGCCAGCAGTTCGCGGATCAGCGGCGTGGCAAAATCCGGCGCGAGCTGGTCCAGCCCGACGCCTGCGGCTAAAAACCCAAGTGCCGTGCGGATCCATGCCAGAAAGGTACGCTCATTGGCCAACGAGAAGCGGTAGTCCGGGGCTTCGCCGAGGCGGGAAATTTTCATGGTGGCAGCTTCCCTGATCAAACGGATAAACGCCAATTCTAGCTGAGGGGGAGGCTGGTCGGCACTATTAAAATTACCCGGCCTGCGGAGTAAACCCCAGTCATAATCGCGCACCATAGGCGCACGGAATATCCACAGTACGACCAGCACAGAGATAATGGTGATAACGAAACCAAATTTTCACTCATCGCTCCGGCGCTTTTTAAAAGCCATGAAAAAATTCATTATCTTTTCCATTATATTAACTCGTGGTAAGTTGACTAATAAAAACTCCTTCTACTTTTTCATTTTTCAGGTAATACTGCACGCAATTCCCGATCGTATATTCATCAGAAACACTGGTGTCTTTACAATACATAATCACATCTTTTTTTGGTGCGATATTAAAATACGATGAAACCTTTTCGGTTGCAGCGCCTAGTAATGGGGTGTTTTTTATTCTCACACTTAAATTACCCGCATATAAAACACACCCCTCGCCTCTTTTACCAATCGCAATGGCTGTCAAATTCCCCTGACCCATTTCATTATCAGATATAAACCAGTAATCGATTCCTTGTGATTTTAAACAAATCCAAGCCGCCTGATCATCGTTATTAATGGCAACTCCGGCATAATTAGATATATCAGTCAGGGTACTAGCCTCCATCGAGTATTGATTATTCCCTATGATGACATTTGGTATTAATTCTTTATCAGTATAATATGTTGGTAGTGATGTTTCATTATCCTCATCATAATACCTTGCACCAAAACCTTTCATCGGAGTGGCAAAACATATACTTGTGCTTAAAATCAGTACTAAAGGAATATATCTCATATTAATCCTCTACCACTAAAATTTTATCTGCACTATCATTGATTTCTTTACGATAGCGCATATCCAGGATAATACATCCATCTGAAGCACTTAGAGGATGTGCTGCACTATTACCATGTATCATAAAACCGTCACGTCCGCACATCTGATTTTTCAATGAAAGGTGTTAGCCTCATTGTCATAGCTCTTGTCTTGTGATGATAAAAAGCAGGACCAATAGTATAAGTACCTCTGGGTAGTGGCCCCTTCATACTAACACATTCATTAGCCGAATCATTTGCAAACCCTGGCCTGCCTGAATATAAAGCATCAAATTGATAGGTTCCATTAAGGTAAAATTTATGTACGCTAACTTTATATACCCAAGGCATTATGCAATCTCCTTGTTGTTCCAATTATCAGAATGAATTAAATCCCCATCAAGGTAATGCCATGTTATTCTTTCATAGGATAGGTAAAAAGCTTCTAAATGGTTATGTTTTTCGTATTTGGTTTTTTTAATATCCATCATGAAAGGTTCAACTTCGTTTACCTTAGCATTTTCCAAAACAACACGGAAATACTCTTCTTCCTGACCATTATAGTTTATCCTGTAGAATCTTAAGATAGCTTCTTTAAAACTCTTCCCCGTAGATACACTCTTATACAGATAAGGAGAGGCACAATCAGTTTCTTTAATTAAGAAGTAATCACCATGAACTGGTTTACTTGTAATTTTTCCCGTAAGGTTATCTATAGGTAAATCTACGCTATGCATAAACTCTACGATTTCAATAGAACCTTCCCTTCCCCTTACATCAACCGAACCTTTGACAAGAGAACCTCCGTCATCCTTTAACCATAAATAAACAGGAATTGGCATTTAGATATCCTTTTATTTTATAAATGAAGGTTTGCCAAACATACTTGCGCAAAGACGAACATCATGAAAATGTTAACAGGCAACGGATCTAACCATGCGTAAATTAACTGCATTGATGATACCTTGTAGTTAAGAACATTACGTTTATAGCAGTTATTATGCCAACTCTTTGTGTTTCTGTCTCATATCCTGGTTCTGTATCAAAAACAGCATAGCTTAAACTTATTGAAACAGATAATTCGCCGTTAATGCGTTCAGGTATCGCATCAGGAGATAAGATATTATTATAAAGAATGTTTGCCATACTCGTTATGTCTGGCATAAAAACCCCTATCAAACCTAATCCCTATAGGCTCAGAGTCTATAACTCAGATCCAGTTAGTCCATGAGTGCTATGTGTATTTTGTTAAGGTTTAGTTTATTTATATTTCAACTCAATAAAGTTCAATCTGTAATAACATTTGGCACAGTTATTATTTCACTCCATCACGAAGCAACCGTAAATAGTTACTCACAAGATTGAGATAAGGGGTTGCCAGTCACTTACAACATCCATTAACTCTCACCCACTCAAAAAAGATTTTGGATATATTCAAAAAATTAATAGCACCAAGTGCAACGTAACTCCATAGCATTAGGTATATATCATTCTTTTTTACAAGTTTACACACTAATAATAAGAGTTCTCTTAAAGATTATATCATCATATTTATGTCTCAGAGACAATGGCGGTGCGCTGATAAAGGGTTCAGTTGATGTAGATAGTCGCGAACACTCGATTTAGATTACCTCTTTCGGCCTCTCTCTAAGCATCCCTACAGATAACGGCACTGGTAAACTGACAGGCACACGGTGCTAAGTGATGGCAACAGATCAAACGCTGGAATTAGCTGAGTTGGAATAGTATCGGATTAAGTTATCCTATCTTACTAATCTGGGTGCATTTGTTGGACGATGGATACCCTTTCTGGGTCTGGTAATTCTGGCCCGTGATATATTTCAGATTGTCTGGAATACGACACGACGCTACAACACTATTGCCGCAGAGAAAGACCGCTTATGGTAAACGATTGTGACATTATTGATTGGTACAATGCAGGATGGAATAAGAAAAGAAAGTGGCCTGTCACAATTGATACCAGTCTTACGACAGGTCGCTATGCCTGGGTTTGGGAAACTGGCGAGGAAATCATGCACAGTTATTTCAGGACATTCAAAGTCAATCTGGCTGGCTTTAATTTTTTGAAATACTGGCCTGATGAAAAGGGGCTCATCCCGAACTTCCTGCTACCTGAGTCGTTGAGAGTAAAGTCCATCGAGCCTGCGCCATTAACCCTCAGAATGTTGGCACAATCAGCAAAAGCGAGTAAATGGCTCTATGACTAATCATTTCAGGGGGAGCACCACTTAATTCTGAAACTGCAGGCCGACAACAAAACGTTGTCGGCCTGCAGGGTTAACTTAATCGCGGCCAGTAGTCTTTATTGGCGGCAATTAAGTCATCGAGGATCGCTTTGGCGACAGAGGCGCTCGGCACGGTTTTCGACAGAGTGATGGCCTGCCACAGTTTCAGGTATGACCCCTCCTCCCAGGCATCGACCACCAGTTTTTCTACCGCCACCTGCTGACTCATCAGCCCTTTCTGGAAGTGCGGAATGTTGCCGACCGTCAGCGGCTCCGGGCCATTTTTTCCTACCAGACAAGGGATCTCCACCATCGCATCCGCATCAAAATTGGCGATAGCGCCGTTGTTCGGCACGATCAGCAGCATGCGCTGTTGGGTATTAAAGGCGATGGCCGCCGCCAGGTCGACGATATAAGACGCATGTTCGTCGATTTCCAGCTCACCGGCGGCAGAATGTCCGGCCTCTATAATCGCGCGACAGGCGCTGAACACATGCTTTTCACGGTGATCCATCACCTCGTTCGCCCGTGTACGCTCGGGGTTGGCGTGTGCCACCACATAATCCGGGAACAGATAATATTTCAGATAGGTGTTCGGCAGCGTATCGGGATCCAGCGCCTGAACATCCTTCGCCTTCGCAAACGTATCGTTCCAGCTCGCTTCCGTATGGGCATCATTTGCCGGTGGAATATAACCGTGTTCAGCCACGTATTTGCGCAGCGCGGGCATTAAATCGTTGCCTTCCAGGTCCTCTATCGCATGCCACCAGCCGAAATGGTTCAGGCCGTAATAGCGGGTGATCATCTGTTTACGGTCTTGCAGGCCGAGGATCTGCGCCATACGCCCTTCAATGCCAATCGGCATATCGCAGATGTTGAGGATTTTTGCCGTCGGGCGCAGTCGCCGCGTGGCTTCCGCGACAATCGCTGCCGGATTGGAGTAGTTCAGCATCCAGGCGTGCGGAGAATACGTCTGCATATAATCCACCAGCTCCAGCACGCCGCCAATGGAGCGCATCCCGTAAGCAATACCGCCCGGCCCACAGGTTTCCTGGCCGACCACGCCGTGCCGCAGCGGGATCTTCTCATCTTTCTCACGCATCGGGTATTTACCCACGCGGATATGCGCCATCACAAAATCGACATCGCTGAACGCGGTTTGCGGATCGGTGGTATAGCAAAACTCGATGTCCGGTGCCTGTTCGCGCAGGATAACTTTACAGGCTTCAGCAATCACCTCCTGGCGCACGCCATCATTGTCATAAAACTTCAGTGCCCGTAACGGCAGCCGGTCCTTATTGGCGAGTAACATCAACACGATGCCGGGGGTAAAGGTGCTGCCGCCGCCGGCAATGACGACCGAGAATTTTTTCATGATATGACCTCTGTCAGGGGGGATGGTTGGTTTGATAACGGAGCTTTCATCAGGCTTTCCAGCTGATCGCGCACCAGGGGAACGTGCAGGCCGACAATCACCTGAATGGCGTTGCCGCGCCGCACGACACCATGCGCGCCCAGGGCTTTAAAAACATCGTCGCTTTGGGTTTTCGCCATATCGACCAGCGTGATGCGCAGCCGCGTGGCGCAGTTATTAACGCTTTCAATATTTGCCGCGCCGCCCAGCGCGTGCAGGAAACCGGCGGCCTGCCCTGTTTTGGTCGCGGCCGCCACAGGCGTCCGGCCCTGCGAGGCGTTGTAATCCGCTTTGCTGTAGAGTTTGATTTCGCTCTCTTCACGGCCAGGCGTTTTCAGGTTAAAGCGCAGGATCAAGGCGCGGAAAACCACAAACCAGATGGCGGTAAACGTGAGGCCAATGCCGAGCTGCATAACCATCACTGAAGCGTGGTGATGGAACATGGGCATCCAGTTGAGGGGTAAAAACTCATTGAGCAGGCCGCCGCCGAACATACCGACGACGCCCGCCATATACATGATGGCGGTCATGGTTGCCGCTAACAGCGCGTGAATGACGAACAGGAATGGCGCGATAAACAGGAAGGTAAATTCCAGCGGCTCGGTAATACCCACCAGAATAGCGGTCAGGGTCGCCGGAATTAATAATCCGGCGACTTTCACCCTGTTTTGCGGCGCGGCGGTAAAATAGATCGCCAGTGCAATTCCCGGCGCACCAAATACTTTGGAATTACCGTGCATAGCAAAACCACCTGCCGGGAAGAGATCTTTTAATGGCTGGGTACTCTGGCTGAATTCATTAATATGCTGAACCCAGTAAGGTTGTAATCCGCCTTCAATGACAGCCGGGCCGAAAATAAACGGGCCATAGACGAAATGGTGTAAACCTGTGGGTATTAACAACCGCTCAAGTAACGTATAGATCCACACGCCCAGCGCCCCGGCACCGCTTAAAAAAGTTTGCAGCGACCCGATAGCCACCTGCACCTTTGGCCAGCACAGGAGTGTTAACCATGCGCAGGGCAGCATAACGAAAAAGGCGACAATCACCACAAAAGAGGTGCCCTGAAAAATGCCGAGGAACACGGGCAGGCTCTTATCATAAAAGCGGTTATGGATAGCCGTCACAAGACCGGAAATGACAATCGCGCCAATGATGCTGGTATCGAGCGTTTTAATCCCGGCGATCATCGTCAGACCGCTCCCGGCGACGGGTTCACTGTTGAAATTAACGTGGAAAAAATCGCCCCAGACCATGCCCATCGCGCCAATAAAATAGTTCCAGGTCAGAAAAGAAATTAATACAGCGAGGCAGGCCCGGCCATGTGCCTGTTTAGCCAGGCCCAGCGGCAAACCGACGGCAAAAATAAGCGGCATATTGCGAAACACCGCCCATCCGCCCTTTTCAATAACTTTTACGATTTGAAAAAATAAGCTGTCGGGACGCGTCAGCGATTCGCCAATAAACAGGGGGTTTTGCAGCATAATGGCAATGCCAACGATCATACCGGCAAACGGAAACAGCAAAACAGGGGTGAACATAGCGCCACCAAAGCGTTGTATTTGACTGAGCATTTTTACATCCTCATAAAACAACAAATGTAGGGTTAATGGTTTTTTGTAGTAATACTGGCTGACTGGAGAATAGAGAGTTGCGATCCCCGCGACATGACGCGCCGCTGCGTTCCGTGATCCCATTCATGGTTTTATTTCGCGCTATCAGGTCTACTTTTCTTAAATAAACTGGACATGTTCAGTGGCACTATCCCTGTAAACAGGCACAGAGAGATCTACAGATGATCTATAAATCCATTGCCGAACGATTACGCCTGCGGCTGAATTCTTCGGATTACAATATTGGCAGTCCGTTACCCGGCGAGAAAATCCTGGCGCAGGAATTTGGCGTGGCGCGGATGACCATCCGCAAGGCGATTGATTTGCTGGTGGGCTGGGGATTAGTGGTGCGCCGTCATGGCAGCGGCACTTTTGTGGCACGTAAAGATGTCCATCATGAGACCACTAACCTTACCGGCTTTGTGGAGGTGATGCGCCAGCAGGGGAAAAACGTCTCCAGCAAGGTGCTGGTGTTTGAACTGATGCCCGCGCCGCCCGCTATTGCCAGCCAGTTGCGCATTCAGATTAACGAGCGGATCTACTTTTCACGCCGCATCCGCTATGTGGATGGCAAACCGCTGATGCTGGAAGACAGTTATATGCCGGTGAAGCTGTTTCGCAACCTGTCGCTGGTGCATCTGGAAGGCTCAAAATTTGATTACATTGAGAAGGAGTGCGGCATTACCATCAGCGGCAACTATGAAAGCCTGACGCCGATGCTGGCGGATAAACAGCTCGCCAGCTTTATCAACGTGCCTGAACATACGCCGCTGCTGCGTATTACGTCCCTTTCTTACAGCGACAGCGGCGAGTTTCTTAACTATTCCGTGATGTACCGTAATACCAGCGAGTACCAGGTGGATTATCACCTGCACCGCATCCGTCCGGAGACCTTGTTAACCCATTCCCCAGAATAATACCGCCAGCAGCTGCGGAGTGATGATGCGCAGAAACATCACCAGCGGGTACACCGTGGCATAGGAGAGCGCGGCCGCGCCGCTGGTGGTATGCAGGCCGTTGGCGAAGGCCAGCGCCGGGGGATCGGTCATTGAACCGGCCAGCATACCGCACAGGGTCAGGTAGTTCATTTTCGTAAAAATACGCGCCAGCAGACCGACGGCGATCAGCGGCACGGCGGTGATCAGTATGCCGTAGCCCATCCAGTTAAGGCCGTCGCCGTTAATCAGCGTGTCGATAAAATCGCCCCCGGATTTTAAGCCGACGACCGCCAGAAACAGCACAATCCCCAGCTCACGCAGTGCGAGGTTGGCACTGGGCGGCATAAACCAGTACAGCTTGCCGATGCTGCCGATACGTCCGAGGATCAGCGCCATAATCAGCGGCCCACCCGCCAGCCCGAGTTTTAACGCTACCGGAAAACCCGGCACATACAGCGGAATGGAGCCTAACAGCACGCCGAGGCCGATGCCGATAAACACCGGCAGCATCTGCACCTGCTGGAGTTTTTGCTGCGCGTTCCCCACTTCGGCAGCCACCGCATCAATAGACGCCTGACGCCCTACCAGGTTGAGGATATCGCCAAATTGCAGGCTGGCATGGCTGCTGGCCACCAGCTCCACCCCGGCGCGGTTGAGGCGCGAGATCACCACGTCATAACGTTGCTTGAGGTGCAGATCGCGAATTTTTTTGCCGAGTACCTTTTCGTTGGTGACCACGACACGTTCAACGCGCAGATCGGTGCCGCGTGTCGAGAGCGAGGTATCGACTTCCTGCCCAATCACCACCAGCGCGTTACGCAGATCCGCCTCCTGGCCGACGAGGTGCAGCAGGTCGCCGTGCATGATCAACGTGGAAGGCGACGGCACCATCAGGGTGTCATCGCGTTTGAGACGGGAGCAGATAATGTTGTCGCTGTTAAGTACCGGCACATCCTGGATCGCCATGCGGTTCAGATTGGGGTTTTCCACGCGAATATTCATGGTTTTAAGCTGGGGGTGACCGTTACCGGCACTGTGCTCATGCTGTAGCGCTTCATGATCGATATTGACGCGAAACAGCCGCCGCATCAGCCACATGGTGAGCAGAATGCCGCAAATGCCGAACGGATAGGCCATCGCGTAACTCATGCCCATCTGATCGACGATGACGCCCGGCGTGCCTAAATCCCGCAGGATTTGCTGCCCCGCGCCCAGCGCAGGCGTGTTGGTGACCGCGCCGGAGAAAATCCCCAGCACTACCGGTAACGGAATGGCAAAAAGCTTGTGCAGCAGAGTGGTAACCAGCCCGCCCATCACGACGATCAGCACGGCGAACAAATTAAGGCGTAATCCCGACACCCGCAGCGAGGCGAAAAAGCCCGGCCCGACCTGAATGCCGATGGTGTAAACGAAGAGGATCAGCCCAAACTCCTGCATCACGTGCAGCATGTCGCTGCTGAGGCCAATCCCGGCCTGATCGACAAAATGCCCGACGATAATGCCGCCAAACAGCACGCCGCCAATCCCGAAGCCCACGCCACGGATTTTGATATTGCCGATCCACAAACCCACGACAGCAACCAGCGCCAGAATACTGACCGTTAACGCTATCTCACTCATAAAGGGATCCTTGTGAATAACACTATTATTTACAGGGATTTTCGCAGAGCAAAGCGCGGCTGTATGGGTGGTGGCGCACAAAAGGGAGTAAGCAGAGACAAGCAGGCCGGGTCAGCATGGCGCTGGCCCGGCCAGAAGATCAAAGGAGAGAAAGACTTAGCTGTTCAGCGCAGGGCGTTCGCTGATGGCAATACGCTGCGGCGCAATGGCTTCCGGCACGTTGCGGGTCAGATCGATGTGCAACAGGCCGTTGGTGAAGGTCGCGTTATCGACTTCCATATGTTCTGCCAGCGTGAAGCCCAGGCTGAACGGCTGGATGACCAGGCCCTGATGCAGCCATTTTGGTTCACTGGCAGGTTTTTCCGGCGTGCCTTTGATGGTCAGACGCTGCCCTTCCAGTTGGATCTCTAAATCATCCTGACGGAACCCGGCCAGCGCCAGCGTGATGCGGTAGTGGTTATCGTCGCTTTTTTCGATGTTGTACGGCGGGAAAGACTGACCTTCAGCCGTGTTTTGCAGCGCATTAGCCAGTTTGTCAAAACCGATCCATTGACGCAGAAGTGGGGACAAATCGTAGTTACGCATGGTTATTCTCCTTCTGTGAAGCGAGTATATTCCTGCCTGACCGAAGACAGGCATCTGCTCCCTGACGGCGAGCAAGGTTTAACGGGCCGCGCAGGCGACCCTGACGATTAGTTGATTTCGATACGGCGCGGTTTGTTCGCTTCCGGAATGACGCGTTCCAGATCGATATACAGCAGGCCGTTGACCAGGTTAGCGCCACGCACATGAATGTTTTCGGCTAACTGGAATTTGCGCTCGAAGTTACGTTCGGCGATGCCCTGATAGAGGTAGGTGCGCTCTTTCTGGTCGGCGGCATGGGCGCCTTTCACCACCAGCACATTATCCTGGGCGGTGATCTCCAGCTCGCTTTCTGCAAAACCGGCAACGGCAATGGCGATGCGGTAGTGGTTTTCGTCAACCAGCTCAACGTTATACGGAGGGTAGCCGCCGTTACTTTGAGTTTGATTATTTTCTAACAGGTTGAACAGGCGATCGAAACCAATGGCAGAACGGTACAGCGGAGAAAGATCGAAGTTACGCATAAATAAGCTCCTGAAATCAGCGAGAATTATCAGCCTTCCACAATGGACAGGCTTGTCGGCCCCTGAACACCCCGCAGGCGTGTTCTTTCCGGGACACTACCTAAAATGGGTGCAGTCATTTTCTTTTCAAGGGTGTTTGTCTGACTTTTTTTTGCACTTTCGCAGTCATTGCATAGACTGGGTAACAGCATAAATTGTTAAACTGGGAGGAGCGCCACAGTGTGGCGCTCCTTCACTACTCTTTTACGTTCAGGATCGCTATAAGCGTGTACGGCCACTCACTATGATCAAATCGTCATGAAAAACGTTCTTCTAACACTGGCTGTCGTAAGCGGGATGATGTCGATCGGCGGTTGCTCCAGCGTGATGTCCCATACCGGCGGCAAAGAGGGTATTTACCCCGGCACCAGCGCCAGCACAAAAATGCTCGGCGATGATGACACCAGCATCGGCATGAAATCGCTGGTAGCGCTGGATATGCCCTTTACGGCGGTAGTGGATACGCTGCTGCTGCCCTGGGATTTATTCCGCAAAGACAATTCATTGCGATCGCGCGTCGAGAAAAGCGAGCAGGCGAATCTGGCAACTAACTCCGTGATCCCGCCCGCCGTCGGTCCATGATTTATGATCCGGTTGCCGTTAACCACAGTTGACGGTACCCCTGCGTCTCTTCCATCCAGGCGATGTGTCGCCCGTCCGGCGAAAAGACTACCGCGTCTGCGGCTGGTGCATTCTCATGATCGGTTGTCAAAAAGGTGATGTCGCCGCGTTGCGCGTCACACATCGCTATGCGATTTTCCAGCACAAAGCCCAGCGCATTACCTGACGGATGCCAGTTAAACGCGGACTGAATATCGCTGGCATTGTGCGTCAGCTGGCGCGGCTCCCCGCCCTCCGGCGATATCAGCCATAACTGAACAATATCCTGCTCATCACGCATCAGAAACGCAATGGCAGTCGCCTGCGGATTGCTGCGCACCCAGTGGCGCGGCGTGCTCACCAGCCCCGGAAAAGGCCGATCGTGGGTAAAGGTCAGCCGTTTTTGCATGACGCCTGCGGGTGGCGCGGGCAGCGTATCAGGCGTTCCGGCTAATGGCCGATCGCCCGCCTGCTTCCAGGCCGCCTCAGTTCGCGGCAACGAGACGATAAACAGCTCAGGGACTTTCTCTCCGTCCATCGACAGCGTATCGCCGATAAATGCCAGCGCGTGGTTTCCCACCCAGCCTTCTTCGTAAGCCCGGTTGATGTCATCGCTGCCCGGTCGCGGTGTGGGGGTTGTGGTGCTGACCAGCACGCACCAGTGGCTGCCTGCATATTCCCGCGGATGCGTGCACGGTGGGCTTACCGGGCCAAAGGGGGCTGCCACACCGACGTTGCGCAGATCCCACGCCGGGGAGAGCGTATGCATCACGTGATCGTTATAGGTAAAGCTGACGTAGTCACCGTTCGGACTGTAGACATGCACATGGCTACCGCCCCGCAGTGCGCCGGGGGTGAAGGGTGCGGTGATATCCATCGCATCCAGATTACGGGTGTGACCTGCGTGCGTCACCACGCCGCGCCGGTGGTGAAAATCGTACTGCCACTCTGCGTCGGGGTTTTCCGGGCCGTGGATAAAGACATATTTTTCCGCTGCGGGATGCACCGTCACCACACCGACGTGCGCCCCCTCAGGGGCGGTGTAAATCACCTCGACGGCACCGGTGTGTACATTCACGCGCTCAATGGTACGCCCGGTAAAAGAGGCACCAGAGGGCCGCACGTCATACACCAGCCACTGGCTGTCCGGCGTCCAGGTTTGGGTATTGGTCAGCTGATGGTGTTGTGCAGCAAAAGTGATTTGTTTCATGTCGTTATCCGTTAGCGGGCGTCGTGAGCGCTCAGTACAGCATACTTTTCTGACGACGGCAGCAGGACTTCACACCGACTTCATATTCGTTTTCTACAGTACCGCCTATTCCCCTCTCTGTGGATAAGAAGATGGAACATTTTGACGTGGCGATTATTGGCTTAGGGCCTGCGGGTTCAGCGCTGGCACGGCAGCTGAGCGGTAAGATGCGTGTGATTGCGCTGGATAAAAAACAGCAGCACGGCAGCGACGGTTTTAACAAGCCGTGCGGCGGTTTGCTGGCTCCGGATGCCCAGCGTTCGTTCATCCGCGCGGGCATTACCCTGCCGGTCAGCGTTATCGCCAATCCGCAAATCTTTAGCGTTAAAACCGTCGATGTCACTGCAGCGCTGACGCGTAATTACCAGCGCAGCTATATCAATATCAATCGCCATGCTTTTGATTTATGGATGAAATCCCTTATCCCTGATGATGTAGTGGTCCACCATGATAGCCTGTGCCGGAAAATCTGCCGTACCGGCGATAGCTGGCAGGTCACGTTCATGGCCGACGGCCGGGAGCAGCAGATCACTGCCCGCTATCTGGTGGGAGCTGACGGCGCAAACTCCCTGGTGCGCCGCCATCTTTATCCCGAACATCAGATCCGCAAATATGTCGCCATCCAGCAATGGTTTACGGAGCAGCACCCGGTGCCGTTTTACTCCTGCATTTTTGATAACCGCATCACTGACTGCTATTCCTGGAGCATCAGCAAAGACGGCTATTTTATTTTTGGCGGTGCGTACCCGATGAAAGAGGGGCAGGCACGCTATGAGGCGTTGAAAGAGAAAATGGACGCATTCGATTTTCAGTTCAGCGCGCCGGTGAAAAGCGAGAAATGCACCGTACTGTTCCCGTCGCGCTGGGCGGATTTTGTCGGCGGCAAAGAGAATGCGTTTTTGATCGGCGAAGCCGCGGGGTTTATCAGCGCCAGTTCGCTGGAGGGCATTAGCTATGCGCTGGACAGCGCGGAGATCCTGCATGATGTGCTGGCACAAAAGACCACGCAGGCGAACCAGGCATACTGGCGGGCAACGCGAAAATTACGCGTCAAACTTTACGGCAAAATACTGAAAAGCCGGTGTTTAACCTCTGAAGTCGCCAGGCGGTGGATCATGTGGAGCGGCATCGCCCATATTCCGCAGACAGTTGCCGCCAGCCCGGTATGGCATGAAGATCGCCCCGCCGTATGGCCGGGGCGGAATACTTAATTCAGTACAAACTTCTCAATCGCGTACGCCACGCCGTCTTCAAGATTGGATTTAGTCACGAAATCCGCCACCTCTTTTACGGAATCAATGGCGTTATCCATCGCCACGCCGAGACCGGCGTATTCGATCATCGCAATGTCGTTTTCCTGATCGCCAAGGGTCATGATTTCATCTGGCGTGATCCCCAGTGTTTCGGCCAGTGATTTCACGCCGGTGCCTTTATTGACGCGTTTATCGAGGATTTCGAGGAAGTACGGCGCACTTTTCAGCACGGTATATTTCTCTTTTACCTCGGCCGGAATGCGCGCAATGGCTTTATCGAGAATGGCCGGCTCGTCAATCATCATCACTTTCAGCAGCTGGATCGCCGGGTCCATTTTTTCCGCTTCGCAGAAGACCAGCGGGATGGTGGCAACGTAGGATTCATGCACCGTGTAGTAGCTGATGTCGCGGTTGGCGGTGTACAGCGTGTTGCGATCCAGTGCGTGGAAGTGCGAGCCCACCTCGCGGGAAAGCTGTTCCAGATAACGGTAATCGTCGTAGCTCAGCGTGGTCTGCGCCACCGTGCTGCCGTCGCTCGCTTTCTGCACCAGCGCGCCATTGTAGGTGATGCAGTAATCACCCGGCTTATCCATGTGCAGCTCTCTCAGGTAATTATGTACCCCGGCATAGGGACGTCCGGTGGTCAGTACAACGTTAACGCCCTTCTCGCGCGCCGCGGCAATCGCCTTTTTAACCGCAGGTGAAATGGTATGGTCCGGCAGCAGCAATGTACCGTCCATGTCGATTGCAATGAGTTTGATAGCCATGAGTTCCCCGCAGTAAATGAGTCTTAACGCATGCTAACGCGATTCTGCTCAAAAAACACGGTATGAAAGGGGATGGACTCCGGAGCGGGTATTCCCCTTTTGTGGCCAAAGAAAAGCCCGGTAGCGCTGACGCTTACCGGGCCTGATGCAGTTGTAGCCCCGGTAAGCAACGCGCCACCGGGGATAAACGACTTAGATATCGATGTTCGCTGCTTTCAGCGCGTTCTCTTCGATAAAGGCGCGGCGCGGTTCAACGGCGTCGCCCATTAACGTGGTGAACAGCTGGTCGGCGGCAATCGCATCTTTCACCGTTACGCGCAGCATGCGACGGCTGTCCGGATCCATGGTGGTTTCCCACAGCTGATCCGGGTTCATCTCGCCCAGCCCTTTATAACGCTGAATAGAGAGGCCACGACGGGACTCTTTCACCAGCCAGTCCAGCGCCTGCTCGAAGCTGGCAACCGGCTGACGACGTTCGCCACGCTCGATAAAGGCGTCCTCTTCGATCAGGCCACGCAGTTTCTCACCCAGCGTGCACAGACGGCGGTATTCGCCACCAACAATGAATTCATGCTCCAGCGGATAATCGGTATCCACACCGTGGGTACGAACGCGCACGATCGGCTCGAACAGTTTCAGTTCAGCGTTCTCGCGCACCGCGACGTTCCAGGTGCTGCCGTGCATTTCGTTTTCATTGAGCGTGTTGATGAGCTGCGTCACCCAACCAGTCACTTTTGCTTCATCGGCAAGATCGGCTTCTGTCAGCGTCGGCTGATAGATCAGCTCTTTCAGCAGCGCACGCGGGTAGCGACGCTCCATGCGGCCAATCATTTTCTGCGCGCCGTTGAATTCAGCCACCAGTTTTTCCAGCGCTTCACCTGCCAGCGCCGGAGCGTTAGCGTTGGTGTGCAGCGTGGCGCCGTCGAGAGCGATAGAGATCTGATACTGATCCATCGCTTCGTCGTCTTTAATGTACTGTTCCTGCTTGCCTTTCTTCACTTTGTACAGCGGCGGCTGCGCAATGTAAACGTGGCCGCGCTCAACGATTTCCGGCATCTGACGGTAGAAGAAGGTCAACAGCAGCGTACGGATGTGCGAGCCATCGACGTCGGCATCGGTCATGATGATGATGCTGTGATAACGCAGTTTATCCGGGTTGTACTCGTCACGGCCAATGCCGCAGCCGAGCGCAGTAATCAGCGTTGCCACTTCCTGAGAGGCGAGCATCTTGTCGAAACGCGCTTTCTCAACGTTAAGGATTTTACCCTTCAGCGGCAGGATCGCCTGATTCTTACGGTTACGCCCCTGCTTGGCAGAGCCGCCCGCTGAGTCCCCTTCCACCAGGTACAGTTCGGAATGAGCCGGGTCACGCTCCTGGCAATCCGCCAGTTTGCCCGGCAGACCGGCCAGATCCAGCGCGCCTTTACGACGGGTCATTTCACGGGCGCGACGGGCAGCTTCACGGGCGCGCGCTGCATCAATGATTTTGCCGACAACGATTTTCGCGTCAGTCGGGTTTTCCAGCAGGTATTCTGCCAGCAATTCGTTCATCTGCTGTTCAACCGCCGTTTTCACCTCGGAAGAGACCAGTTTGTCTTTGGTCTGCGAGGAGAATTTCGGATCCGGTACTTTCACAGAAACCACGGCAATCAGGCCTTCACGCGCATCGTCGCCGGTGGCGCTGACTTTCGCTTTTTTGCTGTAGCCTTCTTTATCCATGTAGGCGTTCAGGGTACGGGTCATCGCCGTACGGAAGCCAACCAGGTGTGTACCGCCATCACGCTGCGGAATGTTGTTGGTAAAGCAGTAGATATTTTCCTGGAAACCATCGTTCCACTGCAGCGCCACTTCCACGCCGATACCGTCTTTTTCGGTGGAGAAATAGAAAACGTTCGGGTGAATAGGCGTTTTGTTCTTGTTGAGGTATTCAACAAACGCTTTGATGCCGCCTTCGTAGTGGAAGTGGTCTTCTTTACCGTCACGTTTGTCGATCAGGCGAATGGATACGCCGGAGTTCAGGAACGACAGCTCGCGCAGACGCTTGGCCAGGATGTCATATTCAAATTCGGTGACGTTGGTGAAGGTTTCATGGCTCGGCCAGAAACGCACCTGCGTACCGGTAGCGTCGGTTTCGCCGGTAACAGCCAGCGGTGCCTGCGGCACGCCGTGCACGTAAGTCTGCTGGTGGACTTTGCCTTCACGACGGATCAGCAGCTCCAGTTTTTGCGACAGGGCGTTAACCACTGACACGCCAACACCGTGCAGACCACCGGAAACTTTATAGGAGTTATCATCAAATTTACCGCCTGCGTGCAGTACGGTCATGATAACTTCCGCCGCCGATACACCTTCTTCCGGGTGAATACCGGTCGGGATGCCACGGCCATCGTCCGTTACGGAGACAGAGTTATCGGCGTGGATCGTCACCACAATATCTTTACAGTGACCCGCGAGCGCTTCGTCGATAGCGTTATCCACAACCTCGAATACCATATGGTGCAGGCCGGTGCCGTCATCCGTATCGCCGATATACATACCCGGGCGCTTACGCACCGCATCCAGCCCTTTCAGGACTTTGATACTGGAGGAGTCATAAGAATTCGACATCAACGTTTCTCGCTCATTTAGTCTTGGGTTAATCCGTTATTTTACCCTTTTCCACGGTGAACATCTTCGAATTTTTGTCCGACATGTCCAGAACGTGTTCAGCGCTGATGGCGCTGACAAAGACCTGTGACTGCGTGGCTTTTAAGCGGCTGGCAAGCAGTCCGCGCCGTGCGTCATCAAGCTCTGAGGCAAAATCATCTATCAGGTATAAACAGCGTCGCCCGCTTTCACGGGTTAAAAATTCACCCTGCGCCAGTCGCAACGCACACATCAGCAGCTTTAACTGCCCGCGTGAGAGCGTATCTTCCACCGGCGCACCGTCGGCACGGATGCGGAAATCCGCCTTGTGCGGGCCATGCGCCGTGTACGTCAGCATGCGATCGCGCTCGAAGCTGCGCTCCAGCACGTCGGCATAATCGGTCTCTTTTTCCCAGCCGCGCTGGAAAGAGAAGCTCAGGGTAAATTCGGGCAGAAACTGTTTACAGGTATCCGCCATATCTTCAGCGATGGCGGCGCTGTATTCGGCACGCCACTGGCTGATTTGTTCCGCCAGCGGGATCAGTTCCTTATCCCACGGGCGCAACTGCGCATAATGGCTCACCTGGCGCAGCGCGGCGTTGCGTTGTTTCAGCAAGCGCTTCAGGTTGCTCCAGGCGGTAAAGAATCCGGTTTCATTGTGAAAGCATCCCCAGTCGATGAATGCTCTTCTGTATTTGGGGCCGCCGTTGAGTAAAGTAAACCCCTCGGGCGTGATCAGTTGCATCGGCATCAGCAGCGCCAGCTCCGCGACCTTATGGCCGTCGGTGCCGTCAATGCGCACCGTGCTGTCGCCCAGCTTGTCTTTGGTCAGACCGATTAAGGTTTCGCGCTCTTCGCCCTGCAAACGCCCGTGCAGAATAAAAGATTCCTGCTCGTGGCGAATGACGCGACCAATTTGCAGACTGCGAAACGCCCGGCCATGGCCCAGGGTGTAGATCGCCTCCAGCACGCTGGTTTTGCCGCTGCCGTTCGCGCCAACCAGGAAGTTAAAGCCGGGGGATAAAGCGAGATCCGCGCTTTCGATGTTGCGAAAGTCGCGGATCAACAAGCGGGTGAGCGACATTACAATCTCATTGGCATGACAACGTAGGCCGCGCTTTGGCTGGCTGCATCTTCAATCTGCACACTGGACACCGAATCCGTCAGCATGATGCGGACGTTTTCGCACTTCAGCGCGTTCAGCACATCCAGTACGTAACTGACGTTAAAGCCAATTTCCATATCGGTGCCGCCGTAAGTGACGTCGAGGATCTCTTCCGCCTCTTCCTGCTCAGGGTTATTGGCAGTGATTTTGATCTGATTCTGGCTGACATACAGACGCACGCCGCGGAATTTCTCGTTCGAGAGGATCGCCGCACGGGCAAAGGCCTGTTTCAGGATGTCGCAGCCCGCTTCCAGATGCTTGTCCGGATTTTTCGGCAATACGCGGCGATAATCCGGGAATCGGCCATCAACCAGCTTCGATGTGAAGATAAAATCGCCGACATGCGCACGAATATTGTTGCTGCCGATTTGAATGCGCAGCGGCGAATCACCGCCATCCAGCATACGCATCAGCTCGATAACGCCTTTACGCGGCACGATCACCGAATGGTTGGGCAGTGACTGACCCACCGGCATAGAGCAGACCGCCAGACGGTGACCATCGGTCGCCACGGTGCGCAGCTCTTCGCCTTCGGTTTCAAACAGCATACCGTTTAAGTAATAACGCACGTCCTGATGCGCCATGGAAAACTGGGTCGCTTCAATCAGGCGCTTCATGGTCGCCTGCGGCAGCGTAAATTCAACTTCGCTCTGCCAGTCGTCCAGATTCGGGAAATCAGCCGCTGGCAGGGTCGACAGCGAGAAACGGCTGCGCCCGGAGCGCACCAGCATACGGTCGCCCTCCAGCTGTACGGCGATCTCGGCCCCTTCCGGCAGACCACGGCAAATATCAAAGAATTTGCGCGCCGGAACGGTCGTCGCGCCCGGTTCGTGCGGCTGCAGCAGCGCGACGCGGGCCACCATTTCCATTTCCAGATCGGTACCGGTCAGCGACAGTGCGCCGTCTGCCACTTGCAGCAGGAGGTTACCCAGAATAGGCAGCGTAGGACGACCACCCAGCGGGCCACTGACCTGCTGGAGCGGCTTGAGTAAATGTTCACGTTCAACGGTAAATTTCATAGCGTCACTTTCATCGCATCACGAAGATAATGTTCTGATTAAATTGGAAAAGTCTTCTTTGATATCATGACTTTCTTCACGCAACTGCTCGATCTTACGGCAGGCATGCAGCACGGTAGTGTGGTCGCGGCCGCCAAACGCATCGCCGATTTCCGGCAGGCTGTGGTTGGTGAGCTCTTTCGCCAGCGCCATCGCCATCTGGCGTGGTCGCGCTACCGAGCGTGAGCGGCGTTTGGACAGCAAATCCGCCACTTTAATTTTGTAGTACTCCGCCACCGTCTTTTGAATGTTGTCGATGGTGACCAGTTTTTCCTGTAACGCCAGCAGATCGCGCAGAGCTTCCCGCACGAAATCGATGGTAATGGCGCGACCGGTAAAGTTCGCATTGGCAATGACGCGATTCAGTGCGCCTTCCAGTTCACGCACGTTCGAGCGCAGACGCTTGGCAATAAAGAACGCCACTTCACCCGGCAGACGAATGTCGTTTTCGTCAGCCTTTTTCATCAGGATCGCTACGCGGGTTTCTAGCTCCGGCGGTTCGATCGCAACGGTCAGCCCCCAGCCGAAGCGGGATTTCAGACGATCCTCAACTCCGTTGATCTCTTTGGGATAACGATCCGAGGTGAGAATGATCTGTTGATTACCTTCCAGCAGGGCGTTGAAGGTGTGGAAAAACTCTTCCTGGGATCGTTCTTTATTAGCAAAGAATTGAATGTCATCGATCAGCAGGGCGTCAACGGAGCGGTAGTAGCGTTTAAACTCTTCGATCGCGTTGTTTTGCAGGGCTTTTACCATGTCCTGAACAAAACGCTCGGAGTGCATATACACCACTTTGGCATTCGGCTTGCGCGCCACAATGCCGTTACCCACCGCATGCAACAGGTGCGTTTTACCCAGACCCGTACCTCCATAAAGGAAGAGTGGGTTGTATGCGCCGCCTGGGTTATCCGCCACCTGACGCGCCGCAGCACGGGCCAGCTGGTTAGATTTACCTTCAACGAAGTTATCAAAGGTATGTTTAACGTTGACGTTGGAGCGATAGGTTGGCTCCGCTGGCGCCGGGACGTTATCCCAGCCAGAGCGGGCTAGCGCAGGACGCGGAGCTGGCACTGCCGCGACTTGCGCAGGGGCGGCCACGTTCACCGTTTCCCTGACGCTTTGCGTTACCGGCTTAGTACCCACTTCAAAACGCAGTTGTGGGACGTCCGTACCGCAGAAATCATTGAGCAGTCCATTGATATTATTAAGGTATTTGTCCCTTACCCAATCGAGCACAAAACGGTTGGGCGCGTACAAAGCCAGCGTGTTATCACTCAGTTCCGCCTGCAACGGGCGGATCCACATACTAAATTCTGTGGCTGGTAACTCATCCTGCAATCGGGCAAGACACTGCTGCCAAAGCGAAAGTGACACGGCGGACTCCACTCGAACAAAGTCGATAAAATGACAAAGGCTGAAAATTCATGATTGTTGACACACGTCGAAAAGGTCCCTGAAAGACCCTGAAGGGTGACGTGCGAACCGCTATCTGCGATTTGTCCCTTTCTGCGATCGAGGATCGCGATCGGGACCGCGGATCATAGCGTAAACAGCCGAAGAGATCTTGTGTTTCTCACAGATTCTTCACTATTTATCCACAGGGCGATCCGAACCGGGTAAGTGTAAACGATCCTGGCAGGGGTGCGGCAGGATTTAGCCCGCATATTGGAAAATATGCTGAGCAGCGCCAAATTTTGGCTTAATTGATCTCAGGAAGATCCTTGAGGATCCTTGCGCTTTCGTCGCCAGGCCGTATAATCCTCCACCCGGCGCGCAGCGTATGATTTTTGTCGTTTAAGGCTGTTCATTTTACAGACAGAATCGTGCGAAAATACGCGGGATATAAGGAAAGAGAATTGACTCCGGAGTGTACAATTATTACAATCCGGCCTCTTTATTCACCAACACTGAAGCGTAAGCAGTTGGCATTGCCAAACGAGCAGGCGCAAAAGTCAGTGAAATCATTCAAGTTTAGGTAGAAATCGCCATGAAACGCACTTTTCAACCGTCTGTACTGAAGCGCAACCGCTCTCACGGCTTCCGCGCTCGTATGGCTACTAAAAATGGTCGTCAGGTTCTGGCACGTCGTCGTGCTAAAGGCCGTTCCCGTCTGACCGTTTCCAAGTAATAAAGCTAACCCTGCGTGGTTAAGCTCGCATTTCCCAGGGAGTTACGCTTGTTAACTCCCAATCATTTCACATTCGTCTTCCAGCAGCCACAACGGGCTGGCACGCCGCAAATCACCATCCTCGGCCGCCTGAATTCGCTGGGGCATCCCCGCATCGGTCTTACCGTCGCCAAGAAAAATGTTAAACGTGCGCATGAACGCAACAGGATTAAACGCCTGACGCGCGAAAGCTTCCGTTTACGCCAGCATGAACTTCCTGCAATGGATTTCGTGGTGGTGGCGAAAAAGGGGGTTGCTGACCTCGATAACCGTGCTCTCTCGGAAGCGTTGGAAAAATTATGGCGCCGTCACTGTCGCCTGGCTCACGGCTCCTGATAGCCCTTATAAGGGTTTATCAACGCCTGATTAGTCCGCTACTCGGGCCACATTGCCGTTTCACTCCAACCTGCTCGGCCTACGGAATTGAGGCATTGCGCAGGTTTGGGGTGATAAAAGGCAGTTGGTTGACGGTGAAACGCGTATTAAAATGCCACCCTTTACACCCGGGTGGCGACGACCCCGTCCCGCCAGGACCTTTTAATACCAGAGAACACTAACGATGGATTCGCAACGCAATCTTCTTGTCATCGCTTTGTTGTTCGTGTCTTTCATGATCTGGCAAGCCTGGGAGCAGGATAAAAATCCTCAGCCTCAGACGCAGCAGACCACGCAGACTACGACCACCGCAGCGGGTAGTGCCGCAGACCAGGGCGTACCAGCCAGTGGCCAGGGAAAACTGATTACCGTTAAGACCGATGTGCTGTCTCTTACCATCAACACCCGTGGTGGTGATATTGAACAAGCGCAGCTGTTAGGTTATCCGAAAGAACTGGGCTCCTCCGAGCCGTTCCAGTTGCTGGAAACCACCCCGGAGTTTATCTATCAGGCACAGAGCGGTCTGACCGGTCGCGACGGCCCGGATAATCCGGCTAACGGCGCACGTCCGCTGTATAACGTCACCAGTGACGCGTTTGTGCTGGCGGATGGCCAGAACGAACTGGCGATCCCGATGACCTTTACCGATGCGGCAGGTAACACTTTCACCAAAACCTTCACCCTGAAACGCGGTGATTATGCGGTGAACGTCGGTTATAACGTGCAGAACAGCAGCGCGAAACCGCTGGAAGTGGCACCTTTTGGTCAGCTGAAGCAATCCATCAATTTGCCAGCCCATCGTGACACCGGAAGCAGCAACTTTGCGCTGCATACCTTCCGTGGTGCGGCGTACTCCACGCCAGATGAGAAGTACGAAAAATACAAATTCGATACCATTGCTGACAACGAGAACCTGAACGTCACCGCAAACGGCGGCTGGGTAGCGATGCTGCAACAGTACTTCGCAACCGCGTGGATCCCGCGTAATGACGTGGCTAACAATTTCTATACCAACAACCTGGGCAACGGCATTGCCGCTATCGGCTATAAGTCTGCGCCGGTTCTGGTACAGCCGGGTCAAACCGGTGCGCTGAGCAGCACCCTGTGGGTGGGTCCGGAAATTCAGGACAAAATGGCCGCTGTTGCGCCGCACCTTGACCTGACCGTGGATTACGGCTGGTTGTGGTTCATCTCGCAGCCGCTGTTCAAACTGCTGAAATGGATCCATAGCTTCCTGGGTAACTGGGGCTTCTCCATCATCGTTATTACCTTTATCGTTCGTGGCATCATGTACCCGCTGACCAAAGCGCAGTACACCTCCATGGCGAAGATGCGTATGCTGCAGCCTAAAATTCAGGCTATGCGTGAGCGTCTGGGCGATGACAAGCAGCGTCAGAGCCAGGAAATGATGGCGCTGTACAAAGCTGAGAAGGTTAACCCGCTGGGTGGCTGCTTCCCGCTGCTTATCCAGATGCCAATCTTCCTGGCGCTGTACTATATGCTGATGGGCTCCATTGAACTGCGTCATGCGCCGTTCGCCCTGTGGATCCATGACCTGTCCGCACAAGACCCGTACTACATTCTGCCGATCCTGATGGGCGTAACGATGTTCTTCATTCAGAAGATGTCGCCAACGACCGTTACCGATCCGATGCAGCAGAAAATCATGACCTTTATGCCGGTCATCTTTACGGTGTTCTTCCTGTGGTTCCCGTCTGGTCTGGTGCTGTACTATATCGTCAGCAACCTGGTGACCATTCTGCAGCAGCAGCTGATTTACCGTGGTCTGGAGAAACGTGGCCTGCATAGCCGCGAGAAGAAAAGCTCCTGATCATAAGCTGTAGGCCGGGTTAGCGCAGCGCCTCCCGGCAAAAGGAAAGTACAGAGAGGGCGGTCAAATGACCGCCTTTTTTATTTTTTTAACGAGATAAATCATGAGCCATAACGACACTATCGTTGCTCAGGCCACCCCCCCCGGACGCGGTGGCGTGGGCATTCTGCGCATCTCTGGCCTGAAAGCGCGAGAGGTTGCGGATGTTGTGCTGGGTAAACTACCCAAACCACGTTACGCCGATTACCTGCCGTTTAAAGATGCTGACGGCAGCGCACTGGATCAGGGTATCGCGCTGTGGTTCCCCGGCCCGAACTCCTTTACTGGTGAAGACGTACTGGAGCTACAAGGGCACGGCGGGCCAGTGATTCTCGATCTGCTGTTAAAGCGCATTCTGAGGATCCCTGGTGTGCGCATTGCGCGGCCTGGCGAGTTCTCTGAACGCGCATTTCTGAACGATAAACTGGATTTAGCCCAGGCTGAGGCCATCGCCGATCTGATCGACGCCAGTTCAGAACAGGCGGCACGTTCGGCACTGAACTCGTTGCAGGGCGCGTTTTCCGCGCGCGTTAATCATCTGGTGGAAGCACTCACTCACTTACGCATTTACGTTGAAGCCGCCATCGACTTCCCGGATGAGGAAATTGATTTTCTTTCTGACGGCAAAATCGAAGCGCAGCTCAACGAGGTTATTGGCGATCTGGATGCCGTTCGCGCGGAAGCGCGTCAGGGCAGCCTGCTGCGTGAAGGGATGAAAGTGGTGATCGCGGGCCGTCCAAACGCCGGTAAATCTAGTCTGCTTAACGCGCTGGCCGGGCGTGAGGCAGCGATTGTCACCGACATCGCGGGCACCACGCGCGATGTGCTGCGCGAGCATATTCATATCGACGGGATGCCACTGCATATCATTGATACCGCAGGGCTGCGCGAAGCCAGCGATGAAGTCGAGCGTATTGGTATTGAGCGCGCCTGGCAGGAGATCGAACAGGCCGACCGGGTACTGTTTATGGTAGACGGCACCACCACCAGCGCGGTTGACCCGGCAGAGATCTGGCCCGATTTTATCGCCCGTCTGCCGGCAAAATTACCCATTACGGTGGTGCGTAACAAAGCAGATATCACCGGCGAGACGCTGGGCATCAGCGATGTGAATGGCCACTCACTTGTACGTCTGTCCGCGCGTACCGGTGAAGGTGTGGATGTGCTGCGCCATCATCTTAAGGCCAGTATGGGCTTTGATACGCGTATGGAAGGCGGTTTTATGGCGCGTCGTCGTCATTTGCAGGCACTGGAGCTGGCGGCTGATCATCTGCAACAGGGTAAAGCACAACTGCTCGGCGCATGGGCAGGCGAGCTGCTGGCAGAGGAGCTGCGGCTGGCGCAACTGGCGTTAAGCGAGATCACCGGCGAGTTCACCTCCGACGATCTGTTGGGCCGGATCTTCTCCAGTTTTTGCATCGGTAAGTGAGCGATTTAAAATAAACGTTGCACCTCACCGGGGATCTGTGCGTTAATAGACTCATTGGTTTGACGCACAGACCTTTAAAGCAGTTAGTAAAGTAGTCCTCCAGAAGTTATCCAAAGATACCCTTCGTCGTGAGCTTCTCTTAATCGCTTCAAAAATTCTGTCAAGCACACCATCACGCCGTAAGGCACTAATTCAATATCAAAGGTAATTTCTATGTCTGCTAAAATGACTGGTCTGGTAAAATGGTTCAACGCTGATAAAGGTTTCGGCTTCATCACTCCTGACGATGGCTCTAAAGATGTGTTCGTACACTTCTCTGCTATCCAGAACGATGGCTACAAATCTCTGGACGAAGGTCAGAAAGTGTCCTTCACCATCGAAAGCGGCGCTAAAGGCCCGGCAGCTGGTAACGTTGTAAGCCTGTAAGCTTCCTCGTTCTAAGCACAGTATTTTAAAACCCGCCTCTGGCGGGTTTTTTCGTTTTTACGTCCTGCTGTTAAAGGAAATGTAAAATTCCGGCACAGTGGTTCAAATCCCCTTTTTTCCTTTATCAAACCTGCGCACAATACAGGCCATTAGTTTTCCTCGTTGTCTGATCTTCAGACCATTATCACGGAGCGAAAAATGGCAACACACTTTGCAAGAGGGATTCTGACTGATGGTCATCTTACCTCAACGAGGCTACCTTCTGCCTGCCACCACGCCGCACGACAACTACCAGAACATCAACGCCACCGCTTTCTGGCCTCCCGGGCATTACTCGCCGAACTGATGTTTATGCTTTACGGCATCAGCGAACTGCCGGACATCGTGATCCAGCCCAACGGCCGCCCGGTCTTTTTTGATGTGCAGTTACCGCATTTCTCCCTCGCCTACGCCGGGAATATGGTCGGCGTGGCGATCACCACCGAGGGCATTTGTGGGCTGGATATGGAGCTTCAGCGCACAACCCGTGGTCTGCACAGCCCCCTGGCACAGGAGCGGCACATCTTCAGCAACAATGAAAAGCTGTGGATCAGTAACCAGAGCGATCCGAATGAAGCCCAGACACAGCTCATCACGCTGCGCCAGAGCGTGTTAAAGATGACCAGCCAGACGCAGGACTCACCGGAACTGTTACAGCTGCTGCCGGGTGCTGGTCGTTTGCGGGCGGCACTGGCGGCCCCTGTGGAAGCATTGTGTGATGCGGAGGATGTGCTGATCTGGTCGGTGGCCGTTTCGCCAGCGATGGAAACGCTGCGGATCTGGGCGTTTGACAGCAGAAGCGGCTGGAGTAGCCTGCCGGATATTCAACAGCGGGCGAATGCCCCTGCGGCGCGTCTGATGCGGTTTAGCAGTTTACCTGCCTGAGCGTGGATCTGCCCTCACCCCGGCCATGTTGCCAGGATGAGGGAGCACGGATTAGTGCGCGTCGATAAATGCAATCTTCAGCACAAACAGCAGCGCGACAATCACCACACAAGGGCTGAGTTCGCGCAGACGACCGGTACCGATTTTCATCACGCAGTAAGAGATAAAGCCCAGCGCGATCCCTTCGGTGATCGAGAAGCTGAACGGCATCATAACGGCAGTGATAAACGCCGGTACCGCTTCGGTCAGATCATCCCATTTCACACGCGCTAAACTGGACGTCATCAGCACGCCCACGTAAATCAGCGCGCCAGCAGCAGCGTACGGCGGCACCATGCCCGCCAGCGGCGACAGGAAAATCACCAGCAGGAACAGCACACCCACCACCACCGCGGTCAGGCCGGTACGGCCACCTACGGAAACGCCGGAAGAGGATTCAATGTACGCGGTCACGGAAGAGGTGCCGATAAATGAGCCCGCTACAGACGACACGCTATCCACAAACAGCGCCTGCTTCATGCGCGGGAATTTGCCTTTTTCATCTGCAAGACCCGCTTTGTCCGTCACGCCAATCAGCGTACCGGAGGAGTCGAACAGGTTTACCAGCATGAACGAGAAGATCACGCCCGCGAGGCCCAGATTAAAAGAACCGGCTAAATCCACATGACCAACCACACTGGTCACGCTCGGCGGTGCAGAAACAATGCCACCGTAATGCACATCACCCAGCATCCAGCCCAGCAGCGTGGTCACCACGATGGAGACCAGCACCGCCGCGTGAATGTTACGCGAGGCGAGAATGGCGATAATGAAGAAGCCCAGCACGCCCAGCAGTACGCTGTGCGACGACAGATTACCAATGCTGACGAGGGTTTCCGGGTTCGCCACGATCACACCGGCGTTTTTCAGACCCATCATACCGATGAATAAACCGATACCGCTGGTGATGCCCACGCGCAGGCTGACCGGAATATTGGCGATCATCCAGTAACGCACGCGGAAAATCGTCAGCAGTAACAGGCCAACCGCACCCCAGAAAATCGCGCCCATGCCGATCTGCCACGGCAGACCCATTGCGCCCACCACCACAAAAGCAAAGAAAGCGTTCAGCCCCATAGCCGGTGCCAGCGCAACCGGCAGGTTAGCGAACAGCCCCATCAGAATGCTGCCAAGCGCTGCAATCAGACAGGTGGTCACGAACACCGCGCTGGTATCCATGCCAGCGGCACCCAGGATTTGTGGGTTAACAAAAACGATGTATACCATCGTCAGAAAGGTGGTGAACCCGGCGATCACTTCGGTGCGTGCCGTTGTGCCGTGTTCACGCAGTTTAAACACGCGGTCGAGCAACCCCTGGCCTGATGGCTGGGTGGTGTGTTGTTGGCTCATTATCAATTTCCAAACATGGGAGGGAAAAATCCGTCGCTATCCTATACCAAAATGCGACAATGGTGATGGGTATCACCCATTTTTTTTCATTGAATTTGCTTATACGGCAACGATTGCGTGGCGTAATCTGCATCAAGTAATCGTTAAAATTGCATTAAAACAGGAAACGGCATGTCCCCAATTGACGCGGTATTTTTCGACTGTGACGGCACGCTGGTCGACAGTGAAGTGATTTGTTCCCGGGCCTATGTCCATATGTTCCAGGAATTTGGCATTACGCTTGATCTTGAAGAGGTGTTTAAGCGCTTTAAGGGCGTGAAGCTCTACGAGATTATCGACATCATTAACGCCGAAAACGGCGTGGATCTGGCGAAAGCCGATCTTGAACCTGTCTACCGCGCCGAGGTCGCACGTCTGTTCGACAGCGAACTGGAGGTGATCGCGGGTGCCAATGCGTTACTGGATGCGATGACCGTGCCGATGTGCGTGGTCTCTAACGGGCCGGTGAGCAAAATGAACCATTCGCTGGGTAAGCTGGGAATGCTGCACCACTTCCCGGATTTGTTGTTTAGCGGCTACGATATCCAGCGCTGGAAACCCGATCCGGCGCTGATGTTCCATGCCGCGAAAGCAATGAATGTCGATCCGACGAAATGCATTCTGGTGGATGATTCTTCCGCCGGAGCGCAGGCCGGTATTGCGGCGGGCATGGAAGTGTTCTACTTCTGCGCCGATCCGCATAACAAGCCGCTTGACCATCCGAAGGTGACGACCTTTACCGAACTGGCGCAACTTCCGGAATTATGGAAGGCGCGCGGGTGGAATATTACGCGGTAATTTTTTACCCCTCACCCCGGCCCTCTCCCACAGGGAGAGGGTTAGGGTGAGGGTGAGGGGGCACTAACTCACTCTTTCGGATCGCTGCCGGCGAGCAGTTTGTCCAGCTCGTCGCCGCCCACGTGGCGGAAATCCTGACCTTTAACGAAGTAGAAAATATACTCGCAAATGTTCTGGCAGCGGTCACCGATACGCTCAATAGAGCGCGCGCAGAACAGCGCCGTCAGTACACTTGGGATAGTGCGCGGATCTTCCATCATGTAGGTCATCAGCTGGCGCACAATGCCTTCATATTCCTGATCCACTTTCTTGTCTTCGCGGTAAATACGGATCGCTTCATCCAGATCCATGCGCGCGAACGCATCCAGCACATCATGCAGCATCTGCACCGTGTGACGGCCCAGGGACTCCAGGCTCACCAGCAGCGGCTGGTGTTGCTGAGAGAACTTCTCCAGCGCCGTGCGGCAAATTTTGTCTGCCACGTCGCCAATACGCTCAAGCTCAGCAATGGTTTTGATGATCGCCATCACCAGACGCAGGTCGCTGGCGGTAGGCTGACGCTTGGCGATGATGCGTACACAGGCTTCATCGATAGCGACTTCCATCATATTGACCTGCTGGTCGCCTGCCACAACGCGCTTGGCCAGCTCGCTGTCCTGATTGTGCATGGCGGTGATAGCATCAGAGAGCTGCTGCTCCACCATGCCGCCCATGGTCATGACCTGCGTGCGGATACTTTCCAGCTCGGCGTTAAACTGTCCGGAAATGTGTTTATTGAGGTTAAGGTTATCCATAGCGTGCTCCTGAATCAGCCGTAGCGACCCGTAATGTAATCTTCAGTTTGTTTCTTAGCCGGCTTGGTAAACAGATCGTCGGTGTTGCTGAACTCAATAAGCTCGCCAAGGTACATAAACGCCGTATGATCGGAGCAACGTGCAGCCTGCTGCATGTTGTGGGTCACGATGACGACGGTGTAATCCTGTTTTAATTCGGTGATCAGCTCTTCAATACGGCCGGTAGAGATCGGATCCAGCGCCGAGCAAGGCTCATCCAGCAACAACACTTCCGGGCGAATGGCGATGCCGCGGGCGATACATAAACGCTGCTGCTGACCACCGGAGAGCGAATAGCCGCTCTGATGCAGTTTATCTTTGGTTTCATTCCATAACGCGGCCTTGGTCAGCGCCCACTGGACGCGCTCGTCCATATCCGTGCGGGAAAGCTTTTCAAACAGGCGCACGCCAAAAGCGATGTTGTCGTAAATCGACATCGGGAACGGCGTCGGCTTCTGGAATACCATGCCGACTTTGGCACGCAACAGCGCGATGTCCTGGGTGTTGGTGAGAATGTTGTCACCATCCAGCAGGATCTCGCCTTCTGCGCGCTGCTCTGGGTAGAGCGAGTACATTTTGTTAAAGGTACGCAGCAGGGTGGATTTGCCACAGCCTGACGGGCCGATAAACGCCGTCACCTGGTTTTTGGCAATATCCAGACTGATGTTTTTCAGGGCATGGAATTTCCCGTAATAGAAGTTCAAATCACGAACCTGGATCTTACCGGATGCAGTATCAACCATACTCATTTTACTCTTTCCTCATTCGACACGGCCGGGGGCCATGCCGCTAAAAATTAACCGTGTTTCTTCTTCGAGAAGATCACGCGCGCCAGAATGTTCAGCAACAGTACGCACAGGGTGATAATCAGCACGCCTGCCCAGGCCAGTTCCTGCCACTCTGCAAACGGGCTCATGGCAAATTTGAAAATCGTTACCGGCAGGTTGGCGATAGGCTGCATCATGTCCGTGCTCCAGAACTGGTTGGAGAGCGCGGTAAACAGCAGCGGCGCGGTTTCACCTGCGATACGCGCAATGGCCAGCAGAATGCCGGTCAGGATCCCGGAAACAGACGCTTTTAACGTAATGGAGGAGATCATCTTCCACTTCGGCGTACCCAGCGCATAAGCCGCTTCACGCAGGCTGTCCGGCACCAGCTTGAGCATATTCTCGGTAGTACGAATAACAATCGGCACTTGCAGCAGCGCCAGCGCAATCACGCCCGCCCAGCCAGAGAAGTGCTCCATCTGCGCCACCACGATGGTGTATACAAACAGACCAACCACAATCGACGGCGCAGAGAGCAGAATATCGTTAATGAAACGAATGACTTCTGACAGCCAGGATTTACGGCCATACTCCGCCAGATAAATGCCGGCCATAATGCCCAGCGGCGTCCCGACCGCGGTAGCCCAGAAAATCAACAGACCACTGCCCGCCAGGGCGTTCGCCAGACCACCACCCGCCGTATTAGGCGGCGGCGTCATTTCGGTGAATAACGCCAGCGACATGCCATCGATACCGCGCATCACCGTGGAAAACAGGATCCACACCAGCCAGAAAAGACCGAATGCCATGGTCGCCATCGACAGCGTCAGCGCCACACGGTTCTTAAAACGACGACGCGCCTGCATCTTGCGACGTGATTCCGCCAGCGCAGTGACGTTTTGCATTTCGAGCGTTGCCATTATCGTGCCCCCTCGTTTTTCGCCAGGCGCATGATCATGATTTTAGAAATCGCCAGCACGATAAAGGTGATCACAAACAGGATCAGGCCCAGTTCCATCAGCGCCGACACGTGCAGCCCGGATTCAGCTTCCGCAAATTCGTTCGCCAGCGCAGAGGTAATGCTGTTGCCCGGCATATACAGCGAGGCGCTGTCGAGCTGGTAGGTGTTGCCGATGATAAAAGTCACCGCCATGGTTTCACCGAGCGCGCGACCAAGGCCGAGCATCACGCCACCAATCACGCCATTTTTGGTGAACGGCAGAACGATGCGCCAGATAACTTCCCAGGTCGTACAGCCAATGCCGTATGCCGATTCTTTCATCATCACCGGCGTTTGTTCGAACACATCGCGCATCACGGAGGCGATGTACGGAATGATCATGATGGCGAGGATCACCCCGGCCGCCAGAATACCGATTCCGAATGCCGGGCCGGAGAACAGGGCGCCCACAAACGGGATGTTCGACAGCACGTTGCCGACCGGCTCCTGAAAATAGGTTGCAAACAAGGGCGCGAAAATAAACAGCCCCCACATGCCGTACACGATACTGGGGATGGCGGCCAGCAGTTCAATGGCGATACCCAGCGGGCGACGCAGCCAGCCTGGCGCCAGTTCAGTCAGAAACAGAGCAATGCCGAAACTTACCGGAACGGCGATCAGCAGCGCGATAAATGAGGTTACCAGCGTGCCGTAAATCGGCACTAACGCCCCGTACACATCGTTCGGCGCGTCCCAGTCTTTGGTCCACAGGAAAGAGAAACCAAACTTCTGGATGCTTGGCCAGGAGGAGAAAATAAGCGACACAATAATGCCGCCCAGCAGCAATAGCACAATCAGCGCAGCCAGTTTTACCAGTGCGCTGAAGATCATGTCGCCTTGTTTACCCGGTGGGTTAAAAGCGGGCTTAGTTGCAGCCATAGGTCACTCTTTTAGTTGAACTCTGTTTTGAACGATGCCCGGTGGCGTTGCCGCTTACCGGGCCTACAAAAAACAGCATGTTAGCGGATTTTTGCAGGGCGGATAAGCGAAAGCGCCATCCGCCATCATTAACTACTTTGATTAATACAGTGCTTTACCGCTGCTGTCTTTCACGTTGGTTTTCCATGCAGCACGGATCTGCTCAACCACGTTGTCTGGCAGGGTCGCGTAGTCCAGGTCATTCGCCTGTTTAGCGCCATCTTTGTAAGCCCAGTCAAAGAACTTCAGCACTTCAGCACCCTGCTCAGGTTTCTTCTGTTCTTTGTGGATCAGGATGAACGTGGTGGAAGTGATCGGCCACGCGTCATTGCCTTTCTGGTTTGTCAGGTCCTGAGCGAAGGTTTTGCTCCAGTCCACGCCTTTGGCAGCGCTGGAGAAGCTCTCTTCGGTCGGCGCTACCGGTTTGCCATCCGCAGATACCAGCTTGGTGTATGCCAGGTTGTTCTGTTTCGCGTAGGCATATTCAACATAGCCAATAGAGCCCGGCAGACGCTGAACGAAAGCAGCGATACCGTCGTTACCTTTACCGCCCAGGCCAGTCGGCCAGTTTACGGTAGAGCCAGCACCAATTTTAGATTTCCACTCTTCGTTCACTTTCGCCAGGTAGCTGGTGAACACGAAAGAGGTACCGGAACCATCAGCGCGACGGACAACGGCGATGTTCTGAGCCGGCAGTTTCAAGCCTGGGTTAAGTTTCGCAATCGCGGCGTCATCCCATTTTTTGATTTTGCCGAGATAGATATCACCCAGGGTTTTACCGTCCAGCACCAGCTCGCCGGATTTCACACCCTGCAGGTTAACCGCCAGCACTACGCCACCGATCACGGTAGGGAACTGGAAGAGGCCTTCCTGAGCCAGTTTTTCATCAGACAGCGGAGCATCAGACGCACCAAAATCAACGGTGTTAGCAGTAATTTGCTTCACGCCGCCGGAGGAGCCGATACCCTGGTAGTTTACTTTATTACCGGTAGCTTTCTGATAAGTATCAGCCCATTTGGCATACACCGGCGCCGGGAAGGTTGCACCCGCGCCAGTCAGGCTTGCTGCTGCGTTAACAGCAAAAGCGCTCAGAGATAAGGTCGCAGCGACAACAGTGGCGACGGTGGTACGCATGGCTTTCATAATGACTCCTGCAAGATTTCGTAAATCGTTGTTTGAGTAGCTCCGGTATGCAAAATAGGACAAACAGGTGACAGTAAAATGTATGAAATATGACAGTTTTATGACAACTGGGACCAGACTGAATCAGGCTTAAATAAAAGTAATTTAATCAATGAGTTATTTTATTAATGAACACAGGATGACAGAAAGATTTTATTTTTATTACAGGATAAAAAGTAGCTGAAGATGACAGTTTGTCATAAAGAAAGGAGGCAGAAATGCGTGTAAAAACAGAACCGCTCAGGCAGTAAAAAGCCCCGTCTTTGCAGACGGGGCTTTATTTTATTTACTCAACAGTAACGGATTTCGCCAGGTTACGCGGCTGGTCAACGTCGGTGCCTTTGATCAGCGCAACGTGATAGGCCAGTAACTGCAGCGGCACGGTGTAGAAAATCGGTGCAATCACGTCTTCAACATGCGGCATTTCGATAATGTGCATGTTGTCGCTGCTGTTGAAACCGGCATCACGATCGGCGAAAACGTACAGCTGGCCACCACGGGCGCGCACTTCTTCGATGTTGGATTTCAGTTTTTCCAGCAGTTCGTTGTTCGGTGCTACCACGATCACCGGCATATCGGCATCAATCAGCGCCAGCGGGCCGTGTTTCAGCTCGCCTGCGGCGTAGGCTTCCGCATGAATATAAGAGATCTCTTTGAGCTTCAGCGCCCCTTCCAGCGCGATCGGATACTGATCGCCACGGCCCAGGAACAGCGCATGATGCTTGTCAGAGAAATCTTCTGCCAGCGCTTCGATACGTTTGTCCTGTGACAGCATCTGCTCGATACGGCTCGGCAGCGCCTGCAAACCATGCACAATGTCATGCTCAATGGACGCGTCTTTACCTTTCAGACGGCTTAACTTCGCCACCAGCATCAGCAGCACCGTTAACTGGGTGGTGAACGCTTTGGTGGAGGCCACGCCGATTTCCGTGCCGGCGTTAGTCATCATCGCCAGATCGGATTCACGCACCAGCGAGGAGCCAGGCACGTTGCAGATCGCCAGCGAACCAAGGTAACCCAGCTCTTTCGACAAGCGCAGCGCGGCCAGGGTATCTGCCGTTTCACCGGACTGGGACAGGGTGATCATCAGGCTGTTGCGACGCACCGCGGATTTGCGGTAGCGGAACTCAGAGGCGATCTCCACATCGCAGGGCACGCCTGCCAGGGATTCAAACCAGTAGCGTGACACCATACCGGAGTTGTACGAGGTGCCGCAGGCCACAATCTGGATATGCTCAACCTGTGACAGCATGTCATTGGCATTCGCACCCAGCTCGCTTAAATCCACTTCGCCGTGGCTGATACGCCCGGTCAGCGTGTTTTTAATGGCGTTCGGCTGTTCGTAAATCTCTTTTTGCATGTAGTGGCGATAGATACCTTTATCACCCGCGTCATATTGCAGATTGGATTCGATAGCCGGACGCTCAACTTCGTGACCTGACTTATCGAATACGGTCACGCTGCGGCGCGTCACTTCAGCAATGTCGCCTTCTTCCAGGTAGATGAAGCGACGGGTTACCGGCAGCAGGGCTAACTGATCGGAAGCGATAAAGTTTTCACCCATACCAAGGCCGATGACCAGCGGGCTGCCGGAGCGGGCGGCCAGCAGGGTATCCGGATGACGGGTATCCATGATCACCGTACCGTAGGCACCGCGCAGTTGAGGGATCGCGCGTAATACTGCATCACGCAGCGTACCGCCCTGTTTCTGCTCCCAGTGAACGAGGTGAGCAATAACTTCGGTATCGGTTTCAGAGACAAAGACATAGCCACGTGCCTGCAGCAATTCACGCAGCGGCTCGTGGTTCTCAATAATACCGTTATGGACTACCACGATGTGTTCTGACACATGTGGGTGCGCATTCCCTTCGGAGGGTTCGCCGTGCGTTGCCCAGCGTGTATGTGCAATCCCCGTACCGCCATGGAGCGGATGTTCTTCCGCAGCCTGAGACAGCATCTGTACTTTACCCAGACGACGCAGACGGGTCATGTGCCCTTCGTTATCGACGACGGCCAGACCCGCAGAGTCATAACCACGATATTCCAGACGACGTAAGCCTTCGAGAAGGATTTCAGCAATATCACGCTGCGCGACTGCGCCAACAATTCCACACATAGTTAATTTCCTGATAATGATGCGTTGTCGCTGACCTGTTTTGCCCGTATCGGGCGCCCCGAGCCTTGTAGAGAGTGGGGTTATTTTTTTAGTTACTGCTGGTGGGCGGGGGCAATCGTTATTGTTGCCCCTCATCCCGATCCTCTCCCGCAGGAGAGGAGGAAAATCAAATCTTCTTCTTCACCGGACGTTTCCAGCCCTTGATATGGGTCTGTCGTACACGGCTGATGACCAGTTCATTTTCAGCGATATCGTTGGTGACCGTGGTACCCGCACCGATACTCGCGCCGCTTGCCACCGTTACCGGCGCCACCAGCTGCGTATCGGAACCGACAAACACGTCATCGCCAATAATGGTTTTATGCTTATTGGCACCATCGTAGTTGCAGGTGATCGTGCCTGCACCGATGTTCACGTTGTCGCCAATTTCCGCATCGCCCAGATAAGTAAGGTGACCCGCTTTCGAGCCTTTACCCAGACGCGCTTTTTTCATTTCAACAAAGTTGCCCACGTGCGCGCCTTCCAGCAGTTCGGCACCCGGACGTAAACGCGCGAACGGACCGATGGTGCAGGCGGCGGCCATTTCAGCGTCTTCGACCACGCTGTAAGGGCTGATTTCGCAGTCGTCGCCGATCACGCTGTTTTTGATGACGCAACCGGCGCCGATCTTCACGCGATGCCCGAGGGTCACGTTGCCTTCGAGGATAACGTTAGTATCGATTTCCACATCGCGCCCGTGGGTCAGGGAACCGCGTAAATCGAAACGTGCCGGATCGCGCAGCATAACCCCTGCCAGCAGCAGTTTTTCCGCCTGCTCAGCCTGATAGACGCGCTCCAGACGGGACAGTTGCAGGCGGTTGTTCACGCCTTCAACTTCGCTCAGTCGTTCCGGATGAACGGCGGCGATCTCGTGCCCTTCCTGATAAGCCAGCGAGATAATATCGGTGATGTAGTATTCACCCTGCGCATTGTTGTTGGTCAATTTCGCCAGCCAGCGCTTCATGTCTGCGCCATTGGCGATCAGAATACCGGTATTAATTTCCTGAATCTGACGCTGTTCATCGGTGGCATCTTTGTGCTCAACGATACCGGTCACTTTGCCGTTCTCGCGGGTGATACGGCCATAACCGGTCGGATCGCTGAGATTCACGGTCAATAAACCAATGCCGTTCTGCGGTTTCGCGTCACGCAGACGTTGCAGGGTGGCGACCGAAATCAGCGGCACATCGCCGTAGAGCATCAGAATATCTTCGTCATCAGCAAAATAGGGCGCGGCCATCTGCATGGCGTGGCCGGTGCCAAGCTGTTCAGCCTGCAACACCCAGTTCAGCTTATCGTCACGCAGCGTCTGCTTAAGCAGATCGCCGCCGTGCCCGTATACCAGATGTACACGGTTTGCACCCAGTTCATTCGCGGCATCAATGACATGCTGAACCATCGCTTTCCCTGCAAGGGTGTGCAGCACTTTTGGAAGATCGGAATACATGCGGGTCCCTTTACCAGCGGCAAGGATGACCACACTCATAGCATTGTTCAACATACGCGTCCTGACTGTAATTTGAGGGTGAATTTTTACTTTTTCACATTGAAAATACTACATTTTTTTCGCCGTGAATTGGGTAGCAGATAAACTGCCCACAGCGCGGTAATAACCGCCTTCTGCGCCCCCTTTTCCGGTCATCATAATGCCATTTGCCGTAAAAAATGAATATATTGCTCACTGTAAAGTTGTTATCTCGATGTTTTACTTATTTTTTCGGAGAATGAATAAAGAAAACATGGTCGGACGGGCAGCGGCAAAGGTGAGTATAAGAGAGTTAATCGGAGTGCGAAGCGGTACGAATGGGGGATATTTTGGCTGAATTATTAAAAACATAAAGGCCGCCTCAGGCGACCTTTATTGATGTCCGATCACGCCACCAGCGGTTGTCGTTTTAATTGGCGGCACTACGTGATTACAGATTAAAAGTACCAAAAGAAACGTTCATGTTATTAAAAAAAGCGATAATTTTGTTAATCAGTTTCATGATGTTTTCCCGGCGGTTGAATTCATTTGTGTGACTTACTTCACAAAATAAGTCTACACCTCCCCCTTTAACCGATCAATATTTTTGTGACCAAACTCACAAAAAATAAGAAACACCATTTCACTTATTGCTTCTCTGCCCAGCGAACATAAAAAAAGCCAGCCTGGAAACCAGACTGGCTTTGTACTTTTCAAGCCGGTGTTACATCGCTTTTTTGGTCAACTCGATAACACGCAGTTTCGCGATCGCTTTGGCCAGCTCCGCAGACGCCTGAGCGTAATCCACGTCGCCATGAGAGCTCTTAATGTGCTCTTCTGCTTTACGTTTCGCTTCCAGAGCTCGCGCTTCGTCGAGATCCTGGCCACGAATAGCAGTATCAGCGAGAACGGTCACGCTGCCAGGCTGCACTTCAATAATGCCGCCGGACAGGTAAATAAACTCTTCATGACCGAACTGTTTAACGATGCGGATCATACCAGGCTTAATGGCGGTGAGCAGCGGGGCGTGACCCGGGAAAATACCCAGTTCACCTTCACTGCCCGTTACCTGGATTTTTTCGACAGTACCCGAGAACATTTGTTGCTCGGCGCTGACGACGTCCAGGTGGTAAGTCATTGCCATATCACCCTCCGATTAAGGCGTTAAAGTTTTTTGGCTTTTTCCACGGCTTCGTCGATGGAACCAACCATGTAGAACGCCTGCTCTGGCAGGTGATCGTATTCGCCTTCCATGATGCCTTTAAAGCCACGGATGGTGTCTTTCAGGGAGACGTATTTGCCCGGAGAACCGGTAAATACTTCTGCCACGAAGAACGGCTGGGACAGGAAGCGCTGGATCTTACGTGCGCGAGCTACCACCAGTTTGTCTTCTTCAGACAGCTCATCCATACCCAGGATGGCGATGATGTCTTTCAGTTCCTGGTAACGTTGCAGCAGGGACTGTACGCCACGCGCGGTGTCGTAGTGTTCCTGACCAACAACCAGCGGGTCCAGCTGACGGCTGGTGGAATCCAGCGGGTCAACGGCCGGGTAGATACCCAGAGACGCGATCTGACGGCTCAGTACCACGGTTGCGTCTAAGTGCGCAAAGGTGGTGGCTGGTGACGGGTCAGTCAAGTCATCCGCAGGTACGTATACCGCCTGAACGGAGGTGATAGAACCGGTTTTGGTGGAGGTGATACGTTCCTGCAACACACCCATCTCTTCTGCCAGGGTCGGCTGGTAACCTACCGCAGAAGGCATACGACCCAGCAGTGCGGATACTTCCGTACCGGCCAGGGTATAACGATAGATGTTATCAACGAACAGCAGAACGTCACGACCTTCGTCACGGAACTTCTCAGCCATGGTCAGGCCGGTCAGCGCAACGCGCAGACGGTTTCCCGGTGGCTCGTTCATCTGACCGTAAACCAGGGATACTTTGTCCAGAACGTTGGAGTCAGTCATTTCGTGGTAGAAGTCGTTACCCTCACGAGTACGTTCACCCACGCCCGCAAACACGGAATAACCGGAGTGCTCGATCGCGATGTTACGGATCAGCTCCATCATGTTTACGGTTTTACCTACACCCGCACCACCGAACAGACCGACTTTACCGCCCTTAGCGAACGGACACATCAGGTCGATAACCTTGATGCCGGTTTCCAGCAGTTCCTGAGAACTGGACAGCTCTTCGTAGCTTGGTGCTGCGCGGTGGATCGCCCAACGCTCTTCTTCACCGATGTCGCCTTTCATGTCGATCGGCTGACCGAGCACGTTCATGATACGACCCAGTGTTGCTTTACCTACCGGTACTTCAATCGGGTGCTGAAGGTCTTTTACTTCCAGACCACGACGCAGACCGTCAGAAGAACCCATGGCGATAGTACGTACGATACCACCACCGAGCTGCTGCTGAACTTCCAGCACCAGGCTCTCATTACCATTTTGTACCTCAAGAGCATCGTACACACGCGGTACGGCATCCTGAGGGAATTCGACGTCAACCACGGCGCCGATTACCTGGACAATTTTTCCAGTAGCCATCTTGAATCCTCTACGAATTAACCTGGTTATACCGCGGATGCACCACCGACGATTTCGGTGAGTTCCTGAGTAATGCTGGCCTGACGAGCTTTGTTGTATACCAACTGCAGCTCTTTAATCAGGCTGCCGCCATTGTCGGTCGCGGCTTTCATCGCCACCATACGTGCGGCCTGCTCGCTGGCCAGGTTTTCTACCACGCCCTGATAAACCTGCGACTCAACGTAACGGCGCAGCAGGGTATCCAGCAGCGGTTTCGGATCGGGTTCATACAGGTAATCCCAGGCTTTGTGCTTCAGCTCATCATCTTCTGATGCCGGTAACGGCAGCAGCTGAGTGAGGGTCGGAACCTGAGACATGGTGTTAATAAATTTGTTGCTGACAATATACAGCCTGTCCAGACGGCCTTCATCGTAGGCCTGCAACATCACTTTTACCGGGCCGATCAGTTCGGACAGGGACGGGTTATCACCCATACCGGTCACCTGGGCGACAATGTTGCCCCCCACGGAATTGAAGAAAGAGACGCCTTTAGAGCCGATCATCGCGATATCGCTCTGAACGCCTTTATCGGACCACACTTTCATTTCCGCCAGCAGCTTTTTGAACAGGTTGATGTTCAAGCCACCGCACAGACCACGGTCGGTCGACACCACCAGGTAGCCCACGCGCTTAACGTCGCGTTCTTCCAGGTAAGGGTGCTTATATTCCAGATTGCCGTTCGCAAGGTGACCAATCACTTTGCGCATGGTATCTGCATAAGGACGGCTGGCCGCCATTCTGTCCTGCGATTTACGCATTTTGGAAGCGGCGACCATCTCCATCGCTTTAGTGATCTTCTGCGTGTTCTGGACGCTTGCGATCTTACTACGTATCTCTTTTGCGCCGGCCATGAGCTTCTCCTCAATGCCTTGCGGTCTGCCCTAAGACAGACCGCCGGACGTTACCAGGACTGGGTTGCTTTGAAGGAATCGAGGATGCTTTTCAGCTTGCCTTCGATTTCATCGTTATAGCCACCGGACTGGTTGATCTCTTGCATCAGCGGAGCGTGCTCACGGTCAACGTAAGCCAGCAGTGCGGCTTCGAAGCTACCGATTTTCGCCAGTTCCACATCTTCGAGGTAACCGCGTTCAGCCGCGAACAGCACCAGGCCCTGTTGTGCAACAGACATTGGGGCATACTGTTTCTGTTTCAGCAGCTCGGTCACTTTCTGACCATGGCTCAACTGCTTACGGGTAGCTTCATCCAGATCGGATGCGAACTGAGAGAACGCAGCCAGTTCACGATACTGTGCCAGCGCGGTACGAATACCACCGGACAGTTTCTTGATGATCTTGGTCTGAGCAGCACCACCAACACGGGATACAGAGATACCCGGGTTAACCGCCGGACGAATACCGGAGTTAAACAGGTTGGTTTCCAGGAAGATCTGACCATCGGTAATAGAAATTACGTTGGTCGGAACGAACGCAGAAACGTCACCCGCCTGGGTTTCGATGATCGGCAGCGCGGTCAGGGAGCCGGTTTTACCTTTCACTTCACCTTTGGTGAAGTTCTCAACGTATTCCGCGTTTACGCGGGATGCGCGCTCCAGCAGACGGGAGTGGAGGTAAAACACGTCGCCCGGGAATGCTTCACGTCCTGGCGGACGGCGCAGCAGCAGGGAAACCTGACGGTATGCAACAGCCTGTTTAGACAGGTCATCATAAACGATCAGTGCATCTTCACCGCGGTCACGGAAGTATTCGCCCATTGCGCAACCTGCATACGGTGCCAGGTATTGCAGTGCAGCAGATTCAGAAGCGGTAGCAACCACAACGATAGTGTTGGACAGCGCACCGTGCTCTTCCAGTTTGCGCACCACGTTAGAAATAGTGGAAGCTTTCTGGCCGATAGCGACGTAAACACATTTGATGCCGGAATCACGCTGGTTGATGATCGCATCGATAGCCATCGCGGTTTTACCGGTCTGACGGTCGCCGATGATCAGCTCACGCTGACCACGACCGATTGGGATCATGGCATCAACGGATTTATAACCGGTCTGCACCGGCTGATCGACGGACTGACGATCGATTACGCCCGGTGCGATAACTTCGATTGGCGAGAAGCCATCGTTATCAACCGGACCTTTACCGTCGATTGGCGCACCCAGGGTGTTCACCACACGGCCCAGCAGGCCACGGCCTACCGGTACTTCAAGAATACGGCCAGTACATTTAACCTTCATGCCTTCGGCGAGGTCAGCGTACGGACCCATCACAACTGCACCTACGGAGTCGCGCTCCAGGTTCAGTGCGATAGCGTAACGGTTACCCGGCAGGGAAATCATTTCACCCTGCATACAATCGGCCAGGCCGTGGATGCGGATAACACCGTCACTTACAGAAACAATAGTACCTTCGTTATGAGCTTCGCTCACAACACTGAACTGAGCAATGCGCTGCTTGATCAGTTCGCTGATTTCGGTGGAATTCAGTTGCATGCTCCAGTCCCCTTAAGACTGCAAGACGTCTGCGAGGCGTTGTAGACGGCCGCGTACGCTGCCATCAATGACCATATCACCCGACTGGATGATTACGCCCGCCAATACAGACTTATCGATATTGCAATTCAGCTTAACTTTGCGTGACAGACGTTTTTCCATCGCGGTAGTGATCTTGGCAAGCTGTTCTTCACTCAGTTCGGTCGCCGAGGTTACTTCAACTTCAGCGGTAGCTTCACTAAGGGCACGTAAGTGCTCAAACTGCTCAAGAACATCCGGGAGCACTCTCAGACGACCATTTTCAGCCATCACCTTAATCAGGTTCTGGCCGTTGGTATCAAGTTGCTCGCCGCAAACGGCGATGAACGACGCAGCGAGGGTTTCTGGTGCCAGTGCACCTGAAAGCATCTCTGCCATATGTTCGTTTTTCGTTACCTCAGCGGCAAACGCCAGCATGTTCTGCCAGCGATCGACACTTTGGGTTTCGACAGCAAAGTCAAAAGCTGCTTTGGCGTAGGGGCGAGCTACCGTAACAAATTCAGACATCAGCCCCTCCCTCCTTACAGTTCAGCGACAAGTTTGTCCACGATGTCGCTGTTAGCAGCTTCATCCACGGAACGTTCGATGATCTTCTCGGCGCCAGCAACAGCCAGGATAGCAACTTGCTTACGCAGTTCCTCACGAGCACGTTTACGCTCAGCATCAATTTCTGCCTGAGCCTGTGCAACGATTTTGGTACGTTCCTGTTCTGCTTCGGTTTTAGCTTCGTCCAGGATCTGAGCGCGACGTTTGTTCGCCTGCTCAATAATTACCTGGGCTTCCGCTTTCGCCTTTTTCAGCTGGTCGGTCGCATTGGCCTGTGCAAGGTCCAAATCCTTTTTAGCTCGTTCTGCAGAAGCGAGGCCGTCAGCGATTTCTTTTTGACGTTTCTCAATGGCAGCAATCAACGGCGGCCATACATACTTCATACAGAACAGAACGAACAGGACAAACGCGATGGCCTGGCCGAGGATTGTTGCGTTAAGATTCACAGCACAATGCCTCTTATCTGGTTAACGTTCTAAAAATTGCTTAATCAAGCAACGCTTACTACGCGACAGCAAACATCACGTACAGACCCAGACCTACAGCGATCATCGGGATTGCATCCACCAGACCCATAACGATAAAGAACTGAGTACGCAGCAGAGGGATCAGATCCGGTTGACGCGCTGCGCCTTCCAGGAATTTGCCCCCGAGGATGCCGATACCGATCGCAGCACCGATTGCCGCCAGACCCATCATCACAGCGGCAGCCATGTACAGCAGATCCATATTCAGGTTTTCCATGACAGTCTCCAGTTTGTTTCAGTTAGAACGTAGTAGTGTTGGTAAAATCAATGCTCTTCAGATGCCATCGACAGATAGACAATCGTCAGAACCATGAAAATGAAGGCTTGCAGCGTAATGATCAGGATGTGGAAAATGGCCCATGGCACATTCAGGATCCACTGTGACCACCATGGCAGAAGTCCTGCAATCAGAATGAAGATCAACTCACCGGCATACATGTTGCCGAACAGTCGCAGACCGAGTGATACCGGTTTAGACAGCAGGCTTACCCCTTCAAGGATTAAGTTGACAGGAATAAATGCCCAGTGATTGAACGGCTGCAGCGTCAACTCTTTCGTGAAGCCGCCAATGCCTTTCATTTTGATGCTGTAGAACAGGATGAGGATAAATACGCCCAGCGCCATCGACAGGGTGATGTTCACGTCAGCAGACGGAACCACACGCAGAGCCGGCAGGCCAAACACATGCTCGCCGATGTACGGCAGCAGGTCGATAGGCAGTAAGTCCATCAGGTTCATGAGGAATACCCAGACGAAAATCGTCAGGGCCAGCGGAGCAATGAGCTTGCTCTTGCCGTGATACATGTCTTTCACGCTGCCATTGACGAAGCCAATAACCAGCTCGATCGCCGTCTGGAATTTTCCCGGTACGCCGCTGGTTGCTTTTTTGGCAACGCTACGGAACATCACGAGGAACAACAGACCCAGAAGCACCGAGAAGAACATGGAGTCGATGTTAAGCGTCCAGAAAGTGGCTGGGGGGTTATGCGGATCCACCAGCGAAAAGGTACGCAGGTCAATCTGAAGGTTTTTCAGATGGTGGCCTATGTACTCCTGCGGTGTTGAGATTTCTCCTGCAGACATGATGCCTCTTACCCTTTGTTGTTAATTACAGCGGGTGCCAGTATCTGTACAACCAGCACCGAAACCCACGTGACGATCAGCGGTAAAAAGACCGCCTTCAAAACCGCCAGCGCCACCACCAGTAGGGTAAAGGTCGCCAACACCTTGAACACTTCCCCGAAGGCGAAGGACCAGGCCATGCGGCCTTTAGCAGGTGTATGCGCCTGATGACGCCAGGCAAAAATCATAAACAACATATTTGGCAGTACCACTGCCAGCCCACCGCACAACGCGGAGACGCCCCAGAAGGGGTCTTTCAGGCAAAATAGCAATGCACTCGCTATCACTGCCAGGAACTGAATGAACAGAAGCTTACGAGCAACGTTTCGACTCAAGAGCGACAAAGACATCACGTTTTTTACTCCTGCCCCCAACGAGGTATGTCGCGTGTCGTATAAAACGTTCTTTAAGGCTAAGAGTCAAGCATCAAAAAGCGAGCAAATTATACGGTGCGGACTCGTGATTTCAATCAATAAGTAGCGAAAAGGTGAATAAATGTTTAAATAAATTTCTCGACGGCTGTTTTTCCACTTTTTTGTAAAGTGTGAACCATCGAACAAGAATGCCGATCGCGCGAAAAGCCTGATGCTAAAGCGTGCACAAGATCACAAATTGCGCATTTGCGTTTAAGTGCCTTTCATCGAAGCATAATAATCCACGTTGTCATCTTTATGATATTTAAGATGAAAATGTGTGACTATTTTTAAAACAGCTTCATATACAACAAAAACCTTTTATTGACATTCTTAATAAATTTTTAACATCACTAAACTTTATCCCGCACTGATTTTTAGCAGACATATACTTCCCTGGTTGATTATTTTACCGGTTAACCATACCCACCAGGTTAAAGAACCGAAAACCATCAGTAAAAATAAGGTTAAGCGAAGCGGGAAATATTCGTTTTCTGTCTGCTGATTTTTAACACATCCACTACAGCGCGGAATTAACATTTTTTGATAAAAATTAATTATTGTTTGGTTTAATCATCACCAGATGACGTTCGCCGTCCAGCTGCGGAACACGCAATTTAATCACCGAATCCACCGCAAATTCTGCCGGCAGTTGCCCGATTTCGTCGTCAGGTAACTGGCCTTTCAGCGCATAGAAACGCCCCCCCTGCCCCGGCAGATGATGACACCAGCTCACCATATCGTTCAGCGAGGCAAAGGCACGGCTGATCACCCCGTCAAACGGCGGCTCCGCAGGGAAGTCTTCGACGCGGCTCTGTACCGGCGTGATGTTGGTCAGACCAAGCTCATGCTGGACCTGGCGCAGAAAACGAATCCGCTTGCCGAGACTGTCCAGCAGCGTGAAGTGCGCGTCAGGTAAGACGATTGACAGCGGGATCCCCGGCAACCCAGGTCCGGTGCCCACGTCGATAAAGCGTGACCCGACCAGGTGCGGTGCCACCACCACACTGTCCAGAATATGACGGATCAGCATCTCGTTCGGATCGCGTACTGACGTCAGGTTGTACGCTTTGTTCCATTTGTGCAGCATATCGACATAGGCCACCAGCTGGTTTTTCTGGTGATCGGTGAGCGAAATACCTGCTTCATCCAGCAGACGAGAGAGTTTGTTGAGCACGGTGATTACCTGTTTAGATGCTTAACGGCGGGTAGCGCTTCGCTAACCCGCCCAACGGGTTCTGTCGGCCCGGTAAGCACAATGCCACCGGGCAACGTTCAAGGAACTACGCGCTGCGGCGCAGCATACCCTGCTTTTTCAGCCACACCAGCAGAATGGAGATCGCCGCAGGGGTAATACCGGAGATACGCGATGCCTGACCGATGGAAGACGGTTTGTGATCGTTAAGCTTGGCGATCACTTCGTTGGAGAGGCCGCTGACCTGACGATAATCCAGAGTCGCAGGCAGCACGGTGTTCTCGTTACGCTGCTGCTTGTCGATTTCGTCCTGCTGGCGCGCAATATAACCTTCGTATTTCACCTGGATTTCGACCTGCTCGGCAGCCTGGGCATCACTCAGCCCCGGCGCAAAGGACGACAGCTCGACCATGTCGCGATAGGTCATTTCCGGACGACGCAGCAGATCTTCACCGTTCGCCTCGCGGGACAGCGGCGCGCTCAGCTTCGCATTCACCTCTTCAATCTTTTCAGAGTGCGGGTGCAGCCAGATATCTTTCAGGCGCTGGCGTTCGCGCTCGATGTTTTCCAGCTTCTCGTTAAAGCGAGCCCAGCGTTCGTCGTCCACCAGGCCCAGTTCACGGCCCGCGGCGGTTAAACGGATATCGGCGTTGTCTTCACGCAGCATCAGACGATATTCCGCGCGGGAGGTGAACATGCGGTACGGCTCTTTGGTTCCCAGCGTGCACAGGTCATCCACCAGCACACCCAGATAAGCCTGAGAACGTCCCGGCGCCCAGCCCTCTTTTTCGGCAGAGAAACGGGCGGCGTTCAGACCGGCCAGCAGGCCCTGCGCGGCCGCTTCTTCGTAACCGGTGGTGCCGTTGATCTGACCGGCAAAGAACAGACCGGCGATAAATTTACTTTCCAGCGTCGGCTTCAGGTCTCGCGGATCGAAGAAGTCATACTCGATCGCATAGCCCGGACGGACGATCTTCGCGTTCTCCAGACCCTGCATGGATCGTACGATCTGCATCTGCACATCGAACGGCAGGCTGGTGGATATACCGTTAGGATAAATTTCGTTCGAGGTCAGGCCTTCCGGTTCAAGGAAGATCTGGTGCTGGTTACGATCCGCAAAGCGCATCACTTTGTCTTCGATCGACGGGCAGTAGCGCGGGCCGATCCCTTCGATCACGCCGGCATACATCGGGCTGCGATCGAGGTTATTACGGATCACGTCGTGGGTTTTTTCGTTGGTGTAGGTGATGTAGCACGGCACCTGGCGCGGATGTTGATCCACGTTACCCATGAACGAAAAGACCGGCAGCGGCGTGTCACCGTGCTGTTCAGCCAGCACGCTAAAATCGATGGTGCGTGCGTCAATACGCGGCGGTGTCCCGGTTTTCAGGCGGCTGACGCGCAGCGGCAGTTCGCGCAAACGGCGGGAAAGCGAAATCGACGGCGGATCGCCAGCACGGCCACCGCTGTAGTTATCCATGCCGATATGAATTTTGCCGTCGAGAAACGTCCCGACCGTCAGCACGACAGATTTGGCGCGGAACTTCAGGCCCATCTGCGTCACAGCACCGACAACACGATCGTTCTCGACGATCAGATCCTCAACCGCCTGCTGGAAGATCATCAGGTTCGGCTGATTCTCCAGTGCAGTGCGTACCGCCTGACGGTAAAGCACGCGATCCGCCTGAGCACGGGTGGCACGAACAGCTGGCCCTTTGCTCGCGTTTAGTATCCTAAACTGGATGCCTGCCTGATCGATTGCCTTTGCCATCAACCCGCCCAGCGCATCCACTTCTTTTACCAGGTGTCCTTTCCCAATACCGCCGATCGCCGGGTTGCACGACATCTGTCCCAGGGTGTCGATATTGTGTGTCAAAAGCAGGGTCTGCTGACCCATGCGTGCAGCGGCCATTGCGGCCTCAGTGCCTGCATGACCCCCGCCAATGATGATGACGTCGAAAGGATCCGGATAAAACATGGTGGTTTGCCTCGCCTGAGCGGTTAGAAAGTGGTTGGGTGCCTGGGCCGTGGATTCTACTCAACTTTAGCCCATCGAGAAAGAGCCGGGATCCTGACTATTATTAAGAGATCTTTTTCTTTTAGAGATCTTTTTTACTATGATCTCTTATTAGGATCGTCCATCTCTGTGGATAACCCGGATCCGGCGTTGAAGATCAACAGATTAGAAAGGATCGTTACCTGTGAATGATCGGTGATCCCGCGCAGTATAAGCTGGGATCAAAATGAAGGGTTATACACAGACCAAAAACTCATCAAACCTTATACCGTGGATAACTACCGGTTGATCCAAGCTTTTAACCAGACTTATACACAACTGATCGCACGATCTTTACACAATCTTGAGTAAATTAATCCAGGATCCCAGCCAGATTTCCGCTGGATCCTCGGGAATATCATGATCGAGGACGTTGATCCGCAGCGTTTCACCGATCTGTTTAGCACCGCAAGCCTGCATTTCGCTTTCCAGCTTGTCGATCGCTCCGCAAAAGGTATCGTACTCACGACTGCCGATCCCGATAGCCCCAAAGCGTACCTGAGACAGATCCGGCTGCTGTTCTTTCAGTTCTTCATATAAAGGAAGAATGTTGTCCGGCAAATCGCCTGCGCCGTGGGTACTGGAAACCAGCAGCCACACGCCCTCTGCCGGCAGATCCTCAAGTAACGGACCATGCTGCGTGCTGGTGCTGTAGCCTGCCTCTTCCAGCTTTTCAGCCAGGTGCTCTGCCACATACTCTGCCCCGCCCAGGGTACTGCCACTGATAAGCGTAATATCTGCCATGATCGTCCGTCCTCAATTAAGCGTGGCGTATTGTACGCTGTGAATGAACTGGGATCTACCTGTGGAAAACAGGGTGATTATTTCAGAGGATCACGGGCGGATGGTACGCATGATCGGGTTCTGCAGCGAGATCAGCGTCTCAGTGGACTGAATTTCATCAATTGTTTGGATCTTGTTGATAAGTACCTGTTGCAGCGCATCGATCGATTTACACATCACCTTAATAAAGATGCTGTAGTGCCCGGTGGTGTAATACGCTTCAGTGACCTCCTCCAGGCTCTCCAGCCGGGCGAGAGCCGACGGATAATCTTTGGCGCTTTTTAAAATGATGCCGATGAAGCAACAGACGTCGTAGCCGAGCTGCTTCGGACTCACATCAATGCGCGCGCCGGTGATAATGCCAGCCTGCTTCATTTTCTCGACGCGAACGTGAATGGTGCCGGGGCTGACGCCAAATTGTTTGGCGAGTTCGGCATAGGCCGTACGCGCATTTGCCATCAGCGCCTCAAGAATGCCGCGATCCAGATTATCGATCTGATAATTTTCCATAGGTTTTTCTTATGTTGATTGATGATTCCATCCAGTTTAGCGTGATATTTTATGGAATCAAAAGTGAACCGGGCTTTTTATCTGTTGATTATTGAATATCACTCTCCTTTTGTTGCTTAATCAATGGCAACAGGACACAGGAGTTCAATAATGAAAACCGCTTACATCGCAAAACAACGCCAGATCAGTTTCGTCAAAGCTCACTTTTCCCGTCAGTTGGAAGAAAAACTGGGCCTGATCGAAGTCCAGGCACCGATCCTCAGCCGGGTAGGGGATGGCACTCAGGACAACCTGTCTGGTTGCGAAAAGGCGGTACAGGTAAATGTGAAAACGTTGCCGGAGGTGCGCTTTGAAGTGGTGCACTCGCTGGCTAAATGGAAACGACAGACCTTAGGACAACACGACTTCAGCGCCGGTGAAGGGCTTTACACGCACATGAAAGCCCTGCGTCCGGATGAAGATCGTCTCACGCCGATCCACTCGGTGTATGTTGATCAGTGGGACTGGGAGCGCGTTCTTGGCGATGGCGAACGCCACCTCGGCACGCTGAAAGCTACTGTCTCAGCGATCTGGTCAGGTATTAAAGCAACCGAAGCGGCAGTGAGCGCGGAGTTTGGTCTGGCACCGTTCCTGCCAGAGCAGATCCACTTTGTGCACAGCGAAGAACTGCTGACCCGCTTCCCGGGTCTCGACGCCAAGGGCCGCGAGCGTGCCATTGCGAAAGAGCTGGGTGCGGTATTCCTGATCGGCATCGGCGGCGATCTGAGCGATGGCAAACGTCACGATGTCCGTGCGCCGGATTATGATGACTGGACGACCCCTACTGAAACCGGTTTTTCCGGGCTGAACGGTGACATCCTGGTGTGGAACCCGGTACTGGAAGATGCGCTGGAGCTGTCCTCGATGGGGATCCGCGTTGACGCCGAAACGCTTAAACGTCAGCTAAAGCTGACCGGTGATGAAGATCGGCTGGCGCTGGAATGGCACCGTGCGCTGCTGGAAGGACAGATGCCGCAGACCATCGGCGGCGGGATTGGTCAGTCACGTCTGACCATGCTGCTGCTGCAACTGCCGCACATTGGTCAGGTACAGTGCGGCGTCTGGCCTGCGCAGGTACGCGACAGCGTCTCATCCCTGCTGTAATTCAACGCCGCCAGCGTCGCAGCAGGCGGCTGCGCATCCCGGTATCAAAGCGCCAGATATGATCGAAAATGCGCAGGATACCGGGCTTGCCGTGTGCTGACATCGCCACCGCATGAAAGCGGTGCTGATGGACGCGCTGCAATTCGTTTACTTTGCCGATCACCTCGTCCGGCAGACGCTGAGCGATAAAATCGGAGATCACCACCGCATCCGCATCGAACCACTCGCCGCCCTGCATCCGCTCGATAATGGCGCGGAAACAGCTGGCGAGATCGGTACCGCCGCGAAAACGCTGGCTCAAAAAGCGGATCGCCTGCTCAATGCCTTCCTTGCCCGACAGCTCATAGCGCACCACTTCACTGGAAAATAGCATGATATAACAGCGACGTCGGTCGGCCAGCGCCACGCGCATCAGCGCCAGGCAAAACGCCTTCGCGCACTGCTCATTAAAACCGCCCATCGATCCGGACGTATCGACGCAGACGATAAAAGGCCCACGCGGTTGCTCGTCAAAATCCTGATGCACCACCGGTCGCTCGGTGATCTTCTCCCGCCAGGCTTCGCCCTGTAAGCGATAGGTCAGCAGTTGCTTCTCCACCAGTCGCCGATAAAACTCATACTCCAGTTCACTGATGCCCAGCGTGGCCAGTTCCGGTGGCAGCAAACGTAAGATGTCATCGCTCTGCTGCAGGCCATCAACCTGTTCGGGAACGGAGGACGGCTCACGCACCAGCGTGCGAAAGGTTTCCATCGGCGCATCGTTGCGGGGTACGGACTTCGCCTCTCGTGAGCGACCCAGTTGTTCAGCCAGCTTTTTCAGTTCGGGCTGGGCGGCCAGAAAATCCCCGTATTTGATGATCAGCTGATAGTCGCCGCGCTTTAGCTGCCCGGCGCTCATATCCCACAGCCGTCCGGCAGCATTGTCGTTTTCCACCAGCACCGGATCGAGCTGCCCGCTCAGCGTCATCCGTTCCTGTACTTCACTGAGCAACTGCTCGCGCTCTTCTTCCAGTAATTGCTGATTGAGCGCCGTGGTTTGCACCACCAGGCTTAATCGCCAGCGCTGCAAAAACAGCGTGTGCAGGGCGGGGGTAAAGGTGGCGTTATCAGCCACCAGCTGTTTTGCCTGTGCGGCATAGGGAGAGTGGACTTTTTCCAGCAGGCTGAGGATCTGCGGCATTTGAATGGTCAGCTGCGTGGTGGAGAGCAGCTGGCTTTGTTGATAGCTGAGAATCTCTTCCGTCAGCTCCGGCGGTACGCGGGTATCTTTCAGCCGTCCCTTTAGCGCCTCCCGCCAGCGGGGAATATCCTCGGTGATGGCATGGCGCAGACGAGGGAATTTCTCAAAAAAAACCGCCAGCTGCGGGGAGGCCAGCAGGGCGACGATCAGTTCTTCAATCATCCCCTCTTCACTGACCGCCAGCATCACATTGAGGGTATCCAGCGTCAGCATTGACGCGCCTGTTTGATCTGCGCGCCAACGTCCTGCAGGCTACCTTCAATGCGACCCGCCCAGTCGTTGTGAATAAACAGGCATTTTTGCTGTTCACTGAAGCGCGTGTGCTGCTGATGCCATTCATTGTCCAGCGCTTCCAGCTGGCGAGTGATTTCATCCGGCACGTTGTCCTGCGCGCTGCCCGGCAGAGCGAGACGCGATCCCTGCAGGCTGACGTCGCGCACTGTCAGGTGTAGCGTGTTGTCGACTTCCAGATTCAGCAACTGCGCAAAACCGATGCCGTTGAGTTTGCCGCGGATCTCGCCCCCTTTCGCCAGCCACTGCTCAAGTGCGGCTCGCTCAATGGTCAGATGGATCACCTGCATATCGTGTAGTTTCAGCGGCTGCTGGAGCAGCAGCGTCAGGGTGGTATCGATGAGTTCCGCCGGTAACTCATAGTGCGGGCGACGACTGAACATACCGCTCTGGCGTAACACGCGCAGGGCGGTTTTATCGCTTTGCTGCTGTTGCAGCTGGAGACGGCGCTGTCCGATGGCAGCCAGTTTGGTCAGCATCGCCTGTTGCTGCCAGGCATGAACGGTCATCAAAATATCTATTTGTTGTGTAAGCAGATTCATGCTCTCTGCGTCATGCCACAGGCAGTCTTTCAGCAGGATCAGATCGATCGGCGCGACGGCATCGCGACCGGAGAAAAAGGCGCTGGCCTGCAGTAAGCGAATGGCTTTTTTCCAGCGGCGATCGGAAACATAGGGAGCATTTGGCAGACTATCCAGCTGCTGGCGCAACTGGAAGATCAGCTCAAAGACGGCATCGGGCAGGATGATCTTCGGAATGTCCTGCTGCCACTGGTGATACTCTTCGTCGCTGATCTGCAGCGCATCGACCACGGGATTGTCATTTTCATCCTGCTGGCTCACCAGCATGGCGCGGAAATTCCCCTTATCCTGCACTTTATCCAGCCACAGACGAATAAGCATACGGTCATACAGTGCTTCAAGGCTGCTGTCCGCTTCCGGCAGTTCGTTGGAGGCTGCCACCAGCAGGCGCATGGGGATTTTGGCTTCTGTGGCACCGTTGCGGAAACGGCGTTCGTTGATGGCCGTCAGCAGCGTGTTAAGGATCGCCGGACCGGCCTTCCAGATTTCATCTAAAAAGACAATTTCTGCTTCCGGCAGGTAACCCGTGGTAAGGCGTTCATAACGCCCTTCATCTTTTAACGCCTGGATCGACAGCGGGCCGAAAACCTCTTCCGGCGTGGAAAAGCGCGTCATCAGGTATTCAAAAGCCCGGGCGTTGCGGAAGGCAAACTTCAGCCGCCGGGCGATGAGGCTTTTGGCAATCCCCGGCGGGCCAAGCAGGAAGACGCTTTCGCCGCTCAGCGCCGCCAGCAGGCACAGGCGGATCGCATGGCTGCGCTCAAAAAGCCCTTTTTCCAGTGCGGCACTGAGACGGGAAATTCTTTCAGCTAATAAATGTGGGTGAGCCATAATTCATTTACTTCCTTTCGCCGGGTTTATGGCGCAGAACAGCGAGTATAAACGTTTCAATAAGCGCTTGTAATAGACTGAAGTACGGGTTCATTTTCTTTGAGGCAGGATAACCTGACCGCATTTAGGGGTACGATTTGGCAAATAATCGTGCATACTGTGCGCTTTTTGTGGGCCAAGGGACTAAGCACACAGTTGGCATTCAAACAAAAGATTAGTCTATGAGCACAGATAATAAGCAATCGTTGCCTGCGATAACGCTCGCAGCCATCGGCGTTGTGTACGGTGATATCGGTACCAGCCCGCTTTATACCCTTCGTGAATGTTTGTCTGGTCAGTTTGGTTTTGGTGTTGAGCGCGATGCCGTGTTCGGCTTTTTATCGCTCATTTTCTGGCTGCTGATCCTGGTGGTCTCCGTCAAATATCTGTCCTTTGTGATGCGCGCCGATAACGCCGGAGAAGGCGGGATCCTGACGCTGATGTCGCTGGCCGGCAGGAATACCTCTGCACGCATGACCTCGGTGCTGGTGATCATGGGACTGATTGGCGGCAGCTTCTTCTATGGTGAAGTGGTGATCACGCCGGCCATTTCGGTGATGTCCGCGATAGAGGGGCTGGAGATCGTGGCACCGTCGCTGGAAACCTGGGTGGTGCCGTTGTCGATCATCGTCCTGACGCTGCTGTTTATGATCCAGAAACACGGCACAGGGCTTGTGGGTAAACTCTTTGCGCCCATCATGCTGGCATGGTTTCTGATTCTGGCGGTGCTTGGCCTGCGGGGTATTATCAGTAATCCTGAAGTGCTGCAGGCGCTGAATCCGGCCTGGGCGGTGCATTTCTTCCTTGAATATAAAACGGTCTCTTTCGTGGCGCTTGGTGCGGTGGTGCTGTCGATCACCGGCGTGGAAGCCCTGTACGCGGACATGGGCCATTTTGGTAAGCTGCCGATCCGTGTGGCCTGGTTTAGTCTGGTACTGCCGTCGCTGGTGCTCAACTATTTCGGCCAGGGCGCGCTGTTACTGGAAACACCTGAAGCAATCAAGAACCCGTTTTTCCTGCTGGCGCCTGAATGGGCGTTAATACCGATGCTGATTATCGCCACGCTGGCGACGGTTATCGCTTCGCAGGCGGTGATCTCCGGCGTATTCTCCCTGACCCGTCAGGCGGTGCGTCTGGGCTATTTATCTCCGATGCGCATCATCCATACCTCGGAAATGGAATCCGGGCAGATCTACATTCCGTTTGTGAACTGGTTGCTCTATTGCGCGGTGGTGATCGTGATTGTCAGCTTCGAGCACTCCAGTAATCTGGCGGCGGCCTACGGCATCGCGGTGACCGGTACTATGGTGCTGACCACTATTCTGTCGGCCACTGTGGCACGCAAAAACTGGCACTGGAATAAACTGCTGGTGGGTTTCCTGCTGGTCGCCTTCCTGTGCATTGATGTGCCGCTGTTCTCAGCAAACCTCGATAAGCTGCTGTCCGGCGGCTGGCTGCCGTTAAGTCTCGGCATGGTGATGTTTATCATCATGACCACCTGGAAAAGCGAGCGTTTCCGTCTGCTGCGCCGTATGCACGAACACGGCAATTCACTGGAAGCGATGATCGCCTCGCTGGAGAAATCGCCGCCGGTGCGCGTGCCGGGTACCGCGGTGTATATGTCCCGCGCGCTGAACGTGATCCCCTTTGCCATGCTGCATAACCTTAAGCATAACAAAGTGCTGCACGAGCGCGTGATCCTGCTGACGCTGCGTACGGAAGATGCGCCTTATGTGCATAACGTTCGCCGGGTACAGATCGAGCAGCTTTCGCCGACCTTCTGGCGCGTGGTGGCAAGCTACGGCTGGCGTGAAATTCCGAACGTGGAAGAGGTGTTCCACCGCTGTGGGCTGGAAGGGCTGAGCTGCCGAATGATGGAAACCTCGTTCTTTATGTCTCATGAGTCGCTGATCCTCGGCAAACGCCCGTGGTATCTGCGTCTGCGCGGCAAGCTCTTTTTGTTACTGCAACGTAACGCACTGCGTGCCCCGGACCAGTTTGAAATTCCGCCTAACCGGGTGATTGAACTGGGTACGCAGGTTGAGATTTAATCTCTGAACGCCTCCGCCCGGCGGCGCTTCGCTTGCACGGGCCTACAGACCGTAGGCCGGGTAAGCGCAGCGCCACCCGGCATATTCCTTGGTATTATTTCTTCCCATTTGACTTAGCGAAACGTTTCGACGGCGATCACAATTCCGTTACGTTGTGATGGTTTTGTGAACATTCTTAGCGCTACACTGCACGCAGCGAAACGTTTCGCTAGTGGAGATAAAAATGAAGAAAGGATCTGTACTGAATTCTGATATGTCGTCGGTAATATCCCGTCTGGGACATACTGATACGCTGGTCGTATGCGACGCCGGATTGCCGGTTCCCCATAGCACGCAGCGTATTGATATGGCTCTGACACAGGGCGTGCCCTCCTTTATGCAGGTGCTGGAGGTCGTGACGACGGAAATGCAGGTTGAGGCAGCCATTCTCGCGACGGAAATTAAAGATCATAATCCGCAGCTCCACGAAACGTTGCTCCGCCACATAGAGCAGCTGCAACAACACCAGGGAAATACCATAGACGTTCGTTATGTTTCACACGAAACGTTTAAACAACAAACCGCAGACAGTCAGGCGGTGATTCGCAGCGGGGAGTGTTCCCCGTATGCGAATATCATTCTCTGCGCTGGCGTCACATTCTGAGGCTGCCATGGACGCATTATTGCAACTCAAGGGGATCGATAAAGCGTTCCCCGGCGTAAAAGCCCTGTCAGGCGCCGCGCTTAACGTTTATCCTGGCCGCGTAATGGCGCTGGTGGGCGAAAACGGCGCCGGTAAATCCACAATGATGAAAGTCTTAACGGGCATTTATCAGCGTGATGCCGGCTCACTGTTGTGGCTCGGTCAGGAAACCACCTTTACCGGACCGAAATCCTCTCAGGAAGCCGGTATCGGCATCATTCATCAGGAACTCAACCTGATCCCGCAGCTCACCATTGCGGAAAACATCTTTTTAGGCCGCGAATTCGTAAACCGGTTCGGCAAGATCGACTGGAAAAAGATGTATGCCGAAGCCAACGTCCTGCTCGCCAAACTGAACCTGCGCTTTAAAAGCGACAAGCTGGTGGGCGATCTGTCGATTGGCGATCAGCAAATGGTGGAAATCGCCAAGGTGCTGAGCTTCGAGTCAAAAGTCATCATTATGGATGAGCCGACCGATGCCCTGACCGATACCGAAACCGACTCCCTGTTCCGCGTCATTCGCGAACTAAAATCCCAGGGGCGCGGCATTGTTTATATTTCCCACCGCATGAAAGAGATCTTCGAAATCTGCGACGACGTGACGGTATTCCGCGACGGGCAGTTTATTGCCGAACGTGAGGTCACCACGCTCAGTGAAGATACGCTGATTGAGATGATGGTGGGACGTAAGCTGGAAGAGCAGTACCCCCATCTTGATAAAGCGCCTGGTGATATTCGCCTGAAAGTGGATGCCGTCTGCGGACCGGGCGTGGATAACGTCTCCTTCGTGCTGCGTAAAGGCGAGATCCTCGGGGTGGCCGGGCTGATGGGAGCCGGACGTACCGAGCTAATGAAAGTGTTATACGGCGCACTGCCGCGCACCAGCGGCTATGTCACGCTTGATGGCCATGAAGTGGTCACCCGCTCTCCGCAGGATGGCCTGGCGAACGGCATCGTGTATATCTCCGAAGACCGCAAGCGCGACGGGCTGGTGCTCGGTATGTCGGTAAAAGAGAACATGTCGCTTACCGCGCTGCGCTATTTCAGCCATGCCGGTGGGCGCCTGAAGCACAAAGATGAACAGCAGGCGGTGGGAGATTTCGTCCGTCTGTTTAACGTCAAAACGCCGTCGATGGAGCAGCCGATTGGCCTGCTGTCCGGCGGGAATCAGCAAAAGGTGGCCATCGCCCGTGGGCTGATGACGCGTCCGAAAGTGCTGATTCTGGACGAACCTACGCGCGGTGTGGACGTGGGGGCGAAGAAAGAAATTTATCAGTTAATCAATCAGTTTAAGGCTGAGGGATTGAGCATCATTCTGGTGTCATCGGAAATGCCGGAAGTGATCGGCATGAGCGATCGCATCATGGTGATGCATGAAGGGCATCTGGGCGGAGAATTCACCCGCGAACAGGCCACCCAGGAAGTGCTGATGGCTGCCGCCGTTGGCAAGCTAAATCGCGAGACGCAGGAGTCCAGGCAATGAGTACCCAAACCGTTTCTACCCGCCGCTATTTCAACAAAGCGTGGCTGATGGAACAAAAATCGCTGATTGCCCTGCTGGTGCTGATTGCGATTGTCTCCACCCTTAGCCCGAACTTTTTTACCGTCAATAACCTGTTCAACATCCTGCAACAGACGTCGGTTAACGCCATTATGGCGGTGGGGATGACGCTGGTCATTCTGACCTCCGGGATCGACCTGTCCGTCGGTTCTTTACTGGCGCTAACTGGCGCGGTGGCCGCTTCGCTTGTGGGCATGGAAGTGAATGCGCTGGTGGCGGTGGCAGGTGCGCTGGCATTGGGCGCAGCTATCGGTGCCATGACCGGCGTTATCGTCGCGAAAGGCCGCGTACAGGCGTTTATCGCCACGCTGGTAATGATGCTGCTGCTGCGCGGGGCAACCATGGTCTACACCAATGGCAGCCCGGTAAATACCGGCTTTACTGAAAATGCCGATGTGTTTGGCTGGTTTGGTATCGGTCGCCCGCTGGGGATCCCGGCGCCGGTATGGATTATGGGATTTGTCTTCCTTGCCGCGTGGTATATGTTGCATCACACCCGTCTTGGTCGGTATATCTATGCGCTGGGCGGTAACGAAGCGGCAACGCGTCTGTCCGGCATCAGTGTAAACAAAATTAAGATTATCGTGTATTCGCTGAGCGGCCTTCTGGCTTCTCTGGCGGGCATTATTGAAGTTGCGCGTCTCTCCTCCGCCCAACCGACGGCGGGCACCGGTTACGAGCTGGATGCCATCGCGGCGGTAGTGCTGGGGGGAACGAGCCTTGCGGGTGGTAAAGGCCGAATTGTTGGCACGCTTATCGGCGCATTGATTCTGGGCTTCCTCAATAATGGTCTGAATTTGCTAGGTGTTTCCTCCTATTATCAGATGATCGTGAAAGCAGTGGTGATTTTGCTGGCGGTCCTGGTAGACAACAAAAAACAGTAATCAATGACATTACAGGACATCTGAATATGAACATGAAAAAACTGGCTACCCTGGTTTCTGCCGTAGCACTGAGTGCGACCGTAAGCGCAAACGCCATGGCGAAAGACACCATCGCGCTGGTGGTCTCCACCCTGAATAACCCGTTCTTCGTCTCCCTGAAAGACGGCGCACAAAAAGAAGCAGACAAACTGGGCTACAACCTGGTAGTTCTGGATTCGCAGAACAACCCGGCGAAAGAGCTGGCGAACGTTCAGGATTTAACCGTACGTGGCACCAAATTGCTGTTGATCAACCCGACCGATTCCGACGCGGTAGGTAACGCCGTGAAGATGGCAAACCAGGCCAAAATCCCGGTGATCACCCTTGACCGTATGGCCGCTAAAGGTGAGGTGGTCAGCCACATCGCTTCTGATAACGTGCTGGGCGGCAAAATCGCTGGTGACTACATCGCTAAAAAAGCGGGTGAAGGCGCGAAAGTGATCGAACTGCAGGGCATCGCCGGTACCTCTGCGGCGCGTGAGCGTGGCGAAGGCTTCCAGCAGGCCGTTGCGGCTCACAAATTCGACGTGCTGGCCAGCCAGCCGGCTGACTTTGACCGCACCAAAGGTCTGAACGTTATGCAGAACCTGCTGACGGCGCACCCGGACGTGAAAGCCGTGTTCGCACAGAACGATGAAATGGCGCTGGGCGCACTGCGTGCGCTGCAAACTGCGGGTAAAACCGACGTGATGGTAGTAGGTTTTGACGGTACGCCAGACGGTGAAAAAGCGGTAAACGACGGTAAACTGGCGGCGACCATCGCACAGTTACCGGAGCAGATCGGCGCGAAAGGCGTTGAAACCGCTGACAAAGTGATCAAAGGCGAGAAAGTTCAGGCGAAATACCCGGTTGATCTGAAACTGGTTATCAAACAGTAATGTGATTGTCCTGCCGCCGCCTCACGCGACGGCAGGAAAAAGAACATAAAAGAAAAGCAGGGCACGCGCCACTCCGGGTGGCGCATTTACAGGATGATCCAACTATGAACATGGCAGGTAAACTCGTCGTCCTTGGCAGCATTAATGCCGATCACATTCTCAACCTTGACTCTTTCCCGACGCCAGGTGAAACCGTTACCGGCAATCAGTATCAGGTCGCTTTTGGTGGTAAAGGTGCCAACCAGGCGGTTGCCGCCGGACGTAGCGGCGCAGATATTGCGTTTATCGCCTGCACAGGCGATGACGACACTGGCGAACGGGTCCGTCAGCAACTGGCGAGCGACAACATCGATGTCGCGCCGGTCAGTGTTATCAACGGTGAATCCACCGGCGTGGCGCTGATTTTTGTTAACGCTGAAGGGGAGAATGTCATCGGTATTCATGCGGGGGCTAACGCTGCGCTGTCTGTGGCGCTGGTTGAAGCACAGCGCGATCGTATCGCTGCGGCTTCCGCGCTGTTGATGCAGCTGGAGTCGCCGGTAGAAAGCGTGCTGGCGGCGGCAAAAATCGCCCATCAGAATCGCACGCGCGTGGTGCTAAACCCCGCACCTGCGCGGGAGCTTTCTGACGAGTTGCTGGCGCTGGTGGATGTGATCACCCCGAACGAAACCGAAGCGGAAAAACTGACCGGTATCAACGTCGAAACGGATGAAGATGCCGCGCGGGCTGCGCAGGCGCTGCATGCCAAAGGCATCGGAACCGTGATCATTACGCTTGGCAGCCGCGGCGTGTGGGCCAGCGTTAACGGCGAAGGCCAGCGCATTCCGGGCTTCAAAGTAAAAGCCATCGATACTATCGCGGCGGGTGACACCTTTAACGGCGCGCTGATGACCGCGCTGCTGGAAAACCACCCGCTTGAGCAGGCGATCCGTTTTGCTCATGCGGCGGCGGCCATTGCAGTCACGCGTAAAGGTGCGCAACCCTCCGTGCCGTGGCGCAATGAGATAGACGACTTTCTGGCGCAGCAGGGGTAACGCTTCATGGCAACCATGAAAGATGTTGCCCGGCTGGCGGGCGTGTCCACTTCCACCGTTTCGCACGTTATCAATAAAGACCGGTTCGTCAGCGAGGCGATCACCGCGAAAGTGGACGCGGCAATCAAAAGCCTGAACTATGCTCCTTCAGCGCTGGCGCGCAGTCTTAAGATCAACCAGACCCGCACTATCGGCATGTTGATCACCGCCAGTACTAACCCCTTCTATTCCGAGCTGGTGCGCGGCGTCGAGCGCAGCTGTTTTGAGCGTGGCTACAGCCTGGTGCTGTGTAATACCGAAGGCGATGAACAGCGTATGAACAGTAATCTGGAGACGCTGATGCAAAAGCGCGTCGATGGCTTACTGCTGTTGTGCACCGAAACCCATCAGCCCTCGCAGGAGATCATGCAGCGTTATCCCTCGATTCCGACGGTGATGATGGACTGGGCGCCATTCGATGGTTACAGCGATCTCATTCAGGATAATTCGCTGCTGGGCGGCGACATGGCAACGCAGCATCTGATCGAGAAAGGCCACACCCGTATCGCCTGTATTACCGGACCGCTGGATAAGACTCCGGCACGTTTACGCCTTGAAGGCTATCGCGAAGCCATGGCGCGCGCAGGCCTTGAAATACGCGAAGGCGATGAGATCGTCGGTAACTTTGAGTTTGGCGGCGGCTTTGAGGCGATGCAGAGCCTGCTGGCGCAAAAAGAGCGTCCACAGGCGGTGTTTATTGGTAACGATGCTATGGCATTTGGCGCGTACCAGGCGTTATACCAGGCCGGACTGAAAGTACCCCAGGATATGGCGATCGTCGGCTACGATGATATTGAGCTGGCGCGTTACATGACGCCCCCGCTGACCACTATCCATCAACCGAAAGATGAACTGGGTGAGCTGGCTATCGATGTATTACTGCATCGCATCACCGATCCCACCCTGGTCCAGCAGCGTCTGCAACTGACGCCGGTATTAATGGCGCGCGGCTCGGCTTAACCTTTATGCCGTTCCTTAATCAAATTGCGACCGTCTTTGGCTTTTAACAGCATAAAGACGGAAGCGGAGATCAGCGTGATCGCACCCATAGTAATGAAGGTGTAGTGAAACTGCTCCACGGTATTCGCGTTATCAAACCCTTCGTAAAAGCGCAGTACCGCCGCGCTGACTGCCACCCCCAGACTGATCGACAACTGCTGCGTAACGGCCAGCATACTGTTCCCGCTACTGGCGTTCTCATCATTCAGATCGGCAAGGGTGATGGTATTCATGGCGGTAAACTGCGTGGACATCGCCATACCTAAGACGAACAGCGGCAGGATCAGCATCCACAGCGCCATCGACGGCGACTGAAGCGAGAACTGGGCAATCATCACGCCGATGATTACCGTTATGCCAACCAGCGTATTGCGATAACCAAAGCGGCGCAGAACCTGCGTCACCACGGATTTCGCCAGAATAGAGCCCATCGCGGTGGGAGCCATTATGCAGCCGGCGATCAGCGCCGGGTAGCCAAAACCAACCTGTAACATCAGCGGCATTAAAAAGGGCACGCAGCCGGTACCGAGGCGGGATGCCAGATTACCGGCGATGCCGACGGAAAATGTCCGCGTCTTAAACATCGGTAACGCAATAAGCGGCGTCGGGTGTCGCCGGGCGTGGCGGATATAAGCCAGCAAAAGCAGAATGCCGACGACAATTACTGACAGGGCGATCCAGCTGGCGACAATCTTCTCGCCAAACAGCTCCATTCCGCAGGAAAACAGCACCAGACTAAGGCCGAACAGAAAAAAGCCGCGCATATCGAAGCCACGGCGCGGCGTCGTGAAGTTCGGCATATATTTACGCGCATACAACAGCCCGGCGATACCGATGGGAATGTTGATCAGGAATATCCAGTGCCAGCTCGCCCAGGTCACCATCACGCCGCCAAGCACCGGGCCGAGGATCGGGCCTATCAGGCCAGGCATCGTCACGAAGTTCAGTACCGGCAGCAGTTCACTGCGCGGATATGCACGCAGCAGCGCCAGACGCGCCACCGGCATCATCATTGCACCCCCGATCCCCTGCACTACCCGGAAGATGACCAGCATACCGAGTGAACTCGACAGCGCGCAGGCCAGCGAACCGAGGGTGAAAAGGGATACGGCAAGCATAAAGACGCGACGTGTGCCGAAGCGGTCTGCCAGCCAGCCGCTCGCCGGGATCAGCATAGCGACCGTCAGGGTATAGCTGATAATCGCCGACTGCATCGCTAAAGGAGAACGGTTCAGGCTCTGGGCGATGGCCGGCAGTGCCGTGTTCAGAATGGTCGCATCCAGCGCCTGCATAAAGAAAGCCATTGCCGCGATCCACGGCAGGCCCGCCATACTGCGCGCTTTTTTCTCAGTCATGCGAATTCCTGTTATTTAGCCGGGTGGGGAGTATTCAATAAGATCTGGCAGGCCTCATAGGCACGCTGTGCATCACTTTCCTGAATGGCATCCACAATCGCCTGATGATTTTCGAGTTTAACCACTTCGTTTTGCGTAATAGAGGTGAAGTAGGTGTGGTACACCGAATGGAAAAGGGCGGCGAAAGAGGTAAGGAACGGATTACCGCTCATGGCGTAGATATGTTCATGCCAGGCCATATCCACTTCTATCCAGCGTTCGCGCTGAAAATGCTTCTTTAATTGCACCATCTCATTCATTAGCGTATTCAGGTGCGCTTTCTGCTCTGCGCTGCCGAGAAGCGCGGCAAGCTGACATGCCTGAGGTTCGAGGGTGCTGCGCAGAACCAGGAAGTGCTGGATCACTTCCTGAAAGTTCTCTTCGGTCATCCACCAGGAGAGCAGTTCTTTATCAAGGAAGTTCCAGCTGCTTTTCGGCATCACGCGGGTACCGATGCGCGGGCGGGGCAGCACCATGCCTTTGGCGGTCAGGGTCTTTACGGCTTCTCTTACGGCGGTACGGCTTACGCCGAACGCTTCACCTAATTCCATCTCGGCGGGCAGGATGCTACCGGGCGCATACTCACCGGTTAAGATCCGTTGTGCCAGTTTTTCAGCCAGTACATAAGAAAGATTCTTTTGTGCCGCCAATTGTTGTGCGCTTAAAGGCATTCGTCGCATTCCTGTTTCTCATTTTTACGTTCTAGTATGCCATCTGCGGGTGGATGTCGATGATAAAAAGAGCAAATTCGCCCGATGGTGATGATTTTTACGACGCTTTGATGAAAAAAAACGCGCTTGAAAAGTTTTTTGAAATTAAGGGTTGTCAGCCCGGAATAACTCCCTATAATGCGCCTCCACTGACACGGAACAACGGCTTACAGGCCAGCGGGTCAGAAGGTCTTCCTCCGGGAATGACCGGCAGAGAAAAGCAAAATAATCGCTTGACTCTGAACGAGGAAAACGTAATATACGGGACCTCGCGACACAGCGCTAAAGCGCGTCGCAACTGCTC